>Ga0315282_10000167_pt1 | contig 133657 bp, 129 predicted proteins | sample YL17G07_20_MG_FD_203693 | JGI IMG/M metagenome (GOLD analysis project Ga0315282, IMG submission 203693) | Sediment microbial communities from Yellowstone Lake, YNP, Wyoming, USA - YL17G07_20 | ecosystem: Environmental > Aquatic > Freshwater > Lake > Sediment | place: USA: Wyoming | collected... | reverse complement strand
AAAAAGGAAAATATTCCACAGGATGATTCAATGCCGCGCCGGGTGATGGAATTTTTGTTGAAAGAAGCAAATTGGGTAGAAACTACGAAAATAACGAACTAAACGAATACGGAGGTGGATGATGGGCGCTAAAGGTCAAACATTAGTTCCTATGGTAATTGAGCAGACGTCGCGGGGCTATGAACGAGCTTATGATATCTATTCGCGATTATTAAAAGACCGGATTGTTTTTATTGGCACGCCTATTGATGATTATGTAGCAAATCTTGTTGTCGCCCAGATGTTATTCTTGCAGATGGAGGATGTAACTAAAGACATCAATGTTTATATTAACTCCCCCGGCGGGGCAGTAACCGCAGGCCTTGCTATATACGATACTATGCAGTTTGTCAAATGCGATGTGGCTACCTACTGTGTAGGCCAGGCCTCCAGCATGGCGGTCTTACTTTTATGCGCGGGGACAAAAGGCAAGCGCCACACTCTTCCTAATTCACGGATTATGATTCATCAGCCCTGGGGCGGAATTCAGGGCGCAGCCGAGGATATATCCCGGCATGCCAAGGAAATTTTAAAAATGCGCGATAATATCAACGAAATATTATCCCTTCATACAGGCCAAGCCTTAGAGAAAATTCAAAAGGATACGGATAGGGATTATTTTATGTCCGCTAATGAAGCTAAAGAATACGGTTTGATTGACGAAGTAATTATGCCTGGTAAGAAAAAATAAAATAAAAAAAGGAGTAATCTGTGAGAAAAAGTTACTTACTGACACCAGGACCTACGCCTTTGCCGCCGCAAGTTTGCGAAGCTATGGCCAGGCCTATTATTCACCATCGTACCTCTCAGTTTCAGGCGGTATTAAAAGAGGCAACCGAAGGCCTGAAATATGTTTTTCAGACTACAAATGACATCTTCATACTAGCCTCTTCAGGAACCGGTGTTATGGAGGCAGCAGTGGCAAATTTACTTTCTAGCGGTGACACTGCCTTAACTATTCAAGGCGGCAAATTTGGAGAAAGATGGACAGAGCTTTGTCAGGCCTACGCTGTAAATACTGAAGTTATTGATGTAGAATGGGGAAAGGCAGTTGATATAGGTGAAATACAAAAAAGGCTAAAAGCTAATCCTAAGATAAAAGCAGTGTTTACTACTTTATGCGAGACCTCCACAGGCGTTACCAATGATATTGAGGCAATTGGTAAACTCATCAAAGATACAGGGGCGGTTTTAGTAGTTGATGCCATCAGCGGCTTAGGCGCGATTCCTTTGCCAACCGATGCCTGGTTTTGCGATATAGTAGTTTCTGGTTCGCAGAAAGGCCTGATGTTGCCTCCCGGGTTAGGTTTTATTTCTGTAAGCCCCAAAGCCGGGAAATTAATTGAGGCTTCGAAATCCCCTAAATACTATTTTGATTTAAAAAAAGCGAAAAAAGCGTTAGATAAAATTGATACGCCTTTTACGCCCGCAATATCTTTGGTTATTGCCCTTAATGAATCTTTAAAGATGCTTAAAGAGGACGGTTTAGAGAATGTATTTGCCCGGCATAGAAAAATGGCAGATGCCACACGCGCTGCGGTAAAGGCAATGGGTTTAGAGTTATTTGCGCCAACTGCAGCTTCGGATGCGGTAACTGCAGTAAAAGTCCCTCAGGGAATAGACGGAGAGAAGTTAGTTAAGACTATGCGCGATACTTATAATGTAACTATTGCTGGAGGTCAAGATGAATTAAAAGGTAAAGTTTTTAGAATTGCGCATATGGGTTATATTGAAGAGTTTGATATTATTGTGGCTATTTCTTGCTTAGAAAAAGTTTTGGCTCAGATGGGCTATAAATTTAGGGGAGGCTTAGATGATAAAGATATTAGTCAGCGATCCTTTATCTGAAGAGGGCCTTAAAATTCTTAATGAGGTCAAAGATTTTCAGGTGGATGTAAAAACAGAATTAAAACCTGAAAACTTAAAGGAGATAATTAAAGATTACGATGCGCTCCTGGTAAGAAGCGCAACCAAGGTAACCAAAGATATAATTTCTGCAGCCAAGAATTTGAAAATCATTGGCCGCGCAGGTGTAGGCTTGGATAATGTGGATTTAGAGGCAGCTACGCAAAAAGGTATTATTGTGATGAATACGCCGGGTGGAAACACTATTTCTACTGCAGAGCATACCATGAGTATGATTTTGGCGCTTTCCAGAAACATCCCTCAAGCCAATTCCTCTACCAAAAAAGGTGAATGGAAACGCTCCAAATTTATGGGTGTTGAACTTTACAGTAAGACACTGGGGATAATTGGTTTTGGCAGGATTGGCCGCGAAGTAGCTATGCGAGCTAAGTCATTTGGGATGAAGGTTCTGGCTTATGACCCTTATTTATCGCGTGAGGTTGCGGAAAGTATAGGCGTAGAAGTAGTAGAATTAAAAGGGCTGTTAGCTGACTCTGATTATATTACTGTACATACGCCTCTAACCGAAGAAACAAAACACATGATTTCAACCGGAGAATTTGCCTTGATGAAAAAAGGCGTCCGCATAATTAATTGTGCGCGGGGAGGCATCATCGACGAAGTTGCACTGGTTAATGCCATTAAGGAAGGAAAGGTTGCAGGAGCTGCCTTGGATGTTTTTGAAAAAGAACCTCTCCCGCCAGATCACGAACTCTTAAAATTAGACAATGTGGTAGTTACTTGCCATTTAGGCGCTTCTACAGAAGAGGCGCAGATTAATGTTGCTATTGAGGTAGCTGAGATTGTGCGTGATGCGCTTTTAGGTAGAGGTATACGTAACGCTGCCAATTATCCTTGTTTAGAGCCGGAGATTTTTAAAATTATTGAACCGTATATAATTTTGGCGGAAAAGTTGGGTGTGTTTAGCAGCCAGTTAGCAGAAGGAAGATTGCAAGAATTAAATATAACCTATAGCGGTGAAATTATCCAACATGATTTAGCACCCCTGACCATGGCTTTGGTAAAAGGAGTGCTTACTCCTATGCTGCAGGAGACTGTAAATTTTATCAATGCTGTATCTTTGGCTAAAGAAAGAGGCATAAAGATTAACGAAGCTAAGTCTTCGCGTGAGAAAGAATTTGTAACCCTGATTCAATTAGAGATAAAAACAGATAAGGTAACTAAGAAAATCGCAGGCACTTTATCAGCTAATAAACAGCCACGCATAGTTAAAGTTGATGATTATTATGTGGAATTGACTCCCATTGGCGAGATGATTTTTATAGAAAACTGGGATAGGCCGGGCATTATCGGTAATCTGGGGACAGTCCTCGGTAAGCACAATATTAATATTGCCGCTATGACCTTTGGCCGTCAGACCCCTGGTGGAAGGGCAATTAGTGTCTTAAATGTAGATAGTCCCGTTTCTTTAGAAATCTTAGACAAGATAAAGAAACTGGATAATATCTTGAGCGTGAAGGTGATAAAGCTGTGAAAAAAAATATTTGTTTTAGCGTTAGCCAGTTAGCCAGTTATCCAGTTGAACAGGCAAACAGGCAAACAGGCAAACAGGCAAACAATATTTTTCTATTTCTTTTTATTTTTCTATTTATTTTTTCTCAGTCAACATATGCCAAGGAAATTACCATACTTTATACCGGCTCAACCCATGCTATGATTTATCCTTGTAGTTGTCCAATAGAGCCGGATGGGGGCCTTGCCCGTCGGGCCACTTTGATTAAAGAGCTAAAAAGAAAATACCCTGGGGCCTTAGTTTTAGATTCTGGAAATTTCTTTGCTGGTGGCCTGCTTGATGAATATACACAGAATACACAGCTAGATATGCAGCGCACACTGGTAAATCTTAAGGCCACGGAATTAATGAAATATGATGCGCTGACTTTAGGCGATGATGAATTTAACTTTGGCGGGGAATTTTTAGAAAAGAACATTACCAAGACAGGTTTGGTCTTTTTGTCATGTAATATAAAGGATATCAAAGCATCTCCTTATATTATAAAGGAATTTTTAGGTTTAAAAATCGGTATTATCGGCGTTACTAATCTTTCTGCGATGCAGAAGGCAGGTGGTATTAAATTTATTGATCCGAAAATTGCCATAAATCAATCAGTGACAGAATTAAAAAATAAAGGAGCGGCTATTGTTGTTCTTTTAAGTAATTTGGGTGAAAGCCAAGATTTGAGTTTACTTGAGAATATCAAAGGTATAGATATTATTATAGATGGTTACGAACGTTCTAAAGGAGGGCCCTGGACAAAGATAAAAGATACTTTGGTTTTAAGACCTAACTGGCAAGGAAGGCGTTTAGGCAAAGTTTCTTTAACTATAAGGGATAATAAGATAGTAGACCACAAAGTAGAAGAGTTGCGTCTTTCGGATCAAATTGCTGATAACTCTGAAATCCTTTCTATATTGCCGCGCTGTTTTTCAGATAATAACTGTAAGAAGCAAGGACTATTGGGTATGTGCCAGAATCCAGGCAGTATTGATTCCCGTTGCTTATTCAGCAAAGCAAATAAAATAAATCTTTTAATAATTACTTCCAAAGATTGCCTGATTTGTGATACTGAAACAATAATAAACTTTTTAAAGAGACAGATTCCTGGCTTAATCGCCTCTTATCTTAATTATCCTGATAAAAAAGCTAAGAAATTAATTAAGGATTTTGCTATTAGTGCCCTACCTGCATATTTTCTAGATAAGGAAATAGAAAAAGAAAAAATTTTCGACGCCTTCAAAGGAAACTTAGAGTTAAAGGGTAAGTTTTATATGTTAAAGCCGCAATTTAGCGGTTTCTCTTATTTTGTAGGCAGAAAAAAAATAAAAGGGAGACTAGATTTATTTTTGAGCCTATATGATAAGAACACCAAAGGATTATTAGATGCCATAAAAGATTTTAATCCCACTATCCATTTTTTGGTTGTTGAGCAAGGGGATAAATTTGAGGCAGCAAGTGGCAATCTTGAAGTTGAAGAATATCTGCGCGGGGCGTGTGTGCAGAAGCATTATCCTGAAATATTTTGGGATTATATGAGTTGTCGGACAAAAAATATCAATAGTTCCTGGTGGGAGGATTGTTTAGGTAAATTTAATACTGATAAAATAGTTTCTTGTGCCAGAGGCCGCCAAGGCGCTTTGCTTTTAAGAGAAAATATTAGCCTTAATAAAGAGTTGCAAATTATGTTTGGGCCTACTTATTTATTAGATAATCAGGAAATTTTTAGTATAAAAGGTACACCCAAAAAAGAGGATTTAAAAAAGATATTCAATTCGCACAAATAACCCAGCATTTATTTGCTGGGAGTAATGCACAATTCAAATAAGTGCTGGGTTATGTGCTCATTGAAGAGGTGAGAATATGGCGGATAACCCCAAAATATATATTATCGATGTAACTAACCGCGATGGTGTGCAGACATCCCGGATTTGCCTTTCTAAGTTACAGAAGACAATGATCAACTTGTATCTAAATGAAATGGGAATATTCCAATCAGAATTTGGTTTTCCAGTCACACGCCATGAAACAAATTACTTGAATGCCAACTTGGAACTTGGAAAAAAAGGCGCGCTTTCTCCTATAAGATTAGGAGGCTGGCTGAGGGCAACTAAGGAAGACGTCAAGACTACTTTTCGCCAAGTCCCGCAAATAAAGCACCTGAATCTATCTATCTCAACTTCTGACCAGATGATTATTCACAAATTTAAAGGAAAACTGGATCATCGGTCAGTGATAAAAGAAATGACTGAGGCAGTTAAAGAGGCAAGAAGACTTGGTGCAGAGTCTATCGGCGTGAATGCAGAAGATGCCTCGCGTACAGAGATGGATTATTTAATAGAGTTTTCTCTCGTAGCTAAAGAGGCAGGCGCAGATAGAATCCGTTACTGTGATACGCTCGGTTGTGATACGCCTTTTACGATTTATGAGAGGATCAAGCTATTGGCTGAGGCAGTAAAGATGCCCGTCGAGGTCCACTGTCACAATGATTTAGGGCTGGTGGTTGCCAATTCCCTTGCTGGTGCAACGGCAGCCCTTGATAGCGGTTGCGACGCTTACATCAATACCTGCGTAAACGGCATGGGCGAGCGCGCCGGTAATGCGGATTTGGTTTCAGTAATCTTAAGCCTTAAATATGGTAGCGGCATGCAGAATTACACTCTTACTGAGAAGGTGAATCTAAAGATGGCTTGGAAAATATGTAAATATGCCTCTTATGCCTTTGGTGTACCAATACCCATAAATCAACCCGGCGTAGGTGCAAATGCCTTTGCGCATGAATCAGGCATTCATGCTGACGGTGCATTAAAGGACAGGCGTAATTATGAACTCTATGACTTTGAAGAATTGGGCCGCGGAGAGCCAGAAATAATAGATACGGGGCGCAAAATTACAGCGGGTGAATATTCGGGGATAAAAGGTTTCAGAAATGTCTACGATAAATTAGAGATTGTCTTTAGGGACGACGAAGAAGCAACAGAGATTTTGGAATTAGTCAGATACGCTAATGTGCATAATCAGAAGCCTTTGATTGATGACGAGTTAAAATTTATTGCTAGGTATCCGGATATTGCGCGCAAAATATTTACCATGTCACCTTAACTGGTGAGCGGGTGAGCCGGTAAGCGGGTTAGCGGGTGAACGGGTTAACCAGTTAAATGTTTTAACCGGCACACCGGCTAACTGGCACACAAATATATGAATATCGTAATAGTTGGAACACAATGGGGAGATGAGGGAAAAGGTAAGGTAATTGATATTTTATCGCAAAGAGTAGATTATATTGTGCGCTATCAGGGAGGTAATAACGCAGGCCATACTGTGGTTGTTGGTAATAAAGAATACATATTTCATCTTATACCCTCAGGAATTTTACATAAAGCAAAAATCTGTTGCATTGGTAATGGAGTAGTAGTCGATCCCAAGGTTCTTTTGGGTGAGATAAATGACTTAAAGAAAGAAGGTATTAGTGTTGATAGGCGTTTAAAGATTTCTGTGCTTGCGCATGTAATTTTACCGTATCATAGAATCCTAGATCAATTGCGCGAAACCAAAAGAACCCAGAAGATAGGAACAACTGGAAGGGGAATCGGCCCTTGTTATGCGGATAAAGTCAGCCGTTGCGGCATAAGGATGATTGATCTTTTAAACCGCGTAATTTTTAAAGAAAAATTACGCGATAATTTGAAGGAGAAGAATGAAATTTTTAAAAAGGTTTATCAGCATCCGGGTTTTGATTTCAAAAAAATATATAAAGAGTACCTGAATTATGGCAGGCTTTTTTCACGATATATTTGTAACACCACACTCTTATTGAATAAAGCTATCAAAGAAAAAAAAGATATACTTTTTGAAGGCGCACAGGGAACTTTTTTAGATATCGATTTTGGCACCTATCCTTTTGTTACCTCCTCTTCAGCTACGAGTGGCGGAGCCTGTATTGGAACAGGTATTCCACCTACAAAGATAGATAAAGTTGTAGGTGTGGCCAAGGCATATACCACCAGAGTTGGAGAAGGCCCTTTTCCTACAGAATTTGACCCACATTTTAGCAAATTTATGCGGGAAAAAGGCAATGAATTTGGTGCTACTACTGGCAGGCCGCGCAGGTGCGGTTGGTTTGACAGCGTGATGGTAAAAGAAGCGGTTTTAATAAATGGAATTTCTGAATTAGCGATCATGAAATTGGATGTGTTAGATGGCCTGGAGACCATAAAGGTATGTGTTGCGTACAAATATAAAGGTAAGAAGTTTTGCGAGTTCCCTTATGATGCCGAGGTTCTGAAAAACGCAAAACCAGTTTATAAAGAAATTCCTGGCTGGAACAAAACAGCATTTACGCCAAGGAGTTACAGGGAATTACCCAAAAATGCAAAATTATATCTGGATATACTTAATGATATTCTTAAGACCAAAATCTCTATGGTTTCTGTAGGATCATCAAGAGAGGATACGATTTCGCTTGACTAAAATTTTGACTTATGTTATAGTAAAAATACTTTAGAAAAGGAGGAAAGCTATGAAGATAAAATTTTTAAAGACTGCATTTATAATTTTTGTAGGTATTGCTTTAGCTGGATGTACCTTCATTTTTCAGAGTGGAAGGCGCTCGGATGTGCGAAAGATTGAGGACTTATCTCGGCAACTGGATGAACTAAGCCGTATCCAGAGACTTCTAGAAGAAAGATTAGCTCAAGAGATCAAAGGCAAGCAGGTAAGATTAGAGATGATGGAAAAAGGCTTAGTAATTACGGTTGTAGGCGATCTTTTATTTGATTCTGGTAAGGCGAAAATAAGACCTGAGGCATATCCTTTGTTGGATAAAGTTGCTCGTGTCTTAAAAGAGAATGTGCCACAGTACAATGTAGGCATAGAGGGTCATACAGATAACGAACCGATTAAATATTCGGGTTGGAAGTCAAATTGGGAGTTGTCTTCAGCACGCGCTTTAAGCGTCTTGCATTACCTTGTGAATGAAAAAGGGATTTTGCCTACTCGTTTATCTGCAATTGGTTACGGTGAGTATCGTCCAGTTGCTTCTAACGATGCAAAAGAAGGTCGGCAATTAAACCGCAGAGTAGAAATTGTAATTCTACCTCAGATAGCCAAGGTAAAAGAGACAACTGGTTCCAGCATCCCCGAGCCACCAGAAAAACTGAAATAGATATAGGGCGTCACACCTGCCTGCCGGCAGGCAGGAAAGTGCCGCCCTTGTAATCACGTATAATCCTTCTATTATACGTGATGATTATACGAGGAGTTTCTATGGGAGAGAATATCAAAAGTCAAATTATTTTAATCTTAGCTGTATTAACTATAATATTTTTTATTGTAGCCTTAGGCTCCTGTAGCAATGCCAACCGGCTAAAAAATGCCCGTGATAAAGAAATGTCTGCCAGATTAGATTTGGAAGAGAAAGTGAGTAAGTTCTCGCAAGAGAAAGCGGGCCTGCAGGAGAAATTAAAGGAAAAAGAAAAAGAACTCCAAGAAGAAAAGGCCAGTCACGACGCTTCAAAAAAGGCCTTAGTGCAGGAGCAATTAGTGAGTCAGAGTTTAAAGGAAGAGCTTGTCAAGGTAACCAAACTCAAAGAAGCCTTAGAGGAAGATCTTAGAGAGGCGTTAGTCTCAGGAAAGTCAACCAAGAGTAAAAGATGAAATAGGGGGGTAAAAAAAGAAGTCTTTTTGTTTGAAAAGGGGATGGTTATCCCTTTTTTTATTCAAATGAAGCCCGAATTTATGGAGCGATAGCGAACATCCCCCTGCGCTAAAGCTTCGGGGGATAGTCCTACGAAGCCTTGGCGAAGGAGGACATAAGTTCGTTGGCTGAATTTGATCCTTGACATCGAAGATGTCAAGGATCTTGCTCATTAAAGGGAGGTGGGTTTGATGGGGATATTACGTAAGATAAAACAGAAAGCAAAAAGGATAACACAGCTAAGAAAAGGCATAAAATATAAGGAGCAAAGTGTAGTTAAAAAATCACCTGTTGAAATGAAAAAGGAAATTTTAAGTACTGATGAATTGGCGATTGAAAAGGCAAAGTTTTCCTACCCCGAAGTAGGCCGGCTGCCAAGGCCAATGCCGCAAGACTTACCTTATCAATACGACCGAGACAGAATTGTGCTACAGGTGCGCGATCCTTGGTGGATACACGCTTACTGGGAAGTAAGTAATGCGACTCTAGAGAGATTAAGGAATGAACTTAAGGATGAATTTTATAATAGAGCCAAGAGAGTATTACGTGTCTACGATGTAAGTCGCATTGTATTTAATGGTCAGAATGCCCACCGCTTTTTTGATATTCAAATTAATGAATATACTAATAATTGGTATATTGATACAGGAGGAGCGGGTAGGTCCTGGTGTGTAGACTTAGGGTTTCTGTTAGCCGATGGTAGGTTTATAACTATCGTGCGTTCAAACACAGTATATACACCCTTGGAAGGTCCAAGCTGGATTACGGATGAAGAGTGGATGATACCTGAGGATATGTTTGCCCGTCTTTATGGTATGGGTTTTGGATTAGGACGCAGTTCTCCAGTGGGCAAAGCTTGGCAGGAGAGGGTAAAAAAGGCACTCTTTTCAGGCGCACTTGCTTCTCCTGGCATGGCTTCTATGGCAAGTCCTGTAAAAAAAATACCCAAAGAGAAAAAATTTTGGCTGGCAGTAGATTGTGAATTGATTGTTTACGGCGCTACAGAACCAGATGCCAAAGTAACTGTTCAAGACAGACCCATAAATTTAAGACAGGACGGAACCTTTACTTTGCGTTTTGCCCTTCCCAACGGAAAACAGATTATCCCTGTTAAGGCTGTATCTTCTGACAACATCCAAGAGCGCACCATTACTCCCATTGTAACCAGAGAAACAAAATAATTAGTTGGCTAGTTGGCTAGTTGGATAGTTTGTTAGAAGGATCCTAACCAACTAACAAACCAACAAACTAACAAACTAAGATGCATAAAGGTTATTTGTGTTTAATTTTACACGGTCATCTTCCATATGTCCGACACCCAGAGCATGAGGATTTCCTGGAGGAAGATTGGCTTTATGAGGCAATCACCGAGACTTATATTCCTTTAATATTGATCTTTGAAAAATTGGTTGAGGAAAAAATAGATTTTCGCCTGACTATAACTTTAAGTCCAACGCTTGTTTCTATGCTCTGCGATCATTTATTACAGGAGCGCTATCTAAGACATATTAATAAACTTATTGAATTAGCACATAGAGAAATAGAACGAAATAGCTGGCAGCCGCATTTCCAGAGTCTGGCAATAATGTATTTAAATCAATTTTGTAAAGCACGCGAAACTTTTGAGAAATACAACCGAAATCTTACCCTTGCCTTTAAAAAATTTCAAGATTTAGGTAAGATAGAGATTATTACCTCTACCGCAACGCATGGATATTTACCGCTTATGGAGATTTGCCGTGAATCAGTGCGCGCGCAGGTTAAAGTAGCGGTAAGCCATTATCAAAGTATATTTGGTAAGAAGCCAAAAGGCATATGGCTTCCTGAATGCGGCTATCAACCTGGCCAAGATGAAATCTTAAAAGAGGCAGGCTTAAAATATTTCTTTGCGGATTCCCATGGAGTTTTACACGGCACTCCGCGGCCAAAATACGGGGTATTTGCACCGGTTTATTGTAAAGGTACAGGCGTAGCTTGTTTTGGCAGAGATTTAGAATCATCTAAGCAGGTATGGTCTTCTATTGAGGGTTATCCGGGTGATTATAATTATCGTGAATTCTACCGTGATATCGGTTTTGATTTGGAATATGATTATATAAGACCCTATATTCATCCTGACGGAGTGAGGATTAATACAGGAATAAAATATCATCGTATTACAGGAACTACAGACCACAAAGAACCTTATATTCCTGAATGGGCAAGAGAAAAAGCAGCAGAGCATGCGGGTAATTTTATGTTCAATCGTCAAAAACAGATAGAATGTTTATGTGATTTTATGCATAAAAAACCCATAATTGTTTCTCCTTATGATGCAGAACTATTTGGTCATTGGTGGTATGAAGGCGTGATGTGGTTGGATTTTCTAATTAGAAAGATAGTCTTTGATCAGGATGAGATACGCCTGATTACTGCCTCACAATATTTAGAGGAGAATCCCCGTAACCAAGTTATCACTCCTTCTTTGTCAAGTTGGGGCTGGAAAGGATATAGCGAGATGTGGTTACAGGGCGCAAATGATTGGATTTACCGGCATCTACATACCGCTTCAGAGAGAATGGCAGAGTTAGTCAAAATTTTCCCGAATACTGATGGTTTATTAAAAAGGGCCTTGAATCAGGCTCTACGCGAGTTGCTCCTTGCCCAGAGTTCTGATTGGGCTTTTATTATGGGTACTGGTACACATACAAGTTATGCAGTGCGTCGCACCAAAGAACACCTTTTAAGATTCACGCGCCTTTATGAGGATATAAAATCAAATTCTATTGACCAGGATTGGTTAGCTGAGATTGAATACAAGGATAATATATTTCCGGAGATAGATTATCGGGTGCACCAGTGATAGACAAGAATAATCTTCCTAAACATGTGGCGATAATAATGGATGGCAATGGCCGGTGGGCAAAGGAAAGAGGACTTCCGCGCACCGTTGGCCACCGCGAAGGTGTAAAGCGAGTAAGAGAAATTGTAAAAGCAGCTAAAGAATTAGGTATTAATGTAATAACTTTTTTTGTATTTTCTACAGAAAACTGGAGTAGGCCGAAGAAAGAAGTAGATATGCTGATGCGCTATCTCAATAACTTTTTAGGCCGCGAAATTAATGATTTAAATAAAAATAACATCCGACTTATAATTATCGGCCAAGATGAGCCTTTACCCAAATATTTACAAAAAAAGATAAAAGAGGCAGAATTAAAGACTAAAGATAACACAGGAATGACTGTGGTTTTGGCTTTAAACTATGGAGCAAGGCAGGAGATAGTAGAGGCAGCAAAGAGATTTGCAGATTCTGTTGTTCACGCTGAAGCTAACATAGAGGATTTGAATCCGGATAAATTCAGTCATTATTTCTACACCGCAGGCTTACCTGACCCGGATCTTTTGATTCGGACCAGTGGCCAGATGCGTATAAGTAATTTTTTACTCTGGCAACTTTGCTATTCAGAGTTGTATTTTCCTAAAAAATATTGGCCGGATTTTAAAGGTAAAGACTTGGAAGAAGCGATCCAAGAGTATCAAAAAAGAGAAAGAAGGTTTGGTAAGATAAATGCTGATCAAAAGGATAATTAGCGGCGTAGTACTTATTAGCATAATTACCTTGGCTATTATTGTTGATTGGGTGTGTGGTCTGGTGATTACTCTTTTTATTAGTGTGGGTTTATATGAGTTTTTTACGATGTTAGAGAAGAAGGGGCTAAACTTATATAAATATTTTGGTATCGCTATGGGCACGGTAATCCCTCTATCCCTTGTGTTTCGTTTTGAACTTACCAAGAGCTGGGAGCTTTTATTTATTGTTTTAGCTTTGTTATTTCTCATCCTCATGCAGTTTAAGCGTAGACAAAATACCGGTGTGATTGTAGATATCTCCACAACGCTTTTTGGCATACTTTATGTTTCTTGGTTTTTCAGCTTTTTAATTAAAATTAGATATCTCCCCGGTGGTTTAGGATTATTGGCTTTAGTGTTACTTATTACAAAATTAGGTGATATTGGAGCCTATTTTGTAGGTAGCAATGTCGGCAGAACACCGCTTTTGCCCCACATAAGTCCCAATAAAACTGTGGAGGGTGCGATTGCTGGTTTAGTATTTAGTGTGTTAGGAGCATTGATAAGTAAACCTTTTTTAAAGTTTAGTTACATTCATCTTGTATTTTTGGGTATTTTTTTGGGTTTATTAGGTCAGTTGGGTGATTTATCAGAATCTCTGATTAAGCGTGACTGTCAGGTAAAAGATTCTGGAAATATCATACCGGGCATGGGTGGAGTTTTGGATGAAATCGACAGCATTCTTTTTACTGCTCCGGTATTTTATCTTTATATTAGCGCGATTCCCCGTTAGAAACTGTTGTTTTAACGGGGTTGTTAATAGGGGGTTTGTAACGGGGTGAAGAATATCGTTATTCTAGGTTCAACTGGTTCCATAGGTCAAAATACATTAGAAGTAATCAGGCATTTTCCAGATAAGTTTGGTGTTATAGGTTTAAGTACAAATTCTAATATTGATATTTTGTATAGACAGATAAAAGAATTTCATCCGCGCTTTGTTTGCGTAGGAGATGCCGAGGCGGGTAAAAAGTTAGAACAACGGCTTAATTCTCATACACGGCTTTTTTTAGGCAAAGAGGGCTTAGAACATTTAATAGCTAATTCAGGGGCTGAGATGATTGTATTGGCGATAAGCGGCTCAGGTGCACTTAGGCCATTGTTGAAGTCAATAGAGGTTACTAAGCATATTGCATTGGCTAACAAAGAAGCCCTGGTTATGGCCGGGCCTATCATTATGGATAAGGCAAAGAAACAAAAAGTTAAGCTTATACCCATAGATAGTGAGCAATCAGCTATATGGCAATGCCTCGATGGCGGCGGCCCTGACAAATTAAAGAATATTTATCTGACCGCCTCGGGAGGGCCTTTTTGGAAAACCGCCCAGAGAAATCTAAGGAATGTCCCTATAAATAAAGTCCTAAAACATCCCAGATGGAAGATGGGCAAAAAAATTAGTGTTGATTCTGCCACTTTAATGAATAAGGGCTTAGAAATCTTAGAGACAATGTTTCTATTTAATATACCTTGTGATAAAATAAAAATCCTTATACATCCTGAAGCTATAATCCATTCTATGGTGGAATTTATTGATGGGGTTATCAAGGCAGTACTCTCAGCAACTGATATGCGTATCCCCATTCAATACGCGCTTTCTTATCCAGAAAGACTTCCAAATTCTTTATCTTCTTTAGATTTTTACAAATTAAAGGAATTGCATTTTCAGGCACCGGATTTTAAAAAATTTCCCTGTTTAGGTCTTGCATATCAGGTTGCTAAGGAACTTGGAACTATGCCTTGTGTTTTTAATACTGCCAATGAGGTTTGTGTAGATGAATTTTTAAAGCAAAGAATAAATTTTATTTCTATTCCTAAGATTATCGAAAAGGTTTTAGATAGACACCATAATAAGAAGGAGCCTGATTTAGCTGATATTCAAAAAGCAGATGCCTGGGCGAGAAATGAGGCTCATAAGGTTATTGCAGAGAGATTGCTGAAAAAATCCTAAACAATGCAGCAATCTCAGAGAGCACTGATATGATTTTTAAGAATTTTTCAGTGCTCTCGCAGAATTGAATTGATATTATGTTAAACTTATTAATTTTTCTTTTTATTTTAAGTCTGTTAATTATTGTCCATGAATTTGGGCATTTTGTCGTAGCCAGGAGAATGGGTGTGCGGGTTGAAAAATTCTCCTTAGGCTTTGGTCCGCAATTATTAAAAAAGAAGAGAAATGATACAGAATATACTATCAGTGCTATACCACTAGGGGGTTTTGTAAAGATGGCAGGAGATAACTTAGAGGAATATAAAGGCCAACCTTATGAATATTTTTCTAAGACACCAGGCCAACGTTTTCAGATAATATTCTTCGGGCCTTTGCTAAATTATATATTAGGATTTCTTTTTTTCTGGTTAATATTTTTTGTAGGTTATCCTACGCTTACTAGCAAAGTGGGAGGCCTCTTGGATGGCTTTGGTGCAAAGGAGGCAGGATTACAAGTCGGTGATAAGATTATTGCTGTGGAGGGGAAAAAGGTAGATTATTGGGAAGATTTACAGAACATGATTCAGAGCAAAAAAGCTGCCACAAAGGTTAAACTTTCTATTTTGCGGCATGACCAAGAATTTCAGGTGGATGTTCAGATAAAAGAAAAACAGCTGGATGACCAGTTAGGAGAAAAACGCAGTGTCGGACTAATTGGTATTACGCCTTTTGATGAGATCGTAAAAGTAAAATACGGTTTCATAAATTCCTTTTTCTTGGGACTGAGAAAAATTTTCGACTTAACTATTATGACTTATAAGGGATTATGGTGCTTAAGTACAGGTAAGCTATCTGTGCGTGAATCAGTAACCGGTCCTTTGGGTATATTCTATATAACTTCAAAGGCAGCAAGCCTAGGAATAATTGCAGTCTTACACTTAGTAGCAGTTTTAAGTGTAAGTTTAGCCATATTTAACCTCTTGCCCCTGCCTGTATTAGATGGAGGCCATATTTTGTTCTTGGGCTTAGAGAAATTAAGGGGTAAAACTCTGGGTGAAAAGAGTGAGCGTATTATTACTCAGATAGGTGTTATTGTTATCGTTTCTTTAGCCATATTTGTAACTTATAATGATATCTTAAGATTCTTTGGAGATAAGCTATCTAAATTTTTTGTAAGATAAAATATGCAGATAAATAGAAGGAAAAGCAAAGCCATAAAAATCGGTAATATTTATATTGGCGGTAATAATCCCGTTGCTATCCAATCAATGACTAAAACTAAAACCTCCGATATAGAGAGGACAGTTAGGCAGATAAAGAAATTAGAGGCCGCAGGTTGTGAGATTGTCCGTTTAGCGGTAAAAGATTTCCAAGATGCCAAAGCCATAAGGAAGATTAAAGAAAGAATAAAAATCCCGTTGGTTACAGATATACACTTTGACTGGCGCCTGGCTTTGGAGGCAATAGATAATGGCGCAGATAAAATCAGATTGAATCCCGGCAATATCTATAAAAAAGAACAGATCAAAGAAATAGTCAATGCGCTTAAATTAGCTAAGATGCCTTTACGTATTGGAGTAAATTCCGGCTCGCTAAGAGAACTTAACTCAAAAAAAATAAATATGGCAGATAAATTAGTAGCCAGTGCTTTAAATTATATAAAAGTAATAGAGGCGCTTAAATTTTATGATATAGTTATTTCTCTTAAGGCAGCGAATGTTTTAGATACTGTAGAGGCATATCGTAAGCTCAGTAAACTTTGTGATTATCCTTTACATTTAGGAGTTACTGCAACGGGTTCACCTTTTATGGGTGCAATAAAATCCAGCATTGCCTTAGGTTCACTACTATTAGAAGGAATTGGAGATACGATAAGGATATCTCTTACGGATAAACCTACTCAAGAAGTAATTGCTGCCAAGGCAATTTTAGAGTCTTTGGGATTACGCCACTTTACTCCAGAAATTATCAGTTGTCCTACCTGTGGACGCTGTGAAGTGGATTTGATTAAGATAGTAAAAGAATTAGAAAATAGACTATCGACTATAGACTATCGACTATGGACTCGGCCACCGAAGGTGGCCGTAATGGGTTGTGTAGTAAACGGTCCGGGAGAGGCAAAAGAAGCAGATATAGGAGTAGCTTTTGGTAAGAAAGAAGGGCTTTTATTTAAGAAAGGCAAAGCCGTAAGAAAAATTTCATTTAATAATTGCACTGATATTTTGCTAAAGGAGATTTTTAAATAATGCTTTGGTCTAAGACTTTTATCCCGACTTTAAAAGAGACGCCTCAGGAAGCAGAATTAATAAGTCATCAATTATTGCTGCGCGCCGGGCTTATAAGAATGCTTATGGCAGGCGTATATTCTTATTTGCCGTTGGGCTTTTTGGTATTGAATAATGTCCAGAATATTATTCGCCAAGAAATGCGTGCTTGCGGTGCAGCAGAGCTTTTACTTCCTGCATTACAGCCATTGGAATTGTGGGTAAAATCAGGCCGGGATAAGGATATGGGTGAGGTAATGATTAGATTTACTGACCGAAGAGGCAGAAAAGTCTGCCTAGGCCCTACCCATGAAGAGGTTATTACCGAATTAGCGAAAAATCATATTTCTAGCTATAAACAATTACCCTTGATATTGTATCAAATCCAGACAAAATTTAGAGATGAAATCCGCCCGCGTTTTGGCCTGGTTAGAGGATGCGAATTTATTATGAAGGATGCCTATAGCTTTGACAAAGACGAAGACGGCCTAGATAAAAATTATAAGGCAATGTATGAGGCCTATTGCAGGATATTCAAAAGATGCGGATTGGAGCTTTTGGTAACGGAGGCAGATCCGGGAGTAATGGGCGGTAATGTTTCGCATGAATTTATGGTTCCCGTAAAGGATGGCGAGGATATTGAGGTAGGCCATATTTTTAAACTGGGGACAAAATATAGTTCTAGTTTAGGCGCAAACTTTCTGGATGCCCAAGGAAAGCTAAAAACCATTATTATGGGCTGTTACGGTATAGGCGTTTCAAGATTAATCTCTGCCATCATTGAACAAAATTATGACAAAGACGGTATTATCTGGCCGAAAGAGCTAGCGCCATATAAAGTTATTATTCTACCTTTAGATACCACTGATAAAAAAATTATGGAATTGGCCACAGATGTTTATAAGAAATTAGAACAAAGCTCAATTGATGCGCTTTTTGATGACCGCGATGAGCGTGCAGGTGTAAAATTTAAAGATGCGGATCTTCTGGGTATCCCTTTACAGGTAATTATTGGCAAGGAATCTTCTAAAATGAATACCATAGAATTAAAGATACGTCGGTCTGGTGAGAAGATTATTAAGAAAAAGGAAATAATTTACAAAGAGATAGGAAAGTTAATAAATGGATAGGCAGGCGATTATAGAGGAGTTAAAAGTTATTATTGAGGATTATTTAAAATCTCAAAGGCTTGATTTAGTAGATTTTATTTATAGGTATGAGGGAAGGAATTTGGTTCTACGTATTTTAATTGATAAGCCTGAAGGCGGGATAAGTTTGGATGAATGTGCTTTCCATAATCAAAATATCAACAGAATTTTAGATGAAAAAAATATATTACAAACAATGTATATTTTAGAGGTTTTTTCACCGGGCATAGATCGCCCGTTAAAAACAAAAAATGATTTCTTGCGTTGTATAAATAGGGAGGTTAAATTTTTTCTCAATGAATCTATAGAAGGTAAGTTAGAGTTAGGCGGGATTATACAAAAAGTAGACGCTGAGGCAGTTTATATTGGTACCAAAGATAGGATCCTAGCCATACCAATTTCTAAGATTGGCAAGGCAAAACAGATAATAAATGAAGCCTAAACTTACGGAACGAGATCCTTCACTACGTTCAGGATCGTCCTGAGGAACGAAGTGACGAAGGACGAAGTGAACGTAAGTTTATTGGCTGAATTTACCCCACACCCAGCAATACATATTATCTCTAAATGAAACTGCTGGGTGGGGGGTTCAATTCGCACAGATAACTTATTCGGAGAATATTAAATTAATACTCCCTGCCTGCCGGCAGGCAGGCATAAGTTATGTGCTCATTGAAATTGGAGAATTAATATGAGCCAAGAATTATTAGCTATAATAGAGCAGATAGAAAGAGAGAGAGGAATAAAAAGAGAAGTTTTAATTGAGGCAATACAAAGCGCACTACTTAGTGCTGCAAAAAAAGTAGTTGATGCCAAGCCCGGTGAAGAGCTAAAGATAGAGCTTGACCGCCAGACAGGAAAAATCAAGGCATTTAAGAATAACGAAGAGATTAAGTCTATAGATTTCGGCCGCATTGCTGCTTCTACTGCCCGACAAGTAATTATTCAGAAGATGCGCGAGGCAGAAAAGGACGTGATATTTAATGAATTCCAGAGCAGGGTCGGAGAAATTGTCAGCGGTACAGTTTACAGATTTGAAAAAGGCAATATCGTCGTTGACCTTTTAGGAAAAGCAGAAGGAATAATTTTTAAACATGAACAATCTCCTAAGGAAGAATTCAGGCAGGGCCAACGTATTCGCGCCTACGTCTTAGAGGTGAAGAGAGAATCAAAAGGACCCCAGATTATTCTTTCCCGCACGCATCCTAACTTGGTAAAAAAACTATTTGAATTGGAGGTGCCTGAGATTTACGAAGGGATTGTGGAAATGAAGTCCATTTCCCGTCAGCCAGGCGAACGCACAAAAATAGCAGTTTGGTCTAAAAATGAAAAAGTAGATTCTGTGGGTGCCTGTGTAGGTATGCGAGGTAATCGCGTAAGAAACATCGTCAATGAATTACAGGGTGAAAAGATTGACATTGTGCGTTATAATGAAGATATAAAAGAGTACATAAAGAATGCGCTTTCGCCCGCGCAGGTTTCAGAAATCAGGTTAGATAAAGACAGGCAGAGGGCGGGGGTTATTGTGGAGAATGACCAACTTTCCTTGGCTATAGGCAAGCACGGCCAGAATGTAAGGCTTGCCTGCCGGCTTATCGGTTGGGAATTGGATATACGCACAAAGGAAATAGCTGGTGCAGAAGTTAAAAAAGAAGAAGCAGCCGAAGAGAAAAAAATACCGGCAGAGAAACAGAAGAAAGCAAAAAAGAGAGAAGCCTCTTTGGAGCAGTTGAAAGGCGTGGGTGAGAAAACATTGTTAGACCTTCAAGAAGCAGGAATAAGCACTATAGAAGATATTTTGAAAGCAAAAACAGAAGATTTAACTCAAATAAAAGGGATTGGCCAGAAGAAAGCAGAAAAATTAATTGCCGAGGCTAAAAAACTTAAGCAATAGAAATTATGGTTAAACAAAAGAAAGAGAAAATTTTGCATAAAAAGGAAACTTCGGCTAAGGTCAAAAAGCCAGTGCGTAAAGCAGCTAAGGCAAAAACCGTTACTAAAACTGTACGTAAAGTTACCAAGGCTTACCATGCAGTTAAACAAAAGCCAGTAATAGCCAAAGAAAAAATTCCTCACAAGACAGTTATCCTGCCCAAGGCAGAAGGCTTAATTCTTGAGCCCCCAGTAAAAGAACAATTAAAGGCAGTTAAAGAGGATTTAAAGATAGAGCCAAAGGTTGAGGTTAAGGTAGCCCCGCTTATTGAGCTTAAGGAATTAGAACTGGAATTGCCCATTACAGTTAAAGATTTAGCTGTAAGACTTAAAGAGAAGCCTTCCCTTATCATAAAAGCCCTGATGGATATGAGAATAATGGTGAGTATAAACCATACTCTGGAAGAAGTAACAGTATCAAAACTTTGCGAGAAATATGGCTGTAAGATAAAAAGGGTTCCGGAGAAGGAAGAGCTTATTTTGCGTGCGTATCAAGAGCCGGATGCGGCGGAAAAATTACAGCACAGGTTTCCAATTGTAACTTTTATGGGTCACGTTGACCATGGGAAAACTTCTCTTTTGGATGCGATAAGAAAGACCAAGGTTGTTGAATCTGAACACGGAGGCATTACTCAGCATATCGGCGCCTATAGAGTCAGTTTGCCCCATGGTGAGATTACTTTTTTGGATACCCCTGGCCATGAGGCTTTTACTGCTATGCGTGCGCGGGGCGCAAGTATAACTGACATAGTAGTTTTGGTGGTTGCTGCAGATGATGGCGTAATGCCACAAACCGAAGAGGCTATTGATCATGCAAGGGCTGCAGGCGTGCCAATGATAGTAGCCCTGAACAAAATAGACAAACCCGGGGCAGATATCGATAGGGTGAAAAAACAACTTTCCCAGCTTAATTTGACCGCTGAGGATTGGGGTGGAAAGACTATTACTGTGCCGGTATCTGCAAAAACCGGACAAGGAATAGATGGTTTGTTAGAAATGATACTTTTAGAAGCCCAGATGCTGGAATTAAAGGCAGATCCGAATAGGCATGCCCGAGGCGTAGTTATAGAAGCAAAAATGGCCAAAGGCAGGGGGCCGGTAATAACATTACTTGTCCGGAACGGCACTTTACATCTTAATGAGAATATAATCGTGGGCAATTTATATGGCAAGATAAGGGCGATGTTTGATGATCGGGGCCATTCCATAACCGCTGCTAAACCCTCTATTCCAGTTGAAGCCTTAGGCGTACAAGGCATTCCTGCCGCAGGAGAGCCGTTTTTTGTAATTCAGGACGATAAACAGGCAAAGGAATTATCCCAGATACGCATAGAAAAAGAGAAGCAACAACAGATAAAGACTGTCAAAAGAATTAGTCTTGAAGATTTACACGCCAGGATACAAGAGGGGAAAATCAAGGAATTAAAGCTCATTATTAAAGCAGATGTGCAGGGATCGCTAGAAGCCATAAAGGATACATTGAATAAACTCCAAGTTTCTGAGATCAAATTGGACATAATACATACGGGTGTGGGTAGTATAAATACCTCAGATGTGATATTAGCAGTAGCCTCAAATGCCTTGCTCTTAGGATTCAACATTGAAGCAGATGAACGCGCAAAGGAACTGATTGCCAAAGAAGGTGTTGATGTAAGGACTTACAATATTATTTATGAACTGGCCAATGATATAAAGCAAGCCGTAGAAGGAATGCTTGAGCCGAAACTTAAGAAGGTCTTTTTAGGCAGGGCTGAAATAAAAAAGGTCTTTAAGCTTTCAAAGGCAGGGACAGTGGCAGGTTGTTTGGTCAACAAAGGAAAAATCAATCGCACAAGCCTGATTAATTTAGTGAGGAACGGCCAGGTCGTATTTGAAGGAAAGCTCGCTTCTCTAAAACGCTTTAAAGATGATGTGCGCGATGCTGCTGAGGGATTCGAATGTGGTATGGCTATAGCTGGATTTGATGATATATGCGAAGGTGATATTATTGAGGCTTACGAGATTGAGAAGATAGCCAGAAAATTATAAATATGAAAAAGAGAATATTAAGTGGTATGCGTCCTACAGGTAAATTACATTTAGGGCATTTAGTCGGCGCATTAGATAACTGGAAGAAACTACAGGATGAATATGAATGTTTCTTCATGGTGGCTGATTGGCATGCGCTGATGTCAGAATATGAGAATCCTCGTGACCTAAGAGAAAATACTATTGATAATGTGATTGACTGGCTTAGCTGTGGAATCTCTCCAGAAAAATCTACAATCTTTGTGCAATCGCATATTAAAGAGCATTTGGAATTATATATGGCCTTTTCTCTAATTACTCCCTTAGGCTTGCTTGAGCGTTGCCCAACTTATAAAGAGCAGCTTAGAGAAATAAGGAATCGGGATTTAAAAACCTATGGGTTTTTAGGATATCCGGTCTTACAGGCAGCCGATATCTTAGTTTATAAGGCAGAAGCTGTGCCAGTCGGCGAAGACCAACTGCCGCATTTAGAATTAACTCGACAAATTGTCAGAAAATTTAATCATCTTTATAAAAAAGGTTTCTTCCCTGAACCAAAGGCGCTTTTAACCCAGGCCCAGCGGCTTTTGGGTTTAGATGGAAGGAAGATGAGCAAAAGTTACGATAATTACATTGCGCTTTCTGAAGAGCCAGAGGCGGTCCGTAAGAAGGTTCAGGGCATGTTTACAGATCCGGCGAGAATCAGGCTTACTGACCCCGGTCATCCGGAGAAATGTAATGTGCACAATTATTATGCTGTATTTGCTCCCCAGAGGAAAGAAGAGATTGACGAAGATTGTCGTAAGGCAAAAATCGGTTGCACTGAATGTAAAAAAGAATTGGCAGGGATTCTGATTAAATATTTAGAGCCGGTCCAGGAAAAGAGGAATAAGCTGCTTAAGAATAAAGGTGAAGTATCTGATATATTAGACGAAGGCGCAAAAAGAGCGCAAGAAATAGCCTCAGGGACTTTATCCGAAGTAAAAAAGCTGCTTAATTTATAATGCTATATAAGATAAAAAAGCGTTGCATTGATTACACAGATTTTAAAAGCAGATTACACAGATTGGCCTACGAGGTTCTAATCTCTGTAATCTAATCTTTAATCTCTGTAATCAACGTCAAAGGATTAAATATTCTCAAAATTAACATAGTAATGCTATAAGTATGTCTTACAAAATAAAATTGGAAATATTCGAGGGGCCGTTAGATTTGCTTTTGTATCTTGTGAAAAAAGACCATTTGAATATTTACGATATACCCGTAGCCCAGGTAACTGAGCAATATCTTGCCTATTTAAATTTGATGCAACTTCTTGATTTAAATATCGCTGGCGAATTCTTGGTAATGGCAGCTACGCTTATGGAGATTAAATCTAAAATGCTACTACCTGCCAAGGAGGGGGTAACGCTAAAAGAAGAACAAGGGGACCCGCGCGCAGAGTTGGTGAAACGCCTATTAGAGTATGAAAAGTTTAAAGAAATAGCTGAGAACTTAAGGGCAAGAGAAACTGACCAGAGAGGGATATTTAAAAGGCCTAATGTTGAAATAGATAAGATAGTTTGTGATGATAAAGAGGTATATTTTGAGGCAAGCATCTTTGATTTAATCAGTGCTTTTTCGCAGGCCCTCAAAGATATTCCTAAAGAAGTGTTCTTAGAGGTTATCAAAGATGAGTTCACCATTGAAGAAAAGATTCATGAAATTCTACATCTTTTGTTAGTCAGGCCAATTCTTCAGCTTTCAGAGTTGTTTGGTAAGGCAAAAAATAAGTTGGAGATAATTGTTGTATTTTTGGCAATATTAGAATTGATCCGTATGAAAGAAATAATTGTCCGGCAAAGAGATTTATTCCAGGAGATAGAGATTTTAAGAAATAAGGAAAATATCATTCCCGATGACAGAAGACATAAGACAGGCGCTACTTAAAGCTAACCAACCCGTTATTGATGCCAAGGAATCTGAAGAGGATATAGTTTTAAATATCTCTTTAAGGCCAAAGAGATTATCGGAGTTCCTAGGGCATAAGGAGGTAGTTGAGAATCTAAAGATATCTATTCAGGCAACAAAACAAAGAAAAGAGCCTTTAGAGCATGTGCTTTTAAGTGGTCCACCTGGCTTAGGAAAGACTTCTCTTGCGCATATTATTGCCCATGAGATGAATACTAAAATTACTGCCACCTCAGGCCCGGCAATTGAGCGGGCAGGCGACCTTATCGGGATATTAACGAATTTAGAAAAGGGCGATATACTCTTTATTGATGAGATACACCGGCTTTCAAAAGTAGTGGAGGAATTTTTGTATCCGGCAATGGAAAGTTTTCAAATTGATTTTGTGATTGATAGGGGCCCGTATGCTAAAACTATAAAATTTAATTTAAAGCCTTTTACTCTTGTCGGAGCAACTACCCGAACCGGGCTTTTAACCGCGCCTTTAAGGGGCAGATTCGGCATATTCTATAATTTGGATTTCTATCAGGTTGAGGATTTAGCTAAGATTATAAAGCATTCAGCAAAAATTTTAGGTATGGATATTGATGAGCAAGCAGCAATGGAGATTGGTAGGCGTTCGCGCGGGACTCCGCGCGTAGCCAACCGTTTATTAAGGCGGGTAAGAGATTATGCGCAGGTCAATAGGGTCGGCAGGATAACCGCAAGAGAAGCAGCCGGGACTTTGGATGAGTTAGGAATAGATAAGGCAGGATTGGATGATTTGGATCGCAAGGTCTTAAAATTAATTTTAGAAACTTACAGCGGCGGGCCGGTGGGAATAGAGACGTTAGCTGCCAGCCTGAATGAAGAAGTTGATACCATTGCTGATACAGTTGAGCCGTACCTATTGAAAGCAGGTTACCTAAAGCGCACCTCAAGAGGAAGGGTAGCCACAAAACTTACCTTTGAGCATTTCGGGATTAAATACAGCGAAGAAAAACAATCCGAACTCTTTTAGGGACGTCTTTGCACCCAATCAAGGGACGTTCTTCGTGCCAATCGGGAGGGTGTCCCCTTTTGGTAAATTAGCGATGTTCTTTTGATGTTTTTGCGGTTTTTGTGGGTCCTGCCAGTTTTGCTGCGGGCTTTGTTCGCGCACTGGAAATTTTTGCCGTGCACTACGGTTTACGGCTCGTTCATCTGCAGAAATTCTTAGCCTTGCTAAATTGCCTGTCAGTTTCTGCATTCACTCGCCGTAATTCCTTGTGCACATTTGCCAAAAATTTCCTAATGTGCGCTCACAAACCCTCCGCAAAACTTTGGTTAAAATCTTCATTCGCTCGAAATAGCGCCAGATTCATTTTTAATAGTAGCAAAGGAGGAGCTCATGGACTATAGGGATGTACCTTATATCATATTATGTTTGCTGATTATCCTTATCTTTGGAGTTATTAAAATGGTAATAAATCGAAAAAATAAAAATGGGAATTATAAATTTAATGCAAAGCAATCGGTGGCTTTTTGGACGATGGGAATTTTAATAAGCTTGTTAATTTTATTTAACATTTTTCTCGGAGCAAAAGAATACTACGCATTGAAGATGGGTCCGATTACTGGTGAGCAATATATAAAAATAGTTAATTTAGAAGACTCCCTTATCTATTATAAGACTACGTTTATAAAAAGAAATTGGGATTTTGTATTAGCGGGTTCCATTATAATTCTAATTATTGGAAGTCTCTTTATTCACGCTTTAAGAGATAAGAAAAATTCTATTCATCAGTAAAGGAACAGTTTAAATAGATTTTTTACGGGCGGCTTGGGTGTTTTCGAGCCGCGTGATGCGGCGAAAAAATACCCAAGACAGGACCCGTAAAACTGATATTATTATGAAACTCCTACTTCATACTTGCTGTGCACCATGTCTAATTTATCCTTTAGAGAGATTAAGGCAGAATGGCCTGGAAGTGACAGGATTTTTTTATAATCCGAATATCCACCCTTTTAGCGAATATAAAAATAGAAAACAGGCAATAGAAGATTTAAAGAAAACTGTAGATATAGAGATTATTTATCCTGAATATAAACCAGAGGAGTTTTTTCATACGGTAAATTTAAAAGAATCTAAACCCCAAAGATGCTCGTTGTGTTGGACGCTACGGTTGCAGCAAACAGCTAAAGTTGCGAAAGAAAAAGGATTTGATGCCTTTACTACTACCTTACTTGTCAGCCCATATCAAGACCAAGAACTGATTAAGAAAATTGGAAACGAGATTTCAGAAGAAGAAGGCATATCTTTTCATTACGAAGATTTCCGTCCCGGTTTTAGAAAAGCCCATAATGAAGCAAAGGCTAAAGGGATATATTGCCAGAAGTACTGCGGATGTATATATTCAATGAGCAGACGATTTACGGAGCACGAAGTGCGACATAAATCGTAGGACGAAGTCCGTCTGCGAATTGATCCCCCTGCATTTTTGCAGAATGTCAGGGGGGGATCTATAAACAAATGCAGGAAATCGGGAAAACACTAATTATTTTCGGCGTTATTTTAATTGGCGCCGGCCTATTATTAACTTTCTTTAATAAAATTCCCTTTTTAGACAAACTTCCCGGAGATATTTTGATTCAACGGAAAAATTTTACTTTTTATTTTCCCATTGCTACTTCAATATTATTAAGTATTATCCTGTCTTTAATCTTTTGGCTATGGCCTCGTCGCTAAATCACAGATTACATACCTCACCTGCTCAGGCAGGTGGGGATTTTAAAAAACAGATTACACAGATTATTTTTCTGTTTTCTGTTTTCTGTTTTCCGTTTTCTTTTTGTTATGCTCAACCGTCAAAATATGTGCGGGTATCTGTGATAGAAAATGCTGAATCTTTAAATCTTAAAGCCGGCGGTTCTTATGAAATAACTGATTCCTCCGGTGGTGTTTTATCCAAAGGAAAAAATCTAAAGATTACCGTGGTTGCCCATAAAGAAGGAATCTTAATAGCAGGGAGAGATTTCAGGACTAATAAATTACTTATCAAGACAGATGACCCAGATATATTTATTATAAATGGACGAAAGTTTAGGGGAAGCTTACAGTTCATAATTGATAAGAATGGAAAGTTGTCTGTGGTCAATCATATTGATTTAGAAGATTATGTTCAAGGCATTCTTTATCATGAAGCATCACATTACTGGCCAATGGAGGCATTAAAGGCGCAGGCAATTGTAAGTCGTACCTACGCAGTTTATCAAATGCAGGAAAATAAATCCAAAGATTACGACCTGACTTCTGATATATACTCCCAAGTTTATGGAGGCAAGACCTCTGAACGTTATCGCACAAATAAAGCAGTCCAAGAAACGCGCGGCATCGTTCTTACCTATAAAGACAAGATATTACCGACTTTTTTTCATGCCACCTGCGGCGGCCATACACAAGATGCATCCAAGCTCTGGAATATAGATATGCCACCTCTAAAAGGGGTCACCTGTGATTTTTGCAAAGAATCGCCTCATTTTAGCTGGCATTATGTATTATCCCTGAATGAAATCAAAGAGAAATTAATAAAGGCGGGCTATAAAATTGATGAGCTAAGATCCATAGAGATATTAGGCAAAGACAGTTCTAATCGGAACACAGATTTAAAGATTGTATCTCCTTTAGGAGACATCAAAATTTCTGCCAAAGATTTCAGGAATCTCATCGGGCCTAATATTATCAGAAGCACCAACTTTAAGGTAAATATCATTAGTAAAGATGCGATATTTGAAGGTTTTGGCTGGGGTCACGGCGTAGGTTTATGCCAGTGGGGCGCGTATTTTATGGCAAAGCAGGGTTACACTGCCGAGCAAATTCTTAGATATTATTATCCTGAAAGCGATGTTAAAACTCTCGGATTTTGATTATAAACTTCCCGGAGAACTAATTGCGCAGTATCCTTTAAAAGAACGCGATGCCTGCCGTTTACTTATTCTGGAGCATAGGAAAGGAAAAATTGAACACTGCCTCTTTAAAGACATAATAGACCGTCTTAATAAAAATGATCTATTGGTATTAAATGATACTAAGGTTTTGCGCAGCCGTTTAAAAGGGCATCGGCTTAGCGCAGGTAAGGTAGAAGTCCTTCTCCTTAATAGAATAAATGGCTCTAAATTTAATGCCTTAATTAAGCCCAGCAGATTAAAACTCCGAGAAAAAATTCTCTTTAACGGCGGAAAAATCATGGGTGAAATTAGCGCCAAAAATGAAATCACTTTTAATACCCAAGACTTAGACTCTATATATAATTTAGGCGTTATGCCGCTGCCTCCCTATATAAAAAGGGATCCCCAAGATTTAGATAATATTTATTATCAGACGGTTTATGCGCAAAAAGAGGGAGCAGTTGCTTCTCCTACCGCCGGGTTACATTTTACAAATGAGTTAATTAAAAGGATAGAGTTAGGCGGCACAAATACCGCTTACATTACCTTACATGTGGGTTACTCTACATTTAGACCGGTTAAAGCCGAAGATATAACTAAACACAGGATGGAGCCAGAATATTTTAATGTCCCTTTAGATTCAATAAAGTTGATAGAGAAAACAAGGAAAGATAAGGGCCGGGTAGTTGCAGTAGGAACAACTAGTTGCCGTGTATTAGAGACCCTTGCCTTAGGGAAAAATTCCGGTTACACGGATTTATTTATTTATCCGGGATATAAATTTAGGATGACCAACTGCCTTCTGACGAACTTTCATCTCCCGCGCACGACTCTATTTATGTTAGTTTGTGCATTCGCCGGCGCCGAACTTATTAAAAAGGCATACCAGGAAGCGATTGATAAAAAATACAGGTTTTATAGTTACGGCGATGCAATGTTGATTCTTTGATATTATATGTTTACCTTAATTCATCAAGATAAAAAAAGCAAAGCTCGGATAGGGAAATTGGTTACTGCGCATGGTGAAATCCAGACACCTTGTTTTATACCAGTAGGGACACAAGGCACAGTCAAAACTATTTCTCCGCAAGAACTAAAAGATTGTGGTGCAGAGATTATATTATCTAATGCCTATCATCTGTTTTTACGGCCGGGTAAGGAAGTGATAAAAAAAGCTGGCGGGCTGCATAATTTTATGTCCTGGGAAATGCCTATATTGACAGATAGCGGAGGTTATCAGATATTCAGCCTGGCGCTCTTAAGAAAAATAAGCGATAAAGGTGTTGAATTTCAGTCTCATATTGATGGCCTAAAACATTTCTTGACGCCAGAAGATGTTATCCGAATCCAAAATGACTTAGGCTCAGATATTATGATGCCGCTTGATGAATGTGTGCATTACCCTTGTGCCAAAGACCATGCAGAGGTTGCTATGAAAAGGACCTTAGATTGGGCAAAACGCTCCAAATCCGTTGCCCGTTGCCCCTGCCTGACCGGCAGGCAGGCGTTGCCCGTTGCCCGTGGACAGCTTTTATTCGGAATTGTACAAGGCGCTACCTATGAAGACTTGCGTAAAGAATGCGCTAACCGTCTGATAGATATGGATTTTGATGGCTATGCCATAGGCGGAGTTTCCGTTGGTGAACCTAAGAATTTGAGATATAATATGGTAAATTTGGTTGCTGATTTATTGCTTAAAGATAAACCGCGTTATCTTATGGGCGTAGGCCTGCCAGAGGACATCATTGAAGCTGTAGAATCAGGCATTGATATGTTTGATTGCGTGGTTCCTACGCGTTATGGTAGGAATGGCACTGCTTTTACAAGCGCGGGAAAAATTACCATTAGGAACTCTCCATATATAGAAGATTTTGCGCCATTAGATCCAGCTTGTAGTTGTTACACTTGTAAGAATTTTATCCGGGCGTATTTGCGCCATCTGTTTAATGTTGAAGAGATTTTAGGGCTAAGATTAGTTTCCTTACATAACATTTATTTTTATTTGGAGCTCATGCGTAAAATCAGAGAGGCAATTAGCCAGGATAGGTTTTTAGAATTTAAGAAAGAATTCTTGAGTAAATATAATAATGAGAGTGGGTAGTAGTTAGTAGATACATACTAACTACTATTGTTAAAACGCAATATGCGCATTGACATCATCACCATATTCCCCAAGATGTTTGAGCCTGTGCTTAATGAATCCATCATCAAACGCGCACAAAATAAGGGTAAGGTAAAAATTTTTGTGCATAATTTAAGAGATTATTCTCCTGATAAACACAGAAAAGTCGATGACCGTCCTTTTGGCGGAGGTTCAGGTATGCTGATGCGGCCTGAACCTATTTTTAATGCCGTAGAACATATTAAGTCACAAAGTTCCGCCACAATGCGTGGCGGACCCGTCAATCTTTTTGGCGGGCACAAACTCACAAAGTCACAAGTGATTCTTTTATGCCCCCAAGGAAAGAGATTGGACCAGAAGATAGCTACAAGATTAGCAAAACATAAACATCTGATTCTAATTTGCGGTCACTATGAAGGCGTGGACGAGAGAGTCAGGCAGGAACTCGTAGATGAAGAAATTTCTATTGGCGATTATGTTTTAACCGGAGGAGAATTACCAGCAATGGTATTAATTGATGCTCTTATAAGGCTTATTCCCGGAGTTTTAGGCGATAAAAATTCCTTGAATTTTGAATCATTTAAAGGTAATCTATTAGAATATCCGCATTATACAAGGCCTGCTAAATTTAGAAATATGCGCGTTCCGCAGATACTTCTATCCGGAGACCATAAGAAAATAGAAGTCTGGAGAAGGAAAGAAGCCCTGGAGAGAACAAAACTGAGAAGGCCGGATCTTTTAAAATCTTAGGATGGATTGAAAGGAGAAAGCGATGGATAAAATTAAACTTATTGAACAAGAATACACTAAGAAAGAAATTCCACAATTTCATGTTGGTGATACGGTAAGGGTAATGGTAAAGATACCTGAAAGCCCGGATAAAACACGCCTGCATCCTTTTGAAGGAGTAGTTATTGCCAGGGGAGGCTCAGGAATAAGGCAGAGTTTTACCGTAAGAAAGGTTTCTTATGGTGAAGGCATTGAACGTGTCTTTCCTCTATATTCACCTGCTATTGAGCGTATTGAGGTGGTACGTTCGGGTAAGGTAAAAAGGGCGAAACTTTATTATTTAAGACAAAAAGTCGGCAAGCGCGCTACAAAAATAGAAGAACAAAAGAAAACATAAATGCTTTATTACGAGAGAAAACTCAAGAAAAGAGGCTATAATTTAATTATTGGCGTAGATGAAGCAGGTAGGGGCCCATTAGCCGGACCAGTTGTGGCTGCGGCAGTGGCATTAAAGACCCACCGTTTTAAAAATCGTATAGATGATTCTAAAAAGCTAACTTCTCAAGCAAGAGAGAGGGCATTCCTGGAGATTATCAAAAAATCTGTATTCGGAATCGGCGTAGTGAATGAAAAAATAATTGACCGGCTAAATATATTACAGGCAAGCCGCGTTGCCATGGAACAGGCGATTGCTGCCCTTATAGCCAAATTAAAACCTTCCAAATTTAGACGTATGCACATTATTGTAGATGGGAATATGGCCCTTGATATTACTTTGCCATATACAAAAATTATCAGCGGTGACTCCAAATCCAAAAGTATTGCCTCTGCCTCAATTCTGGCAAAAGTTACCCGTGATCGCATTATGCAGTTATATGACAAAATATATCCACAATACAGATTCGGCAGGCACAAAGGTTATCCTACAAGGGAGCATAGATCCATATTAAAAAGAATCGGCCCATCATTAATTCATAGAAAGACTTTCTTTGGTGTCTAAACAAAATATATATTTAGGTAAATCTGGAGAAGATAACGCACTTAATTTTCTAAAAGAAAACGGTTATAAAATTTTAGTTAAGAATTATAAAACAAAGCTCGGTGAAGTAGACATCATTGCTTACGACAAAGGCACCCTTTGCTTTATTGAAGTAAAAACCAGGGGTTCTTTAAGATTCGGTTCTCCCCAAGAAGCGGTCTCGCATTTTAAACAAAGACAAATTTCTAAAGTGGCACTGCAATTCCTTAAAAGAAATAATCTCTTGAACAAAAAAGCGCGATTTGATGTTGTATCCGTAATCTATGCAGAAGATAAACCCGCATTTGATTTGATTAAGAACGCCTTTGAACTGGAGGAAAGGTATGTTATCTGATATTGAGATTGTCCAGAAGGCAAAAAAAGAGCCCATAGAGAAAATTGCCAGAAAATTAAAGATACCTGCAAAATATCTCATTCCTTACGGAAGATATATTGCTAAAATTGATTTGGATATTTTAGATAAAATTAACCCGCCTTCGCCAAGGCTTCGGCGGGTTATCCGCAGAAACGAAGTGAAGGCGGATAAAAATAAGCCTAAAGGTAAATACATATTAGTTACTGCTATTACGCCTACGCCTTTAGGCGAAGGAAAGACGGTTACTACCATTGGTCTTTCTATGGCCTTAAACAGATTAGGAAAATTTACTTCGACTTGTATTAGGCAGCCTTCTTTAGGCCCTGTATTTGGTATAAAAGGCGGAGCTGCAGGTGGTGGGTATTCTCAAGTTTTGCCTATGGAGGATTTTAATCTCAATTTTACAGGTGATGTGCATGCAGTTGGCCTTGCCCATAATCTGACAGCCGCTTTTTTGGATAATTCTCTGCTTAAAGGCAACCCCTTAAATATTAATCCTGAAAAAATATATTGGCGTCGCGTGTTGGATGTCAGTGACAGGTTTTTAAGAAATATAAAAATTGGTTTAGGAGGAAAAGAAAACGGCATTCCGCGTGACAGCGGGTTTGATATTGCTGTTGCTTCAGAGATTATGGCAATATTAGCTTTGAGTAGCAGTTTAAAAGATTTGCGCCAACGCATTGGTAGGATTGTTTTGGCTGAGACGGTTGAGGGTAAGCCCGTAACCACAGAGGATATAAAAGTTGCTGGGAGCGCGGCCGTTCTTTTAAAAGATGCAATTAAGCCAAATCTGATTCAGACTATTGAGCATACGCCCTGCTTTGTGCATGCTGGCCCGTTTGCCAATATCGCGCATGGGAATAGCTCGATTTTAGCGGATAAAATCGCGCTTTCCCTTTCGGATTTTGTAGTTACTGAAGCGGGTTTTGGCGCTGATTGCGGCGCAGAGAAATTTTTTGATATTAAATGCAGAGTAAGCGGCCTTATTCCTGATTGCGCAGTGATTGTCTGTTCCATAAGGGCGCTTAAAGCCCATAGCGGAAGATTTAAAATTGTAGCTGGTATGCCGTTAGATACTTGTTTAGGGAAAGAAGATATAAGGGCAATAGATGAGGGAATTTGTAATTTAGAAAAGCAGATAGAGAATGTTAAGATTTTTGGTATTCCGGTGGTTGTAGCCATAAATAGATTTTCCTGCGATACGGATAAAGAGATAGATTTTGTAAAGAAAAAAGCAAAAGAGTTTGGGGCTTATGATTGTTGTGTTAGCGAAGTCTGGGCCAAGGGTTCTCGCGGAGGTCTGGAATTAGGCAAAAGCGTTATCCGCGCAGCGCAAGAAAAAAAGAATTTTAAGTTCCTTTATCCTTTAGACATCCCTATAAAAGAAAAGATTAAAATTATTGCCACAAGAATTTATGGTGCTAAAGATATAGAATATCAACCTTTGGCAGAAGAGAAGCTCAAGATTTACACAGAGAGAGGTTACGATAATTTTCCTATATGTATGGCCAAAACCCATCTATCTTTATCGCACGATCCTAATTTAAAAGGAAGGCCGCGCGATTTTATTTTGCCTATAAGAGATATACGTGCCTCAATCGGCGCCGGGTTCTTATATCCTTTATGTGGCACAATGCAGACTATGCCGGGATTACCGAGCCATCCTGCGGGAGAAAAGATAGATATTGATGATAAGGGTAATATCGTGGGATTATTTTAATAAATTTTAAAATGTACCGAGATAATTCACTTAAAAATTATTTGGATGATTTAGCGGCAAAATTGCCTGCTCCGGGTGGCGGTTCAGCAGCAGCTTTAAGTGCGGCACTGGGCGCTTCTTTAATCAGTATGGTAGTTAATTTTACTTTAGGAAAGCCCAAATATGCTCAATATGAAAAGGAATTGAAGGAAATCTTGGAAAAATCAGAAAAATTACGCGAGGAGTTTCTAAATTTAGTGGATTTGGATGTGGTTGCCTATAAAAGTAAGAATTTAAGGGATGCTTTGGATGCTCCTTTTATGGTTTGTCGGCTTTGTTTTGAAGGCATAAAATTATGTCTGCCTTTGATAAAAAAGGGTAATGTCAACTTAATCAGCGATGTAGGTGTGGCTGCAGTTTTATTAGAATCTGCCGTTGCTTCGGCAAACTTTAACATAGAGATAAATCTAAAATCTTTAGGTGATGAAAAAATAGCTAAATCTATAAGAAAAGAATTGACACAAAAACGAAATTCAGTTAAAAAGATGAGATTAGAGATGGAGGGAAAAGTTGGCAAAATTATTAGAGGGTAAACCTATTGCGGAAAAGATAAAAGAGCAGATTAAACTTGAAACGCAATCTTTGAAAAACAAGCCAGTTTTAGCAAGTATTATGGTGGGAGATAATCCGAGCGCCGAGGCTTATGTAAAATCGCAAAAGAAAACTGCCGAGGCCTTGGGTATAGAGTACCAATTCCACAAGTTAGCCCAAGATAGTCAAGAACAATCTCTAATTGAATTTATCCAAAAATTAAATGCTGACAAATCCGTAAATGGCATCATTGTTCAGATGCCGCTTCCGCCTCAAATAGACTATAAAAAAATTAGCCAATTTATCCTGCCGGAAAAAGACGTAGAAGGCATGCATCCTGTTAATATAGGTAAGATAGTTTTTGGTAAAGCAGTGATATTGCCTTGTACGCCTGCAGCAGTAATGGAGTTATTAAAAGAAGCCGGTGTGGATTTATACGGTAAAGAAATAGTGGTGGTAGGGCATAGCGAAATAGTCGGTAAGCCGCTTTCACTTTTACTCTTGGATAAATTTGCGACAGTGACGGTCTGCCATATCGGGACGAGTAAGGCAGACAAATTAGAAGAGCATGTCAGAAGCGCAGAGGTTTTAATTGTAGCAGTGGGCAAAGCTGGCTTAATCAAAGGCGATTGGATTAAAGAAGGCGCAATTGTGATTGATGTCGGGATAAATAGAGTGGCTGATAAAATCGTCGGTGATGTAGAATTTGAAGCTGCAGAAAAACGCGCTTCATATATTACGCCAGTTCCCGGCGGCGTCGGGCCATTAACGGTAACCATGCTAATGCGCAATTTAGTTGAAGCAGCGAAGCTTCAAGAGGGACTGTCCCCGTCATAGCACCGTAGGGCAGGTTTAAACCTGCCCTACGGTTGTGGATAACTAATTTGAAATAGAAATAGGGGATGGTCCTATTATTCTAAAAATGAATCTGGCGGGTTTCGAGCGAATGGAGATTTTAGCCAAAGTTTATTCAAGGCCGGGTCTTGAAATATAACAGTTATGAACCTAAAAACAAAGAACTTAAACGTGGGCGAGAAGATTCAATTTGAAATCTTAAACAAATTTTCTGGAGAAAAAAGGGTGTATTTAGGCGCAGAATTATATGAGATGGTTAACCAGCTAATTAAGGATGGCATTCGCCATTCCTGTTTTGGTTTAAAAGACAAAGAGATTGACAGGAGAGCAAAACAGATTATCTCGCCATGGTACAAGAAGAAGCATTAAAGCCAGTTATCGAATTATTAAATACTCTAAAGATTCCCTATATGTTAGTAGGGGCGATTGCGGTAAATTATTATTCAGTGCCACGTTTTACGCATGATGCTGATTTGGTTGTCCAGATACATCCAAGACATATTGATGTTTTATGCAAGTCTTTAGAAAATAAATATTATGTTGATGCAGAAATGATAAAAGAAGCCCTCTCTTCTTCAGGCCAATTTAATTCCATTCATTTTGATACAGGCTTTAAAATTGATTTTTGGATACTACAAAAAGATGAGTTTAGTCAATTACAGTTTTCTCGTCGTATTCCCGGAAAGATTTTTGGTCAAGATGTATTTATGATTTCTCCTGAAGATCTAATATTATCGAAACTCTCTTGGTTTAAAGAATCGGATATACAGAAGCATTTTTTAGACGCACTTGGTGTATATCGTATGCAAAGAGAGATTATAGATATTGGTTACTTACATAAGCATGCGCAGGAATTAAACTTAACAGAGACTCTCCAAGAATTAGAAAAGAAGGTTAATTTATGGTATAGGAAAGTATAAAACACTTTCCTAACCACTGAAAATCGCACATTAGAGTTATCGCCGAAGGCGATTTTCTTGGAAACTTAAGGATATATAAATATGACATTTAAAGAAAAACTACAATCAGGGAAGTTTTTGGTGACTTCCGAAATCGGGCCGCCGAAGGGGATTGAGACAAAGCAACTTCTAGAAGATGCTGAACTTATCCGCGGACGGGTGGATGCGATTAATGTCACGGATTTACAGAGTTCGGTAATGCGCTTAGGTTCATTGGCGGTTTGCAGTTTATTAAAGCAAAAGGGCTTTGAGCCGATATTTCAGGCGACCTGTCGCGATAGAAACCGACTGGCTTTACAATCGGATATTTTATCCGCCGCCAGCCTCGGAATAGAAAATTTACTGATTTTAACCGGAGACCATACGACCATGGGCGACCATCCCGAGGCAAAGCCGGTTTTTGATTTAGATTCCGTGCAGCTTTTACAAGTTGTGCGTCAACTTCAGCAAGGCACGGATATGAAGGAGAATAAATTAGAAGGCGCTGCGCCGAAATTCTGCGTGGGCGCAGTGGTAAATCCCGGGGCAGACCCTCTTGAGCCGCAGATTATGAAGATGGAGAAAAAGATTGAGGCCGGAGCAGAATTTTTCCAGACCCAGGCCATTTATGATATTAAGATTTTCGAGAACTTTTTAAGCAAGATTAAACATTTAAAGACGACAATATTAGGCGGCATAGTTTTATTGAAATCTGCCGGTATGGCCAAATATATGAATAAGAATGTTGCCGGCGTATTTGTGCCGGATAATTTAATTAAAGAAATGGAAGGAACAAAAGATAAAGTAGCCACATCCATTGAAATTGCCAGCTGTTTAATCAAGGAATTAAAACCAATGTGCCAGGGCATCCACATTATGCCCATTGGTTGGGATAAAAAGGTTCCCTTAGTATTGGACGCAGCCGGATTATAGGAGTAGGGAGGAAGAAATGTCTATTGAGAAAAAATCTATTGATATTGCCACGCAGGAGATGTTAAAGAAAGCCCAGGATGAGAGCATTAAGACGGCCTGGGATAGATTAGAACTGCAGGAGCCACAGTGTGGGTTTGGGCAGTTAGGTGTATGTTGCACTGTTTGTGCTATGGGGCCTTGCAGAATTGATCCTTTTGGCGAAGGCGCACAGGTTGGCGTCTGCGGCGCGAATGCCGATACGATTGCCGCGCGGAATTTAGCGCGTAAAATCGCTGTCGGTGCTTCGGCGCATTCTGACCATGGTCGGGATGTTGCACATACTTTAGCTTTGGTTTGCGAAGGTCACGCACATGATTATGGAATCCTTGATGTAGAAAAAATGAAGACCCTGGCCCAAGAATTCGGCATAGATATTAGTAAATCAAAAGAACAAATCGCTAAAGAGCTCTCTAAGAAGCTGCTTGAAGAATTTGGTAAACAAGAAGGAGAATTAGTATTTTGTAAGCGCGCACCCAAGAAGCGCCAAGCAATGTGGAGGAAATTAGGTATTACCCCGCGCGGTATAGATAGAGAGGTAGTTGAATTATTACACACTACCACTATGGGAGTGGATAACGATTATAAAAATATTATTACTACAGGCATGCGTTGTGCGCTTTCCGACGGCTGGGGTGGTTCGATGATTGCCACAGATGTGCAGGATATTATTTTAGGTGCGCCTGTGCCGGTAAGAGGTAAGGTTAACTTAGGCGTATTAAAAGAAAATTATGTCAATATTGTCGTGCACGGTCATGAGCCGGTTTTATCCGAAATGGCGGTGAAGGCGAGCCATGATCCGGAATTAATAAAATTAGCCAAAGAAAAAGGCGCCGAAGGGATAAATTTAGCCGGTATTTGTTGCACGGCTAATGAAGTGCTGATGCGCCACGGAATACCGGTAGCGGGAAATTTCTTGCAGCAGGAATTAGCCATTATTACCGGCGCAGTAGAAGTAATGATGGTGGATGTGCAGTGTATTATGCCGGCATTACAAGAAGTAGCCAGTTGTTTTCATACCAAGCTGATTACTACCAGTCCTAAGGCGCGTTTTCCGGGTGTAGCCCATATCGAATTCCAACCCGAGAACGCCTATGAAGTAGCCAAACAGATTATTAAGGCAGGAGTAGAAAACTTTAGCAACAGAAATAAGGAAAGAGTAAATATTCCCAAGCAGGAGATGGATTTAGTTGCCGGTTTTACCAAAGAAGTTGTTTTTCAAATCTTAGGCGGAAGATACAGGGCAACTTATAAACCTTTAAATGAGGCGATTATTTCCGGTAGATTGCGCGGCTTAGCCGGTGTGGTGGGATGCAATAACCCGAAACAGACACACGACTATTTTCATACTACTTTAGTCAAAGAGCTGATTAAGCACGACGTTTTAGTTTTACAGACCGGTTGTTCTGCGATTGCCTGCGCTAAACAGGGCTTACTGGTTCCCGAAGCAGCAAAGGAATATGCCGGAAAAGGGCTACAGGAAATCTGTGAGGCGGTAGGCATTCCGCCGGTTTTACACTTGGGCTCTTGCGTGGATAATTCGCGTATCCTGACCGCCGCATCCCATATTATAGAGGAAGGCGGTTTAGGCGAAGATTTAGCGGATATACCGGCAGCGGGTTGTGCGCCGGAATGGATGTCGGAAAAGGCAATTACCATTGGCTTTTATTTTGTTGCCTCAGGTGTTTATACGGTATTCGGCGCCAGCCCGTTTGCGACCTTAGGAAGCAATAATCTGACAAATTATTTAACTAAAGATTTAGAAGGAATCGTCGGTGGCCGGTTTGAGTTTTGCGATGACCCGCTAAAGATGGCCGAGCTGATGATTAGCCATATTGACAAGAAACGCAAGGCATTAAATTTAAAACCTGTAATGTATTAGGAATCGGGGACAGCCTTCCGATTGATGCCAAAGACGTCCCTCGATTGGGTCAAAAGGCGTCCCTATAGGAAATAGATGAAGCAATTATATTACGATGTAAAAAAATGTTTAGGTTGTAAATCCTGTGAGATTACTTGTAGTGTGGCGCATTCGCTTACAGGAGAGTTATTTAAGGCGATAAACGAAGAAATATTATCTTTACCGAGAAAGAAGGTATTATCTTCTCAAGGCAAGAATTATCCGGTTTCCTGCCGGCACTGTAAAGACCCGAAGTGTGTGGATGCCTGTATGGCAGCCGCGCTTGTCTTTGACCAGGCAAAAGGCATGGTGATGCACGATGAAACACGCTGCGTAGGCTGCTGGATGTGTGTAATGGCTTGCCCTTATGGTGCAGTCAGGCCAAATATCAAAGCCAAAATTCCCGTGCGCTGCGATAAATGTAAAGATAAGGATGAACCGGCTTGTGTCAAGGCCTGTCCCACAGGCGCAATCGTGTGGCAAGAAGAAATATTGATAGAGAAATGAAGCAGTTTATTATTATCGGTAATTCGGCAGCAGGCATTGCTTGTGCTGAAGCAATAAGGCAAAGAGATAAGGAATCTAAAATCGTAGTTATTTCAGACGAGGATTACCCTTCTTATTGCCGCTGTCTGATTTCTTATTATCTTGCCGGCGATGTAAAAGAGGATAAAATTTTATATCGTCCGGAGAGTTTTTATAAAGAGAATAATATTGAGCTTTTATTAAATAAAAAAGTCAGCCGCGTTGACCCAAAAAAGAATCACATAATTTGCGAAGATAAAACTCAACTAAGTTACGACTCTTTATTAATTGCTACAGGCTCAACTCCCAAATTTCCCCAAATGAGCGGCATTAAAAAAAGAGGGGTATTTGGTTTTCGCACCATAAAAGATACCAAGGAAATTGAAGGGTTATTACCGGTAACAAAGACCGCCTGTGTTTTAGGAGGAGGCCTTATTGGCCTTAAAGCAGCTTACGCCCTTTCCAAAAGAAAAATTGAAGTAAAAGTTATTGTCAAATCAAAGCAGGTATTATCTCAGATGTTAGATTTTGAGGCTGCCAGCATGCTTCAGAAAAAATTACAAGAAAATGGCATAGAAATAATTTTAGGTCAAGATGCCGCAGAAGTTATTGGTAATGGAGATATAAAGGCAGTAAAACTTGATTCAGGTAAAGCCATAGGCGCTTCTTTAATCATTGTAGGTAAGGGCGTAGAACCAAATATAGATTTAATCAAGGATACAGAGATAAAATTTAATGAAGGTGTAATTGCCAATAACTTTTTGCAAACTAACATACCTAATATTTATACTGCCGGTGATGTCTGCGAAAGTTTTGATATGACTCAAGGGAAACATACGGTAAATGCACTTTGGCCGGTTGCTATTGAGCAAGGTAAGATTGCCGGATGTAATATAGCTGGCGATAATCTTAATTATGATGGCTCCTTAGCTATGAATTCCATTGAGTTTTTTGGATTGCCATTTATATCCTTGGGTATTTATAGAACACAGGCAGGAGATTCTTCATTTGAAGAATTAAAACTTATGGACCCCAAAATAAATTTATATAAAAAATTAATTTTAAAGGATAATGTCCTTATCGGAGCGATTCTGGTAGGAGATATTAAACAAAGCGGCATTTTTTTAAGGTTGATTAGAGAAAGGATAAAAGTATCATCTTTAAAAGACAGACTGCTTCAAGAAAATTTCGGTTATCCGGATATCATAGATTTAATTAAGGAGGAGAAGGAGAAGATTTATGTCTAAAATTGTAGCCAGCGCTGTAATCAGGGGCGCGCATAATATTTATCAACAGGCATCCATTCTCTTAGATAAAGCCATTAGAGAAAAAGGCCAAAATCAAAAGATCGGTTTTCCGGAAACCGCATTTTATTTACCTATGGCTAATGCCTTATTAGGTGCAAAGGTTGAGACCTTAAAAGATGCAGTGCCAATTTTAGAACACGCCAAATCTTTATTACCCCAGTTTCCGTCGGAAAAACTATGGCTTCCTTATTTAGGCGATGCCTTAAACGCAGGTATGTCGACATTATTCTGCGAAGAAATCATTATGGCAGTGCGTTATCTTTATGGAGAGGAGCCGCAGAAAGATTGCAATGGATTTTTTACCGATACAATTATGCGTTCATTGGGAATACAGCTTGTGGATGGTCGTATGCCGGGTTTTGCTGCCATATTGGGCGCGGCACCGGATAATAAAACTGCAGTAAATATTGTGCGAGAGTTACAGGAGAGAAATATTCTTATATTTGTGGGTTCATCGGTTAATGGCCGTTCTATAATTGACCAATTGTTAGAGGAAAATGTGCAGATGGGCTGGGATAATTATATTGTCCCTTATGGCCGCGATACACTTTCGGCAATATATCCTCTGAGCTGGGCCATACGTTCAGCCTTAACCTTTGGCGGGCTTAAACCTGGCCAGGCGCAAAAGTGCCTATTGTATACTAAGGAACGCGTATTTGCCTTTGGTTTAGTTTTGGGCCAGCTTGACGATATAAAGTATGCTACTGGGGCAGGCGCAATTAATATGGGCTTTCCTATAATTGCAGACACAGATATACCCGAGATTAAGCCTTCGGGTATTACTACTTACGAAGCCCTGGTGAAAGAATTAGATTATAAAAAGATTGTCGAACGCTGCATTGAGGTAAGAGGCGTAAAAGTAAAGGTGGCGCATATTCCCATTCCGGTTCCTTATGCCGCTGCCTTTGAAGGTGAGCGCGTAAGAAAAGAGCAGTTGTGTGTGGAATTCGGCGGAAAGGCAAGCACGTCCCTTGAATACCTGGCTACTAAAAAATCCGAAGAAGCAGAAGACGGCAAGGTTGAGTTAATTGGTTCAGATATAGATAAATTAGAGAATGGCCAAAAATCCCTGCCTTTAGCAATAATTGTCGAGGTTTATGGCCGTAAAATGCAGAAGGATTTTGAGCCGGTTCTGGAACGCCAGATACACCGGTTTATAAATTATGCGATGGGTCTGATGCATATCGGGCAGCGGGATATGAACTGGATACGGATATCCAATGATGCCTTTAATAAAGGTTTCCGGCTTAAACACATTGGCATTATTTTACATGCCATGTTGCATCAGGAATACAGTGCCATCGTAGATAAAGTACAAGTTAAAATTTATACTAAATTATCTGATGTAGAGAAGTTATTACCTGGCGCAAAGAAGGTATTTGATGAGCGCGATGAGCGTATCAGTGGTATGACTGATGAGAGTACGGATACATTTTACAGTTGCACGCTTTGCCAGAGTTTTGCTCCGAATCACGTTTGCATTATTACGCCAGAGCGCTTAGGGTTATGCGGGGCATATTCCTGGCTTGATGGTAAGGCATCCTATGAAATCGTTCCTACAGGGCCAAATCAACCTGTCTTAAAAGGCCAGATGCTGGATGAGAAATTAGGGCAGTGGAAGAATATTAATGATTTTGTTTATCAGAAGTCTAACAAGGCTATTGAAAAGGTAAGTATGTATTCGTTGATGGAATCACCGCAGTCTTCATGCGGCTGTTTTGAATGTATAGTAGCAATAATTCCTGAGGCAAATGGTTTTATGATTGTGCATCGCGATTATTCTGGTATGACTCCTTGCGGAATGACCTTTACTACTTTGGCAGGCTCAGTGGGCGGAGGAGTACAAACCCCCGGATTTTTAGGAGTAGGCAAACTCTATATTGTCAGTAAAAAATTTATTGCTGCCGAAGGTGGCCTTAAGCGCATACTCTGGATGCCGCGTGAATTAAAAGAGCTATTGAATGAGAAACTAAAAAAACGCGCACAAGAAATTGGACAGCCAGATTTTATTGAGAAGATTGCGGATGAAACACAAGCTACCAGTTCAGAAGAACTGATAGCTTTCTTAAATAAAGTACATCATCCGGCATTGGAGATGGAGCCCCTTATTTAATACTTTATTTAATATTTTTTTTCCTTGACGTGATTTATTTAAAGTGTATAATATAGTAAAGCAAATGTCCATTTATCCCCCCCCAAATAATATAAGAGATATAATCGTAATTCTATTTATTTTATTGGGTTTTCCTCTTTTTTTTTCTGCTCAAGGAGCAGATTTAGATAAATCTACGCTTTCTCAAGAAGAAGAGCTCACAGCGCTTCAGAAACAAGCGAGGATGTATCGGAGGGAGGGTTTAGAAATGCAGGATGTCGGCAACCTGGATACCGCAATGACTTTATATCAGAAAGCTATAGAATTAGATCCTGCCTATGCTGTGGCTTATAATGATTTAGGTATAATTTATGAGGCAAAGGGGTTAATAGACTTAGCAGAGGAAAATTACTTAAAATCCATAAAGATAGACCCTATGTATTTAAGCACATATTCAAACCTTGCATTATTGTATGAGAATAAACGCGATCTGGAAAAAGCAGCTTTTTATTGGGAGAAAAGAGTGCAATTGGGTTCTTTAAATGATCCGTGGAAAGAGAACGCCAGGCATCGCTTAGCAGATATACGTTCAGTTTTATCAAAAAGGCCGGTAGAGGATGCCAGGGAACAGGAAGCCATTGGTCTTATGAAAGATGTAACAGCGTATAAATCCAGATTAAGAAAGGATAACAAAGCGCTTTCCCAGGAATATTTTGAAAAAGCAAAACGAAGCTATAACAAAGGAGACTTTGCAACCGCAATGAAAGAAGCCTTGAATGCCCAATATCTCGACCCTGCGAATGAAGAAATTGAAAAATTTATTGAAAAAGTTCAAACAAGAGCTTTGTTAAGATAAATGAGGCCACAACCCAGCACTTAGCATAAGTGCTGGGTTCAATTCGCAGACGCTGGAGATAAATTAACGAAGCAGCTACGATTTACGTCGTTACACTCCGTAAATCGTCTGCTCATTGAAGAAGTCCACAAATTTTAACCCTACCATAATTGAAATTCCTTGTGTTAGTTAATGAGTAAGCGACTGTATCTAATTGATGCCAATGCTTTTTGTTACCGGGCATTTTATGCGCTCAAAGGGCTTTCCACGTCTTTTGGCCAGCCGACAAATGCTATATATGGATTTATAAATATGTTAAATAAGCTCTTAAAAGAGAAAAAACCCGAATATCTGGCTGTTTGTTTTGATGTTTCCCGAGATACATTTAGAACCAGGAAATTTGCAGAATATAAAATTCAAAGGCCTCCTATGCCCGAAGGTTTGTCTAGCCAGATCCCTTTGATTAAGCAAATAATTTTTGCCTACGGAATTACTATGTTTGAGAAAAAGGGTTTTGAGGCAGACGATATTATTGCTACCGTAGTTAAGACTGCAAAAGCCAAAGGTTTATCCACTACTATTGTAAGTTCTGATAAAGATATATTGCAGTTAGTGGATGAAGATACAGTAGTATTCAGTCCCCATAAAGATGAAGCTGTAACCTATGACGAGGAGCGGGTGGTTGAACGTTTTGGCGTAAAACCAAAAGAGATTACTGATATTATCGCATTGATGGGGGATGATGCGGATAATATTCCCGGTGTGCCAGGGATAGGAGAGAAGACTGCCGGAGAGTTAATTCGTAATTTCGGCACTTTGGAGAAGTTATTAAATAATATTGATAGGATAAAACAGGATAAGATAAAGAAGGCGGTTCAGGATAATATTAAACAGATAAGTTTAAGTAAAGAGTTAGCGGTGTTAGATAAAGATGTAGATATAGATTTTAATTTAGATAAATTAAAAATTGGCGAACCTGATTTTAAAGAATTATTTAGGTTGTTTAAATATTTAGAATTTAAGCGCCTCCTTGAGGGCCTGCCAATTGAAGAAGAGAAAATACAGGAGGAGAAACTAATCAATATAGAAGATAAAGAGTTAAAAAGTTTGATCGGTGCGACAGATGAATTAGTTTTATTCGGTCCTTCGCAAGAAGATTTGGTATTTTATGCTCGTCGCCCGGTTAGAAATTCTAAAGTTTCAGATAAAGATGAGATTCCTAACGGGGAAAAGGGTAAGTTTTTTAGAGCAGCCAGGGGGGGCGAGAACTTTAAAAATATATTACAAGATCCTAAGATAAAAAAAGTAGGCCACGACCTTAAAAGAATAAAAATATCTTTAGCAAAGGATAATGTTGTCTTAGAGGGATTATATTTTGATACGATGATTGCTGCGTATCTTTTGAATCCTTCTAAACCTGAATACGGTTTGGCGGATGTGGCCTGGGATTATTTAGAGAGGTCTTTCGGTAAATCCATAGATAACCAAAGGGCCGCAGATTTAATTAGACAACTAAAACCTAAATTAGAAGAAGAATTACACAAGAAGTCGCTATTTAGTCTTTTTGCAGACGTTGAGATGCCTTTGGTTGAGGTATTAGCAGAGATAGAACTTAACGGAATAAAATTGGATCTTAGATTACTAGAGGAACTTTCGCAAGATATAGAGAAAAGATTAATAAAATTAATAGAGGATATTTATGGCTTAAGCGGAACTCAATTTAATATAAATTCGCCAAAACAGTTAAGAGATATTTTATTTGAGAGGTTGAAATTACCGGTGCTCAAGAAAAGTAAGACCGGCCCATCTACTGATGAGGAAGTATTGAGAAATTTGTCCGGCAAACACAAATTACCGGCATTGTTGCTTGAATACCGGCAGCTAACAAAACTAAAAAATACTTATATAGATACCTTGCCTCATCTTGTAGACAAAAAAACAGGCAGAATTCATACTTCTTTTAATCAGACAGGGACAGAAACCGGCAGGCTCAGTTCTAGTAATCCCAATCTGCAGAATATACCGATAAAAACAGATATTGGCAGAAAAATTAGGCAGGCAATAGTTTCTTTTGGTTCGCAAAATTATCTTTTATCCTGCGATTATTCACAGGTAGAATTGAGAATCCTGGCGCATTTGTCAGGTGATGAAAATTTGATTCTTGCATTTAAGCAGGATAAGGATATACACAAAGCCACTGCTTCTTTAATTTATGGCTTAGAGGAGAAAGATATCACGGATTCTATGCGCGAGACAGCAAAACGGGTGAATTTTGGAATAATTTACGGCCTCACTTGGTATGGCCTAAGTAGAGATTTGGGTATCTCTATTGAAGAGGCGCAAGGATTTATTGATGCATACTTCTTACGTTATCCAAAGGTAAAGGAATATATAGAAAAACAAATTAAAAGAGCGCAGGAGCAGGGCTTTGTTACCACTCTCTTAGGAAGAAGAAGGTATATCCCGGAAATAAATAATAAAAATCAAGGTATTCGGCAATTTGCCCAGCGCCAGGCAGTGAATACGCCTATTCAGGGTTCAGCATCGGACCTGATAAAATTAGCGATGATTCAGATACACAAAGAAATAAAAAAGAAGGGCTTAAAAGCCAAGATGATTCTGCAAATTCACGATGAATTAGTATTTGATGCGCCTTATGAAGAGCTAAAGGAATTAGCAAAATTAACCAAAGAGAAGATGGAGAATGTTTTAGCATTGGATGTGCCGATAAAGGTTGATATAAAAATGGGAAAGAACTGGTTGGAGATGGAGCCTGCCTGACGCCTGCCTGCCGGCAGGCAGGACAGGCAGGGAAATTAAATGAAAATATTAATGTGCGCATCAGAGGTTGTGCCTTTTGCCAAAACCGGCGGCCTTGCAGATGTCGCAGGTGCTTTGCCTTTAGCCCTGGAAGAACTGGGCCAAGAGGTAATCATTACTATGCCTTTGTACAAGTCAATTCAAAATTCTCCCGCCAAAGCGGGAAAAATTCAAAAATTAAAAGAGGGGATTTCTTATTCTGTTATTGGTAAAAACATCAAGGTTTATTTTATAGAAAATGAATCATATTTTAATCGCGATGGTTTATACGGAAATAAAACCGGAGACTATAAAGATAATTTGGACAGATTTTCTTTTTATTGCAAGCGCACTTTAGAGTTATTAAAAGAAATAAATTTTAGACCGGATATTATCCATGTGCATGATTGGCAGGCAAGCTTAATTCCTGTATATTTAAGGACAATATATGCTAATGACGGATTTTATAAAGATACAAAGACAGTGTTGACTATTCACAACATTGGTTATCAGGGTTTGTTTCCTCGCGAGGAATTTCCAAAACTAGGATTGGATTGGGGTTTATTCAATATGGAATGCTTAGAGTTTTATGGCAAAGTAAATATCTTAAAGGCCGGGATGGTATTCTCTGACATCATTAATACTGTAAGCCCTACATATAGCAAAGAGATACAGGGTAAAGAATTTGGTTTTGGATTGGAGGGGGTTTTGAATAAACGCCGAGATTCTGTCTTTGGCATATTAAATGGCCTTGACTATTCTATCTGGAATCCTGATACCGATAAGTTTATTGCTAAAAATTACTCTCTCAAGAGCTTAGAAGATAAACAAAAAAATAAAGAAGACTTGCAGAGATTTTGTAAGCTTGTACCCGAAAAAGATATGCCTCTTTTTGGCATCGTATCCAGATTAGCTGAACAAAAAGGATTTGATATATTGGCAGAGGCGATAGATGAAATCTGCAAGATGAAATTACAGCTCATAATTTTAGGAATAGGTGATTTGAAATACCATTTAATTTTGGAAAAGATGGTAAAAGAATATCCCAAGGTTATTTCTTTACATCTAAGGTTCGATAATCCTCTGGCGCATAAGATATACGCTGGCTCAGATATATTCCTGATGCCCTCTAAATATGAACCCTGTGGCTTAGGGCAGATGATTAGTTTAAGATATGGCACTATTCCTTTGGTGTTTAAAACTGGAGGCCTGGCAGATACAGTTAATGAGGAAAATGGCTTTGTATTCGGACGTTATAATAAAGAGGATTTGATTAAAACCATAAAAAAATCAGTTATAGCATTTAAGAATAGAAAGAAATGGTTTGAGCTTATGAACAAGGCTATAAGAAGTAATTTCTCCTGGAAGGAATCAGCAAAAAAATACTTAGAATTATATGCCAGGGCGAAAGCCAAATAGAAAAAAAATTGTTCTTGGCCTCACCGGTAGTTTTGGCAGCGGCAAGACCACCGTAGCGGGAATTTTTCGCTCTTATGGCGCTGAGATTATAGATGCGGATAGGATAGCTCACTCGTGCATCGCTGGCGGCACTTTAGGCTACAAAAGAATATGCAAGGCCTTTGGTAAGGATATTCTTAAAAAAAATAGGACAATTGACCGTGTGAAATTAGCCAGAATTGTTTTTGCTCATAAAGGTTTGTTAAAGAAATTAAATAAAATTATCCACCCGGAAGTTATAAGGATTATTAGAAATAAGATAAAAAAAACCCTCACCTGCTCCGGCAGGCAGGAAAAATCAAAAATTATAGTTTTAGATGCGCCTTTGTTGTTGGAAGCGGGCTTAAGAAGGGTGGTAGATAAGTTAATTGTAGTAAAAATCAAAAGAGCTGAGCAATTAGAAAGAATACAAAGGAAATTTTCTTTTAGCAGGGAAGATATATTAAAGAGGATAAAGCGCCAGATGCCTTTACAATTAAAAGTCCGTTTAGCGGATTTTGTAATAGATAATAGCGGTACAATAGGAGAAACTAAGAAACAAATTGAAGAAATAAGGAGGGTGTTGTGGAAAAATTAGATATTGGAAATTTAAAAGAAATGAAGATTACAGAATTAAATAAATTAGCCAAAGATTTAAATGTCAATGGATTCAGCGGCCTCAAAAAGCAGGATTTAATTTTTAAGATCCTCCAGGCGCAGGCAGAAAAAGAAGGCCTTATGTTTGGAGAAGGAATTTTAGAGATACTTCCTGAAGGATTCGGGTTTTTAAGGTCGCCGAACTACAATTATCTGCCCTGTCCAGATGACATCTATATTTCTCCTTCGCAAATAAGAAAATTTGATTTAAGAACAGGCGACACGGTCAGCGGGCAGATAAGGCCGCCTAAAGAAGGAGAAAAATACTTTGCCTTGCTTAAAGTTGAAGCAGTCAACTTTGAAAATCCTGATGAGATGAAAGAAAAGGTCCTTTTTGATAATCTTACTCCTGTTTATCCCCGCGAGGCTTTTGATTTGGAGGCAAAGCCGCAAGAGACATCAATGAGGATTATGAACCTGCTTACCCCTATAGGGAAAGGCCAGCGCGGACTTATTGTGGCACAGCCCTATAGCGGAAAAACTGTGCTTTTACAGAAGATCGCTAACGCTATAATGACTAATCAGCCGGAAGTAATATTGATAGTGCTTTTAATTGATGAACGTCCGGAGGAAGTTACAGATATGCAAAGGAATGTCAAAGGCGAGGTGATTTCTTCAACTTTTGATGAACCTCCTGAAAGACATGTGCAGGTAGCGGAAATAGTTCTGGAAAAAGCTAAACGGCTTGTTGAACATAAAAGGGATGTGGTGGTGCTTTTGGATAGTATCACGCGCTTAGCACGCGCCTACAACGCCGTTATCCCGCATAGCGGAAAAGTTTTATCAGGCGGCATAGATTCCAATGCCTTGCAAAAACCCAAGAGGTTCTTTGGTGCTGCCCGGGCAGTGGAGGAAGGCGGCAGTTTGACTATAATTGCCACAGCATTAGTTGAAACAGGCAGTCGGATGGATGACGTGATTTTTGAGGAATTCAAAGGCACGGGAAATATGGAACTGCAACTGGATAGAAATTTATTTCAAAGAAGGATTTACCCCGCTATTGATATAAAACGTTCCAATACGAGGCACGAAGAGTTACTGGTAAAACAAGAGCAGTTACAAAAGATATGGATTCTAAGGAAAGTTTTAAATGAGCTTAGTAACGTGGAGGCAATGGAGCTTTTAATTGAAAAGTTGTTAAAGACAAAGAATAATGAAGAGTTTTTAAACAGTATGAACCAATAAGTGAGGATAAGAAAATGAAAGATAAGATACATCCCAATTACAAAGAAAGCACTATAATCTGTGCCTGCGGCGAGACCATACATACGCGCTCTACCAAACCCAGCATCCGGGTAGATATATGTTCGAAATGCCATCCCTTCTTTACAGGTAAACAAAAGTTTGTGGATTCTGCAGGCCGCGTAGATAAGTTTATGAAGAAGTATGGTAAGAGATAAAGCATGATAGAACAGTTAGAAAAATTAGAGGTTCGTTATCAGGAATTAGAACAGCTTTTGGCATCTTATGAGGTTATCTCTGATAAGGAGCAATACAATAAATACGCCAAAGAATTATCTGATTTAAAAGAACCGGTGTTTTTATTTCGCGTATACAAAAAACTAATCAAAGAAATAGATGACCTGGATGCCGTGCTTAAGGAAAAACATGATAAGGAATTCGTAGATTTAGCCAGGAATGAACTGCGGGAGCTAAAGGCCAAAAAGGCAAACTTAGAAGAGGGAATCAAAAGGATGCTTTCCGGAGAAGGAAAAGAGGCTGACAGGGATATCATTATGGAGATAAGGCAGGGCACGGGCGGAGATGAAGCAGGGTTGTTTGCCGCTGATCTTTATCGTATGTATACAAAATACGCTGCGAAAAAAGGCTGGACAACAGAACCAATGTCATCCGGTACTAATGAAGCCGGCGGAATTAAAGAAGTGATTTTCAGCGTAAAAGGTAAAGATGCTTATAGGCGGCTTAAATTTGAAAGCGGCGTGCATCGCGTGCAACGCGTCCCTGTGACTGAAGCCCAGGGAAGAATTCATACTTCAACCGCAACGGTTGCTGTATTAGTTGAGCCGGAGGAATTAGATTTGGTTATTGAGCCCAAAGATTTAAGGATTGATACCTATAGATCTTCCGGCCCGGGTGGCCAACACATGCAAAAAACCGACTCTGCAGTAAGAATCACGCACATACCCACAGCAATAGTAGTTGTGTGTCAGGATGAAAGGTCGCAGTTAAAGAACAAAACTAAGGCCATGCGCATTTTAAGGGCAAGGTTGCTGGTTTTGAAAAGAGAGCAGGAGCTTAAGAAGATTACCCAAGAAAGACGGTCACAGATTGGCTCAGGTGACCGTAGCGAGAAAATACGCACCTATAATTTTCCTGGCCGCCGGGTAACCGACCATCGCATAAATTTTACTTTACATCGTTTGGAAGAGGTGCTGGAAGGCGATTTAGATGAGCTTTCAGATGCACTTTTAAAAGTTGCTCAAGGAGAGAAGAATGCTTGAGGCAGAGTTGTTATTTACCGAGCTCTTTAATTGCGATAGGCTGTCTTTATATTTAGAGAAAAGACCCGCCATAACTAAAGATAAATTGGCTTTAATTTCTTCTGTGCTGAAAAGAAGGATTACAGGTGAACCTATTCAGTATGTATTAGGTAAAACAGAATTTATGGGTTTAAAATTTAAGGTAACACCGGATGTGTTTATACCGCGACCAGAAACAGAAATTTTAGTAGAAACGGCAATAAAATTAGTCCATAGACCACAGTCCATAGTCCATAGTTATAATATCCTTGATTTGGGAACTGGTTCTGGTTGCATTGCGGTATTATTAACAAAATTTTTACCAAATGCAAAAATATCAGCTGTTGATATTTCAGGTCGGGCCATACAGCTTGCAAAAGAGAATGCAAGATTGAATAAAGTTGAAATTGATTTTATCCAAAGTGATTTATTTAATACTGTCGACTATCGACTGTCGACTATCGACTTAATAGTAAGCAACCCACCCTACATTACATCCGCAGAGATTGATAATCTACAGCCAGAGATACAATACGAACCCCGCCTTGCCTTGGATGGAGGCAAAGATGGCTTAGAATTTTATCGTAAGATTATTAGCTTATCTCCGTATTATCTAAAGAAGGATGGCCTTTTAATTATGGAGATGGGTTTTAATCAAGCGGGGGCGATAAGAAATATTTTTAAAATATCGGGGAAGTTCAAGATTTTAGAAGTTGTAAAAGATTATAATAATATAGATAGAGTTGTGGTGGCCAGGAAGGTAGGTAGAAATGGATAAGTTAGTTATAGAAGGCGGTATACGGTTAAAAGGTGAAGTGACAGTTTCCGGCGCAAAGAACTCAGTATTGCCAATACTAGCGGCAACGCTTTTAACCGATGATGCCTGCATAATTAAAGGTGCGCCAAATTTGCGCGATACTAACACTATGCTTAAAATCCTGCGCTCTTTAGGCAAAACTGCTGAATTAGATAACGGTATAATAACTGTTACCTCGGGGAAAAATAAAAATTTTGCGGCTGATTATAAACTTGTTTCCACCATGCGCGCTTCTTTCTGTGTTTTGGGGCCGCTCCTGGGAAAATTTAAAAAAGCCAAGGTTTCTTTGCCCGGTGGTTGTGTTATTGGCGTGCGGCCGGTGGATTTACATCTAAAAGGCATAAGGGCCCTGGGCGCAGATATTAGTATTGAAGGCGGTTATGTATTGGCCAAGGCAGATAAGTTGAAAGGAAATTACATCTATTTAGGGGGAGTTTATGGCTCATCAGTTTTAGCTACTGATAATGTGATGATGGCCGCAGTTTTGGCTCAAGGAAGGACCGTAATTGAATCCGCAGCTTGTGAGCCGGAGGTTGTGGATTTGGCGGAATTTTTAATCAAGATGGGAGCGAAGATAAAAGGCCACGGCACGCCTATTATAGAAATTGAAGGCGTAAGACATTTGCACGGCGCAACTCACACTATAATTCCGGACAGGATAGAAGTAGGCACATTTATGATTGCTTCCCTAATTACTAAGGGTGATATTCTGATTAAAAATGCTTTATTCCAACATTTAGGTGCGGTAATTGATAAATTACAAGAGGCAGGCGCCTGTATTACCAAGACAGATGGCGCTATACATATACGTTATAAAAGACAATTAAAACCTATAAATATTACTACTCTTGCTTACCCGGGCCTTCCCACAGATATGCAAGCACAGATGATGAGCCTAATGGCTGTTACTCCCGGAATAAGCGTTATTACTGAAAAGATATATCCGGATAGATTCATGCATGTAGCTGAACTTAATCGTATGGGTGCATATATTCAAAGAGAAGGTCCGCATGCCATTGTTAATGGGGTAAGAAGTCTTTCAGGCGCGTCGGTTATGGCCTCAGACCTGCGCGCTTCAGCTTGTCTTGTATTAGCAGGTTTGGCTGCGCGCGGGAAGACCACAGTCTTAAGAATCTATCATCTAGAGCGCGGATATGAGAATTTGGATGAGAAACTGCAAAAATTGGGTGCAAAGATTTGGAGGGAGAAAGAATGAAAAATAAAAGATATATTATAGATTTATTTTTCATCCAATTTTAGAGGTTAAATATGATATTGATGATTGATAATTACGACTCTTTTACTTACAATCTCGTTCAATATTTAGGAACATTAGGCCAAAATATTAAAGTATTTAGAAACGACAAGGTAACCATAGAAAAAATTAAAAAACTTAAACCAAAGAAAATTGTTATTTCTCCCGGCCCTGGCAGGCCAGAGGATGCAGGTATCTCTTGTGATGTTATAAAAGAATTTGCAGGCCAGATCCCTATATTAGGTGTTTGTCTTGGCCATCAATGTATTGGTTATGTTTATGGCGGCCGTATTATTGGCGCAAAAAAACTTATGCACGGTAAGACCTCCTGGATTTATCATCATAAAAAGGATATTTTTAAAGGCATCTCCAATCCCTTTATAGGCACGCGTTATCACTCTCTGGTAGTGGAAAGAAAAAGTTTACCCAACTGCCTAGAAATAATTGCCTGGACAAAAGATAAGGAGATTATGGGATTAAAACATAAAAATTATCCTTTATGGGGAGTGCAATTCCATCCTGAATCTATTTTGACCGGCGTCGGTATGAATATCTTAGCTAATTTTTTAAGGCAATGATACAAGAAATAATTGAGAAATTAGCAAAGAATGAGGATTTAAGTGCAACACAGATGCAGCAGGCCATGGAAGAGATTATGACTGGCAGAGCCCAGACAAAAGATATAGTCTCTTTTTTAACTGCTTTAAGTAACAAAGGAGAGACTGTAGAGGAGTTAACTGCTGCAGTTAAAGTTATGCGGCATCATGTAACAGGAATCAGTACTAAGCACAAAGTAATCTTAGATACCTGCGGCACAGGAGGAGATAGAAAAGGCACTTTTAATGTCTCAACCATTGTTGCCTTTGTGGCAAGTGGCGCAGGGATTACTGTAGCAAAACACGGCAACCGTTCTGTATCAAGTTCTTGTGGAAGCGCGGATATACTGGAGGCATTGGATATAAATATAAATATGAGTAAAGAAAAGATCGAAAAGTGTTTAGATGAGATTGGGATTGCTTTTTTATTTGCGCCAAACTTTCATCCGGCAATGAAATACGCTATGCCAGCCAGGAAACAAATAGGCAAGCGCACCATGTTTAATATCTTAGGCCCTCTAAGTAATCCGGCTGGAGCCACACATCAATTAGTCGGAGTATTTGATGCTTATTGGACAGGAGTTTTGGCAGAAGTCTTCTTGCGTTTAGGCACTCAGCATGCCTTAGTTGTACATGGGCAAGATGGCCTGGATGAAATAACTACTGCTGCAAAGACTTATGTTTCTGAGGCGCATAAAGGCAGGGTAGATAATTATGAAATAAATCCTGAAGATTTTGGAATCCAAAAATCTAAATTAGAAGATTTATTAGGAGCAGATGCAGCTTTGAATGCTAAAATTTTAATGGATATTTTAAATGGTAAGCCGGGAGCCAAGCGCGACATAGTTGTATTGAATGCAGCAGCTGCAATATACGCAGCTGATAAAGCAGGTTCAATAAAAGAAGGAATAAAATTCGCCGCTGAATCTATAGATTCAGGAAAAGCTTTAGAGAAATTGGAATTATTAAGGCAGTATTCCTAATAGCGATTAAATGAAAAAGGCAGATACCTTAAAGGAGATTGTCCGAAAGAAGAAGGAAAGGATTCTTTTAGCCAAACAACAATTAAGTGAAGAGGATTTAAAGATAAGAGTTCAGAATCTCTTCCCCACGCGACCTTTTATAGAATCCATAAGTAAGCCGCGCCAAATTTCTCTTATTGGCGAGATAAAAAAAGCTTCTCCTTCAGGCGGAATAATCCGGCAGAATTTTAATCTTCAAGAAATTGCCCAAGTTTATAAAGAGGCCGAGGTTCAGGCAGTTTCTGTATTAACCGAAGAAGATTATTTTCAAGGCGATATTTCTTACATAAATGAAGTCAAAAATTTAGTTGACGTGCCAATACTAAGAAAAGACTTTATCTTAGAGCCGTATCAAGTTTATGAATCGCGTTTTTATGGTGCAGACGCCATACTTTTAATCGCAGACCTGCTCACCCGAGAACAGTTAACAGAAATGATGCAATTAGCGCAAAGTCTAGGAATGGATTGCTTAGTGGAAGTGCATACTGAAAAAGAATTAAAGAAAATTCTGAACTTAAAAGTGCCAAATATCGGCATTAATAACCGGGATTTACATACTTTAGAGGTAGATTTTAAGACCACGGAGAAACTTTACCCTTTAATTCCTAAAGATAAAGTAATAGTTGTAGAAAGCGGTATTAAGAATCATCAGGATATTTTGTTTTTGAAGATTTTAGGCGTAAATGCAGTTTTAATAGGCGAGGCCTTTATGGGGGCAGGGGACATAAAGAAAAAAGTGGAAGAGGTAATGGGTTGGTGATTTTGAGTTCGTTGAGTTCGTTGAGTTTGTTGAGGTTATAGAGTTTATTGAGTTGAAGGAGAGACAGTGGTTAAAGTGAAGATATGTGGCATAACTAATTTGGAAGATGCAAGAGATTCAGTAAAAGCAGGCTGCAATGCCTTGGGGTTTGTATTTTATAAAAAAAGTCCCCGCTATATCAAACCAGAAGAGGCAAGTAAGATAATCAAAGAGTTACCGAAGAATGTGAAAAAAATTGGCGTGTTTGTCAATGCAAAAGAGAAAACAATCAGGTATATTGCTAAAATATGTGGACTGGATATGCTGCAGTTTCATGGAAACGAAACTCCACAGTTTTGCCAAAGATTCAGTAATTATAAAGTAATTAAAGCGTTCCGAATAAAAAACAAGATAGATCTTAGAAAGATATTAAAATACAAAACCTTTGCTTACCTTTTTGATACTTTTGTTCTGGAAAAAATCGGTGGCACAGGTAGAAAATTTAACTGGGATTTATTAAGGAAGATAGATAAAATAAAACGACAGATATTCTTATCGGGTGGCCTGAATACTAGAAATGTGAAAGAGGCAATAAAGATTATGCATCCGGGTTGGGTGGATGTGTCAAGTTCTCTGGAGTTAAGGCCGGGTAAAAAAAATTATAAAAAGATTGAAGAATTTATCGGGGTAGTAAAAAGAGATTTCTGAAAAAGTCCAAAAATAAGAGAAATCTCTGATTAAAAGATTAAAAGCAGATTATACAGATTAAATGCTCGTCGGAAAAATCTGTGTAATCTTTTAGAAATCTGTGTAATCAGAGGTCTCTGAACTAAAACCAAGGAGTTCTTCAGAGACCTCAAAAAAGGTAATAAAATAAGACCGGGCATTAGAAAGAAGACCCGATCTTGGGAGAAGCTATGTTACCGGATAAAAAAGGACATTTTGGCGAGTTTGGGGGAAGGTTTGTGCCGGAAACGCTGATTTATGCCTTGGATGAATTAGAAAAGGAATATAACAAGGCAAAGCGCGATAAGAAATTTCATCAACAGCTCGATTATTATCTTAAAGAGTATGCCGGTCGGCCAACGCCTTTATATTTTGCGCAAAACCTAAGTAGATATTTAGGCATAGGCAGAATTTATCTAAAAAGAGAAGACCTCTTACACACAGGCGCACATAAGATAAACAATACCTTAGGTCAAATTCTCCTGGCACGACGAATGGATAAAAAGCGTATTATTGCCGAAACAGGCGCGGGTCAGCATGGCGTAGCTACTGCAACCGTGGCAGCAATGTTTGGCCTTGAATGCGATATCTATATGGGAGAGGAGGATATTAAGAGGCAAAGATTAAATGTTTTTCGCATGAAACTTTTAGGTGCGCGGGTAATACCGGTAAGTTCTGGTTCAAGAACATTAAAAGATGCGATGACAGAAGCAATCAGGGACTGGGTAACCAATGTGCGCAACACATATTATATCATTGGCTCGGTAGCTGGGCCGCATCCGTATCCGGTGATGGTAAGAAATTTTCAAGCTGTTATCGGGAGAGAGGCAAAAAAGCAGATTCTAGAAAAAGAAAAGAGATTACCAGATTATTTAATTGCTTGTGTGGGTGGCGGTAGTAATGCAATGGGATTATTTCATCCCTTCTTCAAAGACAAAAAAGTAAAATTTATCGGAGTGGAGGCAGCAGGCCTGGGATTATCTTCTTTACAGCACGCCGCTACTTTGGTTGCTGGCAATACCGGTGTTTTACACGGCTCAAAATCAAAACTCCTGGAGGATGAATTTGGTCAGGTAAAAATTGCCCACTCTATTGCAGCGGGTTTAGATTATCCAGGAGTAGGCCCGGAGCACGCCTATTATAAAAAAATAGGCAGGGCAAAATACGCGGCAGTTAATGATAAAGAGGCATTAGAAGGTTTTCAGCTGTTATCGGAGATAGAAGGGATTATTCCTGCCCTGGAGCCGGCGCATGCGATTTTTTATTTAAAGAAGTTAAAAGGCAGAATAAAGAAAAATTCTATTATTTTACTTTGTCTTTCAGGAAGAGGAGATAAAGACACAGAAATAGTTGCCCAGAGGCTAAAGCTATGAATAGAATCGAAAAAAAATTCAAAGAATTAAGAAAGGCCAAAAAGAAGGCATTTATTGCTTTTATTACTGCCGGATACCCTACTTTAAAGATTACAGAAAAATTACTCCTTGAATTTTCCAGGATTGGTATAGATATTGTAGAATTAGGCGTTCCTTTTTCCGATCCCCTGGCAGATGGCCCAATAATTCAGGAGTCATCACAGGAGGCCCTTGAAAAGAATGTGCATTTGATTGATATCTTAAATTTGGTAAAAAAAGTGCGTCAGTATTTAAAGATGCCTATCTGTCTGATGACTTATTACAATCCCATATTTTGTTTTGGTGAAGAGAAATTTACAAAAAAGGCAAGTGCTTTTGGTGTTGATGGCGTAATTATTCCTGATCTTCCGCCTGAAGAAGCCAAATCACTTATTAAGTTAGCAAATAAATATAAATTGGATGTAATATGTTTTATCTCACCTACAACTTCTAAGGAAAGAATAAAGTATATCTCTGGCATCGCCAAAGGTTTTATTTATTATGTTTCTTTAACTGGAGTTACTGGGCCGCGCCAATTGTTACCTGCAGATCTTATAGGTAATCTAAAAGCAATAAAAAAGATTACAGAAAAGCCTATATGTGTGGGATTTGGGGTTTGTAGCCCTAAACAAGTAAAACAAATCTACAAGTTCGCTGATGGCGCAATTGTAGGAAGCGCTATCGTGAAAAAAATTAAAGAAAATATTGGTAAGCCGGATTTAATAAAAAGAGTAAGTAATTTTGTCTGTAATTTGAGAGGTTAAAATAGGTGTATAAAAAAACAATATTAGATAATGGCTTAAGGATTGTCAGCCATCGGATGGCTGAGAGGCATTCAGTGGCTTTGGGTATCTGGATAAATGTGGGTGGCAGATATGAATCAAACCAGAACAAAGGCATTGCTCATTTTTTGGAACACCTCCTTTTTAAGGGTAGTAAAAAATATTCCTGCCGTAAGCTCAAAGAATCAATTGAAGGCGTGGGCGGTTCTTTAAATGGCTTTACTTCTGAAGAGCTCAGCTGTTATCTTGTAAAAATACCAGCCAATTATTTTGAATCAGGTTTAGATGTGTTATCCGATATGGTCGTAAATCCTACTTTGCCCGGTTCAGAAATAGAAAAAGAAAAAACCGTGATTTTAGAAGAAATAAAAATGTATAAAGACCAGCCGCAAAGTTATGTCTATGAATTATTGGATGAGCTTTTATGGCCAGGCCAACCTTTGGGCGCTCCTATAATAGGCACAGAGGGCTCTGTCAGGCAGGTAAAAAAAGAGGCATTGAATTTATTTAAGCAGAAATATTATACTCCGGAAAATATAGTTGTAAGCGTTGCCGGCCTCTTAGACCATAGAAAGTTATCAGAGGCTATAAAAAGGCATTTTGCTTCTTTGAAACCCAAAAATAAAAATACGTTTCTTAAGGCTAAGGAAGAACAAGATACCCCCCGGCTTAAGGTGTTTTATAAGGATACGGAACAGACCCATCTGGCTTTAGGTTTTCATAGTTTTAAGCGCGACCACCCCTTAAAACATGCATTGGGCTTGCTGCATATAATATTAGGTGCAAATATGTCTAGCCGCCTTTTCCATGAGTTAAGAGAAAAAAGAGGGCTTGCCTATGAAATTGGCACAGCAGCTAAGCGCTTTCAGGATACCGGCTCCTTTATTGTGCACGCGGGTATTGATAACCGTAAAGTAACTGATGCCATAAAGTTGATTTTAAGAGAACTAAAAAAGATTAGGCTAAATCTAGTTAATAAAGATGAGTTTAGGCGGGCTAAAGAATTTTACTTAGGTCAACTTATGTTAGCATTAGAAGATACAATGGATCATATGCTTTGGATAGGAGAAACCACAACTGCTCTGGATAGAACTTATTCGCTACAACAGATAATCAGAGAAGTAAATAGAGTAAGCAGAGAAGATATTCAAGGAATTGCAAGGTATCTCTTTAAAGAAGAAAACTTAAATCTTGCCCTTATTGGTCCGCTAAAAGATAGGGAGCAAAAGATTTATAAGCATCTACAAATGTAGTCCCACTCGAGGCTTTAGCCCGAGGTTCCATGGGGCGAAATCCCGACCCCCGTCTTCATCCGCGGCTTAAAAGCCGCGGTTTTATAGCGTCGGGATAAATTAAAAAAATGAAATCAATATTTTTTTCTCCCCTGACTTTAATTCTACTGTTTTTTTTGGCTTTATTGTCATTCTTTTTTTCTGCATCAGAGACATCTATCATTAGCTTAAGCAGAATACGCCTGAGCCATATGGTATCAAGAGGAATAAAACGCGCTAAAAGTATTCAGCGCATAATTGCAAAATTGGATAAATTTATAGTAGCGATTTTGGTAGGCAATAATTTTGTAAATATTGCAATTTCAGCAATTGTAACTGCAGCCGGCATACTTGCCTTTGGTTACAAATGGGGGATTATTATAGCTACTTTTACTACGGCGTTTTTTATACTTATTATCTGCGAGATAACTCCTAAGATTTTGGCTACGAAATATACGGAGAGGATTGCTTTATCTATTGCTCCGGTAATGGAAGTATTTATTAAGGTATTTAATCCTATAATCACAATTTTTATTTCTGCGAACAATCTTATTATAAAACTGTTAAGAATCAGGCCGACAAAAAGATCTCCTTTGATTACCGAAGAAGAACTACGGCTAATGATTGAAATAGGCAAAGAAGAAGGATTTTTAAGCAATGAAGAGACAAAATTATTGCATCGTATTTTTGAATTTGGAGATACGCTGGTAAAAGACGTGATGATGTCAAAAGATAAAATCGTAGGGGTAAATATAGATTCTAATTCCGATGTTGTGTTAAACATTTTTGTTGAAGAAGGCCATGCGAGGTTACCTGTGTATGAAGGAACTATTGACAGAATTGTAGGGATTATTTATGCCAGAGACCTGCTTTATATATTAAGAGATAAGGGCCTCTTCTTATTGCAGGACCTGATTCACGAAGCCTATTATGTTTTACCTACGATGCGAGTTAATGAACTCTTAAAGAAATTCCAAGCCGAAAAGATTCAAATCGCTGTTGTCGTAGATAAAGACAGAAAAACACAAGGCCTGGTAACTCTAGAGGATTTGATTGAGGAGATTGTGGGTGAAATTGAAGAAAGGCACACCAGGAGCGGTTCTTTTTCAAGAATTAATTGACAGTTAAATCAATCTATGATAGCATAAAATAAATTTAATAGATATCTTGTAGCTAAAAAAGGAGGAAGGAAATGGCAGAAAAAGGATACTGCATGAAATGCAAGAAGAGCAAAGAGATGAAGGATGAACAGAAGGTTACGATGAAAAACGGCCGTTTGGCATTAAAAGGAAAATGTTCTGATTGTGGCACAGGGATGTATAAGATTCTGGGAAAGAAATAGCAATTCTTTAAAGGAGGTAGATTAATAATAGAAGCAAAAAAAATAGCCCTGCGCATTGCAGCGGTTGCTAAAGCAAAAAAAGCTCAACGCATAACCATCCTGGATATGCGTAAGGTTTCTAGTTTTTGTGATTACTTTGTTATCGCAAGCGGTAACTCCTTACGACAGGTAAACGCAATTGCGCAGGCCATACAGGAAGAATTAGAAAAAAACAGAATAAAATCTCTCTCGAAGGTTTCACCCAATGACGAATCTGGTTGGGTGGTGTTAGATTATGTTTCAGTCGTTACGCATATCTTTTACAAACCGATGAGAGAGTTTTATTCTTTAGAGCGCCTTTGGTCTGATGCAAAGAGAGTCAGAATTATAAGGGGTACAAAAAAATAATCTTTCCTCAAAGAAATTTTCCTCTCAATTATTTTTGCCCCGTTAGAAAGCCCTAGCCTGAAGGCTGGGGATAGAATGAAGTTGATCAAAGGTTTCAAATACCTTTCAGAAAGGGTGGGTATAAAGCCCCGTCTTTTCTAACGGGGTTTGCTTGCCAAAAGAATACTCTAATTAAGATGAGAAAAAATATCCATCAGTCATTAATATCAATCATAAAACATTCATTAACGAGTCTGGATTTAGATAAAATAGATGCCGAAAATCTTTATTTAGATATTCCCGTCGATGAGCGTTTTGGCGATCTTTCTACCAATATTGCTCTTCAGTTAAGTAAGTTAATTAAAAAATCTCCATCTCAGATTGCCAAGGAGATAGCAGATAATATAAAACAAAATTTAGAGAAAGGATCTTTAAAAAATTATATAAAAGAAGTTAGAGTTGAAGGCGCAGGATTTATAAACTTTTATCTGAATGACGCATACTTTTACAACCAGTTAAAAGATATAATTACAAAAGGGAAAGCTTCTTTAAGAGAAGATTTGGGTAAGCACAGGTGCGTTTTAATCGAATTTGTAAGCGCAAATCCTACTGGCCCTCTGTCTGTTGCACATGCCCGGCAGGCAGCAGTGGGGGATGTATTAGCGAATATATTAGATTTCTTAAGGTTCAAGGTCAAGAGGGAATATTATCTTAATGATGAGGGAAACCAGATTGATATATTGGGTAAATCTGTGGAATTAAGATTGAAGGAATTAAACGGCGAAGAGAGCGAGTTTCCCCAAAACTATTACCAAGGAGATTATATTTATGATATAGCAAAAAAAGCGCAAGGCGCAAAAGCAGGCAAAGCGTCCTTCTTCGCCAAGGCTTCGGAGGGCAGTCCGCCGAAGCATAAACGAAGGCGGACGCAAAACTTGAGCGAATTTGCTGTAAAATACATCTTAAAGATAATTAAAAAAGAGTTGGAAGATTTTGGGATAAAATTTGATTACTGGTATAGTCAGAAGGGATTAAGGAAGAGCGGCGAGATAGAAAGAGTATTAGATTCTTTAAAGAAAAAAGGATTTTTGTATGAGAAGGATGGTGCGTTTTGGTTTAAATCGACTTCGTTTGGCGATGACAAGGATAGGGTAGTAATAAAAAGTGATGGCTCTTATACGTATCTTGCTCCAGATATTGCCTATCATCAGGAAAAATACAGGCGCGGATTTACTTGGTTGATAAATTTATGGGGGCCAGACCATCACGGTTATGTCTTAAGGCTCAAGGCAGCTGTTCAGGCATGCGGTTACCCCCCAGATTCATTATCAATTATCATTGTGCAGCTAGCCACTATTTTTAAGGACGGAAAATCTATAGAGATGTCTACTCGCAAGGGCCAGTATATAACCTTAAGAGAAGTACTGGATGAGGTAGGCAGGGATGCTTCCAGGTTCTTTTTTCTTATGCGACGCACCTCTAGTCACCTGGATTTTGATTTGGATGTTGCCAAAAAACAGACATCAGAGAATCCGGTTTATTATGTGCAGTACGCCCATGCCAGGATTTGCAGTATTTTAAAGAACAGTCCCATAAAAATCAAAAAAAATGCGGATTTGTCGGTTCTAAAAGAAAAAGAAGAAATGGAACTGATAAAGAAGTCTTTGCAATTTTCATATATATTAAATATCTGTTTAAATACTTGTGACCCGTATATGTTAACTGTTTATCTCAAGGAGCTTGCGGAAAAATTTCATAAATTCTATGACCGGCACCGTGTATTAGGTGAGCTTGAGTCACTAACAAAGGCGCGCCTGATGCTTATTGAGGCAACCAAGATTGTCATTGCCACAGGATTAGAATTATTAGGTATAACAAGGCCCCAGAAGATGTAGGATATATGCCAGAACATAAGATATTAAAGATTGCCATCCCCGATATTGCACTCCAGGACAAATTCAGCCACGAACTCGGTGTCTCCAAAATCCTTGCCCAGATATTAGTTAACCGTAATATCATCAGCCTCCCCCAAGCAGAGAGATTCTTAAATGTAAGCACAAGGCATCTCTTAGACCCTTTTTCATTTTCTGATATGCATAAGGCAGTGAATTTAATTAAGCAAGCAGCTAAAAATAAAGAAAGGGTGATGATTTTTGGCGATTATGACGTGGATGGGATAACCGCGCTTGTTCTACTTAAAGAGACACTTAAAAAAATAGGAATAGATGCGGCACATTATCTGCCGCATAGAATTAAAGAGGGTTATGGCTTAAGTAAGAATATCCTACATATTGCAAAACAAAAGAATATAAAAATATTAATTACTGTTGATTGCGGGATAAGCAATCATAAAGAGATAAAAGAATTAAGGCGCAACCATATAAAGGTTATCGTTACTGACCATCATGAGACAGGCGCTATTTCAGAATTGCCGCCTGCCTCTTGCATTATAAATCCTAAACTTAAGTCTTCTGGATACAAATATAGAGATTTGGCAGGCGTGGGCGTGGCTTATAAGCTCTGTCAGGCAATAAGTGGTTCAACGTTATCAGAGGATTTAGATTTAGTTTCATTAGGCACAATTGCTGATAGCGTCCCGTTAACTGGCGAGAATCGCATAATTGCTAAAGAGGGTTTAGTAAGGCTTTCCCGCACCAAAAGAGCAGGCTTGTGCGCATTAATTGAAAATGCAGGCATAAAAAATAAAAAGTTTACTTGCGCTTATGTTAGTTTTATACTCGGCCCGCGTATCAATGCCAGCGGCCGAATGGATACTGCAGAGGCATCTTTGGATTTGTTAATGAGCCAGACCCCTGAAGAAGCAATTAAATTTGCCGAAATTTTAGAGGGGCATAATAGAGCCCGCCAGAAGATAGAACGTAAAATCTTAGAGGAGGCCGAAGATTTAATAAATAAGGAGATAAATTTTAAGGAGCATAAAATTATTGTTATTGCCAAGGAGGCCTGGCATCAGGGAGTTTTGGGAATAGTTGCTTCAAAGCTTGCAGAAAAATTCTACAGACCCACTATAGTTATATCATTAAACGGAGATTTTTGCAAGGGGTCTGGCCGTTCTATAAAGAATTTTCATTTATTTCAGGCGCTTTCTGACTGTAAGGAATTTTTAAATGCCTTTGGGGGCCATAGCCATGCTGCAGGGTTAGTGATTGCTAAAGATAATATAGAAGATTTTAAGCGTAATATTAATCGCCTGGCCCATGAAAGGCTGTCCCTGGAAGACCTGCTTCCGAGCTTAGAAATTGATATGGAGGCAGGGTTTAGAGATTTAAATGAGCAGCTCATCTCGGAATTGGAGATGTTAGAGCCTTTTGGCGTAGGAAATCCCGAGCCTTTATTTTACACCAGAAACTTAAAATTAAAAGGACAACCGCAGACTTTAAGCAGGGAAACCTTAAAATTCTGGGTAACCGATGGAATTATCACTTTTCAGGCAATAGGATTCGGGATGAGCAATTTAAAAAACAGTCTTTTAAACGTAGATACTTTTGACTTGGTTTATACTCCTGGACTGGATAATTGGCGGGATGAGACAGCGGTTCTTTTAGAGGCCAGGGATATATTTTTTCACTGAGTTTAGGCTTTTTGGAAATTGCCTTTTTTGATACATCTTGTACATACGTAGACGTTTTTAGAGTGATTATGGATTAAGATACGCATTTTTTGTAGATTAGGCAGGAATTTGCGTTTTGACCAGCGAGCGATTTTACTACCCGTTCCACCTTTACTTTTATATTGGCCTTTTCGGGTGATAACTTTTCCGGAGAGTTCTCCTTTTCCGCACAAAGCGCATTTTTTAAACATAGTTTTCACTCCCTTAATGAGCAGACCCTTGACATCTATGATGTCAAGGGTCAAATTCAGCCAATCCGCCAAAGAACTGTGGCGGATTGGCTGAATTTGATTAAGTATACTTTAAAATTAGATATTGTCAACCCCGTTAGAAATATTTATAATATAATAGCATAATTTCTAACGGGGTCAAGGGCTATGAATAAAATCCAGGAACAGGCAAGACCACAGTAATTACCCGCAGGATTGCCTGGCTATTATCCGAAGGATTAGCTGATACCCGTGAAATTTTAGCGCTTACCTTTACGGATAAAGCAGCCGGAGAAATGCAGGAGCGCTAGGTGATCTAATTTATTGTGCTGAGGCATATTTAATCCCCTCTTTAGCGGGTCCTGTCTTGGGTATTTTCTCGCCGCATCACGCGGCTCGAAAACACCCAAGCCACCCGCTAACAACTATTCGCTCGAAATCTATCTAGGGGCATTTTTGGGATTGACAGGGGAATTTGGATAAGATTTCCGGCTTTTGCCGGAGCGTGCATTAGAAAATTTTCGGCAAATGTGCACGAGGAATTACGGCGAACGGAGGATATCTTTAAAGCGTAAGTCTCTCCGAGAGAGAGCCGTAAACCGAAGTGCACGGCGAAAATTTTCAGCACGCGGAGGCAAAGACGGAAATCAAATTTTTTTAAAAATTATATTGATTTTTTGATAATTTGTGTATAATAATATCATGCAGAGTAGCCAAGGCTGTAAATTAGAGATTTCCGAAAGAGAAAAAGCTGTGCAGAAAAATAAGAGTTGCACGGCTTTTGGTTATGAACTTCTATTGGATCTCTACGATTGTAAGAGCGGCGCTTGCGATGATTTAGCTCTTTGTTATAAATTTCTAGATGAAATTGTAGGGTATCTGGGTATGGAGAAACAGGCACCGCCAAATATCTTTTTTACTGATGCTACGCGTTTTCCGGATAAGGCCGGCCTTTCCGGCTGGGCGCCGTTAGTTGAGAGTTCTATTGTTATCCACACTTTGACCCCCAAAAATTTTATTTCCATTGATGTTTATTGCTGCAAGGAATTTGATATAGAGAAAGCCAAATCCTTTGTCCGCAAGTTTTTCTCACCGAAACGAATGGATGAACAGTTTATTTTGCGAGGTATTGACTATTATAAATAAACATCCCCAAGCACCCCCCGTAAAATTTTAATAGTCGGATATTAAACAGAATGAATTTATTGACTTGTATTAGAAAATAACATATAATATTCATGGTGTAGGAAAGTATAAAACACTTTCCTAACCACTGAAAATCGCCTGCCTGCCGGCAGGCAGGCATTGAAGTTATCCCTAAAAAGGGACTTCCTTCGGTCGTCGCGAAGCGATTTTCTTGAAGTGAAGGAGGTATAGAAGATTGGCTAAGGTTTTAGAAAATAAAACAAAGATTATCGATGAGTTTAAAGTTCATGCCAGGGATACGGGTTCAGCAGAAGTCCAAATTGCGCTTTTAACTGAGAGAATAAATACTTTAGGAGAACATTTTAAACAGCATAAGAAAGATTTTCATTCTCGCCGTGGGCTGCTTTTAATGGTTGGCAGGCGCCGCAGACTCCTCAATTATCTCAAGACAAAAGACATCAAAAAATACGAAGAGATCCTAGGGAAGCTTAACTTGAGAAAATAAATCCCGGCTTTATTTTTAAGAAGGTTTATATGAATACTGAAATCTCAAAAGTCAAATTTGGTAGAAACGATTTAGTCATGGAGACTGGCAAGATTGCTAAGCAGGCAAATGGCTCGGTTACCGTTACTTATGGCGGAACCGTAGTCTTGGTTACGGCTTGTATGTCTCGTGAAATCAGAGAGGGCCAGGATTTCTTCCCCTTGACCGTAGAATGCCAGGAGAAAACTTATGCGGCAGGAAGGATTCCCGGAGGATTCTTTAAGAGAGAAGGCAGGCCTTCCGAGAGTGAAATTCTTACCGCAAGACTTATTGACCGCCCTATCCGGCCTCTTTTTCCTAAAGGGTTCTTGAATGAAATCCAGGTCATGGCCATTGTTTTATCCAGTGACGGAGAAAACGATCCTGATATCTTTTCCGTTATTGGGGCATCCGCAGCGTTATCCATATCCGATATCCCCTTTAATGGCCCGTTAGCTTGTTGCCGCGTTGGCCGCGTTAATAACGAGCTTATTCTTAACCCCACATATACAGAATTAGAGGTTTCGGATTTGGATGTAGTGGTGGTAGCAAATAATAAAGGCGTGGTCATGCTGGAAGCAAAGGCAAAAGAAATATCAGAGGAGGTTTATTTAGAAGCGGTAAAATTTGGCCTTGATAACCTTCAGTGTATAATCAGCTTACAAGAGGAATTCAGGCAAAGGTTAGGAAAACCAAAGGCAAATGTTGAATTTAAAGAAATAGGCCCGCAGTTACAGGAGAGAATAGAGGAGTTATCCCAAGATAGATTAAAAGAAGTCTATAAATTAAGTAAAAAAGAAGAGCGCGAAGAGGAAGTGAATTTGTTATCCAAAGAATTAGAAACAAAACTTACAGCCGAAGGGCACTCTGCCTGTGATATCAAAATGGGTTTACAGGAAGTTGAAAGGGGGCAGGTAAGAAAGAAAATATTAAAGGAAAGTATTCGCATAGATGGGCGAGGATTCAAAGACATACGGCCTATAAAGGCAGAAGTCTCTGTATTACCTCGAACCCATGGTTCAAGCTTATTCACTCGTGGCCAGACACAGAGTTTAGCAGTTACCACTCTAGGCACAGGTGAGGATGAACAGCTTATTGAAGCGCTAGAAGGAGAAAAATATAAATCCTTTATGTTGCATTACAGCTTTCCGCCTTTTAGCGTAGGGGAGACAACTCCTGTGCGCGGGCCGGGTCGTCGGGAGATAGGTCATGGAGCCTTGGCAGAGAGAGCGCTTCTGGCAGTAATGCCTGCCAAAGAAAAATTTCCTTATACCATTCGGGTGGTTTCTGAGATTTTAGAATCCAATGGCTCATCTAGCATGGCCACAGTTTGCGCTGCAACTCTCTCGCTGATGGATGCCGGTGTTCCGATAAAAGATGCTGTGGGTGGCATTGCTTTGGGTTTACTCAAGGAAGGCGAGAAGGTGGTGATATTAACGGATATAACTGGCCTTGAGGATCACTTCGGGGATATGGATTTTAAAGTTGCAGGTACCAAATCCGGGATTACTGCTGTGCAGTTAGATTTAAAGATTGATGGGATTGATATAGATTTATTGCAGGCATGTTTATTGCAGGCAAAAGAAGCAAGATTTTTTGTTTTAGAGAAGATGAAGGAGGCATTGGCCCAGCCGCGCCAAGAGTTATCTAATTATGCGCCTCGTATAGAGATAGTTAAAGTGAATCCGGAAAAAATAGGAGAACTTATTGGCCCAGGTGGGAAAACCATAAAAAAGATTATCGCTCAGACAGGCGCCAGTATTGATATTCAGGAGGATGGGAATGTTCTGGTAGGCTCAACCGATGCCGCTAAATCCCAAGAAGCGATTCAGATGATTAAGGCTATAGCTGAAGATGCTGTAGTAGGTCGTATATATATAGGTAAGGTAAAACGCATTGTAGCCTTTGGCGCATTTTGTGAAATTGCTCCAGGTAAAGAAGGCCTAGTACATGTTTCAGAGTTGGCAGACCGCTTTGTAAAAAATGTAGAGGATGAAGTCAAGATAGGAGACGAGATAAAAGTAAAGGTCATCGGCATAGACGAATTAGGCAGGATCAACCTGAGCAAGAAACAAGTCCCGTTAGAAAATTCTGATTCCTAAGAGTGGATTATTTTTTAAGCGGGACAAGTCCCGCCAGAAAATCAGGATTCCTAGTTATATATAGCCTCATAAACAGGGCAGGCCAAATAACGCAGTGAGAGAAAGAAGATTAAATGAAATTCGTGGTGTAATCCTCGTGGCTACAGGACTGATGATTTTAGCCAGCCTGCTCAGGTTTGACCACCTTGACCTACCTATCTATACCTCTCATCCAAATATCCCACCCAATAATCTCCTGGGTATCTTTGGTGCGTACCTGGGAGGAATAATTGTGTTTTTATTCGGCAGGCTAACCAGTTTTATCATACCGCTGTTTATTATCATGTTAGGTATAAAGTTTTTCCGACAAAAGATGCCCTATTTAAGCATACCGCGCATCTTAGGTGTTTTAATCCTGTTATTATCTCTAAGTTCCCTTATTGGTATGTTTAATTTAAAAAACCAAGCTGGTAAGTTTTATTATGCAGGTTTTTTAGGCGCTATGATATCTAACTTTATTACAGAATATTTTAAACGCTTAGGCGGGTTTATAATTTTTATTACATTTATCATTTTATCACTGGCATTAGTTACTGAAATTTTGCTCTCCTCTTTATTCATAAATTTGCTAAGCACAACCAAATCTTTCTTAAAGCCTCTTATTTTTATATTTAGGAGGAGAGAAAAGTCTTTTGTAATTAGGGTTAAGCCTTCCATTTCTGAAAAACCTAGAATTGACGAAAAAATAGTATCTGCGCAACCTGTCATAAAACCCAAGATTCAGATTCACCCCCACACCAAAATTTTTGATGTGGGGGTGACAAAGCCATCTGTTTTAGAAGTCAAAGCAAAACCTCAAGAAATAAAAATAGGAGATTACCATCTACCTACTTTAGATTTATTAGATTCTCCGCCACCACTTGAAGCTCGACAAATCAAGGAAGATTTAGAAGCAAATGCGCGGATTTTGGAGGATACACTGGAAGATTTTGGTATTCAAGCTAAAGTGACTGATATTGAGCGCGGACCAGTAATTACCCGTTATGAACTTGAGCCTGCGCCGGGCGTAAAACTGAATCGCATTGTGGCTTTAAGTGATGATATTGCTTTGACAATGAAGGCGCGGTCAGTAAGAATTATTGCTCCTATTCCCGGTAAGGGTAGAGTGGGAGTAGAAGTTCCTAATATACAAAGTAGTTTTGTCTATCTTAAGGAAGTGCTTGCCGCAAAAGAATTTCAGGAAGCAGAATCAAAATTAACCCTGGCCTTAGGTAAGGATATTGCAGGTCAATCCATTGTTGCAGATTTAGATGAGATGCCGCATCTTTTAATTGCTGGCACAACTGGCTCAGGCAAGACAGTCTGCGTTAATTCCCTGATTTTATCTTTGCTCTTTAAATCCACACCCGTGGAGTTAAAATTTCTAATGATTGATCCAAAAATGGTAGAACTAATGCCCTTTAATGGCCTTGCGCACCTTTTATGCCCTGTGGTTACCGATGCCAAGAAGGCTTATACTGCACTTAATTGGGTAGTAAATGAGATGGAAGAGCGATACCAGCTTTTTGCTAAAGCAGGTGTAAGGAATATTGAGGCATACAATGAGAAACAGGAAAAGATTCCCTATATTATTGTCATTATTGATGAACTCGCAGATCTGATGAATGTCGCGCGTGACCAGATTGAAAATGCAATTCAGCGTCTGGCACAACTTTCGCGTGCTGTAGGTATACATTTAATCTTAGCTACGCAAAGGCCATCGGTAAATGTCATTACAGGAGTAATTAAGGCAAATTTACCTGCGCGTATCTCTTTTAAAGTTGCCTCCAAAGTAGACTCACGTACAGTATTGGATATGAATGGTGCAGATAAGCTTTTAGGAAAGGGTGATATGCTATTTTTGCGGCCAGGAGAATCAAAGTTGATACGCATTCAGGGCTCACTGATAAGTGATAAAGAGATTGAGAAAGTAGTAAGTTTTATTAGGGAGCAGACAGAACCCATCTATGATGAAGAGATTTCAAAAGAACAGCAGAAAATTATATTAACCAATGGAGAAAAGGATGAGTTTTATGATCAGGCAGTAAGAGTAATTATGGAAAGTAACCAAGCATCAGTATCGATACTACAAAGACGCATGCGTTTAGGTTATACGCGCGCTGCCCGCATTATTGATATGATGGAACAAGAGGGCCTGATTGGTTCATTTGAAGGGAGCAAGCCGCGTAAAATATTAGTAGATAGGGAAGGTTGGCTCAAGGAAGATAGAGTAGGGGAGCAGGTAAAGTGAATACAGAATCAGGAGGCGTAAGACTTAAAAAAATACGCCTTGAAAAAGGGCTAACGCTGGAAGAAGTGCAGAAGAAGACTAAGATTCATTTAAATGTTCTGAAGGCCATAGAAGGAGATGGCCTGACCAATCTTAATCCAGTATATCTTAAAGGCTTTTTAAAAATCTATTGTAAATTTTTAGGTATTGAACCTAAAGACTATATACCGGATTATAAAGAAACGCAGGAAATTACCCAGATAATAACAAAAAAAGAGGTACCGACCAAGTTAAGAGAACCTATTTCAATACTTAAGTCTGCTTCTTTAAGATTAAATTCATTCAGGTTAAGTAAGAAAATCAAAAAGACCTTCGTATTTATTTTAGTAATTATATTTGTCTGGCTCGGATTATTTAATTTGGGTAAGTTTATTTCTAAAAAACAACAGGTATCAAAGAGGCAGGCACCCGCCAAAGTTGCACAAAAACCCAAAGACTTACAGACGGCCATTCCTCGGAAAGAAACAGTATCTGTAATACGATTGGGTATCAGGACAAGAGAGAATTGCTGGATTTCTCTTAAAGTCGATGGTCGAGTTGTCTTTCAGCGCGTCTTAGAGAAAGGAAGATTTGAGAGCTGGCAGGCAAAGGAGAAAATGGAACTTTCCTTAGGTAATGGGGGAGTTGTAGAGTTAGAAGTAAATGGCCAACTTTTCTCAAACCTAGGAAGAAGGGGCCAGGCACTAAAGAATATAGTGATTACTAAGGAAGGCCTAACTATACCGCGATGATAAATAAATCTAAAATTGGCACTGAGCAAAGTCGAAGCATTGGAATATTAAGTTTGGGCTGTCCGAGAAATCTGGTAGATTCTGAGAGTATTCTTGGCAGGCTTAATTTAAAAGGACACCCTATTTTAGATATTAAAGATGCGGATGTGGCGATAGTTAATACTTGCGCTTTTATAAAAGAGGCAAAGCAGGAGTCTATTGATGCCATATTAGATTTGATAGAATTGAAAAAAGAAGGAAGGCTGAAGAAGATAATAGTTTATGGGTGTTTACCCCAGCGCTATAAAGATACTTTAAGAAAAGAATTACCAGAGGTTGATGCCTTTGTAGGAAAGATTTCTTTTCCCGCCTACCACAGTAACGGTATTTTTCATCTAACCCCTTCCCATTATGTTTATCTTAAAATTTGCGAAGGCTGTATAAATAATTGTAGTTTCTGCGTTATTCCTAAAATAAAAGGAAAATTTACTAGTCTTGATATCAGCCATATACTCCATAAGATAGAGGCATTTGATAGAGACAGGGTATCTGAAGTAAATATTATCGGTCAGGATATTACTGGTTATGGCATAGATTTGCATGGAGGCCTAAGGTTAGCAGGCCTTTTAAGAAAGTTAGTTAAAGAAGCCAAACATATCGGCTGGATAAGGCTCCTTTATTTGTATCCTAGCCGTGTTACAGATGAGTTATTGGAATTGATTCATAATTCTTCTAAAATTTGTAAATATATTGATTTACCAATTCAGCATATAAATAACCGTATATTAAAACTAATGAAAAGAGATACGACGAAGAAGGATATCCTAAACTTGATTGATAAAATAAGAAAGGCTATTCCCGGAGTTGCCTTAAGGACTTCAATTATAGCAGGATTTCCTTCTGAGACAGATAAGGAATTTAAAGAATTACTTAAGTTTATAGAAGAGGTAAAGTTTGAAAGGCTGGGAGCATTTATCTATTCTAGAGAAGAGGGCGCGCCCGCATATGGCTTTAAAAAACAAATTCCACAAAAAGTCAAAATGGAGCGTTTTAATATGATTATGTCTTGTCAAAAAAATATTTCTCAACAGATTAATAAAAGTTTTTTTGGCAAGATTATAGATGTTTTAATTGATGAGAAAGAAAAAGATTATTATCTAGGTCGCAGTCAATATGATGCACCTGAGGTGGATGGATTGGTTTATGTCAATTCTAAGAAAATGCTTAAGCCGGGTGATTTTGTAAAAGTAAAAATCACTGATACTTTAGAATACGATTTAACAGGAGAGGCTTAAAGGATGAATATCGCCAATAGATTAACTATGCTGAGGATTCTGCTTACCTTTGTCTTTATGTTCTTTTTATTCTGCCACGGTCTCTGGGCAAAGGCTTTAAGCTTGGCCATTTTTATCTTTGCAGCTTTGTCAGATTTTTTTGATGGAATGATTGCGCATAAGAAAAATATGGTAACAGATTTTGGCAGGCTTATGGATCCGATTGCAGATAAAATTTTGATTTTAGCAGCCTTTGCCGTATTTGTGCAGATGCAGCTTATCGAGGCCTGGATGTTCGTGATTATAGTGTCCAGAGAGATCCTAATTACATCTTTGCGCTTGTTTGCACTTAATAAAGGAAAAGTATTATCAGCAACCCGCGTAGGAAAGCACAAAACCTTATCACAGATGCTAGTTATATTTTCTATATTGGGATTTATTGTATTAAGAGAAGTGGAATTGACATACTTTACCTGGGATCCAAACGGAGAAAAACTCTTTCGGCAAGGTATATATATTCTTATGTTAGTTACTGTCGGGCTTACCCTTTACTCCGGCCTATCCTACCTTTGGGAAAACCGCAAAATAATCGCTAAATTCTAGTAATTTCTCATGAACCCCGCCTTTCTTAAAAAGATAAAATCTAATAACATAAGTAAGGGTGGGGTATTTATCTATAGAGAAAGAAGGGCGGGGTGGATATTCGCAAAACTATTATTAAAATTATAAGTACATTTTTTTATATCGGATATCTACCATTTATTCCGGGAACTTTTGGTAGTATAGCAGGAGTATTTTTATATTATTTGCTCAAAGATAGCATTTCTATTTATACTATATTTAGCTGTATTTTAATAATCTTAGGATTTTTAGTTTCAGGACCCGCAGAGAGGATGCTAAATAAAAAAGATGCAAGTTGCATCGTCATAGATGAAGTCTGCGGTATGCTCTTAAGTCTTATCTTTTTACCTTACGATATAAAAATAGTAGTTTTGGCATTCATATTATTTCGTATCCTCGATGCCCTTAAACCATTCCCTTTAGATAGGCTTCAGAGACTCAAAGCAAGCCCAGGAATAATGGCTGATGACCTTGTTGCCGGCTTATATACAAATATTATTCTTCAGATAGTCTTAAGAGGTCTCTCCAAATAGTATAGCAGGAGACCTCTGATTACACAGATTTTAAAAAAGATTACGCAGATTTTTACGTCGGAGATTTTTCGCCACAATACTTGGCGAATCCGCCATGCTTTGTGGCGGAAATCTGTGTAATCTATGCTTTTTAATCAGTGTAATCATAAAATAATATTTTTTAGACTTTCTTAAGGCTAGTCTCTTTTAAGGCTTCATAAATGGGGCCTTTGGGGGTGAGGGTGCTTTTAAAGAGGATAATCCTTGTAACACGACAAGCCAAATTTCTCTTTCCAAAATTGTCTGCCAGAGTTTTTAAATTCTGAACGAGTTTTTCTCTGTTTAAAGTTGATTTTGTCCTGCCGATAGTAATGTGAGAGGAAAACGGCCTGTCTTCTTTAGGGATACCTATCTTAGCAATTTTTTCCTCCAACTCTTTAGCTATTTCTTTGCTTTCTTTATCTCCTTCATCAATTCCCAACCAGATTACTCTGGGATAATCGAGCTTTGGAAAAGCGCCAAGAGAAGAGATACTTAGAGAAAAAGAGTTTTTATTTTTTGCAACTTCTTCTAAAATAGTGATGATCTTTTCTAACTTTTTCTCATCCACCTCACCGAGGAATTTTAAGGTCAAATGTATATTTTGCGGCTGGACCCACTTTACATCTGCGCCAGAGGCCATTAATTGCTCTTTGAGGCTGGCTAATGAGTCTTTAATTTCTTTTGGTAAGTCAATGGCAATAAATGTTCTCATGGAATTAATTTTAGCGGGTCCTGTCCCTGCCTGCCGGCAGGCAGGTTGGGTATTTTCTCCCCGCATCACGCGGCTTCGAAAACACCCAAGCCACTTAAATTTCCCCCATATTATCTATTCGAAATTTAACCCTGAGCGTAGCGAAGGGCCTCGCTAAAAAATTAGATAATTATCCTTAATAATTCTAAACTTTTCAAGGCTGCTTTTTTGCGGATAGCCGGCCGCTTTCCTTTAAAATGAAATTTTTTACAAATCCTTTTATTTTCGCTATTAATAGCAATAAATACTATGCCCACTGGTTTCCTTGAGGTTTCACCTCTAGGCCCAGCTATTCCAGTTACGCCAATGCCAAAATCACTTTTGGCTATTTTTCTTATCCCTTCTGCCATTTTTATGGCTACTTCTGGAGAAACCGCGCCTTTTTTAACAATTAAAGAAGGAGGGATTTTAAGGATGATTTCTTTTGCTTTATTACTATAAGCCACTGCTCCTAAGATAAAAAATTTTGAACTGCCGGAGAGCCGGGTAAGAAAATTAGAAAGCAACCCCCCAGTGCAGGATTCAGCAACGGCAACAGTTTTTTTATTCTTTATCAAGACTTTATGTATTTGATTTATAATATGTTCCATCATTTCTATATTATAATTGTTTTTATTATATTGACAAGATAAGATTTTATGCTATACTAACTTTCAATTAATCTTCGGGGCATGCGCCACAATGATTGGCGCACCCGCCAACGTAGTATGGCGGGAGGTGAAATCCCTGACCGGCGGTTGAGCCCGCGACCTCCGCACAAGCGGAGCACCAGCGCAATGCCAATTAAGCGCTGGGTGCCTCCAGTGATGTGTGGAGGAGATCTGGTGAGACTCCAGAGCCGATGGTAAAAGTCCAGAGGGGAGAAGATTTCCGCTACAGAACGCAGCGGACTCGCCAAGTAATATAGCGAGAGTTTTTCTTACCCGAAGACCATCTTCGGGTTTCTTGTTTTGGGGAGCGTATATGTTCAATTCCATACCAGAAATATCAGAGGATTTAAAAAAAGGTAAGATGGTTATCGTGGTTGATGATGAGGACCGCGAGAACGAAGGCGACCTCATTATGGCTACATCCTTTGTAAAACCAGAAGATATCAATTTTATGGCGAAGAACGGCCGGGGGCTCATCTGTGTGCCTATGGAAGAAGAGAAGTTAAAGCAGTTAGATTTAGAGCCGATGTTAAAGGAACGCCTGCCGTATAATAAAGAGGATCCTTTTAAAACTGCATGGATGATTTCTGTAGATGCAGCTTATGGCATAACTACCGGTATATCTGTATATGACCGGGCCAAAACAATAGAAGTTCTTATAAATCCGCAAACTAAATCCGAAGATTTGATTCGGCCAGGCCATATTTTTCCTTTAAAGTCACGTAAGGGCGGTGTTTTAGTCAGGGCAGGCCATACTGAAGCAACTATAGATTTAATGAAGTTAGCCGGGCTTTATCCTGCAGGCGTAATCTGTGAAATTATGAGTGATGATGGCACAATGGCTCGGATGCCGCAACTTTTAGATTTTTCAAAACAGCATAATTTAAAAATTTGTTCTATTGCCAGTCTCATTGAATATCGCAGGCAGACGGAAAAATTAATCGAGAGACTATCAGAGACATTTCTGCCCACAGATTTTGGTAAATACAAACTTATCCTTTATAGAGATTTAACCAATGACAAAATTCACCTTGTGCTTATTATGGGTGAGCTGGATAATAAAGAGGTACTTGTGCGCGTTCATTCCGAATGTCTTACCGGAGAGGTATTTGGGTCTTTGCGCTGCGATTGCGGTCGACAACTAAAAAAAGCAATGCAGATTATTGAGAAAGAAGGAAAAGGCATAATCCTTTATATGAATCAGGAGGGTCGCGGTATAGGCCTGGTGGATAAAATCCGGGCTTATAGCCTACAGGATAAAGGCTTAGATACTGTTGAAGCAAATGAGGCTTTGGGTCATAAACCTGACTTAAGGGACTATGGAATCGGAGCACAGATATTGGTAGATTTAGGTATCAGGTACATTCGGCTCCTCACGAACAATCCACGTAAAATTGTCGGCTTAGAGGGTTATGGTTTAAAGGTTGTAGAGCGTCTACCTTTAGAAATCGAACCTAACCCCTTAAATTATAGATATCTTAAAACAAAAAAAGAGAAACTCGGGCATCAGATTAAAATATAGTCACTGAAGCACTGAATATATCTGAGGCACTGAAAAATTTCAGTGATTCAGAAAAACCTGTTTTAGAATCAGGTCGTTCAGTGTCTCAGTGATAAAAGGAGGAGAAGAAATGGCAAAAACAATTGAAGGAAATCTCATTGCCAAAGGTAAGAAATTCGCAATTGTTGCTTCACGTTTTAACGATTTTATTACCAAGGAGTTGATTTCTGGCTGCACAGATACATTGGTAAGGCACGGTGCTGAAGAGAAAGATCTAGTAGTTAACTGGGTCCCAGGTGCATTTGAAATTCCGCCGGTTGCCCAAAAAATAGCTAGGTCAAAATCTTATGATGCGATAATTTGTTTAGGTACGGTTATTCGGGGTGCAACTCCACATTTTGATTATATTGCTTCAGAAGTAGCTAAAGGAATAGCCAAGGTCTCTTTGGATACAGGTTTACCAGTAATCTTTGGTATTATTACTGCTGATACAATAGAACAGGCTATTGAGCGCGCAGGAACAAAAGACGGCAATAAAGGTAGAGATGCTGCACTCTCTGCTATTGAAATGGCAAATCTTATGAAATTAGTTGGTTAGTTGGATAGTTTGTTAGTTGGTTAGTAGAATTCTATCAAACTACCAAACTAACAAACCAACAAACTAAGATGCGTAAACGCAGTCGGGCCAGGGAATTCGCCTTACAGGTTCTTTACCAGATAGACATCACACATGACGGCTATGACATCTGTCTAAATAACTTTTGGCAGGCGCTTAGCCAGGAGCATATTGATGAAGAGGTAAAAAATTTTACTACTGAGCTTGTTAAAGGGGTAGCTGATAACCTAGAGACAATTGATAAGAAAATAACTCAATATGCCACTAATTGGCAACTTAGGCGTATGGCAGTTGTGGATAGAAATATATTGCGCATGAGTTGTTTTGAACTCATGTTTCGTGAAGATATCCCCCCCAAAGTATCCATAAATGAGGCAGTAGAGCTTGCCAAGAAATACTCTGGTCCAGAAGCAGGTAAGTTTGTTAATGCCATATCTGATAAGATAAAACAAGAGAAAGATAAATGAGCCCCGTTAGAAACCGTGTACTAACGGGGATCTAAAATAAAAGAAGAGGTAAAAAATGTCGGTTTCTAACGGGGTGAAGTTTGCAGATCTACATTTGCATACGGTTTTTTCCGATGGTACATACACACCCGAAGAGCTTATTTTGCAAAGCCTAAAAGGCGGTCTTTCTACAATTGCGGTGGTGGATCATGACACTATAGAAGGTATACAGCCCACCTTAGAAATTGGTAAGCAAACAGATATAGAGATTTTACCTGGAGTAGAACTTACTGTTGAGTACGAAGGAATAGAGATTCATATCTTAGGCTATTTAATTGATTATAAAAATAAGGAATTGATAGCTAGAACGCAGATTCTAAAGAAAAATCGTATTGAGCGCGTATATAAGATATTAGATAAATTAAAGAAAGTAGGTATTGACTTAAAGCCAGAAATTGTATTTGATTTCGTCAAACAAGGCACGGTAGGAAGATTGCATATTGCCAGGGCAATGGTTAAGGCGGGCCTCGTAGGTTCTATCTTTGAGGCCTTTCAGAAATATATTGGTGATAAAGGTCCAGCCTATGTCTTGGGTTTTAGATTTTCACCAGAGCAAGCTACCAGATTAATTAAAAATGCAGGCGGCATACCAGTCCTGGCGCATCCCTACAGTATTAATAATGATGAGCTAATACCTAAATTTATAGATTATGGCATTATGGGCTTAGAAGTATATTACCCCGAACATACGCAATCAATGATAAATTTATATCTGGGGCTTGCCAAAAAGTATGAGCTATTAATAACTGGCGGTTCAGATTGTCACGGTAATGCTAAGCCAGAGGTTAAAATAGGTTCCATCAAAATACCTTATGAATTTGTAGAGAAGCTAAAGGAAGCAAAGAGAGCGCTGAAAAATTCTTAAGAATCATATCAGCGCTCTCTGATTACAGCGATTATTTAAGATTACACAGATTGTCTCGTCGAAGATTTTTCGCCACAATACTTGGCGAATCCGCCATGCTTTGTGGCGGAAATCTGTGCAATCTATTTTTCCCGACAAAGTCGGGATCCCGATGGCACTAATGATTATCGTTACCGGGATAATCTTTTAATCAGAGATTGCTGCATTGTTTAGGATTTTTTCAGCAATCTCGCAAAAGATAGATTGCTATGAAAAAAGACCACAAATATTTTATGGATTTAGCCATTAAGTTGGCCTTGAAAGCAAAAAATAGAACTTCGCCTAATCCTATGGTAGGATCCTTAGTGGTGAGAAATGGCAGAATCGTAGGTAGAGGTTACCATGAGAAGGCAGGTTTAGCCCATGCAGAAGTCGTTGCCTTAGATGAGGCAGGAGAAAAATCAAAAGGTGCCAGCCTTTATGTGACTCTTGAGCCCTGTACCCATTTTGGCAGGACTCCGCCTTGTGTGGATAGAATAATAAAAAGTGGCATAAAAGAAGTTATTGTAGGTATGATTGACCCTAATCCGCTGAATAATGGGAGAGGCATCAACATACTTAAGCAGCATAAGATAAAGGTTGAGGTAGGGTTCTTGGAAGATAAGTTAAGAAAAATTAATGAGCCCTTTATTAAATATATTACAAAAAGAATACCCTTTGTAACAGTTAAAGTAGCACAATCCCTAGATGGTAAGATTGCAACCAGAACAGGTAATTCAAAATGGATTACTTCTGATAAATCGCGTGCTTTTGCCCATCGGTTACGTCAAGGTTATGATGCAATTATGGTAGGAGTAAATACAATATTAAGAGATAATCCAAGGCTGGATGCCTGGTTCTCTAAAAAGCAACCTATAAAGATTGTCGTAGATAGTCAATTAAGCACGCCTCAGGACGCTAATATATTTTCTCTAAACACTCAGGTAATAATCGCTACTTTACCTATAAGGCTTGGGCAGGAAACAGAGAACAGGAAAATATTAGTCAAAAGAGCCACAATTTTAGAAGTAAAAGAAAAGATAGGCCAGATTAACCTGAAAGATATGATGAAAAAATTAGCACAACTCCACATAACAAATATTTTGGTTGAAGGCGGAGGAACATTAATAGGTTCTCTATTTGATGAAGGGCTTGTAGATAAAATATTATTTTTTATCAGCCCGAAGATTATCGGCGGTAAAGAGGCGATTAGTTCAGTGATAGGCCATGGAATAAGCCGTATAGATAATGCGATTAAGGTTAAGGATATAAAATTAAAACGTCTCGCAGAGGATTTCTTGATTGAAGGGTATATTTAATGAGGACACAATTTACGGAATGAAATGACGTAAATTGTATGTCCGAATTAATCCCCCCTTCTTGCATTCTGCAAGAATGCAGGGGGGATAAATTCACGCGTACAATTTATGTTCACTATCGTTCCATAAATTGTGCGTTCATTTATGTTTTCAGGTATTATTGAAGAATTAGGCGAAGTAAAAAATATTTCCAAATACGGCAATGTAACCCGCATAGAAATCAAGGCAAAAAATATATTAGAGGATATAAAGATAGGTGATAGTATTTCGGTAAATGGTGCCTGCCTGACAGTAATAAAAAAAGATACCCCATCCCTAACTTTTGAAGCAATGCCCGAGACTTTAAAGATTACCAATTTAGGCGCTTTAAGGGTTACGGATAAAGTAAATCTGGAGAGAAGTTTAAAAATAGGAGATAGGCTATCCGGCCACTTTGTCAGCGGGCATGTAGATTGCACAGGTATTATACGTAAAAAAAGTTATATAAATAATAATTTATGTTTTGAAATAGCCGTCCCAACAGAATTTATTAAATATTGTATTCCTCGCGGTTCTATTGCTGTGGATGGAATAAGCCTAACTTTGGTTAATAAAAGAGCTAATACCTTTAGTGTTTATATCATCCCCCATACCCTGAAAAACACCACTCTTGGTTTTAAAGGCCCTTCAGATAAAGTCAATATAGAATTCGATATCCTCGCCAAATTAATCCTCACCAAATCAACCTCGTAGGTTGTACAGAGGTTTTCATTGCCAAAATTTTAATTTTTGTTATACTAAAATTATATGAAGCAAATTTTCATAGGCACAAGCGGCTGGAGTTATTTACATTGGCAGGATGTGTTTTATCCTTGCGATCTTAATCAAGGTAAGTGGTTAGAGTATTATACAAAATTTTTTAATTGCGTAGAACTGAATGTTACCTTTTATCGTTTAATCCAGAAGAAAACTTTCCAGAATTGGTATAAAAGGACACCTCATGATTTTTATTTTGTGGCTAAAGGCTCAAGGTTTATTACACATATAAAGAAACTAAAGCAAGCCAAAGACGCGCTAAATTTATTCATTGATAATGTAATTGAACTTAAGGAAAAATTAGCAGCAATATTGTGGCAGTTGCCACCCGGTTTTAAGAAAGACTTAAGACGTCTTGAATCATTTTTTAAATCACTAAAAAAAATAAAAATTCGTCAGGCATTTGAGTTCAGAAATGAAAGTTGGTTCGATAAAGAGGTTTATACATTACTTAATGAATATAATGTCTGTTTATGCATAGCCCATTCTGCTCGTTTTCCTTGTGTAAGAGAAGTGACAAGTAATTTTCTTTATTTGAGGTTTCACGGCGCAGGATCGCTTTATAGTTCGAATTATTCTGATAGAGAATTAAAAGAATGGGCAGATTTTGCCAAACATTCTAAAATCAAAGATATCTTTGCATTCTTTAATAATGATGCTTATGGATATGCTGTAAAAAATGCATTAAGATTTAGGGAATTGTTGGAAGAATAGCGGGGAGTGGTCATCCTCCTTCGGAGGATTTCGCGACGGTGACAAAAAGATTAACGGGGCGTGGCTCAGTTTGGTTTAGAGCGCTTGGTTCGGGACCAAGAGGTCGACAGTTCAAATCTGTCCGCCCCGATTGTAATTATGAAAAAGCAGATTCATGTCTATTATACAGGTAAAGTTCAGGGAGTAGGTTTTCGCTTTACAACTGAAGATATTGCTCAAGACTTAGGTATTACTGGTTGGGTGAAAAATTTACGCAATGGACCAGTTGAGGTGGTAGCTGAGGCAGAAGAAGATACCCTAAAAGATTTTTTGGGCAGAATTAGCCAATATTTTTCTCGGTATATTAGCGACATAGATGTAGAGTGGCGGCAAGCAACCGGCGAGTTCAAGGATTTCGGAATTAGATTCTGATCCCGAATGTAGCAATACAGAGTTGTTACTCTTCGGGATCCCGAAAAACAGTTTCTCTGAATAACGGTATTCGGGATGCGTTATGGAATTTTTGCAGATATCCATTCTAATTTAGAGGCACTAGAAAAAGTTTTAGATGCCTATAAAAATGAATCCATAGATCAATACCTCTGTTTGGGTGATGTCGTAGGATACGCTGTGAACCCTGTGGAGTGTATTGAAAAAATAGAGTCCCTTGCCATAGTAGCAATTGCAGGAAATCATGATTGGGCAGTAGTGAATTTATTTTCAGTAGATTATTTTAATCCTCTGGCGCGTGAGGCAATATTTTGGACAAAGCGTAATCTGGATGATAAAAGCAGGTGTTTCCTTGAGTCCCTAAAACTAACCTATAAGAACGAAACTCTAACTTTGGTGCATAGCACTTTAAATAATCCGCAGGATTTTAACTACATGGCCGATGGCTATGTTGCTGAGGAGACTTTTAGATTGTTAGAGACTAACATTTGTTTTATAGGACATACTCATGTTGCAGGCATATTTGCTAAGGATAAGAACGGTCGTATACTTTACCGAGAAGATAATTATCTTGAAATTGTTGCGGGAAATAAATACATTATAAATGTGGGCAGTGTGGGACAGCCCCGGGATGGTAATTCTGCTGCAGTATATTGTATATATGATACCGAGAAAAAAGAGGTTCAGATTAAAAGAATAGATTATGATATTGGGACTGCGAGGAAAAAAATTGTAGATGCGGGTTTGCCGGAATTTTTGGGCCATAGACTTTTTTTAGGTAGGTAAGATGTCAGCTGAGATTAAGAAAAAAATAGAAAGCTTAAGAGAAAAGCTCAGAGAGCACGATTACCGCTATTATGTATTAAGTCAGCCCAGGATTTCCGATAAAGAATATGATAATCTGATGAAGAAACTCAAAGAACTGGAAGAGAAATATCCAGAATTTAAAACTAAAGATTCTCCTACAGTAAGGCTAAGCGGTGGCATATTAGAGGGATTTAAGACGGTTAAACATAAACAAAAGATGCTTTCTTTAGATAATACTTATTCTTTTGAAGAATTAAAAGATTGGGATGAGCGCGTGCATAAGGGATTAACTTCAGGCGAAAAAGTTGAATATGCGGTAGAGCTTAAGATAGATGGAGTAAGCGCCAATATAACTTATGAAAAGGGTAAATTATCTATTGGTGCAACTAGAGGTGATGGCGAAACCGGCGAGGATGTTACCGAGAATATAAAAACCATTCGTGCCATACCTTTAGGTTTAAGAGGTAAAGACGTTCCGGATTTAATTGAGATACGCGGTGAGATTTATATGGACAGAAAGGATTTTGCTCTCCTGAATAAAGAGAGAGAAAAAACAGCTGAGGCCTTATTTGCTAATCCGCGCAATTCTGCCAGTGGCTCTCTAAAGCTTCTAGATACAGGTATTCTAGCCAAGAGGAGGCTTAATTTCTTTGCCCATTCTTTAGGTGAATATAAAGGAATGGTTGTGCATACTCAATGGGAATTTTTAGAGAAACTAAAAGAATGGGGTATGCGCACTAATCCTAATTCCAAATTTTGTAAGAACCTAGATGAGGTAATTGAGTATTGTAAAGCCTGGCAGGAAAAAAGAGAAAAAATAAGTTATGATATAGATGGCATGGCGATTAAAGTAAATAGCATATCGCAACAGAAGAAATTAGGTTTTACTTTGAAGAGCCCACGCTGGGCAGTGGCCTATAAATTTCCTGCGCGTCAGGCGACCACAGAGGTAGTCAATATACATCTTCAGGTAGGTAGAACCGGAGTGATTACTCCGGTAGCCGAACTTAAGCCGGTTGAGTGCGCAGGAGTGGTTATCCAGCATGCTACGTTACATAATTTTGATGAAATTAAACGTTTAAATATAAAAGAAGGCGATCGTGTATTGCTCGAGAGAGCAGGAGACGTAATACCAAAAGTAGTTAAGGTAGTAGAGAGTAAAGGTAAAAAGTCATTTGCCATACCTAAAACATGCCCTGAATGCTTGGGTAAAGTAGTAAAAGAAAAAGAAGCAGATGTGGCTTATCGCTGTATAAACCCTTCTTGCCCGGCGCAACTTGAAAGAGGGCTGATACATTTTGCCTCGCGGCAGGCGATGGATATTGAAGGTATGGGCGAGGCAGCGGTCAACCAGTTAGTAAAATTAAAATTGGTAAAGAACTTTGCCGATATTTATAAACTTAAAGAAGAGGGCCTTTTTAAATTAGAGTTGTTTAAAGACAAAAAAATTCAAAATCTACTTTCTGCCATCCAAAAAAGTAAAAGCCAGCCTCTGAGCCGTTTTATTTATGCCTTGGGTATTCGCCATGTAGGTGAAAAAGTAGCATTTGTATTAGCCAGACAATTTAAGACCCTGGATAATTTATTAGCCGCAAAATACGAGGATTTGGATAAGATATACGAAGTAGGCCCGGTAATGGCTGAATCGATTGTGGATTATTTTTCTCAAGTCTCTACAAAGAAATTAATTGAGGATTTCAAAAAAGCGGGGTTAAATTTAAAAGAGCAAGTTCCCGCTGTCAAACACACTGCGCTTTCCGGCAAAACAGTGGTTTTTACTGGAGAGTTAAAGGAGTTCAGGCGTTCCCAAGCAGAAGATTTAGTGCGCGACTCAGGTGGTAATGCCTCTTCAAGCGTAAGCAAAGATATTGATTTTGTCGTGGCAGGTGAAAATCCTGGTTCTAAATACGATAAGGCAAAGAAATTGGGTGTAAAGATTATCAATGAAAGCGAATTCAGGGAGATGATTAAATGAAATTCAAGCGTTTTATTTTTATCTGTGGACTGTTGACTATGGTCTATGGACTATTAGGTTGCGATGCCTTTGTGCGCAAATTTACCCGTAAGCCCAAAAAAGAAGCACTCCTTGCAGAGGAGATGGTATTAGTACCTGAAGAATACAAAGGCCCACAAATGACCAAAGAGGAGCTGTACCGGCAATATTTCTTGTTCTGGAAATCCTGGCAGGATGAGCTGATCACGTCATTGCTAGAGAAAAGAAGCCAGAGAAAACACATTGACTGCGCTGAAGAGGCAATAAAGAATCTGGTTAATCTAAAGACGCTTTTAAATGAAGAAAAACAAAAGACGTTAGATATCTATATTAAACGACTAAAGGATCTGCGCGATTTAATTTCCCAAGATTTATATGGTAGTAATATCGTCACGCACTTGCAGGAAGCAGAGCGGATAAGAAGAGATATCTTAAGGGATTTTTCTTATCACAAGATAAGTAAGGACATAGTCTGATGATATTAGAGACCGTCTGCGTAGGCCCTATGCAGGTCAATTGTTACATCCTGGCATCTAGCAAAAACTCCTCTGCCATCATTATTGACCCTGGAGGCGAGGAGCGAAAAATAAGACAAGTTCTAGATAAGCATAAATTAAAGCCAGCTTTTATAATTAATACGCACGGCCATTATGACCATATCGGCTGCGATGATAAATTCGGTGTCCCTGTTTATATACATCGTCAAGACTTAACCTTTTTAAAAGACCCCCAGCTTAATCTGTCGGGTTTATTCGCGTTACCGCACCGTATTAAATCTGAAATTAGGGTTTTAAAAGACAGGGATACAATTGAATTGGATGATATAGAATTGGAAGTTTTGCATATGCCAGGACATACTCCTGGCGGGATTGCACTACTGATGAAGAAACCCACAAATAAAATTGTTTTTACGGGTGATAGTTTATTTTGTCAGGGTATTGGTAGAACTGATTTTGTGGGTGGAGACCAAAACTTACTAATAAAATCCATAAAAGAGAAACTACTGACTTTAGCAGACGATACAGCGATCTATCCTGGACACGGTCCCTCTTCTACAATTGGCGAAGAAAAAAGAATAACCCTTTTTTATGGTGTAGGAAAGTATAAAACACTTTCCTCTACCACTTGAAAATCGCACTTTAAGGTTATCGCCGAAGGCGATTTTCTTGATTTAAAATGAAAGAACTTATTACAACCTTCCTGGATTATTTATCTGTTGAACGCGGGCTATCCAGCAATACGATAGTTTCGTATCGAAAAGACCTTGAATTTTATATAGATTTTTTAACCAGGCGTCACATAGATAATCTTTCCAAAATAACCAAGAATGACATCACCAATTTTATGCTTGCGCAAAAGGATAAAGGCATTTCTACCAATTCTGTTGTCCGGCGGCTTGCCGCCATAAGGATGTTCCATAGGTTCTTGGCCAGAGAGAAAATTTTAAAGAATGACCCTAGTGACCTGATTGATTCGCCAAAGCTGTGGAAAAAAATTCCCGATACACTTTCTTTAAATGAAGTAAATGCGCTGCTGGCCCAGCCCGATATCAGGAATAAACAAGGGTTAAGAGACAAGGCTATATTAGAGACGCTTTATGCTACAGGTATGCGCGTATCAGAGGCGGTAAATTTAAAAGTAGATAGTGTTAATTTGGATATAGGATTTTTGCGTTGCATCGGGAAAGGAAACAAAGAGCGAATTATACCATTGGGTACGAAAGCGATAAGCAGTATCAAGAAATATTTAGAGGCAAGCAGGCCGCACCTATTAAACCCCGTTAGAAATACCAAGGCTCTTCAGAGGCAAGACAAGATTTCTAACGGGGTAAAGAAAAAAGAATCAGAATTTTTATTTTTAAATCGCTTTGGTAAAAAAATATCCCGACAGTCGTTGTGGAAGCTCGTTAAAAAATATGCTAATCAGGCAAGGATTAAAAAACCTATGAGGCCGCACATCTTAAGACATTCTTTTGCTACCCATTTATTAGAAAGAGGAGCGGATCTGCGCTCTGTGCAGGAAATGTTAGGGCATTCTAATATTTCTACAACCCAGATTTATACGCATATAAATAAAGATAGACTTAAAACCATACATAGGATGTTTCATCCTAGGCCATAATTTAGTTATCAGTTGTCAGTTATCAGTTGTCAGATTAAATGAAAAAATATTTAGAAAAATTACCGAAGGAAATTCAGGATTTAATCTGTTTAGTCCAAGACGTTGCTTCCCGTAGTAATATGCCTGTCTATCTGGTAGGTGGATTTGTAAGGGATTTAATTTTGGGAGTTAAAAACTTGGATTTGGATATTGTGGTTGAAGGCGATGGTATTTCTTTTGCCCAGGAGCTTGCAGGTTGCTTAAATGCAAAGCTCACCAGACACAGAAGATTTGGCACCGCTACAGTTATAGCTAAATCACATAAGATTGATATTGCTACAGCAAGGAGAGAATTTTATCCTGCGCCTGCCCATTTGCCTGTGGTTGAGGCGGGAAACCTAAAAGACGACCTTTCAAGAAGGGATTTTACTATAAATGCTATGGCTATAAGCGTAAGCAGGGAAGGTTTTGGTAAACTCATAGATTTCTTCGCTGGCGAATCCGAACTAAGAAATAAAAAAATACGCATATTACACAATTTAAGTTTTATAGATGACCCCACACGGATATTAAGAGCAATTCGTTTTGAGCAAAGATATAGTTTTAGAATTGAGCCAGAAACACTTAAAAATTTAAGAGAAGCAGTAAGGCTTAAAATGTTAGAGAGGGTTGAGCCACAAAGGATACGCGATGACTTGATTTTGATGTTAAAAGAAAAAAAACCGTTAAAAGAGATAAGACGCCTTAAGGAATTGGCAGGTTTTAGCTTTATCAGCCCGTGCATATTAATATCAAAGAAAGCCTTACTTTTTTTGCAGTCAATAGAAAAAGAAATTAACCGGTTTAAAAAAATCTATCCTCAGCGTCGGCAATTAGATACCTGGCTTATTTATTTTACAGCCCTATTAGAAGCCCTTAGTATAAAAGACATTAAAGTCATCTTTAAGAAATTTGTCTTTCGCAAAGGAGAAGAAAAAAGGATGCTCGGCTTTAAGAAGATCGACCGTAGATTTATCAGGAGGCTTGGGCAAGGTAAAATTAAGCCATCCGAGGTCTTTAATTTACTTGAACCTTTAAGCTATGAAGCAATCATCTTACTTAAAGCAAAATATAAAAGTTGCTTAATCCAGCGCCGTATCGAAAATTTTTTTGAAATTTATAATGGAATGCAAATTTTTGTCTCTGGCCACGATTTACGCAGATTAGGTATCTCTCCAGGGCCTTATTACCAGAAGGTCTTTACAAAAGTTTTAAATGCAAAGCTTGATGGCAGAGTAAAAACAAAAGAACAAGAGCTTAGACTGATAAAAGAATTGATAAGAATAAGATGACAATAGGCATCTTAAAATTGGCTCTTTTTCTCCATAATAGTAATTCTTTAAAGGGAAAAAGGATGATTCTGCATAGTTTTAAGGCAAAGTTACGCAATAACTTTAATGTAGCAGTTACGCAAATAGATGATGAAGACAAATGGCAAAAAGCAACTCTGGCGGTTGTGGGAGTAGAGAAAAACAGAGACAATATGAATAGCATTCTTTCAAGGATAATTAATTTTGCGGAAGATTTTAATAATGTAAATCTAATTAACCATGAAATGGAGCTGATTTAAGTGGCGAGAAGAGACAGGGTCACTGAGGCAATTAGAAAAGAAGTCAGTCTGATAATTCATGAGGAATTAAAAGATCCGCGTTTGGGATTTGTTACTGTTATCAAGGTCGAATTGACACCGGACCTAAGGTTTGCCAAGGTTTTTTATAGTGTTTTAGGAAAAGAAGAAGAGCACAAAAAGACAAAGAAGGCATTGGACTCAGCTTTAGGCTTTATCCGTAGGCTGATTGCCCAAAGGATTAATTTAAGATTTGCACCAGAGATTGTTTTTAAAGAGGATAGGTCCGGTGAATATAGCGTAAGAATAGAGGAAGTGCTAAATGAGCTAAAGGAGCAAAATGAGTCCCGTTAGAAATTGCTATTCTAACGGGGAATTAAAGGAGGATTTCTAACGGGATGAGCCTAGAAAAAGTCATCGCTTGCCTAAAAAGAAATAAGAGTTTTCTCATTACTGCCCATACTAATTTAGAGGGGGATGCCTTGGGTTCGGAAATAGCGTTTTACCGGCTGCTTAAAGCTATGGGTAAGCGCGCTACCATTATCAATGACGATTTCATACCTTACGGATATGATTTCCTGTCCGGTATCAAAAGAATAAAAAAATTTAAGCAGAGCCAAACAGATATGAAATTTGATTGTTTTGTAATTTTAGATTGTTCTGGCTTAAAGCGTTGCGGCGAAGTGTCAAAAATAAATCTAGATAAAAAAATTATTGTGAATATCGACCATCATATCAGTAATGAAAAATTTGGCGATATAAACTGGATAGAGCCGTCAGCATCATCCTGCACTGAGATGATTTATAAGTTGTATAAAAAATTACATATTGCTTTTGATAAAGATATAGCCATAGCTTTATATTTAGGTATGCTTACGGATACAGGGTCTTTTCGTTATACTAATACGACTAGTTTTACCCATCAGGCAGTATCAGAACTCCTAAAATATAATCTGGATATCCCCAAAGTTTATAAGAATGTCTATGAGAATATACCTTCTTCCGATATGGAATTATTAATTAAAATATTACCGACAATAAGATATTCTGCTTCCGGGAAGATTGTTTGGTTTCAGCTCAAGCGCGAGCTGTTAGAAAAGAGAAAATTGTCCTTTGATTTAAGCGAACACATCTTGAGTTTTGGACGCGCCATAAAAGACGTAGAGGCTGCAGTTTTATTTAAAGAAAACTTAAGGACAAAGGATGAAATCAGGGTAAATTTGAGGTCACAAGGCAAGGTAGATGTAAATAAAATTGCACAATTTTTTGGCGGCGGCGGACATAGGGCTGCCAGCGGCGCCACCATTCGCGGCAAAATTGACCAAGTAAGGAAAAAAGTCTTAGCCAAGATTCGCGAGAATCTAAAATAAGTTTTGCGGGTCCTGTCTTGGCTATTTTCTCGCGGGGACGCTCATTTGATTTTCCGGTTTTGCTTCCGCGCACTGGAAATTTTTGCCGTGCACTGCGGTTTACGGTTCGTTCATTTGCAGGAATTCTTAGCCTTCCCAAATTGCCTGTCAGTTTCTGCATTCACTCGCCGTAATTCCTTGTGCACATTTGCCAAAAATTTCCTAATGTGCGCTCCAGCAAAAACCGTAAAATCTTTGCTCGAAATCAAGCCTCGTCACCCGCAAAAAAAAGCGCAAAATGGAGGAATGATGGAGAAGAAAAGGTCGGTGGGAGTGATGATATTCAGTGTATTGTTGTTCATACTTTTTCTTTTTTCAATCTGGTATTTTTTTGGAAGCACAGGATTTGACCGTTTATTCTGCTTAATTATGATAATAACTTGTTCTATCGCATCTTATGGTATATATGCTTTAAAAAGATGGGCACGAATTTTGGTCTTTTGTATTGCATCACTGCTTATCATGTATTTTGTTGGCGGTCTTATTTTAGTATATTTTAGCAATGGTGAAGGTAGGGCATATTTTGCTGCTATTTTGTATACATATTTGCCTTTTATTCTTTTCGGAATCGCTTCTATCTACTTTTTCAGCCGTCCGAAGATAAAGGAGCAGTTTAAGTAGTTATATTTAGCGGGTGGCTTGGGTGTTTTCGAGCCGCGTGATGCGGCGAGAAAATACCCAAGACAGGACCCGCTAAACCGATTATAAATTATGAAAGTCATATTCGGTCTTAACAAAATTAAAAAATTTAAGAGACCCGTGGTTGCTCTGGGCGTATTTGACGGGGTGCATCTGGGGCATCGGGAAATATTAAAGGCTGCGGTTAAGAAAGCGCGCAGTATCAAGGGCACAAGCGCGGTCTTGACCTTCTGGCCGCATCCGCAAAAAGAGGAGAGCCTCTATTCGTTAGAGCATCGTTTAAGGTTAATCGGAGAGCTCGGGATAGATGTCTGCATAGTCATAAATTTTAATCAGAAGTTTGCAGGAATTTCGGCAGAAAATTTTATAAAAAATATCTTAATCAGAAAAGTCGGCGCAGATTATATTTACATCGGTAAGAACTTTAAATTCGGAAAAAATGCTAAAGGCGATTTTAAACTCTTAAGGAAATTATCGCCTATCTATAATTTTAAATTAAAAGTGTTTGAGGTAATCAGGATAAATAATCAAACTATAAGTAGTACATATATTCGTAAATTAATTAAAAAAGGAAATTTGCAGGCCGCGCAAAGATTACTGATGCGTCCGGTAAGTGTTTTAGGCACCGTGATTAAAGGGGCTTCCTTGGCGACTAAGCTTGGTTTTCCTACGGCTAATATTAATCCCCACCATGAAGTGCTTCCGTCTTCTGGAGTATATGCGGTAAAGATTATTTTTAATCATCAGAAATTAAACGGTGTTTGTAATATTGGAACTAAGCCGACTTTTAGAACGCAAGGAGAAAAACATATTGAGGTATACATTTTCAATTTTAGGCAAAATATCTACGGCCGATATTTAGAGATACAGTTTGTGAAAAAAATAAGAGATGAGAAAAAATTCGCCTCAAGTCCTTCTTTAGTGAAACAGATAAAAAAAGACATCATACGCAGCAAAGCCCTGTTTTCCCTCCCCTAGCCCCACCACAAGATATGCCTATTCATCAGCTTTAAAGCCACTACTCGTTGTATTCCATCAAGTTAAGTAAATATTTCCCTTGACAAATAAACTGATTTTATCTATACTTTGGCATACAAAGTGGCTAAAAGTGGAGTAAAGTGGATGAGCACATAAGTTATGGAGCTCGCTATTTAATTAGTTTTAGCGACATAACTTATATGTGCGAATCCACCCCGCACTAATTTTTGTAGATGCGCTGGATTCGTAGATATGGGGTGGTAGCGAGATTAACGGTTTAATTTTAGTTAAGCGCTGTTTCAAAAATTAGTGCGGGGTAAATTCACAGACGCCCTAAGGGGCTACAACTTACGTCGCAGTAGACGTAGGTGAGGGCTCCGTAAGTTGTCTGCTCATTTATGTTCTACGGTGAATATTTACATTCTACAGACAGAAAAGGCCGTCTTATTTTGCCGGCTAAATTTCGTGAGGTTGCCAAGAGCAGCTTCATTGAAAAATTTTTTGTGACTAGAGGCTTAGATAAATGCCTATTTATGTTTTCAGAAGAAGAGTGGCATTCGCAGGAAGGTAAATTCAAAGCCATTTCCTTTACTAAGCAGCAGGCCCGCACATTTAATCGTCTTTATTTTTCCGGCGCTGTAGAAGTCGTGCCAGACAGGCAAGGAAGGATTTTGCTTCCTCAATATTTGAAGGATTTTGCCGAGATAAAAAAAGATGTAGTTATAGTAGGTGTATCCAACAGAATTGAAATCTGGGCTAAAGACAAGTGGCAGGAATTTTATGGCTCATCGCGACAGTCCTTTGAAGAGATTGCTGAGAAGTTAATGGATGTTTAAGTTTCATATTCCAGTTATGCTAAATGGTATTTTGGACTATTTAAATTTAAGCCCCGGCAAAATTATAGTTGATGCGACCGTAGGGACAGGCGGACATAGTAAAGCTATATTAGAGCGTATTCTACCCGGCGGAAAGCTCATCGGTATTGATAGGGACCAGGAATCTCTGGCTATTACGCGGGAGAGGCTGGGGGAATTTTCGGATTCATGTGAATTTGTGCATGGTAATTTTGTAGATATAGATACAATCTTAGAAAATTTAGGTATTAAAAAGATAGACGGAATATTATTTGATTTAGGTATTTCCTCTTTTCAATTAGAAAATCCCCAGCGGGGTTTTAGTTTTCAAAATGAAGGGCCATTAGATATGCGTTTAGACAGAAATAGTTATATCTCTGCTTATGATTTGGTAAATAACCTCACTGAAGAAGAAATTTCTACTTTGCTTTGGAACTTTGGTGAGGAAAGATGGCACAATCGCATAGCGCATCTTTTAGTAAAAGAAAGAGAAAAGCAGCCTGTTTCCACAACCCTGCAGTTAGCCAATATAGTAGTCAGGTCAATTCCTCCCAGATATAGATACAGATACTATCGCATACATCCTGCAACCAGGACTTTTTTAGGCTTGCGTATTGCTGTAAATAGAGAATTAGAGACATTAGAAACTGCAATTAACAAGACATTCGCAGTCTTAAACAAAGGGGCGAGAATCTGTGTTATTTCTTTTCATTCATTGGAGGACCGCATAGCCAAATTAAGTTTTCGTCGCGCGGCTTCTTGGGGATTGATAAATATAATAACACCTAAACCCTTAACGCCGGCACATACTGAAATAGGGCTCAACCCTCAAAGCCGTAGCAGTAAGTTAAGGGTTGCAGAGAAGGTATAATATGAGAGTCTCTAAATTCTTGTCAATTATTTTTATCATTACCTGCATTTGCCTCCTTTATGTCTATCAACAGACAGAAATCTTTCGCCTTGCCTATGAAGGCCAAAAGAAGCAGGCACTCTCTCAGGAATCGCTTGATAAAAACACTATCTTAAGATACAATATATCAAGTAGCGCTTCACTAGTTAAGATTAGCAGCAGATTTTCTGGATACGCTGACCTACAGATACCCGACACTTATCGGTTAGTAAGATTAGAATCATCACCGGAGCGCTTAAGGACAAAAGGAAAGCCGCCTAAGAGAGAAACAATCTTATCTCGACTTTTCAGTGTGAAAAGGCAGGCCGAGGCAAGGCCCATTAATCCCTAAGCTAATTTAAAAAATTAGAATTTTTCTGATTGGCAGTGTATATCAATAACTATCGCCGAAGAGCAGAGGCGGTATTTTTATTATTCCTTTTATTCCTCGCATTGTGTATTTTCCGCCTTCTATTTATTCAGTTTTTCAAATCCAATTATCTTGCCAGTATAGCCAAGAAACAACACAACCTATTTGTAGAATTAGAGCCCCGCCGGGGAACTATCTATGATTCCCAGCTTAAACCGCAAGCAATCAATATCTCAGTAGATTCACTCTATGCCTCTCCTTCTGAAATATCGGATAAAGATAAAGAAGCAATTACCAGACAGCTTGCCTCTATATTAAATTTAAACTATACTTATTTACGAGATAGATTATATCGTAAAAAATCTTTTATTTGGCTTGCCCGTAAGATAACCCCAGAGCAATCGCAGGCAATTAAAAAATTAAATATAAAAGGCTTGGGTTTTTTGAAAGAGAGCAAAAGAACCTACCCTAATGCTTACCTTGCCTGTCATGTCATTGGCTTTGCTGGTTTGGATAATACTGGCCTTGAAGGCATTGAGCTTTATTATGATAAATATCTTAAGGGGCAAGGTGGATGGGCATTGTTTTTAAGGGATGCGCGTCAGAGGAGGCTGGATCTATATGAGAAGATGGTTTATCCCCGCGATGGCTATGACTTGGTATTAACTATTAATGAAGTAATCCAGTATATTGCCGAAAGAGAGCTAGATAAGGTATTTAAGACCTATCATGCTAAAGGTGCAAGTATTGTGGTTATGGATCCACATACCGGCGCAATCCTTGCCTTAGCAAATCGACCAAAGTTCGATTTAAATGAATATGGCAATATAAGCAAGGACCAGATGCGCAACCGTGCAATCTGCGATTTATTTGAGCCAGGTTCGGTATTTAAGATTGTTACTGCCTCAGCTGCATTAGAAGAGAAAAAAGTGAATGAAGAGGATAAATTTTTCTGTGAAAATGGCTCTTATCGAGTAGTTAGCCATGTATTACATGACCACCAGCCTCATGGCTGGCTTACTTTTCAGCAAGTAATTGAACAATCAAGCAATATTGGCACAACTAAAGTAGCACAGATGTTGGGAGGCGATATTTTATATCGATATATGAAACTTTTTGGTTTTGGTTCTAAGTTAGGCATTGATCTTCCCGGTGAAATCTCAGGTATAACCAAAGAACCGCGTCTCTGGTCAAAGATATCTATTGCAGCTATTCCCATAGGTCAAGAAGTAGGCGTAACAGCATTACAACTGGTGAGTGCTATTTCTGTAATTGCCAATGGAGGCCAGTTGATGAAGCCGTATATTGTGGGAGAGGTTCGCGATAAGTTCGGTGAGACGATTAAAAAATTTTCACCTAGCTTGATTCGCAAGGTTATATCTTTAGATACTGCCAGCCGAGTAAAGAATATATTTACTGGAGTAATAGAAGAGGGCACGGGAAAATTAGCAAAGATTCCGGGGATTACCGCAGCCGGTAAGACAGGCACAGCGCAGAAACTGGAGCCCAACGGTACATATTCCCATAGTAAATTTATTGCTTCCTTTATTGGATTTGCTCCCGCAGAAGACCCCATAGTTGCTATTGCTGTAGTAGTCGATGAACCTCATTCGTATTACTTTGGCGGAGTAGTAGCTGCACCGGTTTTTAAAAATGTAGCAAGTGACGTAGTTAAGTATCTTAAAACGAATCAACCATTGAATGAAGTTATCGCGCTAAATGAACCCCGTTAGAAACAAAAAGTTTCATACGGGGTAATAAAAATTGTTTTAAATAGGAGTTTCTAACGGGGTGAAAATAGAACAGTTAATTAGAGCACTGGGTATTTCTGAAAGGCCCTTTTCAATGGTACAGGAAAGTATAAAACACTTTCCTATACCACTGCGAAAATCGCCTAAAGTCATCACCGAAGGCGATTTTCTTGATTTCAAAGTCAAGGGTATAAGTTGTAATTCAAAAGATGTTTTAGATGGTTATGTCTTTGTGGCTATAAGAGGTAATCGTGAGGATGGGCATAAATTTATCAAAGAAGCCATAAATAAAGGGGCAAGAGTAGTAATCATTCAGAGTACAGAGTACAGAGTACAGAGCACAGAAGAGGCTCTTTTTATTTTAGTTAAAGATACGCGTAAGGCATTAGCAACATTAGCTACTGAATTTTATGGTAACCCTTCAAGAAAAATAAAAGTCATTGGCATTACGGGAACTAATGGAAAAACTACGGCCTCTTATTTATTAGAGGAGTTACTAAAAAAGGCGCGCTTTTTGCCTGCAGTGATAGGCACGATTAATTATCGTTTTAAAGACAAAATAATCCCCGCAAAAAATACCACGCCTGGGCCAATTGAGCTTCAATCTCTGTTAGCTGGAATGCTAAAAGAAGGTATTAATTATTGTATTATGGAGGTTTCTTCTCATGCCTTAGATCAGGAAAGAACGGAAGGTATTGATTTTCACTCCGCTATCTTTACAAACTTAACCCAAGACCATTTGGATTATCATAAAACACTAGAAAATTATTTTCAGGCAAAAGCCAAACTCTTTAAAGACATAAGTCCAAGTTCATTTGTAGTTATTAATAATGATGATAGATATGGTAGAAGGCTTAAAAGGTTGACTTGCGCTGAGGTTATTACCTATGGTATAAAAAATAAGGCTGATGTAGTGGCAGGAGATATAAGATTTGATATCAAGCATACAGAATTTCGGTTGGTAAGTTTTAAAGGAGAGATAGATTTTAAAACTAAACTCATTGGAAGGCACAATGTATATAATATATTAGCTACTGTTGCCTGGGCATTAAGAGGAGGCATTGATTTATTTACTATAAAATCTGCTATTGAAGAATTTAGCCTTGTTCCAGGAAGGCTGGAGAGGATAGATTCTGATAGAAGATTTTCAATTTTTGTTGACTATGCACATACAGAAGATGCGCTTCGTAACATTATTTTGACTTTGAGGCAACTATCCCACAAAAGGATCATTGTTGTTTTCGGCTGTGGCGGAGAACGTGATAAAACAAAAAGGCCTAAGATGGGTAGAACTGTATCAGAATTATCAGATTACGCAATTATTACTAATGACAACCCTCGTTCAGAAGACCCCAGTGAGATAATTCAGGATATTAAAAAAGGGATAAGAAAAAGAAATTTTTGCGTTATTCCTGATCGGCTTAGAGCCATAAAGAGAGCATTGTCTTTAGCTAAATCAGGAGATATTGTGTTAGTAGCAGGTAAAGGACATGAGAATTATCAAATATTGAAGGATAGAAGAATACATTTTGATGACTGCGAGACTATAAGGGAATGTTTAAAGTCACTGAATTATTAAAAGCTACAAAGGGTAATTTGGTTTGCGGAAATAAAGATGTGATTGTTGAAGGCATCTCTATAGATTCAAGGACAATTAAATCTGGAGAAGCTTTTATTGCCATAAAAGGGAATAATTTTGATGGACAGGATTTCATTAAAGAAGCAATAAGTAAGAAAGCAAAGGCAGTTGTTGTTTCGTTGCCCGTTGCCCGTTGCCCGTTGCCCGTTGGAGTCCCTTTTATAAAAGTTAAAGATACAACAAAGGCACTGGGTGACATTGCTCGATTCCATCGGGAGAGATTTGGTATACCTATTATTGTAGTTACTGGAAGCAATGGCAAAACTACTGCCAAAGAAATGATTGCCTGGGTATTATCCAAAAAATTTAAGGTCTTAGGAAATGAAGGCACAAAAAATAATCAGATAGGTTTGCCTCTAACCCTGCTAAATCTTGATGCGTCATATGATTTTGCTGTATTGGAGGCGGGTACAAACCATCCTGGTGAAATAGAATATTTAGCCAAGATAGCTCAACTGAATATCGGCATAATCACCAATATCGGCCCTGCACACCTTGAATTCTTAAAAGACCTAAGGGGTGTTTTTAAAGAAAAGCGCGCATTGATGAAACATCTTAAACGGCCATATATTATGATATTAAATGCCGATGATAATTTATTGAAAAAAGAGGTCATAAGAAAAGTTAAGAAGCCCGCTATTTTTAGTTTTGGCGTTAAGCACAAGGCTGATTTTTCTGCCTCGGATATCAAAAATACTTCTGGGATATCGGAATTTTTAGTGAACAAAAAATATAAGTTTACATTAAAAACATTTGGGTATTATAATATCTATAATGCATTAATTGCAATATCTGTAGCACGCATTTTTGCAATGGGCTATAATGATATAGCTTTGAGGCTTGCCAATTTTGATTTTCCGCAAAGTAGACTTCGCCTTATAGAGCTAAACAGTATAAAGTTTATTGATGATTCCTATAATTCTAATCCCATTTCTCTGCAGCAGGCCTTAGATGCCTTGGATAATTTTCATACAAAAGGTAGAAAAATTTTTGTTATGGGCGATATGTTAGAGCTGGGAAATGATAAGGAGTTATTTCATCGGCAAGCAGGGCAAAGAGTTGCTGGGGTTTGCGATAGCTTTATAACAGTAGGTGAACTTTCTAAAAAAACTGCAGAAGCAGCAAGATCCTTGGGTTTTGATATTAAGAATATATTTTCCTGTGAAAATTCCCGCCAAGCACGAGATATATTATTTAGTAAAGTAGCACCTAATTCAGATGATGTTGTTTTGGTTAAGGGTTCCCGCATGATGAAAATGGAAGAGATATTTAAGATTTAAAATGTTATATCATCTACTTTATTCCTTACATAATATAATTTCTGGTTTCAATATCCTTCGTTATATAACTTTTCGCTCTGCATTGGCAGTCTTGACCAGTTTTCTCATCAGCCTTATCTTAGGGCCATTTGTAATAAAAAAACTAAAAAAATTAAAGATTGGCGAGAATATCAGAAAAGAAAACAGCGCCAGGCTTGCCGAATTGCACCGTAATAAACAAGATACACCTACCATGGGCGGGATTTTAATCCTATTGGCAATTATTTCTTCTACGCTCCTTTGGGCAGATATATTTAACCGGCATATAATGATTGTTTTGTTTTGCACCATTTGGTTAGGTATAACCGGATTTATTGATGATTATTTAAAGCAAATAAACCCCGTTAGAAGTAAATCTTTAGAGACAATTATCGCTCCTTTGATGCGGACTTCTAACGGGGTAAAGAAAAGGTCTAAGGGCTTAAGTGCCACTGCAAAATTGACTAGCCAAATTGTCTTAGGGTTGATTTTGGGCACTGTATTTTTGCTAAGCTTTCCTGATATTACAAGATTAGATTTTCCTTTTTTAAAAGATTTCTCAAAAGATTTAAATGGATTATACATTATATTTGTAATCCTCGTAATTGCTGGCACATCCAATGCAGTTAATCTTACTGATGGTCTGGATGGTTTAGCTATAGGCATTGTGGTTATGGTAGCCTTGGCTTTTTCTGTCTTAAGTTATGTATCAGGACATAAAATTATTAGCACATATCTTTTAATACCTTATATCAGGGGTAGTGGTGAGCTTACCGTATTTTGTGCTAGTATCTTTGGTGCAGGACTGGGTTTCTTGTGGTTTAACTGTTATCCTGCCTCCATTTTTATGGGAGATGTGGGTTCTTTGGCCCTAGGCGGAGCATTGGGAACTGTAGCGTTACTGATAAAAAAAGAGTTACTTTTAGTCATCGTGGGTGGTATATTTGTTATAGAGGTTTTATCTGTAATCTTACAAGTAGCATCTTTTCGCCTTACTAAGAAACGCGTATTTAAAATAGCCCCCCTGCACCATCATTTTCAATTCCTGAATTTGCCAGAGAATAAAGTAATTGTAAGGTTTTGGATTATTGCCGGCCTCCTGGCACTTCTGGCAATAATCACTCTGAAGATACGGTAATCCTACTTAAAATCTGATGAAGAATACAGAGCATTATAAAAACAAAAGAGTCATCATAGTTGGTCTGGCACGTTCTGGTTTAGCTTGCGCAAATCTACTCTATGATTTAGGTGCAGATGTAAGTATAACTGATAATAGTGATACAGAATTAACGCGTGCGAATGTGTTAAGATTAAAATCAAAACAGATAAAGGTCGAATTAGGTAGGCATACGCAGGAATTTATAAGAGAAAAAGATTTTATGATAATTTCTCCAGGGGTAACAGGCGATGCCTTACCAGTTATCTGGGCACAAAATTTTAAAATACCTATTATTAACGAAATAGAGCTTGCTTGGGATTTATGTCCGGCAACTGTGATTGCAGTTACAGGTTCTAATGGAAAGACCACTGTAGCAACTTTAATAGGCAGTATGCTAAGGGCCAAAGGTGAAAAAGTTTTTATTTGTGGTAATATCGGAGACCCTTTTGCCGGAGAATTAGAGAAAATAAAAGATGGCGATTTTGTTTCTCTGGAGGTAAGTTCTTTTCAGCTAGAATGGGTATATAAGTTTAAGCCTAAAATTTCAGTCATATTGAATTTTGCCACTAATCATCTGGACAGATATAAAAACATGCAGCAGTACCTCAAGGTGAAAAAACGTATATTTATGAATCAGGATAAAACTGACTATTTGGTTTTGAATAACGAGGATCCTGTAGTAAGAGAATTGGCTAAAGAGGCAGGTGCCCATGTAGTATATTTTTCTAAGACCCAGGACATAAATCCTAATCAGGCTGCGCTTTTAACTGTAGGAACAATATTAGGTATAAATAAAGAAATAATTTGTAAAGTATTAAAGGAGTTTAAAGGTATTGAACACCGCATGGAATATGTGGCAGAGATTAATAATGTAAAATTCGTCAATGATTCTAAGGCCACCACTGTAGATTCTACAATATGGGCATTAAAGAATATCACCGGTTCCGTAGTTTTAATTGCCGGTGGTAGAGATAAGGGTGTTGACTATAGTATTATTCTGGATCTGGCGCGTAAGAAGATTCGAGAAATGATTTTGATCGGAGAGGCGAGAGGAAAGATAAAATCAGTATTCAAAGGATTTTTGCCTATTGAAGAGGCCGTAAGTTTAGAGGAAGCAGTACGTAAAGCGTATTTTAAGGCAAGGCCGGGCGATTGCGTATTACTTTCTCCTATGTGTTCAAGTTTTGATATGTTTTCTAATTATGAAGAAAGAGGCAGGTGTTTTAAAAAGGCAGTTTATGAATTAGGCAAAGGTAATAGTTAACATGGCTCGTAATCTTAGAATAAATTTGTTTGGTGTATCGGTGATTTTAATATGCATAGGTGTTGTGATGATCTTTAGCGCTTCTAGCATATATGCCTGGGAAAAATATAAGGATAGCTTTTTTTTCTTAAAGAGGCATCTGAGTTTTTTAGTTGTAGGATTATTTCTGACATTTCTGGTTATGAGTATTGATTATAGAAAATTTAGACGATTTGCAAAACCTTTGTTAATATTTTCCTTGTTTTTATTAGTGTTGGTATTAATACCGGGAATAAGTAGGGAGGTTTCTGGTGCGCGGAGATGGTTTAGATACAAATTTATAAGTTTTCAGCCTTCGGAATTAGCAGGCATGGCAATAATTATCTATATAGCTGATTTTATCAGCCGCAAAGATAAGGTTATTAAAACTTTCCTAAAGGGGTTCCTACCGCCTGTATGCGTTTTAGGATTATGCACATTATTAATCCTCTTGCAGCCAGATTTAGGCACTGCCTTAGCAATAGGCGTAGTGGTATTTATTGTACTTTTTGTCTCCGGCGTAAGGGCTTCATACCTTTTGTCTATAATTCTAGTGAGCCTTCCGTTGCTTAGTATATTGATATTTAGTGTTCCTTACAGAAAGATGCGCATTTTGTCATTTTTAAATCCCTGGTTAGACCCTAAAGGTAGCGGTTTTCAGATTATCCAATCGCAGATCGCTTTAGGTTCAGGCGGAATATTTGGCGTGGGCCTCGGGCATTCAAAACAAAAGTTATTCTATTTACCAGCTGCGCATACTGACTTTATCTTTTCAATAATCGGTGAAGAATTGGGTCTTATAGGGACATTAGGTGTAATAATATTATTTATGATTTTTATCCAACAAGGACTTAAGATAATAAAACATGCTTCTGATAAATTTGGATATTTTCTTTCCTTGGGCCTGGTTTCCATGATTTCTCTCAAGGCAATAATTAACGTTAGTGTTTCTTGCGGCCTTTTACCTACAAAGGGCCTGCCACTTCCTTTTATCAGTTACGGTGGCTCTTCTTTGATTTTTGATATGCTAAGTCTGGGTTTACTTTTGAATATTGGCCGCACTGGAGAATACCCGTGAGCCCCGTTAGATATTTTACAAGTAAGGTCAATAGGGGAATATCTAACGGGGTGAGAATTTTAATAGTTGCAGGTGCAAGCGGTGGTCACATATTCCCCGCCTTAAGTTTTCTTAATGCCTTAAAAGATAAACATAAAGAAGTAGATATACTTTTTGTTCTGCCAAAAAGGAGTATAGGGGTTAAGATGATATCCCAGGTTCATAATATAAAATATCTTTCAATTTCTCCCATAAAATTACATTTTGATTTCCAAAATTTTATTGCTATATTAGGATTTGTTAAGGGTTCTTTAGAAAGTTTGGTTTTACTGCTTGAATTTAGGCCGGATATTGTAGCGGGGTTTGGCAGTATTAATTCTATTCCACTTTTATTTTTTGCCTGGCTTTTTAGAATCAAAACGTTAATACATGAACAAAATGTATATCCCGGCAGGGCTAATAGGTTCTTAGCAAAATTTGCTGACAAAATTGCCATTTCCTTCCAAGAGTCCAGAGATTATTTAAAGGCAGATAAGGAAAAGGTGGTATTTACAGGAAACCCTGGACATGAGGAATTAAAAAGAATTGAAAAAAAAGAAGCCTTAAGTTTTTTGGGTTTGGACAATGATAAATTTACAATATTGGTAATGGGCGGAAGTGGGGGTAGTCATAGTATCAATATAAATTTTTTAAATGCTATTTCGATGTTCTCCGGCTCTTCTCAATTGCAAATTATTCATATAGCAGGAACCTCTGATTATGATTTATTAGAGAAAAGTTATAAAAACTTAAAAGTAAAATTTAAATTATTTTCCTTTTTAGACCAGATGCAATATGCCTATAGCGCAAGCGAGCTAGTAATTTGCCGTTCTGGTGCAACCACAATTGCAGAATTGATAAATTTTGCTCTGCCGGCAGTAATTATTCCCTACCCTTATGCTTATAAACATCAAATGAAAAATGCGCAAATATTAGAAAAAAGGGGTGCAGGCATTATAATCAAAGACAAAGAGTTAAATGCCAATTTATTAAAAGAGCATATTGAGTCGCTTTTAAATAATCCCCGGAAAATGGAAGATATGCGTTTAGGTTACAATAGTTTTCCGAGAATCGACGCCAATAAAATATTAATTGAAGAAGTTATGTCTTTACAATTTTCATGAGAGCTCTGAAAAAGTCTAAAAATATGCAGAGGTCTCTGATGTAGTTTTAGAGGATTTTTCAGAGACCTCTTCATAAGCCCGATGAGAAGATGCGCCTTATTCTTAATAACATTATTTAGTTTCTTTAGTATTTGTCTTGCGCAAGAAGCCGGAGAATGGAAGACGCAGAAGAGTACACACTTTGTTATATATTATAAAAATGCTCCGGCAGATTTCATCAGACAGCTGATAGAGAAATCCGAGGATTACTACAACAAAATTGCCGACGACTTAGGATTTAGACGCTTTGATTTTTGGCTTTGGGATAACCGGGCTAAGATTTATATTTATGATGATGCTGGAGACTATCAATCTGCCGCAGGTCAGCCTACTTGGTCTGGCGGAGCTGCCTCGCCTCAAGATAAGATAATTCAGTCATATCCTTATGCACAAGGATTCTTTAAAGTCACGCTTCCTCATGAAATGGGACATATCATTTTTAGAGAATTTGTAGGATTTGATAATTATACCATACCACTATGGCTTGACGAAGGAGTTGCTTGTTATCAGCAGAAACTTAAATATTTAAAAGCAAATGAATTTATAAGAAAGGCGCTTGATACCGGTGAGTTTATAACCTTGAAGTCATTAGCTAATTTTAATCCGCAGTTTGCAATGGATAATAAACTCGTTCAACTTTTTTATGCTGAGGCTTTCAGTATAGTAGATTTTTTAATTAAAGAATTTGGAAAAGATAAGTTTGTCATTTTTTGCCAGAACTTAAGAGATAAGATGAACCTAGAAAGAACGATTGCAGCAACTTACCCCTTTAGTAGTATCCAGGAGCTAGATCTGGCCTGGCAAAAACACATTTAAAATGAATAAGCATTATCACCTGATAGGTATAGGCGGCATTGGAATGAGCGGGATTGCCCAATTACTTTTGAAGAGCGGAGAAAAAGTGAGTGGTTCAGATTTAAAAGAAAGCAGAATTACAGAAGAGCTTAAAAACTTAGGAGCACAGGTTTTTATAGGACATAATTCTGGAAATATTAGTGGTGCAACTTCAGTTATTTATTCTACCGCTATAAAAGAAGATAATCCAGAAATTGTTGAGGCCAAAAGACAAGGGATTGCGTTGCTAAAACGCGCGCAGGCATTGGCTGAGTTAATGCAGGATAAGATTGTGATTACAGTTACTGGCAGTCACGGTAAGACCACCACTGCCTCTTTGGCTTCTTATCTTTTATTAGAAGCAGGCTTTCTTCCTACTGTGGCTATAGGGGGGATTTTAAGAAATATAGATACCAATGCCTACCTAGGAGAAGGAAGATTTTTTGTGGCTGAGGCAGATGAATCAGACGGCTCTTTTTTATATTATCGACCTAAATATTCCATAATTACCAATATAGACCGAGAGCATCTTGATTATTATAAAGAATTTGAAAAAGAGCTGGATACCTTCCGGGAATTTATAAATAGAACAAGGGAGGATGGCTGTGTATTTTGCTGCGCTGATGACTTGAATTTAAAGAGAATACTCGCAGACTATAAAAATAGATATGTGCTGTTTGGCCTCAAAGACAGTGCGGATATCTATCCTCGGAATATACAAATGGAGGGCCTTGCTTGTAGGTTTGATTGTTTTTATAAAAATAAACTTATTGACAGATTTCATCTTGCCTTGGGTGGCAGACATAATATCTCCAATGCACTTTCTGTGATTGCGCTGGGATTGGAATTAGGCATAGATGCAGAAGTTATAAAAAAGACGCTTAACAATTATAAAGGAGCAAAGCGTCGCTTAGAGATTAAATTTAACGCGCAGGGTCTTTTGATAATTGATGATTATGCGCATCATCCTACTCAGATAAAGGCAAGCCTTGAAGCAGTAAAAAATTTAAATAGAGAAAGGATCATTGCTGTATTTCAGCCGCACCGTTACACGCGCACAAAGCTGCTTTTAGATGAATTTGGTTTGTGCTTTGATTTGGCAGATTATCTGATTTTAACCGATATATATGCTGCAAGTGAACCTCCCATAGAGGGAATAACCGCAAGATGCATCTATGATAAAATAAAGGAGAGCTCGCCCTTTAAAGAGATTCATTTTTTGCCAAAAGAAGAAATCTTGACACATGTCTTAGGGATTTTAAAACCAGGCGATATTGTAATATTCTTAGGTGCAGGTGATATAGCAAAAATAAGCGATGAACTGGCGGAAAGGCTTAATAAGAGGTAAAATAAAATTTAAAGAACCGCTAAGAGACAAAACGACTTTTAAGATTGGCGGCTCGGCTAAATTCTTTATTGAACCAAAAGATATCGAAGATCTAAGATTGTTGATTAATTTACTAAAGAGGGATAAGATACCACATTTAGTAATGGGCGCAGGAAGTAATCTTTTAATTAGCGATAAAGGCGTCGGGGCAGCGGTAATACGGCTAAATGCACCTTATTTCAGAAAGCTCACAAAAAGGGGCAATTGTCTTAATGTAGGTAGCGGTTTAGTGTTAAATCAACTTCTTAGAATAGCAAAAGAAGATAGTCTATCAGGTGTAGAGTTTTTGGCAGGTATTCCTGGAACAGTGGGCGGTGCCGTGATGATGAATGCAGGTGCGGGTGATAGGGGTTTCGGAGATTTAGTAAAAGAGGTAAAAGTAATGGATTATAATGGTATAATAAAAGTCTTAAGAAAAAAAGATATTAAATTTGCATATCGCAAATCCAGCTTAGCCAGATATATAATTTTAAGTGCGTCTCTGAAGCTTACTAAAAGCAATAAAGAAAAGATTAATAAGGAAATAAAAAAATTTCTAGAATATCGACGTAATAACCAAGATAAAACTTTACCCAATGCAGGATGTATATTTAAAAATTCCAAAGGCCAATCAACAGGCAGATTGATAGATTTATGTGGTTTAAAAGGTAAGAGTATAGGCGATGCCTGTATTTCCAGAATACATGCCAATTTCATACTAAACAAAGGTAATGCTAAGGCAGGAGATGTTTTGAAATTAATGGACCTTGCAAAAAGAGAAGTAAAGAAGAAATTTAATGTAACATTAGAACCGGAAATTAAAATATGGCAATAAACTCGCGAACCTGCGAACCTGCGAACTTACGAACTAAATATGGCAGAATCGGTGTTTTGATGGGCGGGCCCTCTACCGAAAGAGAAATTTCCTTAAAGTCGGGTAAGGCAGTTTATGAAGCCTTAAAGCAATCTGGCCTCCAGGTTATTCCTATCGATATCAAGACAGATAGCATCGAAGAGAATATACGTTTAATAGAATCTTGTAAAATCGATTGTGCATTTTTAGCTTTGCACGGTCGTTTTGGTGAAGACGGGCAGATACAAGAGATTTTGGAAATCATTAAAATACCCTACACTGGCTCAGGCGTGCTGGCAAGTAGACTAGCAATGGATAAGGTTGCCTCGCGTAAGATTTTCCAGGCTAATGGATTAAACGTTCCCAAATACAAGATAGTAGAAAAGGCTTCTTATACTTTAGATTGGGAAGTTAATAATAATTTAAAATTACCCCTCGTGATAAAACCGGCAACCCACGGCTCAAGCATTGGCCTTTCTATTATTGATAAACAAGAAGATCTGGATAAGGCAGTTAGTTTGGCTTTTGCATTTGATGAAAGGATAATTATTGAAGAGTATGTAGAAGGAAGAGAAGTGACTGTGGGGATACTTAAGGAGCAGCCACTTCCTGTAATAGAAATAATCCCTAAGAGGAGATTTTTTGATTATGAAGCTAAATATACACCTGGAATGACGGATTACGAGGTGCCAGCTAAATTAGAAGAGAGTATTGCTAGAGAAGTAAAAAAAGCAGCTTTATCGGCACATAAACTTCTGGGTTGTTCTGGTTGCTCTAGGGCGGATATGATTTTAAGTAAAGATAATTTACCATTTGTTTTAGAGGTAAATACTATACCTGGCCTGACAAATATAAGCCTTCTTCCCAGGGCAGCTAAGACTCAAGGTATAGAATTTAATGAATTATGTCTTAAATTAATAAAACTAGCATATGAAAAAACAAAGGTTTAATTTGCCGATCAAGAAAATCGCCTTTGGCGATAACTCTATGCGATTTTCAGTGGTTAGGAAAGTGTTTTATACTTTCCTACACCATAAAATAATAACCATTATTATAATAATTTTTCTTGCTTCTTTTTTTATTATAAGCTATATTTGGAGGTTCTTTAGGCTTTCAGAATATTTTCAGATCAAGGAAATCATTGCTCGGGGTGCTGATGCAGGTGAGTTTAATTATTTAAAAGGAAAGAATATATTTAGTGTTGACTTAAACCACGAATCCGGATATATATTAGATTCCTATCCAGACTGCGGTAAGATTAAACTAATCAGGGTATTACCTGATGAAATATTTATAGACTTTATTAAACGTAAACCCATTGCTTTAGTAAAATTATATAGGTATTTTGCCATTGATGATGAAGCAGTACTTTTTTATGCAAAGGAAGATTTAGATTTGCCAATCATCTTGGGACTAGAAACAAAGATTTTTGGCCCCAAACCCGGCAGGAGATATAATATTAAAGAACTCGCACTTGTTTTGGGTATAATAAAAGAAGTAAATAAAAATAAGGTATTAAAACATTATAAAATTAGAAAAATTGATGTAGCAAATCCTGTTAATACTTCAATTTTCATATCCTATCCACAAATTATGACAGATTATTCTAAGGGCAGGCAGAAGATAATATCTCAAGAAGCATTAGAAGTTAAGATTGGCCAAGAAGATATTAAAGATAAAATTATTATTCTGGCGGGTTTAATTAATCAGGAAAAGTCTGAATTGGTTAATATAAAATATATCGACTTAAGATTTAAAGACCCAGTGATAAAGTTTAATGAAGCCAAAACTTACGGAACGAAGTGAACGTCCCCCTAAGCTAAAGCTTCAGGGGACAGTCCTTCGAAGCTCGGAGAGCGAAGAAGGACGTAAATTAAGTCAAGTGCTCATTTATGTTCAATAACAACTATATCTGCGCATTAGATATTGGTTCTAGTAAAATTGCAGCTTGCGTTGCGAGGATTAAAAGAGGGCGCATTAATAATATCTTTTTTGATAGCCTGCCAGCAAAAGGCATTAAAGAAGGTATAATCGTTGATTCTATAGACCTGGTAAGTTCTGTTACTAAACTTTTAAAGAATTTAAAAAACAAATCCGGTATAAACATTAAATTCGTATATACTAATATCTCGGGGAAAAATATAATCACTAAACACAGCCGTGCAACTGTGCCACTGGCCGAGAGAGGAAACAAGATTATAAGCGTCTTAGATTTAGAGAAGGTAAACGAGCAGGCGCGCATATTGGGCTCAAATCTAGAAGAGGAGATAATCCATAGAATACCCTTCGGTTATACTATAGACACTAATAGTAATATATTAAACCCGCTCGGATTATATAGCCATAAACTAGGAGTGGATTTGTATTTAATCTGTGCAAAATTATCTTCTGTGCAAAGTTTAAGCCGCATAATAAATCAATCTGGATACGAGATCAAAGGTCTATTTTTCTCGGGCTTGGCTACAAGCAAAGCCGTATTTAATAAAGAACTTAAAGAAGGATTTAATTTGGTTTGTGATATAGGTTGCGATATCACTGAGCTATTGGTATTTAAAGACGGTTTACTTTGCGACATAGAAATTTTACCTTTTGGTGGAAATGATTTGACTCTGCAAATTCAAAATGCATTGCAAGTACCATTTGATTTAGCGGAAGATATCAAGAGATCTTACGGAATAATAGGAGATCCTATGGAAATAGAAGAGGATAGGGAGATATTGGTAAAGAAAGACAGTATCTATAAAAATATAAAGCAGAGATTTGTTGCAGAGGTAATTAATTCTAAGGCAAAGTCAATATGTTCTATTATAAAAGATACTATAGAGAAAAAAGTTCAACGTTACGAGGTGAATAAGTTTATAGTGGCGGGAAGGTCAATATTGCTAGAAGGCTTTATTGAGACATTAGAGAGCCTGTTGCAGGTTCCTGTAAAATTGGGTCGCATTATGAATCCAGAAATTCTCTCACTGACAAAAGAAGATAGCACAGTTTCGGGCCATAAGTATTTAACTTATTTAACTGCTTTGGGTATGATTTGCGAAGTACAAGAAGAGTCTACGCAAGGGACATTGCCAACTCATAAGCCAGCCAAAAACCTCATCCTTAAGGCCATAAATAGATTTAAAGAGGTTTATCAGGAATACTTTTAATCTCTATTGTATATAGACATCGGTAATATTTTAGCGGGTCCCCTCCTACGCCTTATGGTCAGCAAGTATCTTACCCTGACGGCTTCGGAGGGCAGGCTGTCTTGGGCTGTTTCTCGTCCCGACGTAACGTCGGGACTCGGAATCAGCCCAAGACACTTAAATTTACCTCATATTATCTATTCGAAATTTAACCCTGAGCGTAGCGAAGGGCCTTGCTAAAGAATATCTAATCATGCTATAAATTTTAGGTTTTTGCTGGAGCGTACATTGGTCCGCCAAAATTCGTGGCGGACAGCACGCGGAAGCAAAACCTAAAATATACGTCGCTTTTAATTGTAATTGACCCCGCCTTTATCTGGTGTATAATATAATAATTTAAAAGATTTTCCTGATGATTAGAGAAAATATCTCCAAGATCAAGGAAAGAATTTCTAGCATATGTTCTAAGAGCAATCGCGATTCTGATTCAATAGCTATTGTGGCAGTAAGTAAAGGCAGGACTATACAACAGATAAGAGAAGCGATTGAAGCAGGAATAACTGACATTGGCGAGAATAGAGTCCAAGAAGCGATTATTAAATATAACGAACTACGAACTTGCGAACTTGCGAACTTGCGAACTATAAAGTGGCATATGGTCGGCCATCTGCAGACTAATAAAGTGAAAGATGCAGTAAGAATTTTTGATTTAATTCAGTCTGTGGATAGCATCCGCTTGGCTTCTGAAATGGATAAACAGGCTGCCAAAATAAATAAGATTCAGGATATATTGGTCGAAGTAAAGGTTTCTTCCGAAGCTACTAAATTTGGCTTTGAGCCCGAAGAAGTTATTAAAGCCACAAAAGAAATCAGTCAATTCAAAAATCTAAATATCAAAGGCCTGATGACCATTGCACCTATTGTGGATGATCCAGAGAAAGCCAGGCCTTATTTTAGAATGCTAAAAGAGTTAAAAGATAGGATTAACGGGCAACGCCTGCCTGCCGGTCAGGCAGGGGCAACGCCTGCCTGCCGGTCAGGCAGGGGCAACGCCCGCCTGCCGGACGGGCAGGGGCAACGGATTTTATCCATGGGCATGACTGATGACTTTGAAGCGGCAATAGAAGAGGGTTCTAATATGATAAGATTGGGCAGGGCAATTTTTTCCCGCCAGTAATTTTAATAGCAGGCGGGATCCCGCTTCTTAAGTTTACTTGGGGAAGCGGGAGAGGGTTAATATGAAAAACAAAATAGGGATAATCGGTTTCGGTAACATGGGCTCGGCGATTGCTGAGCGCATTAAATCTAGATATCGCATTTTTGTATTTGATAAAGATACGAATAAGCTGGCAAATTTATCAGGTATAAATATTACAAGAAGTAGCACGGATTTAGTGAATAAAATTGATGTTGTTATATTAGCGGTTAAGCCGCAGGATTTTGAGCCGTTATTAAAAGAGATTAAGGATAAGGTAAATAATAAACTGATTATTTCAATTGCCGCCGGGATTACTACAAAATACATCGAAAATATTTTAGGTATGGTAAGGGTTGTCAGGGTAATGCCCAATATTGGGGCGATTGTCGGCAAGGCCGTTTCTTATATTTGTAAAGGCAGGTTTTCAAGAGCAAAAGATTTGAAGTTATCAATCAAGCTATTTAATTTTATTGGCCATACTCTTATTCTTTCGGAAAATTTAATGCATGCCGCAACTGCTGTAGGCGGTAGCGGACCGGGATTCTGGGGTTATTTATTCGATAAGAAACCCAGGGAAGAATGGGATAAATACAAATCAAATTATTTTATTCCGGAATTCAGTTCTGCAGCTAAGAGTGTCGGTTTTGACGATAAGACAGCTAGATTAACGGCAGATTTCGTAACAATAGCATCTATTTCTGCCACGGAGGCTTTGCATATAACACCAGGAGAATTAACAAAAAAAGTTGCCTCAAGAGGAGGTACTACCGAGGCAGGTCTGGAAGTTTTACAAAAGGGCGGTTCTTTAACAGATGCAGTTAAGGCAGCCTTAAAACGTGCAGAGGAATTATCTAAAAAAATAGAATAACTTTTTCTACCGTGTAGGTAGAAGGGGGTTTTTAAAAGGGGGTAGAGATGGCGCGTATCGGAATTATCGGCGGAAGCGGTTTGTATAAAATAGAAGGGATAAAGATAAAGGATAAGCTTTCCCTGAAGACGCCTTTTGGCAGGCCCTCGGGAGAACTGATAATCGGAGAGCTGGAAGGAAAAGGGGTGGTATTTCTGCCCCGCCATGATGTCGGTCACCGCATCCCGCCTAGCCACATAAATTACCGCGCCAATATTTTTGCAATGAAAAAACTGGAGGTGGAAAGGATTATTTCCGTCACTGCCTGCGGAAGTTTAAAAGAGGAACTGGAGCCGATGGATTTTGTGGTGGTGGACCAGTTTGTTGACCGCACTAATTACGCGCGGGATATGTCTTTTTTTACCGATGGGATTGTGGCGCACATTGAGTTTTCCCATCCGGTATGCGGAGAATTGGCGAGGGTATTGCATGAAGCAGCCAAAGGCCTTGATTTAAGAGTGCACGGAAAAGGCACTTATATAAACATGGAAGGGCCGGCATTTTCAACTTTGGCTGAATCGAATCTTTATCGCGCTTTAGGTATGGATGTTATCGGCATGACTAACCTTGCCGAAGCAAAACTGGCGCGCGAAGCAGAGATTTGTTACGCTACTTTGGCGGCAGTTACAGATTATGATTGTTGGCATTCAGGACATGATTCGGTGACTATAGATATGGTAATTCAGAATTTATCAAAGAATGTGGAAAACGCAAAAAATATAATCAGCATTGCAATTAAAAATCTCAAAACCCAACGGTCTTGTGCCTGTCGCGATGCACTTAAGTATGCAATCATTACGGACAAAAATCTTATTCCTGCAAAAGTTAAGAAGGACTTGGGGATTATTATTGGAAAATATATCAAATAAGATGGACTATAAATCTACGCTCAATTTACCTAAAACCTCATTTCCCATGAAGGCAGATTTGCCTAGAAGGGAGCCTATTTTTTTAAAGGATTGGCTGGACAAAGACATTTATAAACTCATCTGTGAGAAATCTAAAGGCAGGCCAAAGTCAATTCTTCACGACGGGCCTCCTTATGCAAATGGAGATATCCATATTGGGCATGCCTTGAATAAAACTTTAAAAGATATCATTGTTAAATATAGGACTATGCAAGGGTACGATTCCAGTTTTATACCCGGTTGGGATTGCCATGGGCTACCAGTTGAACACCAGCTATTTAAAGAGTTAGGTATTAATAAAACTCAGATTAATCAGGTAGATTTTCGCAAAAAAGCTTATGCCTATGCCCTGAAGTTTGTGGATACACAAAGAGAACAGTTTAAGAGATTAGGTGTAATTGGCGACTGGGATAAGCCTTATCTTACTTTGGATACACAATATGAAGAAGCAATAGTGCGGTCTTTTTCCGAGTTAGTCAAAAAGGAGTATATTTATAGAGGCCTAAAACCAGTTAATTGGTGTTTTAAATGCGAAACTGCTTTGGCTGAGGCAGAAGTAGAATACGAAGACCATATTTCACCATCAATATACGTTAAATTCAAATTGGTTAGCCAGTTAGCCAGTGGGCCTGTTAGCCAGTTTAACCGGCAAACCGGCAAACCGGCAAACCGGCAAACAGATATATTTCTATTAATCTGGACCACTACTCCTTGGACCCTCATTGCTAATGTGGCTGTAGCCGCACATCCGGATTTTGTTTATGTTTATATTCAAACAGCTCAAGGAAATCTTATTCTGGCCAAGGATTTATTACCGGAGGTATTAACCCGGGCCGGCATAGATAAATATGAAGTTATCAGGGAAGTTAAAGGTAAGGAACTTGAAGGTTTAATTTATACGCATCCTTTGTTGGCCTTAAGAAAAGGCAGGGTGGTATTAGCCGATTATGTCTCCGGGCAAGAGGGTACCGGGCTTGTGCATACCGCCCCCGGTCACGGAAATGAAGATTATCTTACTGGCTTAAAATATAAGTTAGAGATAATTATGCCTGTAGATGGGAGGGGAAATTTTGATTCTACTGCTGGTGAGTTCAAAGGGTTAAATGTCTATGATGCCAATAAGGTCATCATAGAAAAGCTTAAAGAATTAGAATTACTACTTTTTGATGCCAAGGTTTCACATTCATATCCACATTGTTGGCGTTGTAAAACTCCCGTTATATTTAGAGCAACTAGACAGTGGTTCTTAAATATCGAACATAGGGATTTAAGGAAAAGACTTCTTAAAGTAATAGCGCAAGATATTGAATGGATTCCTGCTTCTGGCAGAGAAAGGATTTCTGCGATGGTGGAATTAAGGCCGGATTGGTGTTTATCGAGGCAGAGGTATTGGGGGGTTCCTATCCCGGCATTGGTTTGTAATAAATGCGGTGAAGAATTTATTTTCCCGTCGGTAATTGATAGTTTTGCAGCATTTGTAGTAAAAGAAGGCACTGACTGTTGGTTTGTCCGGGATATTAAGGATTTTTTAACTCCGGATATACAATGTGCGCATTGTAAAGGCAAGACTTTTTCTAAAGGTATGGATATTCTAGATGTTTGGTTTGATTCTGGCGTAAGCCATCAAGCGGTATTGAAGAAGAGAAGAGAACTAGCATTTCCTTGCGCTTTATATTTAGAGGGTTCGGATCAGCACCGGGGCTGGTTTCAATCTTCGCTTATTCTCTCTATGTGTATAGATGAAAAGCCTCCTTTTAGAAGCGTGCTTACACATGGCTTTGTGGTGGATGGAGAAGGCAGGAAGATGTCTAAATCGCAAGGCAATGTAATTTCTCCGCAGGATATAATTAAAGATTATGGCGCAGATATTTTGCGGCTTTGGGTTGCCTCAAGCGACTATAACGAGGATATCCGGATTTCTCCGGAGATATTAACTAGATTAGCTGAGGCATATCGTAAGATAAGAAACACCATTCGGTTTATCCTAAGCAATATTTACGATTTTAATCCCCAGACTGACAAAGTAAATTACCAGGATTTAAAAAGAACTGATAGATGGATTTTATTTAAGTTAGAGCGATTATTAGTTGATATTGATGAGGCTTATAAAAATTTTGAATTTTACAAGGCCTATAAAGGTATTTATGATTTTTGTAATGAAGAATTATCCATGTATTATTTAGATATGATTAAAGGCAGACTATATACCTATGCTGCAAATTCTCTAGAAAGAAAAGCTGCACAGACAGTTATTTGTGAGATATTAAATGTATTAGTAAAAGTTATTGCTCCGATTCTTGTATTCACTGCAGAAGAGACCTGGCAGAATATACCTAAGGAACAAAGCAATAGCTCTATATTTAGCGTACATCTCTTAGATTGGCCAAAAGTTAATTCCGTATTTACACAACAAAATTTGTCGAGTGATAATAATATTGAGACAGAACTAAAAGTCGTTATGGAATTAATACCGGATGTGGCCAAGTTATTAGAAGAAAAGCGTGGTGAAGGCCTGATTGGCAGTTCCTTTGATGCCAAAATAAATCTATTGACAAATGATGAAATTCGTTATAAATATTTAGAAAGCTTAAGAGATGAATTACCAGAAATTTTTAAGGTTTCCCAAGTCAGAATTGAAGATACGAATGAAGTTAGCAAAGGGCAGCAGCAAGTAAGCAGTAAATTTAATGATATCTCAATAGTGGTTAGCAAAGCAGAAGGTAAGAAATGTCCCCGTTGCTGGAATTACAGCACATCCATTGGTAAATCTAAAGTTCATCCTTTGATCTGCCAGAGATGCCTAGAAGCTATTGGAGGAGGAATAAATTGTCCCGAAAAATGAAGATTAAAAAAGGAAGCTGTCGGGATCCCGAAACGACAACCAAAAAAATACATTCGGGAAAAAAGAAGTTTAACAAGAGAGAATTAGCCGAATTTAAAAAAATAATTTTAAAAAGAAAAGATGAAATCCTAGATGAGATAAAACACATCTCTGAGGATACATTAAAGAAGTCGCAGAAAGAGGCCTCTGGAGATATATCTGGTTATAACTACCATATGGCAGATGTTGCTACAGATAACTATGATAGAGAGTTCTCTTTAGGTTTGGCTTCTAACGGAAGAAGGATATTTTACGAGCTAGACGATGCCCTTAAAAAAATTGAAGACGGCACATTCGGTATATGTGAAGATTGTAAATCCCTCATTGCCAAAAATAGACTAAAAGCAGTTCCTTATGCACGCCTTTGTGTTAAGTGTCAGGAGAAAAGAGAGAAAAGATAAAGCCTCACCAAAGTGATGATTTTTATCATCGTCTTAGCCACCCTTTCTTTAGATCAGTTAACCAAATTTCTTATTACTAAAAATTTATTCCAAAATCAATCTATCCCCATAATAAAAGGGATATTTTATATTACGCTTGTTCATAATCGAGGTGCTGCCTTTGGTATTCTTAAAAATCAAATTCCTTTATTTATCATTACTTCTCTATTTGCCATTATCTTAATTTACTTTAATCTTAAGGAAAATAAACAGAGCAAATCTTATAGTATAGTTTTGAGCCTTATTTTAGCAGGCGCATTAGGCAATCTCATTGACCGCTTATTTTTCGGATATGTGATTGACTTTTTGGATTTTCGTATTTGGCCAGTTTTTAATATGGCAGATAGCGCAATAACTATCGGAGCAATATTGCTGGGATGGTCAATCTTATTTAAAAAAAATGTATCCAGAAATCTGTAAATTAGGTCCTTTTACAATTTATTCCTATGGCCTGATGCTGGTTTTGGCTTTTTTAGTAAGTTCGACATTAGCCTGCATACAAGCTAAAAGGCAGAATATCAATCCGGAAACAATTTTTAATCTTTCATTTATAGTTTTTATTTCTGGAGTTATCGGCGCGCGCCTTTTTTACATTATTGAAAATATAGATTATTATATAAAGAATCTTTTAGAAATATTTATGCTTCAGCACGGAGGTCTTTCTTGGTTTGGCGGCTTGCTACTGGGAGTCTTTGTAGGTATTTTATATCTAAAAAGGGAAAAAATACCTGTCTATAAAATACTAGATTTAGTTATACCTTTTGTTGCTTTAGGCCAAGCCATAGGCCGGATTGGCTGTTTATTGAACGGCTGCTGTTTTGGTAAGGAATCCAACTTCGGTATATATTTTACTTTGCATCAAAAAATACTTATTCCTACTCAAGCCTACTCCTCTTTGATATTAATTTTTATTTTTGTATTTTTAAGATTTCTACAAGATAAGTCACATAAAGATGGCGAGATATTTTTTCTGTATCTTGTTCTGTATAGTATAAAAAGATTCTTCATTGAATTTTGGCGTGCAGATAATACGGTAATTTTCTCTGGACTTACCTTGTTTCAGGTCTTAAGCATTATAATTTTTCTTCTTTCCTTGATAAAACTTTTTATAATTAAAAGAGAGCTCTAAAAAAGTCTAAAAAATAGGCAGAGCTCTCTGATTAAAAGATTAAAATCCGATTACACAGATTTCCGCCACAAAGCATGGCGGATTCGCCAAGTATTGTGGCGAAAAATCTCCGACGGAAAATCTGCGTAATCTTACATAATCTGTGTAATCAGAGGTCTCTGATATAGTTTTTAGGAGTTTTTCAGAGACCTCTAAAAAGACGCATAAGCTATGCAAGAATTTAGATTAAAAATACTACCTCAGGATGCGGGTAAGCGAATAGATTCGTTTCTTAGAGAATTTTTTAAAAATAGGAATCTAGGGATCTCGCGCACATCTATACAGAGATTGATCTTGGAAGGTAAAGTAATATCGGGGAATCTAAATAAAATTAAACCGCATTACAAAGTAAGGGCAAATGAGGCAATTAAGGTTATTATCGAAGATAAAAAAACAAACAAGCCCTTAGCAGAAAATATCCCCTTAGAAATTATTTATGAAGATAAGGATTTAGCGATAATCAATAAACAGCCGGGCTTGGTTGTGCATCCAGCGCCAGGTAATTATGAACATACATTGGTAAATGCCTTATTGTACCATTTTAAAAATTTATCAGATATCAATCCGCAAAGGCCGGGTATTGTGCACAGGCTCGATAAAGAAACCTCAGGACTTTTAGTTATTGCTAAAAACAATTTTAGCCACCTTGACTTAGCCGGCCAATTTGCAAAACATACTATTCAGCGCAGGTACGTCGCATTAGTTAAAGGGAGTATGGAGTTTGATGAACATGTGATCGAGTTGCCTATTGGTAGGGACCCGGTAAAAAGAAAAAATATGTCAGTAGGTTTTGGGCATAAGACAAAATATGCCAAGACTTATTATCGTACTCTAAAACGCACAAAGAATTTTAGCCTTTTAGAACTGGCGCCTTTTACAGGCAGGACGCATCAACTCAGGGTTCACCTTGCATTTTTAGGCCATCCTATTCTGGGTGATACAAAATATGGTAAGAATAATGATTATAAGCGCCTTGCATTGCATGCAAAGCATATCGGCTTTATAGACCCACGCACAAAAAAGCTTGTCGATTTTTCCTGCCCTGCGCCCAAAGAATTTTTGCAGTTCATAAATAAAAATAAGTGAGTACATCCTTGACATCGGAGATGTCAAGGATCGTCCGAACTTACCCCTCACTCAGCTACTTTTAAGCGGAGTAAATATGCATGCTGAGTGAGGGGTTAATTCGCAGACGTCCGCCACAATTCATGGCGGACTATAACTTATGTCGCTCTTACGAGCTTCATAAGTTATTTGCTCATTTAAAATAAATCTTGATTTTTACATAACTGGTGTTATATTATTAAGTTAAAGAGGGTTTTAAAAAAATACAAGGGAGGTAATAATGACAGGAAAAGCCAGGGTGCCAGTAGTTTTATTAGTCGTATTAATCATAATTTCATTATCTATAGCGGGTTCTGGATTTTATCTTCTGCAAAAAGAAAAAGCAAAAAACCTCCAGCTGCAAGATAAGCTGGAAGAGATAACTTTAAACCTAAGAATAACCGAGAAGAGCCTCGATGAGTATAAAAATAAGAGTTCTGATTTAGAATTTCAACTTAAATTAGCTGAAGGAAATATTGAAAAATTAAAAAGCGAGCTCCAGCAAGAAAAAACAGATAGAGAACAAACAGAGGCAAAGATGGAGTTACTTAGACAGGATCTAGGGCAACAAAAAGGATTAAGGTCAGATTTGGAGAAGAGACTTAGCCAGACACAAGACGATGCAAAAAAGACACAGGCACAGATAAGGGAGCTAGAAGCAAAAAAACAAGAATTAGAAGCAAGGATAAGCGATTTAGAGAAACAGTCACAAGGCGTAGAATTAGGAAAGATTGTGGTTAGTCCGGAAAACGCGCCAGCCGAGGTTACTGAAAAACCAGCCAAACCTGTGGTTAAAAAAGAGAAGATTACAGCTACGCAAGGACCAGAAGGAAAAGTATTGGTAGTAAATAAAGATTATAATTTTATAGTTATAAATCTAGGTAGCAAAGATAACATAGGTCTAGACGATTTATTCTCTGTCTACCATAATAATAAGTATGTAGGGGATGTTAGGGTAGAGAAGGTCCATGAATCCATGGCAGCAGCTGGTTTTGTTTCCAGTGATATGAAAGATAAAGTCTTTGAAGGCGATAAGGTTGCACAAAAGGTTAAATGAGGCTTTTGTAACTAGGCGAATTAAGCGCGTAAAAGGAGAAATTGCTCTTGCCGGTGATAAATCTATAGCCCACCGATATATAATCCTAAGCGCCCTATGTCAGGGCAAAACCAAAATTGAGAATTTTCCCTTCAATAAAGATTGTCTATCTACTCTAAAAGCCTTCCAAAAATTAGGTGTAAAAATATTAGCGCAGAAAAAGATCGGCGTCTTAACGGTTTTCGGCAATGGCCTATATGGTTTAAGCAAACCAAAAAGGCCTATTTTTATTGGTGAGTCAGGCACAACCTTGCGGCTGCTTTTGGGAGTTTTAGCCGGCCAAGGCTTTAGCGCAACGCTTACTGCAGGTGAATTTCTTTCCCGTAGGCCGATGCTGCGCGTGACTGCGCCGCTGAGGATGATGGGCGCAGAAATAAATGGGCAACGGGCAACGCCCGCCTGCCGCCCGCCTGCCGGACGGGCAGGGACGGGCAGGGGCAACGGGCAAACAGAAGAAGAATACCCGCCAATCACAATTCAAGGCGGTGATCTTAAACCCATAACTTATAGGGTTCCAGTTGCTTCTGCACAAGTAAAGTCTGCCGTATTGCTGGCTGGTCTTTATGCAGAAGGTAAGACCTCGGTAATTGAACCGATTCCTACTCGTGACCATACTGAGCGTATGTTAAAACTCTTTAAAGCAGATATAAAAGTTCAGCAGAATAAGATAGTTATAAAAGGTAAAAGGAAGTTAATTTCTCCAGCAAAGGTTTTTGTGCCGGGTGATATATCTTCCGCTGCTTTTTTTATGGTTTTAGCAGCAATATTACCGAATTCACAAGTTTTAATAAACAACGTAGGCTTAAATCCTTCGCGTATAGGCATCATTAGGGTTTTAAAGAGAATGGGAGCAGATATTAAAGTCACCAAGTCACCAAGTCACCAAGTCACCAAGTATGAACTTATGGGAGATTTAATTATAAAATCGAGCGCCTTAAGAGGCGCCAGAGTTAGAAGAGAAGAGGTGCCTTCTTTAATAGATGAATTGCCCATCTTAATGGTAGCTACAAGTTTTGCTAAGGGAAGCACTGTTTTTGAAGGGGTGAGTGAATTACGCCTAAAAGAGACAGACCGCATCAGGTCAATGACTGAAAATTTAACCAAGATGGGTGCTGATATTAAGGTAGTTAAGGAAAGAAAATTTGAAAATATAATTATAACAGGAGTAAAACAGCTTAAAGGCACTAAAGTTAGAAGTTTTGGCGACCATCGCACTGCTATGAGCATGGTCATCGCCGGCCTGGCAGCAGAAGGTCAAACCCAAATAGATGATATTTCCTGCATTAACAAATCCTTTCCTAATTTTATTAATATTCTGGATACCCTAATAAAACAATAAATTTTGATAAAATTTTGGTTTATTTTTGAAGAATTTGTTATATAATACCATTAATCCTACCTTTGAGACGCTTTCGAAATTAGCAGATGTATTTAATATTACCATTGACGAATTAGCTGGAAGAAAACGAAATAACAAAAAATGAAAGAAAAGACTTTTCATAAAATAGTTATAGGTGATTCGCGCCAAATGGATGAAGTAAAAAATGAATCCGTCCATCTTATAATTACTTCACCTCCTTATTGGCAACTAAAAGATTATGGGGCAAAGGAGCAAATAGGTTATAATGATTCTTATCAAGATTACATCGATAACCTGAATAAGGTTTGGAAAGGATGTTATAGAGTTCTACACCCAGGCTGTAGGTTATGTATTAATATTGGAGACCAATTTGCACGAGCAATTATTTATGGTAGATATAAGGTCATTCCAATAAGGACCGAGATTACAAAATTCTGCGAATCGATAGGATTTGACTATATGGGAGGGATAATCTGGCAGAAGGTTACGACATGCAAGACGACAGGTGGGGCTACAGTGATGGGCTCTTATCCATACCCAAGAGGCGGAATAATTAAAATTGATTATGAGTTTATTCTTATATTTAAGAAATTAGGGAAAGATCCAAAGCCCTCTAGTGAGATAAAGGAAAAGTCTAAGCTTACTCAAGAAGAATGGAATGAATATTTTAAGGGGCATTGGAATTTCCCCGGTGAAAAACAAAATGGACATATTGCGATGTTTCCGATAGAGTTGCCGCGGCGCCTAATAAAAATGTTTAGCTTTTACGGCGATACTGTTTTAGATCCATTCTTAGGAAGCGGTACGACTTCAAAAGCGGCTTTAGATTTGGGAAGAAACTCTATTGGATACGAGATAAACAAAGATTTTTTAGAAACAATAAAAGAAAAGATTGGTATAAATACAGGGAATTCATTGTATAAAGAAGATTTTGATTACGAAGTTATATCCCAAAAAGGAGATATCAAAAAAGAAGAAGAAAATTTTGAACCTGCAAAAAACAATAATCATATAGAAAGATTAGTTGATCCTAAAAAGTTTAAATTTGGGACCGTTATAGATACTAATGGAAGACAAGAAAGAAACGATTTTTACTCAGTCGAGGCAATTTTAGATAGCAACACGCTATTATTAAATAACAATTTGAAAATAAGACTTCTTGGAGTTAAAAGAAAACTAGATGTCGAACACAAAGCAATAGAATATTTAAGAAGCCTGACTAAAAAGAAAAAAGTTTTTATGAAATACGACGAAATTAAATACGACGATGAAAAAAATATTTTATGTTACCTCTATTTAGAAAATAAAACATTCATTAATGCGCACATGATTAAAACAGGATTAGTGACAGTAGATAAAAGTCATGAATATAAATATAGAAATAAATTTATTGAAGAGAGTTTAAATGTTTGTTATTGATAGTTTTTCAAAAACAGTTTGGAAAAGGGAAGATGAAAAGTTTAAAAAATTAGAAGGCAAAATCAAAATTCCAAACGATTTATTAAAGAAAGTTGATTGGGTTAGGTTAAAAAGAAAATCTGACTTTGAGAAAATCCCTGATAAGGGCGGTTGTTATTGGCTGTGGACAAATGAATCGATAAAGCATAGATTGCATAAAAATCGTCTACCTAAAAAAATCGCCAAGGGAGAAATAATTTATAATGGAATTGCTAAAGATAATGTTCGTTTAAGAATTAAACATCATTTGTTGGGCAATGAAGAACAGGGTTGGTCTGGAGTAAGCATTGATATTTATTTTGGAAGATCCTCTTCCCACAGGAAAAAAGCATTTTCCTCAGAATTAAAAACTAAAGTTCCCTGTATTACTTTCCTCGATAGAGACAATTCTGAAAGATTTGTTCCTATTCGTTCAAAGGAATTTCTTCTTAAATTGAATTTGTCAAGAGAGGAAAGAAAATTTGTCGAGAGAAATAATTGGAAAAATTTCTATTTCACAAACGGTATTAACATATTTGGGAAAAAGCATAAGAAATATAATTTTAAAGCCTATTATATAACTGGTTTGCGAAGTCTTTATTTAGAATATATAGAAAAGAAGTGGAGAAGAAGGTATGGTTTGCCCAAATTATGTTCATACACTACAGGAAGATAGATGAGTAATTAATCTTTGCGAGGACGATAATATGCCTAAAGAATGGATTCTAAATAGCGCTATTAATAGATGGGGACTTCAAAAGAAGAGGATGGTAGGAGCTGTTTCAGATGAAATAAGAAAATGCTCGCCAAAAATTGTTAAAGACTGGGAAGAGTATTATTTTAAGAATGTTTATTCGAAAGAACATCTCATAGAAATAGGTAAGAAGCTTTATGTAAAAATAACCGAAGTTTTGCGGGCCGAAATAGATGATATTACGGAAGAAGACTGTATAAATTATGTTATCAATTTAGTTATAAGCAGGACTTTTGATGGGTATATGACGGAAAAGAAAACAATCTATGAACAACTTCAGGAGATTTTAAGCGTGAAGATTGAACCCGCTCCCGATGAATGGGATAGATTGTTTAATGTAGATTTCTTTATTAAAATAAAAGATAAATTTATCGGTTTACAAATTAAGCCGGCAGGTTATGCTTTTATAACTCAGATTATAAATGAGAAGACACACCAATTAGAGACCCATAAGAAATTTACTTCTAAATACGGCGGTAAAGTCTTTTATGTGATTTCTGTAAAAGATGGCGATAAAAAGAAAATTTATAATACCGAAATAATAGATGAGATAAAGAAAGAGATAGAGAGTTTAAAGAGTAATTAAATAGATTGCTTACAAAATTAGGAGGAAAAAATGATCCTACAGAAAATAAATTATTTTGAACATGAAGGTGAACCGAAATATTGGAGAATTAGGGATGTCAATTTCGGTCCTATTAATCTCATTGTTGGACTAAATGCTACAGGAAAGACTCGTTTGATGAACGTAATCTCTAATCTTACTAAGATTCTAACTAAGAAAGTTAAGACAAACGGTTGTTGGGAATTAGAATTTAAAAATTTAGATAATAATGAAATTTATAAATATAAATTAAATATAGTTAAAAATGTTGTCGTTAAAGAGGAAATAACTCAAAATGGCAACGAATTACTCAAACGAGAGGAAGACAAAGGAGAATTATTTTCCTTTCGCGAGAACAAGCCCATTGAAATCTTTCCTCCAAAAAATGAATTAACTCTAAGCGTTAGGAGAGATAGAGTAGAGTTTCCTTTTTTTGAAGAAGTAATCAACTGGTCAGAAAATTTCTACGGTTATACTTTTACTGGTGCGAGGCCTAATGAAGTTACGATACCTAATACGCCAGCAGCTTTATTAGAGAATTTAAACACTGTTCCGTATATTCTTGTTGAGGCGCTAAAGGATCCGCAGGTCCGAGAATCTATTATAAATGATTTTTGTGAAGTTGGATATCCCATAAAGGAGATAAAAGTAACTTCGGAGTTGATTCCTAATACTCCCCCGGGATTACGGCTAGTTGAATTGCAGGAAGCAGACTTATCTTGTTCTACTAATCAACTTTTCATGTCCCAGGGTATGTTTAGAGCATTTTCTTTAATAGTAATAATTGACTATATTTTAAAAATGAATAAATATTGTACAGTTGCAATTGACGATTTAGGTGAAGGATTAGACTATGAACGAGCTACAAAAATTACAAATTTACTTTTTAAAAAAATTACCGGTAGTAAGATCCAATTGTTAGTTACTTCAAACGACAGATTCTTAATCAATGCGGCAAATGTTCGATATTTAAATATTTTAGAACGACAAGGACATGTTGTAGATTCGTTTAATTATTTAAATTCAAAAGAAAAATTCGAAGAATTTGAATCTATGGGTCTTAATGTTTTTGACTTTTTCTCTGGGAAAATGTACAAAGAGAATAAAAATGATAAAAGTTAGTATTTTTGTTGAAGGGCAAACAGAACGGATCTTTATTGAAAGATTATTAAGAGAATATTTGACTTCGACTAAATTGAAGACTATAAGTTACAGATTAATAGGCGACAGCATTACTAAAATATTAGAGACAGGGAATAGCTTCGATCCAGAATTTTATATATTAATTTTCGATGTGGGATGTGGAGAAAGAGTTGTCAGCGCTATGATTGAAAGAGCGGAGTCTATGATAAGTGTACAAGGATATAGATTTTTATTTGCCTTGAGAGACTTATACCCAGTCTCAATTGCTAATAAAGACAAGTTTATCGAAGATATAAAGAAACTGTTTAGTAAGTTTAATTTTGCAGACCGCTTAAAACTAATTCTATCAATTAAAGAAATAGAAGCATGGTTTTTAGGAGATTATAGTTTGTTTTCAAGAATAGATTCTTCTTTAACTGCTTGCTGTATACAAAACAGACTTGGTTATGACTTAATCAATGATAATCCTGAAGACTATGATAGTCCGTCAGGGATTATAGATAAGATCTTGCAGCTCATTGGGCAAAGATACAAAAAGAAAGAAAAAGATACCTACAAAGTTGTTCATAGAATAGATTATAACTTTTTATGTCTCGATGCTACCAATAAGATTAAGAGTCTTTCATATTTTCTTGAATGCGTTAATGGAAGTATTTCTAATTAAAAATACTTAATATTCGTATTATTATTCTTTTTTTTGTTCTTTCCTTCGGCAAAATTTTGCCAGATAGATTTTATAGGGGCGGCCGGGGTGGCTTTAGCGGGTGGCTTGGCAAGTTTCGAACGGGGCGTCCGAGGATGCCGAGCGGGCATGGTTGCCCCGCTATTTACGAAGTCAGGCAGAGCGAGGCACCGCAGGCGAGCGCAGTTTTGCCTCGCTGGGGCAAAACAAGCGTCCCCGTGAGAAATTTGACAAGACAGGACCCGCTAAACTGTTACCACTGTCTATAAAGGCCTCTCTAACTTTTTATTTGACAAAGGGTTTAATCTCTGCTAGAATCAATTCGCAGACGGCTTCGCTATAATCCTTGACAAGCTTGTCAAGGATTATCTGCTCATTGAAGGAGAATAATATGGGAAAAATCAAGCCAGTAATCAAAAAAATCTTCAATTATATTCTAGGTTTATTATCTAATGATATAGGTATTGATTTAGGGACAGCTACAACCCTTGTCTATGTAAAGGGAGAAGGGGTCGTTCTTTGCGAACCTTCGGTTGTGGCGATTAGAAAAAATACATCCCGAGTTGAGGCAGTAGGAGAAGAGGCAAAGCGTATGCTTGGCCGAACGCCGGGAAATATAGTAGCCATAAGGCCAATGAGAGATGGGGTAATTACTGATTTTGAGGTGACTGAAGCAATGCTAAGGCATTTTATAAGGAAAGTTCGGCGCCGTCGTTTTCAAATAAGGCCGAGGATTGTTATAGCTATACCTTCAGGAATTACGGAAGTGGAAAAACGCGCAGTTAAGGAATCAGCAGAACGTGCGGGTGCCAGGGATGTATTTTTAATTGAGGAACCTATTGCTGCAGCAATAGGTGTAGGCCTGCCTATTCAAGAACCAATTGGCAACATGGTCATAGATGTAGGCGGCGGCACTACTGAAATTGCGGTGATTTCTCTTGCGGGAGTTGTTTTTTCTAAATCCATACGTATCGGCGGCGATGAGATGGATGAAGCGGTAATTGAATATCTGAAAAAAACGTATAATTTGATGATTGGCGAACGTAGCGCTGAGGAGTTAAAGATAAAGATTGGCTCTGCTTATCCTTTAGAAGAGGAAATGACTATGGAGATAAGAGGAAGGGATTTGATTTCCGGCCTTCCTAAGACTGTAACCGTAACTTCTGAGGAAATTAGAGAGGCGCTACAGGAACCTTTACGCGCTATTCTAGAAATAACCAAGATGTCCTTAGAGAGAACTCCTCCGGAATTAGCTGCGGATTTAATAGAGCAGGGCATTATGATGGCGGGCGGAGGTTCATTGCTTAGGGGTTTAGATAAATTGATTTCTGAGGAGACAGGACTGCCTGTTCATATTGCCGAAGACCCCGTAACTGCTGTAGTCCGAGGCACAGGAAAGGTTTTAGATAACCCGCGTCTCTTACGCGATGTTATTGTTCCTATAAAGTTCTAGAGAGCTCTGAGAAAGTCTAAAACTATGCAGAGCTCTCTGATTACAGCGATTAGTATAGATTACTGAGATTATTTTTTTGACGAAGAAAATCTCTGTAATCTTTTGTAATCTCCGCAATCAAGGGCGAAACGATTTTTGTGAAGCCCTATAAAAGATGTGCTTAAGTTTAAAAAGAAGAATCTAATCTATCTTGCAATCTCCTGCTTTCTTATTTTAACTCTTGCCTTCTTAACTCCTGCCTCAAAAGTCGCCTTTTTAAACATCTTAAAACAGCCCCTTAATTTATTAACTTTGGCTAAGCGCGAAGTAGATGCGATTATTTTTTACCATCGCAATTCCATCCAGAACCAGAGGCTAAAAAGAGAAATTGATTTATTAAGACAGAAGCTGAATAGTTTAAATGAAGCGTATCTAGAAAATATTCGTTTACAGGAACTTCTTTCCCTTAAACAAAAGCCTACTTACAAGGTAATTGCTGCTAGGGTTATTGCCCGTTCGCCAGATACTTGGTCTTCTATAATAATTATCGATAAAGGCAGTAACAATGGCATAAAACGCGGGATGATTGCTATTAGTTATTTGGGGCTCTTAGGCCGGGTTATCGAAACTACGGCATTTACCAGCAAAGTTATGCTTATTAATGACCCAAATTTAAGTATCTCGGGTATTGTGCAACGCAGCCGGCAGGAGGGCCTGGTGTCCGGCACCTTGGGAAATCATTTGATTATGAGGTATCTGACCGAAGAATCTGATATCAAAATTCAAGATACAATTGTTAGCTCCGGTCTAAATGAAATATATCCCAAGGGTTTACTTATCGGTACAGTTGTCGATATCGGTAAGGAATTTTCTGGTTTAAGCCGTTATGCCCTAATAAAACCTGCGGTGAATCTCTCCAATATAGAAGAGGTGCTGATAATTGTTCCATAATGCCCTGTTAACTAAATAAAGGTATGATTACAGAGATTAAAAGGCAGATTACACAGATAAGCTTTGCGTCGGTAATCTGTGTAATCTTATTTAAAAATCTGTGTAATCAATGCAATCCTTATTTTTGTTACAATGCAGCATAAGAATTGGATTTTTTTACTTATCGTGTTGATTTCCGGCATATTGCAGGTGACTATTTTAGATAGCTTTAAGATATTTAATATTAAACCGGATCTCCTCTTAATTAGCGTAGTTTTGGGTAGTTTACTATTCAGGCCAAGATGGGCCTTTATTTTTAGTATATTCGCCGGCATCTTTAAAGATGCCTTTAGCGCAAATGTATTCTGTATGAACACCATTTTGTTTATGCTCTGGTGTTTTATCATTTTGAAATTAACAAGACAAATAGACATAGATAATAACCTTATGCGTATAGGGCTGGTATTTATCATTGCAATCATTCATAATATAATTACAGGCCTTATATTCATCTATTCAGGAAATTTTATTCCACTAGGCATTTTCTTACGCAGCGTATCTCTGGACTCGTTGTATACAGCAGTTGTTCTGCCATTGGTAATTAGGATTATCAGGCCAGTTTATCCCGATATTTTTTAGAGGCCTCTGAAAAACCCCTAGTTTTAGGTCAGAGGCCTCTGATTACACAGATTTCAAAAAGATTACACAGATTCTTCCGTCGTAATATTTAATCTGTGTAATCTGATTTTTAATCAGTGTAATCATATTTAGATGATAAGAATTAAGATTATTAAGTGGATAGTAATTTTAATGTTTTTCATCTTAAGCTTAGCTCTTTTGGGCCTTGTTATCATTCAAGGAAGAAAATACCAAGAATTAAGCAGGAGAAATTGTATAAGATTATTACCCCAAGAGGGAGCCAGGGGAAAAATTTTTGACCGGCAAGGTAACGCCATTATAGACAATAAACTTGTTTATGACGTAATGCTCCTGCCTCAAGAACAAGATGAGAATGATAAAGTATTAATGGCAGTGTCTGGTATCTTGGAGATAAATTTTAGGGATTTAAAAAAAGAGTTTAAGAATTATTATGTTGCGCCATCTGTGCCTGTGACAATTGCAAAAAATGTAGACAGGAAAAAGGCAATTGCCTTAGAAATGGCGAAGTTCGACTTTCCCAGCATAATCATACAACCTAGGCCTCAAAGATATTATCCTTATGGCAGGCTCGCCAGCCACATAATAGGCTATGTTAGCGAAATTGACCATTGGCGCCTGACCAAATTAAAAGATTTTGGCTATAAGACAAAAGATGCAGTAGGTTTTGGTGGCGTAGAAGAAAGATACGATTATTATCTGCGCCAGGAAGAAGGCGGTTTGTCAATTGAGATAGACCATCGAGGCAGGCTTACGCGTGTTTTAGGATTTAGGCCCCCGCGTAATGGGAAGAACATACAGTTGACTTTAAATTTAAAGCTCCAAAAGATAACTGAAGAGAAGTTAGCTGATAGAAAGGGAAGCGTTATTATTATGGACCCCTATAACGGAGAGATAGTTGCTATGGCAAGTTCTCCGGATTTTGCCCCTTCAGTTTTTATTGAGAGAGAGAAGTATTCTATTGCCAGCCTTTTTAATAATTCAGATGCGCCGTTATTAAATCGCGCCATAAGCACAAGCTATCCTGCCGGTTCACTTTTTAAGATTATAGTCGCAACCTGCGCCTTAGAGACAAAAAAGATAAATTTATCTACAACTTTTTTTTGTCAGGGTAGCACATTAATCGGAAGACAGGAATTTGTTTGTTGGGATACGCATGGCCAGCAGAATTTAATTCCCGCAATTGCGCATTCCTGTAACATCTTTTTCTACAAGACCGGCCTGCTTCTGGGTGGTCAGCCCATACATGATTATGCAGTTAAGTTTGGTTTATCTAGGCCCACTTCTTTTGAATTACCCTATGAGGCAGGTGGTTTTATACCTTCGCCAATTTGGAGGAAAATTTATAAATTCCAAAATTGGTATGATGGCGATACGGCAAATTTAAGCATCGGCCAAGGAGAGGTTTTAGTTAGCCCTTTACAGATGTTGCGTGTGATGGCAGTGTTTGCTAATGGAGGTTATTTAGTTGTGCCTTATATAGTTAAGGCAGTTGATGGCCAGGATATCTCTGTTTACCAAAGAAAAATTACTAATCTTTTTTTAAAGAAAAGCACCATAGATAATCTCCGGCAAGGTTTAAGGGAGGTTATTTCAGACCCAAAAGGAACTGGCAATGTATTATCCAGCCTGCCAATTTCTCTGGCGGGTAAGACCGGTACTGCGCAGGCTCCCCCTGGCCAGGCGCATGCCTGGTTTATAGGTTTTTTCCCTTTTAAAAATCCTAAGTTTGCGATCTGTGTATTTTTGGAGCGCGGCGGCCCGGGTTATTATGCCTGTATAATCGCAAGGCAAATTATAGAAGAGATGATAAATGAGGGATTACTTTGAGAAATCCTAATTTTTTTATTTTAATAATTGCAATTTTAATTGTTTCTTTGGGTATTCTTTCTATTTATAGCAGTACTTTTCAAAAAGAAGGAAAGCCCTGGCAGGATATTTTTAAACGACAAATCCTCTGGGTAATTCTGGGTTTATTTATTTTCTTCATTAGCTCTAATTTTAATTATCGTCGTCTCTGGGACTGGACATATTTTTTATATGCAATCGGATTACTTTTTTTATTTCTAGTATTTATCATAGGAGTGGCGCGCTTAGGGGCTCAGCGTTGGCTTAAAATAGCTTGGTTTAACTTTCAACCCTCAGAGTTTGCCAAATTAATCCTGGTTATTTTTTTAGCCAGATACTTTAGTAAAAAGGAGGTTTTTGACATTTCTCTAATTTCCGGTAAACTTGGGATATTTCGCGGCCTGCTCCTGCCTTTTATATTTATGGCTATTCCTGTGTGCCTGGTTATCGAACAACCAGATTTAGGAAGCGGCCTGATGATAATTCTTCTTTTCGTTGCGTTACTTTATGTTACGGGGATAAAGTTAAGGCATATTTTTATCTTCCTTGCGGTTATTGCTTTATGTCTGCCTTTATTTTGGCAGTCCTTAAGAGACTATCAGAAAGAGAGATTGCTTGTATTTTTAAATCCTAATATCGATCCACTGGGCGCAGGTTACACTGTAATTCAATCTAAGATTGCTATTGGTTCAGCAGGTATTTTGGGCAAGGGCTGGCTTTCCGGCACACAGAGTCAGTTACACTTTCTTCCTGAGGCACATACTGATTTTATATTCGCCACTTTTACTGAGGAATGGGGCCTTTTGGGAAGTAGTGTATTGTTAGTTTTATATTATCTTTTAATTCAGCAGGGTTTCTTGATTGCGCAAAGGACACAAGACCATTTTGGCAAATTGTTAGCATTCGGAATAACTTTAATGTTAGGCATACAGATCTTTATCAATATTGCTATGAACTTAGGGCTTGCTCCGGTTGTGGGATTGCCTTTACCTTTAATGAGTTATGGCGGCTCATCTGTGGTTGTGACCTTTATTGCTTTAGGTATATTGGTTAATATAGATAAGAAAAGAGCAGTCTTTTAAATGAGCAGATAACTTACGGAGTGAAACGATGTAAGTTATAGCGAAGCGTCTGCGAATTTATCCCCGCTGCTTCGCTTTGCGAAGCAAAGCGGCGGGGATAAATTCGTGCATACAATTTACATTCGCTGTTGCTCCGTAAATTGTGCACTCACTTATGTTGGATGATATTCTCTTAGAAGTAAACAAGCCGGCCCAATACATAGGCCAAGAATGGAATGTAACCAAAAAAGATTTCCAGCAGAGTTACATAAAGTTTGCCCTATGCTTTCCGGATTTATATGAAATCGGAATGAGTAATCTGGGCATAAGAATTATTTACAGTATATTAAATTCTCTACCAGATGTATCTTGTGAGAGATTTTTTGCTTGTAATAGTGATATGGAACAGATTTTACGCAAAAGAAAAATAGAGATATTCTCTTTAGAATCTAAGCGGCCTTTAAGAGAATTTGACATAATCGGGTTTTCCTTGGGTTCGGAGTTAGACTATACCAATATTTTAAATATTTTAGAATTAGGCTCTGTCCCCCTACAGTCAGCACTACGCGACTGCTCGTTTCCCCTGGTCATAGGAGGCGGCCCTTGCACATTGAATCCAGAGCCTATGCATGAGTTCTTTGATTTATTTATTATCGGAGAAGCTGAAGAATTACTTTTAGAGTTTATAGATATTTATCGGAAATATAAGGAAAAATATAAAATAGGCAAAATCACTAAGCAAGATTTATTGTTTATCTTTTCTCAAATTCCAGGTGTGTATGCGCCTTCTTTATATGAAGTAAAGTATACCCCAAGCGGCCAGATAGAAGAATTTAAAGCGAAAATAGAGGGTATTGCAGATAAAATTAAGAAACGTATCGTCAAAGATTTAGACACATCAAGCTTTCCTTTAGATTGGTTAGTGCCTTATATTCAGATAGTGCATGATCGCATTACCTTAGAGATCATGCGCGGTTGTCCGAACAGATGCCGTTTCTGCCAAGCAAGAGCCCAGTATTTCCCCGCCAGATTTAAAGGTATAAAAAATATTTTAAATTTAGCTTGCCAAACTTATAAACGCACAGGTTATGAGGAAATATCCTTAGCTGGATTGTCTGTAACTGACTATTCGCAGATTGAAGAGCTTTTGCAAAGCCTGGTTGGATTATTTAAACCTAAGACAGTTAGCGTTTCTTTGCCTTCCATAAAAGCAAAACTAATGGTGGGAGGCCTTTCTTCTCTAATCGCAACCGTGAAAAAAACAGGTTTGACCTTTGCGCCCGAAGCCGGCTCGGAGAGATTGCGTAAGATTTTGGCTAAAGATTTTAATGAGCAGGAATTTTTCCAGACTTTAGAAGAGGCTTACATCTCTGGCTACCAGCATGTAAAGCTTTATTTTATGATAGGGCTGCCTCATGAAAAACAAACAGATTTAGATGATATCATTAATTTGACAAATCGCGTATCAGAATTGAAAAGAAAAATCAACAAAATTCCTGCGCAGGTTAATATAAGCATAAATACATTTATACCCAAACCCCACACGCCATTGCAGTGGTTAGGCATGGAGGATATGGAGGGGATAAAATATAAGCAGAATTATCTTAAAGATAAAGTTAAAAAATACCTCACCTGCTCAGGCAGGCAGGAGAGGCTGAGATTAAATTTTCATAATCGCTATATGAGTTTTCTGGAGGGAGTGTTTTCCCGTGGAGATAGAAGATTAAGTCAAGTAATATATCTTGCTTTTAAGAATGGAGCAAAATTTGATGCCTGGGCCAACCATTTTGCATTTGATAAGTGGCTGGATGCCTTTAAGGAGTCGAATATAGAGCCAGGTTTTTATTTAAAAGAAAAATCACCAGATGAATTCTTAGCCTGGGATTTTATTGATGTAGGTATAGGTAAAGAAGCATTAATTACAGAATTTAACAGATAGTGTAAACTATTCTGTACGCTTTTAGATTAAAAGTTCTTTGAAAAGCAATAAAAATGGCATACCTTAATGGTTGTTGAGTATTATTAACCATTAACCGGGCTCAATAAGCCCAGGAGGTATG
>Ga0315282_10000166_pt1 | contig 134104 bp, 149 predicted proteins | sample YL17G07_20_MG_FD_203693 | JGI IMG/M metagenome (GOLD analysis project Ga0315282, IMG submission 203693) | Sediment microbial communities from Yellowstone Lake, YNP, Wyoming, USA - YL17G07_20 | ecosystem: Environmental > Aquatic > Freshwater > Lake > Sediment | place: USA: Wyoming | collected... | reverse complement strand
TTTCCAAAGTTATTGATGGTCTCATTGTAACAGGTGGAACAGGTAACAAAGTTATAACTAACCACTCTGGTCTCCCGCCCTTTATTTTCAAGTTATCTAAATCTTCATCTGGTATTTTTTCTAGTCTTTCTCTAATTTCTAGAGGTGAGATAATATTTTCTCCTTCAAGGAAGGAATATGGCTTTTCAAACTTTATTTGTTTTTGTTCCTCTCCACAATGAGGACACTTTTTAATTGTAGTAGTTGGAGAAGATGAAATTGCTCTTCCACATTTTCTGCAAATCATTTTCAATAATTTATAAATTAACTTTGAATAAAGAACATGAATAACAGGTTTTGTTAATTCCGTATAACCAAAATGTCCAAAATCATTTCCCATATTTTTTCCACAAGTTCTGCATTTCAAACCAGGATCTATAACACCAAGTTTTGGATCCATTACTCCTCCTTCTAAAGGAAAGCCATCATTATCATATAGTTCTGCTCTATTTATTTCTGCACATGACATTTTCTTTATCATATCCGGAGACAATAAACCGAATTCTAAAGAATTTATCATATTTCCCTTTGTGTTGATTTTTGGATATATCAACATTGTTTTTAACTCATCTAGTAAAAGTTTGAAAGCATAAGACATTTCTACGTCTGCAACATCGCTATCTTTACATATAGAACAAATATTTTTTTCAAGTGCTTTACTCCAGACTGCAATAAGGCCACATTTTTTGCAAATAGGAATTTCAACTTTATCAGAATCAAACCTTTCTTTTAATGTTAGAGCAGCTCCATGAGCAATCAAACAGTCTTTTTCCATTTCTCCAAGTCTTAATCCTCCCTCTTTAGCTTTACCTTCTGTTGGTTGTCTTGTTAAAAGAGTAACAGGGCCTCTTGATCTAGCTTGTAATTTATTTGCAACCATGTGGTCAAGTTTTTGATAATAAATTATTCCAGTAAATATTTCTACATTAAGTTTTTCTCCTGTTATTCCGTTGTACAGAACTTCTTTTCCATCGCTTCTGAAGCCAGATTCATAGAGCAAATTTCTGATTTTGTCTTCGTCCTCACCAATAAATGCAGACCCATCTATTTTTTTACCACTTAATGCAGAAGTTTTTGAAGCTAGCATTTCTAAAAGTTGTCCTACTGTTTGTCTTGAAGGAATTGAATGCGGATTTAATATTATATCAGGCGATACGCCTGATGTTGTAAAAGGCATATTTTCTTGAGGTGTTATCAAACCTATTACAGATTTTTGTCCATGTCTAGAAGCAAACTTATCTCCTAGCTCAGGTAATCTCAAATCTCTTATTGCAACCTTAACATATTTATTTCCGTTTGAAGTTTCTGATATGAACACCCTATCTACAACACCCTTCTCTCCATGTCTTAGTGATGTAGAGCTCTCTCTCATGTTTGCTATACCTGACATGAGCTCATTTGCTGATAAAAATCTTAGAGGAGATGTTCTTCCGACTAGAACAGAATTGCTATCAACATCAGTTTCAAGAGGTATTATGCCATCCTCTGCTAATTTTGCATAATCTTCCTCTGTTCTATATCCTCTAACGTCTTTGTCAGGAACTCCAATTATATCTTCCTGACCTCCCCAATATCTTTTTTCTTCTGTAGGATAAACTCTATAAAAAATTGATCTAAATAAACCTCTTTCTATTGAGGCTTTATTAAAAATAACACCGTCTAACATATTGTATCCTTTATGAGAAGCTAGAGCAACAACAACATTTTGTCCAGCAGGATGATGAACCAAACCAGAAGCTTCTATTGTATTAGTTTCAATTAAAGGAGTTTGAGGATAAATTAACATGTTTGATTTTGTATCAGTTCTCAAAAATATATTAGATTGATATAAACCTAAAGCTTGACAAACCATTTTTGCTCCAAGACAAACTCTATCTCCTCTGTTGTGCTCTGGAAACGGAAGGAGACTGGCAGGTATTCCCCAAATACCCATTGGAGATATTTCTAAATGAGTATGAGCTGTTGTTATATTTTTTTTGTCTAGAGCAACCAATATAGCATCCTCTTCTTCTGTATCTAAATATTCTATGCAGTCCAACTTGATAAGATCATACCAGTTTATTTCCTTATTATATAATTTCTTTAAGTGTTCTTCTGTTAATTTTGATTCTCCATTTTCTAAAATTATTAGAGGTCTTCTTATTCTTCCTGCGTCAGTATTTATTCTAACCTCTTTTATTTGAGGATAATAAACAAAATTTATTTCTCTTGATATTTTTCCTTCCCTTCTTTTGCTTCTCAACTCATCAACAAGTTTTCCACCATCGTTTACAGATCCAATAGGGCTTCCATTAGTATAGATGTCTACACTGCCTTCTTTATCCAGTTTTATATGAGAAATTAATTTTTTCATTTCTGCATCAGCTATTCCTTTTGTTATTTCTGCAAACAAGGCTAAATGTTTTCTAAGACCTATTGTTGGACCTTCTGGTGTTTCTGAAGGACAGAATTTTTGCCAATGAGTAGGATGAAGTTCTCTTGCTTCAAAATGTTCTTGAGTTGATGTTAACGGCGATAGAACAAGTCTCATATGAGATAAAGAATCAATGTAATTTTTTCTTTCTAATCTCTGTGATACTCCTGTTCTTCCACCTATCCATGCTCCAGTTGCCATTGCAGATGCCAACTGATTTGTTACAACATTTGCTTCAACTATTGTTTGAATAGGAGGCAATTTTCCTCTTTTTGCCATTTTTTGATAATTATATTTAATTCTTGCAATTAATCCCCATCTTCCAACAAGGATTGATCTAAATAACAATTCCAACAAATCTCCAGATAATTTTATTCTTTTGTTTCCATAATGATCTAGATCATCTTCAGGAATTAGACCTAAAGAAAATAAAATTATCTTGTTTATAGCTTTTAAAAGATAATCACCTTTTTTCAACCTGTCTTTAGAATCTTGTCCTAGGTGCGGAAGAAGATATTTGTCAATAATCTGTTCTACCCTTTCTTTTCTATATTCTTTCTGAGATATCTTCAGATGTTTTCCAACATATTCCAGCGAATCTTTTTGAGATTGTATGTCAGTTCCATAAAGATTAGCATAAAATTCATTTATTACTTTTTCATCCTTTAAACCATTAACTATATCCTTATCCTTTTCTAAACCAATAAGTTTTAGCAAAACAACGATTGGTAATCTGCGAATATTTGCAAATGAGATGTAAATTGTGCCATCATTTTTTCTTTCTATTGTATGTCTTTGAACAAAACCATTTTTCTCAGAGTTTATTCTTATAAGTTCTACATAATTTCCAATGTTTTGTTTTTCTAAAATCATTCTATTTTGAGCTATTTCTTCTATTAAAACAAGAACTCTTTCTGTTCCATTTATTATGAAATATCCACCGGCATCGTCCGGGTCTTCTCCTACTGCTTCTAATTCTTCTCTACTCATTTTGCTTAAAGGACATAATTTAGATTTAACCATTACAGGCAATTCAGCCAATAAAACATTCACAGGTTCTTGCTCAACTTTATTCACAATCGGTGTGGTTTCAATATAAACCGGAGCAGTATAAGAAAAATCTCTTATTCTTGCTTCCATTGGCAATATATCTCTTATTGAACCTTCTGCTTCTTTTGCGCAAGGCTTTCCTATTGTAACTTTACCAAACTTTATTGTGAGTTCTCCTATTTCAGGAACTTCAGGTTTTATCTCTTCTATTTCATCTATGATTTTTTGAAGTCTATTATCAATAAAAGCATTATAACTATCAATCTGGAATCTAACAAATCCAACATCATCTTTGAATTTATTTATTATTTCTTTCATTTTATCACATTTACTTTTTCTTCTTAGAAACGATTCTGTAATATATCGATTCTCCTGCTGTTGGAGACTTTCTGACAATTTTCAAAATATCCCCTTCTTTTGCGCCTATTTCTTTTACAACAGGGTCAAGTGTTAATATCTTTGGCAGTTGTTGAGGCTCAATCTGTAAATTCTTGAGGACCTCTTTTTTCTCTTCTTCATTTAAAATTATATGTTTTGGAACGAATTCATGTTTTAGAATGTCTATCTCTTTTTCCAACACATCACCACATATAGCTTACTCTATCTGACGAGTAAAACCCTAAAAATGTAATTTCTATATTGGAATCTATACTTTATAAACTTTACTGTTTGTCGAATTTTTACCTTCTTCTTCTAGTCTTTCTTCTAGTTCTTTTAACTCTTCTTGCTCTTGCAGTTCTTGTTACATGTTGGGGTGTTACAGGTTCTACCACTTTAAGTCTGACAGGACTCTTTGATATTTGTTGTGGTGGAAAGTAAATCTGAACTGCTAGGTTAAGTACTGATATTGCTACCAAGAACATTCCTAAAGAAATTGCTGTGGTATCAAGTGGCCTTGCAAATACCATTAAAACTCCTAATACAAACAGTATCAAAGTTAAAACCATTGTAATCGCTCTTTTCATAGTTAATTTATTATAAGAAGTCGTTTAAAAGGTTTTTGGTTTACTCTTTTATTAATCATGTGAACCTCTCAATAAGTTTGATCCAAAAAATCTTAAATAATTAGCGGGTATTTTGATGAAATTACTATAACCTAATTTTGTTCTAGTTTCTTCATCTCTTTTTTCAAGTTTAATCGGAAATATTTCAACATTACAATTTCTAAGTGTATAGTTAATAACTTCACATTCTGTAGCGAAACCTTTAGATATAAAAGGAATTTCTAAAAAAGTTTTTTTGGTGAGCCCATATAGTGTAGGACAGGCATCAGTCATATCCGGCCTTTGATATGCAAAAGCTACTACATATGCAAGTCCTTTATTGGCAACCCGATTTAGACGTCTAAAAGATTTTGGTTCTGGTTCAATAGGTCCCCATCTTGTAGTTAACACACAATCAACTTCACCTCTCTCTATTATTTCTCGTATTTTTTTAAAATGTCTTTGATCGGAAGTATCATCGCCATCAGAAATAATAAAAGTACGATAATCACGAAATTTTTTAGGATTCATACGAACATGATTTTGAGCTATTCTGATAGCATCAGTTTTTCCATTACCTCCTATTATAACTTCTGCACCTACACTTTCTGCAATTTCAGCAGTATTATCTGAAGAATTATCAACTACTATTACTTTATTTACATAATTAAGTGAATTCTTTACTAACGGTCCTATACACTTGGATTCATTTCTTGTTGGAATTACAGCTCCAGCTTTGTAGCTTATTGTCATAATTATAGAAACGCACCAAATATTTAAATGCTTATCCCTCTGAAAAAACTGTGAAGAACATCAATATGGGCCCAGAGGGATTCGAACCCTCGACCTTCTGATTAAGAGTCAGCCGCTTTTGGCAATTTTTTCTACCAGACTGAGCTATGAGCCCATAATTCTAAATAAGAAGGAGAATTTATAAATTATGCAGAATGACTTATTTCTTTCTATTCTTTGTCAAAGGATGCTTCCACTGCCATCTAAATTTTCTCAGTCTTGGAGAAGGATAACCGCAATGAGAACATTTCTTTTTCGTTATATGATAACTATGTCTTCCGCAACGTCTACATCTTATGTGAACGATTTTCCTATGTTTACCGAAAGAAGGAGTTCCTTTTGTCATAAAAATCAACTAGATTTACTCTGGTGAAATGTAAATTATTGTATCTCCTCTAACAAGAGTTGTTCCAAGCTTGATGTGTTTGTCATCTTTTCTCTCTTCTGCTTCTTCCAACCAGATATTCAAATGCAAATCAAATGCTTGAAGAGCTCCTGTTATTTCTGCTCCATTCTTCAATTTTATTATTACTCTTTTTCCTTTTGCTTTATCCAAAACATCTAATGGTCTTGTCATGCTATCAACAAATAAAAAACTTCTAATAGAGATATTATGTTAACATATTTAAATCTATTGGCATTCAACTTTATTACATTTTTTCAGCATAATTCAAAATTGATAAACCTATAAAGACTGTAAATGCACCAATAAATCCTTCAATTGTAAATTCATTTAAAATAAAATAAGATAGAAATATAAGAGGTATTATTTCAGCATTAGTTAGAATTGCTACAATGGTTTCCTGAATCTTTGATTTTCCAGTTGTTATTTTATAAGCCTTTAGAGTAAGTATAGAGCCACTAACTATAGATAGACCTGATAATATTGGAAAAATGTTTCTAAAGTCTTCAAAATTAAAAATAATAGATGAAATTAATACATCAATAATGATAAAAGCTATTAATGCTGTTGTGAGGCAACCTGCAAGTACCCAAAAATTAGTATTTAAAATTTCAACATTCTTCTTTTTTACTGCTACAAAAGAGAAAAATGACCAGAGGCCGCATCCAATAGAAATCAATAAGCCTAAAAGGAAAAAATTTAGATCTACTCTGAAATTATTTATAAAAGAATAAAACCCACCAGTTGTTGATGTTGAAGCAATAAGTAATCCAATTATAGATATAATGATACCTGCTGCAACTAACACTTTCTGATTAATAGAAAGTTTTGGTTTTTCTGAAAACAATATAATAAAAAAGAAGATTATTGATGAAAATGAAACAAATGGAAAAACGATTATAACAAAATTTGATACTAATGCATAAAGTATAGCTAGTCCAGCTATTCCTGCAAATAATCCAGAAAGATACGCTTCTTTAGAAAAGACAATCTTTTTTCTTCTTATAAGAACCAGAACTAATCCACCAACAACAGTAGTGAAGTAGATTATAAAATTAGACATAACAGGATCTTGAAATGTAGAAAGTTTATCAAATAGGCCGAAAAAGCCAAAAGATAATGTTGCTAAAATTGCTGTCATTAACCAATTCATAAAAAAGATTTGCAATTAATCTTATATATATTGTTGGTTTTACTCCAGTCTTTTTATTATGTGCCATCCAAACTCTGTTTTCACTGGTTGCGATATCTGACCTTTTTGCAAAGCAAAGGCAACATTTTCAAATTCCCTAACCATTCTACCTCTGCCGAATGTTCCCAAGTCACCGCCTCTTTTGCCAGAAGGGCATTGAGATTTTTCCATTGCTAGCTTAGAGAAATTGGCTCCTTTGTTTAATTGTTCTGATATTGCTTTTGCTTCTTGCTCAGTTTTTACAAGAATATGAACACAATGTACTTTATCCATAAAACCACCTCTGGATAAATTCATTTATTTCATAATGTATTTAAATATATCTTCCTACAATCTTGTTTGTGATTAAATGACAATAGCACAACTTAGAAGCAATAGAAAATTTACAGGTGGACTCTATAAAAGAAATAGGAAAAAGAAAAAAAGAGACTTTGGTAAAGATTTTATTCCTGTAAAAATCGGAGAAAAAAGAAAACAAGTTATAAGCGGTTTAGCGAATATAAGAAAACAAAGACTTCTTCAAGTCGATAAGGCAAATGTTTTTGATTCTTCTGGAAAAGCACAACTAACAAAAATATTGTCTGTCAAAGAAAATCCAGCTAATCCGCACTTTGTCAGAATGGGAATAGTGACAAAAGGAGCTCTTATTGAAACTGAATTAGGGTTGGCAAAAGTTGTTTCTAGACCAGGACAAGATGGAATTGTAAACGCAATAAAGATTGAGGAAAAGAAATAATTATAATTCAATTATCTTGTCGCTAAATTTAGATTCTATTTTAATTGAACCATTACCTTTTTCTACAGAACCTATTATATCAGCTTTATAATATTTTTTAATTACGTCAAGAACATCTTCTTTGTTGACTGCTATTATGAATCCTATTCCACTATTAAATGTTTTATACATTATTTCATCTGACAAATTTCCTCTTTCCTTTAACAAATTGAATATATTTTGTGGTTCGAGTTCATGGTTTCTTGAAATTTTTATATTAACTTTATCATTCATTATGTCTTTTAATTTTGTAAAACCACCACCGCTTATGTGAACCATTCCATGAATATCTTTTCTATGGTTTTTAAGAACTTCCTTTACTCCTAAATAAATTTCAGTTGGCTTTGTTAGTTCTTCAAATTCATCTCCGAGTATTCTTCTTGCAATTGTTATTCCGTTCGAATGAATACCACTGCTTGCCAATCCAATCAACTTATCGCCGATTTGGATTTCAGGTTTAATGATTTCATCTTTCTTTACCCTACCGGTCATTGTTATTCCTATTTCTAAACCCTTGATTGTATTAAGAATAGCAGTTTCTCCGCTTGTTATTGCTATTTTATATTTCTTACACAAGTCTACTAGGCTTTTTACAATAGAGAATATGGCGTCATCATTTTCTTCTTCTATTATGATATGGTCTTGTAATCTATATGGCTCTGCTCCAATTTTAATCACATCGTTAGCATTCATTGCAAATGCATCTTGAGCTGCAAAGGAAAAGGTTTTTTGTTTCCAGTGCAATAAGCCTTTTGTTCCGATGCCATCTGTTCTATCGATTTCTAAATAATCTTTCCAAAATGCCGGGTCCTTTTTAATCAAAGTTTGATTTTTAACTTTTTCTACTGAGAATGGACTAGAGATTGGCCAGGTTTCTTGAATCATTTTAATGATTTTTTCTGTTTTAGCAATATCATACGTATTGAATGACATAACAATATTTACAATAAGTAAAAGATAAATTTAAACTAAAGAAGGCTTAAATCCTTTCATTTTTATCATAAAATTATGGAGACTTCCTTAGAAACTTCCAAAGAGAAAATAAAAATAACCAATACTGCTCTTTATGGTTTGCTTAGCAATTATCTCGAATCAGGAATTCTTGAAAGTTATTCTTATCGTAAAGAAGGACCTCAGTATCTTCTTGTAGAACTTTGTGCTCCAGTGTATATTTCAAGAGATAAACTACCAGAAATAGAGGTTAATGCATTTAGGCAAGATGTGTTTTTGAGAAACGAAGATTTTTATGAAAATATAGGAAGGACATGGACAGATGGTGAATGTGTAGTACCTTCTCCTTCTATTGAAAGAATTTTTAAGGATCCAAGAAAGAGTGTCACAGAGTTTATTGATGATGAACTCGAGGATGAAAAATGGTCAGGAACATATCACTTACATCCATCTGGAATTCCTAAACCATCAGAGGTGATAGTTATGAAAGTAGGAAGAAAATTTTGCCCAGCTTCACAAGGTGATGACTTGGCTTTCTATTATTTTCAATCTAAAGTTGCTGAGCTAAATCCAATGTTATTACAAATAATTTTTGCTGATGGTTTAAGTTGGTTAAAAAAGAATTCATCAGTTGATGAACAGGTTTTAGAAAGGTATGGAATACAACCACATATTTTATCTGATGGTTCTACATCTATTGTTCAATCTGCTTATGCTTCATGCAAAAGAAAAGATGAGAAAGTAATTTCCAAATTTAATGAACCAATTAGAAAAATAACAGACTTGATGAGAGGTGAAAAGATTTCAAGTTTAATGTTTGGCGGTGCCGTCACCAAGGTTGAAGATGATAAAATTAAAACCCTTTTACTTTCACAAAGTAATTTCGTTGTAGATGATAATCTTGATGAACTCTTAGTAGAAATTGATATTGACAAAATTATGGGAAGTAAATAATCTAGAATTTATATCCTAAATTCTCAAACACTTCTTTCATAAATAAGCTATCCATCTCTAGGATAGGACTTTCTGATATTATTGTTATATCCTTTTTTCTTTTTAGAATTTCTTTTGCATATTCCTCGAAGCTTATTCCTGATGTTTTGATCGGAACATGTTGTTTCTCATTTCCTCTACCTATTCCTACCAAAGAGTATTTTATTCCAGAAAAATGAGAGTGCATCTTGTCCAGCTTCAAGACTTCTAGTTTATCAAAAATATCTTTGTAATCAACATATCCGCCGTTCAAGGCATAAATATGAGCCGGATCCAAATACGGAACTACATGTTTCAATTTTTTGCATACTTCTATTATTTCATCCAGAGTTCCCCATACTTTTTGTTTTCCCATTGTTTCCAAGCCAAATTGAATGCTCCACTTGTTTTTTTCTATTATTTCATCAATTTCTTTGCAGGCATTAAAAATCATCAATGATGAAAATTTTTTATCCTTTCCGTAATAACCTGCATGAACAGCAACTACTGTAGCATCCATTGCAACACCCCTTTCCAAAGAGTCTATTATTCTTTTCTTGCTAGCTTCTACTATTTTTTTGTCCTCGCTTGCCAGGTTTATAAAATAAGGAACATGAATTGATAATTCGACGTCTAGATCATTTGCAACTTTTCCTAATTCTTTTGAAGTTGCTATTGACATGTGAATGCCATGGGTGAAAGAGACCTCGAGAGCATTAAGGTTCAATTCTGCTATACGTTTTACTCCGTCAATAGTAGAATTTCCTTGAGCAGAAATTGGAATACCCGATGTGCCGAGGCGAATTTTCATTCAATCATCTTATTTAATATTTTAATAGATATTATTAATTAGGAGAATTAAATGTTTTTAAAAGTTGGGCATAGAGGTGCTAAGGCTTACGAACCTGAAAATACTTTGAGAAGCTTTAAAAAAGCTTTAGAACTAGGGGCAAATGCCATAGAAATTGATGCACGTTTAACGAAAGATGAGAATCTAGTTTGCATGCACGATGAAAAATTAGAAAAAACTACAAATGGTACAGGATTGGTTTCGGAACACACGTTAAATGAAATCAAAAAACTAGATGCTGGAAAAGGAGAAAAAGTACCAACTCTTGAAGAAGCTTTGAAGTTCATAGACGAAAAAGCAAAAGTTTTAATTGATTTGAGAAGTGATGAAGCTGCAGAACAAGTATTAAAGTTTATTCAAAAATTGAAGCTTGTGAATAACATAATCTTAATCTCTTCAAAATCTGAAATCTTAAAACACATTAAAAAACTTGAGCCAAAAATTGAGACTGGTATGTGGTATGTTAAGCATCCAAATCCTTTGGAAACTGCATTAGAAATCAAACTAAGTTATTTGAAGCCAATCTGGTTTTCTTGTCACAGCGATATTATCAAAAAGTCTCACGAAAATGGTATTAAAGTTTTAACTTGGGTTGTAAATGAAAAAAGCAAAGCTCAAGAATTTGTAAAGAAAGGTATAGACGGGATAGTAACTGATAAGCCAGATATATTAAAAGATTTATAATTTTTTGGTTACTCTATTCTTTGGGCACAGCTTATCTAGAAAGCATTTGCTACAATATGGAACAGGCGCTTGACAGATTGCTCTTCCATGAGCTTTTAGCAGATAAGCAATTTTTTTCCATTCATCTTTAGGTATAATTTTCATTAAATCTTGTTCTATCTCTTCTGGTTTCTTGCTTTTTGTCCAACCTAATCTGAAAGATAATCTGATGACATGGGTATCAACAGGAATTCCTTCTACTTTGTTAAAAGCATTTATCAAAATTGTATTGGCAGTCTTTCTTCCTATGCCTGGCAAAGCTGTCAATTCTTCCATTTTATCAGGAACCTTTCCATTATATTTTTCAATAAGAATCTTGCAAGCGTTTATTATATTCTTTGCTTTCATTCCAGCAAATGTGACAGCACTTATCTCTTTTGTAAGCTCTTTCAAATCAGCATTAGAGTAATCTTTAGCAACTTTATATTTACTGAAAATTTTTGGAGTAGTGGCGTTTACGACCTCATCTCTAACTTGAGCGGATAAAATAGCTGCAACCATTAGCTCTAAAGGATTAGAGAAATTCAAATAATATTTTGCATTTGGATAATTTTTCTTTAACAAGTCGATTATTTTCATTACATTTTCCATAAAAATCAATACTTCTCATTTATCCTCTTAGCCATATTGTAAGCATCGTAACCGAACCAAAGACTGCTTAAAAAATATCCAATCAATATGTCTATTAATAAAGAAAAGCTAAAACCTACAATCAAGACATAAATTAAATAAAACCCCCATGTTATAGCAAAAAGGAAAAACGTCCAAGTTCCTTTGAAGAGCTTTCCAAGATAGATATAGCCTAGTCCCCAAACAAGCATGTTTAATGCAACAGCAATTCTAGGACTTACTGAATTCATAAAGTCACTTTCATCAAGTCTTCAGCAACTATAACATTCTTGAAAATAGGTTTTACTGCATCCAGAACTTCCTTTGTAGTCTTATATCTTTTACTCAAATGAGTAATAATCAATTTCTTTACCTTGTATTTTTTTGCTAGTTTTGCAATCTCTACTGCAGAAGAATGAGGTCTTTCTACATCTAGAAGCTCGATAAATGTTCCATCATGTATAAGCAAGTCAGCTTCTCTAGCCATTTCGAACAAGGTTTTGCATGGTTCAGTGTCTCCAGAGTAAATGATTTTTCTTCCTGCTTTCTTGACAGCAATCTGTTCGAGCCTTACTATTTTGTTTCCGACTTTTATCTTGCCATTTTCCTTTATTGTCCTAAGTTTCTTCCCCTCTAAACCGTATTTCTTTGCTTTTTTAACATCGATATTCCAATGGTCTTTTTCCTTAAAGCAATAGCCGACTGCTGGAACAGAATGTATAACTCTTATAGCATAAATTTCATACCTGTCATTATCAATGAGTTTTTCTATTTCCTTATCTTCGTCAAAGTCATTTGCTTTTACATCAAAACCAATACCCCAGTAGCTCATTTCAACAATCGCATCTACAAACCTAGAAGCCTCTGGTCCATAAATTTCTAATGGTTCTTTTCTTCTAGACAGATGAAGGGATTCTATCATTGGCAATAGACCAGCGAAATGATCCGCATGCCAATGGGTTATAAAAATTTTCGACAATTTCATCGGTGATACCTTTGCCTTTTCCATTTGTAATTGTGTTCCCTCACCACAATCAAAAAGAAAATAGTCAGGACCATAATGAAAAATAATAGCAGGGTGTCCTCTCTTTAAGCTAGGAATAGCTGCTCCTGTTCCCAAAAACGTTATGTTAATCGGTTCTGGCATTTAAACCACATTCAAATCTTTTTCAAACCATTCCCTTAGAAACACTCGAAAATCTTCAGGCAGTTTCTCTATATGTTTTAAAGTATCTCCACCACCACAAATCTTACAATTCTTTATTTCAGGAGCAATCTTACTGGGAATGCCTTTCTCAAGTAGTTCTTTTTCAGACTTTTTCAACAGACCATTTAAGAAATGCAAAACTGTTGTGATTTCTCTTTCAGTCTCAACAGTCCAGTTCTCTCCCTCAATATAAACTTTATTCTCTTTGTAGTGTTTCAAGAATTGCTCAGCATGTTTGCTATAAACATCAGGTCCGATGTTTTTCATAATTTTTGGGACCTGCCATATTTCCATCTCAAAAACCAATATGCATTCCTTATTGCAATGAAACCCACTTCTCAAAACTCTAAAACCGTTTTGCGTTAATAACTTTTCCAGTGCTTTTGTGCATCTTCTTAACTGTGGATAAAGAACATCATCCAAAACATCAGACCTTTTGAAACTTATCAAATACCAACGAGTTCCTCTTTTTTGAAATTCTTTTCTTATTTCAGCCATTGAGTATGGTTTCAGTTCTTTCTTGAAAAAGAATTCTGTTTTTGGCTTTTCTACAAAATTTTTGCAAGCTCTAACAAATCTATAAAAAACCTCAACCGAAACAGGGGCTCCGACATTTCTGTTTTTATCAACCGGATCAATCACTATCAAAGGGCTCTTGAATTTTTTGAAAGCTTGTTCATTATCAATTCCATCAAAACTCATTATATGACCTGCTCTCCATTTGAATGTTTCTTTAACGCATTTAAGAAAGTCGCCATATTTTATGATCAAAAGCTCGCACAAGTATCCAGAGAATCCAAGGGTTTTCACATCAGCGCCGTAACAGCCGTTTGCCATGCAAAATTGTTTTAATAACCTGACTTCATCAGGATTTTTTAGATTAGCCTTAACAAATTTTACATGATGGGGTGTCCTATCAACTGCTGATTTGATTCTTTCTGGGTTTTTTATGTCGTAACAAGGAACTACATCTATCTGATATTTTCCTACCCATCCCCTTAAGTAAGGGTGTTCGGCAAAAGCTATCTGATATTTCCCTTTTAGTGTTTTGATTATTTTTTTAGCTAAGCTAAGACCTTCTTTTTCCAAGTCTTTTTTTGAAACAGTCGGCTTAAATAATAGGAATAAATCGATTTCATTCTTTTTTGATATCCAAGTATTCTTTTCAACTGAACCGCATAGTATAGGCTTTACATTTTTAGATAACTTTGCTGATAAATCTAATAATTTGTCAGCAAAAACCTTCATCTCATCTTCTTCTCTTTTATCAGGCTTTATCTCATTAAGAACTATTTTTAGATTCATTTCTACCGATAAGATTTATAAGTAGGTAAGTAAATAAAGTTTTAGGTGAAAGTGTGGCATTACAAGATGTGTTGCTAACCCTAGCAAACAGCTTCATGTTAGGATTTCCGGCATTAATAGAAGCTGTTGTTTGGCTGGTAATCGGTTTGGTATTAGGAAAGTTCACTGGTTGGATAGTGAAACAGTTTTTAATGAAAGTAAAATTAGACAAATATCTAGGAGAAAAAGACAAACTAAAGATAAGTCTTTCAGATGCATTTTCAATGATATCTAGATGGATAATTTATTTAATATTCATCCAGATAGCAGCTGAGGCTGTGAACATAGTAACATTGTCAACCCTAATAACTCAAGCAATACTATTTTTAACAGGAGCAATAGAAGCAATAGTAATAATCTTAATTGGTTATGGTCTAGCTTTTTACATTAAAGACAAGGTGATTCATTCAAAAACATTTTATGGGGATGTCGTAGGAAACTTGATATTCTTCCTCATGCTCTATGTTTCAGTTGCATTAGCATTACCATTTGTCAAAATAGACCCGACACTAGTTAACTGGATACTCATTGTGATAGTTGCTTCATTAGGATTAGGTATTGCAATAGCAATAGGATTGGGATTGAAAGAAGTAGTTGCAGAAACAGCAAGGGGTTATGCAAGAAAGTTTAAAGTAAGAAGAAGATAAAATAGATAAGCATGTTAGTTAAAGAAGTAATGAATAGAAATGTGAAGACTGCTAGAAGTACAGATACAGTTAAAGATGCGGCTAAGATAATGACAGAAAACAGAATAGGATCTCTAGTGGTTGTTTCAGGGACAGGAGAAGTCATAGGCATTGTAACAGAAAGAGATATAATGTCTAAAGTTGTTGCTTTTGGAAGGAATGCAGACGAAGTGAAAATTGAAGAGATAATGAGTAAGAACATAATAACAATTTCTCCTAACAATACCCTAGAAGATGCAGCAAATATAATGACATCAAAGAAAATAAAGAAATTGCCTGTGGTTGAAGATGGTGGTCTAATTGGAATTGTGACTGCTACTGACCTCATATCTTATGAAAAAGAATTGATAGGAAAGATATCAACAATTTTAACTTCTTCTCCTCTTAAAAACATTGGCGGTTAATTTTTTATTAAGAATTGAAGATTTTATGGAAAAGGTTAAGTCTACTGTAAATGGAAATATTTAAATATCTTCATTTCTATTTTCATCAACTGCTATTAATTATTTTCAGTTTTTAAATTTAACTGTATAAAATTATTGCATGGAAAGATGCTTGGTGAATGTTTCTGGATTTCCGGCTACCGGGAAAGATGCAACATTCAATACTTTAAAATCAATGAGCGGATTTGTTACACATTCTATAGATGATGTATACAGACAAATGGGTATGATTCAACCATATACCCTTGAGCAAACGCAAAGAGCATATGCTGAATTTCTAGAAATTTTAGAAGGTTCCATGGTTGAACAAAAAGACATATTATGTCAAAAAAATTTGAATACTAGAAAAACAAGAAAAGCCTTATATGAAGTGGCTAAAAATTATTGTTATGATATATGTGTAGTCAGATGTATTTGCAGTGATGAAGAAGCTATAAAAAGAATAAATTCAAGAACTGAATCCATAGCTGATACAAAAGTTTTAGATCCAAAAGTTTATTTCTTTGTTAAAAAAAGATATGAATGCATAAAAAGTGATACTGAAGTACGAAACAATCATATCGGTCTCATGGAATTTGATACTCAAAATAATTCTATAGAAATAATAACAAAGGGCAATAATCCTCAATTGACAGAAAATGTTTTTGAACATCTTATAAAAGAACTAAATAACTTAGGCTTAAAATTACCCTTCAAAACCTGACCTATTTTCATATAAAGAATGTTAAATATTTTGATTTATAGTAGACGAGTATATTTTATGGAAGAAGTTTTAAATTTTTGAAATTAGAAATTAACCATAGAAATTCTCTTCTCCAGATTGATAAAGCCATATAGCAATATCAAGTTCTTCCACCGGTATTTTTAGTTCTTTTGCTAATTTCAAGAAACTATTCTCTAATTCTACATATCGCTTCTTTGTCAAACTTCCTTCAATACTATAATAACCTATTTTTCTAAGAAAATTTTGAATATGAATGTCTACAATCGGTAAACCTCTAAAACCGATGTTTCGCATAAAATGAGCAGATTCCTTAAGACCTAAACCGTTAATATTTTTCATAAGCCATTCTCTAAGTTTTTCAGGATCAGAATTAATTACTATTTTTAATTCAGGAAGCTTTTCTCTTGCCTCAATTATGCGTTCTGCTTTTACATCTGGAAACCTTACCCCCTTTAAATAACTTCTCAATTCTTCCAAGTCTGCTGTAAATAATTTTTTATCAGTTTTCAGCCTGTTAATCGCTTCTCTACAGTTCTTTGCTCTTGACTGAGGAGTTAAAATACAAAAACAAAGCTCTCCAAACAAACATTCATCATTCTTAACATCACAAGAACTAATAAACGATTTTATTAAATTCTTTTTCTTTTCATAGAAATCTAAAAGCTTTTTTATTTCCTCGTTCATATAATCTTAAAATAGTCTTAATTATTTAAATATGGTAATTTTATGGAAACAGTAGTTGAGCTGAGGGATTTAGAGAAAGAGTATGATTTAGGATTAGTTAAATTACGCGTTTTAAATGGAATTAATCTAAGGATTAAAAAATCTGAAATAGTAGCTATAATGGGGCCTTCTGGATCTGGGAAATCAACAATGCTTCACATGCTAGGATGTTTAGATAGACCTACAAAAGGCAAAGTCATTATAGATGGTGTCGATGTATCAAGACTTAATGATGATGAACTAGCAAAAATAAGAAGAGAAAAAATTGGATTTGTGTTTCAATTCTTTTATCTTATTCCTTCTCTAACAGCATTAAAAAATGTTGAGTTGCCTATGACATTTGTTAAAGGCACTGCAAAAGATAAAGAGACAAAAGCAAAGGAGTTATTAAAAATGGTTGGTTTGGAAAGCAGAATGAATCATAGACCCTCTCAACTTAGTGGTGGAGAGTCACAAAGGGTTGCAATAGCAAGAGCCTTGGCAAACAATCCTCAAATAATTCTTGCAGACGAACCAACAGGAAATTTGGATTCCAAGTCAGGAAAAGAAATAATAGAAATTTTAGTAAAACTTAATAAAGAAAAAGGCGTTACATTAATATTAGTTACGCATGATCCATCTATAGCCAGGCATGCAGAAAAAGTTATAAATTTAAAGGACGGAAATATAATAAAAGATGATTAAATGAGAAGAATATTTTTTATACTGGTTGCATCCTTGCTTTTAATAGGATTAGTAAGCGCTACTTCCATATCTTTAAACGTTACTTGGCAATTATCTTCGAACACTACAAGGCCTGGAGGATACACTACGATTTATTTAACAATCACGAATACAGGAACTGATGTTCAAGGTGTTGTGATAACACCTACTGCAGGTCCTGGCATAAAAATAGTATCAGGTTATAAATTAGAACTAGGAGATTTGCCAGCATCAACTTCTCAACAAGCATCTATATCAATAAAAGCTGATGAAAATGCAACCTCAACAACATCTTATGTTTATCTAGAAGTTGTATATTACTATAGCAATTCTCAATACAAAAAGACCCTTTATGTTCCCATAACAATAAGAAGAGATCCTATATTGCAAATTGAAAATGTAAATTTTAGTGACAACTTAGAACCAGGTAATACAATATCTTTATCATTTGATTTAAGCAACGAAGGGCTTGGAGACGCAAAAGATATTACAGTTTCAATAGGTCAAACTTCAAACTTTATAGTTTCAGAGTCTTCAGGAGAATTTTTTATAAGCAGCCTTGGCAGTTCAGAATCTAAGAGATTAACATTCCCTATAACAGTTTCTCCAGATGCTTCAATCGGAACAACCACTATTCCTGTTGAATTGAAATACTATGATGAGACAAGGACTAACAATTATGTTGAGACAAAGGAAATAGGTGCCCTGATTAAGGGTAAATACAATTTTATAGTAACACTAGATTCACAGGATGTAATAACTGCTGGAACAACAGGTTCTGCAACAATTAAAATAGCTAATGCAGGGAGTCAAGAGGCTTTGTATCTTACTATTGATGTTGTTAAATCAAATAATTTTGATACAAGTCCAACAACCATTTATGTAGGCAATTTAAAATCAGATGATTATGACAGTGAAAAACTATCGTTAAAGGTTGGTTCTGTTGATCCTGGTTCTTATTCAATTACACTTCAAATTAATTACAAAGATTCCTTTGGAAAATCTTATAGTGAAATATACTCAGTTGATGCAAAAGTTTATTCTAAAGCAGAATATTCTTTAGCCCATCAAACTCTATCACCTTTACCAATGATTGTAACTGTGATAATCATAATAATAGTTCTTTTCATTACTTACAAAAAAGGTTATTTGAATAAACTTTTTAGAAGAAAGTGAGCCTGATGTTTAAAGAAATAACATCTATGGCAGTGTATAATCTATCTCATAGAAAGATGAGAAGCTTTCTAACACTTCTAGGTATAGTAATAGGAGTTTCAGCTGTCGTTGCTACCATGCTTGTTGGGGCTTCAATGCAGGAAAGAATAATAGGTCAACTAACCAAGCTTATGGCAGACATGGTCACTGTAATACCTGGCAAGATTTCTTTTTCTCAAGGTTCTAGTTTAGGTTCAACTGGTAAAGCTCTAGTTTTAACAGAAAAAGATGAAAAGGAAATATCAAAGGTTAGTGGCATAAAGATGGTAACAGGTATTATTTCTGGTTCTTTGAGAATTGAAAGCAATAGTGAATCAGGTAAGATTACTGTACTTGGTGTAAAAGATGAAAAAGCATGGGAAGAAATAGAGGCAGGGGCAATAGGCTTAGAAGACGGCAGGTTTCTTACAGACGAAGACAAATATTCTACTATGATAGGAAATAATGTCGCATATCAAATGTTTACAAAAAACATTACTCTGAAAAAGACTCTGAAGATAAATGGTGTTGATTTCAAGGTTGTTGGAATATTAAATAAAGGCGGCGGTTTATTAGCATCAATAGATAACAGCGTTTTTATTCCGATTAAGCAAGCAAGAGATTTGTTTGGAAATCAGTTTGAAAGCGATGAGTACAATGAGATAATAGCTAAAGTAAGCGATGGGTATGATTCTAGCACTGTTGCTGATGCTGTAAATGAGAAACTTTTACAAGTGCATCATCAGACAGAAGATACCAAGACCTTTACTGTTCTAAGCTCTAAATTTTTTGAAGACCAAATAAATAGCATATTAAGTATAATATCAACATTTCTCAGTTCTTTGGGAGCAATAGCTTTGATTGTAGGCGGTATAGGAATAATGAACATAATGTATGTTTCAGTGATGGAAAGAACAAGAGAAATAGGAACTATGAAAGCTATTGGAGCAACCAGTAATATTGTTTTATTATTATTTTTGTTCGAGTCTGGAATACTTGGTTTAATAGGTGGTATAGTTGGTGACGTTACAGGCGTTGCATTAGGATATGGAATAACATATGGAATTAGAACAGCATTTCAAGGTAGTGCCATAGCACAAGAAGGAATTCAAACAACAGGGCCTTTGATTTATTTATCACCAGACGTCTTAGCATTAGGTTTAGTATTTGGTTTTATAGTTGGAGTTTTAGCCGGTTATTTTCCTGCAAGAAAAGCTGCTAAACTACAACCAGTAGAAGCATTAAGATATGAATAATTAACCTTTCATTTGAACAAGCATCTTTCTTCCCATAATAACCCAATAAAGAACCTCTCCACCCTGTTTCAATTTTCCTTTAAGCTCTTCTGGTATAGGAGAATCGAATGTCTCATAAGTTTCAAGGTCCATTATTTGTGCATTATCTCCTGTTATTGCAACTACCTGCCCAGACTTTTTATCAATTATTGGAACCTCCAATTCAGTATCTGCAGGCTTAATCAGAAATCTTTTTTTATTGTCAAAAATTCCTACTGCCTCTAGTCTTGCCTTTGCTCCTCCATGCTTTCCAGAAACAGAAGTTGTTACGTTCACAACCTTACATGGTTCACCATCAATAACACAGAATCTTCCTGGCTGAAGGCTTTTTATTGTTGCTCTGGTAGTTACCATAGACAAATAAAGGAAAGACTAAAATATAAATCTAAGTCTTTCCAGCAACCAACCTTATATCTTCCTTTAGAATAGTCTTTCTTTTAGCATGTCTGGCAACTTGGGCAGCCTCTAAAGCCAGTTCCAAGCCCAAGTCTTCCATGGTCTTGGTCAGTTCTTTGACAGCATCAGCAGAAATCCTTTCTACGCCTGCCTTTCTTGCTATTCTCTCTATAGCTGCTAAAGGTATCATAATATCTGCTATATTATAGAGAGAAAAGGCTTTAAAAAGGACCGAAAGCTTTAAATATAGCGTAAAATATAAATATAATTACCGGAGTTTGTAGTGGTTACTACTAATAAGTAAATATGGTGTGAAAATGGATGAATATGTCGGTTTAAATTTCAAAGGAATTCCAGAATCAAAGTTATCTGTTGTTGAAAGTTTTGCTAATCGTCATGGCGCTAAAGTGATTTCTAAGAGATTTGAAGAAGGTTATTTTAGCGCAGAAATTTCAGCAAAAAAACCATATGAAGAAGAGATTATTAAAGGAATTCTTGGTCCAGCATATGCTAAAGAAGTTTCACGTTCAAATGACAAACCATCAAGACTTGATTATTTAGCCATTCAAGGTGATTAAATGCCTAAAACTAAAGATAAAGGAATAAAAAAATGTCCGGAATGTGGTTCTAAATATTTTAATGAAGATATGACCAGAGGAGAAACCGTTTGTGCAAAATGCGGTTTAGTCATGCAAGAAGCCATGATAGATTCTTCTCCTGAATGGAGAGCTTTTGATGAAGAACAAATCTCAAGAAGAACAAGAGCTGGCGCTCCGCTAACTTTTACAAAACATGATAAAGGATTGACAACTGAAATAGGAAGAGGTAGGGGAGAATTATTTAAAGTAACTCCGTCAAAAAGGGCCCAATATTACAGACTAACAAAATGGCAAAAAAGACTGGTTGAATCAAAAGATAGAAACCTTTCTTTTGCTCTTTCTGAATTGCAAAGATTAGTTTCATTTCTTGGTTTACCTAAATCTGTTCACGAAGAGGTTGCTAAAAAATATGAACAAGCAGTTGACAGAGGTTTGGTAAGAGGAAGATCAATGGAGTCTGTTATTGCTGCTTTGTTATACACAGTTTGTAGAGAAATGGGAACCCCAAGAACTTTAGAAGAGATATCAGAAGCATCAGGAGTAGAAAGAAGAGAAATCGGCAGAACATACAGATATATTGCAAGAGAATTAAATATGAGAATTTTACCTGCTTTGCCAAAGGATTATGTTCCTAGATTTGCTTCTATGCTCGGTTTAAGTGATAAGGTTCAAGCAAGAGCAATAAGATTCTTGGAACAGGCTAAAAAACATGAAGCAACATCTGGAAAAGGTCCTACTGGCGTAGCCGCAGCTGCTTTGTATATTGCTGCTGTTTTAGACGGAGAGAAAAGGACTCAAAGAGAAATCGCAGATGCAATCGGAGTAACAGAAGTTACAATAAGAAACAGATTCAAAGAATTATGTGAAAAACTTGGAATAGTGGAAGAAGTTGAGAGAAAGGTAAGAGAAGATTACACAGAAACAAAAGAAGATCCAGAAAAAGTAAAAGTCAGAAAAAAATCAAAAAAGAAATAATTAATATGTAGTTTTCATTTTTTCTTCTATTAGTCTTAGCCTAGCATCTATTGTTTCAAGTTTTTGTAAAATCAATTCAATTTTATCATCACTTCTAGATGTTTCTTCTGTTTTTGTAAATGGAAGTTCTCCTACTCCAGACCTGGTGTCAGTTGATCTGACTCTAAACCTTTCCAAGTCTTCTGGTAATTCTGTCGGTATATCAGTCGGTATCGTTACCTCTTCTTTTTTCCTTCTGAGTCTATCCAAAAACATTTTATCCTCCCTCTATCTCTAATTGTTTTTTTATTTCTACTTCTAGTTTACCAAATAGGTCTCTTGCCCTTGCGCTATACTCTCTTCTTTGATTTGAATAAAAATAATATGCATATATCCTGTATAAACTTTTGTCTATTATCATTGAATAAGGAATATTTGTTATTAAAGATCCTGACAACCAAACAGTTATTTCGCCTTTCTTTTCCTTTGATGATTGCTTGCCTTGAAGTTTAACACTTATCCAAAGAGTTGTTCTATTATCCTTTGTATCCTTTCCCCTCCATTCTCCATAGAACTCAACAGGATCAGCTGATATGTCCCATTTAATCTTATCTTCAAAAAAATTTGTACTTGTGATCTTGAACGTCTCTTTCATTAAAGTTGGCATTATCTTCATAAGTTTTGATGGGTGGTCACAAGAAAATTTCAAGGTTTTTGTATGTGCAGGTGCTAAAATATCACTTTTCATAACTAATTCTGGCATTTCAAACCCTTGTTAACATTTTCAATTGGCTAATGAAAGTAGAAAGCAAGATTCTTCCTTCCCTCAAATACTCGTCTCTTTTTGAGGTATAGAAAGTAGAGTGCCAAAACATTCTCAAACCTTCGTATAACAAGCTTTTTTGCCAGTAGGTGTCTTGCGGATACTCAGTTCTTAAAGCGCCTTCAATGTCTATGTCTGCTTTTCCATGTTCTTTAGAAGATGTTCCGTTTAATTCAACTACAATATAATAATATGAGAATTTATCAAGGTCTTTGTTTAACTCCCATTTTATTTTAAATTTTGTTGGATTTCCTTTATGCCATTGAAATTCTTTTTCTTGAACAGAATGTTCTGAGACTCTAAATGTAGTTATTAGAAGATTGTATATTACATCATAAAATTTTTCTGGTTTTTCACCTGTAAAACTAACTTTTACTTTAGAAATAGGTTTAAGCAAATCATCATGAATCATCAATTTTGTTCTTGCCCAAACCATTTCAATCCCAAGTAATTATTAGCTAAATGTTTTTATAAACTTTAGTTTGGGACATAAAAGTTTTGATACATTTTCTTGATAATAGTATTATTAAGTTTTTAAAAACCCGTAATATCAATTATTAATATGAACATGATATACAAGATATTAGGTTTAATTTTCTTGGCTATAGGATTTTTGGTACTGAAGTATTTTCCAGATATTTCAGACTATCAAAAAAAGGGAATGACTTTAAGCGGAATTTTAATAGGGATTTTATTCGCTTTAATAGGAATAGGTTTATTGATATTTGGTTGATAAAATGGTAGACAAACCGATTTTTGAAATAGGCGCTACAGAAGGTCCAGGTATTCCTGATAATCTAAAAAAACCAACACTTGGACTTTTTTTGTGTGGTGGACCAACTAAAAGGCCTGGAGAAGAAGAAAATGCCAATCAGACTGTTGAAATAAATTTTACTGGAAAACCTGGAGAAGCTTCTACTTTATATTATTCCCTGTTCTTTCAACTTCCTAAATGGGGTTGGTTTGTTGCAAAAGCAGATGAGTGGATAGAGGTCTCTCCAACCCATAAAGAATATTATGAAAGAACAATGGCCACTAAACAGATGCTCGAATCGACAATAAAAACAGGCTTGACGTCTGCTGCTCAGGCTGTTGCTGATTTTGAGTTGATGAGTCATGATCTAAGAAAATACAAAGAAATTCTAGGTTACTTTTCTAGAAAGGATGAACACGTATTAAAGGCCATGTTTGTTGATCAGGTTGATGTCCATACAGACTTGCCAGGAACGCCAATAAGCATGCGTTCTACTGCTTCAAGGTGGCCAACAATAATCGCAGATTTTATGAGCCTTTCTGATGATGATACAGCAATTGAAAAAGTTACAAAGAAACTTAATGTATCAAATGCAGAGGCAGTCATTCTTGTTACAAAAAATAAATTGTACAAAGAATGGAAAAATTATTTCAAAACAGCAGCCAAAGATAGGTACGGACTTATAAAAGGATTAGTCATCAGTAGAAAAAAATCAATAGAAGAATACAGAGAATGGTTAAAGCCATACATTGCAAGGTTTAAGATGACAAAGTTAGGTGGCGAGAGAATTATGTCAAGAGCTAGTACATTGAAATCTTTTGCAGATTTAACAGGAATGTCAACCTTTGCAAACGATTTGAGAGTTTTTACTTGGAGACCTTTGAAAACTGTTGAACCTAGAAGACCAGCTGCAGAAATGAAAGAAAATTTTGTTATTTATCCTTATGATGATTACATAAGAGAAAATTATGTATTAAATCCTAGTAAAGGTTTAGCTGCTCTTTATCCTTGGCTAAATGATGATAAAAAATACTGTCCGAAATGCAAGGCATATTTTCCGTCTGGATTAATTGTTTGTGAAAAATGTGGTTCAACGAATCTATTAGATAAAAAACTTGCTGATCAGATAGTTGAAGAAGAAATTTTACCTGCTTGGAAAAGTAAAGAAATGAATTTAGACCCGTTTGAATTATATTACATGTTTCTAGATTTTGATATATTTAGGGTAGGGACAAGACTTCCTACTGGAGAATTAGAGAGCATAACCTTTACAATGAAAAATTTTGTTGTTTCTCAAAATGTTCTTCTTGTTAAAATTCTTGAACTGAAATGCAGAGACCTTGAGCTAGAGAGATATATTGACCAGATACTAGGAGTTAGGATGGAAGACAAGGAAATCAGCGAAATTATGGTAGAGGAATTTCCAGGTCTGTACCCACCTAAAAAAATTAGCGGCTACAAACTTTATGTTAAAGGTTTAAGGGAGTCATTTCAAACTTATGGAAGTTTCTTGGGAAAGATAAAGACCCCAAAATTCAAAAATCTCATGTTTGTTAAACCTGGTCATTACGAGAGGGATTTCAAAGAGAGAATATCAAAACACTATTCAGGCACGGCTTCGCTTTACTTTAATGCTGTTGTAGATTTCATAAAAGATAAGATGGGTGTTGAGTAATGTCCTATACAGTAGGAATTTCTAGTGGAGCATTTGGTTTGGTCGAGCAGGCAGAAAAGAAAAATCTTATGACAATAATCGGAAAAATATTTGCTGGCGGATTAGAAGGAGTTAATTTCACACAAGTTGATTTAGAGTCAATTACTGAGTTTAACGAACCTAATTTAGCAGACGAGATAAAAAAAATAAAGAAATTGGGAATAACCTTTGGATTTCATGGAGAATTCTATAGAGGAGAAGAAAGACCACTTGAAATGCTTGATTCTGCTATCGAGTCTCATTATGTTCATTCCCATACTAGGTTAATACAGCATATTGAAGGTTGTGGAAAAATTGGAGGCGTTTATGTAAACTTCCATCCGTCTCAAAGCCCTCCATTCATAAGTTTAGGAAGATCATTTCAACCTACCAAACTTGTTGATCCTTGGGGAAGACCTTTGAAAAAATTTTTAGAAGATAATTCAAGTTTACAGGATTGGATTATTGAAGAAGATAAGGCATTTATATGGGAATTCCTTCGTATAACTCCCAAAAGATTTATTGAAGGTAAAGAGAGTGAATATACTGAGAATTATAAAAATCAACATGAAGGTAAAGAACCTCCATCAGATGAGAAGAAAAAAATTCATGAAAAAGCTGTTAAATACGTTAAAGATGCTTTTTTGAATGAGATAAGCATAAGTGATTTTACTTATGGACCTGAAAGAGCTGCTTATTATATAATTGCAAAATGGATGAGAGACAATGGAGATCCATTATGGAAAAGTATTGTTGGAAAAAACATTAAAGATGAAGACCTGCCTAAACCAGATAAATTAAAAGAATGGGTTCCTGCAGTTGCTGCAAAATATATATGGGGTCATTTCTGTCCTAATGGAAAAGAATATCCGGATCCAAGAAAATTATTAAAGAAATATAAACTACGTGTTATTTTCGAGGCTGAAATGGGTGCTGGCGGAACTGAAGGTATGTCCAGATTTATCAGGCCTAGGGATATGATATTCTTGTGTCAAGCAATTAAATCAGAATGGGTTGGAGTCTGTTTTGATTTTGAGCATGTGCTTTCACAAAATATTGACCCGACAAAAGAGATAGAAACGATTCCCTACGGATCAGCAAAATTTATAAAACTCTGTCACTTGGGATTTCCAACCTCTCTTGTTCCTGCTCACATGCCTATTCCACTCGGTTCAAAGGAACAGGTTTGGTTGTATGAAAGACTGTTTGATCTAAGAAAAAAAGGATTCAAAGATGGCTGGTTGATATTCGAAAGAGCAGGTGCACCGAGAGAACAAGTTATACTTGTATTGAGATTATTTAAACAATTTTTGGAAAAAGACACTCCTCCAAAAGAATTGCCATTAGAATTCTATGGAATGAAACCTGAGGGTCCAGAAATTAGCAGACAGGAAATAACAATAAAAGAGCATGCATTAGAACCACTAAAAGGTATGCTTGTCATTCCTGAAGAGGAATATACCTTTTTAAGCAGCGAGGCTGTTAGGAAAGGAAAAGGAGAGACATGGAAGAAGGAAGAATACAGATAAATTTAAATACGGTATAATCTATTTACTATTTAGTGGTAAAATGGCCAAAAAAAATCTTGGAAAAAACCTCAAAAAATTCTCTTTAGAAACCAGGCTTAAGTCTGCAGAAGAGTTTAAGAAAAGAATTCTGAACATGTTTAAGGATTATATAAAATCCATAGTGGTCTTTGGCTCTTTCATGAAGGGTCAGGGCACAGGAAAATCTGATGTTGATGTTTATATTATATTTGATGATACCAAAATGCCTTTGAAAAAATTCGATGAAATAAGAAGCAAAATAGATGATGATATTTACAAGGTTGCAAGTTCTATTGACCCAAGATTGCATCCTCAACCTATTCTAGCATTAACAGAATTCATCAAAGGCGTAAGATATACCCATCCATTATTTTTCAATATAATCAGGGAAGGATACGCTATCTACGATACTGGTTTTTTCATTCCCATGAGAAAACTTCTTGAATGGGGAGAGTTTCCTATCACTCCTGAAGCAGCTCACATGAGAATGGATTCTGTTCCGAAAAGGATAGACAGAGTGAAAAATGTTAAGCTTTACGTGATTGCTGAGGATCTTTATTACGCAATGCTTGACGCTGCTCAAGCTGTTTTAATGTACATAGGAATAGGACCACCTGCACCAAAGGTTGCTGCCAATGAGGTGAGAAAACATTTGGTTGATGCAGGTTTATTGGAAGAAGAGTATGCAAAGATGTTGGAAGATATTTATGATTTCAGAAAAAAGGTTGAACAAAAGGAAATAAAGGATATTTCTGGGGCAGAGGTTGATGAATGGATAAAAAGAACTGAGAAATACATAGAAAGATTTGAAAAACTTTTGCATGATTTGGAAGATCAGAGAAAGACATATGATATCAAAAGAAATTATGAAGTCATGGTTAAGGCCTCTGTGGCAGCTCTAAAGTCTTTGGACAAATTACCTCCTGAACCAGAAAAATTACCTGAAGCATTTAAAAAATATTTAGTTGAAGCAGGCCTGATAAATCCTGTTTATTCTAATGTTTTTGACAAGGTTTTGGAAATGAGAAAAATGCTTGATGATAAGAAAGTTGACAAGATAGCTGAAAGAGAAGTCTATATGAACAAAGAATATGTAAGAAGATTTTTGATAGATGTTAAAAGATTTATCAAGCCCTTACCTGAGGAAAAAGAACAAAAGAAAGCCAAAAAAGATTAGGATTAAATCCTAAGACATCTAATTCTAAATAACATGATTGGAAAAGTAGTTGCCGTTGTAGATCCAAAAGGAATTATTGTTAATTATCATATTGCATATACTAAAGAGGTTTTGGTAGATGCTGGCTTAAAGTCTAAGAGGGAGGCTGGAAAACTGATTGGCAAAAAAGCTGTTTGGACTGATGAAAAGGGCAATAAGTATATAGGTAAAGTTTCTGGTATGCACGGAAGAAAAGGAACATTAAAAGTTAAATTTAAGCAATCTTTGCCAGCAACTGCTTTGGCAAAACCAATCGATATTATGGAGTAACTTTATATATTAATTTCTTAATAATTTCTAAATATGCCTAAAGAAACATCTAAAGATTTTGAAAGAATTCCTTCTGGTATTCCTGGTTTAGATAAGTTAATAGAAGGTGGATTTGTTAAGGGTTCAACAATATTAGTTTCAGGAGCAGCTGGAACTGGTAAGTCTATATTTTGTGCCCAATTTCTTTTGGAAGGTTTGAAAAGAGGAGAGAACTGTATGTATATTACTCTAGAAGAGAGGCCAGAAGATATAATAGGAGATGTAAAGAGATTTGGCTGGGATTTTGAAAAATACATTGATTCCAAAAAATTGATAGTAGAATATCAGGATCCATTTCAAATTACAGACATAACCTCTCCTTTACTTGACAAGATTAAAGAACATAAAATTCAAAGAGTCGTAGTAGACTCAACTGCTGTTTTCGGAATGTATTACAAAGAGGCATTTGAGGTCAGAAAGCAATTATTCAAACTATTGAATGGTCTGAAAGATATTGGAGTAACGAGTGTTTTAACATCTGAACTGCCTGAAGAGTCTAAAAGACTAGGAAAATTCGGAGTAGAGGAATTCGTTGTTGACGGTGTGATACTTTTGCATTTCTTAGGGATAGGCGAGAAAAATTATCATTCTTTGCAAATAAGAAAAATGAGAAGAACCAATCATGAAAAAGATGTTTATCCAATGGAAATAGGAAAAGACGGCATAATAGTTAGAAGAATTGTTTAAAATAAAGCTATAATTCCTATTAATAGTTCTGCTAAAACACCCAATCCGATTAGCATGAAGAATATTCTTCTTGCAGTTGACCTTTCGTCTAAGGAATTGTAAAAACTTTTGGGTTTTTCATACACTTTTTTGATTAGATATAGAAAAGCTGGCAACATCAAAACAGAGAAAATAAATTCATGTCTTATTAGATTAAATCCAACTAAAAACATTATGTAAACAAAAGAAAATACTATTAATATTGAGAATAAACGTGCAGCATTTCTGATCCCAAATGTTGTAGGAATTGTTTTTATTGCATATGCTTTATCTCCTATCACGTCCTCGAAATCCTTTGTTACTGATAAACTTAATGATAAAATAAACACAAAAATAATCAAGTAAATTGGTATTGGATTAATTGGTGTAAGAGCCCAACCTGCTAAAGGACAGAGTAAACCATAGAAAATACCACCTGTTAAATTGTTTACCAAAAAGCGTTTTTTGAATCTAATTTTTGGTATAGAATAAAAAATAGTTAAAATTGTTGATGCTAAGGTTATTAAAAAGAATTCTAATGTTAGTTGATAAGCACTTATTAAAGACAATGCATACAGTATTAACGAATATATTAATGCATTTTTTCTAGATATTTTTCCAGCTGGTATCGGCCTATGTGGTTTATTTATTTTATCGACACTTACATCAATTACGCAATTTAAAGTGTTAAATGCAGCTACTAAAAATGCTAGTGATAAAAACGCTAATAGAATATTATAAGTGAATATACCTCCACTTGCTGTCATCCCTACAAAAGCTCCCATTATTGCTATAGGAATATAGTATGGTACTGTTACACGAAAATAATTTAATAGTAAATTACTCTTTAACATATTTAACATCCTTTCTAAACAATTTTAACCATCCAAGTTTTTTTAATTCATCATTATTATAAAGTTGTTGTTTTACTAATTTATCATTAAATGAGAATTTTTCGTTAGGTCTTATATCAAATTCACAAATTATGTCACCTTTTGAATTACATTTACTTTCAATTACATCTATATTTGTCCTAAAAATAATAGATATGGATCCAGCTGTAGCACCTCTTGCTACATGATCAACAGCATAACCTATTCTTCCCATTTCTTTTGCTACTGGAGAATCTTTTATTGTAATTATAGCCTCTTTTTTATCCCAATTAACATTTATTATTGTAAATTCCCCCCATCCCATTAATTCAGCAACATCTCTCATCCATTGTTCTAAGTTATGATGTGTAAGACCATATTGTTTTTCTAATAAATAAGTAAGATGATTATAAGTTGTTAGCTTTGCTGAATAATAACATTCTTTACCCATTTTTATTGGATCTTTAGATGTTTTTAACAAATAAGCCATAAAAGGTGCAGGAAGTAATGTCATTCTATTATTCATTACTTTAATTACACCTCTTTCCATTTCAAGTTGTCTTGCAATTAATAATTTTTTAAACAGACTAAACATTTATTTCAACCATCTTGCAAATTTAAATACAATAGGAGCATATTTGCCTCTTTCAATTAACATTTTAACTATAGGGTTTTTGAAACTATTAACAAATTGATCATAATCTTTTTCTTCTGCTCTTTCAAAAAATCTTCTTATCTTTTTCCAAAATTCAAACTCTGATAAAATTTCTTTTTGAACTAAATTTGTATAGTTCTTTTTATAATGTATAGATTCAGCGCACAATTTTGCTGATTTTATGGCCCATTTCAAACCAAAACCAAAAGCAGGTTCAGTTAAAGATGCAGCATTACCAATCACATATAAGTTATCTTTATGATAGGTTGAAAAATTATACCAGCTCTCATAATCTACCCATTCATCAATAATTTCGTATCCTTGTTTTTTTGCCAATTCTTCTAGTCTATCTCGATGCGTTTTGATATGAATAACTTTTTCTATTGAGGCTGAAACTAAAGAAGCCTGTCTTTTGTTAAATGGTATAAGATAAGTATATCCTTGAGGAGCATAATGATTATCATATCGAATTGTCATCCACTCGAATTCAAAATCACCTTCTACTGTAAATCCAATTCCAAAACCCATTTTTTCTGGTTGTTCTGATCTTATTTTAGCTTCATATGCTATTTTGGATCTAAATCCATCTGCTGCTATAATTATATCAAATTCTTTTTCTAATTCTTTTTTATTATTTATTTTAACTCCATAATTTATTGGAATAATTTTTTCTATTTCTCTTCTTTTTTTAGCTTCTACTCCTTTATCTCCGCCAACTTCGTAGAAATAACCTATATTACCTTTTAGATTTACTTTTACATTTTTTGAAGTAATTTCTAATGCTTTCATTTTCCAACTAGGTTTTAATTCTGGTACATTATTAAAAAAATGAACTGCTCCTTCCATTTGATAGGGTCTTGTAAAACCATCTTTAGGTATCATTTCAAAAATTTCTACTTTATGACCTAGCTTATGTAATTCTTCTGCACATGTTGTGCCTGCAATACCAGCACCTACAATTGCTATTTTCATGATATCACTTCATCATCTCGTGTAAAACTCTCAATTTTTCTATATCAATTGGCCAAATAATAACTGTCTGTCCTATTTTTTTAGTTCTGATTTTTTCCTCATTCTTCAACTTTTTAACATGATAAATGATTTTTCCAACTGCAGCCTTTCTTTTTCTCTCATTCATTCCTTTTTTGAAAATTCCTAAATGTCCTGCTATTTCAGTAACACTAACAGGCCAATTATTTTCTATAGTAACCATTATGCTATCTTTCAAATTCTCCATATGTATTATATTTTATAAACCCCTATATAAACATTTTGGATATAGCTAGAATTTCACTTAGAAAACAATTTAGCTATAGCTAAATCTTGAATTTCTTTCCTCTAAACCATAACTCATTAAAATACGTCTTGAAAACATTAATCAAGGCAGGATTATTGCTCCAGATAACATCAGATTCATAAATATTATTGTCAAGTTTCACACAGACTTCCTTATTATCAATCAAACCAATTGTGGGATGAATGTTCATTGGCAAGACTCTTATTTCTGCTCCTTGCTTTGCATACCAATCAGCTCTAGCTTTTTTAGCTTCATCCAAATCAGAAGTTCCAAGAATTTTGACTCTAATTCCTTTTTTCAAAGCATTTAGATAAGCATCATCAAGCATAGGGTATCTAGAAAAGCTAGACGTAGTAGCGAATCCAAATTTCTTAGCTCTTACAATCATTTCAGCACCTTTTTCCAAACAAGCTTTCTTGCCTTTAGAAGACCATAAACCAAAACCTTCTTCTTTGAATTTACCTTTAAATGGTTTTAACTCATTTATAATCGAATTGCTTTTTTCTTTTAGATTGTCAATAACCTTCCTCTTTCTTTCAAGCATTTTATTCAAAGCATGAACAGGTTCTACTGCTCTATACTTCAAAGGCTTTCCATTCCAGAATTCTGCCAAGTTTTTTGAGACCAAAGATTTCAATATATTATAAATTTTTGATTGAGGAATACTGGAAAAATCAGAAAGAGAAGAAGCAGGTAGAGGACCGTGGATGGCTAAGGCGAGATAAGCTTTGGCTTCATACTCACTTAACCCAAATTCCTTTAGATCTGATATCAAATTTTCCTTTAACATGTTTATTCGCCATTTTTTCCACGACAAGCAGAATTACATATTCGTCAATATTTATACCTAACTTCGACAGAAAATGAGATTCGATAAATGCCATTCACTCTCTTCATTGAATTAAAAGCACTTAAGAAGTCAAGTTTTGAGGGATATTGAGATAAGTTGCAGAATAATAAAACAATAAAAGTATTTCTAATAAAAATAAAATAAATAAGCATATAATAAGAATCTTATCAAGACGTTTTGGTTCCTCTTTTTTATATAAAAGTTTATATGCATAATACAGGAACCCTGAAACTAAGAGAATTCTTAAGTCAAAAAGGAACATCATCACGACTGCGATTATCAAACATAAAATGCCTAATTTATTGTTTATTGCCATTCTAAGAATATAGAAATTCCAGAATTTAAATCTCTTCTTTTATTTTTGTCTGCTTCTCTTCTTTTGGTATAAAAGCCCTTCCGCCCTGCCACTGGCCTATATACAAATTACTTTTACCATCGATTCTATGAAATACCATGTTAGCAATTCTTGCCCCCATTTCCAATTCAAATGGTTTTTTAGAAACATTTGTCATTATGAATGAGAATTTACCCTTATAACCAGGGTCTGTTCTTATCCCCTGAACAACTATTCCACATTTATACAAAGTTGACCTTGGTAAAAACCAACCAAACAAGTCTTCAGGTGTGTTGATTGTTTCAATTGTAGTAGCAGAATATGTTTTTCCAGGTTCAAGTTTTATTTTTACTGTTTTTCCTTTTTCAAATTTTGCTATTAATTTGAAATTTGGACTTTTCCTTGTGTCAATATGTAGAAAACCTTCATCATCAACCATTTCATAAAGTTCTCCGATTCTCAAGTCAACTCCACATCCTTCAAAGTTTAGATTTTCTTCGTCCAGACCTTCTATCAGATTCTGGTTCTTTATTAGCTCTAGAACCTTGTCTACTCCTAATATCATAATTGTTTCTCCTCTCCCTTAGTTGATACTCTTCCACCTTGCCACTGACCTCTATAACTCTTTGTTTCGCCTTTTACTTCAAAAAACATTATATGTGCAACTCTTGCTCCCAGTTCTAATCTAAAGTTTTCTTCGCCTAGGTTTTTCAGGCCGAATATCAATTCTCCTTTATATCCAGGAGCTATCTGTGATGCTAATAACAGAATACTACATCTTTTCAGGGTTTCTCTTGGAAATGCTAATGCTAGTATGTTTTCCGGAAGATTTACTTTTTCTATTGTTTTAATAAGAACATATTCATTTGGTTTTAAAAAATATTCCTTGTCTTTGCCATGCTTTGCTACTAATTCAATATTAGGTGTTTTCCTATCTTCTACTCCAAGAAATCCAAAACCCTTATTACTGTATATTTCATCAACCCTAATATCAAAGCCAGCGCCTTCAGGATTACTCAATTCTCTATCGCAAAGATTTTCTATTAATCCCAAATTTTTAGCTATGTCAATGCCTAGAATCATAAAAAATATTTCAAGTCTAAAAATTTAAAGCTTCTTTTCTTAATCTAATCATGGATAAAACATTCTGTTTGCTAAAGCCTGAGATTTCTTCTAGAACTGAAGAAGTTGAAAGGGATATAGAAGAAAATAACTTTTCTTTGGTGCAAAGTAAAAAATTATGTTGGAAATTGGAACAGATAAGAAGAACATATTCGAAGGAGAAGTTAAACTATGGCAGTGAGAGAGTTAACAGAATAATGTCAAATCTTATACCAGATGTTATTATACAAAGATTCGGTTTGAATCCGCCGATAGAAGTGTTAATATTATCTTCTGAAGGAAGCACAATAGAAGATTTTGTTAGAATCTGCGGTCCAAGAAATGCATTGGAATATGTAAGAGCAGAGTTTCAAAACACTTTGAGAGGTAAATACGGATTAAAGCCAGAACATAGTTTTGTAAAAAATATAGACAACGTGGAATGCAGATTTGATTTTAATGGGATTCATAGATCATCTACAGTAGAAGAGTATGGAAAAGAGTTGGAAATTTATTTTTAAGCCTTTTTCTTGGTTATCCACTTCACATTTTTTGGATCTCTTCTGAGCTTTATCATATTTTTCTCGCATTTGCTAGAACAGAAATAGATTATCTTTCCACTGTTCAAAACAAGCATCTTACCAGTCCCTAGTTCTATCTCTGATTTACAAAAACTGCATTCCATTTATCTCACATCCATTGTTCCAGAACTTTCCATCTCAGTTTCTCTGAGCATTAAAATATCGCCTAATCTTACAGGCCCAAAAACATTTCTTATCAAGACTTTGCCAGCTTCTCTTCCTTCTATAATTTTACATCTTACTTGAGTTATACCCTTTATTCCTGTTCTTCCCAGTATTTGAACCACTTCTGCTGGTGTTGCATCTACTGGTGCTGGCATCTGATCATTTTCCTTTTGCTATTTCTTCTATATCTTTCTTTGCGTCTCCTTCTTCTGTAATTGCTATAGCTGCTGCTGGAACATTAACTCCTGCAGCTCTTCCTAACTCCTGTTTGCTCTTAACATTGACGCAAGGAATTTTTTTCTCCTTGCATAAAGGAGATAAGTGCATAACAATTTCCTTTGGCTGAACGTCGTCTGCAGTAACAACAAGCTTTGCAATTCCTCTTTCTATAGCTTTTGTTGTTTCATTGGTTCCAATTTTTACTTTTCCTGTGTTTTTTGCAATTTCTATAGCATGCAAAATTTTTTCTTCATCCATATCATCACCTCGTCTCATTAGTTCATTCTTATTTCTATTGTTAAATATTTAAATCTTAATAACCTTGACAACCGCAACGTTTTCTTACGCAGCTGCCAGTACAGTTATAATATTTTTCAAAAAGGTTTGATAATGTATCGCCAGGTCCCCCAGCAATTCCATCTTTATTTACATCAAGAGTAACCATTATTTGAGAAGGGTCTTTGTTACATGCTCCTCGCATATTCAATTCTGTACAACCATCGTTTACAGCCTTTTGTAGTGCGAAATAATTAGGTTCGAAAATATAATTTTTCATCAGAATCGATGTGAATCCTAAAGCTACAAGGCCGATGAATATCATCATAAGAGCTTTTATTTTGTTATCATCCCTCCTTAGAGAGGTTCTTTTCAATGGAAGTAGTGATTCATCTTTATTTTCATTATAATCTAAGATAGATTTTCTCTTTACCTGATATTGTTTTAATTTTAAAATCAAAGGCACCATTATAACTATTACCCCACCTGTTGCACACAGGGTCAAGTCTCCTCCTAGTATGCCTAGAGTGAATACAATAAAACCTGCAACAAATGCAGAAATCATAATGATTGTATATTTGTTCATATCTCTCTATTATTTTATTCTAAACTTAACAGATAAAGTTATTTATGAGCAAAATAGAATAAACCCTTTTTATCGCATCTTGCAAAGCCTATTCTCTCGAATTGAACAGTCTGATCAGGTTTAACCTTGTTAATTTCTGGTTCTGCCAATCCTTCTACTTCGCTTCCATCAGGCATTATAACTTTTATTTTAGCATTTTTAGAAGAAACCCAATGGATTTTAGGAATGTCCTTCAATGCTTTGCTTGTCACCTTTGCTTTTTTATCCAGAATAACATTACAAAAATGCATAAGCCTGACTTCTTTTCCTCTATAGTTTGTAAAGTCTATCTTGTCAACAAAAATCTTTTTGGTAGTTGGAATCTTTCTATATTTTCTTTTTCCAGGAAACAAAGGAGCCTTAACACTTCTCATAGGAAGTCTATCTAAAGCAATTTCAATTGGTTCTCCAACAAAGAAGTATCTATTTGATATAGGATCAATTATTTTTCTGTTTTCAGTATAAAGTTTTTCCCATTGGAAGTGTACGGTTTGTGGGTTTACTCCCATTTCTATTATCATATTTTTTATTGCTTGCGGTTTAATTCCTCTTCTTATCAAGGCTCTTACTAACATATACTGTCCAAGTCTCGGGTCATCCCATCCATCAAACTTTCCTTGCTGTATTGCATCTCTTATAAATCTTTTATGAATTTTTTCTCCAGGCATGTACAAGAATCCAAAATTTATAGTTGTTGGAAAGTTTGTCCAGCCCAATGCTTCATAAATTTTCTTTTGAATCTCTGTGTTAGTTGCATGTTCCGTCCCTCTAAGTATATGAGTCACTCCGCTATCATGATCCTCGACTGCACAGTTAAAATTATAAGTCGGATAAACTTTGTGCCTTTTTCCTGTTGTTGGGTTTACTCCGTCTCTTATTCTGAACAAGACAGGATCTCTTAAGGCTGGATTAGGATCGTTTATGTCTGTCTTAAGCCTTAAAACAGCATCACCTTCTTTGAATTCTTTAAACATTTTCTTCCAGAGCTTAAGGTTTTCTTCAATACTTTGAGATCTATGTTCGCACTCTTCTTTAGCTGCTGCCATTTTATCTTTAGTTCCTATTACAGCCTTGCATGTGCAAACATATGCTTCGTCTTCTTTTATCAGTTTTTCTGCATACTTGTACTGTTTAGGGAATTGGGAAGAGCAAAAGTAAAATACATCAGGTTTTATTCCCATAGCGTCCAAATCTTTTTTAATTAAGTCTACATTCTCTTTCTTTACTTTCTCCGGGTCTGGATCGCTATCTTCGATTCTTACAATAAACTTTCCTTTATACATTTTAGCATATTCATAAGAAATTATCACAGCCTTCATGTTTCCTAAATGCAATGCACCTGAGGGAAATGGTGGGAATCTTGTAACAACCTTTCCCATTTCAGCATTTGGCAAAGGAGGAAGACCTTCTCTTTCCTTTTTCTTTGGTTTTTCAATTTTTCCGAATTTTTCTAATTCTTTCTTTTGTTTTTCCAAAGGCCAAGAATTTATTTCCTTTACTATTTTTGCAGTTTCCTTTCCTAAATTAGCCATATCTTTTTTCAATTCTGGTTTTTCTGCTAGAACCTTTCCCATAACAGCTTGAGGGCTAGCCTTTCCATTGTATTCGACGGCGTTTAGCAGGACATGCTTTTTTATCAAGTCTTTCATAGCTTAATAATTGAAAATAAGAATTATTAATCTTTACTACGAAAGTGGTTATTTTTAATAAATCCTTATTCCCGAATATCCGACTATAGCATCAGTATTTTTAGAAACATCAAAACTGGTTGAATAATCTAATAACTCTCCTTGTTTTGCTCCAAGAGCTCTTGCTGCAAAAAGCATTGCAGCTATACCGCCGTAACCGCATATGGTTAGTCTCTTTTCATCACAAACTTTTATCACTTCTACTGGCTTTAGTTTTGTGATCAGATCAATAACTTCTGAATCCATTTCTTTTATTTTTTTCAATATGTCTGTAACATCTCCTCTAAAAGGAGTATAACCATACATAGAGCCATAATGAGTGAAATCACTGCTCGCTATTATCAAAACTTTTCTTCTCAGGTCTTTTGCAACCTCAGCTATTTTTTCTCCTACCTCCTTACAAGTTTCAGTATCAAAATAAATTGGGTTAATTACAATTGGAACAATTTTAAAGTCTTTAAACCGATACTGCAGCCAAGGTAGTTGTACTTCAATAGAGTGTTCTCTCCAATGAGATCGAGGATCTTCCATTATAACAGAATTCTTTGATACCTCTCTAACAAATTCCTTGTCTGCTTCCAAAAGGCCTAAAGGAGTTTGCCATGTTTCTAGAGAGGTAGCAACCCCAACTCCCATTCCACTATGGTTCGGTCCTATTATAACAGCTGTCTCAAATCCTGTAGAGATATTAACATAGACCGAGGCAGCAGTCTTTCCGCAATATTCGTATCCTGCATGCGGAGCAACCACCCCGAGACATATTTTCCTTTTTGGCTCTATCTTTTCTATGAAATTTTTTATTGTTTTCTTTAATTCTTCAGGGTCATCAGGATAAAAGCTTCCAGCAACAGCAGGATTTCTCACATTCATAAATAAGATTAAGATTTCCTAGTATAAATTTTATCTTTAGTTTAAGCAGTTTGAATATCAACCTGATAGTTTTTGCATTGCCTCTGAATTAATGCCAAATAACCTAAACCTAGTTTTAAAGATTCTCTTAAAGTCTCCTTTATTTTTCCATCAATCTCTCTCTTTTCTCTATAAATAGGATGCTGTTTTTCAGGTTGTTTAAACATATTTGCAACAGTAAGATCATCCCAATCTTCACAAACAGATAGTGCAAGACCGTCCCCATAAGGTTCATATTGAAATCCTTTTTCAAATAATTTTGCAGCCTTTTCATTTACCTGTCCATCTCTCATAATTAATTCGTATAGACTTTTTAGATTATTTTGTTGTTCTTGGCTTAAACTTTTTAATAGTTCTTCTGTTAATGCAGTCATTTTATCACAATTTCTAATAGAATAGTAAAAGATTTATGCTTTTTATGAATTGATTATTTTAGTACATTTTAAGTTTTCCTGAGTAATAGCAGCAAGTTTTAAAATTACCCATGCAGTGTAATTGTATTTCATAAAGACTAACATGTCTTTTATAAATCGGATTAAGAGGTGTCAGTTTTTTATCCTTTATCTCAGGTAGGTTTAATCCACAATAATAAAAAAATTTGCCCTCTTTTCTTAAATATGAGCATCTAGCTTTTAGTTCTGTTTCTAGTTCTGAAATTAATTTCCTTTCTTTGGTTAATATTATGTCATCAAAATTTTTTATTTCATCCCAAGTTTTTAATTTTCTCATATTCTTGAATAGAATGATAAATTTTATATCCTTTTAAGTTTCTTTCTTTGCTTTCTTCAAAACTTCTTTAACATAGCCTGTCTTCATTTCTGTAAATTTTTTTCCTACACTTCCAGCTTTTTTAGCCCATATTTTTTTCAGCGAATAATATCTTTTCGCTTCTTCTTTATGCTTCCTCAAGTAATCTCTAAACATCAAATAATCTTTGTATTTATTCGAAGTCTTCCACATTAAGTGCAAATGAATATGAACTTTCTTACCATATAGATGGTCTCTGCTAAAGAATATTCTATACTCATCGCCAGCATCTTTATCATGGATATAGCCTATGGATTCTAATTCTTTGACAGTCTTATTAGCTACTCTTTTGTTTGGAGCTAATAATTGGATGTCAACGAAATTTTTTCCACCTAATCCAGGCACAGCTGAACTGCCAACGTGATTAATTTCAAACTCTTTACCTAGGTTTTCAATTAAGAATCTTCTCTCTCTTTCGAAATATTCTGGTAATTTAGAATCATATGGTTTTATTATTACTGCCTGTTTCATAATAAGATTAGTGTTTTTTATATTTTAAGTTTTCCTGAAAATTATTTTCTAATAATTTCTATAGTTGATTCTTCTAAGTCTTTATCAGGTTTTTTTATTTCAATCATTCTTCTTTTTTCATATTCCTTTAAAACATCTGTAATTTGTTGATGAACTCGTTCACTATTGTCTGATGGTCTAATCCACATACAGTATTCACTTATATTTGTGCGAAACTCTATTCCATTTTTTTCACAGATAGAATATGCTAAATCTGTTATTTTAGACCATTCTTTATTCTCAGAAAGAAAATTTTTCATCTAAATAGTTAGAAGTTTAAATATTTATTTTAAACAATTATTCCTCTTCATCTATTCTTTCCTTTCTCTCTTCAGACTCGAATTCCTCAGGTTTTGCTTTGAATTCTTCATCAGTTTTTATTTCGTTACGGTCTTTCAAAACCTCTCTTGCCAACAGCCAATAGACCAGAGCTAAAGATTTTCTACCTTTGTTGTTTACAGGTATTATTACATCTATTGATCCTGTCTCGTTAGAGGTATCGCAAAGAGCAATGATGGGTATTCTCATTTTTATCGCTTCTTTAATTGCCTGTTCATCGATTAGAGGGTCTGTTACTATTAAAACGTCTGGCTCATAGTAACCTGGAAAAGAAGGATTTGTTATTGTTCCTGGCAAGAACCTTCCTGTAATAGCCTTTCCACTAACCACTTCTACAAATTTTGTTACAGATTTCCAAGCAACAGACTTTCTAGAAACAGCCATTACTCTTTTAAATCTTGCAATGAATTTTCCTGCTAGATTTATCCTATTCTCGATTGTTTGCAAGTCTAGAACAGCCAAGCCATCATCTCTTACTTTATAGATAAATTTCTTCATTTGCTTGGTTTGCTGTTTCATGCCTATATGCATTCCTGCTGACAAAAATTGCTCATAAGTCATAGCAATGTTTTCGCTTATAGATATTTAAATCTTTATTTGATTTCAATTACTTTCAGTCCTGACTTGGTAACCTCAAAAGGATGAATATAAATAGAATGATCAGTTCTTCTCATTTTTCTTACTGTCATGGTTCTTTTAAACTCTTCTGCAACCGGCATAAACTCAAGTTTTATCACAGAGTCAACAAAAAACTCTATTATTCCACTTAGGCTTAATAGGTCTGTTCCTTCTGGAACAGTTCCGGTAAGAATTACAGTCACGCCAAGCCTTTTAAGATTGTTGATTAGTTTCATCAGTGCTACTCTTCTCATATACTCGTCTCTAATGAACATTTCTATAATCGTTGTCGAGTCTATTACAAGTCTTTTGGCCTTAATAGTTTTAACAATATCTTCAATTTTGCTGTAAAGATCAAATATGTATATCTTCAAGATTTTACCAACATCCCTTCCTATATCAAAATCAATTGGGATAATTGGTTCAAGGTACAGGAATTTTAACAGTTTTTTATCCTCTAAACTTTTAAGGTCCCAGTTGAACATAGCTGATATATCAGCCAATATATCCTCTTCCCTTTCTTCTGTTGTCACATAGACTCCTGGTTCATTCTTTTTCGCACCCTCATACAAGAAAGAGGCGCAGAATGCAGTCTTACCAGTTCCGGTTTTTCCTGTTACAAGGTTAATACTGTCTTTAACAAATCCGCCTTCTATCTTTTCGTCTAGTCCGTGAACACCGCTGGTTACTCTTTCTATCATATAATCATTTTTTGGTTTTCTTCTTAAATAACTTTATCCCTCTGGTTTTATTAATTGCTCCCAAAATCAGATTCTTTATGTTTTTTGGCAAGTTCTTGATGCCTCTTCCAAACCACTTTAGCATCTCCTTTGGATGCATTCTTAACAAAATCTCTTTCCTACCCTTCTCCCTTTCTTCTATAGTAGCTTTTAATTTCAATATCTGATCCTGTTTGGTTATCATTATTTTAGAGAATGTGTTCTCGTCTATCTTTCTCATGAAGTATTGCTTCTCTGTTTCAACCCTAGATGTTATCAGGTCTTTTTCTTCTGTTGTTAACTTTTTGATTTTTTCTTCTAATTTGTAAAGCGGGATGAAAACTTCGGGTACAAGATAGACTGTCAGTACAGTCATTATCACAACCAAAGCGATCAAGAATTTATTTTCCAAAAGGAATTTTTGGGTTCTTAATAAAATCATTGAAGATATTATCGAATTGATGTTCTCTTTCAAGTTCTTTATAGAACTTTTTAAAACTTCTATATCATCCTTTTCTATGGAACTGTTTGCGTTCAGAATCATTTTTCTGGTTTCTCCGATTGCATTTTCTAATTTTGTAACATCTACTCCTGCTCTTTTGTATGAAGCAATCTCGTTTTCAAGGTCGTTTAGGAATGTCCCAAAGTTTATCAAATCTGTATAATGAGGATTCTCTATTACCATAACTTTGATAGTCTCTTCTTTCTTGAAATATTCCTTACCGATTTTGATTTTTAATAGGTGCTCTCCAATGTCTGTAAATAACGGAACATGAATTGATACTGGAATGTCTCTTTTCTCGTTCTCATTTAGACTAATCTCTTTTTCTAATGAAACATTACAGCAGTCGCTCTCTGCTAGAGATATAAGAGTTAAAGGCGTATTTCCAGTGTTGCTTAAAGAGGCGATTATAGTGTCATTATCACCTCTTTCTATTTCTATGCTTTCGCGATCAAGAGTAAAACTAAAGTTCTCTAGAACAGTCACTTTACAAGAACCATTCAATTGACACTCATACCCAGATTCACATTTACAGATAGAACAGTTTTCAATTAAGACACCGTTTTTACAGTATAAAGGCCTGTTAGAAGAGCATTGATTGTATAAAGTACCATCAGAACAGTTCTTTGGAGTTGCAAATCCTCCGCCAGGACCTCCGCCACTGCTGATAATTACTTCTTGGGCAGTTGTTGTAAGAGTTGTGTAATTTTCTCCTGTATTATTATATTGGTCAGAAACATTAACTGTTACATTGAATATAGTTTTATAAGAGCTTGGAGCAGTGCATTCTAATGTAGATGCATGACCAGAACTAAAGTTTAAACTATGCATACCGTTTGGGCAGGTTATATTAGCATTTACAGAATTTGTATAAAGTTCTCCTCTTGCATTGGATAAGTTTACTGAAATGTTTAATGTGTTTCCTGGGGACAAAGCTGTAGTTGTTGAGATTACCAAATATAAAGTCCTGCTAACACTAAAGTTCCAGCTAGAATTTCCGGTGTTGTTATTCTTTGAAACATTTACAGATAAGCTGTAGTTACCTTCTGGGTCGCTGTTATCTATAGTGTAAGTGAAGTTGGTATTGTTGGTATTGTTTACGATTGATGATTGATTGAACTTCGTTAAATTAGTGGTCCAGTTTAGATTGTAGACAGAAAAATTATTTACATCCCATATCTGAACTGTTATATTTTCTCCACGGTTGTAGATAGAATAATTTGTGCTGAGGTTAACATCATATGTGTTGTTAACGTAGAAAGTTAGGAAGTTACTTGAATTTGATATCCCGTTTGAATTATTGGCGATTACTCTAACAATGTAATTTCCACTGACGTTTAAAGGATAAAGACTGTTGTTGAAAGTGTAATTCCATACATGCCAGCCAGCTGAGCTGTTATCTCCTAACATGGATAGATTAATTATTATGGTGCTTGGATAGGAAAGATTTGCGATAACGGTCGAGACCCGCCAGTCATCGGTTACATTTGCGTATATAGTCAGGTCAGTAAAAAGATTTGTTTTGTTTGTTGTTATTCCAGAATAATTAAACCAAACATTTCCTACCTGTATATTAGACGGGCTTAAAACGCTTATGTTCGTTGAGTTTTCAAAGCTAGCGTTATAATACAAACTTGGTTCGTCAGTGATGTTGCACTTTATTGTGTAGTTGGCTGGAAGACTGGTCGCGTTGACGATAAAACTCAGGTTGGCATAACCTGACGAGTTGGTTAATAACCAGTTCAAAAAATTGTTATTCCCATAAAAGCTTACGTTAGAATTGTTTATTCCTTGGTTGGTGATGTTGTCTGTTATTTTGCATAAAGCATTTATAGCGGTATTATTATAAATCGTGCTTTGGTTTGAACTTATCTGATTGACTTTGGAAAATCCCCAGAGATAGAAGAATAACGACGGCGAAGTGTTGTTTGTTGCTGAGGTGGTGTCATTCGCATAGATTGTTGATATGGTTATGTTTCCTGTCCTTGAAAATTCGGTTCCGTTCGAGAGATTTAATGTATAGTTTGTCCAGTTTGCTGAAGGAGATATGGTATAGTTTACCGAGCTTCCGTTTCCATCGTGCGTTATCCAGAAGTTGTATATTGCTTTATTCCAACGGGTAGATACGTTTATCAGATCGATTCTGGTGAAGTTTTGACCATTTGAAAAGTTTGCTCCGGTTGTATAGTTTGTTAGGTTCCAGAAATCATATGTTAGATGCGCAGTCACGGTGAAGTTCACATCATCATTATCCCAATCATTGCCATTAGTTGAGTTATTAGCACAATATGCTCCTGTTGGCATTGAAGAATTCTGTCCAGAGGATGTATTCAGATTTATAATGCATCTTATTATTTGAGTGCCTTCAGTTGAATTGGGCACGAAAACAACAGATCTATTGTAAGTTCCTATTGTTTTATTGCCAGTTATAGAGTATAACAACAGCCAATTTGAATTTGATGAACTATTGTTGTTATACCAAATATATTCAGACTGATTAGAAATACCTGTTTGTATAAATTCGCAAGTTGCGTTAATCCCACTTCCAAAGAAAACAGAAGAACTATTTAAATAAATTTGTTTTACATACATCGTGTCAGAACCAACAGGTGCATATTGAGTTCCATTGCAACCAAGAAAAGCATCATTAAGACCATAATAGTCAGAAGTTCCTATTTGCGTTTGGTTTCCGCAATCGAAACCCCAAGTATCATTGCAAGTCTTTGGAGTTGTAAATGGATTGGAAGAATCTGAAGTTATAATATTACTAAGTAAGATTAAGAAAAACAATACTGCCAACAAAATCCAAGCTTTACGAAATTTTATCTTCATACTTATACAATAATTATATGTGGTTCTTTTATATTATTCATGATTCAATTTCAAGAGTCATTTAAAATCTTCGTTTTAGGAGTCAATATAATTATGAACAATTTAAAATCAATAGGTTTATATACTACTAAGAAGTAATAATAAATATAGAGATTGTACAACCTAGAGTTCGTTTTTAATCGAATAGGACTATCTTATTTAAATTAGGTGAAAAGAAAAAATAAAATAGAGGATAAGCATGAAAAAAACGAGCCTAATTTTCATTTCAACAGTAGTTTTGTTTAGCTTAATTAACATTAGTCTGGTTAAAGCAGATACTAATTTTATTGCGGCAGTTATTGATTCAAGCAGATATCCAGTGGCGGGAGCTCTTGTTAAGTTATACAAAAGTGGAGTTTATTTAAACGGTTATGCTTGTTATACAGATGATACTGGTTTTTGTTATATGACTTTTGATCCTAGCTTAAACGGAACTACTCAATATGGGGCAAAGGCCTTCTATCCTGACTCTTCAACCCGCTTTGGTGGTCCTTGGTTCTTTACTACGGATACAAATGGAAATGGAAAAGTTACGATATGCCCTGATGGCTTTAGTATGCCAGAATGTGATGCGATTCCACCAACTTATTTCAATGCCAACAGTCCAAACTCAGGCATTTATTCTCCTAATACTACTTATAACTTCAACGTAACTTGGACAGATGAGAATGCTGTAGACAAAGTCTTTATTGAAATTAGAAATTCAACTAACGTTCTAGTTAACAATGCTTCCATGACAATTATCGGAGGCAATAATTATATTTATTCAATAAAATTACCAGCAGGAACTTGGTACTGGAAGAGCTATGCTAATGACACAGCAGACAACTGGGCTTCTACTGATACTCAAACGTTTACAATTAGCAAAGCAACACCAACAGGTTCATTATCAACTTCAATTTGGAGCGTAACCTATCCTACGCCAACAACAGTCTCATGTTCGTTAACATCAGGAGATCCAGGAACTGTTTTAACATTAAAGAGAGATGGTTCAACAGTGTCATCACCGTCTGAAACAATAACCTTAGGTTATAAAGATGGAGGATATTCTTATAGTTGCGAGTATCCTGAAACTCAAAACTATTCTGCTACAACCTTAGACACGCAAACACTAACAGTCATCAAGGGTGCTTTGAGTGGATCAATAGCAGGAAGCGATGTAGCTTATCCAGCACATGTAAATGTCGTTCCATCTGAATCTAACACTGGCGATAATGATGTAGTCTATTATTTATACAGAAATGATAGTTTGGTCTTGCAATCTACAGGTTATGCACCAGCTGCCGACACATCACAGCTTGGAGCAGGAACTTACATCTACAAATTTAATTCCACAGGAGGAACTAATTACACTGCAAACCCAAGCATAGCAACAAAGCAAATAACAGTAAGCCAAGCAAGCTCAATTGTTAGCTTGCTATTAAACAATCTTGACAGCAACATCACTGTTGAGAGAGGTAACACAACAAACGTAACAGCCAATTTAATTTCAGGAGGCAGTAACATAAGCGTTTACAAGAATGATCAATTGATTTACAATGGGACAAGTCCTTTTACAAATTTAACCGTATATGATTCAATCGGAACTTACAACATAACAGTCTTTTATCCTGGAGACAATAACTACACTTCCTCAAACGAAACTCATTTCATAACTGTCCAAGATACAACTCCTCCAGTAATAAGAATAATCTTTCCAACCAACACCAGCCAAGTATACACTTCAGTTCCAATTTCTTATCCTCTTACGTTCACCGTTAATGAAAATACATCATGGATCGGTTATAGTTTAGACGGTAAAACAAACATAACCTTCGGTTACAACAAACCAGTCGGACAGTACAGTACAACTTTAACTATAAATTCATTTGGTTCACACAACATAATGGTTTATGCAAATGACACTTCTGGTAATACGGGTGCTTCTAGCAAGGTTTATTTCACGATAAAACAAGGTGGCGGCGGTAACCTTTGTATGATACGTGGAATATGTAAGGTTTTATACTAAAGACGATTCATAAGGACAAAGAAATTTTGAGAATATTCAAAGAAATATAATAAACCTTTAAATAAAATAACAGCGTTATATTATTTTATGAAAAGTATCTATCTAGATTATGCTGCTACCACTCCTCTGGATCCTAGGGTTCTAGACGCAATGAAACCCTTTTTCTCAAAAAAATTTGGAAACACAATGTCTCTACATTCTTTTGGTAGAGAGGCCAAATATGAATTAGAAAAATCTAGAGCAGTTCTTGCTAAATTCATAAATGCTAGACACGATGAAATTATTTTTACTGGAAGTGCGACTGAATCAATAAACTCTGTGTTAAAGGGAATAGCCTTTGCAAACAAAGGAAAACATATCATTACTTCTTCAATAGAGCATCATGCTGTTTTAGAAACCTGCAAATGGTTGGAAAAGCAAGGATTTGAGATAACATATCTACCAGTGGACAAGTATGGTTTGATTGATTTGAAAAAATTAGAAGACTCAATCAGAAGTGATACTATCCTCGTCTCAGTAATGCATGCAAACAATGAAATCGGAACAATAGAACCGATAGAGGAAATAGGTAAATTATGTAGAGATAAGGGAGTTTTGTTTCACACTGACGCTGTCCAGAGTTTTGGAAAGATTCCTATAGATGTTAACAAAATGAATATCGATTTGCTTTCAATCTCAGCCCACAAGTTTTACGGACCAAAAGGTGTTGGAGCTACATTCATAAGAAAAGGAACAAAAATAGAACCCTTGTTGCATGGTGGCGGCCATGAGTTTGGTCTAAGGTCTTCTACAGAAAATGTTCCAGGAATAGTTGGAATAGCTAAGGCAGTTGAACTCAGAAAGAAGGAGATGAAACCAGAAGAAAAGAGATTAAAACAATTAAGAGATTATCTAATAAAGAATGTTCTTAAGATAGAAAATTCTAGATTGAATGGACATCCAGTAAAAAGATTATCTAATAATGCCAATTTCTCGTTTGACTTCATTGAAGGCGAAGCCTTGATCATGCAGCTAGATTCTTATGGAATAGCTGCTTCAACAGGTTCTGCCTGTTCGTCTGCAACATTAGAACCATCTCATGTTTTGATGGCAATTGGTTTGAAGCATGAACAGGCTCACGGCTCATTAAGACTATCATTAGGAAAATACACGAAAAAATCTGATATAATTTATACGATAAAGGTTTTGCCAAAGGTTGTTGAAAACTTAAGAAAAATTTCACCGTTCAAAGGGAAGTGGTAATGTGAAAATACCAAGTTTATACTCTAAAGAAGTTATGAAGCATTTTACGCATCCAAAAAATCAAGGTATAATTAAAAATGCAGATGGAAAAGGAAGGGTCGGAAATATCGTTTGCGGAGACTTGATGGAACTTTACATAAAAGTTAAGAACGATAAGATAGTTGATATAAAATTTCAAACCTTTGGTTGTGTGGTCGCAATAAGTGTTAGTAGTATGCTTACAGAAATAGCAAAAGGAAAATCTTTAGAACAAGCATTAAAAATAACAAACAAAGATATTCTTAAAAAATCAGGCCCAGTTCCCCCTATTAAAATTCATTGTTCTGTGCTGGCTGCGGATGCACTACATGAGGCTATTTATGATTTTTTGTCAAAAAACAAAAGACCAATTCCAAAAGAGCTGCAAGAAGAACATGAAAGAATACAAAATACTTTGAAACAGATTGAAGGACAACATAAAGAATTTATTAAATTCGAGGAAAAAATTCTGGAAAAATAAGATTTATAAATTAATTAAACATAAAATGATTATGCCTAAGGTAATTCATGAAAGAGAAAAATGTATTGGATGTGGTGCTTGCACGGCAGTATGTCCAGACTTCTGGGAAATGGGGGACGACGGCAAGTCAGTTTTAAAGGGTGGAAAGAAGGTAGGAAAGAACTTTGAACTGACTGTTAAAGATGCTAAATGTAATAAAGATGCAGAAAACACCTGTCCTGTCCAGTGCATCCATGTGAAATGATTAAAATGAAAAAAGAAATTATAACTAAGAATATGAGTTTGGGAGAGGTAACAAGAAAATATCCTGAAACAGTAGAAGTTTTTCTTAAGTTTGGTCTGCCTTGTGCAATGTGTCATACTGCTTTTGTAGAGACAATAGAAGAAGGGGCTAAAGGACATGGAATAAAGCTGGATCTTCTATTAAAAGAACTAAACAAAATAATAAAAAAGAAAAGGAGGTAATTAAATGGTAGCAAAAAAAGGTGAAAAATATAAATGTTCAGAATGTGGTATGGTTATAACTGTAGATAAGGATTGTGTTTGCAAAGTTTGTAATATAATGTGTTGTGGTAAATCTTTAAAGAAATTATAAATATAATTATATTTTTAAAGATTTTCTCTATAATTTTATAAGGGTATTTTATGTTCGATGTCAATAAAATCAGAAAGGATTTTCCCTTGCTTCAAAGAATGATAAACGGAAAGCCTATAATATATTTTGACAATGCATGCACAACCCAAAAACCTAAGCAGGTTGTTGATGCTATTGTTAAATATTATACTGAGTATACAGCCTGTGCAGGAAGGTCTGTTCATAAACTGGCAATAAAAACAACAGAGGAATTTGAGAAAGCAAGAGAAAAACTTGCCAAATTCATTAATGCAAGAAAAACTGAAGAGATTGTTTGGACAAAGAATACGACTGAGGCAATGAATCTTATTTCTCATAGTTTTAAGTTTGAAAAAGGAGACAAGGTCTTAACAACCAATTTAGAGCATAGCTCTGGTTTATTACCTTGGCAATTAAGGGCAGAGAAGGGAGATATTATATTGGATTTTGTTTTATGCAATAAGGAAGGAGAATTTAATATAAAGGACTTCCAAGATAAGATCGATAAAAAAACTAAATTAGTATCAATAATCTATGCTTCCAATGTTACAGGAACAAAGGCACCGCTAGAGGAAATAATAAAAATTGCTCATGATAATGGTTCTTTGGTTTTGGCTGATGCTGCTCAGGCAGCTCCTCATTTTCCAGTAGACGTTAAAAAACTTGATGTAGATTTTCTCGCATTCTCAGCTCACAAAATGTGCGGACCAACCGGTATGGGTTGTTTGTATGGAAAATATGACTTGTTAAAACAGTTGCAACCATTCATTTTAGGCGGGGAAACAATTAAGGATGCTGATCTAAAGTATCATGTTCTCGAAGATATTCCACAAAGATTCGAAGGAGGAATTCAAAATTATGCAGGGGCAATAGGTTTCGGAGCTGCTGTTGATTATTTATCAAAGATAGGAATAAAGAACATAGAGAGTTATGAAAAAGAATTAACAAAGGATTTGATTGAAGGTTTGTTAACAATTCCAAATTTAGAGCTGATAGGACCTAAGGACTGGAAAAAGAAAGGTGCTATTGCTGCTTTCAATATCAAAGGGATGGAACCGCATGATGTCGCAATAATTCTTGATGAAAGCAATATTTGTGTCAGGTCTGGCATGCACTGTGCTTATCCTATACACAAGTTCTTACATTTTGACAAGGGTTCTGTAAGAGCTTCTTTATATTTCTACAATATGAAAGAAGAAATAAAAATATTTATAGAAAGACTGAGTAATATTGCAAAGACATTAGGTCGATAAAATGAAACTCAAACAATTCCTGAAGCCAGATTGGAGAAAGATTGTAATATTTGCTATAATAGTTTTGATAATATTCTTTGTTCCATTTCTCCCAGAATATTACGATTATTGTGCAAATGTTGGAGTCTGTGCACCACCGCCAGCTAGTTGTCCACCATGCAGCGGATTTAATTTCTCAAAATTATTAACTGTGTCAGAAATATTAATGGTATATCTAATAAAACTTAATGATTTCATTGCTCTTTTAATTCTAATTTTTATAATATTCATATTCTATATCCTTTCCTGTCTCATTATTTGGATTTATGATAAGGTGAAAAAGAAAAAGTGATTAAATGAGATCTTATACAAAAGAAGATTATGAAAAGGTTTTAAATTTACATAAAGAAGGCTTAGGATGTCGTAAAATTAACAAAATAACAGGATTTCCTATATTAACAATTTATAATTGGATTTACAAAGGTGATAAACCAATAATAATTTCTGAAAAATTCAAAAATTCTAGAATCTGGCTTGATAAAAGAAAATGGCCTGAAATTGTAAAAAAAGCAACAGAAAGTAAACTTAAATCTAAAAAGTTTTGGGAGGCAAGAAAAAAAGCTGTAGAAAAAATAACTAAAAAATTACCTGAGAATTCAAAAAATCCTTCTAAAGAATTGGGTTACATTTTAGGTGTTATTTATGGCGATGGTTGTTTGAATAAATACACGATTAAACTCAAAGTTAAAGATTTGGATTTTGCTGAAACTTTTGCTAAAAATATTCTGGAATGGTCAGGATATGGTTGTTCCATAAAAAAAGATGATTTTGAACTGTATATAGTTACATTTCATTCTGTAAGGGCTTGTAAATTTCTATCCTCTATAAAATTTGTTGATATTAAAAATTGGGAAAGAGAGAATAAAATTTCATTTTTACGCGGTTTATTTGATTCTGAAGGTTGCGTTCCAGATACATCTAAGAGAGCAAAAAGTATAATATTTTATAATTCAAATAAAAAAATAATAGATATCACATCTTTTTTATTAAACGAATTGGGTATTAATCATAGTATTACATCTAGAAAACCATCTAAAGGCAAAATCGGTAAATGGAAATTTATTAGAAAGAAAAATTATTGTATTTCTATAACTAATTATGAAAATAAGAATAAATTTTATAGAGATATAGGGTTTTCTATAAAAAGAAAACAAGATAGACTTTTATATTTAGAAAAGCCGCCAAATAATTATTTCGTTACAAAAGAAATAATTTTTAAAATGATAGAATTAAGAAATCAAGGATATTCTTATAATAGAATTGCTAAAGAATTTAATCTTGGAGAATCAACAGTATTTTATCATATAAATAAAATGGTTAATGGGGTTCCACCATGGTAATTTGTATTATAGCACTTATAGTTTTTAGCATAATGGGTATTTGGTCAGCTAGATACAGAAATTTAGCACGTCAAGCATTCAAATGTGTTTATCTAACTGCAACTCTCCGGCCTTGTGACGTTAAGCTTGAAGAAAAAATAAAGTCTAAAATAGCTTCAAAACTTATGAGAATACCTTCATTGGCATCATTTTTCTATAAGAATTTCAAGATCATATCTTGGATATTTACAATAGCATTTTTTGTCAGCTTAATTTATTCTGCTTATGGAATCTACAATTTGATTGTTTATGGAACATGTGATCCTAGCTCGCCAGGACAATGCGTTATTAACCAGTACTGGTCTGTGTTAACATGCTATGAGGCTCAAGTAGTTTATGCAATAATAATTATTGCAGTTATATTTTATGTGCTATTTTATTATATTCTTAAAAGAAAAAATATTAAAATAGTGATAGATTGATAGAAGTAGACGATGATAGTTTCAAGGAAAAGGTCATAAAAAAATCTTTAAAGATACCTGTAGTTGTTGATTTCTGGGCTCAATGGTGTGGGCCTTGCAATATAGTTGCTCCTATTCTAGAAAGATTTGAAAAAGAATACAAAGGAAAATTCATCTTGGCTAAATTGAATATTGATGAAAATAAAGAAACATCTTTAGTATATTGTATTAAAAGTATACCAAATGTAAAAATGTTTAAAGATGGAAAAATAGTGGCTGAATTTACAGGAGCTTTAGATGAAGATATAATAAAGGAATGGTTTGATAGAAACCTTAAAAATTAAGAAGCACAACCGCCACTAGCTGCAGTGCCTGTACTACTCAAAACAGTAGAACATTCTGATGGTTTTGTTGTAAATGCATTGCAAATACCTTCTTTGTAAGCATCCGGAGTTCTATCACCACTATATGTCACACCGTTGATTATTAGTGTTGGTGAACCCGTTACGCCCTTAGATGATGAAAGATCTGCATCTGCTTTTATCAAAGTCATTCCATCTGATCCTTTTGAACAAGTGTCTATTTTTGTTGCGTCTATGCTAGCATTTTTAGCTGCGCTTTTCCAACATGCATCGTAAACAGTGGTATCGCTGCGCTGTCCTGAACAAGTAGCGTCTATTTGCATCACATATTTCCAATAAGTTGTCTGATCATAGTTCTTCATTATGCATAACTGTCTCAAATCCTCTTGTGCCTCGACTGGTCCGTGCAATGAACTAACAGTATCTGGAGTTGTTCCACTAACAGTTGTTATGAAATGAACTTGAATGTCTGCTTTACTACCAAGCAAATCAACTACTGGTTTCATTGCTTGTTCTGCTTGTATTCCATAAGGACAGAATGCCATTACGAATAACTGTACTGTAGGTTTATCAGTTTTTGGAGTCTCAGCTGGCTGTTGCTGTTGCGTTGTTGCTTTCGGTATAGGCTGTGTTATGTCTATTGGTGATGAAAGGAATAAGTCAGTTCCATCTTTAGTTATATACACTGGAATAGTTCTTTGTAAGTAGGAAATTGAAACATTAAATAAACCATTAGATTCTGCTACAGAAATAACTGTTGCAGTTGTATTTGGTTGAACTAAGTTATCATTAATAAATTTGATTGCTTTTTCCCCTGCTTGGTCTTTTGTTAAATAATTAGATTGACCATTTGAAACAAACATTCCAGTTACTCCTGTTCCTATAATCAAGAAACTTACAGCTAGAATTATAATTAGAACCATAGAGAGTATCTTCCACTTATTTACTTCTCTTTTTTCCTCAGGCATAATTATCATATTTAATTTGGTTAATTATTTAAAGCTTACAGATTTCATAGGTATAAAGCTTTTATTAATTACTAGATAGTTGTTAAAAAATCTATTTAAAGCTATCGTCATGGTATCTGGTTTATCAAGTCCTCAACAGTATAGCAAACACTCAAAGGTTTGTTAGCTGTTAATTTGCATATAAGGGCTGTTAGAACCTTGGATTCTTGAGCTTCTCCTAAGCTCTCTCCAGAGCCAACTCTGAAATATTTGCAGCCTATTACTATGGTCGGTATATAGCCGTTAGGGCTGTATCGAGAGAATATGTTAATATCAGTTTCTGTATCTATGTTTTCATGGTAAGAGATTTCGTCTTTAAACTCATTTGTCACATTAACAAATATCGGATGTTCCCATTTACAATGAGGGCAATTTTCACTACCAAAGAAGTATATTATTGGCTTTCCATTTTCTTGACAAATTTCAGTACTATTATCTATTAAGAAATTTCCAATAGTTTCTTGAGGAGTTACAGGCGGGGGTAAAACTCCCTTTATGTCTAAGGGTTGAGATAAAAATATATAAGAACCATCTTTAGTTACATAAACAGAAGCTGTTTTATTCAAATAGGATATCGTAATATTATACAATTTCGAAACTTCATTAGCAGAAACAAAACTTGCTGTAGTGTTTGGATCAACAAGATTTTTATTAATAAAGGCCATTGCTCTATCCGATGCTTCTTGGGATGTTATTGAAGATTCAGTTCCGAATCCAAATTGTAACCCAATGAATATTACTACAGCCAGAATTATAATTAAAATTAGTGTAGATATCTTCCAACGGTTTATTCTTACTATTTTTTCCTCAGCCATGATTATCTTTCTTTCTAAAGATATTTAAAGTTAATATTGAATTCCTTTTGTTGTTGGTATTTTTCTAGGATGTTTCAAGTCTTTTATCTCGTTTACAAAATCTGCTCTTTTTATTAATTCTTTTGAAGCATATCTTCCTGTTAGAACAACATCAGTTTTCTTAGGGATTTTGTCAAGAAATCTTATAACATCATCGATATCTAGCAGTTTACAATGAACTGCTAAATTTATCTCGTCTAGAACAAGTAGATTCGGCTTCTTTTTCTTAACGATTTTCTCTGCAAACTTCAATGCTTTCTCTGCAAGTCTCTTGTCTTTTTCATTCAAGTTTTTTAAACCGTTCCATCCTTTTCTTCCAAACTGATAAATCTCATAATAAGGATATAGTTTCTTTCTTATTTTGTATTCTCCTGTTTTTTTCCACCACTTTAGAAATTGAATAATTATGACTTTGTGTTTATGTCCTATTGATCTTAGAGCTAATCCTAAAGCATTTGTTGTTTTTCCTCCGCCTGCTCCAGTCCACAAATACACGTAACCTATGTTATTCACCCTCCTTACGATGTTCGATTATATGGCAATTTGAGCAAAGCAGAATTATTTTATCTTTTGTCTCACTCGATTGTTCCCACCATTTTTTAGCATATCTATCATTCTTCCTACCATTAATATGATGTCCCTCTAGGACTCTCTCATCAGATATTCCGCAATTAACACATTTTCCACCAAGCAACTTTATGGCTTCTAATTTTTTTATTTTATTCAATTCTCTAGATTTTTCCTTATATCGATCATAATTATACGGATTGTTTTTTCGCCAATTTCTAATGTATGCACTATGTTTATCTTTATTGTAATTTCTTTTCTGACTTTCTCTACATAATTGTCTTGCTCTTTCTAGATTTTTCTTACGCCATTCTCTCATCCAAATTTTTTGTCTTTCTCTACGTCTAGCTAACCTTTCCGGATTATCTCTCATTTTCAGATAAGATTTCATAGCATTTTGTCGTGCTTTCTCAGGGTCTTTATACGGCATAATACATCACTTGATAAATGGATTTATAAATTTTATACACCACCAAAGACAGTAAACATAGATATAGCTCATAATATTCAATTATTTTTTCTAAATAAAACTGTTGCACTTGTTCAAATTCTGCCCTCTGTACATAGGATGTTCTTCACCGTGGATGGAGAACGGCAATAGACATTTAAAGATTAAAATTGAATTCCTATTCATGCCAAGAGTTACTATTAAAGAAGGTGGTTTTCTAACTAAAGGAGAAAAAACTTTTAGTTGCTTGGCAACTGAACCTCTTCTGTCTACAGAAGATAGAATAAGTTATAAAATTGCTTCCGATGTTGCAAAAAAATATGGAATTGACTTAAGTTTTGTTGATGCTGGCAGAGGTGAAGATGAAACCAAATTAATGTACGGTTTCAAAGCTCCATACGAGAATTCTACAAAAAAAGAGGCAGCGAGAAATATGTTGGAAAAAGCAGCAATTGAATTTGAGAAAAGATTAGATAAATTAGTCGAGTTATCCAAGTCTAAATGATTAAATGTTCAAGTCCTGCCCTCCGCATACATTCATGTTTTTATGTTAATTGACAGAGAGACGAATATAGAATTAAAAATTCAAATTTTGAAAAAGTTCATAATCCACTCGCGCAAAAAATAGCTAACAGCAATTACTAAAATGGTAATTGCAACATGTTCTAAAATTGACAGGTATGGGTTGGATTTCTGTTCTTTTGCTATAAAATAGCTCAAAACTGAAAGTAATGAAATGCCATAAATAATTGAAATAATCACAGCATAGTTTATCGGTAAAAATACAACCAGTAAAATAAAGACCAGTACCACTAAAAATCTTGTAAAAAAATTGGAGAATGTAGAAACGTTTACAACCTTAGGTTTTTTGAGGTCTGACTCTTGAAAGATATGAAGGCCTAATGAATCAGAAATATTATCAGCAACTGCAAACACCAACAATGAAACAATAATAGTGAGCTTGGAATTGATGCTTTCACTTAAACTAACTATGAATGCCAAACTGGTAACAATAGCTGAAGTGGTACCAAAACTGAATTTAGTGAGATGTGTTATATATAAAATTATTTTGTGCTTATATTAAAATATACTATAAAAATCGGATAGATATGTAGAGAGAAAGGTGATGAAAGAAGAAAACTGTAGGGTTTATTTTTATAGAAATCTTTTTAATAAAGTTAACCAACTATAATTATGAAGTATGCTGACAGAACAAACTTTATGAAAGCTTCTGAAATAAGAGAATTGCTAAAACTAACAGAAAATCCAGAAATTATTTCTTTCGGCGGTGGTATGCCAAGCCCTCATTCCTTTCCTATTAAGATTGTTGAGAAAATAACAAAAAAAGTTCTAAAAAATCATGGTCCACAAGCTTTACAATATGGACCAACAGAAGGTCTAACTCCTTTGAGAGAAGCTTTAATAAAAAGATTAGAAAAAACAAGAAAAATAAAATGCAATTTAAATCAAATAATAATAACATCAGGTTCTCAACAGGTTTTAGATTTAGTACCAAAGGTTCTAATAAATCCAGGAGATTACATTGTTGTGGAATGTCCAACGTATATAGGAGCTTTAACAGCTTTCAATGCGTACCAACCTAATTACATACCAATTCAAATGGATGAAAACGGAATGAAGACAGACGAACTAGAAGAAAAAATCAAATCAAATAAGGACAAGCCAATAAAATTCATTTACACTATTCCGACGTTTCAAAATCCTGCTGGTGTTTCTCTGTCATTAGAAAGAAAAAAACATCTTTTAGAAATAGCAGAGACTTATGATATTCCTATTCTAGAAGATGAGGCTTACTCAGAGCTAAACTATTCTGGTAAGGATTCGCCTCCAATAAAAAGTATGGATAAGAATGATTTAGTAATCTATACTCATACTTTTTCAAAAGTTCTTTCACCTGGTTTTAGACTAGGTTGGGTTGTTGGAAACGAAGAGATAATAAGAAAAATAGCAATAGCAAAACAAGGAGCAGATTTATGCACGAACATGTTTGTTCAGTTCATAGCAGAAGAATATGTTAGATCAGGTTTGATAGACAAACAAATTCCTAAAATAAGGAAAATGTATAAAAAGAAGAGAGATATTATGCTTAAGGCTTTGAAAAAACACTTCCCTAAAGGTTCGAGTTGGACTAAACCAGATGGTGGAATGTTTATCTGGGTTAAACTAACTGAGAAGATAGATACAAAAGAAATGTTTGCAGACGCTATAAAAGCTAAGGTTGCTTATGTTCACGGAGCTGCTTTCTGTGTTGATGGAAGCGGAAGGAATTGTATGAGATTAAACTTTAGTAATACTGATGACAATAAAATAGAAGAGGGAATCAAAAGACTGGCTAAAATAATAAAAGAAAGATTAAAGTGATAAAATGAATAAAGTTTTATCTGATAAAGTTGGAGAAAAGGTTCTTCTTTTAGGAAACGAAGCAATTGTTAGAGGAGCTTTGGAATCTGGTATTGGTTTTGCTTCTACTTATCCAGGAACGCCTTCTTCAGAGATAGGAGATACTTTTGCTGAAATAGCGAAAGATGCTGGAATTTATTTCGAGTACTCAACCAATGAAAAAGTTGCTTTAGAAGCTGCTGCAGGAGCTGCTTTATCAGGAGTAAGAAGCATGATTTTCTTCAAGCATTTCGGTTTGAATGTAGCATCTGATAGTTTATTTCCTTTGGCATATTCAGGAGTAAAAGCAGGTATGGTAATACTTGTGGCAGATGATCCACAAGGTTGGAGTTCTGGCCAATCAGAGGAAGATACAAGATTGTTTGCAAGAATAGCTCATTTACCAATGCTCGAACCATCGAATGCTCAGGAATGCAAAGATTTTGTTAAAAAGGCTTTTGAATTATCTGAAAAATTCAAAATTCCAGTTTTCATAAGAACCACTACTCGTGTAAGCCATATGAGAAGTGTTGTTAAACTTGGAAAAATTGTTAAAGGAAAAACAAAAGGAAAATTCATAAAAGATATTCAGCTTAGAAACTTTCCACCTTATATTATAGATGTTCACAAAGAATTACATGAAAAACTTGAAGAACTAAAAAAGATTTCTGAAAAATCTGAAATTAATTTTATTTCTAACAATAAAAAAAGTAAACTCTGTGTAATAGTCTCTGGTGTTTCTTATGATTATGCTATGGACGCCATGGATGATTTGAAAATAAAATTACCAGTATTAAGAGTTGGGTTTACCTATCCGACTCCTGATAAAAAAATAAAAGACTTTATCAAAAAACTAAAAACTGTTTTAATAGTTGAAGAACTAGAACCTATCTTAGAAGAAAGAATTCATTTTCTTGCCAAGGAAGTCAACCCAAAATTAGTAATTTATGGAAAGAGCCATTTGCCAAATGTAGGAGAATATAGTGAAGAATTAGTTTTAGAAGCACTAAGCAAGATAACAGGAAAGAAATACTCAATGAATTTGATTGCTCATAAAGAAAAATATAAGAAATTAAAAATAGCAAAAAGATTTGCTGTAATGTGCCCTGGTTGTCCTCACAGGGCTACTTTTTATGCAGCCAAAGCTGCGACAGCAGGAATGGACGTCGTCTATGGCGGAGATGTTGGCTGTTATGTTCTAGGAATATACAAACCATTAGAGACACAGGACTTTATGTTCTCAATGGGAGCATCTGAAGGATTGGTTCATGGTATAAAGAAAACAACTGACCAGAAAGCTATAGCATTTCTAGGTGATTCAACCTTCTTCCATGCAGGAATGCCTGGAATGGTTAACACTGTTTTTAACAAATCAAATCCATTGATTATAGTTTTAGACAATCGAATAACTGCAATGACAGGTCATCAAACCAACCCAGGCGTTGGAATAACGGCAATGGGCGAGGAGACAAAAGCTATACCAATAGAGGATGTTGCTAAATCATTTGGAATAGAGGATGTAAAAGTGGTTGATCCTTTTAATGTAAAAGAAATGACAGATATCATAAAAGAATTTTTGAACAAAGATAAGGTTTCTGTGATAGTGGCAAAGAGGGAATGTCAGTTGTTAGCAATGAGAAAGAAGAAAGCCCAAGGAATAAAGGTTGCAAAGTTTGAAATCGATCAGAGCAAGTGCAAGCAAATCGGTATATGTTTGAACGATTTAGCCTGCCCAGCTATTTACAAGGAAAATGGAAAGTATAAAATCGATAAGGACATTTGCACAGGATGCAGCGTCTGTGCTCAAGTCTGTCCTGCAAAAGCAATTCATGCGGTGAATGAATGAAATTGAAAGAATTTAATACTGTTTTAACCGGTGTCGGTGGACAAGGAGTTTTAACTCTAGGAGTAATAATAGCTGAAGCAGCTCTGAAGCAAGGCTATGACGTCAGAACAACTGAATTACATGGCTTAGCTCAAAGAGGAGGTAGTATACCAGTTCATGTTAGATTCGGAAAGAAAATGTATACACCCTTAATTTTAGAAGGCGAAGCAGATTTAATAATATCTTTAGAGCCTTTGGAAGCTTTACGTTCTTGCTATTATGGTTCCAAGCAACATAAGACTATATTTCTGATAGATAATGATCCGGTTGTTCCTTTGTCCGTTTCTGTTCTAGGAGAAACTTATCCTTCAGTAGAAGAAATAAAAAAGAATCTTAAAGATTTTTCAAAAGAAGTAATAGTTTTAAATGCCTCAGAAATAGTTAAGAAAGAGACCGGAAATGAGATTGCAGCAAACATTTATTTGCTAGGTTATGTCTTTGCCAAAAAGTTAATTCCTTTAAAAGAAAAATTTATTCTAAAAGCAATGGAAGAGGTAGCACCTAAATATTTTGAAACCAATAAGAAAGTTTTTGAATTAGGAATGAAACACAAGGAATAATTTTATATACTGGCTTATTAATTAACCTAATATGAAAATAAGCAACAAAGAAGCGCTTATAATCTTGGTTTCAGCTGCTCTGTTAATTTCATTTTTTGGATATTTGGTTAAAGGTGCTACGACTTCTAGAGTTTCAGGCTACATGGTCTTAATGGATCATGTAACTCCAATGATTGATGGAGAAGATTTTGGATATACGACTCAGCAGTATAGTACGAGCATTTTCTTGCCAAGCGACAATTGCAATTGCAAAGCAACCATCTGTAGTTACGAATTTCCACCTGGAGTAAATCCAGCAGTAGATGTTAACAAAGATGGCAGAATAGATTTCGTCGATCTTTACCTTTTCATTAAAGCTTATAGATCTCCCACTGAAGATTTATACAAATATTTCAATATCACAAAATGCCTTTTCAAAGTGGGGAATCTAAGGTACGAAGATCCTGACAGAGATTGCCAAATGACAATGGATGATATCAATAATATAACAAAACAGTATAAAATTGAAGGTCCGACAAATCCGTATAGCGCAGATTGTGATGAACGTTGTAGAGCTGATTTAAACAAAGATGGTCAAATAGACGGCATGGATTTGGCATTGGCTCTTATGAAGTATAGAGTTGGGGGATATGCTGATGAATATCTAAACTTCAATTATTTAAGACCAATAGACTTTGATTTTGATAAAGATGGTCATATAGACGGCATGGATTTATATCACTTCATTCGCAATGGCAACGTAAGTAATTTTGGCGCTATGGCAACGGAACAAAGGTGTCATACTGTTTCAGTACAAAACGCAGGTGGAAACGAGTATATAGTAAGCGGTACAGGGTACGGTATATATCATGCAGCCGTTTCATATCTATGCACTTATTGAAACTAAGATCAAGTTGATAGAAATGAAAAGATATTTAGTATTTGTTTTAATCTTTTTCTTAGTTTTTTTAATAAATCTAAATTTAGTAAATGCTCTTGACTACATGGACAAATACAGTTCCAGAGGATATTATTTTGATTCTGGTGAATATGCTGAAGAAGCAGGAATACCAGGGACAGAAGGATTGCCGGCAGAAGTACCAACAAAAGTTCCTTTTCAAGAAACTCAAGTTGCTAGTCAACAAACGATGTCACAGTTCTATACGCTTGTATTTCAATTCTTCGGAATGGTCATTTTACTCATTCTACTTATTATACTGATTCAGACTTTGATATCATCCCAATAATTTTTATTTCTTTATATAAAGCTTTTAGGAAAAAATTCATATTTTTAATTTTTTCACTTAAAATATTCATTTCGTCACAATGAACAGATTGTTATTGGACAACCGCCAGAATATTCAGGTTCAGCGGTTAAGTGTTCGCCAACATAAAGAACCTGTTGTGACTTACAACCATAACGGTAGACAGTTATGCCTTTGCACTTCAATTTGTAAGCTAATTCAAAGGCTTTTTTAACATCATTCTTAGTTGCTTTATTAGGAAGATTAATTGTTTTGGAAACAGCATTATCAACATATTTTTGGAATATTGCCTGCATTTTAACGTGCCACTCAGGATTTATATCCAAAGCAGTTACGAATATTCTTTTAATGTCTTTTGGTACTTCTTTTAATTCTTGTACAGAACCAGTTTTTGCAATTTTTTCTAACAAGCTTCCACTATAGAATCCTTTTTCTTTTGCAATTTTTTCAAACAGAGGATTTACTTCAAAAAGTCTTGTTCCTTCTAAAACATTTCTCATAAAAGATATCCCAAATAATGGCTCTATACCACTTGACGCTCCAGCGATTATGCTAATACTTCCTGTTGGTGCAATGGTTGTTATAGTTGCATTTCTCATTGCCTTATATTTTTCTTTATAGATACTTTTTTCAAAATTTGGAAAAGAGCCTCTTTTTAATCCTAATTCTTCAGAAACTTTCCTAGCTTCATCAGAAATAAACTTCATTACTTTTTCTGCAAGTTTAATTGCCTCTTCAGAATCATAAGGAACTCCTAATAGTACTAACATTTCTGCAAAACCCATTACACCCAATCCAATCTTTCTGTTATATTTAGTAACCTTTTCTATTTCAGGTAATGGAAAACGATTTGCATCAATTACATCATCAAGAAAATGAACAGCAATATCTACAGTATTTTTTAATTTTTCCCAATCCACCTCATTTTTCTTTACCATTTTTGATAGGTTTATACTTCCTAAATTACAACTTTCATAAGCAATTAATGGTTGTTCACCACAAGGATTAGTTGCTTCTATTTTTCCAATTTCTGGAATTGGATTATGTCTATTGATTTCATCAATAAATATTACTCCTGGATCACCAGTTTTCCATGCATTTTCTATTATCAAATTCCAGACATAACCAGCATTTAACTTTTCAACAGCTTTTCCTGTTTTTGGATTAATTAAATCGTATTTTTCATTGTTTCTAACAGCTCTCATAAATTCATCAGTAATTGCAACAGAAATATTGAAATTAGTTAGAAATCCTTCTTTGTTTTTTGCAGTTATAAACTCTAAAATGTCTGGGTGATCAACTCTAAGAATTCCCATCATTGCTCCTCTTCTTTTTCCACCCTGTTTTATTACCTCTGTAGCAACATCAAAAATTCTCATAAATGAAACAGGACCAGAAGCAACTCCTTTTGTTGATTTTACAACATCACCTTTAGGTCTTAATTTTGAAAAGTCAAACCCAACTCCTCCACCGCTCTGTTCAATCAAAGCTGTGTGTTTAACTGCAGTGAATATACTTTCTAAAGAATCTTCAACAGGAATTACAAAACATGCAGACAACTGGCCTAGAGGTGCACCAGCATTAAATAGTGTAGGAGAATTAGGAAGGAACTCTAACTTGCTCATAACATTGTAAAACTCTTCTCTAGTTTTTAAAACATTTCCACCATAACCTCTATCAACTTCAGCTACTGTTTTTGCAACCCTTTCAAACATTTGTGAAGGAGTTTCAATTATATTGCCGTTTTCATCTTTCAATAGATATCTTTTCCTCAAAACCTCTAAGGCATTAACAGTTAGTTTTGGTTCAGCCTCTATTCCAAATTCCTTTTTCAATTTTCTTAGTTCAGCTTTTTTCTTTCTGTATGATTCGTACTCTTCCGCGACTTTTTTATAACCTTTTTTATCTAAAACTTCTATTACAATATCTTGGACATCTTCTACAGTTGGTATCCTTTCTTTGAATCTTTTATTCAGAATTATAACAACAGTATTTGATAATTTATTAGCTATTTTTCCGTCTTTTAGATGAACAGTAATCAAAGCCTTGTGAATAGCATCTGTTATTTTTCTCTGTTCAAACTTTACTATTCTTCCGTCCCTCTTCTTTATCTCAGAAACTGCCATAATGCTATATAGATTTTTTATATCTTAAAAATTACTTATGGCAAGACTTATGATGCTAAATCATTAAGTTCTTTATACCCTTTTAGAAATTTTATTCCATTTTCAGAAGCTTTGTATCTAACACTTCCATCATGGTTTTCTATATTTAGAAGATTTACTCTTTCTAAGAAGGATAAATATTTATTACCCTGTGAAGTGCTTAAATTTCCTTTGCGATAGATATCAGTTTTCTTGGTACCTTTAGAATCATTTTTTGAAACTATTTCCAGTATAGCATTTATAATATCTAATCTGCCTCTCCTCATAAAATCACAAAAATTTCTTATCAAATATTGCCTTACAAAGAGAACATGTGTATTGGAATTTAGATTCTTCCATTTGGGTTGAATCACAGAATGGACAAAATTTTAATAAAGTTCTATAACATTTATCACAATAAATTTCACTCTCATCAATAATAAAATTTGCAGACCTACAAAACTGTCTGTGAACATCAAGCTTTTTTGCCCATTGTATTTTTATGCTTGGATTTTTGCTTTCTATGACTTTCAAATTTATATTCTTCATAATTTTATTAAATTAGAGACTAGAGAAATATCTTGCTATTAAATCTTCAAGCTTTATTTATGTTTTAAGGCAATATTTAAATATTTCTGAATTAACTAAAAATGCAAAAAAGAGTGATAGGGACATTGCCAAATCTCTTAATATATCACAACCTACAGTTACTAGAATGAGGAAAAAACTTGAAGATAAGAAGTATATAACAGAATACACGACAATTTTAGATCTTTCAAAACTAGGATTTGAAATTATTTCCTTTATCTTCTTTAAGACAAAGAAATCTGGAGGAAAAAAGGTTAAAGATGCAGCTCATGAGATGATAAGAAGCAATCCTTATATACTTTATGCTGGTTTCGGTAATGGATTACGTGGGCAAGATACTGTGTTTGTATGTATACATAAAGACTTTACAGAATACACAAAATGCTTAGATGATTTTAAAAGAAAATGGCATGAAAACATAGACCAATTAGATTCCTTTTTAGTTCCTATAAAAAGTTTTTCACCAAAACCATTCTCATTCAGAAGTTTAGGAGAAATATTAAGATATTCAGAAATACTGAAAAAACAAAATAAGTAAAACTATATTTCTATTTTAACTGAATTTTCCCAAAGTCCATGGAGATTGCAGTATACCAAAGCAATTAGATTTGCTGATTTTTCTAATTTCATTTTGAATTTAACCTTTGGCTCTGCAACAGTTGGACCAAAATCAAAAGTAGCAATATGAACCGGATTAAAAGTTCTGCCTTTAACTTCTGCAAAAATTTGAATCCATTTTATATGATGCTCTATTGTATTAGGATGGGGAACATTTTCTCCAACATTTATAATTACTTCAAATTCTTCTCCGGCTTTTACCCTTTCTGGAACTTTAATATTTGGAATATGTTTTTCAATTAGAGTACTTTCTAATTCATCCTTTTTAGTATAAACTCTAATTTAATTCACCTCTCAATTTAATTTTTAGGTTATTTTATAGTTTTTTCAATCCTTTTCATATCAATGGGTATATCTGACATCATGCTAATTCCTCTTCTTCCTCCTTTTCTTCTAACTCTTCTTCATCTTCCTCTTCTTCCTCTTCATATTTTTCAAGCTTAGTTTCAATTAATTCCATATCTTCTCCACAGCAAACCAAAGTCCCACCACCGACTTTAGTCACCAAAATTTCATTTCCACATATATTACATTTATATTTTTCTCCAATTTTTTTAACTGCCAATTTATCACCTCATAAAACTTTTTTTTGAATCGAGCACCATAAACAGAATGTAATATAATTTTAACAATGTTATATTATTTAAATTTATCTTAATTTATGGTCTGGTGGATTTTTCAACAACTCTTCCAATAGTTTGATTGTATTATTAATATCATCTATATGCGCCACTGAGGTTGCCGTATGCAAATTTCTTACTGGAATAGAGACACCTGTGCAAGGAACCCCTTCTCTTGTTATAGAAATGCTAGCAGCATCTGTTGTCCCTACGTCACTAACATCTAGTTGATATGGAATTTTTTTCTTTTTTGCAGTTTCAATTAAACATGAATTAAGAGTTTTGTTTCCTATTGTTTCTGCATCCTTTATAGTTATGCAGGGGCCGTTTCCTATTGTTTTAATCACTTCTTGAGACACATCAAGTGTTTCTGCCACATCAACTGCAATTGCCCAATCAGGTTGAACCTTATATGTAGATGTCATCGCACCTATTAGTCCGATTTCTTCTTGAACTGTAAAAACATAATAAATTTCACTTCTAGTTTTTTCCAGTCTTTTTGCCAATTCAATCAATACATAACATCCAATTCTATCATCAAAGGCTTTTCCGCATATTATTTTATCAGAGCCCAAATAATACAGATCTCTCTCTAAAGCCATAGAGGTACCAGCATCAATGCCAAGCTTATTTAATTCTTCTTTTTTTAGTCCGGTATCAACAAACAAATCCTCTACTTTTGGTATTCTAGATATGAGATACCCATCGCTAACTTCTTTAGATGTTATTACACCATGTGTTATAACTTTGTCTGTTTCTATATGAACTCTTTCTCCTAGAAGCATTACAGGATCAACTCCTCCGATCATAGAAAAGTGTATCAGCCCTAAAGGTTCTATGTATTTTATCATTAAACCGACTTCATCCATATGAGAAGTGAGCATAATCTTAGGGTGTCCACCTTTTTTATGAGCTATTAAATTTCCTAGCTTATCAATATAAATTTCATCAACATATTTCTTAATTTCAGCCTCTATTAAAGTTCTTACTTTTTCTTCATTACCACTCACACCAGTTGTGCTCAGTAACTTTTCTAGTAAATCCATCAAATCACCTAATAATTATATGCTTTGCTTAAAAATATTACTTGGCTTTCAAAACACTCTCAAATATCTCTAGTCCTTTATCAGCCTCTTCCTTAGTTATTATTAAAGGCGGCGTAATCCTTACTGCTTTTTTACCGCATCCTAACAGCAATAAACCTTTTTTAAATGCATTGATTGGTATAATTTCTTTATATTTTTCTTCAGAAAACTCTACAGCAATCATCAACCCTAAACCTCTAACATCAGTAATTATCTTATGTTTATTTTTCATTTCTTCAAGTCTTTTCAACATATAATTTCCAATTTTTTTAGCATTATCTAATAAATTTTCATGTTCAATTATTTCAATTGTTTTTAATCCTACTGCCATATCAATCCTATGACCTCCACCCCATGTAGAAGAAACAGCACCAGGTTCTTTAGGATCATATTCTTTTGAAGAAACAACAGCCCCTACTTGTAATGCTTTTGCTGTTGTCATTATGTCTGGTTTAATACCATAATGTTCAAAAGACCACCATTTTCCTGTTCTTCCCAATCCTGTTTGAACTTCATCTACTATTAATGGAAAATTATATTTTTTAGAAGTTTTCCTTAAACTTTTAATAAATTTTTTACTAGCGATATTATATCCTCCTTCACCTTGTATGCATTCTACTATAATAAAAGCTGGAAGCCACTCCCTTGCTATTAAATCTTCTAAACCGTTTATTTCAGGATCTTTATCATCTGTACAGAATTTTATCAGTTCATGATTTATTTCAGGATAATTTTTCTTTTGTACAGCCTTACTGTCCGTGAATGTCAGTGCTCCCAATGTTCTTCCATGAAAAGCATGAGAAAAAGAAACTCCTGGCAATGGACCTTTTTTTCTAAAAGCAAATTTGATTGCATTCTCAACAGCTTCAGCACCTGTGTTAACCAAAAGAACTTTACTTAAGTTTTTAGGTGTTGTTCTTAGCAATTTTTCTGCAAGTTTAACTTGTTCTTCTGAATAAAAATCTTGTCCAGCTATTTTATGAGCTCCTGTACCTACAAAACTGCTTAAAACTTCTATGATATCAGGATGATTATAGCCAATAGCACAAGAACAAACATTAGAATTAAAATCCAGATAACGTTTACCGTCTATATCTTCTATATAGCAACCAAAGCCTGATTTTATAACTAAGGGATAAGCAAAAGTAGTTTCTATGCAAGCCTTCTTCGTTCTTTCTACTATTTCTTTTGCATTCATAATAATCATTTCATTAATAGATATAAAATAGCTTTTTGAATATGCAATCTGTTCTCAGCTTCATCGAAAACAATTGAATGCTTACCATCTATTATTTCAGTTGTAACCTCAAAACCTCTGTGAGCAGGTAAACAGTGCATAAACAAATAATTAGGTTTTGCTGATTTTACAAGCTTAGAATTGATTTGAAATTGTTTGAAAACTTTATCTCTCATCTTTGCTTCTTTTTCTTCTCCCATGCTTACCCAAGTATCAGTTATAATTACATCAGCATCTTTCACAGCTTCTTCAGGATTATGGGTTAGTTTTACTTTACCTAATTTTTCTTTTGGCTCATAACCTTTGGGTATTGCTACAACCAATTTAAAATTCAATATTTTCGCAGCCTCTATCCAAGTATTGCAAACATTATTTCCATCTCCGACCCATGCAAAGTTTAGATTTAATGTCTTCTTTTTTTCTAAAACAGTAAATATATCTGCAAGAATTTGGCAGGGATGATACAAATCACTTAAACCATTTATAACAGGTACTGATGCGTATTTTGCTAGATCAACAATAGTCTCATGCTTAAATGTTCTTGCTACAATTCCATCTGCATATCTTGACAAGACATTTGCTGTATCGGCTATTGTTTCTCCTCTTCCAATCTGCATTTCATTTGGTGTTAAAAATATGGCATCTCCTCCTAGTTCAACCATTGCCACCCAAAAACTAACAACAGTTCTAGTAGAAGGTTTTTCAAAGTATAATACTAAAGTTTTTTCAAAAAGATATTTGGTTCTCTTTCCCTTTAGTTTCTTAGTCATTTCAAATACTTTTTCTATATTTTTTTTTGTTAAGTCTTTTAATGATAACAAATCCTTTTTCATTTAATCACAGTTCCAGCTTTTCTTTCTAATGCCTTATCTAATAATTCTGGTTTTGTTATTAAAACTCTTTTCCCTTTTTTCAAAAAATTAATACTAGCTAATATTTTAGGTTTCATTGAACCTTCCTTAAAATGATTCATAAGTTTTTTAGCTTCTTGAGAATTCATTTCTCTTATTGAAATTGGTTTTTTACTTCCATAATTAAGGTAAACAGAATCGACATCTGTTAGAAATATCAATAAATCAGCCTTTAATTGAGTGGCTAAAAGCTGGGTTGCATAATCTTTGTCAATAACAGCTTCTACTCCCTTTAATTCTTTATCTTTAATAACAGGAACTCCACCTCCACCGCATGCTATTACTATAAAGTTCTGTTTTATCAGAGATTTTATTTGTTCAACCTCTATTATCTTTTTTGGCTTTGGGGATGCAACAATTTTCCTCCAACCTTCAGGTTCTTTGATCATATCTTTTTCTATTTTTTCTTTGTAGTATGGACCTACTGGTTTTGTTGGATTTTTAAACGCCTTATCGTTTTTATCAACCAGAATCTGAGTTACAACAGTTACAGCCTTTTTATTTAAAATGTTTTGAATTGATTTTTGAATTAAGTAACCTAGTTGACCTTGTGTCATTGCGTCGCAAACATCCAAAGGCATGGAAGGAACTTCTTTTGTTGATTTTTGCTGAATTAGCAAATCTCCTACCTGAGGTCCGTTGCCATGAGTTATAACTAGTCTATATCTTTTTGACAAATTTTTAAGATGAGAAATAGTTTGATTAATGTGTTTCATTTGTTGTTCTAAGGTTCCTTTTTCATTTGGTTTTATCAATGCATTTCCACCTAGAGCCACCACAGCTGTTTTCATAATATATGTAAGAAATGGTTTGTATATATTTTATTCTAGCCTTACGAAATAAGTTTAAATACTTTAATACTTATACCATTTGATAGTGATAAAATGAAAGGAGATTATGTTGAATTAAAATTAGGAAGACAAGAAGGTCATACAGATTTTCCTAAAAGTGGAGATCATAGTTTTACCTACAATGATGATTTTAGGCTCGTACCATATGGAGATTCAGCCATTGCAGCATATAGAAAAGTTACTGAGAAAGCTAATGAATCTAGTAGCGTTATAAGAGTTATAGGATTAGTGAATCCAACACTTAGAGCATTATCAGAAAGCGGATTAAATAGAACAATATCAAAAAGCAGAGTAAGAATTCCAAAGTCTGAAATTAGTAAGATAGAAGATGGTAGTGATAAAAGAGATACAGAAGAAATTATAAGAAATGAATTCGGTAAAACATCAGAACCTGTTATATTCGAGTAACTAAGTATCAATCTGAGCCCTTTGTAATTTTCCTGAGTAATCAAAGTAAACTGTTTTTAATTCTGAAAATTCGTCTATTCCTGTAATTCCACCCTCTCTAGTATTTCCGGTGTGTTTAACTCCACCGAATGGCAAGTGAACCTCAGCGCCAATTGTTGAAGCATTTATATAAGTCAAACCAGCTTCAAGTTTTTTAATAACAATAAAAGCATTTCTAATATTGTTTGTATAAATAGAACTGCTTAATCCATATTCGATTGAGTTTGCAATTCTAATTGCATCGTTCAGATCTTTAGCTTCTATCAAAGAAACGACAGGCCCAAAAATCTCTTCTTGAGCAATTCTCATATCTATAGTGCAATCTGTGAACAAAGTTGGTTCAAAGAACCATCCTTTCATTTTAGGTACATGACCGCCAATCAAAAGTTTAGCTCCTTCTTTTAACCCAATTTCACAATAGCTTTTTGATTTTTCCTGAGCAGCCTTATTTACTAAAGGTCCTATATCAGTTTTCTTATCCAAACCGTTTCCTAACCTCAATTTTTTAATCCTTTCAACAAGCATTTTTTCAAATTTTTCTTTTATCTTTTCATGAACTATGACTCTGGATGCAGCAGTGCATCTTTGTCCAGTTGTTCCGTAACCACCCCATATCACTCCATCTAAAGCTAAGTTTAGGTCAGCATCATCCATAATTATTATTGGATTTTTTCCACCTAGTTCTAAACTGACTCTTTTGATTCCAGCCTCTTTTAGAATTGTTGCACCAGTATCTTTATGTCCTGTAAACGAAATAATTCTTACTTTTTTATTTCTGGCTATGTCCATTCCAACAGTTCCTCCTGGTCCGGTAACGAGATTAACCACTCCCTTTGGGATTCCTGCTTTTTCAAGGATTTCAACAAATTTAATCGCGCATAGTGGTGTATCTGATGAAGGCTTAAAAACAATTGTATTGCCACAAATCAAGGCAGGCATTATTTTCCAAGAAGGTATTGCTATTGGAAAGTTCCAAGGGGTTATCAAGCCTGCTATACCTATAGGCTGTCTAACTGTCATTGCAAATTTGTCTTTTAACTCAGAAGTTGTGGTATGTCCAAATAATCTTCTTCCCTCTGCTGCCATGTAATATGTCATATCGATTGCTTCTTGAACATCTCCTCTTGCTTCTATTAAGACTTTACCCATTTCTTCTGTTATGGTCTTTGCTAGTTCTTCTTTATTCTCCTTTAGCAATTCTCCTATTTTAAAAAGAATCTCTCCTCTTTTTGGAGCAGGAGTCTCAGACCATTTCTCAAAGGCTTTCTCAGCTGCATCAACTGCTTTTTTCACATCATTTTTATTTCCATTTTGAAACTTTCCTATTGTTTCTAAAGTAGCAGGATTTACTCTTGAGAATGTTTCTCTAGATTCAGAATCTACCCATTCTCCATCAATATACATTTTATAAGTTTGAGCCATAACCTTTATTTTGATTTGCCGCTATAAAAAACTTTTTATAGCTTTCCATTGAATTAATATTTGGGTTGGTATGACCGGGAAAAAATTTTGTCAAACTGAATAAATTGTCTATTTCTATTAATATTTATAGTGAAATTATAATTTCTTTTATATGCGGGGATGGCAGATCAGCTCATGCGCTCGATTCAAAAGAAGGCGAACCTGCAGAGCGAGATAGAGGGGTGCAACTCCCCTTCCCCGCTCATGGTGATTAAATGTTAAAAGTTTACAATACTTTGACGAGAAGAAAAGAGGAATTTATTCCTCTGGAGAAAGGCAAAGTAAAAATGTTTGTCTGCGGTCAGACTGTCTATGACGATGCTCATCTGGGTCATGCAAAGACTTACATAAACTTTGATGTCATAGTTAGATGGCTGAGATACTTAGGCTTTAAAGTATTTTACGCACAGAATATCACAGACATAGACGACAAAATAATTAAAAGGGCAAATGAAAAAGGTATAACATTCAAGGAATTAGCAGATTTTTATATAAAAAGATTTTTTGAGGACATGGAAGCTTTAGGAATAAAACAAAATGTTGATTTATTTCCTAGATCTTCTGAATATATTCCACAAATAATTGAGCAAATTCAAACTCTTATCAAAAAAGGTTATGCATACGTGATAGAAGGCGACGTTTATTATGATGTTAACAAGTTTAAAGATTATACAAAACTTTCTGGAATGACTGTAGAAGAACTAACGAAGCACAGAATAGAACCTAACCCTAGGAAGAAAAATACCTTTGATTTCTCATTATGGAAATCAGCAAAACCTGGCGAACCTTCTTGGGATTCACCGTTTGGCCACGGTCGTCCGGGTTGGCATATTGAAGATACTGCCATGACCGTAAGCATATTTGGGCCTCAATATGATTTTCATGGTGGTGCAACAGAACTTATATTTCCCCATCATACAAACGAAATAGCTCAAGCAGAAGCAGCTACAGGGAAAAAACCATTTGTTAAATATTGGTTGCATAGTGGAGTCCTTAACATTAAAGGAGAAAAAATGTCAAAATCCTTAAAGAATTTTATAAGAATAAGAGAAGCTTTAAAAGAGTATGAACCAGAAGTTCTAAGAATGTTTTTCGTGTCTACTCATTACAGAGCACCAATTGATTTGGATGAAAATGCAATAAAGCAGGCAAAGGAAAAATTAGATGCATTTTACAATATAATAAATAGAATAAGTAATTCGATGAAAGATGAGAAGATTGATGATAAAAGATTAGAGAAATCAATAGAAGAAACAAAAATTAAATTTGAAAACGCAATGAATGATGATTTTAACACACCTTTAGCCTTATCAGTCCTATTTGAATTAGCTAAAGAAACTAACAAGTTTATAGACGAGAATGGAAAAATAAGCAAACAGACAGGAGAAAAAGTAATAAAAACTTTCAAAGAGTTAGGATATATTTTTGGAGTTCTTCAAAAAGAGACTAAAAAAGAAATTCCAAAAGAAATAATGGACTTGATTATTAAAAGAGAAGGCTACAGAAAAAGAGGAGATTTTGAAACAGCAGATAAGATAAGAAAAGAATTAGCCGAGAAAGGCATTTTAGTAGAAGATACTCCTGAAGGTTCTAGATGGAAGAAAATTAAATAGTAAAACCTTTTCCTAATTTTCTCTTTAATTTATTCATTTCTTCTTGTTTTTCTACTAATCTTCTAATCGACTCAAAAACTTCTATAAATCCTATTCCAATAAGAATAAAACCTGTAATCTGTGCTGGTTGAAAATCTTTAAAGAATCCTGCAATAACAATTCCGGCTGTAACAAAAGCCAAACCAGTCCTCATAAAAGATAAAATAGTTCTTTCTTTTGAAAGAAGAACTTGTTCTTCTTCAAGTAACTCTATCTTATCTCTTTTCATAATTAATCTTTTAATAAACCTATATAAAAAGTTTTGACATTCTAGAATTTTCGATTTTATCCCATATTTCTATCAGTCTATCTAATTTTGCTTTTCTTTCTCTTCCATAAATTCCACATTTTATTATAGGTGACTCTACTCCAACAGCCAAGTCGGAAATAAAACTATCAGTTGTATCACGAGACCTATGAGAAACTATTGTTTTAAAATTAGCTTTCTTAGCAATTTTTACTGTTTCTAAAGTTCTAGATACAGTTCCTACTTGGTCAGGTTTTATTATAATTGCATTTCCTGCTTTTCTTTTTATTCCTATTTTTATTCGAGAAGGTTGGGTAGCAAAAATGTCATCTCCAACAATTAAACATTTAGCTTTTTTTGTTAGTTCAGCAAAATGTTTAAAGTCATTTTCATGGAATGGATCTTCAACATAAAAAAGATTATAAGTTTTTATCAAATCTAAAACAAATTCTAATTGTTCTTCAGGTGAAAAATTTCTTTCAGGATGCAAATAAGCATATTTACCTTTTTTATAAATTTGAGACGCAGCAAAATCTATTCCAATCCTTCCTCCATTTTGTTCTGCTATTCCACTTAGTAAATCTAAAGTATCGATATCACTTAATTTGCACATCCATGCTCCTTCATAATTGTTACCAATTAAAATGTTTTTTGATTTTAGAATTTTTCCAATTTCTTTCCATATGGATAAATTAATTTCTATTGCTTCTTGTATTGTTTTTGCTTTGTTCGTTACTAAGAATTCTTGTTCAGATGTATATCCTTTGTGAGCTCCACCGCCTATAACATTTCCTAAAGGATTTGGAAATGTTTTTGATAAAGGATTCAAAAATTTATAAACTTTGTTATCAGAAGAAGCTCTTAATCCTGCAATAGATAAAGCAAGAGATAGATTTGCCCCAATTCTTTCTATTCCAACTCCTTCAATTATTTTATCTATATCTCTTTCATTTTTTCCAATGAACTTCTTTTTTATTTTTGGAAAGTTTTTAATAATAGTATTAACATCTAAAATCTTAGCTTCATAATCTCCTTTAGATGTTCCTAAAGGACTAGAAGCATAAAAGATTCCTTTTTCATTTTTTATAGAAATTTTTATTGTTCTTGAATTACAAGAAGTAAATATTTTAGATATTGATAAATCTTTTATCATATCATCAATCAGATTTTTCAGGTATCTTGGTATCCAGCGGTATAACTCCTTCCTCGAATTCTTTTTCTGCTATTTCTATTGGATCTCTTATATCTGTTTTAATCATTATTGGAGCTCCTCTAGCTATTTGTAAAGCTCTTGCTCCAATTATTCTTGCTCTTTCAAATCTAGTATACTCTTTTGACACTATAATCACTAACCTATATATTTCAGTTCTTCAGGTTTTTTCTCTTTTTTCATCTGTTCTATTGCTTGATTCTGTATGTCTTCAAGTTTTTTAATAAAATCATGCATTGCCTTTACTTTTTCATCAAGTCTTGATAGGTCAATTTTTATTTTTAATATTTTCTCTAATACCCCTAGAACAGCTTCAGCTGCAGTTGGATCTGTTATTATTGGAAAACCTGTTGTTTCTCCTAATAGGACAATGCCTTTTAATCCGTAAAGTTTAGATAGTCCTACAAGCAAGCCTGATGCTCCGACTATTGTTCCTATCTGTCCTTCGATATCAAAGTTAATTCCAAATTTTTTATATTCTTTAACCATTTCAGATTCTGTAACTATACCATAAACCTTTGGTTTTTCAGAAACTTTTCCTGTTCCAAATCCACCTACTGTTATTATATGCTTGCAACCTAAACTGTTCAAAAATTCTAATATTTTTCCAGCAATTTCATAGTGACCTTTGGGATCGTATGTTTGGCAATCTCCTATCAATAAGATTAAGTCTTTTCCTTTGCATTTGCAATAATAAAATTCATTTCTTAATGTGTGTATCATATTATTGTGTATCATCACAAATGGAAAGAAGTATGGTGAATAAAGATCTGCAAATTTTTTGGCTTTTAACTGATGAACCATGTATCCAATTGCAATTCTACCAATATTCCCGATTCCTGGCAAACCAACTAAACAGATAGGATTTTTAAGTTTTGGTTTTTCATCCATAAAGATTTTTGTTTCAAGCATGCTATCAGTTTTGCTTTTATCTAATTTAAATCTTTGCTCCTCTTCTATATTTTCCATATTTTTTCTCTTTTTCTAATGAAAATTTTAAAGGATGAGCACTTATTGTTTTTATTTTACAATTTGGGCATAAATCTTTCAAAGTGTAAGTTTTGCAGTTAGGACATTTTTTCATTAACATTTACTCAACTTTAAAACTCCCTTCGCCACCAAGATTTTCTATATTTTTTATAATTTCTTCAGATGCTTCAGATAATATTTTTTCTCCCATTTTTGCATTTTTTGTTTTTATTGATAAAGAATAATTAGGAGCAGATATATATTTTATTTCTAGATCATGTTTTTTCTCTACTTCAGTCAAAACATTTTTTATTATTTCTATTCCGTTTGGTTTAAAGCACTTTAAATTCAAAATTCCTTTTATTACAACTTCTTTAGGCTCCATTTGCTCTTTTGCAATAGATTTTATAGTGTTCGCCCATTCTTCAGGAACACCTTTTTTTATTAATATGTCATAGCCTTGAGGAGTCATAGACATCTGAAATGCTTTAAAATTCTCTCCAAAAACCTCTATAAGTTTAGAGCCAATTTGGTTTCTTGCTTCTTCAGGAGTCATATTTAATTTCTTTGCTACTTGTGCAAGCATTTTTTCAGCTTTTATTTCTCTTTTAAATTCTCTCATTTTTTCTTCAGAATCATATTTTTTAACTCTTTTTAAACTTAGAGCAATATGTCCATTTTCTTTGTCTACGTTCATTACCAATGCAACAACTTTCTGTCCAACCTTTACAAAATCTTTTATGTCTCTTACCCATTTTCCAGCAACTTCAGATATATGAACCATACCCTCTTTTTTATCGTATTCTTCTAGACTAATGAAGACAGAAAATGGATTAACTCTAACAACATTTCCTATTATCAATTCTCCTTTTTCAGGCCATTCCCTTTTCATCATAAACACTTTATAAAATAGAATATTTAAATTTATTCAAAAACTTGTAAAACTTTAGATTTTATTTTAGCCTTTCCGCCAGTTGCTTCAGCTAATTCAGAACCACAAACCAAGCATTTAATGTTAGAAGAAGCTTTGTTGAATATTACCTGTTCATTCTTACATTTAGAGCAAACAACTTTTAGGAATTTACTTTCTGTTTTAGGAATTATTTCTTTCATTAAACCTTCTTCTTAATTTCAAATATTTTCACTCTAAATCCTTTTCCAACATTATGTTCTTTACCACACTCTTTACATTTATATCTTAAATCTAATTTCTTTGTAGGTTTTGACCTTCCTTTAGGATTGGTTCTGGGATAGCTTCCAAAACCTTTCATCTTTCTTTTGAATATTCTTTGACCATGAGACAATAAACCTCTAACCTTTTTTGCACTTACTCTCCTAACTTCATGTATTGTATGCTTTCTGCAAAATGGGCAAAATCTATTTTGAGTTTTTGGTACTTCCATCAATTCACCTTTTTATAGACTTAATTTAGTAAGATTTATATAGATTTCTTTTTAAGAAAAATTCATTCTAAAATGTTTTCTCCTACTTTCCTAGAAATCAAAAGATTACCTATTTCTTCTGGTAATGTTATAACATCTCCAGCCTTTAATGGGCCATAATTTTTTAAATCAGAGCCTACAAACTCAGGTAGGTCTTTTAGGGCTTTAACTAATAATTTTCCGTCAGGTTTAACAAATATGTTTTTTACCTCTTCTTCAGGCTTTAGTTCTTCTACAGTCTTTTTTGCATCCTCAATTTTTTCTTCAACAATGGTATCATACCCTTTAAACCTTTCATTCATTTCATTTTTAAATAATTTTAAAGAATTAACAACTTCGTCAAAAAACTTTCTTTCTTCATCACTAAGATTGGTGGGAGGTAACTCGCCCCTTATTGTTCTCAAGGCAGATAAAACAATCTTTTTCTGTCTTCTGTTTATTATGTCATCCAATAGCTTTTTAGCGTTTTCAACCTCTAACAAAGAAGTGGTATCCCTCAAATTTTCTTTGTGTTTAAACCAGTTTCTAACAGATTCAAAAAAACCTTCTGGCAGTTTTTGCAATTCCTCTTCTTTTTCTGCTCTATGAGCATTTCTTATTGTTTCATATGTTATTAGTTCCATGATATCACTAGATATTAAACTGTATAAAGATAAAAATTAATAAAGGTTTGCTTACACAAAATAGTAATGTTATTGTTTTTTCTTTCTATAGTCTATATCAAAGTTGTCACATAATCCGAGTTCTATATGTTTTTGTTTATTATTTTCGTCTTCAAGCCAATCTAACTTTACTTTAGCTCCTGGGCTGATGTCGGTATCAACTGCTCTAAGACAATCAACTGCATTCTTACGAGTCAGTGCTTCAATAGAGAATAAACCTAGTCTTTCTAAACCTTTTTTATCCTTTGATTCCATGTATTCTTGCTTAGCTACGTGAATGGCTACATCCATACAATCTACGAGTTGGTAGACTTCTGGATCTTTAGAAAGTTTAGAAGGACCAAAACCGCCAAGTTTTTCAATCTTGTCTAAATAAACCCTAGCAGTTTCTTCAGCATACTTGCCTCTTTTTTCTTTAGAAACCTTTCCGATTATTCTTGAAACAATTTCGCTATCTGTTGTTTTGTCAGGATCTATCATTATATCACTAGCTAACACTTAGAAGGAAATCTTTTTATGCTTTTCTAAAATAAACCAAATTTGTTTATTGATAATTTTTCACCCTTTTCATTAATCTGAAAGGATAATTAACAGGATTCTTATAACAATATTCATCTGGTTTGCATACTCCTATAGAAACATAGAATAAATCTGAATAACATTTGGCTGGTATGAGCTCTCTTTTTTGCCTGAAATGCCATTTCAACTGACTTTTAACAAATCTTTCATTTAAAACCACAGAATTGATTTTGTTCCATTCTCTAATCCTTTTCTCTATATCTTCTGGCTTCCAATTCATTGCTCTAAGAAATGTTGCTAGCGTAAACAAAGATCTTTTTTTACCGTCTGACAAACCATTTAAAATAAGCTTGATACAAGGTGGAAAGTACTCTTCTGGTACTGGTTTCTTAGACTTAATTACTAAAGGTTTTGGCTTTATGACTTCTTTTGGTTGTTTAGCTTTCCAATCCAAAGCTTTTATTAAAAATTCTGTAGCTTCACCCTCTTTGTTGACTAAGAACTTAACATCGGTTTTAATTTTTTCTGGGCTTGCCATTTCTTTTTTAAAATCTTTCAAATCTTCAAATTTTATTGGCAAAGATACTAACCAGTATTTTGAATGCAAAGAATAAGGCATTCTAAACAAATGTCGGTTACCCCAATTCTTTTCTATGTCTATGAATTCGTACGGAGATAACTCTGAAACAGATTTAACATTTTTTACCAAAGAGGCAACACCGCCTTCTAAAGCTATAAGTTCTTCTAGTAATCTGTCTTTGATAACTTCTTTTAGATATTCTGCTAATGCTTGTGGTATTTCTGGATATTGTTTTCTAGTTTCCTTGAAATCTATTTTTTCAGGAAATGCCTCACTGCTTATTGCAAGGTGAAAGCCACGACTTCCGCTAAACTTTATTGTCGGAGTAGTTCCTAAATCTTTTAAGAAATCATAAACAATCTTGGTTGCAGCAATTGCATGTTCTAGTTTTACCTTCGCATCGATATCAATGAGGAAATCAAACCCTTTTCTTAAGTTATCTATTTCTTCTTGCCTTAAATTCACAGATAATTGCATTGGTTGAGACCATTTTTCAACAGAACAATGGAATGCTACAACGCCTCTCTTCACTCTTTCCTCTATATCCTTCGGATACAACAAGATATCAGGCCTTTTCAAGTACGAACCATCTTTAACAGATCCTACGACTTCTCTGTCTTTAGCTACTTCTAGTATTATGTTTTGTATTTCAGACTTAGAGTAATAATTTAGAATTTCAAATTGATTCATAATAAGAAATATAACATAATATTATTTAAATTGATTTTTTACTTTGTTTTTAAGACCTTTAATACCTTTAATTAAATATTCCTTTCCATAATGAACCAACCCTGAACATGTTAATGGTTCATCATTTTTCATCATCTCAAAATCATATATAATTTTCATTCCGCCAATAGCTAAACCTAGAACAGTTTCATAATGACCTTGTCTAATGAAATTAAAAGGAGCTGATATAATAATACCATCTACAAGTGCGTCAAAAATTATATAATGTATTCTTTCCACGTTTAAGTTATAAATATTAAAACTTAAATATTCAAGTGATTAAAATGGAAAATTTACTTAAAAGAAAAGTAGAAGATATGAATCTGGAAAAGATTAATTTTTCAGATTTAATTAGACAAATGGATTCTTCAGGAGGCTTCTCTGCTAAAAACTTGGCTAAATCAGTTTCTATTTTAGAAGATATGATTAAGGATAAAGGTTGTAAGAAATTTCTCTCATTTCCAGCATGCATAGTAGCAACAGGTCTGAGAGGGGCTATTTCGCAAGCAATAGAAAAAGGTTTGTTTGATATCATAATAACGACCTGTGGAACTTTAGATCATGATTTAGCAAGAGCTTATGGTGGAGAATATTATCATGGTTCATTTGAATTAGACGATAATAAATTACACAAATCAGGAATAAATCGATTGGGAAACGTTCTTATACCAAATGAAAGTTATGGAATTATTTTAGAAAAGAAAATGAATCCTATTCTTGAGGAACTTGTCAAGCAAAAGAATGAATGGTCTGGGAGAGAATTAATACATGAGTTTGGTAAAAGGTTGGATGATAATAACTCTATTCTTTATCAAGCCTCTAAAAATAATGTTCCAATCTACGTGCCAGGCATCACTGATGGTGCATTTGGAACCAATTTGGTTTGGTTTTCTCAAGATCACAATTTCAAACTAGATATCTTAAAGGACGAGAAAGAACTGGCAGATATAGCCTTTACCAATAAAAAAACAGGAGCCTTGATGATTGGTGGCGGTATTTCAAAACATCACGTAATTTGGTATGGTCAGTTCTCTGGCGGTCTTGATTATGCAGTCTACATAACAACAGCCACGCAATACGATGGTTCGTTGTCTGGGGCGCGTTTGACTGAGGCGGTAAGCTGGGGTAAAGTTAAAGAACAAGCTAAATATGTTACAGTCGATGGGGACGCGACTATAATATTACCAATTATTTTAGCGGCACTCTATGAAAATTTAAAACTATAATAAGTAGCAAAAGAATAAATATACGTTTGTAACTATATTCCATAAATTATATGAAATTATACCTTTCTAAAGTTTACAACAGAGGACCAGCACCGTGCATTACAATCAATAATAAGATTAAAAATCTGATTGATATAAACAAATGCAAAGACAGCAACAAGTTGGCTAATTATGTCTTAACCGAATTTTATATAGATAGGAGATTCTCTCAACAAAAAATTGCTGATTTGTTCGATGTTCAACATGATACAATTAGAAGGTGGTTGGATAGACTGAATATACCGGTAAGGAGCCAAGGCGACTCTGTTTCGCTTGCTATAACAAAATACCATAAGAATTTGTTTTCTGGAAACCTTGTGGAAAAGGCATACTTGCTTGGATTAAGATGTGGCGACTTGTCTGCTCAGAAGCATGGGAGAAACATTAGAATTGATGTCAGCTCTACTCATCCCGATATGTTAAGACTTTTTGAAGATGTCTTTTCAGCTTACGGTAAGATAGGAATATATCCTAAATTTGACAAAAAGCCCTTAATAACACGCTTTCATAGTTATCAATGGAAAATCTATTGTGATGTCGACAAGAGTTTCGAGTTTATTTTAAAGAAGTGTGATAGAATTCCAAGATGGATAAAAGAAGATGAAAAATTGTTTTATTCATTTTTGTCGGGCTATTTTGATGCTGAAGGTTGTTTAAATATTAGCTATAACAAATCTAACAACAGTAGCCTATTGTGGACGATACATTCTACAGATAAGCATATCTTGAAAGACATTTACGATTTTCTATTAAAGAGAGGATTCAATGTCAATATGAAACTGGCTAAAGAAGCAGATGGAATAGAATACAATAAAGATTATTGGTCAATTACTGTTTGCATGAAAATTCAAGTACTAAAACTATTAAAAAATATGAAATTAAAACATATGGAAAAGATAATTAAACACAATCTTGCATTAGAGCTTATCAACACTAGTTGGAAAGGTGCTGATAGTAAAATAAGAGAGCTTAGGAAGAGTATAAAGAATGGGGTCAGAAAATGCGTGGAATCGGCAAAGAAAGAGTATGTGAAAAGACATCCATCTTTACAATAATTTTGCCGTAATGCTTACTGTACGCTACGAAAGAATCGAATCAACTTAAAAGTCTAATGTGAATTCCTAGTGCTCCGTATTTCATCTCTTCTTGTTCGGTATAACATTCCCTAATACTTCTAATTTGTTCTTCTAAGGTTGTTCCTTTGGGGTGCCCAAACTTCTTGTAATCAAATGCGGAGTAGAGGTCCCTAAAGGTCTTGAATCTAGACAGCCCGACAGCTTTTACAACGATTTTCTCATTTGGGTTATCAATTAAAGAGAACTCGATTTCATCATCAATCTGAACTTTCTGTCTCTTTTCGTCAAAAAGTCTTACTTCAATAATCTTTTTTCCTTCCTTGATTCTAAAAAAAGGTTCTTTGAATAGTTTCATTTGGTGTCTCATAAAGGCTCAATCTCCTTAAATATGGTTTAAACTTAATTAAATCAAAACAACAATAGGATTGTGGTGGTCTAAAATTAGGAATTTCCTCTCTTATTTCAGCTAAACTAATTGGATTGATATTTTTAATCTTCTTAATAGGTAATGCATATCCATAATCAACATCTTTGAAATAAGATTTTAAACTTTCTGGAGAACTAAAAGAATGACTTTTGATTATTTTAACAAGGTTATCAATAGTATCATAAATTGGCTTGTCAAAAATTCCAACACCGCAAATTGCTTTAACTGGGGAACTTACATAAAAAACTGATTGACAAGGATTATTCAAATAAAACTTCCTTCTAAATTCATGCTTTTTTCTACCATCCAAGAGAGCCTCAAATGGATCTTTGCGAATGCTCATTAGTATTGTTTTCACAATAAAGATAGGTTAACTATATTTTAAAAACATTTCTCAGATACTCTATAGAATAGTTTCTAAATAATTTTTTCGGGGATGACGCCCATTCTCTTGTCTCGTTTAAGGTAATTTCTAAACCCTGCTTTCCAAAAGTTTCAATAAATTTTTTATAACTTATAAATTCTTCAGGAACATATTTATAAGTTCCCTCTTTAACATAAGCTGATTTTGAAAGTTTTGCACCAGACCAATCTTCTATAATTGGAGTAAAAATCCTTAAGGGTAAATCGTTGATTTGATAACCTAAAAGTCCTAGAGGTTGCATAATCTGAAATGCCATACCGGTCCAGTCGCCACCATCAACCATTAAGTTTGACGCGTTTGTCTTTTTTGCATCCTCAATAAATTTTGCTTCTTTGATAACATTTCTTATTGGAGTATTAAAATCAATTAAAGATCGATTATGAGGCGTTATATTTACCCTAACTTCCGTGATTGGGGCAAATAGTCTCGTAAGTTACGTCATAAACGTTTTTTCTTTCAACAATTATAGAATCTTTTGCTGTTTTTTCCATTAATTTGCAAGTTGGACAAGGAAAACGTATTCTCAAACGCTTTTCGGAAGGAGCAATGTACGGAATAAACTTTTCTTTGCCATCTATAATTTCAAGAAGAGTTTTCCTTACAAAAGAATTTCTTTGAAATTCTTCGTAGTATTCTGTTTCGTAATTAATTCCGGTTGAGGACGAAAAGAAATCTAAAACTTCCCTGAAAGATTTCATATAAATTTCAGATTTAGCTACCCCATCAACAAGCGAGTGACTATGCATTCTACAGTATTCTTTTTCTCCTACAATTTCTTTATCTGCTGGAACATTTTCTAGAGCTTCAAACTTTAAGACAACTGGAATTTTGAAGGCATTTTCAGCATACTCTCCAACTGCAAAAGCAGTTGCAAGGCTGGTTAAGGTGCCTATATGCGGATGTCCATTTAACTGTGCAGAATAATGAACTTCAACTGAACGGCTATCTTTCATTTTGGGTTCAAAATAATCTTTTAGGTCATCGATGATATGCGCTAATTCAACCGGTGGATAAACTAAAGGCTTTGTTTTATCAACTTCATTTATTTCCATATTAATTATAAAAAAGAAAAAAGATTTATGCTTTTGTTTACAGTACGATTCTAAGTGTTGGAAGAAGCTGTTTCTTGGGGCAAGATCAAAGAGAACACGAAATACACGACAGTCGATGGTGATGCCACTATTTTATTACCCATAATTCTAGCTGCTTTATACGAAAAGATATGATTTTACTCTTCACTGACTCGTGGTGCCAATATCATTGAAAGTGAAGCATTCTCCCCTGAAAATTCAATTCTAAGGGGAAAGTCCTTTCCAAGCTTTATTTTTGCCTTTTCAGATATCTTAGAGCCTTTTATAATTTTTTTCAAATATTCAAGAGAGTATCTAGAACTAACAGTCTCTTTTGCATTTAAATTTAAAAGTATGTTGGTTCCACTCGGTATTCTTAATTCCGATTTGCTGCTATTTCCTTCTGCATACATTCTTAGGTTATCAGTGGATAACTCTATTATTACCGAGTCGGCAATTATGTCTGCATCGTTTATTCCCTGCTCAAAAACATCAGCCCTGATTTCTGCATCAGCTGTGAATTTTAACTGATCAATTTGAGGTAATTCCTCTCTTGAAATTTGTATTAGAGGAATTGTAAATCTCCTTTTAGAATCACCTTCTAATATCACTTCAAATTTATTTTCATTTTCATCTAATCTTAATGTTAATATGTCATTTGCTGCTATTCTTTTTAGAACAGTTAAAAAGCTCAACAGATTCAAACCAATATTTGTAACCTTATCGCATTCAAACTCATCAAAACCAGATGACTTCATTTTGAAATCAATAAAAGATACCATTGCTCTATCAGCAGCTAAAAGTTCTATTCCATTTTTATCAATTTTAAACAAGCCATCATCTATTAGTTGAGAAATAGTTTCTATACTATCTCTAAGTAATTTCGGATCTTTTGTAACAGCTTTGAACATCAAATCACCTCAAAATTTAGCTATTTCTTTTGCCTTTTTATACAAATCTAGATTAAAACCTTCTAGTGTCTGTATTGCTTCGCCTCTACATTCAAACCCGTCTATTAAAGGCAATACTCTCGTTATTATTCTAATAAATTGACCTGGATGAACACTAGGCTGTTCATCAAAATATACATCTACCTTTCCAGAACCATCGTCAATGACAACAGAATTCGAACCTACATCAATAACTGTTCCTGTTAATCTAACTCTAACATCAAATTCAGGTTGAATATCTGTTATTTTCTTTTCAACAGCAGGCAGTCTTCTTCTCATAAGTTTTTCATTTGGCATAAAAATTCTATAGTCTATTACAAATAAATAGTTTATTCACTATGACTGTAGAAATTTAAATAAAGATGTCAATTATATACTTATGGTTTTAGAGTCAATATACCCTGTTAAAAAGGTTATAAGAAATCCACTAGACATGTTCATATTTTCTATGGTAATTTCCTTTGCTTCTATTTTTATTGCCAATTATATATTTCCTGGTCCTTCATTGGGAAAAATAGTAACACTTTTCATAACAGTTGCTGTAACTCCTATGTTCTATAGACTATTTAGAGTAGAGGAAAACATAGAAAGGAAAGAAGCTGAACATAAGATTCATGAAAAATTTTTTGAAAGGCATGAAGAAACAATAAAGCTTTTCTCTCTCTTCTTTTTAGGAGTTCTTATAGCTATTTTTGTCTTTTCAATAATTTCACCAGAAGAATATGTTAAATCAACATTCGAGGACCAATTAGCAGAAATAACAAGAGTTACTTCTATATCAGGATCTTTTGTTGCTTCAGATATGTTAGAACTGATAGTTACAAATAATCTTAGAGTTATGGGTTTATGTTTTCTATTATCTTTCTTGATTGGAACAGGAGCGATTGTTATTCTTAGTTGGAATGCCTCTATTTTAGCCATTTATTTAGCTTCTTTTGTTAGAAAGGGCTTGGTTGAGGAATTCATAGTCAGAACAATCAGTTTGGTTCCTCATGCTCCTGTTGAGATAGCAGCATATTTCTTAGCAGGAATGGCAGGAGGTGTTTTTTCTACAGCTATTATAAGAGAAAAACTCTTTAGCAGGGAATTTTTATTGGTTTTTAGAGACTCCCTATTTCTACTAGGCTTATCTGTTTTAGCTGTTATTGTTGGAGGATTTATAGAAGTTTTTGTTTAATATTTTTTAGGGCCTGTCGTTCAACTTGGTTTAGGATCCGAGCTTACATAAAGGCTTAACGGGAGTTCGAAATCCAGGTTCAAATCCTGGCGGGCCCATTAACCTTTTAACTGAATACTTATATTCTGGTTTTCTCATATTTTTAGTATGTGTTTTGATAAACTAAAGAAAATGTTTAAGAAGAGTTGATGTTATGGAAAGATTAGAAACTGTCCTGATTCTAATAGTGATTTTATTAGTGATTACAGTAATATTTCTGATAACAAAATGTCCTCAACAGAGTAGCCCTGAAAATATAACTCTTTCAAATCAAACTAATCAAACAATACAAGTTTCAAATTGTTCTATTGAAAATGAATTAAAAGATTTTATAAAAGAATCAGCAGTAGCTAACTTTTCTACAAACTATCTTGGTATTAAAGGTTTCCACGTTAGTGGATGGATTGATGATTTTGGTATTAATGGTGATGTTACGTATTGTAGAAATGGAAAGAGTGAAGGAGAAAATATCAACTATTGGTATTGTACAGTTGATATTAGCATGGCAAAGGATATTGTAGATTCCAATGGGGTTATTACAGAAAGCATTAGAAAAAAAGTCATCAAGCTTACTTTAGATTCAGAATTTAATGTTACTGGAATAGATTGTAGAAACTGCACCTCATATGAAAATTGCGATCCTAGACCATCATTAAAATCAAAAGAAGAATTGTGCAAAAACTCAGGTGGAACAGTTAAAACTCAGTTATGCTGTAAATCAGTTAGTGACTTTCCTGATACTTGTTTGATTGGAGCTTGTGGATGTTCTGAAGAAAATAGTCATGAAGTAAAGATTTGTGATTGCGGAGAGGGAAACTGCTGGGACAGCAACAAGGTTAAATGCATAGCTAGTTCAGTTCCTTAAATTATTATTTCTTTAAATCAAAATTTTCTAGCAAAAGTTAAGAAGCCAGTATGTGCTAGCATATAAGTTTTAGGTCTGGTGAACTGTTTTATAGTTTGCCATTCTCTTTGAATATTTTCAAGGATTTTTATGTCAACGAAATCATATTTTTTCAATTTATTGTAAACTTTTTTAACTTCCTCAATATGCATAGAATAAATAGCAATCCAACCACCAGCTTTCAAGGCTTTGAAAGCATGTTTTACAACCTTTTCAGGATTTTTCATGTCTAGTGTTATCAGGTCCACACCTTTTTCCTTTATCCCTTTGGTTATATCATATTTTCTCAGGTTAAAATCTAAACCAAAATTCTTCATGTTTTTCTTTGCAATTTCATAGAATTCCTTGCTTTTTTCATAAGAATAAACTCTGCATCCCATATTTGCTAAAAACAAAGCTAAAAAACCAGAACCAGTCCCAGCATCCACAACCTTCCAACTTGGAGAACAACCTGTGATTGAAGTTATCAGGGCTGAATCTTTGGGTAAAATTATTTGTGGACCTCTTTTCGCTTTTCTTAACAAGTCAATTATGTTGGGTTTAACAACCCTAAACTCTTCCTTTCCAATCTTTATCTTGATTCCAAAACTTTTGCCAACTAATTTTCTCAGGTCAAATGTTCCATATTCACAGCTAAATAAGATAGGTTTAACAACATAATTTTTCTTCTTTCCTAACAGCAAAATCATTTTTTCTTTTGAAATTTTCAAAACTTAACACCTCTTATTAATCATGTTTTCATTTATATATTAATCCTCAAAATATAAATTATGCTTGAATTGCTGTTGCTTGCTATAGCAATTATAGGAAGTTTTGCAGCAGGCTTTTATGATTTAAAAACTTCAAATGTTCCAGACAAAGTTTGCATCTCAATGATAATTTTAGGTTTAATTATTCATTTCATAACAGGCCTTTCAACAGGTGATTTTAGTAGTTTAATAAATGCTTTGATGTTTGGTGGATTGTTTATGGCATTTGGCTTGTTAATGTATTTTTCTGGACAGTGGGGAGGTGGTGACGGAGAACTTCTAGTTGCTATAGGGGTTTTACTGCCAAACTCAACTTTAGTCCATACTCATTTTCCATTTGCTTTAAGCTTTTTTATAAACAGCTTTTTTATTGGTGCATTTTATTCTATTTTTTATTCTTTTGTTCTAGCTTATAGAAATCCTAAAATAGCAAAGAGTTTTTTCAAAAACTTAAAAGGTTTCATATTGATTCCTGTTTTATTTTTCTTTTGTTTATCAATTTTATTACTAGCAATTTCACAGAATTTAGCTTCACTTGTTTCTTTCCTATTTTTCATTTTAATAGTTTTCTATAAATTTTCAAAATCAATAGAACAAGGATTTTATAAAAGAATTCCTGTTAGCAAACTAAAAGTTGATGATATGATTGGAGAAGACATACCTAAGTTAAAGATTTATAAAAATGTCATTCGTGGATTAACAAAAGAAGAAGTTGCAAAAATAAAGAGAATTAAAAGATACGTTATAATTAAAGAAGGAATAAGATATGGTTTGGTATTTCCATTAACTTTGCTCTTCACTCTTTTCTTCGGTGATATTTTCTTCCTTTTGCTTTGATTTTTTGTACTCTTCAACCATTTCTTGTGCAGCTTCTTCATAGCTTATTTTTGGGTCAAACCCTAATTCTTTTCTTGCTTTAGAAATATCAAAAGTTCTATTAGCAGTTATTTTTTCTACGTATTCAGGAATTATACTCGGTTGTTCTTTATTTATTTTAAATTTTAAGAGTTTAGAATAGGCTTGAATCTTTGCTAAAGACAGTGAAACAGATTTTGTAGGAGGGGACACATTTAGATATTTACATATCAAATTCCAACAATCCTTCTGAGTCCTGACATCCTTTCCAGCAACAATGTAAACTTCTCCTGGTTTTCCTCTTTCTTTTACTAGTAATAAAGCTTGTATTAAATCATTTATATGAATATAATGTATAAAGTTCTTTCCATCTCCTATAAATGGAAGTTTACCCTCCTCTAATTTAGAAATAACAACGTCATTTACAAAGGAGCCGGGTCCTATAACATCTGCAGATCTTAGTATTATTCCACCATTTTCTCTAACAAGGTTTTCAGCTTCAAGTTTTGTCTTGCCGTAATAATTTGAGGGGTGACAAGGAGTATTTTCATTAGCAGGCATTTCTTTCAATTTCTTTCCCATAACAGCTGTTGTACTCAAATAAATTATTTTTTTACCTTTAGAAACCTCTAAAAGGTTTCTAGTTCCTAGAACATTCACTTTATACATCAAGTCTTGAGGAGCAAGATAATCAACAATAGCGGCTAGATGATATATGACATCAACACCATTAACAGCCTTTTTCAAAGATTCAATATCTAAGATATCACCATAAAATGTTTCAATGTTATCGGCTTCTACTGTTTTTTCTCTTATGAAAACTCTTACATTTTCTCCTTCTTTCAACAAAGCATTTACAAGATGTTTACCTATTCTTCCAGATGCACCAGTTATAAGTACTGTCATTAAATCACAAATCTACCTAGTTACAATCCTGCAACTTCCTGGTAGTTTATTTATTGCTCTTTTCAAGGCTATTTTTGCAACCTCTTCTGAATTAAGAGGAGTTCTTATCATAAAAATTTTCTGATTAGTCTTTACTCTGGTCGCTGTTCCTATTGGCTTTCCAAAACTTCTTCTCATTCCTTGAGAGAATCTATCAGCTCCTGCACCAGTTGCCATTGAGTTTTCTCTTAAAACATGGAAAGGAAATACTAAAATTTTTAAGAAAAAGCTGTTCTCTCCTAGTTTTTTTGTTAGGTACTTAGTTGAAACAATTCTAGCAGCCTCTAGAGCATTAGACCTTATTTGAATATCTCTTTCAGCTTCTATATAATACGTTAAAGGAAAGTCTCCTAATCTGTTTCCAACCTCAAATTGATGAATTTTTGATGCTGGAACACCTTTTACATAGCTTATTCTAGGTCTCCTTATAGATACTCTTGTATAAGGCTTTTTCTTAAGTTCATGATAGCATCTGCCTGGTCTTAGACCCATAAAATCACCAAATTCTCTCTGAAATTTTTAATCATAAGAAGAATTTTGGAGCCAAAGTATTTAAATCTTAAAAATAAAATATTTTTGGTTCAAGGATATGAAACGAGCAATTTTGTTGCAGACTGTTGCTACAAACAGCAAAAATAATCGCCTTAAAGAATTTATGAATAAAGCTGTTAATGAATATAACCGTCTTTTATCTGAAAAATGGGATTGCGATTCTTTTATGGAATTCCACAACAAAACATTATCAGTTAGCAAGAAAAACACTTCCTTTAATGTTCAGGTTAGATGCTCTCTCATTAGAGATGCTTGGAAAAAGAAATCTAACAAAATTAAAGGTTTGACTGTCAAGTTTAATATACCTAGAAATTGCAAAATCTTTAATACAAAATCTAATTTCTTCATTAGATTGGGTTTGTATCCTAAAGATAGAATTGCTATTCCAATCAAGCAGAATAGAAATTATCAAAGATTCCAATCTTTAGTTCAGAGTGATTGGACTTGTAAGACTTTCGGTTTGACTAAAGATTTGCAGATTGTTGCTTTTCTATCTAAAGAGAAAGAAATACTTCAAAAAAAGAATATTATGGGAATTGATGTTAATGCAAAACATTTTGCTATTAGTATTATTTCTCCAGAAGGAAAGGTTCTTTACCAAACCTATCTAGGGAAAAATATTTGGATTAAGAGAATGAGATTCATGAAGAGAAGAGCTTTGTTTCAATCCTTGAATGCTAAAAAGAAGTTGAAAGTATTGCAACATAAAGAAAAAGATTTTATCAAAACTAACCTTGGACAAATCATCAAAGAAATTATCAATCTTGCTATCAAATATGATGCTGATATTTCCATCGAGAATCTTAAAAGATTCAAGCCAAAAGGCAGAAGATTCAATAAAATCGTTATGAAAATCCCTTTCTATAAATTCAAACAAATCCTTGAACAAAGGTGTTTTGATAATGATATTCGTTTGAATATTGTGGATAGTTGGCATACAAGCAAATGGTGTAGTCATTGCGGTGCTTTGGCTAACGGACATAGTTCCAACTATTCCCTGTTTAAATGCAAATGTGGGCAAATTGTAAATAGCGATAGAAAAGCTAGCTTGGCTATAGCTGTTAAATCTCTCTTGGAGCGGAATAGTCATATCCTTGAACCAGATATTTCTATCCAGATTTCCAAGAGACGAGTTGATGTAACCCAACTTTTACGTCCAGATGCAGTTGATAATTTATGTTCTGTGAACTATGATTATCAACATATGGAAAGCTCTAGAAACTAGAGTAGGTTACTTTTGAGAAATGTGTTTTATAAATCTTTTCTATTTCATTTTCTTCTTTCTAAACTTATCGTAAAGCCAGACCATGAAACAAGAGAGGAGATAATAATAAATCAATTCTATGATAAAGAAATCAAAATTTCCTAAATTATAGGTCAGTAAAGAAGGTGAAATTAAATAAATAATTATACCAATTAGATGGTCGCTTTGTTTTACATTTACATCGCATATCCCACAAACATACTGGGGAAGTTCAGACCTGTCTATATTAGTTCCTGAACACTTTGGTATCATACAAGGAGGTTTTCCCATTAGAGGAGAAGTGATAAAATAGAGAACTATCAAAAAAATGATTAACGTTAAAATAATCTTTCTCCAGTCCGGTTTCAGAAATTGTTTGAGAGTCATAGAAATAATTTCGAATTTCTGGTTTTTAAAGTTTTCTTTATCTCTTAATTGTTATTAGTGGCTTCTTCTTTTCAATTGCTTTTCTGTGATGTTCTCTTAGTTTTTTCTCAGCAATTTTAATTGAATCAAAAGTATTACCTATTCCACACGTGTTGCCAACACCAATTATTAATATATTTTCATTTTTCTTTGCCCTTTTTAAATTTTCTTTAATAGCTTCTATTGCATCAGGAACAGAATCAAAAATGTCTTTTCTCATGGGCATTAATGCTTCTTCATCAGAGACCTTGACTGCAATAGCATCCAGTGGAATGTTCCTCTTAACTGCTATCTCTTCTATTTCGTATCTGTCTACCCCAGTTCCACCCATTGCTACTCCTACACCTTCTGCTATTGATCCTGTCTTTTCGCCTTCTAGTCTTAATGCCGCATCTATGGTTATTAACCTGTCAATTTTATGTTTCTTAAAAAACTTTATCAGGAATTTTCCTGGATAGCCAGTTGATGCTCCTGGCCCTTCTGCTTTTGAAATCCAGATATCTCTTCCATTGATTTTTGTTCGAGCTATTACAAATTCATCTTCCTTAAAAATTTGTGGTTTCTCTTTAATTAAAGTTGTTACAACTAATGGTCCTATACCATCTCCTATTGGTATAGCTTCAGTAAATGCCTTGGTTGCATGCATCGCGGCCTTTGATATTCTTGCTATCAAAGGAATTTGCATTTGAATAATCATTGCCATTTGATACATTTTATATTTTTTAATTGTTTCTAAATAATGCCTAACAATTTTTGCTATCTGATGAGTCATCATTGCTCCTTCTAATGCATTTTTTATGTCTCTTTTATCTGCCTCTGAGGCATGAGGAGCTATTTGATCTACAAAATATTTGAATCTCTGATCTGAATTTCTGACTATGTGATCTATTTTTTTAATTACTCCATAAGGGTCTGTTTCAACAGGTGAGATGGCAAAGAAGTCCATAAAATTCTTAATTGACTCTTTAATCTTTGGAGTTGTTTTTCCTTTCAAAGATTTTATCACATATCCTCTAGATTTTTCTGCAACCTCTTCCAATTCTTCTGTATCTTTCTCTAACTTCATAATACTTTGTTGGTAAATTAGTCTAGGACCAAATAAAAAGAATAGTATACCTATGATAAACCATATTATAAGTGATACCGGATCCATTTGATTTAGTTGTATCAACATAAAAATCAGTGTATTTTATTGGTGAATAGCAGTTTAAATATTTAACCCAACAAGAACAAAGCTGCTCCAACAACTAGCGGTATAGTCAAATTATCATCTATTTTAGGAATTAGTTCTGCAAAAGTCGCAAGAATAGAAACTATTAAAATTTTTATAGGATCAGTTAAAAAGAATATCAAAATAAAAATTGTTGTTAAGAAAAAGGTCAAGCTTCCTTCTAAACTCTTACTTTTATTAAAGGATATCTTATGTTTTCCAAAATGACTTCCTATTAAAGTTGACATAGCATCTGATATTGATAAAACAGCTATGGCTGCTATTGCTATAAAAGGTTGGAATAATAATGTTGCAAGGAAACAACCAAAAAAGAATTCTATAGCACCCTTAAATGGCAAGGTATTGGGCCTTTCATACTCTTTAAAACCATTTTCAATAAATTCTTCAAATTCATCCAATTTTTTTATTCTTAAGGCTTTATACCTTTGTCTGTTTTTTCTGTACTCAGCCAATAAGAGAAGAATTAGAGTTGCAAGTAATAATGTCAGTGTCCCAACCCATTTTCCAAAATATAAAATTATGAATATGCTGAAAACACCCATAGCATGTACAATCTTTCTTCTTACCTCTAGCATCTACTCACTTTTTGTTTTTATTCTTGAAAGGCCACATTAAAAGTCTGAAGAAGTGTATAATAAAGTGTATAAATTCATATACAATAAAAAGGCCAAAGCCAGCAAATGCAAATAGCATTCCTGTTTCTACATTAGCTGTTACTGGTAAACCGACATATTGTGCAACCCAAGGAAAAACAAAGGCTGCGATAACTACTAAAGAAACTCTTATAATCATTTTGAAAATTTTATAGAGAGCAAAAACTACAAATAAGAATGCGATAAATATCAGTATGCTGTCTAATGTTATTTCAACAACCATATTAAATAGTTAGTATTAAAATATTAAAACTATTTGTTTTTGATCGAATCTAACAGTTTTGAGAAAAATCCCTTTTCCTTTATACCTAATAACCAGGCTGCTAATCTTGCAAATTCTTTACTAGAAGGTGATTTAGATTTATATAAAACTACAGGAACTTTCTTTGCAAGACTTTCTGGAATATTTTTGTCTGTTGATATTATAGATATAATATCTAATTCAGTTAGAATTTCTACTTCTCTCTTGGTTAATTCATATTTTTTTCTATTAACCATATTTAATACTAAACCTATTGGTTTCTTTCCAATTTCCTTTATAATTTCCTTACATTTTATTATATCCGTAGTTGCAGGCATGTTAGGGTTTGTTACAAAAATAACTTCATCGCTTGCATGTATTGCAGCATAGGTTTCTCTTCCTAGACCAGGTGGAGCATCTAAAATAACTATGTCAACCTTTCCATCAAGTTTTTTGATATAATCTTTTAATTTTACAATATCAACCCCTCTCAGTTCTCTTAGGTGAAGTGAGGCAGGGATTATCTTCATTCCACTAGGGTGATCGTACATAGCTTCTTCAATTTCCTTTTCCCCCCTAAGAACGTTGTTTAAAGTTACAGGACAATAATACATTCCTAATGAAACACTGAGATGAGAGGTTGTTAAGTTGCAATCAACAATAACAACATCTTTTTTGAATTTAGAAGCTAATACTGCTCCCAAATTTGCTACAACTGTAGTCTTTCCTACTCCTCCCTTTCCAGAAATTACTCCTATGAATCTTGTTTTTTTCATTTATTCACTCTATAAAGTTGTTTTGGTTTTTCTAATCTCATTTTCAATGTTTGCAATATCTCTTTCATACCTCATATTCAATTCTTCATAAGTTTCTCTAGATATCAGGTTTTGCTTAAATTCATCATCCAATAATTTTTTTGATTGTCTCAATTTTTCCAAATCAGCCTCAAAATTTTTTTGTTCATTTCCTTCTAAAATAATATTTTTTACATTCAAATCAGGCATTTTAATAGGCATTTGTATTTGCGATGGGACTTTCCCTCCCTTTACCTTATAAAATATTATCGAAAGAACTAAAATAATAGGTATTATAACTAACCATTCAAAAGGAAAACTGGAACCAGAAACAGAACTTGTTTGTGGTCTTGATAGGTCGTATTCAATTTTTGATATAGAATTTTCTATATCTATAATGGTTTCAGTTGCTTTACTTTGCATATTATTATTAACATAATATTTTGAGTCTTCTAATGAAGTTTTTGCTTCAGCCAAAGTAGCCTTTGCACTTTCAACGTTTTTACCAATCTTTTGAGCTTCTGTTATATTTTTTTCTATATCTCTGATTTTAGTTTCTAAGGTTTGAATTTGATAAAGCATCAAATCTGTTTGTGACGAGAAAACTTTCATTGTAAAGCTCTTTATACTAGCTATTTCAGAAGATTCTGCACTAAGATAAAAAGAATATGTATCTGTGTTTGCATCCGACGGAACAGAAATCTTCATTATAATTGTTGAATTTGCGTAAGGCATTAACGAATCTGTTTTATTAGGCTGAAAATCAAACCAATCTGGAAATTCACCAGCAACAGAGACTTTTATATTATGTAATTCAGTATCACCTTTATTACTGATAATAATATTAGAATATTTTAGCCATCCTCTTTCTACCAAAATTTCTTTTGGATAATCTGTTATTTCCATTTCAGCTGTTGCAACTGCTTTATTGATAAATAAAACTAAAAATATTATACTTGCAAAGTACATTAGCTTTTTAGAAAACTTCATAAATATATTAATATTTTAACATATACTTATTCATTTCAGGTGCTTTCATTTTTTCTACCTCATTGAAAAACATTTTAGCTATTTCAGCATAACCATATTTACTCCAATTGTTAGCTATATCCATGAGTAAATTTATAGTAAGATTGTTTCTTGTACTATCCCACATGTTATTATTTTTCATATTTGTAATAAGATTTTCAAGTTCAATCAAATAGACTGAAATTTCTTTTGAATTGTCCATTCTTATAAGACTATCCATTATTTCAAAGAATTTTATTCTAATTTCGATAGATGAAATTTTATTGCTTGTCTCTTTAATTTTACTGACCACATCTTCTATTATATCTGTCTGTCTTTTAACAGCGCCTGTAATACTAAATAATTTTTCAGATTCTAAAGAATCAATTCTGTTTTTAAGTTCAATGAAATTTGTATCAGAAATCAAACTTCTCATTCTTCCTTCAATAGTATCAAGAGTTGTTTTTGTGTAAATTTTTTGTTCTTCTGTTGACTTTTCTAAAAGAGTTACCTTTGCTCCTAAAGTATCAATTATAGAAGGTAGAGATTTCAGGGTAAATTTTCCTCCACTTTCTAACATTTTAATCTCTTCATCTACCTGTCTAAGCACATTTTCATTTTTTGACTTTATTTCGTTGTAAGCTTTTTCTGAGATTGACGCACTTCTATATTGCTCTTCAATATTTGCTAAGAGATTTGAAACAATTTTCTGACGTTGTTTTAGTTCATTTAATCTTGAGATTGTTTCCTCTTCTGGAATACTCAAAAAGTTTTCAAGCTCTTTTATTTTACTATCTATTATATGTCTATTTGACATCAGAATATCATTAACACCTTTTTTAAAGTCTTCAAGATCGCTTTTAGAGACAAAATTACCAAGTTTGATATGAACATCGTCAACACTTTTCATAATTTCTTTTGATAATTCATCTAGTTGCTCTACCTTTGCTTTATAGCCAGGAAATTCTTTTACTCTATTCTCTGTTTCGAGATAGAATCTTTCAGTTTTTCCTGCTAACCTATCCATATCAGCTCTAGTAGAGTGTGCCTTTGATACCATATCTTCAATTTCACTAAGAATCTTCTGCAAATTTTCTACACTTTTTATATTTTGAAGAATTTCTTTCAGTCTTTTTATGTCGTCGGTGTTAATTCTGTTCATTTCTTCTACTTTTTCAGCTTTTGCTTGAACCTGAAGTGTTTCCTGTTTTCTCTTTTCCATTTCCTTCATTATGTTTGTAGGGCTAATATCAGAGACTATATCCTCAAGTTTTTTGACTTTTATTTCAGTTTCTTTTATTAGGGTCTCTCTTTGAAATAGTAAAGATCTTATTTCTCCCAATTTTTCAACAACATCTCTTAACTTTTCATCAGATTGAAATTTTATTTCTTTTAGTGTGTCTAACTCAGTTTTAAGCTTTTCAACGCTCATAACAACTTTTCTTATATCTATTTCCTCTTCTCCAAAAATTGCTTTTGGTTTTTCTCTTTCTTTTGGAAGAGGTTTAATTACTCCTTCTGACTCTAAAATTTCTCCTACTGTTTTTTCTTCACTCATTTTTGTCCCTCTTCGATTGTTTTCATTCTTGTTTTAATAGAGTCTATGTAAGTTTCAGCCATACGCATTTGTGCAGTTTTTACTTTATCAGTTGCTAATTTCAATTCCAATTCCATATCATAAGTATCTATTCCTTTATTCTTTAATTTTTCTATTTTCTCTTCTATCTCTGTTATTTCTTTTATATACTTTTCATAGGTATCTAGCTCTTCCTCAGACAATCTAAATGTATCATGTAATAATGGTCTGAATCTTATGAACCATGGTTTACCATCATTATATTCTGGGTTTTGTATCATTCCTGTTCCAACTTCAAGCTTAGGAATTGTTGTTGCATATTCCCATCCGTACTTTGTTTTTATTCTGTTTATATCGCCTTCATACTTTGTTCTCATTTGACTTTCTGTTGCTATAACAGCTCTTATGGCTCCTTTGAAGTCTAGTAGAACTTGTGAAATCATAATCAAACCAATTCCCCATTTTCTGAATTCTCTGCAAGCCCTTTCTACTGCAAGATAGCCTCCACCTTCAAGAGTAGCTCCTATTTCCTTTGCATATTTTGGAAGCAGTCTATGAACTTCATCATATACTACTAGCAATTTCAATTTTCTAGACTCTGGCCACTGTATCGAGAACATGTAGTCTATGGTTTTTCTTACAAAGTAGTCTAATTGGTCAGCTGTTAGTCTATTGAGAACAAATACTGTTATTTCGCCTTCTTTAATATACTTTTCTACTTCTACTTTTAGGAATGGATCTGTGATGTCTATTATTGTTCCTTTGAACGATCTTGATTCCTCTTCCTTCATTCCAAACTTTGGATAAAGTTTTAACATATCTTTATCTGTGCAACGTCTCACAAATCCTGTCCATTGGGCTGTTGGATCAAACACTATTACAGGAATTCCTTTTTTCAAGCATTCTTCAGCCATTACCATCGCAGCTACGCTTTTTCCAGAGCCTGTACCACCTGCTACTATCATATGGGTTGTTAATTTATTTTCATCAAAGTAGGCGTCAGTATTTGTTTCAGCAACTTTACCAATCAACAAACCTTTATTTGGTAATTTCTTCAAGTCAACAGGTCTTATGTATCTTGCTCTAGCTATTTTTTCCATTCTCCATTTCTCATAATATCTGTATCCAAAGTAAATGCTTGGAATCAAGATGAATAAGATTAGATAAGTTATCCAGTTTGTAAATATCACTATCAGGAAGGTTATTATCCAGGGTGCTTTGACAATACTAAATGAAGCTATAGATGTTGCTGTATGGTTTTCATACCAGGCATCTGCTTCTATACTGTAAAGACCAGCTTCAGTTCCTTCAGGTATGTCAATAGACCTCATAAATGACAAAGAGGTTTCAACTGCCATTGTTTCATGACTTACTGCTATGATTTTATCAGTGTCTACACTCTTTATTGTATAATTTATGTAAACGTCTACTCTTTTGGTCAAACCTAGATTGTATAAAGTAACTTGATACTTGAATGTATCTCCTGCCATTATTTCTTTTGTTATCGGTTCTACTTTTATATCAAGCATTTTTTCTCTTTCATACTCAACTCTGAGAATAACCGATATTTTTTGTTCAGTGTCTTTAGATTTTACAATTATATTTCCATTATAAACTCCAGGAATTGTTGTTGGCATTGTAAAGAATTTAATTTTTGCATAGGCTGTATCCTTTGATTTTATATCGATTTTATCCTTATCAAACATTGTGAATGGCCAGATATCACCCTCAACAGATAAGCTAACAGTAGTATCTTCTTTTTGGTTATTAGTTATTCCGATTGAAGTTGTTTGATATTCTCCTGGGTGTAGTGTTATTTCTAATAATGTTGTTGTAAGAGTTATTGGTGTTGTTACTTCTGGTGGTGTAACTGCTCCTCCACCGCCACCGCCTCCACCACCGCCACCGCTAGGGCCAGTAGGAACAACAGTTGGTGAAGGACAGTCTGTTGGGCATACAGCATTTGATTCTCCATAAGTTGTTTCACAAATTCCATCTCCACATATGAATTCTGCAGCAACATAAGCTCCTGACAAGTCTGTTGTACCAACTGTTAATGTGTCTAATGTATTATCAAGCGTCGAATTTATTCGTGACCAGCCTGAACTACAACTTCTATTTGTAAATGCCCAACCACTACATCTATAAACTCCTAAATTATTTTCACCTATGTAACTTGTTCCAGAATAATTCAAAACAAGTATGGCATTAGTATAGTTTAAAATTGTTTGTACATACATTGCCTTTGATATTCTCGTGCCTCCTCCAATCAGACTTACAGGTATGTTATCTAATGAAATAGGAGCAGCAGTATTATTGCCAACATTTCCGGTTATGCTAACATTTGTAAGGTTTATTGTGTTGTTAAATGTCAAAATGATAAAGTCATAATGCCTTATCTTTATTTGTTGAGAATAGTTTCCGCTTGTATTTGATGAAAAGTTATACAATTTACTTGTTGTGCTTGGTCTGTAAAGAGTAAAATTAATTGTTACAGGATTACTGTCTTTATCTAGAGTTGTTCCATTAAACCATGCTAAGTTTGAATAATAAACTTCAAACCAACTTGTATTGCTATTCCAATTGTTAGTCGTGTCGTTTGCATAAACTTTAACATCGTAATCTCCATAATCTAAGTTTGTCAGATTATATTCCCAAGTCCTGTTGGTTGAGATGTTAGTCATTGTATAATTAGCTTCAGTTGAATTTGGAAATGTTATTTCAGCTATGGCTTTGCTAACTGCAAGGTTATCTGTTACATTAGCTCTTATAGAAGCATTGCTTCCGCCTACTACAAGTGGTACTGAATCTGCATATACTGTTATATTTGGTGGTGTAATATCTATGTAGTAGACTGCATTTGGTTCACTATATGCAGAAGTTACATTAGCAATTCCTCCAGTACTGTTTGAGTAGTTTGAAATAACAATAAGGGTGTAATTAAGTGCGTCTGTTAGTATTGGAGCTGTACAATTAATTACCCAGTATCCTCCAGCTTGATTAAATACAGGTGTAGAGTTTAGAGGACAGTCTGTAGTATTAAATTTAACAGCCCAAGCAATACTTTCTCCACTTCCCAAATTTCCTATAACAGAGTCTCCTATTGATGCATTTGCATGTATTTCAGTTATATTTCCTGTATAAATATTAACTGGATTTGTCTGGGTTGGAGATATAGCAACAATCATAAATCTGTAAATCTTAATTGATGCTGTTGTATTTAGCGGATAATTTGGATCTGCTGTCGAATTATAAACTGATACGTTAATAGCACGAATCTCAGAAGAAGTTGGTATAGAATCAGGTGAAGAATAATTAACTTTTATATAATCTGAAGATTGCTTATTTATTGTTATGCTAGTTGCATTTGTAGAGACATAACTTGTTCCGTTTCCACTTGTACTTATATTGAAAGTGATAGGTATGTTACCGTAATTGGTTATATTTATCAGTCCAATATCTCCTGTTGTGTTTAAGCCTACACTGAGTTGAGATAAACTATCTAGATCTCTACTCCAGCTTGCATTACTAGGAACAGTTATGGTTAGATTTACAGCATCCGAAGTTCCTGTTCCAGATGCATTTATAGTTATTATGTAATCTCCAGGTGAGAATCCTAATGGGGCAAAGACACTGACATTAATATTTCTAGTGTTTAATACACCGAGTGATGATATTGAACTTTCATTGAATGATATACTTAAGTTTGTACAACTTTCAGGAACACAGCTTATATTGTTTATACTTATATTCAATACAGGCGTATTTCCGGTTGAGTTCAATGTAAAGTAAGTTGAATTAGAACTTCCATGCTTTACTATCATGCTTAATGAGTCTTGAACTATGTTTATTATAGGATTTGAAGCAACAGTTACTGTTATCGTTGCCCTATTGATTGTTGTTGAAGTGCTAGGATTTGTCCAGTTAACAGTAGCATTAATTAAGTAAGTTCCAGGTTGGGTTGCTTTTGGAATTGTAATTGTTGATGTGTTAGATCTGTAAGTTCCTAATGTTAAATTGTTATAATTAAAGCTTGATGAAGCGGTCCAACCACTTGGTAATTCAAAACTTTGATTTACAAAGTATGCTCCACTAGGTCCTGTGTTATTTATGCTTATGTTTAATCCAAATGAATTTCCTACATTTTGAGTAATGTTATAAATTGTTATTGCAGTTGTATTTGACTGTATATTTATAGATGTATCTCCTACTGCGGTAAAATTAAGCAACTGTGAATAATTTGTTCCTCCTGCTGGTGTATCGTTTGCATAAATTCTTACAGAGTAATTTCCTGTTTGAGTTGGTGTATAATTATATGAAAGTGAGTAGGATGATGAACCTCCAACAGAGAAATTTATAATTTCTATTGCGCTATCTGGTCTTGTTACATTAATCCAAACCATATCAATTTTACTAATGTCATTATCAAAAACATTTGCTGAAATTGTTGCATACCCGTAATTCTCGTCTACAGTGCTTGGAGAGACATTTGGATTATTTATTTGTGGTGGTGGATCCAAAACCTCCATGTTAACGTAAGTATATAGCTCAGTTGGACTTGCAGAAGAATTTGAGAATCTTAATCTTAATGTATAATTACCTCCAGTTCCTCCAATAGCACTACAACTGACATTTGAAGATGATATCTTTTCAACAAAAATAGAGTCAGGACAAATTACAGTTGGATGTGAACCAGGACATACTGGCCAGTCTACTTGTTCTATAAGCCATGTTTTATTGGTATTTCCTATGTTGTTAACTGTTTTATTAAAATTAACCACTAAACCAGTAGGTACTGTTATATTAGTTTCATTGGGTGTTATATTCCAAGAATCGTTCTCAGGTACAGTAATATTCAATATGAAGAATTTCCAGCATTTGTCAGGTGGTGTACAATTACCCCATCCTGGAATGAATGATCCGGTAGCATTTACTGTAAAGTTTGCCCAATAAATTCCTGGATCTTGACCATTAGATATCGAGACATTGACATCAATAATCTTATCGGGTGCTGTTTTCATTATGTTCCATGGTGGTAGGTCATTAATATTACCTTTTCCGTAAAAACTCACCCACTCTTCAGATAAATTACCATCAACCTTACTTACATTAATCACATATAAGTCGGCATTTCCCCATCTAGATAAAGTAAAGTTATCAACGACTACTGTTGTGCTCTGGTTAACAGTACCATTAATAGAATTTTTATTTATATACAAAACGCTATTTGTTAATACCTTGACATTAGTGTAATTTGTTGCAGTCCCTGTTGAATAGTCCGGATTCTGCCAATTTGATTTCATATTAATAACTGGTGAACTTGCATCAGCAGCTGATGTAACATTTATTTCAAAACCCTTTGTACAGTTTTCCCCAGGACTTATATTAGAGCACTGCTGAGTTGATGAATTTGAATAAAATCCTCCTGACAAAGCAGTGCTATTAAAAATACTTACAAGCCTCATTGTTCCATTTCCAGTATTATTTAACGTAACGTTGATAATAAAAGTAAAATTATAAGATCTGTTTATATCAAAAGCTGTAATAGCAGGTCCGCTTACAGCGTATGGAACTTGTAATAATATGCCTGTAGTATTTCCAATAGCAGTGAAGTTTGATGAAATGCTAGCAATATTGTTTGATGTGTCGTTTGCATATATTGTTACATTGTGTAATCCACCTATAACAGGCGTATAGTTACCTCTGTATGTGTTTCCAGACATGTGGTTTAACGTGACATTCGTTTTTGTTGTGTTTGGAAGTGTTATAGTTGCCCATGTATTATTAACAACAAAGTTATCAGTTGCATCAATTGTTATGTTAGTATAATTATAGTTCGTCTCAAAACTTGAATTTGGAATAATTGATAGATTTTCAATCGTTGGTGGAGTTAAATCAGTTAAAGTTATATTTGCAAAAGATTCTTTAGAACTTGCATTATAATACAAAGTTGAATTATCTGTTATATTACACTTCCACATGAAAAGTCCTAATTGCTCTGGTGCTGTGTTCCAACTGTATGTTGCATTACCATTGAAAGTTATATTGCTATTAACAAAATCAAAACTTCCACTACTTGTATTGTATCTCCAAAAGCTTACATTATAACCAGATATAATTGTAGAATTGTTGGCATCTGTAACGCTACATGTGAGATTTAAAATATTGCCATACGGTTGACTTCCATTTGGATAAATCCATGATGCATTAGACCAACCCCATATTTGGATATTTGATGTATTATAAATTGAATAGTAAAAAGTTTTATTTACTGTGGAATTTATGAAATATGACCCTGGAGTTTGATTTGAAAGAATTGTCCATAAGTAATTTATTCCAGTATTAATATTTTGTGTATTGTTTAAAGTCCAATTTACACTCTGACCTGTTATAGTTTCAGAAGAGCACTCGCTGTTCGTAGTTGAATTCAGCCATAGCGAGTCTGTTTTATGCCAAACAGAATTATTTTGAGGAGAGTCGATTCTTATTTTTAAGAATCCCTGCAATGTTGTATTTTTGTAACTATTGTTTATGTTAGGATCATAAAATACTGATGAGTTGGATCCAATTGATGAGTTGATTATATGCAGACCAGCATAGTCTCTTGTTATGTTATTACAGTTTGTTTGCCAGGTCCAATTACAAGTTCCTTGAGTGTTTGTCAACGAACTATTTATTGTTGAATTGTCCAGCCACCAACTACAGTTGTAATTTGATACAGGAGAGTTGTTGTAGTAATCAGTAACATTTGCATAATAAGTTATGCTGTTTCCTCTATCAAAGGTTGTGCTTGAAGGTAAGTATAATGTTATATTTGCTTTTGTCCATATTTGTGTTTGAGTTACATTATAATTAGAATCATACCAAGTTTTGTTAACAGAGGCATTAAGGAAAAACTGACCTGTTTGCTGATTGATTGGAATTGACCAAGTTATGTTTTGCTGAGTATTATCTAAGGATGATATGTTGGTTTGATTCAAATACCAAATAACATAGGATGGCGTAACTATGTTTCCATTTTCATCTTTTGTTGTTGAATTAAGCTGTACATTATCATTTCTATAAGATTTTTGAGGAGCATAAGTAATATTAGGATATAATTTTCCTAAGACTGCTATATAAGTTTCATTTGTAGTAGAGTAATTGTAATACAGTTTTGTAGAATTGAATTTTATTGAATAATTGCTCGGAGTCAAAGTGTCTGATGCATTGTAAGTATACGTGCAGTAACCAGATGAATTTGTAGGATAGCAGTACCCAATATAACTTTCATTTTGATAAAAGCTAACATTCGAATTACTAACTGGGTTTAAGTATTCATCAATAACGCGAATGGTTATGTTTGACAAATAATTCTTACCATTTAGTTGAGCCCAACTATCATTTCTATAAATAGAAGATTGACTAACTGAAATTAATTGTGTGGTTAAATTTCCTGTTATATTAACAGTTGTGTAAGAATTTCCAATGCTAACATCATAATATAATGCTGAATTACTTGCTATTGTGCAATTTAATTTGTGCTGCCCTACTGGTATATTTGATGTATTCCAACTATAATTTCCATAACCTGTTTGATTAGAGTTGTTATAATAGGCAGGGGTTGAGTCGTTCCAAAAGTTTATTTGATAATCCCCTATTCCGACAGAGCTGTTGGCGTCTGTTACTCTGCATAAGATATTTATAATAGTTCCTCTAATGTAACTTCCATCAACAGGCGATAATAGAGTTACGTTAGACCGACCATATATGTAGGCCTCGATAGAATCAGATGCGGAGTCAAAGTATTGTTTTGATGCAGTTGCATTTATTAACTTACTGTCACCTAGTGGATAGTCTGAAGGAATTACCCAAAAAGTATTTGCCCCAGTTACAGAACTACCATCATTATTTAAAAGTTGTGAAGTTTCATTATACCAATTAACAGTTGCACTTAATTGATTACCATTCTCATCTGTTACACTTGCCGTGAGTGATGCGTTCTGAGTTTTGTGAAAATTATCTCCTCCACCTGGACTAGTAATATAAACAAGAAGTTTCCCCTTTACTGTTACCCATGTTTGACTTGTAGGTGAAGGATTAAATAAAGGAGGTTTAGTTGCATTTAAATATATAGTATAATTTTGAGGTGTTGTATCATCAGGAGGATTAAATGTTATGTTGCAATAACCACTTGAGTTTGTGAGGCAAGAATCCAAGTAATTTGTGGAATTGAAAAAGCTTACATTTGCACCACTAGAATTTCCTAAAGCTGCTTCCATAACATGAACAGTAATTAAGGTGCTATATGGTGAACAACCAGTACAAGAGCTATTTCTATATATTTCATCATGTTGCTTGATTACTTGATCTATGTAAAGTGAGGCAGAAAGTCCAATCGTTCCATTTTGTTCATTTGGATAAGAATAATTATAATTCAAGCTACTATTATCAGTGATATTACATTTTATATTATGAGATGTTGCGCTATCTATGGCAGTATCCCAATGCCAAACAGCTATTCCAGAACTGTTCGTTAAGTTGGTTGCATTTAAAACACCATCGTTGTAAAAGTTAACAGTGTAATTTGTTATGTTTTCACTTGTGTTTGCATCTCTAACTCTACAGGTTACATTTATTAAAGTTCCTTGAGGAAAAGTTCCTGTAGGAGAAAAATCTGTTACATTAGACCAACCGTAAACATAAATCAATGTTGTATTGGTTACATAATAAAATCCTGAAGCATAATCAACTCTAGCAGTAGAATTTAATTCACTTAAACCTAAATTTTGATTTGTTAAAACATTCCAAGAGGTTACGTTATCGTTAGCTATGTTGGTTCCATTAAGAATCCAATTAAACTGGGAATAATCAGTAATGTTATTATTTTTTTCATCCTTTAAGCTTGCATTCAAATTAACATTTTCTGTTCTGTGCCAAATAGTCAAATTTTGTGGCGTGTTTACAGTTATAAAGTAATCCCATACTTCTATAGTATAGTTTTTCCATCCGGTATCATACCATGTTTTGTTTGCTGTTAAATTTAGATTAAATTGTCCAGAAGAATGGCTTAGCGGAACTTGCCATGTCGTATCATCTGAAGTTCCATAATAAATATTATCGTTACCCAAAGTCCAATTGAATGTTGTCGGGTTAAGTGCGGTGTAACCATTTCCATTTTCATCTGTTATTGTTGATAGCAAGTCTATGGTCTCATTTTTATGGAAAATATAGTAGCTGGCGTTTGGAGAGTCTATAGTTGGATATAACAAACCCTTTATTATAATATATTTCGTATCGCTGCTGGGATATGAGTAAGATATCGCAGAATAGTTTGTTGAAAAAACACTTTTATTTCCAGGTGTTGATGTGTTAGATGGATTATAAACTTTTGTAGCTATTCCATCTGAACCAGTAGGAGACTGTCCAATAGAAGAACCGCTAACTTTAAAATCTATACTTACTTCACTAACACCACCGTTTTCATCTGTTAAATTAGCTTGGAAGGTTGAAGTAAAAGGTGAGAAAGTATCATTTCTATATATTTCTGTCGGAGAAACTGTAAGATTTAAATTTAAAATTCTCCAGACCTCTATGTCTATGCTTTGTTGATTTATAGAATCATTATAATATAATGTATCATTGTCTGTAATATTACACTTTATGGTATAACTACCTAAATTAGGATAAGAATTATAATACCAAATCGCATATCCAGTTTGATTAGTATAATTTGTAGAACTAATGCTCCATGTGGTATTATTAACATAAAAGTTTACTGGATAATTTTGTATAGATTGACTATTATTTGCATCCATTACTCTACATGTTACAGGCGTTATAGATCTATTTAGCCTGTTATTTCCATACAAATTAGAAACACTAATTTCTGTTACATTAGACCAACCCCAAACAATGAAAGTATTGTTAGTAGAATTCCAGCTATTACTGCTATCGTTAACATAAAACTTGTAAGCTATCAAATCTCCAGCTTTTCTGTTCGTTGGTATTAATAAAGTTACATTTGCCCAGTCATCGATTCCGGACAAAGTTCCATTTGTCTCATTTGCTGGAGTTCCTGAAGCATTCCACTCAAATTTATACCAGCTTAATGCAATATCATCTTGCCATCTAGAATAAAGTTTTAAATATTCTCCAGGCTTTGGATAAGAATAATTAATGTTGGCAGACACTGAATAATTTGGTGGGGTTGTATCTTTTCCGCCTACTTGTAATATTTGCGCAGTTGTATTAGATATATAAGGAATCTTAAATTTGAAATAGTCTATTTTTCCATTACCATTTGTATCCTTTTTACAAACATAGAACGTTCCATTTGAAGTTAAAATAGCAGTGTAATTAGGACTAGAGGTGTTACAGTTCGTATCATTTGAAGACGGTGTTATGTCTACCCATGTTCCATTCCAGTATTTTATGTAATCTGTTCCAGCAGTTATGTTGGTATCATTAAAGTTCAAAGTCCAAGCAGTTAAATTATAAAATATTATATCGTCTGTGTCATTTATGGTAATGTTTTGATAATAATCAGGAGCAGCATATCTGTTGGTCCAGGTTGTGTTTATTACTACAGTTGAGTTTGTTGCATTTATCCATCTTGACCAAGCAGTGTTTGCATTTACAGTTATATTCTCGCTTGTAACATTGCAGCTATAGTTAGCCTTGCAGTTTGGAAATTCGCTTATTGTGTAATTAACATTAACATAAGCAACATTTTGATCTGTGTTATTTCCATTTACTTTCTTTATTATCCATTGCTTTGTTAAATTTTGTTCAGTTGAATTATCCGCATACCAAGGCTGGTCTGTTTTTGTTATTGTATTATTTTTGTTGCATAAGACAGAATAATCAGCAGTTTGATTAACGCTATAAACAGAAAATGATAAGTTTGTTTGATATGAGCTGTTCCATGAGCAATTCCAGTCAATACTTCTATTTAACGTGTTATTGTAATAGCTAGTTGAGTTAACAGAAACATTCGAGTATGATATACTGTCGGTATTGTTAAAATACGACTTACCTTTGACATACGCAAAGCCGCCAGCTGTTGTGGTAGAGGAATTATCTTGAACCCAGTTTGATGTATTAAGAGGTTGAATAATGTTATTAGCAGAACAATTGATTGGTTGGTTAAATGATGTGTTTGTTGAATTAGGTACATTAACATATGAGATTTTTGTGCAGCTCCAACTTGCTATATCTGTTCTGTTTGGTAAATAATCCTCTATATACAAATTATTAATTGTAAAGTTCCAGCTGTTGTTTAGCCATATACTATGAGTTACAAATGCTGTGGAATTTGCAGTAGTAGTTCTTATTGTGTCCTGTCTCCAGCTCTCATTAGTCTCGTTAATCCAATCTCCATACCAAACTACTTTCTGGTTTAAAGTACTTCCATATACAATAGTTAGGTTGACAAAGTTGGTTACAATTGTCGCATTAGCATAGCCAGTTGAGTTAATACCAAATGCTTGTGCTGCAAATTTGAAGAAGTTAGTAGAGTTTATTATATCTAAAAATCCAGATGTGAATTCTTTGCAGACAGTTGAATCTGAATTTGGACTAATGTCTTCACCAATAACATTTAAACTCCAACCTCCACTTGAATAATTATAGTATCTTAATTTTCCATAGCCACTTTCGAAATTTGTTATGTTATAGTATCCTACATAGCAATATTTCATATAAGTAACGGTGTTTCTATTGAAGTTTGGCAGATTGAAAAAATTATATTCAAATTTATGATTTGCATAGCTATTGTACCACAAATAGCTTGTTACTTTTCTGTTATTATCAGAAACGTTAGTGGAATTATAATCAATATCAGAAAATTCGATATTAGAACCGCCTGCTGATGAATCTGGACTTGGAGTTTGTGATGTTATGTTATATGCTTTCCATGTTGAGTTTGAAAGTATTGTATAAGTATTATTAAACAACATAAATGCTCCGCTTTGGACAGTTACATTGCTAATCGAGCCTGAAGGCGAAGAGAAATTCCAAGTTATGTTGATAGGATAACTTGTAGGAGCATTATTAGTCCAAGTTGCATTTCTTGCTATCAACTGATAAGTTCTGTTTGTTGTTCCGGTTTCATTCTGATAATACCAAGATTTTTGTAAGTCTAGAGTAACATTGTAAGTTGTTTTATTATTGCCTGTATCATTTATTGTTAAATTTTTAATTAAAGGAAATGAAGGTGTTCCTAAATCCAAAACTAAACTATTGTTATCAAAAGATGTTTGAGTTCCTAACCCATCAAAGTACCAATCATTAGTATCATTAGTGGTATAATTTTGACAATCATCACCGCACCCAGAATAGTTAGCTATTAGAGTATAAACCTCTGAACCTCCTAAAATTTCAGTCTTAATTTTCATTTGTTGAATTGTTGGAGCTCTGTTCCCTTTGTTTACATATAAATAAAGAGTTTGACTAGAACCTGAAGTCCAGTTTGTACAACCAGATGTGTTGTATTTAAAAGCGTAAGTGGCATTACCGAGCAGAGTTGCATTCCATACGCTGTTTCCATTTATTAATTGAGTATCATTTCTCCATAAAGTATAAACACAATCAGTATCAGCTGTAACAGTTTCATTTGCAGAAACATTTGCAATAGAAGGATATGTTATTGTTGTGTTAACAGCAGAACCATTAATGAATATAGATAAATTGGAAGAAGGATCGATCGGATTAACGGTTAAGGTTCTTATCGAAGAGTTACCGACTGTCCAGTTTGTAGCGCTTGCTTGGATCGTTCCATATTTATACTGATAAGTTCCAGCACCGAGTGTAACAGCCGTATTGTTTTCACTTATAACATCACTGTCATTTCTAAATAATTTGAAGGTAATATCGCTCGCTCCGGTAGAATTAAATGTTCCTGCCATTGTTGTTGGTGTTGTATAGTTTGTTTGATTGTCTGATTTCAAGCCATTTATTAAAACATCTAAATAATTTGATAAAGTTCCTTTGTCGACACTTAAAATTAAATTCACGCCAGTGGTGTTAGCCGTGTAATTTGCAAAGGGTCCAGCAGTTGTGTTAAACGTGTAGAGATAACTCCCTACGCCAAGCAAAATATTTTGGCTGATATTTCCATTCCCTAAAGTAGAAGAAAAGTTTACTATTGTTGAGCTTGTATTCCTATACAGAGTATAGTTTACGTCTGCATCACCATTGTTGTTTTCGGTTGTGGTTGCATTCATTAGATTAGGATAATTTACATCAGACCCTGATATAGTTAGGTTTAATATTCCCTTGTTTACTACATAATTTCCTGTAAGAGTTGCCCACTGATTTGCTGAATCATTTTCATACCACTTATAGGTATAAGTGTTTGCTGCTAAATCTGTTTTTGTTGCTGTACAGTTAAAGCAAGTATCGGTCCAAGCCCAACACTGGCTTGAATCCATTGTATTAAGCGTTGTGTTCGATTGCCCATTCCACTCAAAATTAACTGTAGAATTATCAGCAATGCCGTTTAAATCGCAGACTGTTACATTAAAATTATAATTAGTTCCTGAGGAGTATGCCGAGCCAGAATCCGGGGAGGTCCAATCATAAGAAAGAGTTGGTGGCATGTTACAAGTTCCTATATAATTGTAAACTATATTATATGGTGAGGATGTTCCAATAATGTAAACAAGCTCTATGCAATTGCCAGCATAGTTCCATTTTGTATTTGGATATTGGGCATTTATATCTTGTGTTAAGTTTGTTAAAGAACCCCAAGCACTGCCGGTATTATTCCTGTAAACAATGTTATAGTTTGTATAATTCTCCTGCCAGAATACTATTGGAGCATTTACATTATTTATTGTTACGCTTGGATATGATTTTTTATTGTTAGTTGTGTTTATAGATGTATTTTTCCAGGTTGCTCCTTTGTCAGTTGAATTTGCATATCTAATCAACTCGTTTGTTGAGGATTTATAGTATGAGACGTAAATCTGGCTTGAGTTTGAAGCATTGAAAGTTATGCTCGGATAATTATATTCTCCACTAATATAAGTATTGTATTCTTGCACAAAATTGTTGCCGTTCCAAGAAGAGCCTGAATTTGTAGATTTATCAAAACGAATATCCGTAGTTATACTAAGATCGTCTCTATTTTTAGCTGCAACGAATATCTCATCGTTCGCAGAACCTGTTCCATTGACAGCAAGAGTGGGATAATAATAATGCTGACATTCAATATCGCACCCATCGCTATTTCCATTAAAAATTACTTTATCAGTACCCCAGCTATTTCCTCCATCAGTTGAATTAAAGAAGTTTATATCAAAAGCATCATAAGAGTAGCCTCCAATATTCATAAAATCATTATCTTGGTAAACAACATAAATTCTTTGACCTCTTCTTTCTACAGCAACACCGCTATTTACATTTGAATTTCTCGGCATTTGAATGTTGAATGTTGCTCCATTATCTGTAGAAATTGCAACAATCAAATTATAATAAGTTAAACTAGTAGAATTCTGATAAGCGATAGTTATGTTGTTTCCATCGCAAGAAATAGACGGAGTCCCCTTGCTTCCTGTTGAATTTACAATCGTATCATTTGCCGAGAAAGATACTCCATTGTCAGTTGACTTGACATAGCTTATTGTAGAATCAGAAGAGCGCCAGACAATATGTACATAACCTTTACCATCTCTGCATATTGCTCTTTGGTTTGGATAGAAAGGAGTTGTATTGGTTGTGCCTAAACTAGTTGTAAAATTATACGCGGTTGAATAATTCCAATTATTAGAAGTATCATTTGCATAGACCTTCCAATAGATTCTTGTATGTGTTGAATTAATAATCTTAGTAACATTAGACCACTCATCTGCAGAGTCCCATCCTGTGTTGTTCCAACTGTCATTATACATTGGTGCGTATGTTGCAGTCAGGTTAACATAATCGGTGTAAATAGTGGCGTTAGCTCCATCTCCAAAATCTCCTGCGATGGCGGCAAATTTAAAGAAATTAGTTGAATTTATTAATCCTCTAAAATTACTTGTAAACTCCGTACAATTGGTTGCATCGCTCCCATAGGTTAGGTTATAATCAGTGTCCCATGAACCACTTGTAACATTATAATGCCTCAACGTCCCAAAATTGAGTATACTTGTAGTATTATTAGTGTAGTATCCTTCATAGCAATATTTTAAACTGCTTACAGTATCTACGTCAAAATTAGGCAATTTTGACAGATTATATTCAAACTTTTGAATCTCAAAAACAAACGTTCCAGTTCCAGATGTTACTTTTCTATTGTTATCAGACACATTAGTGCTGTTATAATCTATATCATTAAATTCTGTTTTTGCTATCAAATCTGGATTTGCACTGGTTCCGTTTCCATAATAGGCTTTGAAAGTGCTGTTTGAAAGCAAAAGAGGTGTAGATGTTGTTCCGTTATTGAAAGAAAATACGTATCCGCTCAAATTAGAATTATCAGTCCACCTCAAACTAAATTTTACTGGAGCCCTTGGCTGAGTTGTATTGGTGGATGGTAATGAATATTTTGGTGGTGTTGTGTCAGTTGTTGTTAAAGTAAATTGCTTTCCTCCTTCACAGTTTGTGTTATTTGCATTACTAGTATTATCAGTAGCATAAAAGCACCATGCGACTACAGTTCCTAGAGTTGAATTTAAGGTTGTTACATTTGTTGCATTCTGAGGTGTAGCAGTGAAATTTATCCAACTGGCATTTTGCCACGTTCCTGAATTGTTTGTTGAAAACTTATATTGTCCAGCATTATTTAACCAATAGCCATCATTCCATTCCAAGCTAAAATTACAAGGCATTCCTGCTTCTGTTGTATTGGCTGTATTTTTCGAATATGTTGGTAGCGTCTTGTCCGACCAGTTGTTACTCAAAGGCAAATAGTCTATGTTATCTGTTTCTAATGTATAGTTTTTGTCACAAAATCCATCCGCATTAGCATCTGTACAAGTATCTGAATAACCATTTTTAGCAGGGTTGGTCCAATAGTTACCTCCTATATTTGTTCCTCTATAATAAATTCTTGTGCCTGTTTGGTTAGTGGTGTTCCAGTAATTTTTGGTCCAGCCTAAAGTAGATTCGACATTATTAGTTTGATTGAATAGATTGTTATAGACTTTACTGTTATTTACATCGAAGATTCTAATTCCATAACCATTATTTTCAATTCTATTGTTGTAAACAGTGTTGTTAATATTGTATATGGAAATACCTTTATTAGCGCTAGAACTAATAGTTGAATTTGCTATTATGTTATTGCAACTAATTGCATTAAGCTGGATACCATCATTATTGTCAGTAACAACTGAATTGTTTATTATGCTATTATTAACGTTCGTTAAGTAGATACTATCTGCCCAATTAGAAATGACAGTGAGATTTGTTAAGGTATTGTAATTTGCATTTACAATTTCAATTCCTGTGCTCCAATCTCTTACTGTACAATTTTTAATTGTTATGTTAGTTGTAGTTGGTGAGCTTCTAGAAGCATAAATCCCCCAAGTACCACCAGTATCAACTCCGTCTATCATATAACCTTGACAATCCAAAGTAACATTGTTAGCAGTGATATTCATGCACGCTTGACCAATACCGATCCAAACGGCAGTGCTTATATCTGCTGTCAAATAATAAACTGTGTTTGGTATATCTAAAACAGAACAGTTATTGATGTGTGCTATATCAACATAATCATACATTAGTTGACGTGTCAAACCAGTTCCATTTTCCCAAATAAAATGTATTTTACCATCATTATAATATTTGTAAGGGGTGTTTACAAGACCATTCCCAAGATTATTGTTTGTAACAAAAACTTTACTTTTCCATGCTGTCCCATTATATCTTACATAAGCTATATCACTATTAGCATTTACATTATTGTCTTGCCAAAATACCCAAGGATTTATGCTGTTAGTTGTGACAGAAGGATACATTGTTGTTCCTGCTGTTTCTAAAGTATAATCAGAAGTCCAACTTATTCCTTCATTAGTTGAATTTGTGAAATAAATATCATAATTTGAGGAAGCGTGATAATTAGATGTTACAAATAGATTTGAGCCACTAAAAGTTATTGAGGGATAATCAAAGGTATGATCTGTCATAATACCTATATATGCTCCCCAACTTGTTCCAGCATTAGTTGAATTTACAAAGTAAATATAATTGTTAAAATCGGATTTTGCTACAACATATATCTTATCCGTGCTTGAACCACTTCCATTAACTGCCATGCTCGGATAAATCATATAATAAGGACTTACGCCGGGAAGCATTATTACTGTTGGAGTATTAAGACCTGCTATAGAACCCCAAGTATTTCCACCGTCTGAAGAATTGATAAACATAATTGCACCTGTAGAACCGGTGGTGGAATTAGTATAAACAATATAGATTCTTTGACCTCTTCTTTCAATTGCAACATAATAACCAACAGAGGAAGTAATTGGATTCTTCCAAGTCCATGTAGCACCATTATTAGTAGAAATAGCAACCATTAAATCATCTAAACTATCATCATTATATGCAACAGTTATGTTGTTTCCATCACAAGAAATATGCGGCCAAAATCTCGTATAAAAAATACTTCCATCTATAAATGTAATATTTGCATTCCAGGTTACTCCATCAGAAGAATTTGCATAAGCAACTAAAGTATCATTATATCTCCAAGCAACATGTAGAATACCTGCTCCATCTTTACATATTACCCTATTGCTTGGCAGATAACCTACTTGGTTTGTCGCCTGTGTTGTGTTTATAACAGTAGAATCAAAACCAAACTTTGCACTCTCACCAGCTTTAAAACCTTGTGGGAATATTAAGTAAAAACTACCAGAGCCTAAAGAGATGTCTAATTCATTTCTATCCACAGCTATATTTTTCGTCAAGTTTAATAAGGGATATTTTTTAATATTTTGTAAATCTTTAAAAATCTTTACTTTTTTATCATTACTTCTGCAGTACTCTTGCAAATATTTTCCACAAAGGTTATCTATATCCTCAAAGCTTTTCATACCTTTGATAGTTGCTAAGAACTGAGGGTCTACATTAAAGCTGACAAGCCAGTGAGTTCTATTTATTTCCTTAAAATGCCAATTGATGTAAGCATCTGTGTAACTTTGTTTTTCAATTACAATCTCATTCTCGTTAGAAGGATAGAATTCACCAATAACATTTCTCCCTTTAACTTCTTTTAACTCTTCTTGTTTTCCTATGGCTTTGGTTGTTAGTTCAAAACTTACACTGTTACTTTCAAAGCCTTCAGCAAAGGCATAGCAATAGATTGTTTTCTTTCCAACATCAGTTGCATTACATATGAAAATCCAGTCTTCTGCTAGAGAGGCCGTATAATTGACCCCATCAATATTGAAAACAACATTTGCTTTTTCTATTACTGTTTCATCGCTTGCATTTCTATAGTCACAGTGCAAAGTTACATTCTGGTATTGTGGAGCAGGATTTGGATAAGCATAAGCAACAATGGTTGTTCCATTTGTTATGATTTCTTTTGTTATGTTTTCAGTTATGTTCTGGGTAGCGTTTACTTGAGCATTTTTTGGAGCTTCTCTATTAATAAAATCTGAAATAACAAGTCTTTCATGTACAATTACATTAAAGATTCTTGGTCCAGCTTCACTGATTCTTCCTTCTACATTTTCTAAAATTTTAATTGTTTCAAAAACAAATGTATTAAACACTGTTGAATTGGTTTGATTTTCATTTTCTGCTCTTACAACTCCGACCTGCTTGAAACTAACTATAAGAAATATCATTATCACTAACAAAATCATTATTCCTGATATTTTTCCTAGCGTTGACTTCATTTTATCCCCTTTAGATAGCATAATTTTGCAGGTCCAACTTTTCTTTGTGAAATTAGACCTTCTGCAATTAACCCATAAATATATTTAGCAACAGTTGTTCTGTTCGCTCCAATAAGTTTGGAAATATTAAGAATGGTCAATCCTTCCGGATGTTTTTTCAAAATGCTTATTATTTTTTCTCTTGAATGATTTTCAATCATTTTTTCGCCTTTAAATAACATAGTTTTGCATTTCCAACCTCTCTTTGATAAATTGCTTTTTCTATTAAGAGTTGAAAGATGTATTTACTAGCAGTATTTCTGCTTATACTAAGAAGATTTGAAATGTCTGCAGTGGTGAGTCCTTCTGGATGCCTTTTAAGAATACTCGCAATTTTAACTTTTACAAGTTTCATAATAATCCTGTGAGTAGTTATGATATTTTTTGAGCAACTTTGCTGACCATTTCTGATTATCAGAGATTATTAATGTTATTTTGTTTATAAAGATTGTGATATTACAGTATATAATTTTTGACAAAATTTCAATAAAAATTGGTTATAAATAAAAAAATAATCAATAGAAAACTTTAAAATTAGGTTAAACTAATCTTAAACATGGAAGAATTATGGAAAAAATTCAAAGAAGATACAAAAGAAGATTTAGAAAAGATAAATGAATTCTTAAATTCACTTGAAAAATCTAAAACTAGAAAAAAGAATATAGAATTAAAAAGTTCATTAAGTGAGACATCTATGAAGATTTCTCATGAAAGACGAGAAATTTATGGTAAATTAAGAGACATGGTTAAACAAATCATGGAAAAAGAAAAAATCTCAAGAGCTCAAGCTTATAGAAGAGCCAAATTATTAATGTTAAATGAGACATCAGAGGTATAATTATGCTTTCATTCTCAAAAATAGAGGTAAGAGATTTATCAATCTCTGTAATCGTTTTGTCTTTGATATTTGCTTCATATGATATAAGTGCTATTCCAATAACAATTCTCATTGTTTTAGCTGTTTTTATTTCTCATGAATTATCTCATAAATTTCTAGCCCAAAGATATGGATGTTTTGCAGAGTATAGGATGTGGCCTTTAGGTCTTTTGCTAGGAGCTTTGACAGCTCTGATTCCAGGAGGAATAGTATTTGCAGCTCCTGGGGCAGTTGTTATCTTTCCATATAGCAAAAAATTTGCCTTTAAGGTTGTTCGTTTGACTAAAAAGGAATATGGTAAGATAAGTGTAGCAGGGCCTTTGGTTAATGTTGTTGTAGGTTTAATCTCACTTTTAATCTCATTGGTTTATACAAATAGCATTCTTTTATTGATATCAAGAATATCGTTTTTCCTGGCTTTATTCAATTTGATACCTATAGGTCCTTTAGATGGAATGAAAATTTTAGCTTGGGATAGAAGAGTCTGGGTATCATTATTTGCATTATCCATAATAGGCTTTATCTTTCTAGGCCTAGCCTAGATATCAAACCTAAAGCAACTACAAAACCAGCAACTCCGAAGCCAACCACCAGGTTAACTAAAAAGCTACCTATAGGACTCATTGAAACTGAGCCAAACTCAGGAATAATTAATATTGCAGTTATTACAATTATTAGAGTTCCAGTTCCTATTAAAAAGGAATTCTCTTCTTTTATTTGAATATTCTGTATAGCAACTATAGCTCCGCAAATTGCTAATATTAACCATAGAATAGTTGTATTTGATATTACTGAACCTAATATGGAAATTATTAATATCGCTAAGAAACCAGCTGTTCCTATTGTATATTTAGACTTTTTCATAAAATTATATGACTATTAAAATATTTATAGTATTAATAGTTTTTTAAGTAAGATTTACCAAATTCTTTTCATGGTTGTAGAAGACATAATAGTTGGAAGAGATCCTGAAGACTTGGAAAAATATGGTAAAAAAGGTTGCGCATTTATTGGAAAGCATACTGTGGGAAAAGGTTATGATTTTCACTTAACAAATCCTGTTCTTTTAGATGTTTTAAGGCCTCATATTATTTTGATAACTGGAAAGAGGGGATCAGGAAAGAGTTGGACTGGAGGTGTAATAGCAGAAGAAATTATGAACCTTCCTGATGATGTAAGAGAAAATCTTACATGTTTATTGATAGATTCAATGGGAATTTTCTGGTCAATGAAAAATCCAAATGATCAAGACGTAGTCACTTTGTCTGAATGGGGATTAAAACCAAAAAGCTTTGCTATTAAAAACATTGTTCCTATAGGTATGACAGACTTTTATGATAAATCAGAAATATCATATGATGGGGTTTTTTCAATAAAACCTTCAGAATTATCTGTAGGTGATTGGGCATTAACTTTTAACATAAACCTTTTTGAACCTTTAGGAATTTTGTTGGAAAGGACTGTAAGAAAATTAAAAGGAAAGGATTACTCTATAGACGATATAATAAATGAAATAGAATCAGACAAAAGATCTGATGAAAAAGAGAAACTTGCACTGGAAAATAGATTTTTATCTGCAGAGGGCTGGGGTATATTTTCTACTAAAGCAACCCCTATAGAAGAATTTCTAAAACCTGGCATATCTACTGTTTTAGACGTCTCCCTTCAAGAATGGAATGTAAGAAATTTGATGCTTGGCATATTATGTAGAGAGATATACGAGGCAAGAATGGGTGCTAGAAGAGAAGAAGAACTAGCAGTTATGGGAGGAGAATCTGTTAAAAAAATTCCAATGACATGGATTATTGTTGATGAAAGCCATGAATTTTTACCTGATGACAGAGAAACAGCTGCTACTCATGATTTGTTAACTTTGATAAGACAGGGAAGACAGCCTGGCATAAGCCTGGTATTGATAACCCAGAGGCCAAACAAAATTCATGAGGATGCAATTGCACAGGCTGATATGGTCATATCTCATAGATTGACTGCTAAACCTGATCTAGATGCTCTGTCTGCAATAATGCAAACCTATCTTTTGTTTGATATTAAAAAATCATTACAAGAATTACCAAAGTCAAAGGGTGCTGCTCTGATACTAGACGATAATTCAGAAAGATTATTTAATGTTCAAATACGTCCGCGTCAATCATGGCATGCTGGAGGATCTCCTGCAGCTCTAAAAGAAAAAACTATTTATTAGATGTTTTCTATCTAATAGAAATTTAGATAGTGTAAATATAATTTAAGTATTTAACATCAATTATTTTTATGCAATTTGTTGAACACCCATTAATAAAAACTAATGCTATAGAATTTAGAGCCTATCAGGAAAGTATTCTCAACACAGCTGTTAGTAGAAACACTCTTTCTGTCTTACCAACAGGTTTAGGAAAAACAACTCTATCTATTTTATTAGCTGCTCATAGATTGGAAAAATATCCAGAATCAAAAATATTAATAATGGCACCCACTCGCCCCTTATGTGCCCAGCATCAAAAAACATTTCAAAATTCTATGAATATTTCTGAAGACGAGATAATTTTAGTTACAGGAAAAATCTTTCCTTCTGATAGAAAAGAATTGTATAAAACAGCAAAAATTATAAGTGCAACCCCTCAAACTATTGAAAATGACATACATAATAATGTTTTAGATCTATCTAATTTCAGTTTATTAATTGTTGATGAATGCCATCGATCTGTTAAGAAATATGCATATCCTTTTGTTGCAAAGGCCTTTATGGAAAAATCAAAATATCCTAGAATTCTAGGTCTGACAGCATCTCCAGGAGGAAGCGAAGAAAAAATAAAAGAGATCTGTAAAAATCTTTTTGTAGAATCAGTTGAGATAAGAACTGATGTAGATGGTGATGTAAAACCTTATATTAAAGGTTTCGAAAATGAAATCATAAAAGTAGATCTCCCAGAAAACCTTAAAAATGCTCAAGAACTTCTCAAGTCTGCTTTGAAAAGAAGATTGGAGAAGTTAAAAAATTACAACATTTATATCAAAACAAAAAGAGAACTCTTGGAAGCACAAAGAAGAGCTAGTAAACAATTATCAACAGAAAGAAAACCAATTCTGTTTTATTTAATATCCTTGATAGTAGAATCAGTAAAGATATGGCATACTCTAGAACTGTTAGAAACTCAAAGCGTAGATTCTGTAAGAGAATATCTAAAGAAAGTTAATCAGAAAAAAACCAAATCAGATAGAGGAATTCTGAATGATCCTGATTTTATAAAAGCCATTCAAATAATTGAAAATTCTGATGAACATCCAAAAATAATGAAATTAAAAGAAGTTGTAGAACAAGAATTAAAAAATAATAAAGACGTAAAAATAATAATTTTTTCTCATTTTAGAAACAATATCTATAATCTATTTAATTTGTTAGAGAATGTTTGCAGACCTGTTGTTCTTATTGGACAGGCAGGAGAAAAAGGTCTATCGCAAAAAGAACAGATAGATGTTATAAAGGATTACAATATGGATGTATACAATTGTTTGATCACTTCACCTATTGGAGAGGAAGGTTTGCACATTCCTTCAGCAGATGTTGCAATATTTTATGATTCTGTTCCTTCAGAAATAAGGACAATTCAAAGGAGAGGAAGGGTTGGAAGAACAAAAGTAGGAAAAATAATATTTCTTATAACAAGAGGAACAATAGATGAAAGCTATTATTGGTCAGCTTATAGAAAAGAGAAGAAAATGAAAGAAATTTTGAGGAACATGCAAAACAAAAATCAGACTATTGAAGATTTTATTTAAGGATTTTCATAATTAACTTTAATTATTATATCTGCCCTTTTTAAGGGATTTAGATTTTCTAAAACAATTCCATAATTTTCTTTAATATTAAGGCTGTTAATTTCTAGATTAGTTTGTACAAACCATCTAGAAATATAATTAGTTCCATAACTTTGAGTATCATAAACATTTTTGTTCGGAATAATGTAAATATTTACAGGTATAGTAGAATTTACAAAAATACTCGCGTTTATATTGTCTATGAGAAGATCTAAATTTGGATCAAAAAGATTGACAAAAGAAATATAAGGATAGTCTAAACTAACATTAAACTCATTTGAATCATCTATAAACTCTATTGTTGTTGAACAGTTATACTTTGAACAATAAACACCAACACCAGCCTTTGAATATTCTTTAGTAAGAATGGCTGCTCTATGACCAGGGCTATTCATCCAATCATGAACAATTGTTTCTGCTAAATTTGTATCATTTTTTATATTCCAGATACAATGAATATTTTCACCAGACATTAAAAAGAATATTTGCCCATTTTTTATCCTATCTTTAGAAGTTTCACCTTCAGGCGTATCATGCCCACAATAATCTTTTAATATCATATCTTTGCTGTGGTCTCTTGCTATTTGTGCCAATTTATTACTATATAAAAGAGGTGTTATATTTTTGCCTATTCTTTCATAATTTACAAAATCAAAAATTGATTTTTCTAATCCAGTGGCATTAATTTCTACAGGCTTAGTCTCTTCTACAGGTTTTTGACACATTGATGCATCATTAACAATAGAACCATCTGGACAAACATACCTCGTTTGAGGTATTGTTATAGGTTCTGTTTGAGTGCAACCACTTATAAAAATTACTGCTAAAATCAAAATAGAAATAAACAGTTTCATAGCTAAAATATAGAAAAATCAGAATTTAAATAAAACTAGCTCAGATTAAGGTCCGACTTCTTTGATGGTCGCCGAAGCGACTAACTGAGATCATGTCCGAAGACTTGATATCTGTTGTCAAGACTTCCTTCTGAGCTATAAAATAATTTAAATATCTTGCTTATTTAAATATAACAGTGGACAAAGTTCTGATTTTTGTTGATACTAGAGAAGCAAATACAGGCATATTAGAATATTTTATACAATATAATTGTTTTGTTCAAAAGAAGATGCTTTTATACGGAGATTTTGTAGTTTCAGATAGGGTTTGTATTGAAAAGAAACTTGTTAAAGATTTTATTCAAAGCATAACAGATAAAAGACTGTTTCAACAGCTAAAGGCTATGAAAGACAATTTTGAAAAACCAATCTTGATTATCGAAGGAGAAGAATCTTTATATGGCTTTTTACAGCCGAACATCATTCGTGGAGTTCTGGCAGCAATAACTGTTGATTTATCAATTCCAATTATCTGGACAAGAGATATGGCAGACACCGCAGGAATAATTTTTTGGATTGCAAAAAGAGAGCAGATAGACGAAAAAAGAGAGATTTCTCTAAGAAACAAAAAAGTTCCTAGTACAATAGAAGAACAGCAAGAGTATCTGGTTTCAAGCTTGCCGGATGTTTCAAAAGTAAGGGCTGTTGCTCTGCTAAAATATTTCAAAACACCTCAGAATGTTTTTAACGCATCATTAGAAGAACTTCAGGAAGTAAAGGGAATAGGCGAAAAAATTGCTGAAAAAATTAAAAAAGTTATAGAGAAAGAATATTAAAAATAAATATTTATAATAGATTTACATGACAAAACCTTTAATTGTAGGAATAGATGTAGGAACAACATCAGGCCTAGCAATTTATGATCTAGATAGAAACCTTATTTATTTAGAAAGCAAAAGGAATGTTTCAATATCAGATGTAATAAATCAAATAACAGCTTTTGGAGACCCAGTTATAATTGCAACAGACAAAAAAATAATTCCTTCATCAATTAATAAAATAGCAGCCTCTTTTAATTGTAGAATATTCCATCCTGACCATGATTTATCAGTAAAAGAAAAGGAAGACATAGCAAAAATTCCTACAAAAGACGATCATGAAAGAGATGCCTTAGCTGCTGCTACATTTGCTTATAAGTCATATGCAGCTCAATTCTCAAACATACAAAATACTCTAAACTCCTTAGGCTTATCATATCTTTCAGATAAAGTTAAGAAGATGATAATAAACAGGGAAGCAAAGAATATTGCTGAAGCTATTGAAATAGTAAAACCAAAAGAAGAAATTAAAGCTAAAGAAATTGTAAAAGAAACAAATCTTAATTGGAAAGAAAAAGCAATTGAATACAAAAAAACTTTGAAAAAAGAAAAATATAGATATGAAATATTGAAGTTCTTCTCTGAAAAACTAGAAGAAAAAGTACATGATTTGGAAAAGCAAAAACAGAAATACATTGAAGAAGAGATGCAGAAAAATGAAAAGACGAGAGAAAATATTTTAAGAGAAAAAGAGATAAAAAAAAGAGACATTTTAATAAAACAGTTACAGTTTGAGTTAGGAAAACAAAAGAATTTTAAAGAAACCTATGAAGAAGAATTTAAAAAACAACAAGAATTGAAAGAAATAGAAGAAGAAAATTTGATTCCTGTAATAATTTTATCTGATTTCACAAAGGAATATATAACTGATGTAAATTCAAGATTCGATATAAATGATAAAGTTATCTGGATTAAAAATTTCAAACCAACAAAACCTGCTCTTCAAACTTTGATTTCATTTAAACCTAAAGTTGTTCTAGCAGAATTGGAGGATGAAGCAAGAAAAAAACTTAAAAATTCTGGAATAATTGTTATTAATGAACTGAAACCTGTTGTTAAAAAATTCTATGGTACTTTGAATTCTAAAGAGTTAGAAGATTCGATAAAGAAAACTGAGAAAAAAGATTTCATAAACTGGTTAGAAGAATATAGAAAAAGATAAATTAACTTTTTTCTGATTTTTTGCTTTCTTCTTGTCCTTTTTTAAAAATTCTAATTTTTGGTCTAACTATTTTTTCTTCAAGTTTCTTCTGTTCATCTTCTTTTAAAACTTCTTCGGGTTTTTCATTTTTTGTTTTTTTCCTAAGTTTTTTAAGCTTACTAAGTTTGCCCTCTATTTCTGTCAATTCCCTTAATAAATTGCCACGCATAGTATCAATGAATGAATGCGTACCATTCTCATATATTGTGTTCCCAACAACAATGGTTGCCCATTGAGACATTTCTTCTGCTCTTTCTTTTGTGTTTATTCCACCACCATATATCAGATGTGCTTTTGTCAAGGCTTCTTTTACAGCTTTAACAACATCAGGGTCACCATATGTTCCAGAATATTCTATATAAATTATTGGAAAATTGAAATATCTTTCAGCACAGACAGCTGTAGCAACAGTTCCTTCCAAAGTCATTTCTTCTGCCTTAGAAACCTTTGCTGCAGCACATTTGGGATTTAAAATTATATAGGCTTCAGGAACAACAATATCCCAGTTTATTTTGTCTTTGTGCATTTTTACCCATATTTTGTGTAAGCCGTTTATGTACAGAGAATATTTAGTATTGAAGACAGATGGTACGAACAACCAGTCAATATTTTTATAAGTCAGACCGGTTGGGGTGGCTGGTTCAAGAACTTTAGGTATGTCATATTCCTTTAACACTTCAAGCAGATTTATAACATTTTCCTTAGTAATGTTTTGCGTTCCAGATACCATTATTGCATCTGTTCCTGTTTCTATTATATCTTCTATAATTTTAGAGTTTATTTTCTTATCAGGATCAAGTTTTGTAATGTGCTTCCACTTTCTCCACTCCTCCATACACTCACAAACCTATATTTTAGAACATATATTTAAATGCTTTCTGTCTCTGCTATATTACTCCAGTTTCTTTTGCTGCTTTTGCAACTTTTTTCTCATCTACATTCTTATAGTTTAGGATAGTATACCTATCGGTTCTTATATTTTTTGCCTCAGAAAGAGCCTTTATTATCACTTTTTCAGGTATTTTCAATTCCTCGCTATTTGTTGGGGCTCCTATAGTTTTTAATGCCTTTACAATTCTTTGCCAGTCCATGTTATGGAAATAAGAACATAGAATACTTCCTACACCGCATTCTTCTCCATGAAGACTTGTCTTATTTGGATATAAAATTTTTAAGGCATGAGAAAATAGGTGTTCAGAACCTGATGCTGGTCTACTTGAGCCTGCTATGGACATAGAAATACCAGAAAATACTAAGGCTTCTATAAGATTTCTTAAACCTTTGCTTTCAAGTTTTCTTATAGAACTTGCAGACTCAATTATGAGGTCTGCTGAAGTTTTGTTTATAGCGGCTGCATACTCTGATATGTATTCACCAGTTTTATCGTGCGAGAGTTTCCAATCTTCGACTGCTGTTAGTTTTGCAATAATATCCCCACAACCCGAGGCTGTTAGACGATAAGGGGACTTGATTATTATATCTGTGTCAATAATTATTCCGCTAGGCATAACAGCTGGTATGCTATAAGTATCTTTAATAACAGCACGGTTACTAGCTATTCCATCATGAGATATTGCTGTTGGAACAGAAATGAATGGTATGTTATTTCTCTTTGCTGCTAGTTTTGCAGCGTCAATTACTCTACCGCCTCCAACACCTATAGTAAAATTAGAATTTTTAATGCTTATATGATTCATTTCAATCTTTTCAGGCAGTATCTTAAAATTAATCTTATAGTTATAATTTTCTAAAATCTCTGAAACTTTTTCACCGAAAATTTTTATAGCATTTGGTCCGGTGAAAATAGTAATTGTACCCTTTAAGTTCAATTCTTCGCAAAGACTTCCAATCTTTTCCAATGCTTTTTCTCCTATTATTACCTTCTTGGGCAGGTCAACCTCAATCAGTTTCATTCCATATAATTGTTTAAGCAAAAATAAAAACATTTAAGAAACCATTGAGCATATATAAAATTATGCCTTTTGTCTTAGAATCTAAAGGTTTAGGCAAAAAAGATGTTAAATTAATTGGTGGAAAAGGAGCCAATTTAGCAGAACTAATAAATGCTGGTTTTCCTGTTCCTCAAGCCTTTTTTATAACAGCACAATCTTATGAGGAGTTTGTAAAGACTAATGATTTGAAAGAAAAAATACATAAAATAATCAAAAAAATTGATTATTCTGATGTTAATTCGCTAAACAGTGCTTCAGAAGAAATCAAAAAAATAATAATAGAAGCTGAAATTCCTGAAAAAGTCAAAGATGAGGTTATAGATGCTTATAAAAAGCTTTATGGAGGGCCTCCGATAGATATAGAGTTTGTAAAACCTATGGACATGCCATTGGTTTCTGTTAGAAGCTCTGGAATAATGGAAGACATAGAAAAAGCTTCGTCAGCAGGTCAATATGAAACATTTCTAAACATAAAAGGCGAAGACAATCTTATCAATGCTGTTAAAAAGTGTTGGGCATCCCTGTATACTCCTAGGGTTATATACTACAGAAATAAAAATAAACAGTCTCAAGATACTTCTATTGGAGTAGTCATTCAAAGAATGATAAACTCTGAGAAATCAGGAGTTGTTTTTACAATAGATCCAACCAATCCTGTCAAGGGTTCTAATAAAATTGTTATAGAAGCTTGCTGGGGTTTAGGAGAAACCCTTGTCCAAGGAAAAGTTGAGCCTGATAGGTATGTTGTAGACAAAGATACAGGAGATATTCTAGAAAAAATTATTGGAAAAAAATATACTGAAACTGTTAAAGAACCTACGTATGGTATAACTGTTCAAAGAAAGGTGTCTAAAGAAAAAATAGAAGCTCAGGTCTTAACAGACTATGAGATTGTTGCCTTAGCTGCTTATTGTAAGAAAATAGAACAGCATTATAATTTTCCAGAAGATATAGAATGGGCAGTTGAAAGAGGAAAAATCTATATACTTCAGACAAGGGCTGTAACAACCTTAGAAGAGGTATCAACTGAGGCTGTAAAAGGAATTCCTATACTAGAAGGTTACGGAGCTTCTCCAGGTGTTGCTACTGGTATTGTAAAAGTCATTAAAAATTTAAATGAGATAGGAAAGATTCAAAAAGGAGATATACTTGTTACTGAGATGACATCACCTGATTATGTTCCCGCTATGGAAAAATCTTCTGCAATTGTAACTAATTCTGGTGGTACTACATGTCATGCTGCTATAGTAAGTCGTGAGTTAGGAATTCCCTGCATCGTTGGGACACGGAAAGCTACTGAAGTTTTGAAAGACGGAATGAAAATAACTGTTGATGCTACTCATGGCAAAGTCTATCCTGGAGAAGTTTCAATAGAAGAGAAAAAAGAAGAAGAAACAGAAATAAAAACAAAAGTTCAAGTCAAGGTTAATCTAGCTTTCCCTGAAACTGCTGAAAAAGCAAAGCATGCAGATGGGGTTGGTTTGCTAAGATTAGAACATATGTTAACAACTGCTGGTATGCATCCAATAGAATATATAAGACAAGGAAAAGGAGAAGAACTCACGCAAATAATTTTTGACGGTGTTGGTAAAGTTGCTGAGGCATTTTATCCAAAACATGTTTGGGTCAGGTCCTTGGATGCTAGAACAGATGAGTTTAGACATATGATAGGTGGAGAGAACGAGCCTAAGGAAGACAACCCAATGCTTGGTTGGCATGGAATAAGAAGAAGCTTGGATGAACCTGAAATCCTAAAATGCGAATTAAGAGCATTAAAGCAATTGCATGAAAAAGGCTTGAATAATGTTGTTTGGGAATTACCATTTATTATAAATGTTTCTGAGTTAAGAAAAGCAAAAGAAATTGCAAGAGAGATGGGAGCACCAGATAAATTTGGCATAATGGTCGAAGTTCCTGCCTGTGCTCTAACAATAGAAGAGTTCTGCAAAGAGGGAATTGTTTTTGCTTCGTTTGGTTCGAATGATTTGACACAAACTACTCTTGGCTTGGATAGAAATAATGAGAGATTAATCAATCTTTTTGATGAGATGCATCCTTCAATGCAATTCTTGTTTAAACATGTTATTGACGTATGTAAGAAGTATGGTGTTGAGAGCTCTATATGCGGCGAGTTGCCTAGCAACAGAAAAGATGCTGTTGAGTTCTTGGTAAAGGCTGGAATAGACTCATTATCTGTTAACCTTGATGCAATAGAAAAAGTTAGAGAACAGGTTTCTGAGATAGAAAAAGACTAATTTAAGAAGTTAAACTAGGATAAACTCCTAGAAGTAATTTTTCAATCTTTTGTTTTTTCTTTGATATATCTTTTTGTTTCTCTTGCGAGTTTTTACCTGTTGGTCGAATTGTAACAACTACACTGCGGTCAATCAAAGTTCCTGGCTCATTTGTGTTGGAATCAGGATTAATATAAATTTTAGACACATATGATAATCTCCTTACGCTTTCAATTCCACCTAGTCTTTCCTCAGGAACTCTATAAGAGAAATCACATTCATCAAATTCTCCGCTCATTTTATCACTTTTCTAAATAGAATGATAAAATATTTAAACTTTTCTAAATTTTTAATATTGGATATAAATAATATTCATATGGCAAAAGATGAAAAACCGGTTTTAACATATGCAATTATCATACTATGTTTTATAGTTTTTTTAATAGAATTATACTACCAGTATTTTTACGGAGAAGAATTCTTGAATAAAATTTTTTACACTTACGGCTTTTCATACCAAAGTGTCTTAGACAAGAGGTTTGAGGTTTTTATAACATCGATTTTCCTTCATGGAAGCCCTGATCATCTTATATTAAATGTGCTTGCCTTATTCTTTTTTGGAAGGGTTGTGGAATTAGAACTTGGAAAGAAGAAATTTTTGTTTATATTCTTTTTGTCTTCAATTGTAGGAGATTTTGCAGTTTTGTTCTTAACTGTAATCGGTTTAATGTCACCACTAATCTCTACTATCGGTGTCTCAGCATCGATTTTTGGTTTAATGGGAACTGCAATGCTAATAAAGCCCTTTGATTTGATTTTCTATCCATATCTTATTCCCATACCTCTGATCCTTGTTGCCTTGATTTATACTTTGTATAACATAGCAGAATTTTTGCTTGTTTTGACAACAGCAACTGAATCTAATATTTCTTACATATCACATATAGGAGGCTTGATATGTGGTATGCTTTTTGGTTTTAGAGAAGAAGGAAGCAGGAAGGGATTTGTTGTTCTTTTGTTTTTGTTGTTGCTATTAATAACCACTCCATTTTTATTTACAATTTTCAAGTTTTTAGAAGCTTTTAATTACGTGAATGTATTATCAAGCATATTTGGAGCGAAATAAGCATAATTATTAAAAAGGTAAACTTGAATTCTTTTTATGACAAAAATTTTGCAGGTTCCTGACGGGTTGAAAAGAAAAGCTCTAGAAATAGCAGATGAATTAGGAGATGTTTTGATAGATTGCGAAAGCTGTTATGGAGCTTGCGACTTAGCTATCAAGGAAGCTAAAATTCTTGGCTGCAGTAAAATAATACATTATGGTCATTCTAAACTAATAGAAACTGACATCTCTGTTGATTATAAAGAAATAAGAGAAGATTTTGATCCAACAACAGTTTTAGAAAAAAATGAAATTAAAGAAAAGAGGATAGGATTAGTCTCAGCATTACAGTTTTTAGATTCTTTAGAAAAGGCTAAGAAGTTTTTAGAGAAAAAAGGAAAAACAGTAAAAATAGGTAAAGGAAGGTCTAATCCAGGCCAGATTTTAGGTTGTGATATCTCTTCAGCAAAATCAATTGAAAGTCAAGTAGATGCTTTCTTATTTATAGGCTCTGGAAAATTTCATCCATTAGGCTTGGCTTTAGAAATAGAAAAACCTGTTTATGTATTAGACGTAGAAAAAAATGAATTGACAAATCTAGATGAATTTAAGCAAAAGTTTCTAAAGCAAAAATATGCAGCAATAGCATTGTCAAAGAACGCAAAGAAGTTTGGAATTCTGGTTTCTGTCAAGCCAGGTCAATCGAATCTAAAACTAGCAGAAAAGATAAAAAAGAAATTGGAAGGAAAAGACAAAAAGGCTTACATATTAATTTTTAATGAGATAAAACCTGAAAAACTAGAAGGCTTAGAACTAGACTGCTACATTAACACTGCTTGCCCAAGAATAGCAATAGAAAACAGAACTGAATTTAAAAAACCAATTTTAAATCCTGATGAAGTAGAAAGCTTTATATAAATGTGTTAAAAATAGTGATACTATGACTATTAAAGTTCTTGAAAATGAAAAGGAAAAAATAAAACTAGAGTTTGAAGGCGAAACTGAAACCTTAACACATTTAGTAGCAACTCAGGTTTGGAATGAAGGCGGTGAGGCAGCTGCTCTCAAAGAGCATCCTTTCATAGAAGAGCCAAAGCTTGTTGTTATGGGAAGCAATCCTCAAAGAATATTAGAGAAGGCTTCAAAGGCTTTGGAAGAGCAATGCGATGAGTTTAAAGAAGAATTCAAAAGAGCTTTGAAAAAATAATTTAAATAGCTTAAACGAAATTCTATAATGAAAAAACAAGGTTTTCCTTCAGCTGCATGCATAATTAAGAACAATAAAATCTTACTTCTACATAGGATAACAGGTTTTGATGTTTGGGAATTTCCAGGAGGTAAAATAGAGTTTGGTGAATCTCCTGAAGAGGCTGCAATAAGGGAGGCTAAAGAAGAGACTAATCTAACTGTTAAAAGTTTAGGCCTTATCACTATAAACTCTCATGTAACACCTCAAAAGCATCATCATATCTGGTTTTATTATAAATGTAAAGTTTTAAAAGGAAAAATAAAAATTGGAGATAAGGATCATACAGAATATAAGTGGTTTACATTCAAAGAAATGAAAAAATTACCTAATTTGGCATTGTCTGTTGAACATATTTTACCACAATTAAAAAAGGTTCTTAGTGATTAAATGCAAAGCTTTAGAACAATAAAAAAAGAGATAAGAATATTGGCATGGGACGATGGCCCATTTGAATTCAAGTCAAAAGGTAAAGGCATTCTTGTTGGAGTAATCTTTAGAGGCGGTCAATTTATAGACGGTTTGCTAAAAACAGAAGTAGAGATAGACGGTTTAGATGCAACTGAGAAAATAATTGAAAAAGTTCTCAAAACAAGGCACAAAGATTTGAGAGTAATAATGCTCGATGGAATAACCTTTGCAGGTTTCAACACGGTAGACATAAAAGAGATTTATGAAAAGACAAAACTTTCTGTTATTGCTATTAACAGAAAGAAACCGGACCTGAAACAATTTATCTCAACCCTAGAAAAATTGCCTGAACCTGAAAAGAGATTAAAAGCTGTAGAAAATGCAGGACCAATTTATTGGGTTAGCATCAAAGACAAAAGGATATGCTTCCAGTGTTCTGGTATCAAAAAAGAAGATGCAGAAGAAATTATAAAAACCACAACAACTATGAGTTTAATACCAGAACCATTAAGGGTAGCTCATTTGATTGCTACAGGGTTTGTATTGGGTGAATCAGTGGGAAGAGCATGAATTATAAAAAAATATGGGACAAATACACAGAGGGTTGGACTGGAACAATAATATATCTAGTGTTAGGATTTTTGATAGCATACGGTTTGAACATTGCTTTAGGTTATGCTTTGCAAACAGAAACGCCTGTTGTTGCTGTTTTTTCTTGCAGCATGGAGCATACTACAGCCAATAATTGGTATTGTGGTTTACCTTCTGATCAGGTATGCGGCAAAAAAATAGAAGCCGATCCTAAATCACTCGACGAGTATTGGAATGTTTGCGGCAGTTGGTACGAGTCTAATGGTATTTCAAAAAATAATTTTGAATCATTTATTTTTAATAAGGGTCTAACTGTAGGAGATATGATTGTTGTCTACGGTGGGAATGATATTTCTGTTGGTAACATAATAATTTTTAATACAAATATCAGAAAATATCCAATTATTCATAGAATATACAAAATAAATCCTGACGGAACAATTTTAACAAAAGGAGACAACAATGAGTATCCTGATAATTGGAGTCCTAAAATAACTAAAAATAATATTAACGGCAAAGCTGTTCTAAAAATTCCTCTTCTCGGGTGGGTGAAAATACTCTTTGTTGAGATAACTGGTTTGGCATAAGTTTAAATACTTCTTACCATACAAATAAAGGAAGTAAAAAAGAGGTCTCTAAATGGAATTCTGTGATAGATGTGGCGGATTAATGATACCTAAGAAATCTGGTAGTCGTGTTATTCTTTTGTGCAGGAAATGCGGCACTAAAAAGACCTCTAAAGAAACGAAATTTAAGATCAGTGCTCATACTGAAAAAAACAAGGGAAAAATAATTGTTATAAGTAAGAAATCGGTCATTGATACCTTACCAAAAACAAGGATTCCTTGTCCAAAATGCGAAAATCCAGAAGCACACTGGTGGATGCAACAAATGAGAGCTGCTGATGAACCTCCAACCAGATTCTATAGATGTACGAAATGCAGACATGTATGGCGTGAGTACGAGTGAGTAGTAAATAATATATAATTCTTGATTTAAGATATATTCACATATTTGAATATAACAATATGTTTTAAATAACTATTTTGATATAATATAGTTATGCTATCTAAATTATTGAAAGCACTTTCTGATCCGACAAGACTGAAAATAATGGAACTCTTAAATAAAGGAGAAATTTGTGCCTGTGAATTTGTTCCTCTTACTAAAAAAGCTCAACCTACGGTTTCTCAGCACTTGAGAATTCTTGAAAATGCTGGGATAATAAAATCAAGAAAAGAAGGTAAAAGCGTTATCTATAGTGTAACTAACAAAAGAATTTTTGATTTGATTAAAATTGCCAAGGAGATTAGTAAATGATTGATATTATTTTGAAAGTTTTGGCTGCTGGTTTCTACGCTCTTATAGACTATTTAGGAGCTCATGTATTGACTTGTTTGATTCCAGCATTCTTCATAGCAGGTGCAATGTCAGCACTTCTGCCAAAGGAAAAAATAACAAAATACCTTGGCAAGAATGTCCCAAAATACAAAGCCTATCCTTTATCTGTAGTAGCTGGATTGCTGCTTGCAGTCTGTTCTTGCACCATATTGCCGTTGTTTGCAGGAATAAAAAAGAAAGGTGCTGGAATAGGACCTGCCATAGCTTTTCTATACACTGCCCCTGCCACTAACATACTGGCAATAGTTCTAACAGGAAGTGTTCTAGGTTGGGAATTCGCTATTTCAAGGATAATACTCTCAGTTACATTTGCAATATTGATAGGAATAATAATATCTAGAATGTTTAAGGACGAGGATACCGAAGATAAAAAATTAGTATCTTCACTTGTTAAGGAACAGAAAAGAAAACTGGATGGAATAGGAAAACCTTTAAATAGAAAAATTATAGATGGGTTTATACATTATCATCTGTTTATATTTTTTGCTACATTGCTTGCTATATTGATTATCGGAGCATCGAAGATAGAAACGGAAATAAAAACCATAACATTAGTAAGTTTGATTTTGTTTCTTTTAGTGCAACTTAAAATTAGCTTCAAGAAAGAGGAAATTAAAAGCTGGTTGAAAGAAACTTGGATGTTTTTCAAGACAATATTTCCATTGCTTTTGGTTGGTATTTTTGTGGCAGGTGTATTGACCTCATTAATACCTGAGAAGTTTTTGGCTAACTATGTTGGTAGCAATACAGTCTTTGCTAACTTAGCTGCTGTTTTGTTCGGTGTGTTCATGTATTTCCCAACTTTAGTAGAAGTTCCTATGGCAAAAATGTTTTTAGGATTAGGCATGGCCAAAGGACCTCTGCTTGCTTATTTGTTGGCAGATCCGGTGATATCATTGCCGAGCATACTTGTTGTGAGAAAAATAATGGGAACAAAAAGGACTCTGATGTATGCCTTGTTGATAACAATATTTTGTACTATATCGGGATTGATATACGGATTTTTTGTGGGGTGATTATATGAAAATAGAGATATTAGGTTCAGGCTGTTCAAAGTGTAAAGCTACCGAGGAAATAGTTAAAAAAGTTGTCAAAAAACTTGGAATAAAAGCAGAAGTAGGGCATATATACGATATAGATAAAATAGCAGAATATGGGGCAATGTTGACACCAGCAGTTGCGATAGACGGTAAGATAAGAATCGAGGGAAAGGTTCCAACAGAGAATGAAGTTGAAAAGATAATCAAATAATCAACACTCTATCGAATATAATGAATATTACATCTTTAAAGAATTCTTCCTAAAGCAACTATAAAGAGTATTCCAATAAAATTAAAAATAAAAGTTAATAATATAAATT
>Ga0315282_10000165_pt1 | contig 134290 bp, 135 predicted proteins | sample YL17G07_20_MG_FD_203693 | JGI IMG/M metagenome (GOLD analysis project Ga0315282, IMG submission 203693) | Sediment microbial communities from Yellowstone Lake, YNP, Wyoming, USA - YL17G07_20 | ecosystem: Environmental > Aquatic > Freshwater > Lake > Sediment | place: USA: Wyoming | collected... | reverse complement strand
CCAACATTAACTGTCTGGTCTGTTGAACCATCGGCGCAAGTGCCGTTTGTGTAAAATTTGTAAGTAACTGTACCACCAATCACAAATCCATCAACCTGTGTTGCTACTGTGGCGCTGTCATGAATAACAGAACCAAGTGCAACTGAAGTATTGGTAATGTTTCCATGTTCAGGATTGTGGACTTGCGTGGTTGTAGTTGTGTCTGCCTTGTTTACTGTTAATGGTTCACAGTCGCTGGCATCACCGAGATAATTTGTATCACCGGCAACAGCAGCTTTGTAAGCATAAACGCCAGCTGCTAAAGCAGAACTGTCAGCTGATCTTGCAACTAATCCATCTGCGCCAGTATTGGCAACAGATGTACCTTCTCCATCGCAAGTACCATTAGTGTAGAAAGTAAATGTAACTGCAGGAACAGTAAATCCTTCCACTCCACCTGTAACTGCAGCAGTATCATGAACAATACTTGCAAGTGGCATTGTTGTTACTGGATTATGGTCAGCATCATGGATTATTGTGTTAACTTCTAATTGTTTCTGATTAATCGTTATTGGTTCGCAAGTACCAGTAGAGCCGTTGTAATTAGCGTCTCCGCTGTAATCTGCGATATAAGAATAAGAACCGGCGCCTGGTGTTCGAGTAGATGATTCAGTGCCAACATTAACTGTCTGGTCTGTTGAACCATCGGCGCAAGTGCCGTTTGTGTAAAATTTGTAAGTAACTGTACCACCAATCACAAATCCATCAACCTGTGTTGCTACTGTGGCGCTGTCATGAATAATAGAACCAAGTGCAACTGAAGTATTGGTAATATCAGCGTGATTAGGATTGTGCACTTGAGTTGTTACTCTAGTGTCTGCTTTAGTAACGCTTAATGGCTCACAAGCACTGGTGTCTCCATTGTAGTTGATGTCTCCGGCAACAGTGGCCTGATAAGAATAACCGCCTGCGGCTAGAATAGAAGAATCTGCTGAACGTACTGTGCCATCGTCAGCTCCGGTATTTGCCACAGAACTGCCTCCGGTTGTGCAATCATTTGAAGTGAAGAACTGGAAAGTTACCACACCCGTAGGAACAATGCTGTCAATCTGACCGGTAACTGCAGCTGTATCGTGAACCACGGATCCTAACGGAACAGTGGTGACAACAGTATGAGTATCATCGTGAATGACCGTAGTAATATCTAAATCTGATTTGTTAATTGTAACTGGTTCACATGTTCCGGTTGAAGAATTGTAATTTGTATCGCCGAGATATTCAGCTTTGTAGGAATATGAACCTGCTGTCAAATTACTTGTTACGCTGGATTCATTGCCAACCGCAACTGTTTCATCGGTTGGGGTTCCCGTGCAAGCGCCATTGGCATAGAAGTGATAAGTCACACTGCCGGTAATTGTCAAAGAATCAACCCGTGTACCAACTGTGGCGCTGTCATGAATAACAGAACCAAGTGCAACCGAGGTATTGGTAATATTCTGGTGATCAGTGTTGTGAACCTGTGTAGTTGTAGTGGTATCTGCTTTGTTTACTGTTAATGGTTCACAAGCTGAATCTCCGGCAATATAATTTGTGTCGCCGTTATAATGTGCTTTAAATGAATAATTTCCTGCGGCTAAAGGTCCTTCGCTGCTTGATGGATGAGCTATGCCAGAAACAAGCACAATACCTGTGCCAGCAGCAGAACTGCCGGTTGAACAATCATTGCTTGTATAAAATGTGAAATCAACATTACCGCTCGGCGTGCCAAAACTACCACCTACCGTGGCTTTATCGTGAACGGTTGTGCCGAGAGGAACTGAAGTTACAACACCTTCGGCAGCATTATGAATTTCGGTCGTAACCGTTGGAGTAAGTTGAGTAACTGATAATGGCTCGCAAGAACTGTCGGCTTCATTATTGTTTGTGTCACCATTATAATGCGCCTTGAATGAATATGAGCCTGCATTTAACGGTCCTTCGCTATCCGATGGATCGACTACTCCACTGGATAAACTAACGGTACCTGCCCCAGAACCAGTCGGCGCGCAAGAACCATTATTATAAAATGTAAATGTTACTGAACCTGTTGGACTATAACCACCGCTAACAGCTGCTTTATCATGAACAGTTGTGCCAGCAGGAACAGAAGTTACTACTGAATGACTTATATCGTGAATATCGGTTGAAACACTCGGCGTTGCTTTTGTTATCGTTACTGCTTCATCAACACAAGCACTGGTTACAGAAACATTATTCGTATCTCCATTATAGGTTGCTTTCCAGTGATAAGTGCCGGCAATAGTTGTAGTAAAATTTCCGGAAGTAGCCGAGCCAGCTGAAAGTGTTTGAGTGTCGGTATAAATTGCGGTATTCGAACATGTCGTATCTGTCGGCCCGTAAAGGTTAAAAGTAACGCTGCCAGTCGGATTGTATCCGCCAGTTACTGATGCGGAATCGTGAATTTGTATTCCCACTGTTCCGCCGGCAGATGGCGTAGTGCTGATTGAAGGAGTTACTTGAGTAACGGTTAACGGCTCGCAAGCACTATCGGCTGCGAAATAATTTGAATCTCCAACATAGTGTGCTTTAAAAGAATATGAGCCAACGCTCAATGGTCCTTGAGTAAATGTTGTTGCGTCAACTAAACCGCCAGAAAGCGCAAATGTTCCAGAAGTAGCCGTCGGATCACCATTACAAGTATTATTTGTGTACCAATAAAAAGTAACATTTCCAGTTGCAGTTCCCTTGCTTCCCGTAACGCTAACGCTATCGTGAACAGTTGAACCAGCAGGAACAGAAGTTACCGCCGTGTGAACATTATCATTATGAATCGCAGTCGTAACGGTCGGTGTTACCTGATTAAGCGTATTGGTATAAGTACAATCAACTGTTTCGCCCGCCGCCAAACCGATACTAGCTGTGCGAATTCCATTATTTGTAGTTGTTCCACCTGAAGGATCGGTACAAAATAATGTAGTTGTATAAGCTACATCTGCGGTTTCAGTTACCGAATAGGTACCAGCTGCCAACGCAGAATATGTTTGCGTGTTAGAAAGTGTTCCGTTTGCATCGTCATCAAGACTAAACGTGCTTGGAGTAAGCCCGCCAGTTGTAGTAAAGGCAAAATCTGTAGCGTCGTCGGGAACAGTATCTTTATGAATTATAATTGAGCCGCTCTGAATAATCGCACTTGCCGACATCTGATTGTCATTTCCTCCCCCGTTATAAGCCGGAGCATCGATATTGGCTAATTGAACATGATAAGGTGAACCGCTTATATTAACAGCTGAATTACCGGTACCCCAATCTGCTTGAGAAGACACATGCGCACCCCAAGTAATTAATACTTCACAAACATCTGTTCCTTGTTTTTGGTACTTATTTTTACAAGTTGCAGTGTTAACATTAAACTTTATTGTAATTATTGTAGAACTATCACCAGTATAGTCGCCTTCTACGAGTGTTGGTCCAGATAATATTCCACTGCCCGTCCAGGTTCCATTACGAATTTTAAAGTGCCTTGCTAATCGAGCAACGTCTTTGCCGTCAGCATTCGGATCAGTTGGAATGGGGTCAGATAAAACTGGTGCCAGAGTTGCGCAATCTGCAAGGTTAGAAATAGCAGGATCACACAGGTCAGCATTCGTAAGTAGATTTGACGCCAATTCAGAATAATTATCATCCGTCATGAAATCATACGAATGCTTACCGCCCTTTGTCGTACTGTACTTAATAATTGCGTAGTGATCTCCATTGGTAAGATCTTTAATAGCTAAACGTTGAACAGTAGCGTCGTCCTCGTAATAGGTTGAGTTACTAGAATTAAGGTCACCGTTTGTCCAATGACAGCCTAAATCAGCGCCCGTATAACCGTCTCCATCGTCATTTGCGCATTGTGAATATAGATCAAGTTTGCCACCACCCGTATACGGATCCGTAAAAGTCGTTCTTGCCAATTCTTCACCAAAAGATGAATTAGCGATTACTGTATATAGCGGGCGGAAAATGTTATCTAAAGTATAAGTTGTGGTAAATTCGCCATTTTGGTCAGTGGTTAAATCGATATTGCTTTCAGTATAAGTTCCCTCATCCGTTGAACCGCCGAAAATCTTTAAAAAGATATTCTGTAAAGATTGAAAGAATTTACCGAAAATTGTTGCGGTTTCGGTCGGAGCATAATCCGGCTTGTCGGTAGAAAGCTCGGGAACTAAAGTCGGCGCACTAAAAATAGAAGTTGCGTCAATAACCGAATCTGGAGTAGTTAGTTCTGAGTTCTGAGTATTGAGTTCCGGCTCGCTACTCACGGGCTCACTGCTCATTAACTCATTACTTATCTCCGGTAATTCTATTGCAGCTGCTTCCGGGTCAATCACGCCCTCGACTTCGCTCGGGGCAAGTTCCTCGACAACCGGATTTTCTACAACGGGAGTCTCTTCAACAACCGGTGTTTCCACGACAGGCGCTTCCACAACCGACTGTTCATCGCTCGCAACTATTGGTTCGGTAGTGGTTTCTTCCTGTGCTCTGACAAAATAGCCGACGGGTACCAATAAGGTAACCGCAACGGCCGTAATAATGCTTAAACTAACGAATATATTTTTTGCGTTTTTCATATTTTTTGTTTTTTACCCTGTTAAATGTTCTACCCCGCAGAACCTCTCGCGTAGCGAGAATTTAACAGGGTGAACTTTTTTATTAATTATTTATTTTAGCGACTTTAATTATTAATTAAATAAAAACCTCTTTAGCCCATAAGCCGAAAACGGCTTCCTTGAACTAAAGAAGTTTTTATAATTATCTTTATCCCTCTTAAAAAATTTAGCATATTTTTCAGAATTAAAAAACCACCAAGCTCTGTCCGTCTTTTTTTGGTTTTAAATAGTCCGTCTATTTAACCCCTCCTTGGTGGTTATTACCCTGTAGTAGATTTTGGACTGATGCGAAGCATCAATCAAATAAAATTAATCCAAAATTCACTACGGGGTTTTATTTAAATGCTAATATTTCTTTCAACTCTTTTACTTCTATTTCTAATCTTTCAATTCGCCTCTTGTGATCGGCGAGTATTAGTTTTTCAATTTTATCTAAACGACCATCGATTTCATCAAATCGTTTATCAATCTCTCTAAATTCTTTATTCACTTCACTTGCTTTTGCCGTTTCTTCAAATCCTTTTTGAACCATTCTCGCTAAATCTTCAATTGTAACATTTTTCTTCTTTTTCATATTTTCAATTCCGTTAATGATTTTTATGTTAGTATAGTTTAAATTTAGCGCTATTCAAAAAGCGTGTCAAGTCTTCACCTATCTAAACATTGTTCCCTGTATAATTTATGTCCGGAGCCGTAAGGCGGCTTCGCCTCTGGTCGATGTATTTAGAAAGCCAGAATTTGAGATAGGTGAAGACTCAAGTCTTTCATCTGAAAAAGGTGAAGACTCAAGTCCCTTCTATTTCGCGAATAATTTTACTACCCAGCCGAACAAACTGAATTTGCTCTCGTTGGCTTTAAGAAATGCATCAATGTTTGCTGCCTCCTGCTGCATGGTTTGAATTTGTTCCTGCAGAGCGGTTATATCTTCCTGATTTTCGGCCTGCTCCATTAATCCGGTCAATTGCTCAATGCGATTTCTCACTTGCACCATTTCGCTACGTAATGCACCGATATTTCTATAATTCGTGCCGATTAAAAACGTCTTGATTTTGTTTCGCTCCTGGATTGATTCTATCTGATCGGCTGTTTGCTCATTGCTTTGTTCCTGTTCCTGCGCGATTACTCTCACCTGCTCCCCTATTCCGCCTTTTTCTCTGTCAGCAACATTCAAAAGACTTTGCACAAAATTGGCAACTTTACTGCGGTGTTCTTCGCCGGTAATAGCTTTTGCGTTCTTCACGGCAAAAACCGAAAGAGCAAAACCAAATACCAAAAACACAACTAAAAACCCGATAAAAATATTTTTTCTCATTTTTTTGCTTTTACCCCCGCCTTTTCAAAGTAAAAGGTGGGGGTGAATTTAATTATTATTTAACAGAATAAATTGCCTTTACGCCATCAATATCGCCAGCAGTCAAAGTATCGGCTTTGGCATCCATTTTAAAACCGTAGCCGTACATTGTTGCATTCCGGTAGTTAGCAGTATCATATTCATCGTCCAGACCAAACCAATGGCCTAATTCGTGGGTAAGAATAGCTTGAGCGTCATAGGATTCGGTATAAGCACAAGTAGAATTACCGCCTGACCACGTCCAAACAAACTTAGTGTTTAGAATTGTGTCAAGCTCGACTACTTCTCCGCTTGATGGATAATACCAGATATAAGTTACTCCTAAAGCCGAACCCGGGGCTGTTCCCCAAATAATAATATTTTTCCCGTCCAGTCCTTTTCTGGTAATTAGGGTGTCGGTGCCGCGAACAATAGTTACTTTATTCTTAAGCTCGTTTGTCCAAGCCGTAAAAGCATTTTTGGCAATTGTGACTAAATTTGCTGAACCGTTAATAGAACTCGGAACAGTGGAAAGATTTAAATTATATGTCCAAGTACTCGGCAATTTCCAAACTTCTTTATCAACAACAGCCGAAGAATCCGGATCAGATAAACCACATTGCCACTCTGGTGCTGGAGTTGGTTTGCCCGCGCCTGCCTTATGAACGAATACCCTGACTTTCAATTCCGGATGTCCGGGTACGTCATAAACACCATCTTGCTCGGGAATATCGGTATTTTTATCGTTTTTGGCAAAAACAAAATTCCCGCCGATTAAAACTACGGAAACTATTAAAATAATTGAAATTTTCTTAAACATAGAATTTTTACTTTTACCCCCACCTTTTAAGACTCATGCAGGCTATCTTGAATTCTTTTCTTTAAGTGTCCGTATGCGCTCTTAAACTGTTTTAGTCGTTTTTCTCTTGCCGTGGCATCTTTTTGAGACGCAAATGATTCGTAATAAACGAGAGAAAAACTTCCTCTATGCGCAGTAGAAAAATTTCTTCCTTTGTTGTGTTCCTGAATCCGCCTTTTAAGATTGTTTGTATATCCTATGTATAATTTGCTGTCCTTTTTACTTTTCAAGACATACACATAAAACATAAGTTCTAAAAGGTGGGGGTGAACTTAATTATTATCTATTCCAAATATACTACTTCTCGCCCCACTGGTCAATTTCGGGAGCAGCATTAAGCGTCAAACCCGCAAAATCGTCCCAAACATTCGCTAAATCCGAATCATAATTTACGGTCAGGGTACCACCCGCATTTATAAGACTGGCTGCACCCGCACAAATCAATGAACCGTTTATTGTCACGTTTCCGGAACCAATTTCGGTATCGCCATTCACATAAACAACTCCGTTAATTGTGGCGTTACCGGAAATTTTTAAATTCCCCGTAACGATAATCGCAAAATAATTGTCCGTAGCGCTGAAAGTTCCACCGCTTAAATCCAGGTCTCCGTTAATCCACAATGCTCCGTCTACTTGAGCGCCAGATTCGCTTATAGAGAAAGAATCGTTAATAAATATCACTCCTGTTTTGGAGTCTTTAAAATACTTATTCGGAACATCGGTTTTTTTCTCAAAATAAGAACTGTTGGCAATGGCCGCATCTTTGTATGGCTGAGAATCAATCGATGGAGAGGTAGTATCTTGGTTTTTTTCCACGTTGCCGGTACTAACATTGCTGCAGTTATTTTCCGGATAGGGTTTGTCGCAACTTCCGTCTGCTTTAAAACCTCCGCAACAAACTTCTTCTCCGGCAAAAACATTGCCATTATTCACGGTAACATGACCACTTAATTCTATTTTATAAGGAGTATAAATTCCATAACTAAAGGCAGGGGCTTCCGGGTGTTTAAGCGCATAATAAAAAACATTGCGCGAATTATCGTCTTTGCTTGCCCCGCCATTTATAATTGCGGCACTGAAAGGTAGAGACGTGACGGTTATTTCGGCAGAGGTATCATTAATTAAAGTTGCCAATGTCCCGCCAGTATAAGGAGGGTCGTCGGGAGCATGCACAAATTGATAAGCGCCTTCTTCCGCACCCGACTCGGCAGCATAAAACGCCTGGTATGTAGAAACATTGCTGCGGTTCACCACTAATTGCTGGAGCACGCCTCTTGCAACAATAAGCGATGTACCCAAGGCAAACATACCGATGCTGAGTACGGCGATTAAACTGATAACTCCTTTTTCCGCTTTGATTTTCATATTAAAAATTTCTTTGCGCTAAAGTTGTTTTAATTGAAAAATTATTTTTAAATTGGATATTAATTTTTACTGCCCTGTCTTTGATATAAAATTCGGCCGATTGAATGTTGTTTCCGGTAAGCGCTTCCGTATCCAGAAAAATTTGATCGCCATTTTGCTTAAAGGTTTTAACGGTATTATCGGGCAAAGTAATGGCGAATTCCGTAAATGGTCCGCCGGGCGAAGGAAGGTTCTTTGCCTGTCTTATCCAGTAAGCAAGTTTATTTACCAAGTAATCCGCTTCGGCTTGCAATCTTTGGCTCTGGCGAATCTCCTGGGCGTATTTCAAACCATTTGTGGAAACCATCAAAAGTATCATCGCAACAATAATGCTGATGCTAATCGCAATCAGCATTTCAATAAGGGTAAAGCCGCGGGATTTTTTAATAGATGTCCTGATAGACATATGTTTCCAAAGTTAAGGTTCGATCATTCATGGTATTATTCCAAGAAATCAAGGCAGTAATTTTTTTCGTATCGGCATTTATCGATTCGACGTAAAAACCCCGCGTGTAAATATCTGTTGTTTCCTCGTTCAAACTTTTATCCCAGCTATTTCCAACTTCCACAAAATGACATTTGGAAACCGAGGTGCAGGCAGTGTCTAATTTGTCCCAGCCGCCCGATTGCTCCAAAACTTTGGCGATTTCCACTTCTTCGCGTAAATAAAGATTTGCCTGAAATTCCGTTTGGTTCGCGCGATTAATCTTTATTGCTTGGGCCATCAACGTCTGAAAGGTAATAATCATTATGGCAACAATCGTCAAGCTTACCATTACCTCTATCATCGCAAACCCGGCGCCATTTTTTGGATTTCTTTTCATGGTCTTAATTTTCAACAATGGTCCCGTCTTTTTTTATTGAAATTACCGTTGTTTTTCCGGTACCAGAAATAGTAATATTCGTATCCGCTCCGGTTTGGGCGGTAATGCGGCTAAATATAATCGAAAAATTCGAAGGATTTAAATTAACCGAAGCTGGCAAAAGGATATCAAAATTATTTTGGCAAGAAGAACCGCAATCTTTTTCAAAAACAGTAAGCTTTGAACCGTCACAACTAACGCCATGAGCATTTATTCCATAGCCGGTTTCAGCCCGACTGCGGGCTTTTTCCAGGGCCAATAAAACATCATCCTTGGTTTGATTGAAAATAATCCGATTTTTATTGTTTCTCCAAAGCGAAATCGAACCGACAGCAAGTATGGTTATTAATCCTATTACCAAAAGCATTTCAATTAAACTAAAGCCGTTTTTTTTCATAAAATTTGGCTTGATTGATAAATCGGCAAGAATATGGATAAGGCAATGAAACCGACCGAAATACCCGCTATCACCAAAATTATCGGTTCAATCGTAGCGGTCAGCATTTCTGTTCTGTGCCGTACCGATTTATCGTAATAATAACTTAAACGCTTAAAGCTCTCTTCTAATTTTCCGGTTTTCTCCCCCACCTCCACCATCCTTTGCAACTGGACGGGGAATAAAAACGGATAGGGCTTGAATACTTCCGACAAGCTTGTCCCATGGAGTAAAATCGGGCTGATTGAGTAAAGTGTTTTTTTATAAACATCGTTTTTAAGCGCTTTTTTCGAAACCTCTATTGATTTCAGTAAAGAAATCCCGCTGGCGAATAACGCTTCCAGGGAACGGAAAAACAAGGAGAGATTGGTTTCTTTTATCAGTTTGCCGAAAACGGGCATTTTCAGGAAAAAATAATGGATAAAATAACGGGTCTTTTTAATCCTTGTCATTGCGAAAACACCCGCCACCAAAAAAACCATTGCCGCAATAATAAACCAATAATTTTTTTGCACAAATCCGCTGATTGCCAAAAGAACTCTTGTGGGAAGCGGTAAATTTGCTTTCAGCTCCTTGAATAATGAGGCAATCTGAGGCAAAACATAAACCATCATCACAATCATTACAATAATCATTACGAAAATAACTATCACCGGATAAGCCAAGCTGGCTTTTACTTTTCTCCTTAAATCGTATTCGTATTGCAAGTCTTCCGAAATTCTGTCGAGGGTGTCGGTCAAACGGCCGGCAACTTCTCCCACGTTTACGGCTTCAACTAAAAATTCGGAAAAATATTTTTTGGAAACTCCTTTCATTGCTACGGAAAGCCTTTTTCCGTTTTCTATATCGGCCACCATGCTGCCAATCATTTTCTGGGTTTGCTTGTTCGGATATTGATCTTTAGCCACCCTTAAGGCATCGGCGACCGACATACCCGCAGCTACCATGGAAGCCAGATTACGGAAAAAAGCAATTCTTTCGGGAACAGAAAATCTGCCAAAAAACGGAAGTGAACGCAAAGACCAGCGAGAACTTTTGTCCGGAATAACAAAAAGCACGGTTGAACCTTGTTGTTCCAATTTTTTCCGTGCTTGTCTTTTGAAAATGGCTTTGATTGAGCCGCTGACGACTTTATTCTTTTTATCAACAACTTTATAGTAATATTTTGCCATAAATTATGTGTTTCTCGTGGCTCTCAACACTTCTTCGAAGGTTGTAACGCCGCTAAAAACTTTTTCCAAACCATCGACAATCATCTCGTAAAATCCGTTCTTTTTTGCCTCATCTTTAATGCGCTCGGACGAAGCATGTTCGATAATCAAATCGTATATCGGTTTATTGACCTCTAAAACTTCAAAAATTCCGATTCTGCCCCGATAGCCGGTATGCATACAGGCGTCGCAACCCTCACCGACTAAAAATGTTCCTTTGCTTAATTCACCGACATCTTTGCCAATTAATTTAAGTGCATCAACAATGTCTTTTCTTTCCTTGATTTTTTTAAGAATCACTCCATCAATAGGTTTTTGTTTTCCGCAAACATCGCAAACTTTTCTCACCAATCTTTGAGCAACAACGATGTTAAGCGTAGAGGCAACGGCAAATTCCTCGACTTTCATTTCCAGAAAACGGGTAATCACCGAAATCGCGTCGTTGGTGTGAAGCGTGGTCAGAACCAAATGACCGGTTAAAGCTGCTTCGGTAGCCATAGCTGCGGTTTCCGAGTCGCGAATTTCTCCCACCATCATCACATCGGGATCTTGTCTTAAAAGCGAACGCAGACCCGAGGCAAAAGTAAGATTTACCCTAGGGTTTATTTGAATTTGATTTACTCCATCCATAGCGTATTCAATCGGATCCTCCAGAGTTGAAATATTAATTTTGTCTTTTTTTAATAAATGCAAAAGCCCATAAAGCGTGGTTGTCTTTCCCGAGCCGGTCGGACCGGAAGCAACTATCATACCGAATGGCTTTTCGATGTTTTTTGTGATTATATTTTCGTGCTGCTCGGAAAATCCCAAATGGCGGATGGATAAATCCTTATGCGAATCGTCCAAAATTCTCAGAGCTACTTTTTCGCCATAAAGAGTGGGCATCGTGCAAATACGGAACGAAATATTCGAAAATCTTTTCAATTCGATACGGCCATCCTGGGGATGACGATAATCGTCAATCTTCAGATTCGCCATTATTTTGAAACGGGCAACTACCGCGCCATGAACATCTTTGGGCAGAGTTAAAACTTTATGTAAAATTCCGTCAACGCGAAAACGGATGGCTGTCTCGGCTCTACCCGGCTCGATATGCATATCACTGGCTTCTTCGGCAATTGCGTAACTGATAATCAAATCAACCAATTCAACAATGTTTCCGTTGGTGCCCACGCCGCCGGATACAAGCCGTGATATATTTTCCTTAAAATCATAGGCATAATGCTTCAGAATAAAGGAAATATCCTCTTTTTTGGCGCTAAACCATTTAACTTCGTCGCCAAAACGTTCATTCATAAATTGCTGAAGGTCGGGATTTTCCGGATTAATGGCGGCTATCTCTATTTTCTTGCCTTTTTTGTTAAAAATAAATGCCTGAAACTCTTCTACCAATTCTCTTGGCATTAACATTAAAGTTTCAGGCGAAGGCATTTTCCTTTCCTGCTTCTCGTAAATATAGGGATAGGATTGTTTTTTTTCCGATTTCATAAAATTATACAAGAAAAAAACTACCACCTCCTGTGGTTTTCTGTTTTATAAGAAAAGCTTAACTTCTTTTTTGGACGCTGTCAATGCTAAAAGTGGATTTCCTGTGAGTAATTTAATAAAAATGAAAAAAGGAGGCGAAATAGGTTTTTACCTGTTTGGCCTCCTTTTGTTTAATCCCCTCGGACATTTTCGATTTTCTGGCTCATTACATATTCCAGCCACTGGCCAAAGGGTAAACCCTCCGGTCCGAATTCTTTGGGAAAAACTCTGCAACAATCTTTGATGTTTTCGAACCTTTTTTGGTTCTTTGGTTTGCTGAAAGGACATTCGCTCCAATTCGGCGCTTCCCCTTTCCACTCCATCTGGCAAGAGCTGCGAACCTCCGAAACAGCGGCGCATTGATTCCCTCCGGAATCTTCAAAATTGTCCAAATCACCATGGAATCGAAATCCGTAAAACGGACATCTGTGCCTTGCTCTGTGATAAATCGGCGTTAATTCCATTTTACACCTCCTTAGTTGAAATGAATAAATCGAAACAGCGTTCCAAAATCCTTTGTGCGCAAAAGAGCAACATACCGAAAAGGAAAAAAATGGAAAATACGCCGGCAAGCAGCACCGGACCTCCGAAGATAAGAGCGATTATCCCCTTCAGCACTTCCATCATTTGCCTCTCCTTTTGACTTTCAAATAAGTCCTCTTTGTTTTTTGATAGTATTTCCGGCAATTTTTGCAGGCAATGAAGATCCCTCCAGATTTCGAAATTTTGATTATATGATGGGCAAATCTCCAAAAAGCCGAATCGGCTTCGGGACTCATTTTATTGGTCGCCGAAAAATAAATGAGAATATCCGTTCTGGCATCCTCGCAATCGTAAGGTTTTTTCAATGTTCTACCTCCTTTTTTTGATTTTTAAAATCTTAGCACAAAAAAGTTTTCTTGTAAATAGTGTCGCCATTTTTTCATATTGACAAGGCATTTTTTATTCTCGATAATTGGTAGTACGCTCTTTAGAGCAAATTTAAAGAAAGGAGACAGGAAAATGCCAAAATTAAAAATTGGCAACTTCGCGGAGATTGTCGATGTCCATAAAGACGACCCCCTTTTCAAGTACAGAGAGCAGCTGCTCGACAAGATTTTCAGAATTGATTTTTTCCCTCCCGGTCAGCGTGCCGGACCATACACCCTGTTCTCGGGGACTGTTGTCTTGAAAGACATTCCGTTAAACGGACACCCTCTCAAAAAAGGAGGACAATTATGCTTCAAGGCAAAACTTCGCAAAGTCAAGCCAAACAATCTTCCCTGACCTGAAAGGCGCGAATTTGGAAACCAAATTCGCGCCTATTTTATATATAACTATGCCCCGTGCAACTTGTCGCGTATAGCGATCATAAAAATTGTACGGGGACATAATTGTTGTTTATTATTTGCGACCTTTTCCCATCCTGTAATATTTATTACAACTCTTTTTAAAAATTATTTCATTGTTTTAAAATTTACGGAAATCAAAAAGGGCGGGGCAAAGCGAGGCTTTGCACCGCCCGGATTTCACTTAAAAATTGCTTTCTTCTTCTGCCTTGTTGCTAAAGTAGCCGAGCGTCGCCAGAACCATTGTGGCCAAGGGGCTAAACGGGCCGATAAAAGGTGCCAGAAAGAACATTACGAAAAAAAATATGGCAAAAGATTGAATCCAATCCAGAATGTTGTCGATCGGATTTCCTCTTCGTCTAAAGATTTCGTTTTTCAATTTTTACCTCCTTGTTTCGAACTAAAAACAGGATAGCGTATATTTGTCATCCTGTCAATCTTTTTCGATTTCTTGTTTCAGCTTTTTGTCCAATTTTTCCGGATGGTGGCGGCAAAAATATTCCAGCTTGCTGGCCTTAACGTGGGCAGAGGTATAAACTTTGGTGTAATTTTTATCCGCTTCGACGATTCCGTTTTTTATCGCAAATCTGTGCCCTTCGGGCATCAGATTTCTTTCGTGCAATTCGTGCAGCAAAACAAATTTTCTTTCTTGTGGCTCGAGGTCGTCATCGAGCCAAATCTCGTTTTTGGGAATAAACGGATAAACTTTATCGTGCCCGCCCTCGGTAAAATCAACGCAAAATAAACCTCTCACCAATTCTCCGTTTATAACCCAGACTTTTGTTTTTTTGCTGTATTCTTTCAGAAGTTCTTTGTGAATTTTTTCGATGATTTCCGCGCCGTCTTTCTGTTCCTTGAAAGCCGTGGATATCAGCTTGGATTTGTTTCTTTCCCGCCTTTCCACCAGACTCGCTCTGTCTTCGGCATAATCGGGGCTTTTGCCCTCGGAAAGCAATCTGTATTCAATCAGCATATGGTCGATATAATATCCGGTTTCTCCTTTTTTATGTTCTTTGTCTATCCAGAATTCGTTTTCGGGAATAAATTCGAAAAAATAATGATGACCGAAATTGGTGAATTCAATATCCAAATCGCACCTGATTTTGGCGCCATCAACGAGCCAGACATTGAAATGTCCTCTCGTAGCGATTTTTTTAAGATAAATATCTTTATCGTCTATGTTAGTCTTCGAGTTCCTGTTTACCGAATCGGGAAATTATATGCCCAATTGCAAATAAAATCATAAACCCGATTAATAAACCGACTTCGCCGTATTTAATATATTTTTTAAGCAAAGTAATTGAAGCGGAGGAAAAATATGCCAAGCCGCCGATTAAACTTATCCAGACAATCGAGGAAAGAAATACTGTCTTAAAATAGGGCCAAAAACGAACTTTTATCGCGCCTGCCCGCATTATGGTAGCATGATATAAACCAAAGACAAATTGGGAAATAAAAATTGTGCTCAAGGGTCGTTTTCTCAAATGCCTATCTATTGGTCTACTTATTCTCTCGGCTTGTTTTCTCACAAAAGCGGATTTCTTTTCGAGAAAACTTCCAAATTTATACCAAAGAATATCGCTTGTCAGCGCTCCCGCAAAAACAACCGGAATCAGTATCTCCAGTTCGAGATGCCCCTGCTGAGCCAAATAGAAAGCGGCGAACAAAACCGCATCTCCTTCCAAAATCAGTCCGATAAAAATCAAAAGATAAATCAGCCAAGTAGCAGAAACCAAATAATGAAGAAAAATTGTTTCCATGTTTTATTTACCAGCCGCCTCCGCCGCCTCCTCCTCCTCCTCCGCCAGCTCCGCCTGCGCCTCCGGCACCGGATGGGCCGCCGACATTCGAAGAAATGCTTGCGGCTAAACTATTGATTTCCGAAGCAAAACTATCCACATCAAACCCGCCGGCAGTCATACCAATATACCAGACAGGAATGTGGGCTTGAAAATAATCCGCTCCGTAAATATCGCGCATTTTTTTCACCCATTCCTTGGTCATATTGAAAATCATGGCATAAGGCAAAAGTTTTTCGAATATATTTTCTTTCTCGAAAAATCTCTGGCGATATTGCTCAGCTGTTTTCATATAAAGCTTGAAGCCTTTTATCCGCCAATTAAGTTCCGCGCCTTTCTCGGTTCGCCGAGGCATAATAAAGGAAAAAATCAATAAAATTCCCGCAGAAATCCACAGGGCTAAAGAAACAAAATGAAAGAAAAAAGGCACGGCGAAAATAATTATGGCGCTTGTGAGAAATATCGCCTGAAAAACCAAACCCTTCTTGGTAACCAACCCTTTCTCCGTTAAATCGTTTTTGGCCGCTTTTCTTAATTGCGGAATATTTTTATAAAATTCCTTCTTCAAATCCGAAAGAAAAATTTCCTCCCCGCCCTCGAAAATCATATCCAAGATTGAATTTTCAATTTTCGAAAGCAGAGTGTTTTGCGGATGCAGCCGTTTCAATCGGAAATCTTTTTTGGAAAATACGATAACCTTCTCTTTAATCTGTTCAATGGAAACAAGACCCCTTGTCGCCAAATCGATAATCGTGGCGGAAATAAACCTGGTATTGAATCTGCCGCTGGAAACCAGCATCCCCATTTGCATCGGCGAGAGATTTTCGGGAATTTCGAACTCGGGAATTATGGTTTTGTGAAGATGCGGGTCTTTGCCGTATTTATTCCAAAGCAGAAAACAAGCAAGAAAAACAATCAGCGGCAGCAAAAACCAGAAATAAGCGCCGTATTTTTCGGAAAAACTCGGCTTATAGGGAGTAAAGATATTTTTGGGAAAAGTTATTGAAGCGGTAATCCCCTGCTGTTTTAACAGGGTTGCGGTGGAATTGAACTGCAAAACATTTCTGTCTATCCATTGATATTCGGCCAAGTTTTTATTCTTTTCTCCCAAGTAGCCGGTATAATAATCAACTTGGCTGTTTTGCTCGGTAACTTCTTCGGGAAAAATTATCGCGGCAACAAAGCTGTCGGTCTCGATATCCCAAAAATTACCGTTCAAGTTCCAGTACAACTCATCAAAATTGGAATTATTGAAGCGAATTGCGTTTTTTACCTTATATTTTATTTTGTAAAAATTATCACCGGCAACAGCCACATCCGGATCGCCGATTTTCCAAGTAATTGTATGGTCGGTATTGTTTTTAATGGTTGTATATTTCAGGGGATTGCCGTCAAAATCGGTAATGCTTATCAATTCAATCGGAGTTTTGATGGTCCCTTCGGTTGTTTTTATTTGGGTCGGCAAAATCCTGAAAATGCCGTACTTGTGGGTAAGAGGACCGCAATCGGCATCTATTTTTTCGGTAATCGATAAGGTGGAATCTTTATTCACCACTATTTCGGTCTGAAAATCTTTCAGATACCAGTCGGTAATATATTGAAAAGTTCTCGCCGAAGCAACGGGAGAAAAAATCAGAAAAACTATTAAAAATAAAATTATCTTTCTCATTAACTCATTACTAATTACTAATTACTACTTTGTCTCCGATTTTAAGATTTATTTTATTTGCCAAACCGCTGTTTATTTCCAGAACGTATTTCGCTTTTTGGTTGGGGTTGATGCTCGGACAAGTTTCTTTACACGGCCGGGCATTATTTTCCATAAATACCACTTCCTTATTTTCGTTCAGCCAAATTATATCCAGAGGAATCAAAGTGTTTTTCATCCAAAAGGAATAATTGCCTTGTTTATCGAAAATAAAAAGCATTCCCCTGTTCTCGTCCAAACTCTCTCTATACATCAATCCTTTTGTTTGTTTCTCCGGCGTATCGGCTATTTCCACGAAAAAACAATTTTCTGCGAAACAAACGCTTTTTTCTTTTTCTATTTCTATTATACTCTCGACGCCGAGTTTCTCAAGAAAAATTTTCGCTTCTTCCTGTTCCATAACTTTAGGCTGGCTCAATTCGCTTTTAATCGGAATCGGATTATAAACAACCCTCCCACCAAAATCTTCGGTAGGGGGGTAAACTTTCAATTCCACAATCAAACCTTCTTGAGTCTCCTGGGAAAAATACTGGTCAAAAATAAAATTGCCCAAAGAATAAAAAATAAGTTTGTTTTTGTATTTCTCGACTTCTTGAACAACGTGCGGGTGGCTGCCGACAATCAAATCCGCTCCGGCATCGATAATTTTGTGCGCCAAATTTTGCTGATTTATACTGCTTTTCGCCTGATACTCGTTTCCCCAATGCATCATGACAATCAGAAACTTGTCGGAAGCCGATGATCGGACCGATTGGACAATTTCGATTATTTCGTTGTCGCCGCAACCGGCAAAAGTTTTGTTGAAAGCCAGAAAAACCAGATTTTCCTTGACGGATAATTTTTTGGAACATTCCCAGGGGTCGCCGACCCAATCGATTTTTGCCTGTTCCAACAATTGTTTTGTTTCCTCCAACCCGGAAATTCCCATGTTCAGGGTGTGATTGTTCGCCAGGGAAAAAATTCTGAAATTATTGGCATAAAGAGGTTCTATTGTCTTAAAGCTGAAGGCAAAGTTCATGGCAGTCAGAGAATAATTTCTGGGATTTTTGGAAATCGGGCCTTCAAGATTCCCGAAAACAAAATCAGCGGAATTCAGAAATTCGCTGATTTTTTCGAAGGGATAGGCAAAGCCGTTTTTATTCATCTGCAATTCCACCTTTCTGTCGAGCATAATGTCACCGACAATTAAAATTGTTTCCGGCTTGATTGCTTCGGTTTTTGGGCTGTCTTGCCCGGAATTATTTCTGATTTCCAGATTGGGCTGTTTATAACTCTGCCAAAAAAACACGCCCAGCAAAATAACCGCCGCAATCCCCAAAATTAAAATATATTTAAGTTTAAGCATGTTTATGTTCTTTTCTGTTCATCCAAAAACGGAAATAAAGCAATTTGGCAATTTCGCTGAGAACAAGATAGCTGCCGACCAGGGCAAAAACAATCAAAAGAGAATGAATGTCCGGACGAATAAAGTGGAATACCTTATCTCCCCAGAAAGTAAAAGGCAAGACAATGGTAATCAGAATACTCGCGACAGCCGTAATTGCCAACGGAAAACTCGGTCTTTTGGTTTTCGCGAAAAAGTGAGCGGTTCGCACCGAGAAGATGAGTATAATCTCGGTCAGAATACTTTCGATATACCATAATGTCTGAAGCAGAGACGGACTAACTTTGTGAAAAATTCCGAAAAATATAAAGTCGAAGATTGTACTGATCAGCCCCAGAAAAACAATCAGCATAATCACTCTGTTCAATTGATAATATTTCGGCTTGCTCAATTCTTCGGCATCGACCCTGTCCGAGGCCACGGCAATCAAAGGAAAATCCGACAAAAGATTGACCAATAAAATCTGAATCGGCAGCATCGGCAAAAACGGAATCATCAAAGAAATAATGGCAATGGAAATGAAGTTCCCGAAATTACTGGCCAGCGTGGTTTTTATGTATTTATTGATATTGGAAAATACGTTTCTTCCTTGATTGATTCCGTTAATAATTACGTGAAGGTCTTTTTCCAGCAAGATTATATCGGAAACTTCGCGAGACACGTCAGCCGCCCCGTCAACGGCAATAGCTAAATTGGAAATCTTCAAAGCCGGAGCATCGTTAATCCCCTCTCCTAAAAATCCGATTTCGTGTTTCTTGCCCAGAGCTTCAACGATTCTGTATTTTATCTGGGGAGAAATCCGGGCAAAGACGGAAAATTTTTCGCAAGCTTCCAAGAATTCTTTATCCGACAAGTTCTCCATTTCTTCCCCCAAAATAACTTCCTGGGGATTTTTAATCAAGCCGATTTCTTTGCCAACATAACCGGAAACTTCCTTGCTGTCACCGGTGACAATTTTCACCTCCACGCCCAGTTTTTCCGCCAGCTGAATCGATTTTTTGGCAGTCGGCTTCAACGGGTCACGGAAAGAAAAATAACCGAGAAAAGTCAAATCTTTTTCGTTTTCTTCCTTGTAATCTTTTTTGTCGAATTCCTTATAGGCGACTGCCAGGATTCTCTTTCCTTTTTTGCCTTCCTCTTCTATTTGTTTCTTGATTTGTTCAAGTGTCTGGCTGTCTTCGAATTGAGAGGATAATTTCAAAACAGTTTCCGGCGCGCCTTTTACGATTAAAACGGTTTTTCCTTCCTGGTTTTTTATCAAAACACTGTTTCTCAATCTTTCGGAGCTAAAGGGAATTTCGGAAATTATTTTGAATTTATTCAATGATGCCTTCGCGTCGCCGTCGACTTGCTGATAAACAGCCGAATCAAACGGGTTTAAAGACGATTCGATTTCTTCTTCCATATAAGAAGATGACAAAAGGGCATACGACAAACATTTTTCTTTGTTTATGGAAAAAACTTTTTCCAGAATCATTTTGCCTTCGGTCAATGTTCCGGTTTTATCGCTGCATAAAACTTCGATGTTTCCCAAGTCTTCCACTGCCGACAATCTTCTGGCCACCACTTTTTCTTTGGCTAATTTCAAGGCGCCATTCGAAAGAGAAACCACCGCCACCAGAGGCAAGGCCTCGGGAATAATACCGACAATCAAAGCAATGCAAAAAACGGAAAATTGGAGAATATTGGTGGTTCCCTTGATAATTAAATTGGCCAGAAAGAGAACAACGATCGTTATCACAACCAATTTCAAAATCAAGCGGGAAAATTTAAGCAGATTTTTTTCGTAAATACTTTCTCGGCTGATTGTGGAAACCAGTTTCGTAACCTCGCCCATCATTGTCTCTTTTCCCGTGGCGATTACAATTCCCTCCACTTCTCCGGAAATTATTGAAGTTCCGGCAAAAATAATGTTTTTCGCCTCAAAAATTTCTTTGGTTTGTGCTTTGAGCGCTTGATTGGTTTTGGAAACCGGAACCGACTCTCCGGTCAGAACCGATTCGTCAACCAATAGATTTTCCGACCTGAAAATCATCATATCGGCCGGAGCGATATTGCCCTGCTCCAGCAACACAACGTCGCCGGGAACCAAAAGGTTTTTTTCGATGGTTTTTTCTTCGCCGTTTCTTAAAACTCTGGCACGGGAAGGAAGATATTTTCTTAAAATTAAAATCGCCCGCTCGGCCCGGGCTTCTTGGAAAAACCCCAAAAATACATTGATTAAAATAAAACCGGCAATTACCAAGGCATCCAATTCTTCACCAACCACAAAAGCAATTAAGGTGGCGATAATCAGCATATAAACAAACGGAGATTTGAATTGCCGTATAAAAACATCAAAAAGGGTTGTCTTTTTTGTTTTTACCTCGTTGAATCCGTATTTTTTCAGACGCTCGTCCGCTTCGTTGTCCAAAAGACCCTTCTCGCCAGTTTTAAAAATATCGAAAATTTCTTCGATTTTTTTGGTTGTATATTGGGAAAAATTCATTTTAGTTAGAATACTGATAATATAAATCTGTTCCGTTCCAGCCATCAGCGCCCTTAAATACTCCGCTTCCGCCTTTTGGCGTCGGCTGGGTAATACTTAAAGTAACTTTCTCTTTTTCGTTTTCGAGATTGGCATATAGGGCGCATTTGGTTCCGTCGTCGTTGACGATGTATCTGTATCCGGATTCGGTTTCGCTGCCGCTTTTCGGATCCTTCGGCACATTACCGAGATATTGGCTGTATTGGGGGTTTTTGGCAATCAATTCCTGGGCAATGGGAAGCAAATCGTAATCGCCGCCTCCGGCATCGGGGAAATAACAGGACATAACCAAAAACCTGCCAATTTGGGAAATCTCGGCCTTTCTTTTCACGTCCCTGGCTTTATTGCGCGCGCCAACAAGGGAAACCAAAATAATACTCGCGATTATTCCGATAATCGCAATCACCACCAGGGTTTCGATTAAAGTGAATCCCTGTCTACCCTGCCTACCGGACAGGCAGGCGGCAGGCAGGCCTTTTTTCTTCATACTTTAATTCTATCACTTCGACCAGCTCGATGTAAACCGAAAATGAAAGAAATTATATCCGAGTTTTGTATTAAAAAACGTAGGGAGGAATAAGTCGTTGGCAAAAGGTCGATTTGATGAAATTTTATATCCAAAATTATGACCAAAAAAATATTATTGATATCTTTGATAGCGACACTAATTTTTATGGCTGTGCCGACTTTAGCGAAAAAAGACGCGACAACGACACTTGATCCGACTTGTATAAAAACCGCGATTGAAGTAAGGGATACGGCGATAATCGCGGTGGTGGAGAAATTCGATACCGCGATTGTGAATGCGCTTAATACCAGAAAAACAGCATTGAAAGCAGCTTGGGATAAAACCGACAAAGGCGAAAGAAGAGCGGCGATAAAAGAGGTATTGACCACATATAGAAAAGCCGCACAAGATGCCAGACAAACATTAAGAACGGAAAAAAGAGCGGCTTGGAAAAAATATTATACGGACAGAAAGGCCTGCGGAGTTTCCGGCGCATCAGACGGCAATTCTACCGAAGGCATAGATGCAAATATTTAGCGAATAATCAATAGAACGATTCAAAAAATCGTCCCGAGCTGTGTCGAGGGACGATTTTTTGTTGTTTCTTTTTTCTAAATCACATTTTTCTTTTTTCCAAGCCTTAATTTCAAAGTAATTATCTTGTCCGAAGAAAAAATCCTTGCCGCCAAGATTACAAAAATCATGAATATCACAAACTGATAGATAATTCCGTAAACAATAGGCGCAAAACTGCCCAAGAATATGTTTTGCGTAGCCAAAAACGGATGGGAAAAAGGTATGGCATAAATCAGATATTTAAATACCGGGGAAAGCGTATTAATGTCTATCAATAAGGTAAGAAAATAGGGCAGAAGCACCAAAATCATCAATGGCGTGGTGACTGTCTGAACGCTTTTTACGCTGTCAGCCATAATCCCCAAAATCATGGCAATGGCCAAAGCAACCAAAATAGCCATAAAAAGAGACAAGCCCAATAAGAAATAACCGAGCGGTCCGATAACTATTCCCAGAGATGCAAACACGCTCATCAAGCCGTCACTGTTCGTAGAAACCAAACCACTGGTCATCCCTTTTATGTAAAAATTAAATCCAATCATATAAACTCCGGCGAATAAAAGCGCCACGATTCCGGCACCGATTAATTTCGCAAAAATAATCGTTTTCCTGTTTATCGGAGAGCTTAAAAGTATTTCGAATGTTTTATTCTCTTTTTCGCTTGCCACTGCCATAGCAACCATCTGCGCAGCCATGATAATCACCAAAAAGAGAACTATCGGTATAAAAGTCACCTGTTTTTGAATGTACCCCAGAACCGCAGCTATAGGAACGTTGGCTTTCTTATCTTTTATAACCACAATTTCATTGGTTTTTATCGGATTTTTCAGTATTTCCGGAGCTATGTTGATTTTCTTATTCTGAATCCATTGGTTGCTGTAATAAGCATTGATTACAGTTATTGCATTATCCAAACTGGAGTATTTTACGCTTGAAGTTATGGAAAAATTTTCCGCGATTTTATAAACCGTTATTTCCTGCGGCTTAAAACTATCAATGTTTTTGGCAAAGCCGGACTGAATAACCAACAACGAAGAAATTTTATTTTCTTTTGCTTGAATCAATGCCTCATCAATACTGCCCTCGTTTAAAATAGTCGGTTTGAAATTCGCGGCTTTTAAAATTTCCATTATTTTCTCACCTGTTTCTTTTGTATCCTGATTCAGAATCAAAGCTGGCTGCGGTATGCGTGTCTTGGCAATCTCTTTGGAAAGCATGTTTCCGATAAACGAAAACATTACCACCATTACGATTAACGGCAAAATCATCTGTATGGTAATCAATTCTTTTATTTCTTTTTTCAGTAAAATTAAGAATTTTTTCATAGGGCTATTTTTATGAAAACCTCTTCCAGGTTTTGCGCTCGATATTGATTTTTTAAACCATCGGGAGTTCCGCAGGCCTTGATTATCCCTTTGTCAATCAAGGCAACCCTATGCGATAAAAACTCTATTTCAAGCATATTATGGCTCGATAACAAAACCGACATTCCTTCTTTGGACAATCTCTTGATAATGTTTCTGATTTCAAAAGCATTAATCACGTCCAAGCCGGAAGTCGGCTCGTCCAAAATCGCCAATTTCGGACGCGACATAACCGTTCTCGCCAATAATAACTTTCTCGTCATACCCTTGCTGTAAGTTTTAACTTTGGTTTTCAACCTGTCTTTCAAGCCGCTGATTTCTTGCGCAAACTCCAAATATTTTTTCTGTTCTTCTTTGTCGTCAGCATATATTTCCGCCATAAATTTCAAATATTGATTACCGGTCAGATTTTTGTAAGCACCGGCTTCTTCGGGTAAATAGCTGATTATTCTTCTGATTTTATTGGAGTCTTTGACGATATCTTCTCCCCAAATAAAAACATTGCCACTGGTCGGATTTAAAATCGTGGCAACGATTTTTAAAATTGTCGATTTCCCCGCTCCGTTCGGACCGACCAAACCAAAAATCTCGTTTTCGAATATTTCGAAGCTTACGTCTCTGACTGCCCAGATGTCGCCGTAGTTCTTAACTAAATTTTTCACTTCCAATGCGCTCATTTTATTCCAATGCTTTTTTGATTTTGTTTTTCAGGCCTTCGGGGTCGAATTCCGCGACTTTATAAACCTCGGCCGGGGGGCCCGATTTGAGGAATTTATTGATGCCGATAACCCGCTTGTCGTAATCTTTGGGCAAAATAAAAGGATTCAAAAATTCCGGCCAGCCGTTATGCAGGGTAATCACTTTTTCCCTGTCCTCATCGGATAAAATCGCATTGGCTTTTTTCGGGTCGTTCTTTCTCAATTCCTCGAATAATTCCGGCGAAGTCACGGCAACAATTTTAATATCGTAATCTTTTTCCAATTGCGGCAGAATTTCCAAAACATTGGCCATAACCTGACCTCCGCAAATCGCCAAAACAATTTTTCTTTTTCCGCTATCGGAAAATTGTCTGAAAATATAAGCGCCGTTAATTGCTTCTTTGGCCGGCGGGATGCCGTTGCCTCTTTTGAAAACAGGAGTATTCGGCCGCATCACCGATAAAGCAATCGGCTCGCCTTTTTCCATGGCATAGAAAAGCATCTCGATTGTCTCGTTGGCATCCAGGGGCTTGTAAACTTTGATTCCCGGATAAGCCGTATAAAGCGACATCCAGAAAAGACCGTGATGAGTCGGACCGTCCTCGCCCGTTTCCGGGCCGTCGTGCGCTGCCATGACAATAAAAAATCCTTTGCAAAGAGAATTTGTGGCATTGGTAATCAGAGCCATACGCACGGCATTGCTCATAATCGAGGTAAAAACTCCGTAAGTGGCGAACACGCTCATTGCCTGAAAACCGCCGGGCAAAACATCCTGGGTCAAAGCAGCGGACATCATCGCCATATTTTGCTCGGCAATGCCGAAACGAATACCGCGACCCAAAGGATTTTTCGCATTAATCACGCCATAAACCTCTTCCGCCTGACCAGTTAAAATCGATTTCATCAAATCTCCCGACCCCAAATAGAAAAATGCGGTTTTCGACATCAGCCATTTAAAAAACGCTTCGGTTGCTTTTCGCGTGGCAATCGGCTTTCCTTCTTCGAAAACCAGTTCCTGCGGCAAAACATCGGGGCGCTTGATTGATTTGAAATCCGCAATCGGTCTGTTTTTCAGCGCCTTTTTCATTTTTTCCAGCAATTCTTTTTCCGGTTTGATTTTTTTCGCGCCGATTTCCAGACGCTCGACAAAATAATCGATATATTCTTTTGACAATTGTGAAAGCACCGCTTCGATGTCTTTTATTTGTTCGCCGTCGATTCCCGGAATATCAAATCCCAATTTTTTCATCATCGGAACATACTCTTCGTGCACAAGGGGCGTGCCATGGGAATCGGCCGTGCCTTCCAATTTTCCGTAATATCTGCCCTTAATCGTGTGGCAAATAACCACGGTCGGTCTTTTGTTGGCAAAACTTTTTATTGCTTTATGATAAGCGTAAATCAATTCCGTAACATTATGACCATCGACCTCGACAATGTTCCAGCCGGCGGCAAACCAATAATTCAAATACGGCGCGCTGATGACGTCGGTAATCGGACCGTCGATGCCGAATCCGTTATAGTCCAAACTGACAACGATATTGTCGATGCCCAAAGAACGGGTCAGATTTCTCGCCTCGAAACTCATTCCTTCTTCGGTTTCCGCATCTCCGGCAATAATAAAAACTTTTCCATCTAAACCATTCGATTTTTGCAAAGTTGCCAAACCCAGGGCTGCGGAAAATCCGTGACCGGACGAACCGGTTGAGGCATCGGACAAGGGATAATTTGCCTCCACGTGGCCGGTCGGACCGTCGCAGTGGCGAAAGCGCGCCAAACATTTCGGATAAAAAGCATCCAGCTTTTCGATGTCGAATTTCTCGCCCCGCCTTTTCAGGCTTTCGTAAATCAAAGATAAAACCGAATGGAATAACGGGGTGCAATGACCTGCCGACCAAACTACCCTGTCTCTGCCGGGATGATTGGGGTCCAGCGGGTCGAAACTCATCACTCCGGACAACAATAAAGATAAAACCTGCTCGACCTTCGAAGACGAGCCGCCGGGATGGCCGGATTTAATGCTGTCGATTGCGGCAAAAGCCAGACCGCGAATAATTTTTGCCAAGTGATTCGTTTTTTCCAAATCAATTCCTTTAATCGGTTCGAGGTTCAGTTTCCGCAAATCCAAATAAGCTCCGCCTTCGGCGACATATTTGAATCGCTTGGGTTCTTTTTTCTGTAAAGTTTTCAAATCCGCGTCTTTCAAGATATTATAATTTTTGTTTTTGGGCATAAATTTTTATTAATTTTTATCTCTGTTTCTATTTTACCAAATTATTAATAAGTTTGCACTCGAAACCGAGTTAGCGTATAATTATAATATGTTAAAATCCAAATACAAAAATATTACGATATTTATTGTTATTTTTGCTGCCGGAATTCTGACGAGCTGGCTGGTTTTTAAGAATCTAAAGCAGGAAACAAGCAATAATGACTGCGGAACCGATTATAAACTTATCAATCCCACGATTATCTGCGAACTCTCCAAAAAAGAACCGTTGGAAACCTTCGATAAAATTCATTCCAAGCTAAAAGCCTCGGTTGATTATTCAATCTTGGGGGAAAAAGCAACCAAAATATCGATATTTTTTCGCGATTTGAAAACCAGGCAATGGTTCGGGGTAAATGAAAACGAGAACTATGCTCCGGCCAGTCTGCTCAAACTGCCGTTGCTTGTTGCTTATTATAAATTATCGGAAATTCAACCGAACATATTGTCGGAAAAATATACCTTCAACGGCCAAACGCAAACACCGAACGAAATGCAGGACATCAAACCGGAAAGCGTTTTGGAAAAAGGGAAGGAATATGCAATCGAAGAATTGTTATACCGCATGATAGTTTATTCCGATAACGAAATGGTGGATCCTCTTTCTAATCTTATCAGTGCCAATTTTTTAAATAAAGTTTTTATTGATTTAGGAGTTTATATCCCGACCAGCAGCGGGCCGGAAACGGATTTCCTTTCCCCTAAAATATATGCCGCGATTTTCAGAACTTTATATAATACCAATTACCTGATTCCGGCCAATTCGGAAAAAGTCCTGGATTTGCTGACGAAAACTAAATTTAATGATGCCTTGGTAGCGGGCATACCGAAAGAAGTCAAGGTTGCCCATAAGTTCGGTGAACGAGAGATAAAAGACGAAAACAACGACATCGTCACCAGGAATTTGTATGATTGCGGGATAATTTTTCATTCCCAAAATCCTTATATCCTGTGCGTGATGACGAAAGGCGACAACTGGGATAATCTTCGGGAAGTAATCAAAAATATCTCTTACACCGTCTATTTGGAAATCGATAAACTCAAAGATTAGAACGAGATAAAAAAATAGCGGGTTGAGGCATCTGCCCCAACCCGTTTTTATATTCTTGTTATCTTTTTATTTAATTACCGTCAATTTGACTACAGCTACCATATCGCTATTCTCCGCTTTTTGTCCTTCGATGGTTGCTCTTTCGCCATTAACTAATTCCGTATCCCAACAAAGCACAGTTTCGTTTCCCGTAACACAGGTGCTATCTTCTGTAAAATCCAAAGATACGGATAATGCCGGCTTGCCCGGTTCCTCGTAAATCAAAACCCAATTTTCTTCCAGGTCCGTGCTTCTGTCGGCCAGATTGCCGGTCTTGGTAAAATTTATTTCTACTTCTTCACTGACAGCACAATTTTCCTCCCAGATTATCAAACATTTCTGTTTTACTTCGCACCAGGAATAACCGGCCGCAGTTTGACAACCGTGTTCGTCCACATCTCCGAAGGCAGGATTTTCCGGTCCGGGTTTCGGCTCCGATTTCGGCAATATTCCGTGTTTATAAATAAAAATTCCTGTCGCCAAAAGACAGGCCACTACAACAATAATTACAACTATCGATGTCGATGTTCCTTTATTTTTATGGCTGAACATTATTTTTTCTTATTTTGACGCTGATGATATTCATAACATGGGCTGTCCTTGTCAACCTTTTCAATTTTACCTCCTTTTATCATAATGACGTCATCTTTTTCAATTTGTTTTTCTATTTCTCCATTATTTTCCATCTTTAATCCCGGGGGCAAAGGAGTCCCGGGAGGAACGAGAATTCGCAACAAATGACCATTTGGTTCCCTGATTTCGATTATTTCGTCCGACAAACTGGACACCACTCCTGTTTGCGTGCCGGGAAACTGCATCCTGCTGTAGTTAAGGTAAAACTGACCGAAAATAGACAAATTTTCTCCTTCGGCAGACAACAACAGATTTTGATGAAAAGAAGTTTTATGGACAAGGATACCGCAAATGACCGCAAAAACCATAAGCCCGGCCAACGAATAAACAAGCGGTCGGCGATAGGTAAAACCGAAACTGGATATAATCACTTCAACCAAAAATACAAAGATTAAGGCAATCAAAATCAAAAGCCAGGGCAAGGAAAGAAACAAAGACTTGATTCCTCCCCAGCCGAATCTCGTCAAAAACCAGCCTCCGCTAATATTCAAAACAAAAAGAATAAAACTGATCAAAAATACGGAAACCAGAAAAAGAATCGCGACCAGAAATATAAAAAATACCAATTTTACCCAAAAATAAATCTTCGGCCGCATTTTGATTTTTCCGCTTTTAATTTCCTCCAGTATATTGTTTTTAATCGAATCGGTTTGTTTTTCCATGGTTAGATGCCTATTTTTTTACAAATTGATTTCAATATTTTTTTACCCCTTTTTAGTCTCACTCCGATCGTAGAAATCGGCACATGCATAATATCGGCAATTTCTTTGTAATCCAATTCTTCTATGTAATAAAGAATCAATGGCTCGCGATATCTTGCCGGCAACTCATCCAAACATTTATCCAGGGCTTTTCTTATCTCGCTGTTTTTGACGTTCCCGTCGGCGGTTTCTTTGGCAATCGGATGAGGAAAGAAAGTATCGGGATCGAAAAAAGCCAAGGGATTTTTTCCTTTCTTTTTCAAAACATTCACCAGCTCATTATGGGCGATGCGATAAAGCCAGGAAGAAAATTTCTTATCCGTATCAAAACTCCTGATATTGGTAAATGCCTTGATGAAAATTTCCTGAACAATGTCGGCTATATCTTCGACATTAGACAGAAATTTTCTGGCATAACGTTTAATCTTGACTTCGTATCTTTCAACTAAAACACCGAACGACTCGGTGTCGCCATCCTGCACGCGTTTAACAACTTCCTCATCACGCTCATAATTTATGTTATTTCCTAACATTAATACAATTGGAAATTATATTTTATTTCGATTTAAAATCCGAGTCATTTGCCGTATGAATAATGCCTCGGATTCCCAAAAGAAAAATTTACCACTATAACAAATCAGGTCTTCCACCTTTGCTCATCATAATCTCTCCACGTCTTTGCCACATCGGGTGCGATCGCATCCAATTCGCTCAAAATCTTTTCCCTGATTTCCCAAGTGCTTGTTTTTTCCTTGGTTCCTAGGGAAAGAATGACTTTTTTCGCCACCTGGTCCACCAGATTATTGATGCGCTCTTCCGATTCTCTCAAAACGGTATCTAAAGCATTGACCCTGATTGATTGTTTGAGTTTTTCCGTGTCAAAAGACTCTTCTCTCTTGTCTCTTTTTATCACAATTTCTGCCATATATTAAAGCATAGCAAATCTTTTTATATAAATCCAGACGGCCTACCCGCTTGACTTAAATTTTTATCTATATAATAATGGAAAACATGCAAAATAAGAAAATAGCAATAATCGGGTATGGCTATGTGGGAAAAGCTCTAGCCAATTTTTTTAAAGACCATTTTGAGGTATTGGTCTATGATCCGTTTTGTGAAACTTCGAACAGCACGGATGAAGTAAATAAATGCGATTTGGCGGTTATCTGCGTTCCCACAACAATGAAAGAAGACTGCTCGTGCAACACCTCGATTGTGGAAGAAAGCGTGGTCTGGCTTGAAACTCCCCTGATTTTAATCAAGTCGGCAATTATCCCCGGCACAACCGATTATTTGAAGGAAAAACACAAAAAGCGAATCGTGGTCAGTCCCGAATATATCGGCGAGGGCAAATATTTTATTCCCTATTGGAAATATCCCCACCCGACAGATATAAGGTATCATAATTTTCAGATATTCGGCGGAGATAAAAAGGACTGTAGCGAGGTAATCGAATTTTTCAAAAGAGTGTCCGGACCGAATCCGAAATTCATAATGACAGACGCCAAAACAGCCGAGGTTACAAAATATATGGAAAACTCCTGGGGTGCGACCAAGGTAACGTTTTGCAACGAGTTTTATGAAATCGCCAAAGCGTTCGGCGTGGATTACAACGAACTGAGGGAATTATTTTTATTGGACGAAAGAGTGGAAAGAATGCACACGGCCGTATTCAAAGACGGCAGAGGTTTTGGCGGAAAATGCTTTCCCAAAGATGTTAATGCGATTATTAAAGCGGCGGAAAAATCCGGATACTCGGCAGATTTCCTGAAAGAAGTATTAAAATCGAACGAAAAATTCAGAAAAGAAAACGATAACCAAAACAAATAGAAATAAAAAATCCGAGAATCACTTCTCGGATTTTTTATTTCTCGTACAAAAAAACGCATGTTTCTTTTTTAAGAAGCTGCCAGTTCGGAAAAAGGAAAGAGTTAGAAACAACTCTGGTGCCTTTTTTCAATTCCTTGTCCAGTTTTTTCCCCAATTTATCCATGATGTGACCGATGCCGAAAATAACAACAATATCGAATTCGGAAAAATTTTCGTTCCAAAAACTGCGGCAATGGACAAAGGCCTTACCCCGAAGACCGGCTCGCAAAATATTTATTCTCGCCAATAAAACCAAAATCGGATTTATTTCGAAGCCGTGCGCTTCCGCACCGGATTTAGCCAAAGCAATCACCAGCCTGCCGTCTCCCGAACCCAAGTCAACCGCTTTTTCTCCGGGTTTGATTTTCGCCAGCTCAATCATTTTTTTAACCGTTTGTTTTTGGGTCGGCAAATAAACCGCGCCCCAGAAAAATATTATCGGAACAAAGGCGAAGACAACCAAAAAAATGGCAAAAGCCAATGCGGCAATCAAAAGAAAATTGGCGTTAAAGCTTTCAATTATGGCAGACATACAAACAAGGATCTATCCAGTCCGAAAGCAAAGCCCGAGAACCGACATAGCCCAAAATATTTATTTCATTACCTTTATGAATTCCCAAATGCAAGTGTTTGCGTTCTCCGTTTGTTTCCGTACTTTTGTTTGCGCCCAAAATTCCGATAACGTCTCCAACAACCATATTCTGTCCCGCTGCCAAGGTTATACTGGATAACTTCAAATGTCCGTAGATTACGGTTATCAATTCCTTGTTCAGTTCGCAATTCTGAACCGCGACTCCGCCATAGCCCGTAGCGTATTTTTTCATACTTAAGGTTCCCGAACATACGGCGTGAACCGAAACCTCGACATTCGTTTCTTCGGGAAAAATTTCAAAGTCGGAGCCGGTATGATAACCGCTGAATCTTTCCGGCTGAATCGGAGAATTTTCGGGCGTAATAAAAATAGCGAACGATTTTTTGGTCACTCTTTCTCCTGCCCTGTTTAAAGGCGGCTGAAAATCATCCGTAACTTTATTTTCCGACTGATTGACTGGTGACTGATTGACCGGTGGCGGATTATTGGAACTTTCTTTTTGCGAAGAACTTTTCAACAAAAAGAACGCCAAAACGGCGATTATTATCAGGAATATTATTACAAATATTGTTTTCATATCTTTATTCTACTCTCCCAATAAATTCAAGACAAGCAAAAATTGGGCAAAAAAACGGTTATTTGCTACAATATAAAGAATAATCCAAAAATCGATGATTTTATTCACAAACGCAAATTTTGCCACGATACTTCACTGGCTTACTCACCACAGCTATCCGGTGATGCTCTTGGGTATGATTGTTGAAGGACCCATTATTACCTCGGCCGCCGCATTCGCAACGACGCTGGGATATTTTAATTTGGCGATTATTTCTGTTTTGGCTATTATGGGCGACGTAATCGGTGATTTTGTGGCCTACTGGATAGGATATGTCGGTCGTATTACCGTGGTCAGAAAATTCGGTCATCGCTTCGGTATTTCCGAAGAAAGAATGGAAAAATTAAAACGTCTTTTGGAAAAACATCCCGGAAAAATTTTGCTGGCCATTAAAATATCGCCGTTTTTACCGGTGCCGGGAATTATCACAATAGGAAGCACGCATTTGCCTTTTAAAAAATTTGTGCTTATTGACACTTTGATTATCCTGCCAAAAACTCTGGTATTTATCCTCTTGGGATATTTTTTCGGCCATGCTTACGACAAAATTTACAAATATTTGAATAACGGCGCCTACGCGTTTCTGATTATACTTGTAGCCGCTTCTCTCGTATATTACGTTTATAAAAAAATCACGGCCAAAATTTCCAAAGATTTGGAGAAGGATTAAAAAATCGCCCTCGAGTAACATCGAACGGGCGATTTTTTAAAAATTTATTTCGCGTTTACGGACCGCAGGGATTGGAAAACATACTGATGCCGGCCCTTACCAAAAGACCCTGAACCAAGGCAAGAATAAATCCCGCGGCGAGAACCACAATCAAACCGATGAGAAACCCGATAATTGCCTTTCTTCCGCTATCCGCTTTCTGACTGTCGCCGGCCGAGGTCATATAACGAATTCCTCCGATAATCAAGCCGATTACGGCAATACCGAGACCCACGGCCAAAAGAATGATTTTCACTACCTGTAAAATATTACAAATAGCGACTACCGGATCCACTCCCTGAGCGCCGGCAATCAATGGCAGCGCAAAAAGCGCAAAAACCAGAATGGGTATAAATTTTTTCATAGTTTAATCAAATTAATGATAATTCGGAGATTTATTTTTCTCCAATATAGATTATAGCAAAAATTTATTTGCTTGGCGAGTCGATTTTTATAAAAAGAATTCTCGTGCTATTATAAAGGCTGTGTTCAGAATTTCGCTCAAAATAATTTTAATTTTTGTCGTTATTGCTGTTACCGTCTCCCTGGGAATCTATTTTTTAATTCCTCGGTCCAAACCCTCGCCACAAGAACTCCCGTTTTCTTCTCCGCCGCCGCAAAATCAACCGCAGGAGCTTGTCGTTCTCCCGCAAATAATCTGGGGAAACAGAAACGAAAAAGAAGTAATCTTTACTTTTGACGGCGGGGCAGGCAAACAATCGCTTCAAGCCATATTAGATGCCCTCGAAAAATATGATGTAAAAGGCACTTTTTTCCTTACCGGAAAATGGACAGAAGGAAATCCAATTTTGGTCAAGCAAATTTCCGATGCGGGACATGAAATTTTTAACCATACTTACAGTCATCCGCATTTGCCCGAAATTTCGGATGAAGAAATAATTTCCGAGCTCACAAAAGCAGACGAATCCATCTCAAATATCACGGGTAAATCAACCAAACCATATTTTCGGCCGCCTTACGGCGAAGTTGACGACCGCGTACGCAAAGCTGCAGCCGAGGCCGGTTATCAATCGGTGCGTTGGACAATCGATGCTCTGGACTGGGAAGAAAGTTCCGGCCGCACGGCGCAGCAAGTCAAAGACCGGGTTTTAAACAATCTTAAACCCGGAACAATATACATAATGCATATAGGCGACAATCTTACGGGCCAAGTGCTCGATGAATTATTCATCAAAATAAAAGAGCAAGGGTATTCCATACTCTCGCTCACACAAGGAATCGGCAAATGAATTATTTACCGAATATTAATGGTTATCTTGATATTGATAAACCGCTGCTGAAATATTTTTTATTGTGCTTTCGATATCGGGAATATCCGAAGAGCTCTTTGTCATGACGCAGAGAAGATAGGGACTTTCAGGATGATAGATTATACCGCAATCATGAAGCTGTAATTCCATAGCATTGACTCCGCCCTCCGTGCTTTTCAGGCCGAATTTATGCGCCACCACCACCCCTTCGGGCATACCCGCCACTAAACCGTTCTTATAGTCGGTTTTGCTCAAGAGCGCTAATGCTTTTTCCGACAAATCTCTTGTCAAATAACTCGAATTATATAAAATTCTAAAAAAATAAGATATGTCTCTTGTGGTTATAAAATCGAAACTTTCCGGATGTTCCATGTCGAAAGGAAGAGAAATCTGAAGATCTTCATATAATGATTTTATCATCGGAGCAGTTATTAAAGAAACCAACAAATACATCGAATTGTTATCGGAATACTTTATCATTTTTTCGATCAGTTCATCAACCGTATATGCTTGTCCGCCCTTGGCATAATCTTTTGGCTGAATCGCTTGGCCCGAGTTTGTGTCAATCCCTCCGCCATATCTAATTTTTTCCGAAAAAAAGTTCGGATTCGATTCTGCCAATCTATAAAGAGCAAGCATGATCGCCACTTTACCTATGCTCGCGGAATTAAATCTTTCATCTTTGTTTACATCTATTCTTCCATCGGTTTTAAAATCCTGAAAATAAACCGATATAGCGGTTATATTATTCGCTTTTTTCTCTTCGTCTATAATATCTACTATTTTTTTCTCCAAAGATTTCAGTTCGGGATAATCTTTTTGCGGGTTTGTGTCGCATACCAATAAGGGTTTTATGAATTGAAAACCGCCAAGTCGCAAAGGTGACGATTTACATCCGGTTTCTTGACGGCTTAATCCCCTAACAAACCAACCGCCAAAAAAAACCGCGGACATCAAGATTAAAAAAGCCAAGATTAATGCAAATTTATTTATTTTTCTCATCGGTTTTATTATATCAAAAAATCGCCTCCACCAAAAGATGGGATGGCGATTTTCTGAAATTTCTCTCTTTTACTCTTCGCGATTAACGTTTATAGCGTTGGGTCCTTTCGGACTGTCGGCAATTTCAAACGTTACTTTGTCGCCTTCCTTAAGTTCGTTGAATTGAACGTTCTTAAGTTCGTTTGAATGAAAAAAGAGATCTCTCTCGGCTCCCTCGTATGTGATGAAGCCGAACCCACGGTCAGTGAGTCGTTTGATCGTTCCTTGTGTCATATTTCAATAAATTAATGAATTAAATTTCAAACCCAGAAAATTGTAATACAGAAACCCGACTACGCTTCGCTTACACTTCCAGCTTGATTTTTCAATGTTATCACAAAACAATTAAGATGTCAACCCTTTCACCTTTTTCAGTAAAAAATTTCTATTTTCGTAATAAAATTCAAACATAACCCAGCACAGTGTATAATCAATCTGTCATGGATAAAGGTGAAGGGTCAATAGCGTTTTTTCTTTTCCAGTATTGTTCCCAATTTGTTTTTATCCAAAACCCAGAAATTATCTTCTTCCGAAGATTCCTCGTTATAGTAAATCTTCCCCTTAATTATAAATCCCGCATTCTTTAATACGCCTTCCGAAAGCAAGTTTTTGGGATTTGTAAAAGCTATAATTGAAGTTTTTTCCTGTTTTTCGACAAAAGGAAAACAAATTTGCCGAATGGCGCTTGGAATAAGTCCCCTTTCGCGGCTTTCTGCCGGCAGGTCCGGATCAACATATCGCGCAAAGCTTATTTCCAAAATCGCTGCGTCTTTAGGATCGACCAACCCACTTTTATTTATATTGGTAGTTGTATTTTCCTCCGGCTTATATAACCAAACAAATCCTTCCATTCTACCCTTGCTTTTTTCTCCGCAAACACCATAGAAAAATTTCTCTGTAAATAATTCCCGAACTTCTTCTGTAGTTGATAGTTCTTCCGCGTCATCCATCCATTCCTGCACCGTAGGTTGAGCCTCGATACGTTTATATGCATCAATGTCATCCGGATTGTTTGCATCCGGCTTTTTAATCCAAGCCGTTTCCCATGGAAAAACTTTCCGAGGTTCTGTTTCTCCTGATTCGGATTTTTCGAATTTTTCTTCTTTCATATAATTCTATTATAACCCGTTTTATAAATTAAATCAACTAAAAACCCGAGAGAATCCGCCAGTTGGCGGACTCGGGTTTTGCTATCTCGCCAGACGAGACCTACCGCTGGTAGGCAGGCGATTTTCCCTTCCCGCCGAACTAAAAGAAAATAACTCACTAATCGGCACATTCGATTCTTGAACCGTATTTAAGACAGATTTTTTCGGTTTGATTTATAAGTTAAATCGCTGTCCTTAAAAAAGATTATTAACAAAAGAATTATTGATATAATTATCAAATACTTGGAATAAGAATAAGCAAGACGCCAAAAAACATTTGCTTCTTTAATTATTTCAAAATCGGTAAGATAAATTGTTTCACATGCTCCGTTTCCCGTGTCGGTCCTATTCACGCTTGATCCTCGCTTGAATTCATCGTGCGAATACTGAACCAAATAGCCTCTTAAATAAACTTGATCTCCTTTCTTCGCTTTTATTATTTTTTGATTTATAATATCGTTTCCGGATAAAAGATGATTGTTCGATAAGGCGTCGTTTTTAAATTTTTGAGATACGGTATTTTTATCAACGCCAGATTTAAAATCTATATAACAAGTGAAACTACCGTTATGAAATTTTAATTCTTGATAAGCTCCTGTTTTAATATTGTCGCCCCAAATAACACAAATATCTTTAAGATTTATAAAATCTTTCCACCTTTCGTGATAATAATCAAACCAACTTTTACTGTTATGCTCAGAAACAACCAAGCCATAAAGCTCGTAATTAAAAAGAGGGACAATATCATAAACGATATCGTTTCTCTCTAATTTAAATGGAAGGTTTTCTGTTTCTGCCTGGATTGGCTCTTGATATAATCCGGGCAAAATCTCTTCTTTTTGGGGAAGTTTATCTTTCTGGAAATAGGAATAAATAAAAATAATGATTCCAATCAATAAAATTATTTTTACTGTATTCTTGAATAAATTCATAATATTACTTTACTATACCAAAAAATCGCCCAAAAGGCGATTTCTTAAAATTAAGCTATCTCGGGTGGTTGGACATAGTTACCTGCCCGCCAAAGCTATGCTTGGCATTGCAGGCGGGGAACCTGGTATTTTAAGAATATTACGGATTTAATTGGGTTTGGAAAATAAAAATGGGCGTTGCTACTACTGGCAACGCCCTTGTTCTAATCCCAATGACCAAAATTAGTCAGTCGAAAATTGAAGCTATCGTGTTGGTACTGGTTTATACTCCCGAAGGTTAAACGAGCGACACACGGCTACAATCGGTTCGATATCTTCTTTCTTGCCATAGTAGCGTCCCTCCCACTCCAATTTCACTCGAGCTGGTTGCTTTCCAGCTTCAGTATTATCTAGCGAGCCGCCTTTCCACGACTCTAATATCATGCCACACCGGGCGGGGTTGTCGTACTTGCTATTGCGATAGCAGTCCTTATAGAAAGAAAGATGGCCACGATATCCCTTTAGGAGAAAACCGATGGCGATGCGCTTTGCAAGATCGAGTGTTATTGGGGCCTCGTATCCGGACTCGTCAAAGGACACAAAACCAGGAAGTTTTTGTTCAACCATAATAGCGAAAAAATCCGGCTTATCTGTTGTCCCCTTTTTCCGATCATGGCGACCGATAATAGTTGGATGGATGCTATGAAAACGTTGAATGGCAAAACCAGTGTTTTCCAAGGCAGAGCCGCTCTTGATGAATTGTTCGGGCGCAAATAGACAGCCATCTACCCACGACCAGGTCGAAGGTATGGCCTCAATAAGCTTGGCCATAACTTCTTGGTTGTTGGGAATTTCAAAGAACAATTGTCCGTTCATTTCTTATCTCCTTTTTTCTTGAAATTTAAAACTAATAACAAGATAGCGTATAATTGCTATCTTGTCAATATTACTATCTCCGCGGATGGGACGATATCAGAACCTATTTTTAGACACTATAAACCAAAATACTTTAATTATTGTGTTTTGCCTCAAGGGCATCCAGGGCTGCATCAGCTACTTTAGTGTATTTAACGGCATTTAAGTAAAACTCATTATGAGTGCCTCTAACCGAATAGAATCCATCTAGTTGATCAGATTTAGCCATCTGTTGCACTCTATCCATCGGAAAAGCTTTATCGTCAACACCGTGAATAATAGAAATGCCTATACCTTTTTGCTTTAAATCTTTTAGCATTTCATGGATTTGTGTATCTGAAATAGCGATAACTTCTTTAATTGATTGTGAGGGATTAGAAACAAAAGATTTTATTCCTTCTTTGAAAGATCTTCCTATGGGTTTCAAACGTTTAAAATCTTTCATTGCGTCAATTGTCTGTTTTAAGATATCCATTGAAAATCTACCCGCAAGCTTATCGGCTCTGTCCTGACCGATCATACCACCAGGATCAACTAAGATTAAATTCCTGAATTTCTCAGGATACAGTGTTGCGGCAATGGCTAAAGCTATCCCGGCTTCTGAATGAGCAACTGCATCTACTTTGTCAATATTTTTTTCTTCTAGTGTTTCTATTAAGGCTGCAACTTTTCTCAATTCAGCTTCTGGCAGATGGTCTTTTTTTTCGGCTTTAATACCATCTGGTGAATCAACGGATATTGTTCTTCTTCCTTGTTCAGCGAAGGTGATAATATTGTCTTTAAATACTTCGGGCGTAGCAGACCATCCTGGCATAACAACAACCGGCACTTTAGTCTTTTGTTCATCTGGATTAATATCAATAAGCTCTACGTTTCCTCCAGAAAGTTCTAAGATTTCCAGTTTTTCATATTGCTCTTGAACAGAATCTTTTTGCTGAACTTTTAAGTTCTCAATTTTTCCTTCTTTCATATGCTTTCATTATATCACAAAAACCCGAGAAAAAATCTCGGGCCTTACGAACTCCGCATAGCGAACGACACTAAAACCTATTCTTATCAGGAATGTTTGCAATCACACGGCCCCAATTCTTCTCGAGATAGTTGTTCGGCGAATATAATTTTACCATTTTCGTCATAAAAAATTTTATCGATACAACGTCTATGGAGGAAACCATCACATTCGAGAACACGTTCTGTCTTCGATCCATCCTCGTGCGTCTCTAGTATTTCAAGCTCAATTGTTCGATACGGCGACGACTTTTCCGCGCTCTCTTTATTCTCTATTTTCTCCGACGACTTTTTTGGAAATTCTTCTGACATAAGATTACTGTATTACTAATTTATTATCTCCGCGGGCAGGACTCGAACCTGCAACCATCTCCTTAACAGGGAGCCGCTCTACCATTGAGCTACCGCGGAATGGTTTAAATAATAACCTATTTTTGAAATAAAATCAATACTCTTCCAATTTTTTCAACTTTTGGTGTTCGCGGATTTTTTGCAGGGCCTTGGCTTCGATTTGGCGGATTCTTTCGCGGGTAACCGTAAATTCCTGGCCCACTTCTTCCAATGTATGGGTAATCCCGTCGCTCAAACCAAAACGCATATCCAAAATTCTTCTTTCCCTTGGGCTTAAATCATCCAAAATTTCGATTAACCAATCTTTTAATAATCTTCTGGCCGCTGTTTGGCTCGGCGCAGCGGTTTTTTCGTCCTCGATAAATTCCGCCAAGGTGCTATCCTCTTCTTCCTCGCCTACCGGCGCTTCCAAAGAAACGGTATCCTGGGAAATTTTCTGAATATAGCGGATTTTTTCCACTTCCACTCCCATTTCCGCGGCAATTTCTTCGGGCATCGGTTCCCGACCTAAGTCCTGCAATAATCTTCTTTTAACTTGGGTATATTTGGAAATCGTTTCCACCATATGCACGGGAATTCTGATTGTCCTTGATTGGTCGGCCAAAGCACGGGTAATCGCCTGTCTTATCCACCAGGTTGCGTAAGTGGAAAATTTATAACCTCGGCGGTAATCGAATTTATCCGCTGCCCTGAACAATCCGATATTTCCCTCCTGAATCAAATCCAAAAGGGTCAAATTCGGACTGCGGCCGACATAACGCTTGGCAATACTCACCACTAAACGCAAATTGGCTTTGATTATTTTTTCCCGCGCTTCCTCATCTCCTTTTTCTATTCTTTTTGCCAGTTCCACTTCTTCATCGCCGGACAGAAGGTCGGTCTTACCGATTTCCTTTAAATACATCTGCACCGAATCGACGTCGTCCAAGTCGGACAATAATTTTTTCAGTTTCTTTTTTGTTTTTGCATCTTCTTTTATTTCTCCTTCCGGCAAATCAATATAATCTTTTCTTTCTAGAACTTTAACATGGGCGTCTTTTAAACACTCATAAAATTCTTCCAAGCCCTCAATGTCTTCTTCCAAGTGAGGAATGGCTTTGATTATTTCCGGCTCGGTAATAAATCCCCTGCCTCGGGTTCTGCTGATTAAATTCTGAATCATTTCTGCGGTAATCTTGGTTTTTCTTCGACGATGTTTAATTTGTTTTTTTCTACCGCGCTTAATCTTCTTGGAATAAACCTTTCGTCTTATCTTTTTGACTTTCTTCGTTTTCCCCGCCGCAAGCTTCGCATGCAGGCGGGCCCGCCTGGTTGGCCGCTTTGCGGCCTTCCGGCGGGTTTTCTTTTTTGTTTTTCTCATATATTTAAATTATTTAATTCTTCGGTTAATTTATAAAAATTTTGTTTCAGTTCTTTCACTTTTTCTTTGTCTTTGTTTTCTTCCGCTTCTTTTATGTCCAAACCGATTTGGCTCATTTTGCCCTTCAAGTCGTAAACTTTTATCTCTCTTATCGCGCAGTTTATTTCTTCCAAAACCTTATCTTCTTCGAGTTCGCAATACTCGACTTTAAAAATCAGATAATTGGTCAGATAAAGTTCGTCTGAAAACAATTTTTCCTGAAATTTTTTAAGTTCGAACCCTGCACCATTTTTTTGTTTTTTTAGGCCAATTTCTTTATCTTCTTGCGAATGATGCAGGGTAAATTTTTCTTTCAGATTTTTCAATTTATTAAAAATGTTTTTGATTTCCGGAATTGTGAAAATATTCGGATTAAGCTCTTTGATTATACAATCAAGATGTTGAGGATATTTCAAAGCCAAACCCAGTAAATGTTCTTCCAAATTTTTTATTCTAGATTCTCGCCTAACTTCCGGAGCGGCTTGCTCTTCGCCCGTTTCCCTGGCTTTGATTCTCTGCAAAGCTTGAACCAGGGTTCTTTCCTCCACCTTTAGCCTGGAAGCCAAAACCTGAAGCCAATGCGCCTGTTCGACCACATTGGCCAAATTTTTAATCGGATACAAAAGTTCTTTGGCGATTTCCCGTTTATTTTCCACGCTTAAATCTTTGGGAAATTTAGCAAGGGCATTTTCAAAATAAAATTCCATAATCGGCTTGGTATTTTCTAAAATTTGCTGCCATTTTTTCGGATCATTTTTGATAATTTCTGCCGGGTCTTTGTCTTCCTGAGGCAAAAGCGCTACCTTGATGTTGAATTCCAATTGCTGGGCCGAAGTGATTGCGCGTTTGGTTGCGCCCTCGCCGCCGGTGTCGGCATCGAAAGAAAAAACAAGATTTTCCGCGTAGCGTTTGAGAACCTGAAGGTGTTCGGGAGTAAGCGCGCTTCCCGAAGTGGCAATTGCATTCTTGGTTCCGGCCTGATGACACATAATCAAATCCATTTGACCCTCGACCACAACGCACTCGTTTTTCTTGCGAATCTCCATTTTTGCTTTATCCAGACCGTAAATCACCCGACTTTTGTTGTAAATCAGGGTATCCGGCGTATTCACGTATTTCGCTTTTTTTTCGTCTTCCGCACCGAAGATACGGCCCGAAAATCCGACCACCTGCTTATTCAAATCGAAAATCGGAAACATTATCCGAGAACGAAATCTGTCGTAGTATTTGTTTCCGCCTTCTTTTTTCGCCAAAAATCCGGCTTTCTCGAGATCGGCCTCTTTATAGCCCAACTCGGTCAAATGTTTATAAAGACTATCCCAGGAATTCGGCGCAAAACCAACCTTGAATTCCTTGATTGTTCCCGTCTCCAATCCCCTGTTTTTGAGATAATCCTGAACCGGCTTGTTTTTCCCTAATTCTTTCTGAAAAAATTCGGTTGCTTCCTCACAAATATCGTATAAAACAATTCTTTGAGTTTTGAGTTTGGGATCTTCTCTTCTCAAAACCACGCCCGCTTTTCTTGCCAAAATTCTTAAAGCTTCGACAAATTCCACGCCTTCGATTTTTTCCACAAAAGAAAACATGTCTCCGCCCAGATTACAGGAAAAACAATGCCAGATTTGCTTGGACGGAGAGACAAAAAAAGAAGGATTTTTTTCCTTATGAAACGGGCAAAGGGCTTTGTAATCCTTGCCCGCTTTTTTAAGTTTAACATATCCTTCAATAACCTCAACAATATCCAGCCGATTTTTGATTTCATCAATCGGTGTCATATAGTAATTTTAATGGAATTTTTATAAAAGGTAAAGCCGAGAACGATATAAAGCACGTTCTCGGCGTATTTATCTTTATTTCGTGTTTCTATAAATTAGTCAAATTAACTTGACTTTTTATTAGAATACTGCTATTATAAATAATGCCCCAAATAAGGGCACATCTCAATCTTCAATCTATATAGGAGGATTAAATGAAAACCGGAAGTCGCTCTCTAAAAAAATTGAACGAAGTGGAATTCGTCAAATGGCTAAAAGAAAGCGTCTTTAAGAATCTGGACAATTTCGAATCTGTTTTGGGGGTATCGAAGAAGACCATACGAAGATGGCTTAACAACGGAGGTATGTCCAAGCCCAGTAAGCTGCAACTGTCACAATTAAAAGAAGTATTTCTGATTCTTAAAAAATCGCTTTCAATAAAACAAATCGACGATTGGTTGTGGGGATTTCATGGAAAAGATAATCTTGCCCAACCTATAGGCTTAATGAGCAAAAAGCATTACGATTACAAAAAACTTAAAGAAATGGCTGATGCTGCTAAAGACGAATATAAATAGAAAACGATTCGTTCTTAAACCCTCGAGACCGTACGGTGTCGAGGGTTTTTTGACAATCAAATCAGATCTTGCTAATATTTAATTCTGCTCTCTACATTAAAATAAATAAAAGGAGGTAAAATGAAAAAAACGGTTAAGTTCAACGAAAAGATTGCGCTCGATGTTTTTGAGATTCTTAACGATGCCTGGCTGAACAAGAAAGGGGTTTTCAAAGATGTTATTTTGCCGCAAAATCTCTGGATACCCGATGGATGGGAAAATCTTTCAAACCAAGAAAAGGCTAACTTTTTCTTCTTTGCTGCGCTGCCAATGAGAGGAGGATTGATAAGCGAAGATCCTTTTAAGTGGCTTCAAACGCTCTGGCTAATGTTTCCTGAATTTTTTGATGTGAAAATCGTAGCCGAGACAATGTCTCCGGATTATATGAGAGAAGCCATTAAAGCGGTTACGAATGAAATACTTGATGGCCCGGGAATAGGAAAACTCGGTGGAGGATCTTTAAGCTACAAAATGGAAGAACACATTCCAAATTGGATCTTAAATGCCAAGGCATTGTATTATCGATGGGGCGGAAATCTTCTGAATGTTTTTTGGGGCGTGGATAATTTTGAAGAGGCGTTTGAAAAGATTGACTACAAAAGATACCGAAAAAATGATAGGAGAAAAGAAAGATGCTTCTACGGTATGCGTAGAAAAATATTCTCCCTGCTTACAATTTTTCTCCAAGAACAAGAATTGATTCCGATTTTCCCAACGCCAATTCCTGTTGATTTTCATGCAAGTAGAATTGTGTGACAAACAGATATTATCAACTCAAATAATTGGATGAAACCGTTTGTTCCCACAAAGGAAAAACACTCAAAAGAATTAGCGGGAAAATCATCGGTGCATGTATGGGAAAGATTTACCGACCAAATCGCTTTATGGTCACAACCTTTCTTGAAAAAAATCGGAATTTCGCACATGGTTATCAATCCTGCTCTTTGGGTGCTAAGCCGGACGCTCTGCGCAGAACATTTGCAAACATCATCGTTTGGTAAGGGTCAGAGTTTTTATACCGCGGAGAAACTGAAAAAAAATCCTCATCTCTGGTCGAAAAATCGCAAAAATCCCTGCGAATTTTGCCCGATTGAAAAATTCTGCAAGTGGTGTATTCCGGCAAATCCATATTACACCGACGGCTGGCTGATTAGAATCGAAAGAATTCCCCATTCCTCTTCAAGATTGTCAGGCATTGACTGGGTTGGTCTCGGACCGAATTACAAAGTACGAAAAAACAAAAACAGAGGCGCCGATCACGTTTAGCGTGACGGCGCCTATTTTTGTACTTCGAAAACGATGTAGCCTTTTTCCCTTTCAAATCCCGTAGTTATCACCAGTTGAATGCTACCCAGCCTCTCTCTTGGATTGGGTAATTCTGTGGCCATTGACGCCATTTGTCTTTCTCTGGTTTCTTTCCCGTCCCAGTTGATTTTTTCTGCAACCCACTGCCAGAATTGTTTTCCTCTTTTACTGTATCTAAGCCAGCGCGCCACCTCAATCAATAAATGGGGAAATCGGGATAAATAGCACTCTTTTAACCTCTTCTCTACCTGTTTTGCGCCAAGTAAATCGTCGAATCTTTTTTTGCCCTTGTAGTTTCTCCTGCTGTTGTAATAGCTTAATCTCAAACCGATAAATTTCGCCAGTCCCTCGATATAAATTTTCAACCTTTCATTCAGGTTAAATTCTGCCCAACAAACATCTCTGACGAAAAATTCGTCTTTTAAGCAAATGGTGAATCTGACTCCAACAGCTGCTTCGGTTACATAATTATTTTCCTTCATTTTTTCTCTGCCTTTTGACCACCAATGAATGGTTGAGGGAACTAAAAATCTATTGGACGGACCCCCGCTTTTCCAGGAAGAAATTCTATCGATGGATATTTTTTCCATTCTTCTGAAGATGATTGGCGCTACAAGTTGATATTGGTATGGCGAAAGAGAAAACCATTTTCGGCGTTGGCAGACATTGGATTGGTCAGCTGCTCTGTTTATTCCTTTAGCTTCATGGTATGGCCTTGTCTGGGAAATTCCCACTTCGGCCAAAAGAACTTTATCCCAGCTTCTGCCAAATCCGTTCGAGGGACCGACAACAGCAATAACATTCAAGCGCGGATTTTTGTTTTCCGAGATTTCAATCGTTCTTTCATCCGGAGAGATTTTTAAAACAATTCGAGCTTTCTTCTCTACTGATTCTGCGTCTTTTTTGATGAAATAGGGAATTTTTTGGGGATTTATTCCTCGCAATTTTAACCTCCTTTCTTGAATTTAATATTCTTTTTTGAAAGAACATTAGAATTAAAGATTAGCAAATTCGATGATTATAGTCAAATAAAAACTGGCGAGAAGTTCACTTCTCGCCAGTTGGTTTTTTAACTTCGATGACCCATCCATACGGTTTTTTCCCGTACCATCTCTTTCTGAGAATAGATAAACGAAGCCAATAAGGTCCTTTCTTTTCGCTGTCGTAAATAAGGGCTTTACCGTCTGCTATCTCCCTGACAACGACATAGTGATCGCTTGGAGGCGGGTAATAAAGTATTGACCGCGGTTTGAGATTGTGAATGCTGATTGTTTTCGGCACGGCAATCAAACCCGATTTGCGCAATTCAAGAAGAATTCTTTTTGGAGAAACTCCTTTGATGGTAGAAAACGAGAAAATTGCTCCTCGCAGGCCAAACATTTTAAATATAGTATTAGCAGCGCAAACACCACAGCTCCCATTTCCTATCTGCTCAAAGAAAAATTCTAAACCCGTTCTTTTTTCCAATTTTTCCTCCTTTGCCCTGCCGAAGCTTTATGCGTAGGCGGGCTTTTTTCAATTTACCATAAAAATATTTCAATGAAAAGAAAATAAAGAGCTCGTTCGTGTTTTTGAACAAGCTCTTCAGGAAGCCTCAATCGATTTTAATCTCGATTTTTGAGTTTTCAATGGTTTCTCCCTTCCTTTCATCAGGCAGAACAAAAGATTCTTCAGGACCCACAAACATTATTTTTCCAAAAACCTTTTTTGGTGGTCCCATACCATTTTTAAACTCACCATATCCCCATTGACCAGGTTTCAGGGGCTTCCCGTTTTTGTCTTGCGGCACAATGTTTAACATGCGCCACCTCCTTTAAATGTACGATGGTTTTGCCAAAATTACCCAAAGCAATAAAATAAATATCGCGAGCCAGATTGTTTCACAAATTATTTTCACCCATTTTTTGTTCAAGGCTTTGTGTCGGGTAAGCAGAATCAAAAATCCGCTGGCGGAATGAAAATAAAACAAGGGAATAAAAAGCCAGGGAATTATCGCCACGTGTAAATTGGTATAATTTATTCCCGGCATTAAGAAATACTTTATCGCCAAATATCCGGAAAACAGCGAAATAATCGTGGCAATCACCAATAGCCACGCCGTAATCCGCAAAATTTTATAAAGATAAAGCATGATGTTTATTTTTTATTATACACCCATCTTTTAACGCACAATTATGACATTTATATTTATTATAATCTATTAAATTATTCCATTTTTCAAAAATCTTTTTAGTATCATCAAAAAGAACATTGCCCAATACCACATCATAAGTTTTGTCCTTTCTTCTTTTAGGAACAATGGCATCTCCGTTGGGATTAATTATAAGCGAGGCCTCACTCCTGTCTTTCGGTGTCAAATAAAAAGTTTTATTGCGCCCCAACTTCTTGCCTATGTTTTTAATCGTGCGCCTTATAAGCTTTGAGGAAATGGTATGTTTGATTGTCTGAAACGGTTTATTGTGATATTTAATGAATTCGTATAACTTCCAATAAATTATTCTATTTCGATATTTAATCAATAAATTCTCAATATTGGCAATATCTAAAATGTTCTTCTGGGTTACAACCGTACTTATATATATTTTTTTATTATTCCTATAAGCCGTTTTCAGTACATTTATTACATTTTTAAAATTATCGATCCCCCGTATTGCGTCGTGAATTTTTTCCGTTGGTCCCTCAATCGGAATCCCGATGGCATCTACATATTCATTAATTTGTTTATGATATTTATTATAAAAATCCGCATTGGTAGCTAAACAAATTTTTAGATTTTTACTATGAATATATTCCAAAATACGCAGAATATCTTTCCTTAATAACGGTTCTCCTCCTGTTATTCCGATTCCCTTAACCCCGCCCTTCACAAGTTTATCTATTATTTTAAAAACAGATTTTGTATCTAAATCAGTGGATTCGGGACGAAAGCAGAAAGAACATTTTCTGTTACATTTTGAAGTAATTCTCCAACAAATAATTTGTGGATAATTTTGTCGCATTTTAATTTCGGAAGGGGTGGGATTTGAACCCACGAGCCCCTTACGGGGCACGGCTTTCCAAGCCGTTCCGTTAGACCGCTCCGGCACCCTTCCAATAATTTTATTTGCTCTCTAATTCGCCAATCAATTTTCTTCTCAATTCTTCGACTTCGTGAGGCGTAATGTTGTCTTGATAATTATGCGCCAGCTTATAAATCCTTTCTTTCACCTCACCCGTGGTTAAACCGTTTTTCAGTTCGTGTTCGAAAAACACATCCAAATACGCTCTCTCTTTTTGCGTAAGTTCCGGAATCTCACCCAATCTCTCGTTAAATTCTTTGGTGGTTATCCTCTTTTTGTCGTCCATGCCAAATATATCTTCAATAAGTCCCATAGTTTTAAATGCTTCAGCCCGTGGCTGATCAGCCTTGGGCTGACATTTCTCTTAATCTTTTTATTCTTTCCTCAATTGGAGGATGAGTCATAAAAAGTTTAGCCAGACCTTTATTTTTTAATGGATTGGTAATATAAAGATGGGCAGTGGCATTGGTGGCAAATCTCAAAGGAATCGAGTTTTTGGAAATTTTTTCCAAGGCGCTCGCCAGCCCCTCGGGATATCTGGTCAATAACGCGCCGGAGGCATCGGCCAAGAATTCTCTTTTTCTGGAAATCGCCAATTGAATCAGTTTGGCGATTATTGGCGATAAAATTACAAAAACCAAACCAATAATCATAAATATTGCCTGAGCCTGTCCTCCGCCCTCGCCGTCGCTTTTTCTTCCCCGAAAAAGTCTGCCCCTTAAAAATATGTCGGCAATCATGGTGATTGCGCCGACCAAAACCACCACCACGGTTGAAAGCAAAATGTCCCGATTACCGACGTGGCTCAATTCGTGGCCAATCACGCCTTCCAATTCGGTCTTGTCCAAAATTTGTAAAAGTCCGCGCGTAACCGCAACGACCGCATTTTTCGGATTTCGTCCAGTGGCAAAGGCATTGGGCGACGGGTCATCAATCACATAAATCTTCGGCAGAGGTAAACCCGCGGTAATCGTAAGATTTTCAACAATATGGTAAAGTTCCGGAGCCTGTTCGTGGCTAATCGGCTTGGCGCGGGAAATCGCCAGAACGATTTTATCCGAATACCAATAACTGATAAAACTCATAAAAACACTGATAAATACGGCAATAAATAAAACCGCTTGCTCGTTAAAATAATAGCTCAAAAACCAGCCCAGACCAATAACAATAATCAAAAACAAAGAAAAAAGAATCCAAGTTCTTCTGATATTGGAATCGATTTGAGTGTAAATTGTCATAGAAAACATTATAGCATTTTAAAGATAAAAATAAAGCCCCGACCGCAAGGTCGGGGCTTTTCGAATATCAACCAATTCATTAAAACTTCACTTCCGGAGCTTCTCTTTCCGTTGGTTCGCCGATTTCGAAGAATTCGCGCTTGCCAAATTTCAGCATTCCGGCGACAATTCTTGAAGGAAAACTTTCGATTCTGATATTAAAATCTCTGACATTGCCGTTGTAAAATCTGCGGCTGGCCTGAATCTTGTTCTCGGTATCGGACAATTCTTTCTGTAATTCCAAAAAGTTCGTGCTGGCTTTCAAATCGGGATAAGCTTCCGCTACGGCAAAAAGGGTCTTTAAGGTATTCGATAATGCGTTTTCAGCTTTGGCTTTTTCCGCAATCCCCTGCGCGCTGATTGCCTTTGCTCTGGCATTGGTAACATTTTCGAATGCCTGTCTTTCATGGCTGGCGTAACCTTTTACGGTTTCCACCAAATTGGGAATTAAGTCGTGCCTTCTTTTCAATTGCACATCGATATCCGACCAAGCTTCGTCGGTTCTGTTCTTCAATCTGATTAAAGAATTGAAAACGCCGACTGCCCAAAGAATCACCACAATAATCAGACCAATAAGAATATAAACAAAAATCATGTTTTTAAAAAATTAATTATTACTTTTTAATTATACTACTTTTTAAATCAGTAATCCATTGGTGGCATTCCGCCTTCTTTCTTTTCTTCGGGAATATCGGTTACCCCGGCTTCAGTAGTTAAAAACATTGAAGCCATTGAGGCGGCATTTTGTAAGGCAGATTTAACCACTTTTGTGGGGTCTATAATTCCCAGCGCAAACATATCATTAACTTCACCAGTAACAGCGTCATAACCTATCGCCCAATCCATTTTGCCCGTTTCGTCTTGATGGGTTTCTATTTGTTTCTTTATTGCTTCAGCAATCTTATAAATAATAACCTCGTCAGCACCGGCATTTTTCAGAATTTGTCTAAACGGTGCTTCACAGGCGTTTTTTAATATATTATCAGCTACCACGAATCCTGGTAATTCTGGGGGTGAAACGGCTTCCTTATTATTTTGGGGGACCATTTTTACAATCAACTTTGTAAAAACCCCAGAAACTATCGCTAGAGCAATTCCTCCTCCGGGAACTATTCCCTCGGCTAAAGCAGCCTTAGTGGCTGCGACCGCGTCTTCAATTTTCATTTTTTTGTATTTCATTTCCGCTTCGGTAGCTGCACCAACTTTGATTACCGCCACTCCGCCAGCCAGTTTAGCCAATCTTTCCTGAAGTTTCTCTTTATCGAATTCGGAATCTGTTTGCTCTAATTGCATTCTAATCTGTTTGATTCTTTTCTGGATTTCTTCTTTTTCTCCTTTCCCGCCGACAATGGTGGTATTTTCTTTGGTAGCAACAATCTTATCGGCTTGTCCCAGCATTTCTATCTCGACATTTTCCAATTTCAAACCAACTTCTTCGGAAATCAGTTTTCCGCCGGTAACAATGGCGATATCCTGGAGCATTTCTTTTCTCCTGTCGCCGAATCCCGGAGCCTTAACTGCCAAAGAATTGAATGTTCCGCGTAGTTTGTTGACCACTAAAGTTGCCAAAGCTTCGCCGTCAACGTCTTCGGCAATTATTACCAATGCCTTTTTACCTGTCTGACTTAATTTTTCCAAAATCGGCAAAATATCGTTAATTGCGGAAATCTTCTGGTCGGTAATCAAAATATACGGCTCGCGATATTCGGCTTCCATTCTTTCTGTGTTGGTTATCATATAATGAGAAATATAGCCGTTATCGAACTGCAACCCCTCAACCAATTCTTTGGAAAGTCCGAAAGTTTGCGATTCTTCAACTGTCACTACCCCATCTTTACCAACTTCTTCCATTACGTCGGCAATCATTTTACCAGCTTCTTTGTCTTCGCTGGCAATAGTGGCTACCTGAATAACTTGATCCTTTGTTTCTACTATTCTCTTACTTTGCTCCAAGGAATTTACAATTGCGGAAACCTTTTTTTCTATTCCCCTCCTTAAATCCATAGGATTAACTCCCATAGAAAGTGCTTTTAATCCTTCTTCAATTATCGCTTGAGCTAAAACAATAGCCGTGGTTGTGCCATCGCCTACAGCATCATTTGTTTTCTCGGCAACCTCTTTGATTAATTCTGCACCCATATTTTTAAATTTATCTGGTAATTCAATCTCTTTAGCAATCGTCACGCCGTCATTGGTAATCATGGGCGTACCAAAACCCTTGTCTAAAATTACATTACGACCCCTGGGACCAAGAGTAATTTTAACGGTATTGGCTACTTCGTCAATTCCTCCTTTTAGTGCGCTGAGAACATCTAGATTAAATTTAATTTGTTTGCTCATAGATTATCGCCAAAATATCCTCCTCTTTGGCAATTAAGTATTCTTTATTATCTACTTTTACTTCATTAGGTCCGTATTTGGTAAACAAAACCACATCGCCCACCTTAACAGTCATGGGGATGCGTCTGCCTTCGGCATCAATTTTTCCCGAGCCGACAGCAACCACCCGACCTTGTTCGGGCTTTTCTTCGGCTGTATCGGGAAGAACAATTCCCGATTTAGTTTTCTCTTCTTTTGATACCGGCTCAATAAGAACCCTGTCATCCAATGGTTTGATGTTCATAGATTAATAGATTAATAGTTTAATTATTATTGAATTTCTATTCTAAGGCAAAGTTTTTAAAGTGTCAAGAAAAATGGGCTTTGAATCCTTTTAGAATCAAAGCCCGTTTCTTTCTTTTAATTTCGCTCTTACAAATTCGAAGAGTATGTTATACATTCTTATAGCGATCTTGCTGTCGGAAATTTTTGAATTAACAATTACAACTGGCGTAGCGTATCTTTTTTTGTGCTCTTTTTGACCTCTTTTCGAGCTTTTTGCCTCGATATCGATTTTTTCTCCCCTTAATTCCAATGGGAATAATAATCTAATCCAAATATCCTTTCCCGGTTCGCCTCGATTATTCTTTAAGTTCTCCTCGGTATTGTATCTGCCCGCATGAAATTCTATATTTGTTAATCCCTTTAAACCCAACTTGCCTTTTTCCGCCTTCTCTCTGATTAAGGTCCTGAGACAGGTTTCAACAATATCAAAAGCTCTCCGTTCGTCCTCTCTGCCTTTCAAATCCGAAATAATTTTTCTGGCCCTATCTGGACTTATCTCATGTTTAAACAGTACTGGTTTCTTTCCTATTCCAAATAAATGAGCGAATATTTTCATTTTGTCCTCCTTTCTCTGTCAAAACGCAATCCTAACATCTATTATAATTCCTGTCAAGAAGATTGTAATTTTTTAAATTTCTCGATAAATGTTCCTTGAAAAAAATCTCTTTTGTCGTTTTCGTGGAATTTCAGCATTTTATCCGAAACCACAACCGCCGTGGGAATTTTATGCGGCTTCAGTTTGCGCTTAATACGATTTTTCTGGAAAAATCGCAATAATTTCTCCGTGATATTGCCCAAAAACCCCTGGAGAATTTTTTCTTTGATAATTTTACTTGAAGATAAAAATTTGTTTTTCCCGAACTCCGGATGGAAATAATTCAGAGTTTTCCCGAAATTCGCCAGATAATTTCTTACCCAAAGATTTTTAACAATAAAATCGCGATAGAGTTGATTCTCACAATAAATCGGCCTTAATTGCGCAACCCAATTAGCCAGATAAATGTCGTAAGGCTTAATGGCTATTGATTCGAGATTCATGGCATCGTCGGTGATATAAAAACTCAAACAAATCTTGTTGGCGATTTTGTCTTTGTGCCGCCATTCTCTTTTCAGCCAAACCATAAGAGTAATCAATAATCTGGTCAGCCAAATCCTGCCTTGTTTGATAACGACAAAAAAATCAATATCCGCGTCTGCTTTGGAATTATTGATTGCCAGACTGTTGCAAACCGCTATCATTTTTATAAAAGGAATGGCCTGAAGGACTTTTACAACGTTATGAGCCTTTTTCCAGCGCGCGGCGGCGATTTTCTGCCGCTCGATTCTTTGCTCCACCAACCGCCTTCTGCCTTTCAAAAAATAAAATCCATTTTTCTCGTCGAGGAAATTCTTCAGCGACGCATCTTCCAAGGATTTTAAAACATCCGCCATGGATATATTGCCCAATGGTTCCAACTGGACACTTTGCATCGACTCGGTTAAAGAAATAATATGCAAGGGATTTATCAGATATTTAAAAACCTCGAATCCAGTCAAAGGATAATCCAAAATATCGTAATAAACAATCGTGGCTAAAATAGATTTTTCCAAAAGATTGAAATTCATGATTATATTATAGCATCAAACTTGCCCCGTATCACAACTTTTGTTGTGGTACGGGGCTTGTAAAATCATTAAAATAGGGGTATTATGAAAATTATGGCGGAAATTACAGACGACGAACCAATAATCCCGAAAGGGATCGAGGCAAAAATCGAAAAGCGGGAAAAGAAGATAAAGCCGAAGATGAGGGTTTCGGGAAAACGCGTATTTCAACTTAAAAATTTATTAAAAACCAAGAAAAAATAATATGCGTCGGATTTTTAGATTTATTCTGCAAATTTTGGCCAATGCCGCGGGCATATTTGCTGCCCAATACTTTATAAAACAAATAATTTTTACCGGCGACTGGGTTGATTATTTGATTGTAGGTTTGATTTTGGCAATAGCCAATCTGATTATCAGACCAATTTTAAAAATCATTACCGCCCCCCTAATCTTCATTACTCTCGGGCTTTTCATAATTGTGATTAATGCGGTAATTCTTTTCGGCGTAGATTGGTTCGTAGAAGAACTGACCATTACCAGTCTTCTGGGCTATCTCTGGGGCTCGATTATAATCTCGATTATCAATACCGTTATCGCAAAAACAACCAAGAAAAAACCAGTAGTATAAAAACAAATTATGGGACAGATTCTGGACATAATTCAAATCGTTATCAGCGGACTATTGATTGTCACTATTTTGCTTCAACAAAGAGGAGTTGGCCTCTCCGGCGCTTTCGGCGGAGAAGGAAGTTTTTATTTCAAAAAACGTGGAGCAGAAAAAATTATTTTTATTGCCACAATTGTTCTTTCGGCACTATTGATTATCAGTGCCATAGTAAGAATGGCAGTTAAATAATGGGAAAATTTGTACAATTTATTAAAAGGATGCTTTCCAGGATTCCCTCCTGGCATCAATGGCAAAAAATTCCCAGTGTTCTTAATAAAAAAGAACGCTATTTTATACTGGGATTTTTATTTTTGGCCATAGCTTCTCTTTTTGGCTGGCTGGTTGTCTATAACATAAAAAATACAATTGTAGTTTCCAATTACGGCGGCAGTTTCAGGGAAGGAATCGTCGACAGCCCCCAATATCTGAATCCGGTCTTAAGCCCGGTAAATGATGCCGACAGAGACGTGACCAGATTAATATTTTCCGGATTAATGAAGTATAATAGTAACGGAGATTTGGTGCCCGATTTGGCGGAAAAATATGCCATCGGCGACCAGGGCAGAGTTTATGATTTCTTTTTGAGAAAAGACATTAAATGGCATGATGGCCAGACATTCAATGCCGACGATGTTGTTTTCACGATTAAAACAATCCAAAACCCCGACTCCAGAAGTCCCTTGAGAACCAATTGGAAGGGGGTGACAGTAGAAAAAATCGACGATTGGACTGTGCGTTTTAAACTTGAATCTGCTTATGCGCCGTTTTTGGCCAATACCACGACCGGAATAATCGCCAAGCATATTTGGGAAAAGATTTTGCCCGAAAAATTCATTCTTGCCCAGGAAAATCTGTCGCCCATCGGCACGGGGCCGTACCAACTTAAAAAAATCAAAAAAGACAAAGAAGGGTTTATCAATTATATAGAACTTAAAGCTTTTGGTGATTATGGCTATGACCGAAGGCCGTTTATAGAAAAAATAGAATTTTATTTTTATCCCGATGAAGAAAGCCTAATCAAGGCTTATAACCGAAATACTATCGATAATTTGAGCCTGCTTTCCGTCCAAAATCAAGAACTTTTGAAAAGGACAAAATCGAAATCATATCTTTACGAATTAAATCTGCCTCGCTATTTCACGGTTTTCTTCAACCAAACCAAAAGCAAGGCTCTGGCAGACAAAACCGTAAGACTGGCTCTCAACTATGCGACGAATAAAAAAGAATTAATCGAGAAAGCGCTGAACGGAAAGGGCACGCAGGTCGATTCCCCCATCCCCAATGGTGTCTGGGGGCATAGCGATGAAACAAAAATTTATAACTTCGATGTGGAATATGCCAAAACCATTCTCGAACAAGCCGGATGGAAAGACACGGATAATGACGGAGTCAGAGAGAAAAAAGAAGATAAATTGGAATTCGATTTGATTACCACGGAATTGAAACAGCTGCAGCAAACAGCCAATATTTTGCAGGAGCAGTGGTCAAAAATCGGCGCCAAAGTAAATGTCAAAATTTTGAATATCGGCGAAATCCAGCAGGAATACATCAGGCCACGAGAATATCAGGCATTGCTTTTCGGCGAGGTTTTGGGGCTGGACCCCGATCCGTACAGTTTCTGGCATTCTTCCCAGAAAAAAGACCCGGGTTTAAACCTGGCTCTCTACGACAACAAAAAAGTTGACGAGTATTTGAAAGATGCCAGGCAAAATCTGATTCAAGACGCGCGCCTGAAAGATTATAAACAATTTCAACAATTAGTGGTCGACGATGTGCCGGTGGTTTTTCTTTATAGCCCGTATCATCTTTACTACGCGGCAAAAAAAATAAAGGGGGTTGAGGCAAAAAATATCGTCTTACCGTCCGAAAGATTTTCGGATATTGAGAAATGGTATATAAAAACGCAAAGAGTTAAAAAACCATGATTGATTTAAAAAAATTCAAATACGATGTCAGGAAATTGGAAGACATCGAAGATGTGGTTTATGACCGAGAGTGGCTTAAAAGAGCCGATAATTTTGAATTGTATCATATGTATCGGGATTTGTCGGAGAACGAATTGGACCATCAAAAAATAGTTAATAAAGATTTAAGATATGACGTCACCCTCTTTCTCCCGGTTATGCTGGGGATAGAATTCAATAAAACCTTAGGCCACGACCATCCGATTGTACCAGGAACAAGTATTACTTATCCCGAACTTTACGAAGTCTTGGAAGGAGAAGCGATTTTCCTCCAGCAGGACTCGGATGACGAACACATAAAAGATGTTATTGCCATCCGAGCCAAAAAAGGAGACAAAATAATTATTCTACCCAATTACGAACATTTGATTATCAATCCTTCAAATAAAGAATTGAAAACCTGTAATTGGATTTGCAGAAATTTTGGCTCCAATATTTATAAACCATTCAGGGCAAGGCACGGCTTCTGTTATTATGCGATAAAAGATGATAGCGGAATAAAATGGATCGAGAATAAAAACTACGAGACAATTCCCGAATTAAGGTTCGAGAAGCCGAATAATTTTTACGGTTTTGACTTGGACAAAAATAAGCCGATTTACGAATCAATAGACCAACCAAAAAAAATAGATTTTCTTATCAATCCGCAAAAATATGAATGGAAACCCCGCGACTTCGTTCGGGGTAAATAAGCCGAGATGGCGGAATTGGCAGACGCACTAGCTTCAGGGGCTAGCGGACGCAAGTCCATGCGAGTTCAAATCTCGCTCTCGGCATAATTTTAAGCAGGGCTTGACATTAAATTTTTTGAATGATAATCTAATTAATGTCTTTTCAATTCAATTCCCTGTCCCTGGGACCGACTGAGACCTTTCTGGTCGGTCCCCCCGCACTTTTAAATCGTTCCTCATCCAAGGTGCCCCGAGATGATGTTCTATAATAGAACTCGCTCGGGGCCATTTTTTACCCCGTAGTGAATTTTGCACTAATTTCATTTATCCTGGTCCCGCAATGCGGGACCAGTGCAAAATCTACTACGGGGTTTATCAAAAAAGTTATCCACAGACCAAGGCACTTGACACGGTATTTTTTTAAGAATATCCTAATATAATAACTTAAAACCTTAAACACACAACACAAAACGGACAAGCACCTTCATCGCTCTTTCAAAAAACATTTCTTAACATATGGCCTCGAGTAACCAAATTACTTCCCAACACCCTTTCTTCCACTTCTACATTTAATTTGGCCTCTCGAGGCCTTCTTTTATCACGATCTTCCTACCCGAAACGGATTTGTCTTTTGCCCCGGGGGTCAATCCTAATGGAAAACCCTGCGGGGCTTTTTTTTGTTTAAAATCTGTCTTATAATAAAAACATGATATCTTTTGACGATTTCAATAAACTGGACATCAAGATCGGAACAATCCTGGAAGCGGAAAAAATCGAAGGCGCTGATAAGTTATTAAAATTAACTGTTGATTTAGGCGACCCCGCAAAGACGGGGCAAGTGGAAAAAAGAACTCTGGTTGCGGGAATTGCTCAAGATTATAATCCCGAAGAACTCAAGGGAAAACAAATTCCGATTTTAGCCAATCTCGAACCAAAAAAACTCCGCGGCATCGAAAGCCAAGGAATGATTTTAGCCGTGGATATAGACAATAAAGCCACCTTACTCCATCCGGACAAAAAAATCCCGAATGGCAGTAAGGTAAGATAAAATTATGATAGTATTCAGCGGGATGCGTCCCAGCGGACAATTGCATATCGGAAATTATTTGGGAGCTTTGAAAAATTGGGTGGAATTACAGAAAAAACATTCCTGTATTTTCGCTGTGGTTGATTATCACGCAATTACCACTCCGTTTAATCCCAAACAAATTCAGAAGGATGTTTATAATTTGGTTTTGGATTATCTGGCAGCCGGCATTGACCCGAAAAAATCAATCATCATAGTCCAATCCCAAATTCCCGAACACACGGAATTGGCTTGGATTTTGGGAGCCTTAACCCCGGTATCATGGCTTGAACGTATTCCTACTTACAAGGAAAAACTTGAATTGCACCCAAAACACAGAAATTTCGGAGTTCTTGGTTATCCGGTTTTAATGGCGGCGGATATTCTTCTTTATAAAGCCACTCTTATCCCGGTGGGCGAAGATCAAATGCCTCATGTTGAAATTACCAATGATTTAGCCCGACGTTTCAATCAAATGTTCGGCAAAACTTTCCCGCTTGTAAAAGGAATTGTTAATAAAGAAATGGGAGCAAGAATAAAATCATTAACCGACCCAACCAAAAAAATGAGTAAAACAGGCGGAGAAGGCATTGCTTTATCTGACTCGCCTGAATCCATCAGAGAGAAAATAAAAACCGCAGTCACCGACTCCGGCAAAGAAGTAGAATTTGATGAAAAAAATAAACCTGCGATTTCCAATCTTTTGACGATTTATCATTTATTCTCCGATAAATCGATTGTTGATATCGAAAAGAAATATCAGGGCAAAGGATATCAAGAATTCAAGAAAGATTTGGCGGAAGTGATTATCAAGGGATTAAAACCAATTCAGGAAAGAAGGAAAAAATTCGAAAAAAATCCCCGGCTAGTGGAAAAAATCTTAGCCGAGGGACAAAACAAAGCCCAAAAAATCGCTCAAACAACAATGAAGGAAATCAAGAGGAAAATGGGATTAATTTAAAAATTTCTTTTTTCCTTTTTTCCAACAACGTCTTCGTTTTTGCCTCAATTGTCAAACGCACAACCGATTCGGTATTGGACTTCCTGATATTGAACCACCAATTCGGATATTCAACGGTCAAACCATCATAACGCGAAAGTTTTGATGGTTTTTTATAAAATTTTTCTACGGCTTTTATTTTTTTATCCGCGTCTTTTGTTTCGAATGTAAATCTCTCCAAAGAATATCTTTCGAAAGGCTTGATTAAAGCGGAAAGCGACTTACCTTCTTTCGAAACGATTTCCAAAACTTTGAACAAAACGAAAAACGGCGACTCCACGGAATAATCATTAATCCAGTAATAATGTCCCGAGGATTCGGCAGCGAAAATAACTCCGTGTTTCAATATTCTTTCTTTCAAAAAAGTGTGTCCGACCTTGGTCAATAAACAGGAATTTCCCGATTTTTCTATCTCTTCTCCGACCACCCAACTGGTCGGGGTATCGAACGATATTCTGGCACCCATTTTCTGGAATAATTTGTTGATGATCAGGGCGGCAATAAAATTCGGGTTTATCATTTCTCCTTTTTCATCGAGAAATATGATTCTGTCTCCATCTCCGTCAAAAGCCACGCCAAAATCGGCTTTTTCGGACAAAACTTTCTCCTGAAGAACTCTGACGTTCTCGATGGTGATTGGATTCGGCTGATGATTGGGAAACGAACCGTCCAGTTCGGAAAAGATATGGATTATTTTTATCGGCAGAACATTAATCAGTTCCTTAATCACGGGACCTGCGGTGCCGTTGGCCGTATCAACGACTATTTTCAAGGGTTTCAAGTTTTCCATATCGACAAATCTCAAAATGTTTTTCAAATAGTGCGGCAAAACATCCCTTCTGTTTATATGCCCCCTTGCGCCATCCAGATTTCGCGGAAAACCGTTTTTAATCATTTTCTTAACTTTATCCAAGCCAGAATCCAGACCCACGGGCATCGCATCGGTTTTTACCACCTTAAAACCATTATATTCTTTAGGGTTGTGTGAAGCGGTAATCATCGCTCCGGCGTCATAATCGTATTTTGCCACTACCAGATAAAAAATCGGCGTAGTCACCACACCAATATCCAAAATGTTTATGCCTTCGTCCAAAATTCCTTCGCAAAGCGAACTGAACAAACTGTCCGAAGAAAGACGATTGTCCCGACCAACCACGATTTCTTTGGCTTTCAAAAACCTTGCCACTCCCCTGCCGAATTTATAAGCCAAATCCTCGTTTATTTCATTGGGATAAATTCCCCGCACATCATAGGCCTTAAAAATTTTATCCAAATTGTCCATATAAATTTATTATACCATATGATATAATTGTATTGTATGAATTTTTCGGTGGGGATAATCGGACTGCCGAATGTGGGAAAATCCACACTGTTTAAGACCCTGACCTTGCAAGAGGTGGATATTTCCAATTATCCATTTTGCACCATTGACCCGAATGTGGGCATTGTCAAAGTTCCGGACGAAAGACTGGATAAAATCGCGGAAATCATCAAGCCGCAAAAAACAACGCCGACAATAATCGAATTCGTGGACATCGCCGGCCTGGTTAAGGGCGCACACAAAGGCGAGGGCCTGGGTAATCAATTTTTGTCCCATATCAGAGAAGTCGATGCGATTGTGCACGTGGTCCGTTCTTTCGAGGCTGCGGATATCAAGCATGTCGAAGACTCGCTTGACGTGCAAAGGGATATCGACATTGTAAATACGGAGCTGATGATGAAAGATTTGGAAACCCTGGAAAAACACTGGGAAAAAGTACAAGGCGAAGTCAAGGACCCCACGAAAAAAGACGCGAAAAAAGAATCGGAAACCCTGACAAAAATCAAAAATTCTTTAAATCAAGGAAAGCCGATTTCTCAGCTCGAATTGGATGAAAAAGAAAAGGAGTTAATCAAACATCTGAGTTTTTTGACTATCAAGCCGGTTATTTATCTGATTAACAGCCGCGGAACCGACAAGGAATTGGAATTGCTAAAAACCCTCCCTGACAATACCATTCCCCTGGATTTGAAATTGGAACTGGAATTATCCGAATTGTCGCAAGAAGAATTGGAAGAATTAAAACTGAAATCAAGAATGAATGTTTTGATTAAAACCTGCTACAAAATTCTCGATTTAATCACTTTTTATACCATCAAAGGTGGAGAAGAAACCCGTGCCTGGACAGCAAAAACGGGTACGACCGCCCCCCAAAGCGGAGGAATCGTCCACACTGATTTCCAGGAAAAGTTTATTCGCGCCGAAGTAATAAATTATCATGAATTAGTGGATGCCGGTTCCTGGCACAATGCCCACACCAAAGGAGTCGTCAAAACCGAAGGGAAGAATTATATCGTTAAAGACGGAGACATCATCGAGTTCAAAATCTAAAATACCTTGCCAAGATTAATTTATTCTGCTAATATAAGAGAAATTATGGACGAGACACAAAGACAATATGAATTGATATTTATTCTGTCCCCCCAACTCGAAGGGGCGGATTTCGATAAGGCAAAAAACGAAATCACCGAAATCATGACTCAGCTCGGCGGAACTATCAGTTTCAAGGAATCTGAAAAAAAAACTCTCGCCTATCCGATCAATAAACAAGGACAAGGAATTTTCCTGATTGCCCAAATTTTTATCTCCCCGGAAAATATCGCCAATCTTTCCAAACAATTAAAAATAAATAAGCAGATTTTAAGACACATCATTAATCAGCTGGAAACTCCGAAAGCCGAAACGGAAAAGCAGAAATTTATCAAAAAATCCATAAAACCCAAAAAATCCGCTGTTTTTACCAGGCCCACGGAGGAAAAACCGAAAGGCGAAGCAAAGCTCGAAGAAATCGATAAAAAATTGGATGAAATAATCGGAGAAGTTTAATTTTAATAATTATTAATCTTATGCAAATAAATATATGAATTTAAACAAAGTATTTCTTATCGGTCGGTTAACGCGCGACCCGGAATCAAGAACATTGCCCAGCGGTCAGGCGGTTTCGAATTTCGGCTTAGCCACCAACAGGGTTTGGGTAAATCCCGAAAGCAAAGAAAAACAGGAACAAACCGAATTCCATAATATCGTGGCTTTCGGAAAATTGGCGGATATCTGCAACCAGTATTTGATTAAAGGAAGTTTGGTAATGATTGAAGGACGCCTACAAACCAGAACCTGGCAAGGTCAGAATGGCGAAACCAAGTACAGAACCGAAATCGTGACCGAAAGACTGCAAATGGGGCCAAAAATGGCCAGCCAGATGGGAAAAGAACCCAAGAAACCAGAACCCGCTGAACCGGAAACAGAAAAGCTTGAAGAAATTCAGGTTGAAGAAGAAGCGCCGGCCGATGAAGTAAAAACCGAAGATATACCATTTTAATATGAGAGACTGTTATTTTTGCAAAAGAAATATCAAGGATATCGACTATAAAGACACGGAACTGTTGTCGAGGTTTTTGGATCCTTTGGGTAAAATAAAATCCCGCAGACATGGCGGGGCTTGCGCCAAACACCAAAGAAAATTGTCCAAAGCAATCAAAAAATCCCGCATTTTGGGCTTATTGCCGTTTACCACGAGATAATAAAAAAACAGGTCTTAGGAGACCTGTTTTTCTTTTGCTACTTTGTGGATTTCAGTTAAAATTTGTTTGGTAATCGGTTTGTTCTGCCTTAAAAATTCTTTCGCCTTTTCCAGACCCGCGCCGAGTTTTATATTTCCGTAACTCAAAGTGATTGCGGATTTTTTTATAATTCCGTATTTCATTCCCGTATTGATAATATCACCCTCGTAAGAAATTCCCTCGTTGAACATAATATCGAATTCCGCTGTCTGAAACGGTGCGGCAACCTTGTTTTTTACGACTTTTGCCTTCACTCTGTTTCCGATTGATTCCTCGCCTTTCTTGATTTGCGCGGTTCTTTTCAACTCAAGCCTTACCGAGGAATAAAATTTCAATGCCTTGCCGCCCGGAGTCGTTTCCGGATTACCGAACATAATTCCGATTCTCATTCTGATTTGATTGATGAAAATAACAATACAGTTGGACTTGGCGATTTGCGAACCCAGTTTTCTCAATGCCTGAGACATCAAACGCGCCTGAAGACCGATAAACTGGTCTCCGATTTCGCCTTCGATTTCCGCTCGCGGAGTCAATGCGGCAACTGAATCAACCACAACCACATCAATCGTGCCCGACCTAACCAATGATTCGACAATCTGCAATGCCTGTTCTCCGCTGTCGGGCTGGGAAATCAACAAGTCATTGATTTTCACGCCGATTCTTTTCGCGTATTCCGGGTCCAAAGCGTGCTCGGCATCAACATAAGCCGCATTTCCGCCTTTTTTCTGCGCTTCGGCGGTAATGTGCAAAGCCAGAGTGGTTTTTCCCGAACTTTCCGCGCCAAAAATTTCCACGATTCTGCCCCGAGGCATACCGCCGACTCCCAAAGCCAAATCAAGAGAAATCGAACCAGTGGGAATTACGTCCACATCCACTTTTTTGGCTTCGCCCAATTTCATAATCGAACCCTCGCCAAAACGCTCTTTAATTTCGGAAACGGTTTCCTCCAAAACCTTCGATTTATCGACGGTTTTTTCTTTTGTTTGTTTTACCATATGTTTATTGATTATTGGTTAAAAATTATTCTTCTGATTATTGTATTGGTTTTTCCGAAACGGTTTTTCGCCTCGATTTTGATTGTGTTCACGCCTAAAGAAAGCTCTATTTCTTTTTTGAAATTTCCCTCTTTATCGATATATGCTTCCTGACCGTTAATCGTCAAATATGCAACCGAACTGGTTTTGCCGATAATTTCAAAATTTTCCTGATTAACCGTAGTATCGGCCGGGGGCTGACTAACTTCCAAATACGGCGGCTTGATTAAAAACCCAATTTCGTGCCAAAAATACCATATCACCAAAATTAAAAATAAAATAAAAAGTCCAAAGATAATCCTTTTCGGAGTTATTGCCAAACTCCTCCTTTTCACCAACGGCTCGATTGGCTTATCTTTCAATTCCAGCTTTATTTTTTCCATATTATTTAAAATTCTTCTTCCTCTTCAGACTCTGCTTCAGTTTCTTCGGTTTCCTCGGTTTCCTCGATTTCTTCTTTCTTTGACGGAATCGGAATTTCATCCAAATCCTCTTCCTCTTCGTCCTCCAGGTTATCTTTTATTGTTTCGTCCAATTCGCCCAAATCTTCGGCTTCTCCTTCTCTTTTGGTTAAAATTTGGCGCGGCTTGGCGCCGTCGGACGGACCGATAATTCCTTCCTGTTCCAGCATATCCAGTAAACTCGCTGCCCGCGCATAACCGATTCTGAATCTTCTCTGTAAATAAGAAGCCGATGCTTTGCCGGTCTGAATTACCAATTGTTTGGCCTCTTCCAATAACGGGTCGTCCAAAGACAAATTTCCTCCCTCGAAACTTCCTTGTTCTTTGGGTTCGGGGATTTCTTCATATTCGATTTCTCCTGCTTCTTTTTTCAGAAATTTAACCACGTTCTTGATTTCTTTTTCCGACATATAAACCCCTTGAATTCTGCGCGGCTTTCCCACATCCCCGGCCAAAAACAGCATATCGCCATTGCCCAAAAGCTTGTCTGCGCCACCCATATCCAGAATTGTCCTCGAATCAACCTGAGAAGCAACCTGTAAAGCAATTCTCGAAGTAATATTGGCCTTGATTAAGCCGGTTATAACTTCAACCGATGGTCTTTGGGTCGAAACAATCAAATGAATTCCGATTGCCCGCGACATCTGGGCTAAACGCACGATTGCCCATTCCACTTCTTTGCCGTAGGCAGCCATAATATCCGCCAACTCATCAACTATAATCACGATGTAGGGCAACATATTTTCCGGCGAAGATTTGGCGACTTTTTCATTATAAGAAGCCAAGTCTTTTGCTCCGAATTCGGCCAGTTTCTTGTATCTTTCTTCCATTTCCTTGATTGCCCATTTGAAAGCATTGAGTACTTTATTCAACTCCACGATTACCGGAGTCAATAAATGAGGAATGCCGTTATAAGCAGGAAGTTCCACCCTCTTGGGGTCAACCAAAATAAATTTCAGCTCCCAGGGAGATTTCTGATAAAGCAAACTGATAATCAAACTGTGGATACAAATACTTTTACCGCTTCCGGTTGCTCCGGCAATCAACAAGTGGGGCATTTTCACGAGATTTGCCCACAAGGGATTACCCGCCACATCACGGCCCAAAATCATATTCAGATTATGCCCGTCTTTTTTGTAATCGTAATTCGCCAATAAATCTCTCAGACGCACCAGAGTTTTAATTTTGTTGGGAATTTCGATGCCCACCAAAGAACGGCCGGGGATCGGCGCCTCGATTCTAATCGGATGAGCTGCCAAAGCCAGAGATATATCCCGATGCAAAGCAGTGATTTTTACCAATTTCACACCGCTTGCCGGTCGAAGAGTGTATTGAGTAACCGTTGGACCGACATTGACCTCGCCCATTTCCACGGGAATACCGAAATTCTCCAGAGATTTTTGGATAATCGCCATATTGGTTTTGATGTCGCCGCTGGCCGGATAACCTTTGTCTGCTTCCAATAATTCAAGCGGCGGAAAAGTATAATCCTTGATTCCGACTCGCGTGGTAGGTATCAATTCTTCTTCCTCTGTTTTTGCAGATTTTTCCGTCTCCCCTTCTGTTTCTTTATCCTTGGATTCCGGCTTACCCAAAATACCCCTTACAAAACGAGCAACGCGTTTTTCCGGACTGGGCAAACCCTTAATTCCCTGGGATAGTTTTTCCGCAGTTGCTCCCTCTTCTTCTTTTTCTTCTTTAATCGGCTTTCTCAAAGGAACATTAAAACCAATCAAAACCGAGATGAATAGAAGCGCGACAAAAATAACTATGCTCACCCAAAAACCGAATATTTTTAAAAACGGCCAGGAAATCAAATAACCAAGCCATCCGGCTCTGTACGTCTCGGCATTGGGAAATAAAATCTGGACCAAGGCCAGAAAGCTCAAAACAAAAAGAAACATTCCCAATAAACTGGAAAGATAAACGTTTCTGTGAATTTCTTTTAAAATCGCGATTCCGGCGGCGATAAACGCCAGGGGAACAAGCCACAAGCAGGAGCCGAAAACAAATCTTGCGCCCTTCAAGAGATATTCTCCCAAAAATCCCCCGACCCCCTGAAAGCTTAAAACAAAAATCACGGCCAAAGTAAACAATATCACCGCCGCTACTCCTCTCTTGGTTTCCGGATGAATGTCCAGTTTGGGTTTCTTTTTCTCTTTATCTTCGTATTTCCTGATTTTTTTCTTCAGTTTCTTCAACTTCTTTTTGTTCATATAACTTATTATAACACAAATTTTTTGAGAAATAAAAAAGCCCCCGCAAAACGGGGGGCGAATAAAATCTAATCTTATTCTTCCTTTTCCGGTTTTTTGTGAAATCCAGTACCGGCCGGAATCAATTTTCCGATAATCACATTCTCTTTCAAGCCCCGCAAAGAATCGATTCTTCCTTGACTGGCTGCCTTGATTAAAACCCGAACCGTTTCCTGAAACGATGCGGCGGACAAGAAACTCTCGGTGCTCAAAGCAACCTTGGTAATGCCCAAGATCATCGGCTGGGCCGCGGCCGGTCTTTTGTTCGCTTTCTTTATTTTGTCGTTCGCTTCCAAAAATATATCTTTTTCCGCGACCGCTCCGGCCAAAAGATTGGTATCGCCAGGATCTTTGACTCTTACTCGTGAAAACATCTGATGAATAATCACCTCGATATGCTTATCGTTCAAACCACCGCCTTGGGTAGAATAAATTTTCTGCACTTCTTTGATAATGTAGCGTTGAACCGCTTCCTGTCCGGCAAGTTTAAATAATTCTTTCAAATCAATCGGTCCCTCGCAAAGCTGCTGACCGCGCTCCACTTCATCGTCTTTTTGCACCCAAATACCGACCTGCGGAGGAATAACGTAATCTTTAATCGCTTTTCTTTTTTTTCTTTTTTTGCTTTTATCCTCTATCCAGCCCTGAATTTTGATTATTTTCTGTCCATTACTTTCTTTGATACTTATAACCCTACCCGTCAATTCGGAAACCGCGGCCTTGCCCCGAGGAATACGGGCTTCAAAAATTTCTTCGACTCGCGGCAAACCTTGGGTAATATCGCCGCCGCCAGCTACGCCACCGGTGTGAAAAGTTCTTAATGTCAATTGCGTTCCCGGCTCACCAATGGCTTGAGCGGAAACGATTCCCACTGCCTCACCCAATTCGATTAATTTGTTTCTGCCCAAATCATAACCATAGCACATTTTACACAAACCAAATCTGCTTTTGCAACTAATCGGCGAACGCACCAATAATTTATCAATTCCCGACGCCTCGATATGCTGGGCTTTGATTTTATCGATTAATTCGTTTCTCTTAAGAATAACTTTTTTGCTTTTCGGTTCATTGACCTCTTCCAAGCTCACCCGGCCGATAATCCGTTCGGCAAACGATATACCCAAATCTTCCAAATCTCTTTTGTAAATCATTATTCCTTCCTTGTCTTTACAGTCGTCATCCCTAATTACCACGTCCTGCGCCACATCAACCAATCTACGGGTCAAATAACCGGCACTGGCGGTTTTGAGCGCCGTGTCGGCCAAACCTTTTCTACCGCCATGAGTAGAAATAAAGTATTCCAGAACATTGAATCCTTCTTTGAGATTACTGATCACCGGCAATTCAATAACCTCCGAAGCGGGGTTAACCACCAAGCCTCTCATTCCCATCAACTGTACGGCTATACTCCAAGAACCTCGCGCACCGGAAGAAAATATCATATTCACCGGACCATGCGGGTCGAGCGCCTTGGGAACCAACTCGAATATTTTATTTTTAATCTTGCCCCAGATTTCAATGGACTTCGCTTTACGCTCCACGCGAGTTAGAAGTCCCTCTTGATATTGCTTTCTTACTTCATCAACTTCTTTCTGGGCAGATTCAATAATCTTGTATTTATCCGCCGGCGTGGTCAAATCATCCATACCCCAACTGATACCGGATTTGGTTGCATATTCAAATCCCAGGTTTTTTATTTTATCCAAAAATTCTTCGGCTTTTCCCGTGCCCAATAAGCCAATCGCCTGCTCGGTAACAGCTTTCAATTGTTTGGCATTCAATTCTTTATTTATAAAATCCATTCCCTTGGGAATAATCGAATTGAAAAGAATTCTTCCCACGGAGGTTTCGATTAAGTTATTTTCCAATAAAAATTTTATCTTTGCCTGAAGATGAATTATGCCCGACTGATAAGCTAATATTGTTTCTTCGCCATTGGCAAAGATTTTACCCTCTCCCTTCAGGCCATCATAAACTTTAGTCATAAAATAACAGCCCAAAATCATATCCAGGGTGGGGTAAACAATTGCCTCGCCCGTGGCCGGCTTGAATAAATTGGCCGAGGAAAGCATAATCTCCCGACTCTCTTTCTGGGCATTTTCCGACAACGGCAAATGCACGGCCATTTGGTCGCCGTCAAAGTCGGCATTGAATGCCTTACAGACCATGGGATGAATCTGAATCGCCAAACCCTCGATTAAAACCGGTTTGAAAGCCTGAACACCCAATCTGTGCAGGGTAGGAGCGCGATTTAAAAGCACATGGTATCTTTCGGTAATCTCTTCCAAAATCGCCCAAACTTCGTCAACTCCTTCCTCAATTAAACGTCTTGCTCCGCGAATATTGTAAACCAATTCTCTTTCAATCAGTTTATTGATGACAAAAGGTTTAAACAGTTCCAAAGCCATGGTTTTGGGAATACCGCATTGATGAAGTTTCAATTCCGGACCGACCACAATTACCGAACGGCCGGAATAATCAACTCTTTTGCCCAATAAATTCTGGCGAAAACGTCCCTGCTTGCCGCGCAGCATATCCGCCAAAGACTTCAATTGGCGCCTTTGACCTGTTGTCGCCATTACCGCTTTTTGTCCCCTTCTGGCAGTATTGTCGATTAAGGCGTCGACTGCCTCTTGTAACATTCTTTTTTCGTTACGACAAATTACTTCCGGGGCATTGAGTTCCAATAATCTCTTTAAGCGATTATTTCTGTTAATCACGCGACGATACAAATCATTCACGTCCGAAGTGGCATATCGACCCCCGTCCAACTGAACCATTGGTCTTAGATCCGGTGGCATTACCGGCAAAATCGTCAAAAGCATCCATTCCGGTCTGATATTGGCCCTTTTTAACCCTTTAATTAACCTGATTCGAGCCAAAATTTTCTTTCTTTGACCGGGCGGAGTTCTCTTCAACTCCTCTTCAAGCCCGTTTATTGTCTTATCCAAATCAATATCTTTTAAAATGTCTCTGACCGCCTCGGCTCCGATTCCCGCACTGAAAACCTCGCTGTATTTTTGGGAAAGTTTTTGAAAAGCGAGCTCGGAAACGATTTCCAGTTTTTTAATTTTGCTTAATTCGTCCTTTGCCCGGTCGCGCGCCATCTTCAGTTCTTTTTTGGCTTCCTTGTCTTTGATCATTTTCAGTTTTGCCTGATATTCTTTTTCGATTTCGCGGTAAGCTTTTTCCCGAGCTGCCTCATCCACCCTGGTAATGACGTATGCGGCAAAATAAATCACTTTTTCCAGTTTTTGAACCGAAACATTCAATATCAAACCAATACTCGAAGGCACCCCGCGCAAAAACCAGATATGCGAAACCGGAACAGCAAGTTTAATATGTCCCATTCTTTCGCGTCTGACAATCGAACGCGTAACCTCGACGCCGCAGCGGTCGCAAACCACGCCCTTATAACGGATTCTGCGGTATTTCCCGCAATAACATTCCCAATCCTTTTCCGGACCGAAAATCGCCTCGGAAAATAGACCGTCTTTTTCCGCTCTCTGGGTTCGATAATTTATAGTCTCGGGCTTGGTTACCTCGCCGTAAGACCATTCCAAAATTTCCTCGGGGCCGGCAATTTTCAATTGCAAAGCGTCGAAATCTTCCGGTTTTTTTAATTCATCAAACATAAATTTATTTTTTGAATTTATTTTTTGCTTCTTTAATCGATTTTTTCTCTTCTTGCGAGAACTGAACAATTCCCCCGTTTTTTATCGGATTTATGGAAAAGCCCAAAGACTTCAATTCGCTTACCAAAACATTAAAAGAAGAAGGAATATTCGGGGCATGTATCGGCCTACCCTTGATAATCGAGTCGTAGGCATTTGCCCGGCCAACCACGTCGTCGGATTTCACGGTAAGCATTTCCTGCAGAGTATAAGCCGAACCATAACCCTCAAGCGCCCAAACCTCCATTTCTCCGAATCTCTGACCGCCGAATTGCGCTTTTCCTCCCAAGGGCTGTTGGGTAATCAAAGAATAAGGACCGATGGAACGCATATGAATCTTGTCTTCGACCAAATGATTCAATTTCATCATATAAATATAGCCGACCGTAACCGGTTGCATAAATGGTTCGCCGGTTCTTCCGTCGCAAAGCGTAACCTTGCCCGTCTCCGGCAATCCGGCTTTTTTGAGTTCCTCCTTAATTTCCATTTCGGTTACTCCGGAAAATGACGGACTATAAGCGCGATAACCGAGTTTGTGTGCTGCCCAGCCCAAATGTGTTTCGAGAATCTGCCCTATATTCATACGCGAAGCAACGCCCAAAGGATTTAAAATAATATCGACTGGTGTCCCATCCTCGAGATGCGGCATGTCTTCCTGGGGCAAAACCTTGGAAATTACTCCCTTGTTCCCGTGACGACCGGCCAACTTGTCTCCGACCGCAACTTTTCTGAATTGAGCCACTTCCACCTGAATTGCTTTAATCACTCCGGCTGTAAGCTTGTCTCCTTTTTCCCGCGAGAAAATTTTAATTCCCACAACCCGTCCTCTTTTACCGTGAGGCAATCTTAAAGAAGTGTCTTTGATGTCTCTGGCTTTGTCGCCGAAAATCGCTCTCAATAATCTTTCTTCCGCGGTCAAATCACTCTCGCCTTTGGGAGAAATTTTACCAACCAAAATATCGTCCTGGCCAACTTCGGCTCCGATTCTGATGATTCCTTCCTCGTCCAAATCTTTCAAACGATTTTCTCCCACGTTGGGAATATCGGCCGTAGTTGTTTCCGGGCCGAGTTTGGTGTCTCTGACTTCGCAAATAGATTCTTCAATGTGCACGGAAGAAAAGTAATCATTTTTTATCAATCTTTCGGAAATAATTATCGCGTCTTCAAAATTGGCGCCGGACCAGGACATAAAAGCCACCAGAACATTCTGGCCCAAAGCCAATTCACCGTTATCGGTCGAAGAGCTGTCAGCTAAAACATCGCCTTTTTTCACATGCTGACCCCTTTTGACTATTGGCCTCTGGGTAATACAAGTATAATCGTTCGAGCGTAAGAAATTATGCAGAGGATAATTTTTGACTTTACCGTAAGCAGAAATAACAATATGCGCGGCATCAACCTCTTTTATCGTTCCTTCATCTTCTGCCAACATTACCTGGCCGGAGTCCTTTGCTGCTTTTGATTCGATACCCGTGCCCACCAAGGGCGCTTCGGGATTAACCAAAGGAACTGCCTGACGCTGCATATTCGAACCCATCAACGCACGGTTCGAATCGTCGTGTTCCACAAAAGGAATCAGGGCTGTGGCAATACTGATAAATTGGTAGGGAGAAACATCAATCCAATCAACTTTTTCTCTGTCGACTATGCCCGGCTCACCGTGAATTCTCGCCTCTACTCTTTTGTCTTTGATTCTGCGATTGGCATCCAAAGAAACACCGGCATGGGCAATGTTGTATTTTTCTTCTTCAAAAGCATCAAGATAAACAATTTCATTGGTTACTAAGCTATGCTTGACTTTACGATAAGGCGTTTCAATAAATCCGTAAGGGTTAATTCTGGCATAAGAAGCCAAATGACCGATCAAACCGATGGTCGGACCCTCAGGAGTTTCAATCGGGCAAATCCGACCATAGTGCGACGGATGAACGTCTCTTACTTCGAAACCAGCTCTTTCCCTGGTTAATCCTCCCGGGCCCATAGCTGACAATCTTCTCTTGTGTTCCAATTCGGACAAAGGATTGGTCTGACCCATGAATTGGGAAAGCTGAGACGAGGTAAAAAATTCTTTCACGGTTGCCATTAAGGGTCTTGAATTTACCAATTGCGCTGGCTGAAGATTATAAATATCCAAAGTACTCATTCTGTCGCGGGCAATTCTTTCCAGCCTCGCCAAACCCACTCTGATTTTATTTTCCAAAAGTTCACCCAATGCTCTTACCCGTCTGTTGCCCAAATGGTCAATATCGTCACCGAGTGTTTCCGGGTCATTGTTCAATTTGATAATTTCTTTGATAATCAAAACCAAATCTTCTTTTCTTAAAATTCTGAATTCCTTATTCAGGGAAGTTTTGATGCCCAATCTTTGGTTAAGTTTGTATCTTCCCACTTCGGATAAATCGTATCTTTCGAAATTATTGAACATGTTCCCGATCAGTTGTTTGGCATTATCAACCGCTGCCAAATCTCCCGGCCGAATTCTTTTATAAATCTCGATCCAGGCATCATCCTGACTTTTTGAAGAATCGCGCTCGAGAGTTTCTTTGATGAACTGAATTTCTCCATTGTCCACGTCTTTGAATTCCTTCAAGATATCTTCCTCCTTAATCAATCCGAAAATACGCAATAAAGCGGTGACCGGAATTTTTCTCTTGCGGTCGATTCTCACCGCCATCAGCCCGCTGTATTCGGTCTCGAATTCAAGCCAGGCTCCGCGATTGGGAATAATCTTCGCACCATGCAGTTTTCTTCCTTTAATATAATTCGTGGTAAAAAATACTCCCGCTGAACGAATCAGCTGGGAGATCACCACTCTTTCCACTCCGTTTAAAATAAAAGTTCCCCGTGGAGTAATCAGGGGCATGTCGGTTAAAAAAACTTCCTGCTCTTTTGTCTCGTTGGTCTTTTTATTGACCAATTTCAATTTCACCCTTAAGGGCGCTTCGTAGGAAAGACCGTTTTTCTTGGCTTTCAGTTCGTCGCATTTCGCCTCGTCCAAATAATAATCACCGAACGATAAAGCCAGGTCCTTTCCGCCATAATCACGGATGGGCGAAATTTCATCGAATAATTCCCTTAGGCCTTTTTTCAAAAATTGATTATAGCTGTTGAGTTGAATCTCAACAAGATTAGGGAGAGGAAGCAAATATTTGGGATAATTTGAAAATTGCTTGATTTTGGGCATAAGAAAAGAAAGACACCCTAAAACAGGGCTTTCTACAGCTTTACTATTCAATTTAGCGAAACCTACAATTCAAAAAGGTGTAATTTAGAGATCAAGGCTGAGGGCTTTGACAATTGATGAAACAATTCTTGTTGATGTAAGCCCTGCCCCTTTTTCAATCTCTACCTTAATATCGTCTAAGGATTCTAATTCTATTTTATTCCTTTTTAATAACTTGTCAAGCGTTTGCAGTAGATTATCAGTGTTCTCGGTAATTGCTTTAATGTTTTTTCCCGACCGCAATCGGGATCCCGCTCCGCGGGACAAAACAATCTCAATCCCCGATTTACCTCGCCGACAGGCGGGCCGTCCGTGTTCTTTCGCTTTTTGAACTTTAAAAATCAATTGCATATAATTTCACAATATCATTATTTTATAAATAAGAAAAGCAACGGTTTTAAACCGTTGCCGCTTAAAGAGCTGTTATTCCCTCAATGTGGTCCAGGGGAATTCCCCCACCATAAGATAAAAATGATGCACAAGGTAACAAAAATTACAAACAGTAATACCCTTAATATCTTTTTCGTTCTTTCCTTCAAGATTTACCTCCTTTTTGATTTCTTTATTCGGGCGTGACCGCTCTTTTAAAATGCTTCGGTTTTTCTTGTAGTTCTGTCACTACAATTTTCCCTCTCTCCTCAAAGCCCAGTTCAGGGTCATCGTAATCATCACGCCAACTCAAAACATCTTTGATTCTCTGTGCGGTGGTGATTTGTTTCTCTGCCAATTTGCGACGATGAGGTACGATTGTTATCAGATCAGGCACCTCAATTAAAAATATTTTCATTTTTACCTCCTTCGCCTCGCCTTTGGCGGGCTTGTTGATTTTTCTTTATCCTACGCCCTTAATAAAAATCTGTCAACCCTATTACCGAATTTAGCGAAGGGTTTATTTTCACTGAGACAACTTCTTCTCATCTTTTTCTCAAGGAATTTCCTATAATCCCTGAAGATCGTTGCGCAGCCGAGCCCTGTAAGGACAAAATAAAAAAAGCCAAATAATATTGGCTCGGCGAGCAACAGAAGCGCCTGTGTAATTACATTATTTAATCGCTACACGGCGACTTCGTGGTCTGAAGGGGTTATAGGAAATTCCGCCCCCTACTTACTACGGATGGCAATACTCTGCACAATTCCAAGCGCGACAAAACTAATCAATAAATTACTTCCGCCGTAAGAAATAAACGGCAAAGAAATTCCGGCAATGGGCAAAACACCCAAATTCATACCGATATTCACCGCTACCTGAAAAATCAAAACAATCCCCGCGCCCACGCAAAAAAGACGGGAAAAATTATTGGTCGCGCTTACGGCTATTTTTATAATCCTGAAAAACAGCAGAAAATAAAAAACAAAAACAAAAACCACTCCTACGAATCCCATTTCCTCGCCAATCGAGGAAAAAATAAAATCAGTGTAACGGTCGGGCAAAAATTTCAACTGGCTTTGCGGACCGTGTCCCAATCCCCTGCCGAAAATATGCCCCGAACCCACGGCAATCACCGACTGAATACGATGATAACCGGAACCCAAGGGATCAAGATAAGGATCGATAAAACTGATTACCCTGTCTTTCTGATATGGTTTTAAGATTACAAACCAGGCAACGGCAAAAATTACTGCGCCGATTAAAAATAAAATCAATAGTTGCCTCAACTTGATTCCGGCGACGATCATCACTCCCAACCACAAAAACACCAAAACCATTGCCGAGCCCAAATCCGGCTGGAAAAATACCAATCCGACCGGAACCAACATATAAAGGCCGGAGATAATAATGTGACGAATGCGGTAAAGTTCGATATGGCGCAAGGAAAAGTATTCCGCCAAAATCAAAATAATAATCAATTTGGCCAATTCCACCGGTTCGAAATTCAAGGGGCCGAAACGAAACCAGCTGGTTGCTCCCCTCACCTGTTTTCCGAAAACCAAAACCGCGGCCAAAAGCAAAACACTGACGATATAAAGGAACAATAAAAAAATCGGGTGATTGCGAAAAACCCGATAATCCAAAATTGCGAAACCAATCATCAAAACAAAACCAGCAATAACGAAAATCAATTGTTTGTAAAAATATTTCGCATCCGGACCATAAGCCGCGCTGGAAAGCGACAAAAGCCCGATTCCGCACAAAAGCAAAACACTAACCACCAAAACCCAGTCCAGTTTTTTCAAAAAATATAAAAACATAATTTAAAATCTTTTATTGCGGAACAGGACTTGAGTTAACCCTGATGAAATTCTCATCAAGATAAACATTGGTATGGGCTCTCACGTCGAAAGAAGAAATTGTTTTATCTATTGCGTACGGCCAAATGATTTCGAAGCCGCGGGCCTCGTTTATCATCAGGGTTTCCATGGTGGTTTTCCCCGCGGCAATAGGTTTTTGATTCCCGTCAAAAAGCACTCCGATAACTTCCACCTGGTTTAAATTGTAGTTGCTTTTGTTTTCGATAATTCCGGAAAGATGATATTTGCCGTCAATCAACTGATAACCGGTATTTATGATTCTCAAACGCAATTCTTCGAAATATCTCAAGTATTGCCAATGCGGAGATCCCAATTCGAATTTTACGCTGGCCGGATTTTCGGAAAGAGGAAATTTCTGCTCGACGATATACTTTGTCTCCTGAGGCAGGAGGTAGGTCGTGCCCTGTTTCGAGTCGATTAAATTATTGTCCGCGTCATAAAAATTAAATTTATAAACTATATTGTCTATGCCCCAATTGCTGTTGGGATTTTGGACTTTGGCCACTAAGTCAAAATTGTTTTCGGTTGTGGGAATAAAATCCTGGGAAAGAATTTCCAATTTTTCTTTGGGAACCGGACACGGCCCGCAGAGACCACCGCAGTCGATACCGGTCTCGCCTTGATTTTGAACGCCGTCATAACAAGTGGCGTTTTCGTGATGAAGCAAAAAATAAATCCCGCCCGCAATCACCACAATAATCACGAGGAAGACAATAAAAATCGTCGCTTGTTTCCTTAAATAATAGGTCATAATTGAATTATAGCAAGTTTTAGAAAAAAATAAAAACGGCTCACATTTATGAGCCGTTTTGTTGGTAATTCCGCCAAACTCTTTTAAAGCTTTTTCGAAACACTGCCAGACAAACTACATCAACATAATCGCCGTTAATAAATAAATCTTTCTTCAAGGTTCCTTCAACCTTATAACCGCATTTCTTGCTGTAGTTGACGCTCCGCTGATTGGTGACGTATGCCTGAGATTTGATTTTTCGCAAATTAAGCGTGTTGAAGGCATAATTTAATAAAATCATTTTTGCATCCGTACCATATCCCTTGCCCCAGAAAGATTTTTCACCGATTAAAGTTCCGGTTGTAGCTGTTCTGTGACGATTATCAATTTTGTGCAAACCAATAGTACCGATAAATTCGCCTTCTTTTGTTTCAATGGCTAGAACAATTTCATCTTCTCTTTTTTTATCAAACCACTCTTCTTCCTGCTTCTTGGTCGACGGTAGAAAAAACGAAACAAATTGGCGAAGATCCGGGTCATTAACCCACTTAATAACTACCCCCAAATCTTTTTCCTTGTCCAGCGGTCGCAGAATTACTTTTTTACCTTCCAAGAAAACTACTCTCGGATTTCCCTGGTTTTCCATTTTTAGAAACTCCTTTTAAAGAACAAATTTAAATCACCCTTTGCGGGGTGATTTAGTGTTGATATTCAAACCAAATTAAAATTAATCCAAAAACTTAAATAACAACATCAAATCACCCCGTCTCCAATCTCCATAAGAAGGGGTAAAGCACGCAACTAAATTCATTTGATGTTGTCTTTGCATAAATTTTTATTTTTAAATTGTGGGCATTATAAGAGGGTTACCTACTCTCGCACATAAGCACTACCATCGGCCCTGGGAGATTTCACGATTGTGTTCGGAATGGGAACAAGTGGAGCACTCCCGGTATTACCCCCTTATAATGACCATAATTTATCCCGTTGTACGGGATTAATGTCCAAAAAATGTCAACCAATAAACAAGTCTCAAATGATTTATTAGTACTTCTCGGCTTAATCCATTGCTGGACTTCCACCTGAAGCCTATCAAAGTTGTAGTCTACAACTAATCTATGATATCTAATCTTGAGAAGAGCTTCGCGCTTATATGCTTTCAGCGCTTATCTCTGCCGAACTTAGCTACTCAGCAATGCCCTTGGCAGGACAACTGATACACCAGAGGTTCGTTCATCCCGGTCCTCTCGTCACGTTATCACATATCACTATGTGCGCAGACTATATCTTCATCCCGATAAATATCGGGAGGTGGCGTATTAGCTCGGTATTTCTACCAAACTCCAGTCCCGCACTGCGGGACTAAGTCGTTACGGGGTCAAACCTAAAATTTTTAGCAAATCTTTTTTCGTTTTCTTTTTCTTGGTTACGTAATTATTCTTCTGAATAATCAGAATATAATTCACCAATTCGTGTAAATCCTTTTTGGATAAATCGCTGTTTTTTACGCGACACAAAAGATTTACGGCTTCATACATTGCTTTTGCTTGATGTTTCTTGAATTTAATAAATGGAATCAAATTTTTCAATATACCTCTAATCTGTTTAAAACCATTGATTCTCAACTCGGTAATTCCATCTTTACGTTTCGATATATAACCAATTCCTAAAATATCTCTAATCCAATATAACGGTCTTTCGTGCTTTGAATCCTGATAAAAACAAATAGTCAGCATAAATCTTGTCTTTGATTCGCCATCTTTCCGCTTCTTAATCTGAAGCATTAAACTTCCATCTCCATCAAGAAAACCTGCAATATATGCTAAATTTATTTTAGATCGACTTCCCACGGTATTATCTTAATAATTATCTGGTCCTCAAGTAAATTGTATCATAATCGCAAGACCAATGCAATAATGATTATCAACAGACCAAATTTATTAAGACTCCACCGTTATAAGCCACATTGTCATCACGAATTACTCCGTGAAGTAGCAATATTCTTACTAGGGACGAGGTCTCTCAAATATCTACGCCTACGGCAGATAGGGTCCAACCTGTCTCACGCATATTGTTTACGAATAACTCGTAATTTATCCATTGTTACCAATGGTATGGACTATACCACTACCCCGCAACTGCGGGGTAATCGACATATTAGTCCCGACATTACGTCAGGGCTCTCTCCCTCTCGGGATCAGTCTCTACGGGGTCATTGTGTATTGAGAAGTAGCGGCGACTTTTCTGGTCGCCGAGTGGGCAGTTTTTAATCAGTGCGAGCGATTTCTCGGAAGGATCTCTTATTAGCCCAGGGTCCGAAGGTAACGCCACACACGCCTTTTTTTTCACACCAATCTACTTCCACTTCTCAATACACAAGACTTCCCTCGGTATTATCCTATCATACGACAGGTTGAAAGTCAAGATAGGACTTCACCGATATGAGTCGATTTTTTCATTCCGATATCACTATCGGAAGCCGCCAAACTCGCTAACAGAAACGAGTTTTGGTTGACGGTTTAAACCCAGCTCACGTACCCTTTTAATTGGCGAACAGCCAAACCCTTGGGACCTTCTTCAGCCCCAGGATAGGATGAGCCGACATCGAGGTGCCGAACAGGTGCGTCGATGTGGGCTCTCAGCACCTACCAGCCTGTTATCCCCGGGGTAGCTTTTGTCCGATGTCCTCCCCGATTCTAAAATCCAGGGTCGGTTCACTAAGTTCTGCTTTCGCAACTGCGCGACATGCCCGTCTTGCAGTAAAGCCAGCTTATGCCTTTACGCGACCGCTCCGATTTCCATCCGGAGCTAGCTGACCTTGATAAACGCCTCCGTTACCTTTTAGGAGGCAAGCGCCCCACTTAAACTACCTAGCACTCACTGTCCCCTCCGATTTTATCGGAGAGTTAGATTTATCGGTTTGAAAGATGGGTGTTTCATTGTCGGCTCCATTCCAACCGAAGTCGGAACTTCAAAGCCTCCCCACTACACTACGCATCCAACCCAATAAGCCAATAAGAACCTATAGTAAAGCTCCCGGGGTCTTTCCGTCTTGCCGCAGGTAGGGGGCATCTTCACCCCCACTGCATTTTCACCGGGCTCCTCGTTGAGACAGTTCCCCAGTCGTTACACTTTTCCTGCAGGACATAACTTACATGCCAAGGAATTTCGGTACCTTAGGACGATTATAGTTATCGCCGACGTTCACTAGGGCTTCGGACAGTGAGCTTCCCCTTGCGGAGTCACCCCCATCGTTAACCTTCTAGCACTGGTCAAGTGTCAGCCCCTATACATCCTCTTGCGAGTTAGCAGGGACCTGTGTTTTTAGTAAACAGTCGCTAGGGATCTTTTGCTGCGGTCCCGATTATACATCAGGACGGGCCTTATTGCGAACTTACGGCCGTTGTTTTGCCGAGTTCCTTAACGAGGTTTCACCCGTTCACCTTGGGCTTCTCGCCCTACCCACCTGTGTCGGTTTGCGGTACGAATCCCCCACTATTATACCTAGAAGTTTTTCTTGGCAGCTTGCTCAACTGAATTATTCCGGCCGAAGCCGAAACTTTTTTCAATTCTCGGACTGGTGTCTTCGGGATTTACCACGAAGACATCCTCAAGTCAAAAACGAGAATCCAATTACTCGCTCAGTTTACAAAACTGCGTCACTCCATCGATATAGTGAGGGAGGGCCGGAATATTAACCGGCAGTCCATCGACTACCCCTTTCGGGATTGCCTTAGGCTCGCCTAACCCTTGGCTGATTTACATTGCCAAGGAAACCTTGGGTTTTCGGTGGTCCGATTTCTTATCGGACTTGCGGTTACTCATCCCAACATTCTCTCTTCCCTGCGCTCCACCTTGCCTTTCAGCAAGACTTCACTGCACAGGAAATGCTCCTCTACCACTCTTCGAAATAAATCGAAGAATCCGTATCTTCGGTACTAAGTTTAGCCCCGGTAAATTTTCAGCGCGTCCCGCCATAGTTAGACATAAAATGGTGAGTTGTTACACACTCTTTAAATGATAGCTACTTCTAAGCTAACATCCCACCTGTCAAAGGCGGAACACTTCTTTTGCCACACTTAACTTAGTTTAGGGACCTTAGATGACGATCAGGGCTGTTTCCCTTTTGACCACGAAGCTTAGCCCCCGTAGTCTGACTCCCTTGCTTTAACTCTTAGTATTCGGAGTTTAGTAGGATACCTAGGTAAAACCACGATATTCCTTCTAGTGCTCTACCCCTAAGAGGAACGCAAGAGGCTAGCCCAAAAGCTATTTCGAGAAGAACCAGCTATTACCAGGCTCGATAAGCTTTTCACTTCAACCCACAACTCATCTCCAAGTATTGCTCGGCTCGTGAGTACGGACCTCCCCCAATATTTCTATTGAGTTCATCCTGGTCATGGGTAGCTCGCCTGGCTTCGGGTCTTTTGCGTCTTCTCGTCCCGACAAGTCGGGACACTCGCGCTATTCACACTCGGTTTCCCTATGCCTCCGTCCTTATGGACTTAGACAAAGAAGACACAAAAACTCGTTGGGTCGTTCTGCAAAAAGCACGCCGTCACCCCGCAATGCGGGGCTCCGACTCTTTGTAAGTATATGGTTTCAGGTACTATTTCACCGCCCTTATCGGGCTACTTTTCACCTTTCCCTCGCGGTACTTGTTCACTATCGGTGATATTGGGTATTTAGCCTTGGCAGATTAGTTCTGCCTGTTTCCGACGAGGTTATCGTTTCTCGCCGTACTCAAGAATAATGACTAGGAGTATAAGACCCTTTTCACTTACAGGACTATTACCTTCTGTGGTAGGGCTTTCCAGCCGCTTTCAATTAAGGAAGTCTTATTTGTTACACTCCTTTGGAGTTGCCCCCAACGTCACCATCTTACGACCCCTTTTAAAATTTTCTTTCGAAAATCTTAAAAAGTTTAGGCTCTTCCCTTTTCGCTCGCCGCTACTAAGGGAATAAAAATCTTTCTCTATTCCTCCGGCTACTGAAATGTTTTACTTCGCCGAGTTCGCTCTCCCCGCTAAAATTAGCAAGGAGTAATCCCGATTAATCGAGACTGGGTTTCCCCATTCGGAAATCCCCGGATCAAAGGTTGCTACACACCTCCCCGAGGCTTATCGCAGCTACGCCACGTCCTTCATCGCCCCAATATCCCAAGGCATTCACCATATACCCTTATGAGTAAACCTGTTTATTAGTTGACAATCTATAGACATTAATTAATTTTTTTATTTAGCAAGATAAATTGTTAAAGAACTGAGTAAGAAAAAACCGCTTAAAAGCGGTCTAACCAATTAGGTATGCAAATACCTGGTTTTTTCAACCGCTTTTACATGTTAATTGTTTAAGATTTTTTCTCATAAATTTTAATAATACCATCATATATGGTAAAAATTCGCCTGTCAATAGCCCTTCATCTTTAGCTAAGGGTGAAGGGCTATTTCTCGCTTAAGTCTTCTTTTACTTTCTCTATCAATCTGGCTGCAGCATCTTTTCCGCCTATACCGAAAGCCAATCCGCCAGCCAAAGCCAGCATCGCAATCAGGCCGATAAAGATGGTTTGAATCAAACTGGTCGCTATGCCAAGCTGAGCCAAAGCAATCAGAAAACCGAAACCCAATATTGCCCACCTCACAATTCCGCTAATCGCTGAAGCGGATTTCAACCCAGCAGTATTGGCGCCGGCTTTAACCAAACGCTGCATGAAATTAGCCACAATCACCGCTACCAACAGAATAATCGCAGCAACAATTACATTCGGCAGATAATACAAAATGGTTTTTAAAAATAAACCAACCTGTTCCAAGCCTAAAATATCGGCTGCGGTCATCAAAAACACGATAATAAAAAACCATTTCACCAACTCCTCGAAGAATTTTCCCGAATCAAGATTAAGCTTCGCTTTCTCCAAAGCGGTCTTGAATCCCAGTTTGATTAAAAGCGCATCCAATTTAATCGCTTTAATCAAACGGTTAACCACCTTGCCAAGAAAAACCGCAATCAACCAACCGATAATAAAAACAATCAAAGCAGCCAAAAGGGTCGGTATAAATCCGATAAAGCTTGTCCAAATTGTATTCAGGGAATCAAGTAATATTTCTATCATAATAAGATAATTTTGAATTTTAAATTTTGAATTTTGAATTACTTATCCGACCTTTTATTCTATTATAGCACATATTTGGTTATCTTAAAGTCCAACCGCCGTCAACAATTATTGTCTGCCCTGTTATATAATCTGCTTTTTCCGAAGCAAGAAAAACAACTGCGTTGGCAATGTCTTCCGGCACACCCATTCTTGCCCAAGGAATTGCACAAATCGTCTGTTTCGTTTGTTCTTCCGAGCCTCCACTAGCGCCAGGTGTATCGATTGCTCCCGGAGCAACGGCATTCACATTTATTTTTTTCGGAGCGAGCTCCAAGGCCAATGCCCTAACCATGCTGTTTATTGCACCCTTGGAAGCGCAATAATGCGTTAAACCCTCAAAGCCGACAAAAGCCGCGATTGAAGAAATATTCACGATTTTTCCGCCTTGCTTCATTTCTTGAGTCGCTCTTTGCGAACACAGAAAAACACTTTTCAAATTCACGTTTATCACCTTGTCCCAATCACTTTCTTTTATTTCTGCAAACGGCACAAAAGGATAAATTCCCGCATTATTCACCAAAATATCCAGTTTACCGAATTTCTTTATTGTTTCCGAAATTAAATTATCAACTTCTTCTTTTTTTGAAACATCGCATTTTACTGCCAAGCCCCTTACTCCCATTTTTTCTATTTCCGCTACAACCTTTTTGCAATCTTCCAAAATAATATCGCTAACTACAACATTGTATCCTTCTTTCGCCAAAGCTAAAACAATTCCTTGGCCAATTCCTTGTCTGCCTCCGGTTACTATCGCTATTTTATCTTTTAAAAACATATATTTACCCTGTTAAATAATTGCTCTGCAATTCCTGCACAGCAGGATTTAACAGGGTGAATTTTAATTAATTAAAGTGGACCTGAGCGGATTTTCACCCTGTTAAATAATTTTAATTTAACAGGGCGAGCCGCTGATCTTTATGTTATGGACCGTGGGAGAATCCCCGTCTGCAATCGCCTTCGGCGATAGCCGATGGCGGGCAGGGAACTCCCGTTTTCCGAACTTGCCCCGTTAAAACTTTATTTGGACCTAGGCAGAATCGAACTGCCACATCCCGGATGCAAACCGGGTGCACTACCATTATGCTATAGGCCCATAATTTTAACGGGGTGAACAAACCGGGAACTCTACCACTAAGCTAACGGCCCTCGAGTGGGCGACATTGGAGTCGAACCAATGACCTCAGTCTTATCAGGACTGCGCTCTAACCAACTGAGCTAGTCGCCCATTTCAAAATTAACCCCGAGGGGTTAATTTTGAAAAGATTTTCAAAGAATCTTTATGCCATACCCAGAATCTTGAACATTCCGGTGCCGCAAACCGTACAAAAACCCTTAAGTGCTCGTCTTTTGCCGCCTCGTCCCTTGAAGGTAACCTCTTTTACGTCTCTCATGGGTTGATTTTTTTGTCGGCACTTAACGCAGTAGGCGGTATAAACAACTGGTTTCTCTTCAGCCATATGTGTATTATACTGACCCGTGATTCTGATTTAATTAGAATCACAAACCAGAAATAAATAATTAATTATTATCTAATCTTAATTCAGCTTCATTATACTATATAATCAATAGAAAATTCAAGAGTCAAGCCCCGTACTAGATTTTCGACTGGTCCAGATTTAATCTGGACCACGTACAATTTTACATTAGTCGAAAATTCAGTACAGGGCAAGCCAAAAATTGTGGATAATATTAAAAATCCGCCTACTGACTAGTAGCGGATTTTTAACCTCAAACCCTTCACCTTTAGCTAAAGGTGAAGGGTCAAATCCTTTATAGTTGCCCTGATTTGCCTCGTCGTAAATCCGATGCACATCGGAATACGGACAGGCTGCGGTATTTGTTAAGGACAAAAAACCAAAAACCTTTTCTCAATCGACGCTTCCACCCTGCCACCTCAATGAGGTGAAGGGTTTAAAGTAAAAATAATTTCCATCCACAGGTTCCCCTACGGATGCCTTGTTATGACTTCGCCCTAGTCACCGAGCTCACCTTAAGCCCCCAAATGGGGTATGTCGGGTGCTCCCGGCTTCTCTGGCGTGACAGGCGGTGAGTACAAAGCTTGAGAACGTATTCACCGCGGCGTAGCTGATCCGCGATTACTAGCGATTCCGACTTCATGGGGTCGAATTGCAGACCCCAATCCGAACTGAGACCGACTTTGATGGGATTGGCTCCATCTTACGACTTAGCGACCCATTGTATCGGCCATTGTAGCGCCTGTGTTGCCCAGGGTATCAAAGGGCCATGCTGATTTGGCGTCATCCCCACCTTCCTCCTCGTATAACGAGGCAGTCTCCTGTGACACTTGTAACACAGAATAGGGGTTGCGCTTGTTACCCGACTTAACGGAGCAACTCACGCCACAAGCTGACGACAACCATGCAGCACCTGTTCTAGTGTCCTTGTAGAAGACCCGACTTTCATCGGGGTTTCACTAGAGTTTCAAACCCTGGTAAGGTTCTTCGCTTACCATCGAATTAAACCAGACGCTCCACCGCTTGTGCAAGCTCCCGTCTATTTCTTTGAGTTTTAGTCTTGCGACCGTACTTCCCAGGCGGAGCACTTAACGCGTTAGCTTCGCCACCTGAAGGGTCGATACTTCAGACAGCTAGTGCTCATCGTTTAGGGTGTGGACTACCAGGGTATCTAATCCTGTTCGCTCCCCACACTTTCGTCTCTCAGGGTCAGGAATACGCCAGCTGAATGCCTTCGCCTTTGGTGTTCCTCAAAGGATCAACGGATTTCACCCCTCCTCCTTGAGTTCCATCAGCCTCTCGCATCCTCAAGTCTGGCCGTTTCCTCTGCAGCCCCATTGTTGAGCAATGGGATTTAACAGAAGACGTACCAAACCCCCTACAGACTCTTTACGCCCAGTAATTCCGGACAACGCTTGGGGTACTCGTATTACCGCTGCTGCTGGCACGAGTTTAGCAACCCCTTATTCCCAAGGTACACTCAAACTCCGATAAATCGGAGGGATTGCTCCCTTGGAAAAGAATTTTACATCCCGAAGGACTTCTTCATTCACGCGGCGTCGCTCCATCAGGCTTTCGCCCATTGTGGAAGATTCTCGACTGCTGCCTCCCGTAGGAGTAAGGCCCGTGTCTCAGTGCCCTCGTTGGGGAACACGCTCTCACGCCCCCTACCCGTCATAGCCTTGGTGGGCCGTTACCTCACCAACAAGCTGATAGGCCGCAGGCCTCTCCCCAACCGGTTCCGATAAATCGGAACCCTTTACCCTTTCGGGAACCATCGGGAATTAGTTCGCCTTTCGGCGAGTTATACCCGTGTCAGGGGGAAGTACCTACGTATTACTAACTCGTTTGCCGCTATCTGTATTGCTACAGACCGCACGACTTGCATGCCTTATCCACGCCGCCAGCGTTCGTCCTGAGCTAGAATCAAACTCTCAATAAAGAATTATCACAGAATTCAACACAGATAAAACTTACCTGTGTTTTACCTGCGACAATTCAAAATATCAGGACAACTATAAAAGATTTGATTTTTTTAACTCACACAAACTACTGTATTCAACCCCATACCATCCGCCTTCGGCGGAGCTACGGGGCAGGTTTTTAAAGAGCGAATTAAAAACAGAGCTCAAACTTCTGAACTATTTCAAAAATCTAAACTCTGTTTTAAAAGTACTTTTAATTGTTTATCGTTTTCACATAGTTTTAGAGATTAGAGATTAGGATTTAGAGATTTACTCTATGTATTCTCTATTTTACTCCGAATAAATCACTTGTCAAGTCTTCACCTTGTTCAGAGCATATCCCAATACATAGTTATTAATGTCAGCATTAAGAAAAAATTTCATCTAGCCACATTAATCTCTAATCAAGGTGAAGACTCAAGTCTTTTTTCTCCACTCCTCGATTTTTTTGTGATTGCCGGAAAGAAGAACTTTGGGAACTTGCCATTTGTTGAATTTTTCCGGGCGCGTGTAGACTGGATAACTACCTTTGATTTCTTCGAGTGATTCGTTTTTACCCAAAACACCCGGGATAAAACGGCTGACCGCATCAACGACTATCATCGCCGGAATTTCGCCGCCGGTTAAAATAAAATCCCCCACCGAAACTTCCTCGTCAGCAATATATTGGGCAACCCTTTCGTCAACTCCCTCATATCTCCCGCAAATCATTATCAGCTGGTCCAACTTAGAAAATCTTTTCGCCATTTTCTGGTCAAACTTTTTCCCTTTTGCGGAAAATAAAATCACTTTTGTCTTGAGTTTTTGAGTTTTGAGTTTTGAGATTGCTTTATAAATCGGTTCCACCATCATCACCATTCCCGGCCCGCCGCCATAAGGACTGTCGTCAACCCGCCCGCCTCGCAAGCGAGAGCGTTGCGGGCAGGCCGTCTTGTGTTTATCACTCGTATAATCCCGTAAATTATGAATATTAATTTTCACAAGCTTTTTTGCTTGCGCACGCTTAATAATCGATTCGTTAAAATAAGAATCGAATATTTTTGGAAAAATTGTGATGATATCGAATTTCATATAAACAAAAATCGCGCTATATAGATATAGTAGCACGATTTTTGACAAGCTATAAAGTAGGTTTAGAGTTCCAGGTCTTCGACAACCTTGTCAACACTTTTCTTTTCTACTCTCGGTGCTCTTTTTCCGCCTTCCGGCTCTTCAATCTTGAGGTTAACACGAGCACTGTTTCTTAAACCAACAATTCTGGTTAAAGTTCTGATTGCTCTTGCTGTTGAACCCTCTCTGCCAATCAGTGCGCCCATATCTTCTTGATTAACCTTAACGGTTAAAAGAACGCCCATTTCGTCGACAGTTCTGTCTACCTTCACGTCATCGGGATTATTGACAATACCTTTGACAATGAACTCCACGAATTCCTGATCTTTGTTTTTTGCAGCCATGTTTTCAATATAAGGTATTAAATTATTACTGATTTTCTTTTACCCGCCGAAGCTTTAGCGTAGGCGGGAGTAGCCGACCTTTCTGCTAGTCTGATTTCAGCAGTGCTACTATCTATTTCCGTTTTACTCCTTTTTTGTCTCGGTGTCAAGAGGAGCCTCTGGCTTTAGTTCTTCGACTTTCGGTTCCTCGACTTTCGGAGCCTCCCCGCCAGCACCTTCGGAGCTAGGCGGGCCCGCCTGCTTGTCAGCCGTAGGCTGACTTGCGGCGGGTTCTTTTTTCGGTGCTTTCGGGGTTGCTGGTTTTGCTTCTTCTTTCTGTTTTTTCGGCTTCCAGGCCATCAATTTTTCTCTGTCGATAATTTTTTCGTCAACCAATAAATTATGAACCGTGGGAGATGCCTGTGCACCTTTGGTCAACCAGTATCCGATTTTTTCTTTATTGAAATTTTTCTTCTTGGTTCTGGGATTATAGGTTCCCAATAATTCAATATACTTCCCCTGCGGAGAAGTTGTGTGCTCAACCAAAACCACCCGATAACTCGGGGCATTCTTTTTCCCAATTTTCTGTAATCTAATCTTTAACATATTGAAATCAATATAACAAACTAAAAACTTTTTGGCAATACCCCACCTCTTAGCGAGGATTTATTTATTAAGAAGATCTCTCACAGCCCGAGCGGGCATGGTGCCCCGCAACTGCGGGACGAGCGAGGGCGAGAAAGAACGCGGCGCCTCGCTGGGGCGCCGACGTGTGTCTTCGTATAAATAAATCCAAGCATCATTCCCAACCTTTCTTTTTTAATCCCTTCTTCGCCGCGTCTTCCTGCGCGGCTTGTTTTGACGGACCCTTGCCTTTGGCAACCAATTCGCCGTTTAAATAAACGCCGACCACAAAAGATTTATTATGGTCCGGCCCCTCTTCTTTTATCACTTCATAACTCGGCGTAATTCCCGCCTCGTCCTGGGCTCTTTCCTGAAAATGACTCTTGGGGTCCAAATAAAGTTTCTCTTTCAAAACCCTGTCCAGTTCGCAAATCAATTTATCTTGAATAAATTTTCCCGCTTTCTCAAATCCTTGGTCCAGATAAACCGCTCCGACCAATGCCTCAAAAGTATTGGCCAAAATAAACTGCCGCGCCCGGCCAATATCCTGTGCCTCGCCCTTGGAAAGCATCAAATAATCATTAAATCCCAATTTAGTCGCTGTTTCCGCCAGCATTTTACTATTAACCAGGGCCGCGCGCCAAGTGGTCAATTCTCCTTCGGGATTGGGATAATTATTGAAAAGGAATCTGGTCACCGCCAATTCCAACACCGCATCTCCCAGAAACTCCAAACGCTCGTTGTGGTCCATTTTTAGTCCCGGATTTTCATTCAAACAGGAGCGATGAACAAATGCCTGTTGCAACAATTTTTTATTCTTGAATTTTGTCCCGATGTTTTTTTCTAATTGATTGAATTCTTTTAAAATACTCATTTTTTCTCCTGATTAGTTTTTTCCATTTCCCGATAAATTGTTCCCAAGACTCCGTTAACGAAACGGCCGGAACTTTCCCCTCCGTAATTTTTTGCCAACTCGATCGCCTCGTTAATCGCCACTTTCGGCGGCACCTCCTCTTTGTTACCGAATAAAAGTTCGTAAATCCCGATTCTCAAAACGTTTCTGTCCACAATGGTAATTTGTTCCAAAGGCCATTCCGGAGCCGATTTTTCGATAATCTGGTCAATCTGTTTTTTTTTGCTTAAAACCCCCTTAATCAGACTATCAATAAAATCATTCTCCTCAACCCCTTGGCCGAATTCTTCCATATTTCTTTTGACAATCTCCTCGATTTTCGGATTTTTGTCTTTCCTGAAATCGAACTCGTAAAGAGACTGCAGAACTATTGAACGGGCAATATGTCTTGAAGACATGTTTATTTTTTAGATAATTGTTCCAAATTTAATGGTTTATTTTTTTGTTCTTCTTGCGCTTCTTTTTCGTGTTCCTTCAATTCTTTTTCTTTTTTCTTTTTTTCCTTTTTCTCCAGTCTTGCCAAAACATCGACTACTTCTCTACCGTTATAATATCCGCAAAAAGCACAAGCGTGATGCGCCAAAATCGGCTCTCCGCATTTCGGACAGCTGAAGAGGTTTTTCTTTTTCATCGCCAAATGAGAACGTCGTCTGTTCCTTTTCGATTTTGTATGTCTTTGTTTCGGAGTCGGCATGATTTGATATTAGCAGAAAATAAATTTTTAGGCAAGTTTGCTAATCCATTTTAAAATGATAAAATTAAATCTATGGCAGAACAAAAGTTTATACATTTACACGTTCACTCGCATTATTCGTTGCTTGACGGATTGGCGAAAATTGACGAACTGATTGAAAAAGCCAAAGAGTACGGTATGGACTCTTTGGCTTTAACTGACCATGGGGTAATGTATGGCGCAATCGAATTTTACAGAAAATGCATGGCAGCGGACATCAAACCGATTATCGGCGTAGAACTGTATGTTGCCAACAACAGATTCGAGAAAACCGCTGGCAAGGGCGACGTCAGACACCATCTTGTTGTTCTGGCAAAAAACGAAATCGGCTATCACAACCTAATCCAATTGGTTACCAAAAGTCATTTGGAAGGATTCTATTACAAGCCCAGAACAGATAAAGAACTTTTGAAACAATTCAGCGACGGATTGATTGCTTTAACCAGTTGCCTGCAGGGTGAAGTTCCATCCGCGGTCTTGGCCGGCGACTGGGCAAGGGCAAAAAAAGCAGTCCTGGAATATAGGGAAATTTTCGGCGAAAACAATTTTTATTTGGAAATCCAAGACCATCCCAATTCCCTGGACCAGGTCAGAACAAACGAAGGCTTGATAAAATTAAGCAGAGAAATGAACATTCCCCTGGTCGCGACAAATGACGTTCATTATCTGAATAAGGAAGATGCCGATGTGCATGATGTTTTGTTGTGCGTCCAGACCAATCACACGGTTGACGAAAAAGAAAGGATGAATATGACAGAAGACGATTATTCCCTGAAACCGCCGGACCAGATGATTCGCGCTTTTAAAAATACCCCGGATGCAATCGAAAATACCCAAAAAATCGCCAAGCACTGCAATTTGAAAATTGAATTGGAAAAAATCGAGCTTCCCGAATTTTCCTTGCCGGAAAAAGAAACCGCGGACAGCTATTTGGAAAAGCTCTGTGAAATCGGACTTACCAAAAGATTTCCGCCCACGCTTTTCGAAAAAGACGAAAACAAAAAACAAATGGAGGAAATCAGAAATCGTTTGACTTTCGAACTGCAAACAATTAAAAAAACCGGCTTTGCCTCTTATTTTTTGATTGTGCAGGACGTGGTGAACTGGGCAAAAAGCCAAGGCATCGTGGTCGGTCCCGGCCGAGGTTCGGCTGCCGGCTCTCTGGTTTCTTATCTTTTAAATATCACCAATGTCGACCCCCTGAAATACGCTCTTCTTTTCGAAAGATTTTTGAATCCCGAAAGAATCAGCATGCCGGATATTGATTTGGATTTTACCGATACCCGGCGCGATGAAATAATCAATTATGTCAGCAAAAAATACGGAGACAATCACGTAGCGCAGATTATTACTTTCGGAACCATGGCTGCCCGCGCCGCAATACGCGATGCCGGCCGCGCCCTGGGCTATACCTATAGTTTCTGCGACCAGATTGCCAAAATGATTCCTTTCGGATTTAACCTGAAAGAAGCATTGGAAAAAGTTCCCGAATTATCCCGCTCTTACGATACCGATGACCAGGTAAAAAACCTGATTGATATCGCCAAAAAATTGGAAGGAGTGGCTCGCCATGCTTCCACGCATGCCTGCGGCGTGGTGATTACCAAAAATCCGCTTGATTTTTATACTCCCCGCCAATACGCTTCCCAAGACGACCAAATCATCGTTACCCAATACGAAATGCACAGCATCGAAAATCTCGGACTTTTGAAAATGGATTTTTTGGGATTAAAAAACCTGACCATCATTGAAAACACGATTAATTTGATAGAAAAATTGAGAGGTATAAAAATCGATATCGATAACATTCCTCTGGACGACGAAAAAACTTTTGATGTTTTCAGAAAAGCAGATACCACCGGTGTTTTTCAGCTGGAATCATCAGGTATGAAAAAGTATTTACAGAAACTGGAACCCAACATGCTCGAAGATATTATTGCCATGGTTGCCCTTTATCGACCCGGGCCAATGAGCCTGATTCCGGAATTTATTGCCAGAAAACACGGAGAAAAGGAAATAAAATATATCCATCCCAAACTCAAGCCGATTCTGGAAAACACCTACGGCATCGCGGTTTATCAGGAACAATTAATGCGCATTACCAAAGATTTAGCGGGATTCAATTCATCGGAGGCCGATGTTTTGAGAAAAGCAGTGGGTAAAAAAATCAGAAAACTTCTTGACCAGCAAACCGAAAAAATGATCAGCGGAATGGTCAATAACGGCATCAACAGAGAAGTTGCCCAAAAAATCTGGGACTTCATCGAGCCCTTTGCCCAATACGGATTCAACCGCTCCCACGCCACCTGCTATGCCTTAATCGCTTATCAAACCGCTTATCTGAAAGCTAATTTTACCGAAGAATTTATCACTGCCCTGATGCAGGCTGACCAGAAAGATTTGGACCGAGTGAATATCCTGGTCGAAGAAGCCAAGAAACATAAAATCAAGGTTCTGCCGCCGGATATCAATGAAAGCTTCGATAATTTTACTCTTATTCCGCCCGCATCTATCCGCTTCGGACTTGCAGCAATTAAAAATGTGGGGCATAATGTAGTTAAGGAGATTGTTGAGGAAAGAAAGAAAAACGGCCCCTACAAAACAATGGCTGATTTTCTTTCCCGACTTTCCCCTGCTCCCGATAAACCGGTTGTTTTAAATAAAAAGTCCCTGGAAAGCCTGATTAAGGCCGGTTCGTTCGACAAACTGGCTTCGCGAAAAGAATTATTGGAACAATTGGAGGTATTGCTGGAATTCGCGCGTGAAGCGCAAAAAACACGGCAATACGGTCAGACCAGTTTATTCGCTTCAGAAGCGCCGACAAACAATCATTTTCTGTTTTCCAATAATCACAACAACAAAAAACTGGAAAGCGACGAAATCCAGTGGGAGAAAGAGCTTTTGGGAATGTATATTTCCGACCATCCGTTGAGCTCGCACAAAAATTTATTCAAAAAAGAAGTTACCCTGATTAAGGATGTCAACGAAAGCAAAATAAACAAGAAACTGAAAATTGCCGGGGTAATCACCAAAATCACCAAATTCATCACCAAGTCCGGAAAGCCGATGCTTTTTGTGGGAGTGGAGGATTTAAGCGGAAAAATCGAGGCACTGGTTTTTGCCGGGACACTAGAAAGAAATCCGATTATCTGGCAGGAAGGAAAAATCGTCATTATTTCCGGCAGAATAAGCGACAAAGACGAACAATTCAAAATCCTCTGCGACGAAGCAGAAGAGCTGTCAGCCCAAGGCTGATCCGCCTCGGGCGGAAAAACAAATATATGAAAATCGAGACAATACGACATTCGATAAGCCATATTATGGCAAATGCAGTGAAAGACATTTTTGGAAATGTTAAATTTGGTATTGGGCCGACAATCGAGAATGGATTTTATTATGACTTTGGATTGGACAAAACTCTTACGCCCGAAGATTTGCCGAAAATCGAAAAACGAATGCGGGAACTGATTAAGCAGAATATAAAATTTGAAAAAAGTTTTGCCACCAAAGAACAAGCGAAAAAATTATTTGCCGGACAGCCGTATAAATTAGAACTAATTAAAGATTTGTCGGCCCAAGGCCGATCCGCCTCGGGCGGAAAAGTTACGATTTATAAAAGTGGCAATTTTGTAGATTTATGCGCCGGGCCGCACGTTAAATCAAGCAAAGAAATCAATCCCGAGGCTTTTAAACTGATAAAAATCGCCGGTGCTTACTGGCACGGAGACGAAAAAAATCCAATGCTGCAAAGAATTTACGGCGTGGCATTTAATAACAAAAAGGAACTCGGTGATTATTTGAAACAAATCGAGGAAGCGGAAAAAAGAGACCACCGCGTCCTTGGCCAAAAACTGGATTTATTTAGCATTGACGAAGAAGTCGGACCGGGACTGATTTTGTGGCATCCCAAAGGCGCGATTTTACGCCAAATCATCGAAGATTTCTGGATAAAAGAACATTTAAAAAATGGCTATGAAATTGTCCGCAGCCCGCATGTCGGCAGAATAAAACTCTGGCAAACATCCGGTCATACCGGTTTCTACAAAGAAAATATGTTTGGTCCGATGGAGGTCGAGGGCGACCAGTACCTGATTAAACCGATGAACTGCCCATTCCATATGAAGATTTACAAAACCCAGACCAGAAGTTATCGCGACTTGCCTTTAAGATGGGCGGAGCTGGGAACGGTTTATAGATTTGAACGTTCCGGCGTGCTTCACGGTTTGGTCAGAGTTCGCGGCTTTACCCAAGATGATGCGCACATAATTTGCACACCCGAACAATTATCCGATGAAGTAATGCGCGCAGTAAAATTCGGCATCAAACTGCTTAAAGATTTCGGATTTAAGGAATACGGAATTTACTTGGCTACCCGGCCCAAGGATTTTGTCGGCACAGTCAAAAACTGGGAAAAAGCCATTGATACGCTGAAATTTGTTTTGAATAAATTAAAACTCAAATACCAGATTGACGAAGGCGGCGGAGTTTTCTACGGACCGAAAATCGACATCAAAATCAAGGATTCTCTGGGCAGAGAATGGCAATGCACAACCGTGCAGTTCGACTTCAATCTGCCGGAAAAATTCGACTTGGTTTATATCGACGAAAAAGGCAAGAAACAAAGGCCATACATGGTTCACCGCGCTCTCCTGGGCTCGTTAGAACGCTTTGTGGGCGTTTTACTGGAGCACCACGCTGGTGCACTACCTTTCTGGCTGTCCCCTGTTCAAATCTACGTAATTCCCGTAGGAAGCCGCCATGAAAAATACGCCAAACAAATCGGAAAAGATTTGGAAGAAAAAGGATTTAGAATAAAGGTTAAAGACGAAAACGAAACTGTTTCCAAAAAAATCCGCGGAGGAGAAATGCAAAAAATCCCCTATATGCTGGTGGTCGGCGACGCCGAGCAAAAAGCAAAATCAGTGCGCGTGAGAACCAGAGAAAAAGGAGATATCGGCATGATGAAAATCGATAAATTTATCGGAAAATTATCATGAAATATTTTATCAAAACCTTCGGCTGCCAGATGAACGAGAGCGATTCCGAAAGAATCGCTGCTTTTTTAGAAAAGCAAGGATATAAAAGCACTCCAAAAATGGAGGATGCCAATTTGATTGTGGTTAATGCTTGCTCCGTGCGCCAAACTGCGATAGATAGAATTTTTGGGCTAAAAAATAAATTCAAAAAAATAAAGGCAAGAAAAATTCTTACTGGCTGCGTAATAAAATCCGATCTTCCTAAATTTAAAGAGTTCTTTGACGAAATACTCACCATAAATCAATTTCTGGGAAAAGATTATCTGGAGCTGAAACCGAATTATCTTTATTCTCAATCCGCTTTTGTGCCGATTATGACCGGTTGCAATAATTTCTGCTCCTATTGCGTTGTGCCCTACACCCGCGGCAGAGAAATTTCCCGCTCAGTCAAAGAAGTTATCGCTGAAGTAAAAAGCTTAATCAAGAAAAAATATAAAGAAATAACCTTATTGGGACAAAATGTAAATTCTTACCAATATAATTTCGCCAAGCTATTAAGAAAAATCAACGACCTTCCGGGGAATTTTCAAATCAAGTTTTTAACCTCCCATCCCAAGGATATGTCCGATGAATTGATTGATGCAATTGCCAAATATCCGAAAATCAACAAGGAAATCCATTTGCCGATTCAAAGCGGTGATAATAAAATTCTGAGAAAGATGAATCGCGGATACACTGTTGAACAGTATAAAAATTTAATTGAAAAAATTAGAACAAAAATCCCCCAAGCCGAAATTACCACTGACGTGATTGTCGGCTTTCCCGAAGAAACAAAAAAACAATTCGAAAATACAATCAAAGTTTTCGAGGAAATAAAATTCGCCAAGGCCTATGTGAATAAATATTCCACCCGAGCCGGAACCTTGGCTTCGAAATTTAATGATAATGTGCCGCTTGCCGAGAAAAAAAGACGCTGGAAAATTTTAGACGAAATAACCAATCAGGCCAAGGTTAAAAAATCGAAGTTAATTGTAATTCTCGGGCCAACTGCTTCGGGAAAATCCTTCTTGGCAGTAAAAATTGCCAAAAACATAAACGGAGAAATTATTTCCGCTGATTCAAGACAAGTTTATAAAAAAATGAACATCGGCACGGGAAAAATCATAAAAAAAGAAATGCAAGGAATTCCTCATTATATGTTAGATATTGCCAGTCCCAAAAAACAAATCAGCGTTGCCGAATATCGCCAAAAAGCCCTCGAAGCAATAGATAAAATTTATAAAAAGGGTAAAACACCGATTATTTGCGGCGGAACCGGTTTTTATATTCGGGCACTGGTCGAAAGATTGGATATTCCCAAGGTTGAACCCGATTGGAAATTAAGAAAAGAATTGGAAAAGAAATCAACCGAAGAATTATTTAAACAATTAAAAAAAATAGACCCACAGAGAGCAAAAAATATCGATTCCAAAAACCAACGCAGATTAATCAGGGCAATCGAAATCATCAAAAAAACAGGAAAACCCGTTCCTGTTTTGGAAAAACAACCGAAATTTGACGTGCTTTATATCGGAATCAAAAAATCTCCTGTTGAACTAAAAAAATCAATCAACAAAAGAATTGATAGAATGATGAAGATTGGACTGGAAAAAGAAGTGGACGATTTAATTAAAAAATATGGGTCGACTATTGTACTCAGAAATACAATCGGCTATCAAGAATGGCACGACTTCAAAAACAAAAAAGAGATCGCAAATGCGATCAAATTACACACTTTCCAATTCGCCAAGCGTCAAATGACTTGGTTCAATAAATATCCGGGTAAAAATATTCACTGGGTTAACAATTACAAACAAGCAGAAAAATTGGTTAAAAATTTTTTACCCCCGCTTCTTTCTTAGATGCTCTTGCATTTTGTCCCAGTCCTTCCCTTTTTCTACGCCCGGAATTGAAAAAAGCTCTTTTTCCCGTTCTTCTTCGGATAAATCATCTGATTTCTCGAATGCTTCCTCGAGATCTTCTACTGCTTTTTTGCTTTCTATCTTCTCCAATCTTCTTTTCAGTTTTTCCGGTGGAATTTTTGGTTCTTTTTCCATAAATTTATTTCTTAATTTTTTTCTTTAATATTTTCGACGCTGTTTCGGGATTGGCCTTACCTTTCGTTTCTCTCATTACCTGGCCAATTAAAAACTGAAGTGCGGTATCTTTTCCCTTCTTGTAATCCTCAATCGCCTGAGGATTATTTTTTATTACATTTTTCACTGCAGAATCAAGTTCTTCCCCGTCGTTTACCTGTTTCAAGTTTTTGCTTTCGATAATCTGCGACGGGTCTCCGCCAGTCATAAACATTTCTTTCAAAACCTCTTGCGCCCCGCTCGAGGAAATTTCGCCCAAAAATGTCAGATAAATCAATTCGGCAAAATTTTCCGGAGTTATTTTAATCTCGCCCGTGACGGTAACATATTTGGGAAATTCCGTAATAATGTAATTGGCGCTCAATTTTATCAACTTATCCAAATCGGTTTTGATTTTCCCGCTCTCGAACCAGGCTTTTAATTCGCTCACCGCATCTTCGAAAAAATCCCCCAATTCCTTATAGCTCACCAGGGTTTCCATACTGGCATCGGTAATTTTGTATTCTTTTTTGATTCTTTCCCGCCTGGCAGCCGGCAATTCCGGTATTTCCGCCCCCAGTCTTTCAATGTCTTCCGCTAAAATATTCAATGGCGGCAAGTCCGGCTCGGGAAAATACCTGTAATCTTCGGAGGTCTCCTTGATTCTCTGAGAAAAGGTTTGCTGCTTTTCGTCACTCCAGCCCCGAGTTTCGTGAACGACTTTTTCTCTGTTTTCCAGAACCTCTTTTTGTCTCATAATTTCGAAATCAATCGCCCTTTCCACGCTTCTGAACGAATTCAGGTTTTTAACCTCGACTTTGGTTCCCATATCCAGGGATATATTCGCCTCAACCCGCATTTGTCCTTTTTCCATGTCCGCATCGGAAATTCCCAGATATCTCAAAATCAACTGCAGTTCCTGGCTGAATTTTCTCGCTTCGATTGCCGAATCGATATCCGGCTCGGTCACCAATTCCATTAACGGCATTCCAGCCCGATTGAAATCAACCAAAGAAGTGTCTTTATCCTGGTCATGAATCAATCTTCCCGTATCCTCTTCCAAATGAACTCTTCTGATTTTTATTTTCTTTCCGCCAGCTGACGGACCAATTTTCAAATAGCCGTCTTTACACAGCGGTGCTTCGTATTGGCTGATTTGATAACCTTTCGGCAAATCTGGATAAAAATAATTTTTTCTTTCAAACCAGCTTTTCTCGTTGACTCGACAATTCAAAGCCAAACCGGTCTTGATTACGCTTTCGACTGCCTGTTTGTTGATTTTTGGCAAAGAACCGGGTTGAGCAGTACAAATCGGGCAAACATTAACATTCGGCCTTCTTTCCGAAGGGTCGTTAAGACAATCGCAGAACATTTTTGTCTTGGTTTTCAGTTCCACGTGTATTTCCAATCCGATTGTTGGTTTATGTTTCACCATAATTTTATCCTATCATTTTTCTCCCAATAAAAAAAGCCCTGACACATAGTCAGGGCCGAATACTCACTTCTTGAGTTGTTCTTTTTTTATCGGGACTCCGTATTGCTCCTTGTCATCAATGATGTCCCTGTTTTCCTGACGCCACTCCTCTGCCCAGTCTTCGACTTGGAAAACTTTCAAACCAATATCTTTCCGAGAACAGATCACGCGTTTCAATCCGGCGTTAATCAACATTTTTTTACAAATAAAACACGGAAAAGCATCAAGTGTTTTCTTTTCCTCGTTGTTGAAGGCGTAAATATACATATCTCCGCCCAATATCTTTGTACCGGATCTCGCGGCGTTAATTATGGTATTCATCTCGGCATGAATACTTCTGCACAGCTCATAGCGCTGACCAGAAGGAATGTTTAAATCGTCTCGAAGACAACTATCTCTTTCGAAACAGTCCCTGGTTTTTCTCGGCGCACCAGTATATCCTGTGGCAACAATTTGATCTTCTAAAAGTATAATTGCGCCTGAAAATCGACGAAAACAAATGCCGCGTTTCGCTACTGCTTCAGCAATACCTAAATAATACTCGTCCTTAGATATTCTTTTATTTTTCAAAGTTCACCTCCTTTTAAGGGTCGAAATTTATTCTATCTTATTTATTTTAAAGTGTCCACTGCCTGTTCCTGAAAAATCAAAGATGGATTGTCGGCTGTGGCATCAAGAATTGCCTTGGCGCCGACCGGAAGAGCCAAGAATAGATTTTCACCGTAGATGGTTTTTTCTTTGCTTGATTTTTTTCTCAAAATTCTGAATACCTTTTTTTGCTCTTCTATGTGTCCGAAGTTCGGAAATTCCACCACCGGGATATCCTTGTCTTTCAACAAAGACATAAAAAGTTCGTGCCAGCTGGTCTTCTTGCCCCATTTCGGATATTCGATTTCGCTGTCGCCGATAAATCTGCCCAAAACAATCCCTTTAACCTTGTGAAAACAACGGTGCAAAATGATTTCTTCGAATAATCTCCTCACGTCGCTTTTATCTTCCCACACTTCTTCCAATCCCAGAATTATCGGCCCGTCGAAACTTTCCAAAGGGTCGAACTTACTGCCGAAAAGATGGGTTAAGGTATCCAGATTTGTGGGCAAAAAATAACCCTCGGCCTTGCCGGGGATTAAAACTTCGGTAAAAAATTTGGAACCGTAATTCAAGTCCATCTCGCCCAAAAGCGCTTTTCTCAATGATTCCTGGGTTTGTTTATTGTGAGCACCCAAACTGACAAGATTCGGGGCATGAACTCCGGTTATTCCCAACGAGAAATTAGCGTCCAAAAAAACACAGAAATCGGAATAACCGAAAAGCAAAGTGGGATTGACTTGAAACGCCTCGGTAACTTTGGGGTTAAGCGCCAAAAGAACCGAACTGGCAGCGTATCCGCCTTCGGCGCAGGTAATCGCTTTCAGCTCCGGGTCAGTGGCCATGGTTTCGAAATCTTCTCTTCGCTCCTGTGGTGTTCCCGCGCTGTAATCCTCTACTTTTTTGAAAATATGCTTGCCTAATTTAACTTTAAAACCCCAATTTTTAAGTATTCTAACACCTGCTTCCAATCCTTTGGCCTCAACCACTCCAGAGGGAGCAATTACTCCGATTGTATCTCCGGGTTTCAATTTTCCTGGCTTCAGGATTTGCATAAAAGTTCATATTAACCAATAACCTCAATGCCCATATTTCTCGCCGTGCCCTCGATTATTTTCATTGCCGCATCGACATCATTGGCATTCAAATCCGCCATTTTTTTCTCGGCGATTTCCCTGATTTGTTTTCTGGTCACTTTTCCGACTTTATCTTTTTGCGGCACGCCGGAACCTTTTTCGATGCCCGCGGCTTTTTTCAATAAATCGGCTGCTGGCGGAGTTTTTAAAACAAATTCGAAACTGCGGTCTTGAAATACGGTAACCACTGCGGGAACGACATTTCCTTCCATAGCTTTCGTGGCTTCGTTGAATTGCTGACAAAATTGCATCAAATTAATGCCATGAGGACCAAGAGCGGTCCCTACTGGCGGCGCGGGATTCGCCTTGCCGGCTTCAAGTTGCAGTTTAATAATTGCTTTTACTTCTTTTGCCATAAATTAAATCTTTTTTACTTGCAAAAAATCCAATTCGACTGGTGTTTCTCGACCAAACATATTCACCAAAACCTTAACCTTGCCGCGGGACTGGTCAACTTCGCTGATTTTGCCGTCAAAGTCTTTAAAGGGCCCATCGGTGATTTTCACCGCGTCTCCGACCTCTACTTCGATTTTGTAAGTCGGTTCCTCAACAGCTGTCCGCTTCAACAATTTCTTGATTTCCTCATCGGCAATCGGAATCGGTGTAATTCCCGCGCCGATAAATCCGGTTACCCGCGGAGTGTTTCTCACCGCATACCAGGAATCATCAGTTACAATCATTTCCACAAAAACATAATTGGGATAAATCTTCTCTTCAACCACATAACGCTTGCCTCCCTTTATTTTTATTTTCTTTTCTTTGGGGACCAAGACATTGAAAATTGTATCCTTTTTGTCCAGAGATTCGATTCTTTGTTTCAAATTTTCGGCCACCGTATCTTCGGAAGCCGGATAGGTATGAATGGCATACCAATGCCTTTCCCCGCTTACTACTTGTTTTGGCATATTATAATAAAAATTTACTGATTAAAAACGTGAAAAGAAAATCCAAACCGCCCAAAAACATAGCCACAACAAAACTCAACCCAATCACAATCAGGGTGTATTTGATGACTTCGTTTCTCGTCAGCCAATTCACTTTCTTCATTTCCACTCTTGTTTCTTTCAGAAAATTTACGATTTTGTCTAAAATTTTCATGGTTTTTAAAATGGCCCTAAGGCCATTATATTTCATAATATTCCCAATTTAATCCCCTGTCAAGTTGTTTTAAATGTCCAGATTTTTTACGCTTTTGGCGTGGGTTTGGATAAATTTCTTGCGCGGCAAAACATCGCTGCCCATCAAAATATCAAAAATCCTGTCCGCTTCCTCGGCATCCTCGACACCTACTCTTTTCATAATTCTTTTTGCCGGGTCCATGGTGGTTTCCCATAACAAACTCGGGTTCATTTCTCCCAAGCCCTTATAGCGCTGGATGTTCACTTCCCCACCCTTTTCTTTTTTCAATTTTTCCGTGGCTTTGTTTTTTTCTTCATCACTGTAAGCAAAAACCGATTCTTTGCCTTTCTGAATTTTGTAAAGCGGCGGCTGGGCAATATACAAATAACCGCTTTCGATTATCTTCGGAAAATACCGATAAAATAAAGTCAAAAGCAGAGTACGGATATGCGCGCCGTCAACATCCGCATCGGTCATAATAATTATATTCTGATAGCGAAGTCTGGAAATATCGAAATCCTCGGAAATCGCGGTGCCCAAAGCAATAACCAAGGCCCTGATTTCCTTGGAAGCCAAAATCTTGTCCAGTCTTGCCCTTTCCACGTTTAAGATTTTACCCCTTAGAGGAAGAATTGCCTGAAAATGTCTGTCTCTGCCTTGTTTGGCACTGCCGCCGGCACTGTCACCCTCGACAATGTAAAGTTCCGATTCTTCCGGATTGCGGCTGGCACAATCGGCCAATTTGCCCGGCAAAGTCATTCCTTCCAGAATTCCCTTTCTGATTACCGTATCTCTGGCTGCTTTGGCAGCTCTCCTGGCTTTTTGCGATAAAATTGATTTGCCCAAAATCGAACGGGCATCGTTCGGGTTTTTTTCAAAAAATTCTTCAAGCGTATCAAGCACAACAGCCTCTACCGCTGTTCGCGCATCGGGATTTCCCAATTTGGCTTTTGTTTGTCCCTCGAATTGCGGCTCTCTTAACTTTACACTGACTACCGCAGTCAAGCCTTCACGAGCATCGTCTCCACTTAAATTTTGCTCGGTTTCTTTCAATAAACCGTTTTTCCGCGCATAATCATTCAGTACGCGCGTCAAGGCAGACCTGAAACCAGTTAAATGCATTCCGCCCTCACCGGTATGGATATTGTTGGCAAAACTTATTTCCAGACTCTCAATGTCTTCACTGTATTGCAGGGCAATTTCCACTAAAATATTATCTTTCTCTCTTTCAGCGTAAAAGATGTTGGGATTGATAAGTTTCTTGTTTTTATTCAAATGCCTGATATAAGAAACCAAGCCGCCCTCGAAATAAAAAGTATGGGTGCGAAAAAATTTTTTATCCTCGCCTTCTCTCTGGTCAATAATGGTAATTTTTACGCCTCGCGTAAGATAGGCTTGCTGACGCAAATGGTCCAAAATTCTGTTCCAACCGAATTTTATATCCTGAAATATTTCCGGATCCGGCTCAAAAATCACATTGGTCCCGGAGCCACGGCACTGCCCTTCTTTCTTGACCTTGGTCGTAGCCTTGCCACGGGAATATTCCTGAGTATGAATATATCCGTTGCGGCAAACCTCGACCCGCATCCATTTGGACAAAGCGCAAACCACCGAAACACCGACACCGTGCAGACCGCCGGCAATCTTGTACGATTGTCCCCCGAATTTACCTCCGGCGTGAAGCGTGGTCATCACCGTTTCCAAAGCCGATTTCTTGGTCTGGGGATGCTTGTCTACGGGAATGCCCCGGCCATTGTCTGCCACTGCCACGCGATTATTGAGAAGCAAGCTCACGCCAATATGGGTACAATATCCGGCCATTGCCTCATCCAGGCTATTATCAACCACCTCCCAAATCAAGTGATGAAGTCCTTCGGTTCCGGTTGAACCGATATACATTCCCGGTCTTTTTCTGACCGGTTCCAACCCCTCCAAAACATAAATATCTTTTGCTTCATAGCTCGGTTCCTTGACCATTTGCTTTGCTTCTTGAATCGGAGCTTCTTTGATAAATTTCCGCGCTTTTTTAACAACCGTTTCCCGAAGTTTTTTAACTGCTTTTTTGGTCTTTTTTGAAATTTTCTTTTTAATTATTTTCTTTTTTGCCATATTATTTCCTTACTCGCCAACCCTCGTTTTTTTCCAATTCCCTGATAATTTTTCTTTGAATTTTATCCACTTCTTCGTCTTTCAATGTTTTTTCGTACGATTGATAAATAATGTGAAAAGCCAAATTTTTCTTTCCGCCGGGAATTTCTTCTCCTTCGTACATATCGAACAAATCAACATCCTGAACCAAATCGCCGCCCGCTATCTCGATTACATTTAAAACATCTCCAACCCTGTCTTCCTGGTTAACCAGAATTGCCAAATCCCGAACTGCGGCAGGATAAGGCGATGGCGGCTCATAAATCAATTCTTCCTCAGCCAGCTTTAAAATCTTTTCGAAATTCAAATTGAAAGCCGTAACAATTGCTTTTATGTTTAATCTGGTCAAAATCTTCGAACTGATTTCGCCGATAAAACCGATTTCTTCATCTCCTACTTTTATTTCCGCTGTTCCGATTTTCTGCCAAAAAACTTCATCTGTCCAGTCGGACGTAGCCTGATAATCGTCATACCAAATATCGGTGATGCCTAATTTATTAAGCAAATTATCGATAATTCCTTTCAGTTCGTAAAAATTCTCCCCTTTTATTTTTTCCGAACGCCTGGCCATAATACCGGTCAACATCCTTTCCTCGAATATTCTGCCAGCCCGCGGCTGGTCGGCCTTGGGCCGATAAACTTTTCCCAGTTCAAAAATTCTTATTCCCTTCTCGTCTCTTAAAAAGTTTTTTACGTTGTCTTTTGTATTTTTCAAGAGATTAACCAATAAATCCTTACGCAGATATTTTAAATCCGCGCTTATCGGATTCTCCAATTCCAAACAATCGGGTTTAAGCTCCAACTTTTTAACATCGTCTTCGCCGATAAAAGAATAGTTATAAACCTCGGTGAATCCCGTTCCTTCAAAAATGGTTTTTACCTTATTTACGATGGTCAAATCATCGTCCGACTTCGCGGCTCCCAACAACCCAAACGGATGTTTGCTGGGAATGTTGTCGTATCCGATTAAACGTGCGATTTCCTCAATTAAGTCCTCTTCGATCTCGATATCACGCCTGATGGTCGGAATTGTTATTCTTAGGGAATCGTCAACCGTAAAACCCAATGATTTCAAATATGCGATTACTTTGGCTTTCGGAACTTTCATGCCCAAAATACTTTCGACTCTGTCCAAATTTAATTTTATTTTTACGGGGAAAATCCTTCGCGGATAAACATCGATAATTCCTTTGGTTATTTTTCCGCCGATTATTTGCGCCACCCGATTGATTGCTTCTTCGGTTAAATTCGGGTCCAGGCCGTATTCAAAACGAATGGAAGCTTCGGTTTTAATGCCGGTTTCTCTGGTCGTAGTCCTGACTTTACGCACATCGAAATTGGCTGATTCCAAAACAATAGTCTTGGTTTTATGCGTAATTTCGGCCTTTTTACCGCCCTTTACCCCAGCCAAAGCCAAAGGGTCTTTGGCATCGGTAATAACCAAAATATTCTCGTTTAAATCGCATTCTTCGTTGTCCAAAGTAGTGATTTTTTCTCCTTTTTTCGCGTATCTGACAATAATTTTTTTGCCCTCTAATTTTTCGTAGTCGAAGGCGTGAAGGGGCTGGCCCATTTCGAACATTACATAATTTGCGGCATCAACCACATTATTGATTGGCTTCTGTTCCATTGATTTTAATTTTCCCTGAAGCCAGATTGGCGAGGGACCGATTTTTATATCAGTGATTACGCGCGCAGTATATCTCGGGCAAGCGTCCTTGTCTTTTATTTCCACATTAATAAAATTCCCGGCTTTCAAATTTTTGTCCTCATTCAATTTTATTGCCGGGAATTTAAATTTAGAACCAATCAAAGCCGCGCATTCTCTGGCAATGCCCGCATAGCTCAAACAATCATGGCCACGATTGGGTAAAATATCGATATCCAGAATATAATCACTTGCTGATTTTTCCACGATTTTGACCTCGAAGCTGTGCGCGGTCAGTAAATCTGCCAATTTTTCCGGCTTGGGCAATTTCTCGACATATTCTTTTAACCAGTTATAGGATATTTTCATAAATTACTAATTATCTTTCTCTCTGTCTTCCGCGGATTCTTCTCCTGGAAATTTTAAATTCGCCTTTTCTGCTATAAAATCCCTGAAATTGTCTCTGGAATTACTCATCTCTAATGTCTTTGTTTTACTTCCGTTCTTCTTCTCTTCCAACTCCTTTAATTCTTTTGTTACCTGATCTGTATAAGTTAAGAAATCCCCCAGTTGCCAGGTATTTTCTTTATATTTCTTAAATATAGCTAAATCATCGCCTGTCAATGTATCAGGGTTAACGATAAGCAAACGAGGATCAAATGGTTCTTTCTTTTTTTTGAACCCTTCTTCTTGCTGAATTAAGGTTTTTATCTCTTCTCTGATAGATTTTAATTCTTTTTCCTCTTTTTTCGGTTTTTCGATTCTTGATTCTATTGATTTACGCATATTTTTTCCGCTCCCTCTATGGCGGCAATTAAAATTGATTAAGAAAATGTAGATCGCCCGAATAGAGCAATCTAATATCGTTGATCCTGTATTTCATCATAGCAATTCTGTCTACACCCATCCCGAAGGCAAATCCTTGCCAATCTCCCCGCACATAGCCGGCAGATTTTAAAACATTGGGATGAACCATACCACAAGGAATTAATTCAATCCACCCCTTGTTCCCGCAAGTCGGACACCCTTTCCCGCCACAAATAGTGCATCTCAAGAGAAGTTCTAATCCCGGCTCTACAAAAGGGAAATAACTTGGCTGCCAACGAATTTTTGCATCTTCACCATATAATCTTTTTATAAACATTTCGAGAATTGCCTTCAAATTGCCAAAAGAAGTGTGTCTATCCACCATTAATCCCTCTAACTGATAAAAAGTATGAGAATGGGAAGGATCGGTGGCATCATAGCGGAAACAGCGGCCAGGAACAATAATTCTTATTGGTGGATTGTTTTTTTCCATAAATCTTACCTGCACCGGACTGGTGTGAGTACGAAGCAATAATTTCTCGGGTTTTGTTTTCAGCCAGAATGTATTCCAGGCGTCGCGCGCAGGATGGTCTTTGGGAATGTTCAAAGCATCGAAATTGTAATGCTCGGTCTCGATATCCGGCCCCTCGACAATCTTGAATCCCATCGACTGAAAAATATCCTCGATTTTTCTCGCGATTAAGGTCAAAGGATGAAGATGGCCGTGGCTGATTTTTGTTCCCGGGGCAGTAACGTCTATTTTTCTTTCTTTTTTTCCTGTTTCTTCTTCGATAAGCTGATTTTTGAATTTGAATAATTTCAATCCGATTTCTTTTTTAAATTCGTTTGCCTCCATTCCTATTTTCCTGCGCTTGGCTGTGGGTAAATCTTTCAAAGACCTTAAAATATCGGTAATTTCGCCCTTGCGGCCCAAATATTTTATGCGAAATTGCTCCAAATCGGCCAAGTTTTTAATTTTGGCCAAATCACTTGTGCTTTGTTTTTTTAGTTCCTTAATGTCCATATCTTTTTAAAATCAAAAGAATAATCACGGTTAAAGCAATCAAAATTCTTACCCAAAACGGAACTTTTAAAGCCGTGCCGATTAAATTCAATGTCCCCAAAATCAATCCGAATAAAACAATGTAGAAAATTACGAAAACAAGAGGACTTGCTTTAAAGGGGTCAACGGAATATAAAATAATAACAAAAATCAGCAAAAAAACAAGGGTTAAAATCAAATTCAATCTAATAAAAAACTTCGGCTTCATAGGCAATATTCCTTATCAAGCTTGCCCTGTACCGAACTTGTTCTGGTGCAGGGTTCTATCTTAATTTTACCTCAAAATTAATCCAAAAGCAAATGGAAAAAGGCAACCAAAATTGCCTTTTTATTTACTTTTAGCGGGCCCGACCGGATTTGAACCGGCGATCTTCTGCTTGACAAGCAGACGTGTTAAACCAGGCTACACCACGGACCCAACTGATGACAGGGGTGGGGATCGAACCCACGACCTCGGGCTTATGAGTCCCACGCTCTACCAACTGAGCTACCCTGCCGTAAAAGGTTGCGGGGGACCGAATTGCACGGTCGATCTTCTGGTTATGAGCCAGACGAGATACTACTTCTCCACCCCGCTATGGTATTTGAATAATAATACAGAACGAACAATTTTGCAAGCTACAATATTTTCAAATCCTGTAATCCTTTTTTGTAGGTATCAACTATTTTCTGAGCTTCGTTTTCGGTCAGGGTAAAACTCGCGTCCTCGATAATATTATTTTTGATTTTCTTTAATCCTTTAATCTCGTCCATATTGATAATTCTAATCTCTCCTTCATAGCCAAGATTTTTTAAAATATCGCCAAAAATATCGTCCGCCTCCAACACCGCCAACTTGTAATTTGCTTCCATTCCTGTCTTTATTCTTTTTTCGATTTTTGACCATTTTTTGGCTATCTTCTTCGGATTAATAGACAACGTTTTCTTGGATTTGGAAAACGAGCTGCGCACCTTCGAGAAAAAATTTATCTTTATCAAAAGCATAACAATCAAAAAACCCAAGATTAAAGAAATTATCAAAGAAACCGTTTTTGTGATAAAAATAATCTCTCTGAATTTGTAGGAGGTGAAATAAGAAGTAAAAAATCCTATCGTCTTACTCCATGAATCGGTAAAAAAATTACCGATTTGAGCCAAGGCGACACCCTCTCTCTGGGTTAACGGGTCACTGATTGAGCTGTTCATATATTTGTGCGGTTTCCAAAACCAAATCGTCTTTAAATTGTGGGCCGATTATCTGCAGGCCAATCGGCAAGCTATCTACTTTGCCGCAAGGCATGGAAATTGCCGGTAATCCAGCCAAATTTACGGGTACGGTATAAATATCCGATAAATACATCGATAAAGGATCTGTTTTTTCGCCGATTTTGAAAGCCGGAGTAGGGGTGGTAGGAGTTAAAATAAAATCAACTTCTTTGAATACTCTTTCAAAATCCTCTTTAATCAAAGTCCTTATTCTCTGGGCTTTATTATAATAAGCATCACGATATCCAGCCGACAAAACATAGGTTCCCAGTATTATTCTCCTTCTTGCCTCACTGCCAAAGCCCTCGGCCCTGGTCTTCAAATAATTATCCAATAAATTTTGAGTTTTTTTCGAAAATCCGTATTTGATGCCGTCATACCTCGCCAAATTGGCACTCACTTCGGCGGGCATAATAATGTAATAAGCCGCCAAAGCGTATTCGCTATAGGGCAAGCTGATTTCCCTTATTTCAAAACCAAATTCGCTAAATTTATTGATTTCCTTTTCGACTTTTTCTTTCAATTCTCTGTCGATTCCTTCGCCGAAAAATTCTTTCGGGATGCCGATGCGTAAATGATGAGTTGAATTTTTAAATTCTTCAATCTCGACAGTCGTCGAATCGAAAGCGTCCCTGCCCCTTATGGTGTTGAAAATCAATCTGACATCGTCTACATTCTTAGCCAGAGATCCAATCTGGTCCAGAGAAGAAGCCATGGCAATCAAACCGTATCGCGAAACCATGCCATAGCTCGGTTTAAATCCGATTATTCCGCAAAAAGCAGCCGGCTGACGAATCGAGCCGCCGGTATCCGAACCCAAGGCGCCAAGACAATGATTGGCTGCCACAGCCACGGCCGAGCCGCCCGAAGAGCCGCCCGGCACCCGCGTGGTATCAACCGGGTTCTTGACCACTCCGAAAGCCGAATTCTCGGTCGAAGAACCCATGGCAAATTCGTCCAAATTGGTCTTGCCGATAATAATTGCTCCAATCTCTTTCAATTTCTTAATCACCGTAGCGTCATAAGGAGCAATATAATCTTTTAGAATCCTAGACCCGGCCGTTGCTTCATAATCCTCGACCAGAATATTATCCTTAATAGCCATAGGAATTCCCTCCAATGGCCCGATTTTTTCTCTCTGACTGATTTTGTCGTCAACTGCTTTTGCCTCTTCCAGGGCCAATTTTTCGGTTAGATTCAAAAAATCGTTGAATTCTTTGTTTTCTTTTTTAATCTTATCCAAATAAGTCCGAATCAATTCGGTACAGGAAAATTCTTTTTTCATCAAACTCCTATGGGCTTGTTCGATTGTTTCGGGTAAATTCATTCTAAAATTTTTGGCACTTTATAATAATCTCCTTTTTTATTCGGCACTTGTTTCAGGATTTTGTCTCGGATTCCGCCTGCCTGCCGGTAGGCATGGGATTCCGCGCTTCGAATTTCGTCACCTCTTATAATATTGGATAATCCCGTTATTTGCGAAATCGATTCGATTTTTTTTGTGTCAACCTGATTCAATTTTTCGAAATAATCCAAAATCGAGGAAAGTTCTTTGGTAAATTTTTCCTTTTCTTCTTCCGTCAACTCAATCCTCGCCAACTTGGCAATATGTTCAACTTGTTCCCTGGTAATCATATTATTCTATCATTTTTAAAAATTCTTGTTCTGATAAAATTTTTACTCCTAATTTTTTGGCTTTGTCGTATTTTGATCCGGGTTCCGAACCGGCAACCACGAAATCCGTATCCTTGGAAACCGATGAAGAAGCATCCCCGTCCAGTCCCCTGATCAATTCCTCTGCTTCTTCCCGACTGAATTTTTCCAGCGTTCCGGTAAAAACAAAATTCTTGTCTTTGATTTTGGGATTTGTTTTTCTTTCCTTTTCCTTGATTATTTTTATACCAGCTTTCTTTAATTTTTGCAAAAATTCCAAATTCCTTTTTTCTCTAAACCATTTATAAATCGATTCGGATACTTTCGGCCCCACGTCCCTAATTTTTTCCAATTCCTCAATCGGGACGCTTTTTATTTTTTCCAAGCTTCCCAAATATTTTGCCAAATCAAAGGCGGTTTCTTCCCCGACCTGCGGAATACCCAAACCGAATAAAAATCTTTCCAGTTTTACGTTTTTCTTGGACTGAATCGAATTGATGATATTTGAAGCTGATTTTTCGGCAAATCTTTCCAAATGTTGAATGTCTTCTTCTTTCAAAAAAAACAGGTCGGCCGCATCCTTAATTAAGCCCTCGTCCAAAAATCGGTTAATAATTTCTGGCCCGATACCGACAATGTCGAAAGCCTTCTTGGAAACAAAATGATAAATTCTTTCTCTTAAAATCGCTCCGCAATTTTTATCCGAACAACGATAAGCAACCTCATCGCCGATTTTTATTATTTTCGAACCGCAAATCGGGCACAAATGCGGAACTTTTATTTCTTTTTCCCTACCCGTCCTTAGATGCTTCAGGACTTCTCTAATGTCAGGAATAACGTCTCCTGCCCTGCCCACAATTATTGTATCACCGATTTCCACTCCCAATCTTTTAATCTCGTCAAAGTTATGAAGCGTAGCGTGGGAAACCGTGGTCCCGCCGATTTCAACCGACTTCAATACTGCCACCGGCGTCAAAACCCCTGTTCTGCCAACCTGCCAAATCACGTTTTCGACTATGGTTGTGGCTTCTCTGGGAGAAAATTTGTAGGCAATCGCTCCGCGCGGCGCCTTACCGATTACTCCCAATTTTCTGAAAACAGCATTCTCGTTTACGATTACCACTATCCCGTCAATCTCGTAATCGAGTTTTTCCCTCGTTTTTTCCCAATGCTTGCGGAATTTCTCCACTTCTTCCAAGTCTTTACAAAATCTATTATTGGGATTGATTTTGAGGCCGAAACTTTTTAATAATTTATGTTCTTCTTCGTGAACTTTTTGACCAAGGTCGGTAATCAAGGCATAGGCAAAAGAATCCAAATGCCGGCTGGCGGTAATTTTCGGGTCCAATTGCCTAATCGAACCTGCGGCCAAATTTCGCGGATTGGCATAGGTTTTTTCTTTTTTCTTTTCCAAATCTTTATTTATTTTTTCGAATTCCTTCTTGCTCAGAAACACTTCTCCCCTCACCACCAATGTTTTCGGCCAAGACTGGGAAATTTTTCCCGCCAATCTCAAAGGAATTGCCCCCACTGTTTTCAAATTATTGGTCACGTCTTCGCCAATCAATCCATCACCTCTGGTTGCCCCGACTTTTAAAACGTCATTTTCGTAAACCAGTTCGATTGCCAAACCGTCGATTTTCAACTCACAATAAAATCCTTTCCTGTCAAAATCTTTAACTATTTTTTCGTTTCTGGTTATCCAGTCCTCCATTTCTTCCCTGGAAAAAGCGTCGTTAAAAGAAAGCATTGGTGTAAGATGATGAAATTTTTCGAATTTATCCAGGGGTTTACCGCTTACCCTTTGCGTTGGAGAATCCGGAGTAATCAAATCGGGAAACTTATATTCCAATTCCTCTAATTCGTTTTTCAAGGTATCGAAAGCCGAATCAGAAATATCCGACTTATCCAAAACATGATACAAATAACTGTGATGCCGAATCTCTTTTTTTAGTTTTTCAATTCTTTCTTTGGCTTGTTTTTTATCCATATGGCTTAATCGGCCAATTTCTTTTCGATTATTCCCACAAAGGTTTCATAGGACTGGTTGCCGATAAGCGGCTCACCGCCAACAAAAAACATCGGCGTCCCCCTTTGGTCAGTGGGAATTTTGGCTTTTTCCATGTCGCTTATTCCCTGCCTATATAAATCCTCGACTCTTGTCTTGTATTTTTGAGAGTCCATACATTGATTGAAGCTCGACTCGTTTAAACCGATATCTTTGGCAAATTTTTTCAAATCATCGGCATTTTGGATTTTATCGCTATTTTCAAAAAGATAATTGTGGTATTCCAAGAACTTATCCTGGTCCTTGGCGCACAAAACCGCCTGGCCCGTCTCGTATGGCGGGAATGGTCTTAGAATAAATTTCACCTTGCCGGTCATAACGTAATCCTCTAATAATCTTTGCTTTGTACCGTCTTCGAATTGCTTGCAAAAACTGCATAAATAACTGTAGTATTCGATGATCGATATTGGCGCCTCGGCGTTTCCTATTTGAATATCGTCCTTGGATATTTGTGTTTTTATGTTGGACAATTTTGTCTCTCCAGTGGATTTCTTATTAAAAAGTCCCTGCTTCCATTGATTGTATACTAAGGCAAATACAACAAGTACCAGAATTACAATTACAATAATATAAGGATTGGGTTTTTTCTTTGTTTCTTCCATAAAATTAAAGCAAAGCCGCGCCGATTGCTCCGGCATAGTCTCCTAATCCGGCGCGAACTACTTTTGTATTTTTGGCCAGCGGCGAAAGAATGTTTTTTTTCATTTGTTCTTTTGTCGGGCCAAGTAAAAATTCTCCCGCTCCGGCAATTCCCCCGCCGATAACAATGATATCGGGATTCAATTCATCGACAATATTGGCCAGACCGATTCCCAAATATTGACCGGCGATTTTCCAAACTTTAATCGCTTTTTTGTCGCCTTTTTTTGCCATCTTGAACAAGCTGATGGTATCGATTTTTCTGCCAAAAACCTCTTTTGCCGTTTCTCTTATTCCCCTTTCGCTGATATATGCCTCCAGACATCCTCTGGCGCCGCAAGTACATTTTCTGCCATTATCTTCGATTGTGGTATGACCAATCTCTCCAGCCGTGCCTCCGGCCCCGTATAAAATCTTTTTATTGATGACAATGCCTCCGCCGACTCCCGTGCCCAAGCCCAAACCCGCAATCAGATTTTTATTTTTTCCGGCTCCCAAAATCGCTTCCGCCAAAACCAAAGCATGAACATCATTATCAATAACGGCCCCCATACCTTTTCCAAGGTAGGGGGTAAATTTTTCTTTTATCAATCTTCCTAAGTATAAACCTTTTAAAGCCGTAACATTGGCCGGATTCAACACTCTCTGATTTTTGAAATCAACCGGTCCAGCCACGCCGATTCCGATTTTTTTTACTCCTTTTCTGTTTTTAATCAATTTATTTACGCACTCGAAAATTTGGTTAACAAGGATTTTTTTATTGCTTTTTGACTTGGTTAAAATCCTAACCTTGGCAACAACTTTATTATTGCTCAATAAAACTCCTTTTATATTCGTTCCGCCAATGTCGATTCCGATGGTCATAAATCAAAACAATTCCTTAGCCTTATTCCAAAACCTGTCATCGCCTCCTTGTTTTCGCCAATACCACCATTCTACGCCCCACAAATAAGCTTTCTCAAATCCCGCCTTACGAGTATATTCTAACACATCGCTAAACTGCTCGAAACTCATGGTTATGTCCTGCTCTTGGGAAGTCAATTGTTGAGTTGATTTGTCTCCCCACGGCTCGGCCTGAACCTCAATGGCAATAACATCTTTCAAATCGAAAAGGGTTTTTATTAGATTGGATTTCCTCTGATAAAAAACCGGGGGTATGGGATACTTGATATAGCCGAGTTTTCCGTGAACTTTGCGATAAAGCGAAGTCCCGACAATATCGGCTCTTCTCGCTCCGCCTATCCAGGTATTGAATTCTCCGCTTTCGGTAAGCATAATCGGCCGGCTCGGGTCCAGATGTTTTACCAGGGCGATTTCTTTGTCTAAGAATTTTGTATCCACCCAGCGGCATTCACCGAAAGTTCTCAAAAACGGCTCATTTTCTATCTGCCAAATCTTGATGCTTTTCTCGTCTTTATAATGGTTTATTGTCTCGGCAATAAAATCCAAAATTTTTACCTGCTTGTCTTTCTCAAAAAGACCCTTTACCCAATCCGGCTCATAACATTCCGGCCAGCGCGGCATTCTCCGGCCAACGGCAAGAATTATCTCTCCCTCTCTTTTCCCGACTTCATCGACTTGCCAATCCAAATCACTAAAATTATATTTTTCCTCTTCCGACTCGATTTCATCCCAATAAGCTATCAATCTTATTCTTTTAACTTTTAAATCGTCCAAAATATCAATGAATGATTTTTGCCAATCCAAGCCCAAATCTTCGGCATATCTCGCGCTGAAAGTAACACCCCACCCCACTTTTTCCGCTGGCTTGGATTTTCCGACAAATAAAAATACGAAAATAATAACCAAAACAACAACTAAAATCAGAAAAATTATTTTAAGAAATTTTCTCATTAAAATTTAGAATAACTGTAAACCGCGGTTATTTTTCTTTGACCGTTATAATTCCAGACATGAGACGTGGGGAATTTCGCTTGGTGGCTGTTGCTCACGGCCTTTTTATTGCCGATATAAAACCCAAGATGTAGATGCGGCTGACCATTGCCGAAACTCATTTCTTCCCAGACAATTATGTCTCCGGGTTTAATCTTTTTTGGGGGGATTTTTTTCCAACTGTTCTTTTCCATATCTTTTATTGTCCCATTAATCGTTGCGTGTCCTTCGGAAATCAGGCCCCAGATTAACAGCAAATTGGAAACAAAAAAAGCGCAGGAGAGATCGCCGTCTTCGGTAATGTCTATCTTCCTCTTGTTCTTCTCCAGATACAAATTGCGGAACATTTTTGTTCCTACGGAATTCTTAATCATCTTTAAATAGGATTCGTAAAGCAAAATCCTTACCATAATTTAATTATATCTGATTTCGAAATAAAAAACACCCCGCCTTAGTGAAGTACGGGGTGCCGGTTGATGTCTTGGGGATTGATTCGTCTCCGAATTTCCGGAGGATGTTTGAGGGCTTTGTTTAAAATTCTCTTGGGGATTTTGGTCCCGATTTGAATTGCCAGGTTTCTGGCATGATTTTCTGTTTCGGGACATTGAGGCCCTCGCCGTAATTGCTCTAATTCCCCCATCAGCCGTTGGAGATGTTTTGAAGCCATTTCTCTCTCCTTTCTCGAAATGTGCACCAGTGTGCTATTGTAATGATAGCAGGTTTATTTAAACTTGTCAATGGGGATAACTTAATATTTGAATTTTGCCTCGATTTCCACGTCTTTTTCGAACTCCTGACAGCCAAGGGCGAAAAAACGGATAGTTGAGACAATACTGGCATCATTCAGATAATCCAATGGTTTATTTTCGTTATCGAGGCATTTTCTATCGGCTATGTTCTTGCATTTAAATTCAATAACCAGTTCGTATTCCAGTGTGGTGGCTTTCTCGTAGGGATACAAATCTCCCAAAGGATAATCAAGCTCAATCAACATATACTCGTTTCCCCCGAGCTTAATTTCTTTTTCGTAATCATTAACAATAATCAACATTTTTGAGGTATAAGAACTTTCCAAGGCGTAAATATTGTCATCTCTTTCGGATAGTTTTTCGCTGTAAAAATATAGCCATAATTTTTTAATGTCAAAAACCGCCATCGCTGGAGCATAAATTCTGTATTTCCCCAAACTGACTCTGGTCGTATCGCCGTTCTTTTTTATTTCCCAAACTTTATCCGATTCATTTAACGTTATCGCCTCAAGGTGCTGCGGACCGGCACAACCATATCGACTGACTTTATTAGGGTCCAGGGGGATAGCCCTAAGCGGATTCTCGGCTGGAGAAACTGGCTTAGGTTTATAGTCAGAAGTTTGTCCTTTGTTATTGGGAACGGGTTCCGGCTCTGGCTTGTTTTTATAATCCAAATAAATAAAAACAGCCACCGCAATAACGGCAACCAAAACAGGGATAATAATCAATAATTTATTTTTCTTTTTGGCGTCTTTTTGGGTATCGTCCATATTTAGGAATCTTAATTTATTTTTATTGATTTGTCCAGAATATTTGCTTTTATTCGATTTTATTTTTATAATTGATAATATGTTTAAATCCGGTTCCAAAAAATTTAAAAAACATTTCTCGAATCACAAAAAAAGATATTTGATTATTCTGATTGTCATGATTGCGATTATTCTGATAGGCGGCGGCACGGTGACCGGCTATTTTGTTTTCAAAAAAAACCAAAAGCCCCCACAAGTCCAGGAACAAAACCAAAAAAATATTTATGCGGAATTTCTATCCGAAATTTACGACACAATCAAAGAAAACTACTGGAATAAAATACCCGACGAAGAACTGGCCAATCTCTTTAAGCTGGGAGCGGAAAAATTGACCCAAGCCCCCCAAAATCTCGATTCGGCCGATAAAAACGGGGTTAATCAAATGGTAATCAATATCATGGATAAATTGGAAGAAACAAAGAGAAAAGAATTCGCTCCACAATTAGCCCATCTTGTTCTGGTCAATCTCAAACCGTTTGGCAGAAGCGCCTTGTATGTTAAAAAGGATGAGGAAACGCTCAAAGACAAGGTTGAAAACGTCAATCCTGAAACCGGAAAAATTGAATCAACGGTTCTGGGAGAAATAATCCGTCCCAATATTCTCAGTCTTAACATCTCCAGGATGTCGCCCACAACCGTCCAAGATTTAAAAACCGAGACGGAGAAATTCGACAATACCGAAGAGCTGAATACTCTGATACTGGATTTAAGGGGAAACATCGGAGGTTCGCTGGATATTCTCCAATATCTCCTCGGGCCGTTTATCGGACCGAATAGGTATGCTTTCGAACTTTTCCAGCAGGGAAATTACGATCCGTTCAAGACCAAGCTGGGCTGGATGCCAAGCATGGTCAGATACAAAAAAGTGGTAATTCTGGCCGACAACAATACGCAGTCTTCGGCCGAAGTAATGCTGGCCGCGCTCAAAGAATATAATGTCGGAGTGGTGGTCGGGACAAAAACAAAAGGCTGGGGCACAATAGAGAAAGTTTACGAGCTCGAAAACCAGATTGACCCCAACGAAAAGTATTCTGTTTTTCTGGTCAATCACCTGACTCTGCGGGACGACAATCAGCCGATTGAAGAAGCCGGAGTCGAACCGACAATAGACATAAACGACCCGAAATGGAAAAACAAATTAAATGAATATTTCAACGATAACGAACTGATAAAAGCAGTCGAAGAGACTTGGAACAAAAAACGGCCCTGAAGCCGTTTTTTGTTTTTGACAAAATAAGATGTCTTATCTCGTTTTTTGACTGCGATAACAATCTCGACAATAAATTTCCTGACCTTCTCTCGGTTCGAAAGGAAGTTCGGTTATTGCTGCACCGCAACTCGCACACTTCCAATTTCCCTGATACATCCTTCTTTGGAAACCACCGTTTCTACTGCCGCGTCTCTCGTTTAATCTTGCCTGATGGCAATCACGGCAATAAATCGGGAGGTCTCCGGATGGTTCGAAAGGAAGTTCGGTTATTGCTGCACCGCATTGACTGCATTTCCAGTCACCCTGAAACATTTTACGTTCAGATGTGTCATCGCTTTTTTTCCTGAACACCACGATAATAAAATTTCACCAAAAAACTTACTCAAAATAAACGATATCGATTATTTTAACTAATAAATTTTGATTGAAATTTAACTATAATTTATTAACGACCTTTTAATCCCCCACACCAAATTTCGGTAGGGGGTAAATTTTACGGCTGAAGAATGTCTTCAGTCCGATTATTAATGGAAATAATAACGCTCTTAACTGTCGGAAATTGCTCGAGTGTCCGGGTGATTTCGGCCCTGATTGCCGCTACCCGGCAAGAACCCCCGACCTGAAATTCCAATTGTTCGTCAAAATCTATTTTAGCAGCTCCATTTTCAATTGTCAAGCTCTGAATCTCTACTCCCGGGTTGATACTGGTAAAAAATCCCTGTGATTTTTCTTCGTCTGTCGGCCCCTTCAACAATTCTTCTATTGCTGCCCTGGCTACTGCTTGAGTTTTGGGAATCTCCCTTTCAACCGGAAAAACCTTGTCGCAGGAAGCCTCCGGGTCCAGATTGCTGTTATTGAAATAAGCTTTCACAATAATATTGTCCGAAACTCCGATAATCACCGGCAACCTGAATTCTCCTGCATTTTCCAAAAGGCCCGAAGGATTGTCTTTCTCGAACACCAAAGTTCCGCTCATTTGGGTTAAAGAGTTCCAACTTAACTTCGCTTTAAAAGGCACGAAGTCTTCGGTCATCCAGTCGCTTTGGGCTTGGGCAATGGCCGTGGCTATGAGATTCCCGTCTTTATCCAGAAGTCTAATTGGAAACGACGCCTCGAAAAACCACGTTCCCCTTGCTTTCCCCTCAATCGAAAATGGACTGGAAATAACCTGGTTTTCTGTCGGATAAATAACAACAACATTTCTATTGTCTGTGTTATCTGTGTTTTGTCCTCCGCTGTTTTCCTGCCCCTTGATTAGAACAAAGGCTCCGGCCGCAATCAAAACCACTACAACCGTTATAATAATTATTGTTTTTTTCATAAATTTAAATCTTTTTTACCGCGAAGCTTCTGGCTGTCTGATAAAATATGTCCTGGTAATTATCCCAACTGCCTTTAATGGTGTTAAAGGACATTATCCATACGTCCTGGTCTCCGACATTGACGGATAATAGAATCTTGAAATTGACTTCTTGCTGGGCAAATTCCGCCTCCAAAAAATACGTGTCCTTGCCGTCAATTATCCCCTTTTCTTCCTTGGCAAAAGAAATGCCGGTAAAGGATTGGTTTAATGTGTCTTTTAGCGCCTGATAATATCCATCTTTGGTTTTGTCGCCCAACTTGTCCAAAATAACCGCAAGATAACTTCTGAAATTAATCTTTTGGGCGTTAACATCAATAATTTTTTCGTTGCTGTCGATGGCCGTAAGCATGGCGCCCGTCGGCGCGCTTACCTCCTCCCAGCCATCGGGCAATTTGACGGAAAAATCATCTTTAATTACAACATTATCTTTGTTTTCCAGATTTATTTCTTCCGGTTTGGAACCGAACAATTTGCCGGTTTTATAAAGATAAAATCCGCCTGCTGCGATAATTATTATCGCAAGCACTACAACTAATACAATTGGTTTTTTCATATTATTTCTTAATTTTAATTTTAACCTTACCTTGTCTGAGAATAACGATATTCCTATTTTTGATTTGAATCAAGGTTGAGGGTAATTCATCCGCTCTTTTCCCAGTTATGTAAAAATCAATTTTTTTGCCAAAATATTTTTTTGCTTCCTCGATGTTCTTGGCCGGTCTTAATCCTTCGGGATTCGCGCTGGGCGCGACCAATGGTCCGGTTTTCCGTAAAAGATTTCTCAATCGAACATCTGCCGGCAAACGAAAAGCCAAGGTTTTGGTCCCGCGATGAAGGTAAGAAAACTTTTCGCTTTGGCAGGGCAAAATTACGCTTATTTTTCCCGGCCAAATTCTGTTCAAAATCTCCTTGGAATATTTGTCGAGCTTGATTTTAAACAAATTTAAATCTCTCGTCAAACCAATTAAAATAATCAAGGGCTTTTCCGGTATTCTTTTTCGAACTTTGTAAATTCTTTCTACGGTCTTTTCGGATAATGCCGAACCAACCAAGCCATAAATAGTGTCGGTTGGCATGACTCCTATTCCGCCGGCTTTCAAAATCTCGATTGGCTTATTCTTCATATCACTGGGCATTGCCGAGACAGACGTTAAATACCTTTACCTGATTATTGTATTTATCGATTAAGGTTTTAATCTCGCCAACCAGACCATTGTATTGGGCAACAAGAACATTGTATTCCTCGACTGTCTGATTATAATTCGGGTCGCGTCGGGGCTTCATATCCTGAACTTCGGCCAATAACTCCCCCAGCCTAACCTCGAGTTCCTTGATTTGGCTTCTGTCCGATTCGATTTCCGTTCTGATTTTTTCGTCGGGTTTGGGACAGGCCGATATGGGCAAACCGAAATGCTGAACCGCCATCCAAGTGGTTTTCCCCTCAAACGTGCCTTTGGCAACAGCTACTCCTATTTCTGTATATTTCGGATTCAAAATATTTTCCCTGTGACCAGAACTGTTCATCCAAGCATTGAGTAAATCTTCGTCATTTTCAAAATTTCCCAATGCCAAATTTTCTCCAATTGCTATGAATTCGTAGCCGACGCTTGCCGCCAAATCTCCGATTGCGATACCCGAAGGAGAATCGTGGGCAAAATACTGGTTGTAAAACATATCCTCTACCTTGAATTTGGCGCTGGCAGCCAATTTTATATTTACTTTAAGCGGCTGAAGCCCTGCCTTTACCCGCTCGGCATTTGTCTGCTTCAGTACGCCATCGGCAGTAAGAAACGCTTCCGGCGAATCTTCCGTGGCCTTAAGGGGAGGAGGCGTCGAAACATGCTTTTCTATCTCCTCCATTAAAAAATCGCCCACCCCTTTTTCGAGTTCGGGCAATTTAAGATAAAGCTTGGTGTATAAACTCACTACCTGGTTCCAGAAAAACAAAAATCCGCCGATTAAAACCAAAAAAATCACCAGGACCAAAATTATTATTCTAAGTTTTTTCATAGAACCACTAACACCACGAAATGAAAACTGTAATTACCCCCAGAATAAAAAATATGATTCCCAAAATCAATCCGATTATCGCCAATTTTTCTCCCTTCTCGTTATTTTTCCTTATCTGTTTAATCCCTTTGACGGAAAAAAATACGGCCAACGGTCCGGTAATTATGGCCAAAGAAAAATAACCGGAAATCAGTCCCAAGACAAAACCGGTTATGGCGTTTTTATTGAATTTTCGGCGGATTGTTTTTATTTCTTGTTCCATATAAAATTACGGCGCTTAAAATAAAAGCCAGAGTGAAGAATATCGCACCAAAAAAACAGGGGGTTAAAAACGGATTTTTCAAACCAGCCGCACAACCCAGAGTGCAATTTTTCTTATTCAGCCAGTTAACCAATTCGTAAATAAAATTACCCCAAGCAAACAATGTGCCGCAAAGTAAAACTATAAATTGAGCTCTAACAACTTTTCTCATATGATTTTAAGGTGTGCCGGATTTATGAATTTGTTGGGTCATGTTCGCAATATCGCTTGTAATTTTTTGAATATCATTAAGAGCGAAAACAGCTGCCCAAATAAACCCGCCAATAATAAAAATAGCCAAAATTATACCGACAATGGAAACCCATTTCGGCAAAGCCTTGGCTGAATGACGCACAAGCAATGCCTCAAAAATCTCTTTCTGCTCCCAGCCGGCCTGTGAAAGGGCTTTTTTTATATCCGCATCGGAAAAACCTTTTTTCCGACAATCTTTTATGTAATCGATAATTTCTGTTTTAACCATATTTGATTGCTTAATTATTATCCTATTTTAATTTTAACTCATGATAATAAAATTGACAACTAAGCGGCTATAAGCTAAGATTGAATCAAGGAGGGGAAAATGTATGAAATAATTAGAGAGTGTCTAGGAAGTCGCAGATTTCTTTTTATAGGTATTCTCGTTCTTTGTATTCTGGTAGTCGGATTCGTCAACTGGTATTGTCTCAAAAGAGACAAAAAACAAGGCCGTTCACACCCGTGAGCGGCTTTTTTTCTTTTAATCGGTCGAATGACTTGGGGAATGGTGGAGGTGGGGGTGGGTCGGCGGAAGGACTGGGCTAGAACCTGTTTAGGGGTTAGTTTTAATTAAATTTCCTTCGCCTAACTTTCTAAAACCGCCCTTTCCATATGTTTTTTCTACTAGTCTCCCTATTTTCAATAAATTTCCGGTAAATTGGGCTTCGAGAAATAAATTCTCTGTATCCTCTCTGGTTTTGAACTGGCCCTTGTTTCCTTCCCATAAAGTATCAATAAGCGCTTCGAGTTTAGCTCTTTCTTTTAATCTGGAAATTACAAAATTTTTCTTGTCTTCTTCGTCAAAAACATCGCTGGGAATTATTTTCTCTCGATAAAAACGCTGTGTTAAAAGCTCGACAACGGCCTCTTTAATGTCTTCGAAAAATGTTTTTTCTTCATTTCTTGATTCTACCTGTATTCCGCTCCTATAATTTTTAAGGCGCGGCTCCTCTTTTTCTCTTACCTGTAATGCGGTATAAGAATTCAGGTGTAAAACTTCATGAAAAGCATGCATGGCAAATGCCGTGTCGGATTTTTCTCTATCTACAATAAAACTTCCATAAATTGTCGACGCAGCTCCTTCCTTAAATCTTTTTTCGGTAAACTCTTCTACGCCCCCAGGGTTGAAAAGATGAATACTTTGCAGCGGAATATCGTATTTCTTTTCCGTATATTTCTTCGAATAATCGCCAACCGCTTCTTTAGCAAAATTAATAATTTCAATATCTCTTTCAGTTTTGTCTATTTCAAATTTTTCAATTTTCTCCTTACCGAAACCTTTAAGTTTTTGCGATAACAATTCTTCAATCTGTTCCTGTCTTGCCCTGTATTCTTGTGGCAACCCGACAACTTTATCGAAATGAGGTTTTTCGTTATTATTTTCCATGTCTCTATTCTACCAAAAAATCGCCCACTTGTCCCGATTTAATAGCGGGAAAAGGCGATTTTTTAAAAATTACGATTCGAATGACTTGGGGAATGGTGGGAGGTAAATATTTAATTGAATCCGTTTCGGTCGGGGGTTAAAACTCGTATTTCGATTCTGGTACTGCAGTCATATTAACCATAAAGTGGAATCCAAAGTTTTTTCCAAAATGATTATAAATCAAATCTTCCCAATATTGATTATCAAGAGAACTATCTTTAAGTTTCTTGAAATAATTACTGTACTTTTCAAAAATAGGACCAAAAACTGATTTTGGATGGATTTTTTGGGGAAGTCCAATATACCTATACCATGTTACTATTTCTTGAAAAGAATGCTCTCCATAATTTTCTAATATTTCTAAACATATTTTAGTATTTCTGTTTAAGAAGTTTCTAAACCTCAACTCTTCTAGATTGTGTTCTTTCAAAGAATCAGGACTCGGTCTGCTAGAATCAGAGGATTTAAATATGGCTATTCTATTATTCTTACCTATAAAATTATTGATAGATTCTAATGTTTTAACTGGATCAATCGTATAATAAGTCAACCGAAATGAAGCTCCATTATCATCGTTCTCATTAGTTATTCTATTAAAATAAAATCCGGGCGTTGAAGCGCAAAAATCAGAATCTTTAAACAGGGGCTTAATAAGATTCAAACATTCAAAATATCCGTCCGCATTAAGTGGTTGTAAATCTTTAAACCTGAAAAATTCTACTCCAGTCGAATGATTTATGGGAAGATTATCCATATAAATTTATTTTTTAGTTTTTGCTATATTCTTCTTTTAGGCGTTTTCTATTTGATGAAATCCGGAAAAATTATATCAAATTTTTCTTTAATCACTAAATCCTTATTAAATCTAAATCTTGAATCAATCATTATTTTTTGCGACCTATCGACAGCGCTTAAATAAGAAAGAGGCAATTCAATCAAAAAAGGAAATTGATTTTTTTCTATATCATTCAAAGCATCAGAGATCCTCCTTTCATTTTCTGTGGACCACTCAAGCCTTATTATTGCCGGAAATACTGCTCTATTCCCCGGCGTTATGTCCTGAATGCCCGGAATTTCTTCTATTGGCATTGGGTTTGCCGAATTGTCTTTTAAATTACGAAGCAATCCTCCTGAGGGAAATTCTATATCTTCAGCAGTTATCCCTCCGCTGTTATAAATCTCAAATTGCACCATTATTTCTAGAGCCCCATCTTTTTCTTTGGCTAGTATATAACTATTATTTTCTTTAAATATAGCTGCCTCCACATTTAGCACTGGTCTTTTTTCTATGGTGGCAATCTCATTCGCTCGCCCGGCCTTATTATTTGCTTCGTTAGATAAAATTAAGCCATAACCAGATATGAGTAGGCCAATGCCAGCAATAATTATTGCCACAATAGATAATTGATTGCCTTGTTTTATCCCTTTATTATCTGGAGCGGGCGTGGTTATTCCCATAAATTTATTTTTATTAATTTCTATCCTACCCTCTGAGCCTAAGATCTCGACTTGGTTTTATCAGATAAATTAGGTTCTTTTAATGGAATTAATAAAGTGGGCCTTTTAACGTCTTGCTTCACAAACTTATTTAATTCTTCACTGAATTTGTCTAGGGCTTCTTTATTATTATCGATCATGCTTTTAATTTCCTCGTCTGCTTCAAAAACATCTATATATGCTAATCCTAATGCTTGTATGTCTCGGGGCCCCTTCTTGTCTGGCAATTTAAAATAATTTCGCAGCAATTTCAAAATCTTAGAATAATCATCAATTATATTGCCCAATACAGTTTCGAGATCTTTCCCAAATACTAGCAATCTATCTTTATAAAATACCTTACCATCTTTAATTTTATCAATTTCTTTTTCGGAAATATCCATTCTTGTATGATCGGGGTTTTGCACCTTAGCCTGATTTAACATTTCGACTATTTTTTTATTTGTGCCTTTGTCATCTTCTTTTTCATCTCTATCAATAACAATAAAACTGGGAATCCCGAGTCCCGTAAGAAAAGCATAGATGCTGGGTATGTTATTTTTTCCTCCGGCCGATACAACAGCTATTTGATCTCTGTCGACGTCAGAAAAAAACCTTAAAAGCTCTATTTCGGAAGGACCCTCGACAATAATTGCCTTAGGTGCAAATAATGCCTCTTTTAAACCCTGGGTTATAGTTTCCATAAAACGATAATGTATTTTTTGATTACTAATTTCGTTTAAAGAACGAGAAAGCGCTTCCGTGTGTAATTTTAAAACTTCCTCGTTGACATTTCTTGCAATAATTTTATTATCTTCTAGCCATAAAATTACAATATCATCAAAATCTCCACATTCGATAAAATCCTCGGAATGTGTAGTATAGATAATTTGACCTTCTACGCTAGAATCTTCTCCTATGGCTCGTTTTAAAACATCAAATAAAGTTTTGCGTGCTTGAGGGTGAAGGTAACTTTCCGGTTCCTCAACCAAAAGAATTGCTTTCTCGCTCCTGCCATGACATTTAAGATATGTGCGATAAAGTGCAATAATAGCTAAACGTTGAACACCCTCACCAAGCGTTTCAATTGGCACGGGTTTTCCATTTCTTCTTATAGCGAGCTTAAATTGTCGATAATAGCGCCAAGGCTCAAAATCAAGAAATTCAAGATGAGTATTTCCAAGATTTGTCGGCCTCATTTTTATCCAAAAATCTTTAATATCTCCTTCTATTTGTTTAAACTCTTCAGGGGAACGCAAAAGGTTTACAGCGTCAGTCATTTTCTCCGTAAAATCTTTCTCCACGTCTTTATTTTCACTAAAAATCCTTTCCACTTTTTGAAGCATTCTACCTAAAACTCCCCATTTATTTGTTGGTTGTTCATACTGTAATTTAATAAGCGGAACCGTAATAATAACCGGCAACTCATTTTTCATGCTTTGGCTAATTTTTACTGGATTCCCCCTTTTGTACTCTACCACTGTCCAGTTTTCTTTCTCAAAGTCATTAATATTTTCGATAAGAAAATAGTCGACCTCAACCGATGATTCGCCATATCCGGTTTTTAAATGCCTTGCTTTAATTATCACCCCATTAACATCTATTTTTCTACCATACACATCAATACTTATCGGCTGTATAAATTCGCATGCTAACAAAATTTCTTCATTAAGTTTATTGTCATGAAAATCATCTTCATTAAATTGACTTGATGGCCATTTATCTCCCAATAGAATCTCGAGCACCTTCAACACTGTACTTTTACCAACATTATTGGGGCCTATTAATGCTGTTAGGCCAGATTTAGAAAATTCGATAATTGTTGGAGAATTATCAAAACACCGATAATTTCTAATTAAAAGTTTTTTTATAAACATAATTTCTCAAATTAAATTTTGGTCATTTTTCGACCTTTTGAGTTATCCACAGTTGGCATTTGCAAGTTCACCAAATGTTCGCTATAATAGAAGTATATCAAAGTAAATAATTATTAGTCAAGTATTATGTTAACCAAAAGACAAAAACAGATTCTCGACTATTTTAAGCAATGTATAAAAGAAAATGGCTATGCACCAACTCTTGAAGAAACAAGAAGACATTTTAGATTATCTTCAAAATCAACAATACATAAACACATAGAAGCATTGAGGTTAAAAGGATATCTAGATAAATTAGATTATCAGGCGCGTGCTATAGATATTTCACAAAATAAAAAATCTCGAGACCTAATCGAGATTCCATTACTCGGCATAATCGCCGCCGGCCAACCAATCGAAGCGATTGAAGACAATGAAACAATTACGGTCCCAAAATCCAGTATCGGTTCCGGAAAACACTTCGCCTTAAAAGTTCAGGGTAATAGTATGATTGGCGAAGGAATTTTTGATGGAGACGTGGTTATTATTCGTGAGCAAAAATCAGCAGACAATGGTCAAACCGTAGTAGCTATAATAGACGAAAATGAAGCTACTTTAAAAAAAATATATAAAGAAAAAGAGGAAATAAGATTGCAACCAGCGAATCCCAGTTTGTTTCCAATTTATCGAAAAGAAGTCGAAATAAGGGGGCTTGTCGTACAAATAATACGAAACCTAGAACCAACACCTCATAAAAAACAATCACTTGCCCCAAAAATTAAAAGAAAAATCAATTATGCGTGGGATTTTAGGAACGGAAAAACAAAACCCTATACTCACGGCTTCCATACTTATCCCGCTATGTTTATTCCTCAAATTGCCAGAAGACTATTATTAATTTACAGCAAAAAGGGCGATACTATTTGCGATATTTTTTGCGGAAGCGGGACAGCACTAATTGAAGCAAAATTGCTAAGCAGAAACGCTTATGGTATCGACCTAAATCCATTGGCAACTTTTTTGGCAAATGTCAAAACCACTCCATTAAATCCCTCAATCTTGCAAAGATATTATTTAAAAACTCTAAATCGCATTAATAATATCAAAAATGTTAAAATTCCAAACTTCTTCAATATTAATTACTGGTTTAAGGAAAAAATTATCACGGACTTAGCTAAAATTAAAAAAGCAATTTTAGAAATTAAAAACAAAGATATTAGAAACTTCTTTTTAGTTGCCTTTAGTGAAACGGCTAGATTAGTATCCAATAGTCGGAATGGTGAATTTAAACTTTTTAGAATAAAAAGTGAAGAGCTAGATAAATACAATCCAAATACACTGGAAATATTTAAAACCAAGGTAGAAAAAAACATTAAAGGTATGACTGAATATTATAAAGATATTGATAAAAATGCATGGACAAAAGTAATCCCTGGAGATTCCTCGCAGGACAATGGAATAAAAGAAAATTCTATCGACTGCATAATTACTTCCCCTCCTTATGGAGATTCGCGAACAACTGTTGCCTATGGTCAGTTTTCTAGACTTTCTTTACAATGGCTGGATTTAATCAAAGATGGTGATTTGCAAATCGATAACAAGCTTCTAGGGGGCGAGAGAGCAAAAACACTAGAGAATAATCTACCATCAAAAAACCTAAAAAATGTTATAAATAGAATTGCTAAAATTGATAAAAATCGCAGCCTTGAAGTATTAAGTTTTTTTATCGATTTAAATAAATGCCTACAACAAGCATATAAGATTTTAAAACCACAGAAATATTTCTGTCTTGTAATTGGAAACAGAACGGTCAAACAAATAAAGATTCCAACTGATTTTATTATTACTGAACTTGCAGAAAGTATTGGCTTTAAACTTGTAGAGATATCTGTCCGCAATATTCCCAATAAAAGAATGCCATTAAAAAATTCTCCTACCAATATAGCGGGAGAACTAACCAAAACAATAAGCAAGGAAAGTATTGTGATTTTACAAAAAATTTAAAGAATTTTCCTATAGGTCTTAAATATTTTCTTCAAATCGGATTTCTTTACCCTAAAAGCAGAACCATGATCATGGGGTCGGCCGTCTGGATAGCGGCCGATTCTTATATCATAATAAATATTATTTAAATAGCGCTTAAAAACAAAATCTTTTAACAAATATGCTTCGGCATATCGAAATTTTTCTATGCCCTTATATTTTTTTGACTCAGCAAAAACTAAAATAATACCATCTCCAATTTTTTCTAAAAACTTACTTCTTAGATCTGATTTCTTATAAGAGCCCAGTAAAGTATTTTTTTTATATAAATCTATTGTTCTTTTTTTAATATTGTCTTTTAATACAAAACCTTGCCTGTTTAACTTGTTCAAAAACACAGTCTGATGTATTACCATCTTGCCATTTTTCGGTCTGGGATAGCCATACCTCTCTAAAATTTTTGCATTTTTAATTTTGTCAGGTTTCTTAGTTAGAATAGTAATATAAGAGCCTGTCTCGATACGTTGGCCTTTAACTTCAAAAGTGCCCCAATCTGGAATAGATAAATTATTCTCTTTGAGGCCGAGGAGTTGTTCCAACGTATGACCAATGCCCGTATCATAACCTCTTCGAGACGAAATAAAGCCTCGATTTTTTATCTCTTTTAATCTTTTGATTATGAAATCTAAACTTTTTTTCTCCATATCCTTATTATACCCTATTTCTTCCAATCTTCGATGGTGATTTTACGACCTCGGAGGCGGACAACGACTTTTTGTCGTTCCTTCCACTTTAAACCCCGCACCATATCAATCGGAATGATTATTCCGTAGCTTCTTTTTCCTATTTTTGTAATTTTTCTGATATTTTTTTCCATATTTCGACAAGCTCAATATAAATAAATTTGAATTACGTAACTTGTTACGTAATTTGTTACGTAACATATTGATTAATCAAAAAACAACGAGGCGGGGAGCGTCTTTCTCCCTTAGCGAAGAATTTGTTTTCATAAATTCTGAGCGCTCAATTCCCTCGTTGTCTAAAATTGGCTTAGGCTTAGCGAGGGAATTTTCATTCCCCGCTGGTTATTCGATTGGCTTTATTATAACAAAAGAAAAAGCCCAGGGTCAATCCCGCCCAATATTGCTTAAAATAAAAGGTTCTTGGATTTTTCTCTAAGAACCTTTTTACTCCCAGGGGTTGAAGTCAATATTATGAACAAAAGGAATTTTCTGTTCTCGCGCCCATTTTTTGGCTTTTTCCTTCATTTGTCTGATTGAGCCTCTGATTGACCCTTTTAACTCCTTAGGGTCTTCCTCTACTTCCTCGCCATCTTGATAAACAATTCTCCCGTTGGCTGTGGGTTCTACATTTTGTCCAATTTTTATTAGAGCACGGTACTCCTCCCCCATTTTAAAAATACTCAATATTATTTTGGGCATTTTAGCCTCCTCTCAAAATCGAGTATGCTAATCTAAGCCTACCAAAAACCCTGCAAAAAGCAAGGGGTTTAAAAATCATATAATCACTTATCAGGATTAAACGAGTTTAAGAAATTCTTCCTCGTAACGGTCGACCATATGCTCAATGGTAAAATTCTTCTCGACGTGTTTTCGGCAATCGGCTCGGTTAATTTTATCGATTTTCTTGACAACAGCAACCATTTCATCGATTGTATCAACAATAAAACCCGTCTTGTTATTAACAACTACCTCCGGAACAGAGCCGCGACGAAACGCGATTACCGGAGTGCCGCACGCCATTGCTTCAATCATCACCAAACCAAATGGCTCTTCCCATTGAATAGGCACCAGAATGGCTTTGGCTTTTTGATAATATTGGAAAAGCTTATTATAGGGAACATATCCGAGATATTTGATTTTTTCGTCCAAATAAGGGGCAACTTGCTTTTCCCAATATTCACCTGTCACGGGCGGCCCGATAATCAAGAGTTTCTCATTACTCCTCCGCGCCACTTGCACTGCTTCGGCAACGCCCTTTTCCGGATGCAATCTACCCACAAACAAAAGATAATCGCCGCTGTTTCGGGAAAAAGGAAAAGCATCAACGTCAATTCCATTATAAATGGTTGCCAAATAATTCAATTTCGGAGCCGGTTTCCGCTGCGCATCGCTGATGGAAACATAATGCTGATTGGGAGAGGAAAACATTTTAAAAATCTCGGCTCGCCAAGGATAAATCGGGTCGTGAAGCGTATAAACCGCGGGAATCTTGGAATGAGACAAGGCCAAGGGCAGGGCCCGGTCAGCCGGATGAATATGTAAAATATCGTAATTACCCTTTTCCGCCTCTTTGAACATCTGGGCGATTAAATACTGGTCCCAAAGATTAAAAACCTTGCCTATCTCGGCGCCACCAGCGAGAAGATTTTTAAGAACAGTCTCTTCGCCATTTTTCTTGAGTGCCTGCAATCCATCACTGACAACTTTAGTAACCTTAATTTTCGAGCCTATGGGTGCGTAAAAATCAACCCTGTAACCCCTTTTAACCAATCCCTCGCTAACCCATGTGGCAATATCCATTGGCGCATAAATAACACCCTTGGGCGGAGGGGTAGTGAAATGACCGGTTACCATTGTGGCAATGCGGAGCTTTTTCATTTTTTTATACATAATTTGTAATAAAGTTTCTCATAATTATCGACCATCTTTTCCTTGCTGAATTTTCGCTCAACTTGTTTTCTGACCAGGGCTCTGTCAATCTGTCCAATTTTCTTCATTGCTCCCACCAACTTATTCAAATTGCTATCGACAACAAAACCGGTTTTTCCATTTTCTATCAATTCCGACATCGAACCTCGGCGATAAGCGATTACCGGCGTGCCACAAGCCATTGATTCCGCAACTACCAATCCAAACGGTTCTTCCCACTCAATCGGATAAAGCAAGGCCTTAGCCGAACCGTAAAAATCGGATAATTGATTTTCCGTCAGTTCGCCAACATATTTAATTTTTCCGTTAAGATGCGGCTTGATAACCTTTCTGAAATATTTCCTCTGAGTCGGGTCGATGCGACCGGCTAAAAGCAGTTTTACCCCTATTTTTTCGGCAGCGGCAATTGCATTTTCCACGCCTTTGTGTTTATTCATCCTGGCTATCCAAACAAAATGGTCGCCACCAATCGGATTAAATTTGAAATGGCTTAAATCAATGCCATTATAAATAACTTTGGCCCTTGGCAGTTTTACCATTGCCTGACTACGGGCCGATTTACTAATCAGAACCATGTTCGTTCTGTAAGCTTCTTCGGAAAATAATCGTAACCTGTCGTCTTTTGAAGCATCGGCATCTGAAAGATATAAAGGATTATGCATGGTATGAAGAACCGGGGTCTTGGTCAATCCCTGAAAAAACAATGCCCATAAATCAAGGTGGGAATGAATGATATCAAATTTTCCTTGATTAGCTATTTCGAATGCCTTGGACAAGTTTCTTAAATTCCAAATCGGATTAGACCAAGAGATTTTGGCATCCAATAATGCCTTGTCAAAAACCGTAATTAATTTTGCCTTTGTTTTCGAGCCCGGCGCGGCAAAAAGCGTCACCTTGTGACCCCTTTCCACCAAGCCATCGCAAAGCATGGCAACAATTCTTTCAATGCCGCCATATTTTTTGGGAGGAACAGCAACCCAAAGCGGCGCTATTTGGGCTATCCTTAATTTTTTGTTATTTTTTGATGAGTTTTTCATAAACACGTAAATAACCTTCGGTCATTTTCTCTTTGGTAAAATAATCTCTAACCCTATTATAACATTTTTTTCTGTCGATTTGCTGAATCTTTTTTATTGCCTCGACAAAACTACTGATTTTATTCGGCACCACAAACCCCGTCTCGCCGTCAGTTACCAATTCTGGTGCCGAACCCATATTTGTGACAATAACCGGCGTGCCGCAAGCCATCGCCTCAACAATGAATAATCCAAAGGGTTCACGCCACTGAATAGGAGCCAATAAAGCGTAAGCATTCCCCAAAAAATCACTTTTAATATCCGGGCCTATTTCACCGATAAATTCAATTTGCTTGCCATCGATTAACGGTTCGATTTCTTTTTTAAAATATTCCTTATCGACTGCATCGACCTTAGCTGCTATCTTCAGTTTCATACCAACTTTTTTGGCAACTTCGATGGCTATTTTTGGACCTTTTTCGGGTGAAATTCTTCCCAGAAATGCCAAATACTCGCCGGACCTATCGATAAAATTAAATGCCTTTAAATCGATACCATTATAAACAGTGGCAACATAATTCAATTTCGGAAAAGGCTCTCGCTGGGCATTGCTGATTGAAACATAGGGTACGTCTGGGAACGAACCGTATACAAATTGCTGATAAGGCACATCCAATGGTCCGTGCAAAGTGGTCAATGTTGGTACCCGAAGATGATGGGCAAAGGGAATAAACCGCCAACCGATATGATTATGAATAATATCGGGTTTAATCTTCATTAATTCATCCACTACCCGACCGATGCCGATATATTTTAACGAATTTCGAACATTCATATCCGCTGCCATTGGTTCCTTACGGATTGCACGAGGAAATATAGGAACGAGCTGAGCCCTTGTCTTGGAATCACCGGATGCCAATAAATATACTTTGTGGCCATAATCGATAAGCGTCTCGGCAAGATTGTAAACAACGAGCTCTGTGCCACCGTATTTTTCCGGCGGTACTGGTTCTTCGAATGGTGAAAGAAGTGCGATTTTCATAATCAGATTAAATAAAAGATTTATAAATATCGCTTATTTTTTCGGCGATATATTTCCAAGAATAATTTTCCAAAACATCTTGGTAGGCATTTTTTACCAAAAAGGCCGCCAGTTCTTGGAAGCGGTAAATTTGTAAAACTTTTTCTTTCAGGTCCAGAGGATTTCGCGGCTCAAACAAAAGACCACTTTGACCATCTTTAATTGTAAGCCTTAATCCTCCTTTGCGAGAGGCTACAATCGGTATTTGGGAAGCCATCCCCTCCAATGCAACGAGTCCGAAGGGCTCGTAATAAGAAGGGATAACCAAAATATCGGCAGCCGAATAAAAAAGCGGTAAGCGACCCTGATCAACGCGACCGACAAAATGTACTCTGTCACCCACGCTATCTTCTTCGGCCTTTTTTAAAAGTCTTTGATACTCGTTCCAATCATCCTTGTTTTTTCTCAGTCCAAAAATTCCTCCTCCAACAATTAAAGCTTTAACGTTTGGGATATTTTCCTTAAGCATCCTGACAGCACTTATAAGTGTCCCGACTCCCTTCCGCCATTCCAAGCGTCCAACAAACAATAAAATAAAATCTTCTTTTGGTAAGCGCAGAGTTTCACGGGCTTTATTCTTGGATATCGGCATAAATTTCTTTATATTAACTCCGCCCGGAAGAACTGCCACTTTCTCCGAGGGTGCGCCGTAAAGAAGATTTAAATCTCTCTTTTCTGTATCGGCAAGAGAAATAATCAAAGAAGCCTCTTTAATGATTTTTTGCTCCATCGCAAAACGTTCTTCAAAAATCTTCTGTTCATTGCTGTCCACGGCGTATAGCCGTTGGGTTTGAAACCGCACTCGCCCCAAAGAATGAAAATTAACAATTAATGGCTTACTGAATTCCTTATGGGCCTGAAACGCTATCCAGCCGCCATCATAATGATGGCCGTGAAATATTTTATAGGGATTCTGGAAATTAATAAATTTTAAAAAGTTTTTATAAATTTCCGGAAAATGGGAATGTAATTGGCCCTTCGGAATGTAGGCCGGTTTTCCGTCTTTTAACCGTATTACCCGCGAATTCTTACCTATCTTGGCAATTGTTTTCTTTTTGGAATCATCGAGGCGCGTAAAAACGTCGACTCTCCAGCCTTGCTTATCCAAATTAACCACAAGATTGCGGATATAAACATTCTGACCACCACTTTCGCGGCTCCCGATAGCTGCTAATGGGTCGGCATGAATACTAAACATCGCTACCCGATTTTGTTCGTTTTTATCACTCATAAAATTAATTAATGCCGCCGTAAGTTCTTGGCGGCACGGGAATCCATTTGTTCATATTATAATTATAACAGAAATAAAAAGAAAAAGCCCAAATTTGGGCTTTTTCTTAAAATTTTGGCGCGCCGCAATTCTGCAGATCTTTAAGTGTCAATGGCTGATTTGCTTTTGCCCGTTCGTCCATAATCGCACAAGGCAGCGTGCGCGGCGACGGCCTCATACCGGCTATAAACTGTTCAGTGGTAAGCCCATCGCGAATTTCGAAATGAGAAATATCGCCCTCATCCCCATGCTCAAAGCCGCAATACTCGGCAATCTTTCCGATTTTTTCCCAATCAACATCATATTCTTTCCAACGATCAACCACGTCTACGGCAAAACCGAAGTTATGAATGCTTTTGCCTCCAAGCGCTTCGGTGACGATATGCCCGTTTACGGTTCGCCCCTGATTATAAAGTTCATCCTGTTCCGCTACGGTGCGGAAACCAGATGAAATGCGCAACGTATATCCGTATACGGCCGTAACGGGAATAAAACATTCTTCAACCTGATTCAGGAAATTGGCGTTAATTTCCAAGGGCAGAGGAACCGACTGTACCAATGTTTCATTGGTATTTTGCGGCGTTGAAGCATTGTCATTTTGTATAACGAGAAATAAACTCCCGATTACGCAGATTAAAAAAATGGCTGCCGCAATGATGCAGTAGCGCCGATGAAAGTATTTTTCGCGAAGTTGACGATATGCCGATATGATGGATTTGTAGTTGAAATGTGGAAACATGGTATATCTTTGGACTGGTAACCTTGGTGTGGACCCCAATTTTTGAACGTAAATTAGGCTCTTTTCCGAGATTCTATCCCAACCGTCTCGGTAGGGGTCTTATATTGTAATTTTAGCACAAATGACTAGATGCCCATATCGGTATTAATGCTATTGATTGATGATTGAATCGCTTTTCGTGTCCAGACCACCACGAGCCAGATAGTGACGATAGTAGAAAGAATGATAAGAAACCACGCAATCTGGCCAATCGTCTTTGCTTTTGGGTCATCTGATTTGAAATATTTTACGCCTGGCCACTTTTTTATAAAAATAAAACAGGTCATGGGAAGAATAATGCTGAGCGCATATATCCACGCCTGCGTTGCAAAAGTTGTTGAAAGCGGGGCTGAATTTAATTTAGCGCCGCAGTTCGGACAAAAATAATATTGCGGAAGTATGAGTTGATGGCAAACCGAACAAACGCCAGAAACAAGGCTAGAATCTGAAGGTGTGATTTGTTTCTTATAATTTATTTCCATAGGAATTAATTTTAAAAATTATTAACTGACTACCTCGGTTGAGAACCCAATTTTTGAAGGTAAATTCGGCTCTTTTCCGGGATTATTCCCGACGCGTCTCGGTCGGGGGTTATATTGTTATTTTAGCACAAAATGAGACAAATGAGACACTG